>BNJT01001279.1_pt1 | contig 636292 bp, 650 predicted proteins | sample 8540491 | NCBI WGS metagenome assembly BNJT01 (sample SAMD00202455, study PRJDB9452) | human saliva metagenome | host: Homo sapiens | reverse complement strand
CTCTATCCAGCTGAGGTACGAAGACATATTGGATTTTCCTTTATTTTCAAGGCTTTGCCGTGATGGCCAAGAAAACCATGAATCAAATGACTCTGCTCGCCGCACTTCGGCGCTCTGAATCCCCCTTTCCCGTTTCGAACGCCGAACAAAAAATTCGAAATTCGATTTGGCGCATGATAACATTTTTCTTAGGAAGCGAACGCTCTATCCAACTGAGCTACAGAAACCTATATTATAATATTATAAAAGCTTTGCGCGGGAAGCACAAGCGGAACAAAGAGTATCTTAGCACATGCACATAGAAGCACTCGGCAATGATACAACTTCCTGTCTCACGGCACTCCGCATTTACAACTCGAATCCGGCCTTTCTTTCGCATCACCTCGGACAGGAGCAAATTTCTCTCGACTTTATCGACGAAGAACGCCGGGAGGCTGCACGCCACGGCTTTGTACTCCGCCTCATCTCGGCGGGAGGGCGCCCCCTCGGCATTCTCGACTATATGCAACGCCCCGACGGTTATGTATATTTGTCCCTTCTTATTTTGGATGCCTCCGCACAGCGACAAGGACTCGGAAGGCGAGCATTCCACGCGTTTGAGACCCTGGTTCGAAGCCGTGGCGCTACACGCATTCGCATCGACGTGGTCAATGACTACGAACCCAATTTAATTCCCTTCTGGCAAAAACTCGGCTTCGTAGGCAAGCGAACAGACAGCCTCTGCTGGGGCGCTAAGCGCTCTCAAATTCTCGTGATGGAAAAACAACTGAGCTAAAAAAGACGGCCTCCTAAACTGATATGTACCCAGAATTCTGGACACATTGACTATCGTTAGGCACCGCAACTGGATGCTATCCTGTATTGTACAGGAGGCATCCAGTTTGTTTTCTTCTGGATTCTCCTGTTGTTATAGTAATCGATATAATCATCGACTGCAGTAACAAATTCCTCAAAGGACTTGAACTCTTGCTCATGTCCATAGAACATCTCATTCTTCATCCGACCAAAGAACGACTCCATAATGCCGTTATCATGGCAATTCCCCTTTCTGGACATCGACTGTGTGATGCCATGCTTCTCAAGCTCGGTTCGATAGTAGGCGTGCTGATACTGCCAGCCCTGATCTGAATGCATAATCAAGCCTGTTAACTTTGGGAACTTTGCAAATGCCTTATCCAGCATGTCCTTGATCTGTTCCATATTAGGATGCAGCGAAACATTGTACGAGATAATCTCGTTCCCGCACATGTCGAGATTGGAGAAAAGTAGCACTTCCCCCATCCCATGTTGAACTGAGATACGTCTGTTGTCCATTTCTCGAGGGGTGTGTCTGAAATAAATCCTGTTTAAGGAGATTGTCAGCGGTCTTGCCCACCTCACCTTTGTAAGAATGATACTTCTCCTTCGGACGCTTGCCGAGCAGTTCCATGTCGTGCATGAGCCGCTGAACACGCTTGTGATTGACCTCAAATCCACGATTATGCAGCTCCGCCGTAATTCGGCGGACACCATATCGCTGCCGGTTCTCATCGTAAATTCTGCGGATCTCTGCGGAAAGACCTGTATTCCTGAGAGCAACTGCGTCAGTCCTGCCAAGTTCATAGTAGTAGGTGGACCGGGACATTCCCATTGCTGTCAGCAGGTACTTCAGTTTGTATCCTCTGTCGCGGAGTTCTTTGATGATCGCTGCTTTCTCGCCTTGAGTCGCACAGCTTCCTTTTCTTCTCTCAAGGCGATCTCTTTTTTTATTACTTCGTTCTCGGCCTTAATCAAGGCGTTCTCTTCACGAAGCCGGAGGAGCTCCTCGTATTCACTCTCCTGGAGTTTTCTGGGATTGTTGATATTTACTTTCTTCATCTTCACAGAATCCTTTGGCTTGCGGCCTTTCTTCTTACTTACAAGTCCATTATACCCGTAAATCTTATATTTTTGCACCCAGTCATAGAGCAGACGGCTCCCAATGCCGGCCTCTAGCGCAACGGACTGTGCCGTCCTCCCGGCGAGAACCTTTGTGATTAGCTTCAGTTTCTCTTCAGGCGTCCACGGATGCTGCTTTCCATGCTTTAGGACCTGGGGGCCATTTGCCTTTTCGGCACGAGCCCATCGACGAATCATGGCGTGAAAGTTACCCGGATCGTTATAACCCTCCGGTGTCTCTGGCCATTTCCCCTGTCGATACAGGTCGACACACATCTTCTCGAATTCATAATCATAGCGCATGATAAAACCCTCCTTACTGTGACACTTTCGTGTCCAGTAAAGAGGGTACATATCAAACTGCGGAAGGCCGTCTCTTTTTCTCTGTATGGCTTAGTGCTTTCGATAGCGCCTGTCTCTGTCTCTTTCCCTCTTCTTTACTTGGTTCCCGTGAGCGCTACGCCGTTCACATAGAGCGTGTGCCCGTTTGCCGTCACATTGGCCGCATCTCCGTTAAAGGAAGTCACATAGCTGTCCGCACTGAGCGTCCAGGTACTGGTGCTGTCCAGCGTCACCGAGACGGTTCCGACTTCGGTCGAGACAGTCTCGCCCTTCGCATTGCTGATTTTGCCGTCCACGGAGCCCCCAAAGCTCGAGCCGTCGCTAAGCTCAAGATTTAAGGTGGAATCGTTGCCCACCTTGACTGCGCCCGCAAGCGTCTGCTTGCTTGCCTTCAAGGTCGCAACGTTCTTTCCGCCGCTCCAGCCGTCCGCGCAGACCGAGAGCAGTATCTTCTCGGAGTCCTCGTTGACAATCTTCACATCGTTCAATGTGATCACGGCATCGGTGTTGGTCACGTGGAACACATGGCCGCTCTGACTGGTCAGGCTGCCGCCGTTCATCGTAAAACTGCTCGTGCCGCTGTCCGCATCGCCGGACATGGACTGATAAATCATAATGCTGTCGAGGAAGGTCGCGTTGCCGTTTCGCTCTGTATTCTTCGCCGTGAGATTGCAGTTCTCAAGCTTGATGGAGTTCAGCCCCTCAATGCAGACACCCTCCGCGCGATAGGACTTAAGCTCTGCGTTGGACACCGTGATGTCCGCCGTGGAATAGATCGCCGGGGAGCCGACACCGCTTGACTCATAGCTGCCGCCGTCTACCACGACCGTGCCGCCGCCGCGGTCCGTTCGAATCGCCGCGGAGGACCGGCCTGTCGTCGTGACCTTCAGATTCGAGGCATTTGTGATGCCGCCGCCGGTTGTCATAATGCCGCCGGAGCCGTCGCCCATGGTGGTGATTTTCGTGTCCTTTATGGTGACCGTCGTGCCGTCACCGCTTTCTCCGTTCTTTCCCCCGTTGCCGCCGTAGCAGAACATACCGTTCGCGCCGTTCGCGTTGGAAGTGATGCTTCCGCCGGTAATCGTGGTCTTGGAACCGCCTTTTACCAGAAGCGCTGCGTTGAGGCCGTAGAAGTTGCAGTTGTCACCGCCGTCGGAGTCGCCGGTCTTCGTGAGCAGGGGATTTGTAATGCTCACCGCATCGGAAGTCGAAATGAGCAGAGCGCTCTCATCGCTCGTTGCGCTCACATAAGTCTGGTCGCTCGTCGAGCTTGCGGATGTGATTTCCGCGGCACCCTTGTACTCGAAGTCCGAGCTGCTTCCGCCCGGCGCTCCTCCGGGGCCGCCCTTTCCGTCCGGGGCTTTTCCATCCGGCGCACCGCTCGGCGCTTCTCCCTGCGCCATGCTGCTCTCTGTCTCGGTGCTGCTTTCCGCAGAAGTGCTTGTGGCAGCCTTGTTTCCGCAGGCGGCAACGCTGAGTGCCACCGCTGTCGCAAGCAACAGCATACGACCGTTCTTCTTTCTCATAAGAACTCCCTTCTCGAAATGAACTTATTTCCTGCTGTTTCCGTGATGCTTCGGCAACAATATACCAAGGCTAACTATAGCGTATCCCCCTATCGCGGAACAAGTTAAGAAATACGGTCTGTCCATAGAAAGAAGACGCTCAACGTATCCGGAAGCCTCGTTCTCCTTCCCGTAGCGGAATCGTCCGAGCCTCCATGTTTTCAATCTTCACATAACGTCCCTGTTCGATTTCCAGGATCACGCGGTCAATCTGCGCTTCCGTCCCCTGTATCTCCATGCTGACAGAGCCGTCGTCCTCATTTCGCACCCAGCCCACAGCGCCCGCAAATTCGGCAGCGTACTTCGCCCGGTAGCGAAACCCGACGCCCTGCACAAAGCCGTAAAATCGGATGTATTTCCGTATCATAAGCGACTCCTGTATCTCATACCGCCTGCCTCAATCAAAATGTCATTCATCCTTCCGCCCGAACGCTTGACTCACGTCTGTCGATTGCATCTCGGCATGACAGCTGCGTCGCGTTTCCTTTACCGCAGCGCGGCATCGATCTTATCATCCAGACTGTCATCTTCCACCGTAAAATACTGCCGGTCTCCGGCTCTGCGGTAAAAGAGGGCCAGTTGCCCCGTCTGCTGCACCAGAACGGCTTCTAACTTGCCTGCCACCCCTTCCTCGGACTCTGCGGAGATGAGAGAGCCGCTGTCAAGCTTCTCCTTGAGGGCGACAAGGTAGCTGTGCCCGAGTTTCGAGAGTCCGGCCTCATTCATGCGGAAGCAGAGCTGCACCGCCCGGTCTCCCACGGGATAGTAGAGCTCACAGAAGGGCGCATCCTTCGTGTACTCATGCTCCTCCGGACGGAAGAGTTCGTAAAAGTCTCTGAGCCCGGCCTCGTTCTTTCGAATGCAGGCAATGGCGCGCTTCTTTTCCGGGCCGTCTTCATCCCTTCCCTCCTGCAGCGCCAAATCCGCCTTGGGATCGATCCAGTGGTAGAGCATCGCTTCCAGACTTGCCCCTTCTTCCGCTTCCCGCTTTAGGGTGAGGAACTCATAATCTCCCGGTACGAGTTTCAGCCCCTCCTCTGCCGCGGCGCGTGCGCCCTCCTTGTCCCCGAAGTGCGCGCGTAGCTTTCCGAGCAAAAGGTAAGTCCAAGGATAGTCCGCTTCTTCGAGTACACCTTGTTCCGCATAGCGCAGCGCCTCTTCCGGATATCCGCTGTACAAAAGTCCCACGGCATAGCGGTAATACCAGACGCCGGAACCCTTGGCGTTTTCCTCGGCGTCCTTCATCCACGCTTGCCCGCGGTAGTAATAACTGTATTCTCCCACGTTGTTGCAGGCGAGACCGTAGTAGAGCGAGAGTTTCAAATCCCGGCGGGCCTGCTTTTTTGAAAAGCGGCCGGCCGCGGCGCCCGCATCCACGAACTGCTCAATCCAACGCACCATTTTCCCGTAATAGCCGCCGTCATCCTCCAGGAAGGCCTCCAGGGTCTCAATGTCTTCGGGCGAGAGCAGGGAGCCGGTCTCTGGGTACCGTTTCGGTTCCGCGCGGTAGAGGGTAATTCCGCCCACATTTCTTCGAAAGCTGTGAAACTCCGCGCCGGTCATGCCCCGCTCCTTAAAGAAGGCGAGGGCGGCATCCAGCACAGACTCCAAGTCCCAGGCAATGAAGTCTGAATAGCCGTAGTACAGACCGCTCGCAAAGCCCGTATGGCAGAGGGCATCCTCACCGCCGTGTTCGCTCAAATAGGCGCGCAATTCATCGCGAAACGCTGCGAGCGCCTCTTCTCTTCCCTCTTCCGGAAAGGCGCTGAGGGGATACAACAGAAAGCCCGGCACTATGCCGTTCCGGTGATATTCGTCAACCAGATCGCTCTCTCCGTGCAGATATTCATTGATCGCCACGGAAAGGCGCGTGCTGCCCTCATAGACATCCAGGCGCCAGTCGGCATCCGGATCTTCATCCGCATCGAGCCGATACGCAATTTCGGAAGTATCCAGATAGGCTCCGGCATCCTCCCACGCGGGATAGCCGAGCTCCGTTACATACGCGTATAAGTCCGAAAGTTTCTTCGCCTCGCCCGCCTCGGGCGCTTCCAGTAACTCGATGCCCGTGAGAAACGCAATCGCCGCTATGTCGCCGAGTATCTGGTTCGTGAGCTTATAGAGCATCCACTCCGCCCGCCGCGGATTTTCCCGCTGCAGGGGCAGGAGCTTTTCACAGTAGAGTTTCAGGGAAAAGAGCTGCTCTCCGGTCGGAATCAGCCAAACGTCTACATCCGCGGCATCGATTTGAACGGTATCTTGTTGCAGCGCAAACTTATCGTTCGGCGCGGAACCCGCCCGTATCTTCCAGTGCGCGAGAACTTCCTTCGGCGCGCGGCGGCAAAAATACACGAGGGGATAGAGCGCGGAGCGTCTTCCCTCCGCACAGAGTATGAGCTCATACTTCTCTCCGTCAAAGCCGAGTTCAAACGAGACATCTCGAATGGCCTGCTCCAGTACGGCGCCGCAGCGCTGCAACATCGCCTCTCCATCGTCCTCGTTTCGGTCGATTGCCGCCCGGAGTTCTGCCTCGATTGCAAGGAAGGCAGCCCAGGCCTCCTTTGTTCTCTCCCGGAAGTTTTTCTCAAAGCGCGGAAAGGTGAGACGTTCCCTGCAGTCGTCTACATATTCCCTTACTTCCTTGTCTTCCGGATGCAGTAGAGGGCGCACTCAAAGTAGTAAAGCGCAAGCCCGTCCTCGTCGAGATAATAATAGGCGAGCGCCGTCAGCCGGTTCCGCCGAAAGTCTTCCGATAGCGCCTCTTCGTCCGTTGCCAAGACTCTGAGCGCCTTATGATAGAGCTCTGCTCCCTCGGTCTCCGCAAGTGCGAGATAAGCCGTCGCAAGCTCTAAATCTCCCTCGGGGCCGCGCTCCTCGGCGGGAATTGTCTCCAACATCTCCCTGCTCTTCTCAAACGCGCCGCTCTCGTTCCAACGCCGGCATTGTTCCAAAATATCCACGCGCTTTCCTCCTCATTCGCTTTCCGACTTTTGCCAAAACGCAGCATAGCCCTTGCTCACTGCAAAGGACTTCGAAAACCAAGCCTACACTACTCCGAAAATTCTCCGTCTACCATGCCGTTCAAATAAAAACCGGGGTCGGCGATAAACGCCTCCCAGCTTGCAAGCGGGCAGAACTCCTCCTGCTCTGTATCGAGATACCAGATTCGCTTGTCTCTCGGACTCCAGAGCAAGACATAGTCACTGTAGTTATCCATCTCCGCCATGAGAGACAAGAGCTTTTTCCGCTTCCAACGGAACTCCCGCAGTTCAAGATAGGGGTAAAACTCCATCCACCGCACCGACTCCCGTTCGGGGAATTCGAGGCGCAGCGCCCCGTTTTTAAAGTACGCTGTCATAGCCGCCGGCAGATGATAGCTTTTTAGCTCTCTCAGCTTTTCCTGCTCGTTATGCCAGTCCTCCGGCTCGAGAGAGCGCAAATACTCGGCCATCTCTCTGTTCTTGTTCTGCACCGCCAGCGTATAGGGACGGTCGCCGTACTTGTCCGCAAGGGTGATATCCGCCCCCTTTGAAACAAGATAGCGAAGAAGCTCCAAGTGATTCTCGCGTGCCGCCTCCGTGACCGGGGTCGAGGCATAGGGAAAGACCATGTCCGGCTTATGAAAGTTGATGTCCGCCCCCTGTTGTAAGAGGTACTCTACGAGCATGCAGTTTCCGCTGTGCGCCGCAGCGCGGAGCGGCTTCCCGCCGTAGCGCCGTAAATCCAAAGATAGCCTATCGATTACAGGCAGTATCTTCGAATCTCTGACATCCTCCAGACAATAAAAGAGGCGGCTTATATTCTCCTCCCGCGGCGTGATGCGGGCACCTGCCTCCACCATCGAAAGAAAGGCGCTCAGGTCTCCCTTATTGAGCGCCTCATAGAGGCTCTCCTCCTTCGCCTCACTCATGCCTCGTTTTCCTCGGTATACGTTCGCTCGATGTCTATGAACTGAATGTAGATACCGGAGACCTTGCCCTCGCTGTCATAGCCGAAATATGTCGGGTAATAGCCGTCTCCCCAACCGCTCGCAAAGAGAGCCACTTCCGCATTCGCCCCCGGAACTTCCCACTTGAGCCATTCGCCCTGGTACTTCGGATGTTCCGCTGCGTTCTTTTTTAAAAGTTCCTCCAGCAAGTCGCCGTAGAGGTCAAAATCGCTGTCCTGCTTTGTCTTCTCTTCCAGAAAGGCAAGATAAGCTTCTTTTGTCGCGAAGTCCGCGATGCAAGCCATGCCGGCATCCACGCCGAAGCCGAAGTAATCGCCCTCTTTGAATTCTCCCTCAAGTCTCTCTTTGCCCGTCACCGCGAGCTCATAGCGCACCGTTTCTCGGCCGCTCACTTCCAGCTTGGCGCAGGCATAGCGGTCTCCGTACTCCTTGCTCGGCACCACGCAGAGCTTAAGTGTATAGCTCCCGGCCGGTATGGTCTGCAGATAGGGCACGGCATCATCCAGGGTCACCATGGGATCGCAGACCACGATTTTTCCCGTCGGAAAATGCACGGGCCCGAGATCCAGGATATCCACTTCCTTTCTTCCGATTACCTTCTCCGTGAAATAGCGCTCCAATTTGACATCCGCGTCCAGAATTTCGCGCACTGCCTCATACTGTTTCATCCACTCTGCTGTCGGCATCTCTTTTTCCTCTCGATGAACCGGTTTTACCGGTGTTTTTATTGACTCCCTTTCTCAGCGCGTCCCCGACGCGTACTCGCCCATATTGATATCCAGTACCTGTCTCGGCGGCTGAATCAATGCATCCTCATAGCGGCAGGACCAGTGCAGCTCGGAACTCATCTCTCCGTCTACGACGCCGTCCACCGTCTCCCCGTCCGCAATTACGTTTCCGCTGCCAAGCAGATAGGCGGCCACATTGTAGGCGTGATTCACAACCCAATTCGGATTCATACCGTGGAAATGGTACTGAAGATCCGGCAGGAAGAGGGTGCTCATACCCAGGGTATCCACGACCATGTCTTCGCTGTCCTGCACATTGAAAAAGCGCACGTTGACACCGAAGTAGATGAAGCGGTTTGTGCCCTCCGTCTCATGCTGCCGCACGCTCTCCGCGGTAAACAGTTTTCCGGAACTCGGAAATAGAAGGCCTCACAGTCCGGGTACAGTTCCGAAAGGGCCTCCAGAAAGTCCATGTCGAGGGTGGCGCGCTGCACAGCCGGAAGCGCCCTCGCGAGCATATCGGTCGCGAACACACGGTATCTGCAGTTGCCGAGTATATCGTCTCTCTCCTCGAGGCAGTCCCACATCTGACTCCGAAGAAAGTCATCGATCTCCTCGCCGTCAAACGCCGTGCACTCAGTCAGCATAAGCTGCACCGGCACGCTTTGATCTTGAAACTCTGCCCTATAGTCGAGTGCCGCAAATCCCGCTGTCTTGCCGTCATGGCAGAAGCACTCTGTCTTACCGACATGCTTCTCGATGACAGCACTCATCCGCTCCTTAGACGGCATATCTGCCGGCTCCCGAAACAAGAGCTCTATCACAAAGGGACCGCCGGCCCTCTCTGCCTTGTTCTCATCCAAATCCTGTCGAAATACCTCTTCGCTCATCGCTTCCTCCCAATCGGAGCCGCTCCGAAAGCGCGCTCCCTTTCAGCTCTCAAACAGCTCCCGACGCAGGGCTTTCAGTTCTTCGCGGAATTCCGCAAGCGAAGTCTCATCCATCACCTCTGTGATATCGTACTCCTTCGCATGTTCCGCAAAGTCACTGAGCGCTGCCCGAAGAACTTCCTTTTCTTCGCTATTCGCCGTAAGGCGAATGTTCCGCGCTTCAAGACCTTCATCCAGGTCTCGTAAATTCACGCTCCCGCTCCGCAGGCACTCTAAATAAAGGGCCGCAAGGTCGCCGATTAAATCGATGGCATAGTAAAAGTTAAGTTCCATCCCCTCTCGATTCGTAAAGCGAAGCGCATCACCGGTCATACGAAGCGAGGACTCCCGCTCTTCGAGCACCTTAAGGCCCGTCCGTGCAAAAATCTCGCCGAGCCCTATCTCATCTTTCTCAAAGTCTTCCAGCAGGCTTAGGAGGGTCAGGCTGTCGTCCGTCCCGCCGATATAGCTGCCCCAATAGCTCTCAATGTACATGCTTCGCTCCTTCCGTACCCGCACCTTTCCCGCAGACATGCAAGCGCCGTCTGCCCTTTCAGCAAGCATTGCTCCCGCAGAACTCTGCCCGAATCTGCTCTCCCAGTTTCCGAAAACGCGCTTCTTTTCCGTCGTGGTGACCGTAGTCATCCATGGAAAACCGAAGCTTTACGCCCTTTTCACGTAAGATGTCCGCGACCCGCTCTGCGGCATCCGCGGCCGTAGAGAGCGGTGCCGGATGCCCTTCGCCCTCGCGTCTGCCGTTTTGCAGATAAAGGCGGCAATTCGCATTCCGGATTTCCGTCCGCGCGCAGAAGTCCGCAAAGCCCGGATACCAAAAAGAACCGCAGAGCGAAAAAACGGCACACGCTGCAGTCTCACGGAATATGCTGTACACTGCCGCAAGCCCGCCGAGAGAATACCCACCGTAGGCAATGCGCTCCGCATCAATGGGATATTTCGTAAGCAGTTCCGGAAGTTTTTCCCAAAAAAGCTCCCTGTGATACGCATCCGCCTTTCCTTCGAAGGGCTTTGCATCTGCCCGGAATGCGGGCTGCGGCCAGGGACTGAAGTCCGCGGTTCTCTCCTCCGAAACCACGGACAGCACAAACATATCCGAAAGCAAAGCCGCAAGCGTCTCGGGAAGCGCATCGTTCCAGAGAAGCAGAGGGTAACGCTTGCCCTTCTCGAGCTCTTGCGGCAGTTGTAAACTGTACTGTCTCACGCGACTTACTTGCTCTTATGCTCTATGATCTTCACGACAAAATCATAGACACGCTTGGTCGAGGGAATATTCAGTCTCTCCTCCGGCGTATGAATGTCCTTCATGTCAGGTCCGATCGAGACTGCATCGAGGTTCTTGATTTTGCCCGAGAGGATGCCGCACTCCAGGCCTGCGTGAATTGCCTGCACCGACAGCTCTTTTCCGAAGAGCTCGCGGTAAATAGCCGCCGCCTCATCGCGGAACGCAGACTCCCGCACATACTCCCAGGCCGGGTACTCGCTGTGCACCGCAGAGCTTGCCCCGAAGCAGCTCGCGACAAATTCGATTTTATCGACCACCGCCCGGAATGCGGTCGCAACCGAGCTGCGAACGGAATACTTGAGTGTAAAGGTCTCGGCCGATAGCTCCGTGATGCCGAGGTTTACCGAAGTCTCAACCAGGCCCTCGATGTCCGCGCTCATGCGCTGCACACCGTAGGGAAGGGCTTCCATGAGTCCGAGCACCTTCTCGGTGCTCTCCGCCGTGAGTGCCGCCGCGCCGCTGTCAACAACCTTAGTCGTAAAGCTGAGAGAGGGATCCGTTCCCGCATACTCGTTTCGAAGCACGGTCTCTTCCGCCCGCACTGCCTCGCGGAATGCGCCGGTGCTCACGCTGTCCGCGAGCACCAGTTCGGCGCTCGCCTCTCTGGTAATCGCATTGTACTTCGCACCGCCCGCAAGCGTGACCAAACGGAAGCTATAGTCCCGGCGGAGTGCCGTCAGCACGCGCGCAATGAGAAGCGCCGCACTCGCTCTGCCCTTGCCGATTTCCATGCCTGAGTGACCGCCGGAGAGCCCGGAAACCTCGATCAGCACATGCTCTCCCCGAAACGCTTCTCGCCGCACCGGGAGGTTTAAGTCCACATCGCCGCCGCCCGCGCAACCCGCGAGCGCAATGCCCTCTTCATCCGAATCCAAATTGAGCATGCGGTTTCCCTTCAGCATGGATACATCGACCGCATGCGCGCCGCCCATATCCGTTTCCTCCGAGACCGTGCATATAAATTCAATTCTCGGGTGCTTGAGCGTGGGCGAGTCGAGCAGCGCAAGCGCATAGGCAAGCGCAATGCCGTCGTCAGCGCCGAGCGTGGTTCCCTTTGCCCGAAGCCAGTCACCGTCCACGTAGAGATCCAAGCCCTCTTTCGTCATGTCCTTATCGCAGTCCGCAGCCTTCTCTGTCACCATGTCCATGTGACCCTGGAGAATAATCGGCGGCTCCGCTTCATAGCCCTCGGAAGCCTCCTTAATGATGATTACATTGTGCTTCTCATCCCGGTAGTGCTCGAGCCCTCGCTCCTTTGCAAAGTGCAGGAGATACTTGCTGATTTTCTCCTCCTGATGTGAGGGTCTCGGAATCTGAGAGATTTCCTCAAAAAAAGCGAATACTTCCTTGGGTTCCAAATTGCTGAGTACTCCCATTTTGCACCTCTTTCTGTACTGATTTTTGGTCAAATCGCTCTTTTTACTATACCCGAAAGCGCTTGCTTTTGAAAGACTTGCACGCAGCCAAAAAAAGAGAACTCCCGGGCGGAAGTTCTCTTTTATCGCTGTCGTTACCAGACCGCAACCCCCTGCATCCACACCGTGCCCTTAAAGCGTCTGCCGACCTTCGGTTCGCCCTGCAAATCCAGGCTGTTGATGTAGACGTGAAATTGGAGATCGTGGGTGCGCAACAGGAAATCCCAAATAATCTCGCCGGTCTCCCAGTTTTTTCTCCGGCTGATTTCGCGTATCTCGCCGATTACAACATAGAGATCGCACTCTATGCCGTCCGGCATAAAACAGGATTCCACGATGGAATAAATGTCTTCGCGGCGCAGGCGTTTGTTGACCGACTCGTAGAGGCGAAGGTCGCTCGCGGTCAAAGTCTCCATGGCACCCTCATCGCCGTCCTTCGCCGCACTGATCATGCGCGCGCGCTCGCGCTCCGTGATGTGTAAAAGTTCGCGCTGCCTTTCATTTTTATACACCGGCAACAGGATCTTTCCGTCCCGGCAAAGGCCGCCGATACTCACGCCCCGCGGCATTTGTACGGTGTCTTGGCACGCTGCTGCCGATATTCCGCGACATTGGTCAGACGGAATATCAGGCTGATGCCGATGCGCATATCATCAATGAGTCCGGAGTAGACCTCATTGTCCACGTGGCGCTCTATCATGCACTCTGCCGTCGAAGTGATGCCGTCGGCGTCGATGTAGGGCAGATAGCGCTCTCTGACAAGCTTTCCGTCCGCCGCGACATAGCCCCCCATCGTTAAGCCGAGGCGCTCACCGAGCGGAATCCGGAGTTCCCAGAGTCTGTCCCCGTTTCGCATGGCAATGTGATGAACGGCGTCCCGATTGCGAAACAGCAGCTCCTCCAGAATTTCTCTGGCGTCTCTGTCACTGTCCACTCTTGCAAAGCCGATTGTCCGAAAATATCTGTGCATCCTTTGATTCCTACCTAAAACCTTTCGCGCATTGCTCTCTGCTTAGAAAATGCGCCAGCCGCAAATAAAGTTTCTCTGCCACCAGCCGTTCAGAGAACGGTGCACCACTCTTCCGTTCGAAGAGCTCGCGTCAATCACGCTGCCGCCGCCCGCAACAATGCCGACATGTCCCGAGACGACGATGATATCACCCGCTTGCAAGTCCGAGAAGTTATTGATTCTCTGGCCGCGCCCGGAGCTCGCCCAGCCGCCGGAAGTCATATAGGACTGGCTCACACCGGAGTGATTCAGGCACCAGTAGACAAAACCGGAGCAGTCAAAAGCACTGTCTCCCTTGGCACCCCAGACATAGGCGTGCCGAGTTTGGAACTCGCGACGCTTAAGAGCGTTCCCACGGAACCGCTGCCCGAGTAGGTGTAGCTCGAGCCTCCGCCTCCGCCCTGAGAGCCGGAATTGTTACTCTTACTTCCGCCGTTCTTCGGTCTGTCGTTGTTCTGCGTCTTCGTCTTTGCCTTCGGCTTCGGTGCCGGCCGCACGACATCGTTACTCGCAAGCTTTGCCATTGTTGCCGCACCGACCATGCCGTCCGCCGAGAGACCGTTTCTCTCCTGGAAGGCCTTGACCGCATTCTTGGTCGCATCGCCGTAATAGCCGGTCGCAAGCTGTTTGTCAAGGTAGCCCCACTTGCTGAGCAGCTCCTGAACGCGTTCCACGGACTCGCTCTCGTCACCGAGCGTCAGGCCGAAGGCCTGCGCGTTCGGACTGTTCAGCGCATCGCGGGTACCGGGTCCCAGATAACCGTCGACAACCTGGTTGTTTCTGCTCTGGAACTCCTTGATGGCCAAGACCGTGCCGAGACCGAAATTGCCGTCTGCCTCTCCGGTCAGATAACCCAACTCCTTGAGCCGCTGTTGCGCTGCCATGACAATGTCGCTCTTCTCGCCGTAAACCACCATGTTCGGCTTGACCTCATCCGAATAGATGAGGTTCATGGTTTTAAGGCCCACCTTGCCGTCCTGCCCAAGACCGTTCATCTGCTGGAATTTCTGCACCGCCGCCAAGGTCTTTCCGTCAAAGGTTCCGTTTACATCAGCGGTCTGTGCGAGATAGCCGAGCTGATAAAGTCTCTGCTGCAGCGTCACGATGTCCGTTCCGCTGTCGCCCTCCTGCGCCGTGTAGTAGTGCGCATTCTCATCCATGATGGCCTTGAGGGTCGACTCACCCACAATGCCGTCCTGCGGCAGCTTATTCTGCCGCTGATACACCTTCACCGCCGCCGCGGTCACCTCGCCGTAATAGTCCGTCGGCTCATCGTTGTCCATAAATCCGAGTTCCATGAGACGCGCCTGCAAATCCTTGACAATCCAGTTCCGCGTACCGATGCGGATAATTTCGGGTGCGGGCTCTGTGGTCGGCACAACCAAATCCATGTCCGGGAACTGTGCGCCGGAGGGAGATACCGCCACGATATCGCCCGGATTTGCGGGGAGCGCCGCCTCGGCACTGCTCTCCGTACTTTCCTCCGCACTCTGATCCGCGCCGCTCTCTGTGCTCTCCGCAACACCGCTCTCGGAGCTGCTCTCCGCTGTTCCCTCCGCACTTGCCGCACTCTCCGTGCTGCCGAGTTCCGTGCTCGCGGCGCTCTCCTTTGCCGCATCGCTCTGTGCCGTCTTCCCCTGCGAGCAGGCCGTCAGCATCGCCGCTGTCACAAACAGCGCGAGCGCCTGCTTTTTCGAAATTCTCCGTCTCATTTTAATGTCCTCGATTTATGAAAACGCGGGTGCACCCGCGGAATAAATATCAAATGTTTCTCAAATGCTTATGCCCGCAATAACTCTGCCAAGGCCGCAAACTGCGCAAGCGAGAGCACCTCGCCGCGCACGGTCTCCGGGAGTCCGAGCGAAGAAAGCGCCTCATTTACCTTCTCCCGCGAGAAGCCCGCATTCTTCAGTCCGTTCACCAGCGTCTTTCTTCTCTGATTGAACGAAGCTCGAATGATGCGAAACAGAAAAGCCTCATCTCCGGTCTGCACCGGTTTCTCCGCATAGGTCCTGAGGCAGATGACCGCAGAACCGACCTTGGGTCTCGGAAGAAAACAGTGGGGCGGCACATTCGCCACAATCTCGGCCGCGGCATAATACTGCACCGCAAGCGAGAGCGAGCCGTAGTCTTTTCCGCCCGGCGAAGCCTGCATGCGCTCCGCCACTTCCTTTTGCACCATAACGGTGATGTTCTCAATCGGAAGTCCGCTCTCCAGAAGCTTCATCAAAATCGGCGTTGTGATGTAGTAAGGGAGATTTGCGACCACCTTGATTCGCTTCCCGCCGAGTCTTTCCGACAAGTCGTTCAGGTTCTGTTCCAGGATATCTCCCTGAATCACTTCCACATTGTCGTACTCCGCGAGACTCTCCGCGAGAATCGGAATCAAACCGCGGTCTATCTCCACCGCGAGCACCTTTCCCGCCCGCTCCGCGAGCCTCTGGGTCAAGGTCCCGATGCCGGGACCTATCTCCAGCACAGCGTCCGCCTCGGAAATCTGCGCCGCATCGGCAATTCGATCCAAGATATGACTGTCAATCAAAAAATTCTGCCCGAACTTCTTTTGAAAGCGAAATTCCTCATGGCGCTTTAAGAGCGCTATGGTGTTTTCCGCTCTGCCGAGATCTGCCATCAGCACACCTCCCCGTCTGCGAGTTTCGGGAAACAGCGCAGCGCATTTTCCTCTGTGACGCGCCGCACTTCCTCCTCCGTAATCCCCTTGATGCGCGCAATTTCCTGCGCAATATAAGGCAGATTCCGCGAGTCGTTTCGCTTTCCGCGCTTCGGCTCGGGCGAGAGATAGGGGCTGTCCGTCTCGAGTAAAATGCTCGTGAGCGGGACTGCCGACGCCACCTCTTTCATCTTCTTGCCGTTCTTGAAGGTCACGACACCGCCGATGCCGATGTAAAACCCGAGTTCTGTGTAGCGAAGCGCAAGTTCCGCACCGGAAGAAAAGCAGTGAATCACTCCGCCGATACCGCGCGCCGCTGCGCGCTGCATCTCATCAAAGGTGTCTTGGGCAGCCTCTCTGGAGTGAATGATGACCGGAAGCCCGGTCTCCGCCGCCAAATCCAACTGGCGGCGAAACCAAATCTTCTGTACGTCCCGCGGCGGTTTCTCGTAGTGGTACTCCAGTCCGATTTCACCGATTGCAACCACCTTCGGATGCTTCGCAAGTTCCGCGAAGTCGCTGAGAACGCGATCGCTCAATTCTTCCGCATGATTCGGATGTGCACCGAGCGCCGCGTACATCCATGGATAACGCTCTGCGAGCCTAAGCCCCGTATAACTCGATTCCACCGAAGCGCCCGCGTTGATGACCTTCCGGATGCCGTGCTCTTTCAGACTTTCGAGCAACTCCTCCCGGTCGGCATCAAACGCCTCGTCATCGTAGTGCGCATGGGTATCCAGGAGCATCAGCCGATCTCCGCGCCGGACGGCATATCCTCGGACATCGTTGTCATCAGACTCAGATTTCCGTTTTCATCCGCCGCCGAGAGCAACATGCCCTGGGACTCCATACCCGCAAGACGCGCGGGCTTTAAGTTCACAATTGCCATAACGCGCTTTCCGACCAGCTTCTCCGGCTCCGGATACCACTTCTTAATGCCGGAGAGAATCTGAATCTCCTTGCCGCCGCAATCCAGTCGGAAGCAAAGGAGCTTCTTCGACTTCGGAACCTCCTCGCACTTCAAGACCTTGCAGACACGGAACTCACACTGCGCAAAGGCATCGTATTCCACTTCCGGCTTGGACGGAATTTGAATCTCGGACTTCGGCGCTTCCGCCTCCTCCTCTTCCGCTGCCGCCTCTTCGGCCGCTGCGTTCTCCGCATTCAACTTTGCCTCGACCTCCTTCGGATCCAGGCGGCGGAACAGTATCTCTGCCTCCGCTGCGACCCGCGTGCCCGAGGGATAGAGTCCGAAGGTATCCATGGCCTCAAGCTCTCTCTTCTCCGTGCCGAGCTCCTTCAAAATCTTCTCGGAGGTCTCCGGCATGAAGCTGAAGAGCAGAGACGCACCTATGGTCAGAGCCTCGGTCAAGTGATAGAGCACTGCCTTCAGTCTGTCCTGCTTGCTCTCATCCTTTGCGAGCGCCCAGGGCAGAGTTTCGTCGATATACTTGTTGCAGCGCTTAAAGATATTCCAGAGTTCGGTCATTGCGTCCGCAACGCGGAGCACGTCCATCTTCTCCCGAATCTTCTTGACGCCGTCGAGCACCGTCTTCTCAAGATCCGCATCGAGCGCGACATCTTCCGGAGAAAAGTTCGCTTCCGGTCTCTCCACCACGCCGCCGAAATACTTGTTGGTCATGGCGATGGTGCGGCTCACGAGGTTGCCGAGCACGTTTGCGAGATCCGCATTGTAGCGCTCCACCATAAGATCCCAGCTGATGCTGCCGTCGTTCTCAAAGGGCATTTCGTGCAGGCAGAAATAGCGCACCGGGTCCACACCGAAGAACGAAACCAGTTCGTCCGCGTAGAGTACATTGCCCTTGGACTTCGACATCTTGCCGCCGGCCTGCAGAAGCCAGGGATGGCCGAAGACCTGCTTCGGCAGCGGCTCGCCGAGCGCCATCAGGAAGATGGGCCAGTAAATCGTGTGGAAGCGGACAATGTCCTTTCCGATGAGGTGTAAATCCGCCGGCCAGTACTTTTTATAGAGTTCCCCGTTGTTGCCGTCCGCGTCGTAACCGATGCCGGTCGTATAGTTGGTCAGGGCATCGAGCCACACATAGACCACATGCCCCGGCGCAAAGTCGACCGGGATGCCCCATTCAAAACTGGTGCGCGACACACAGAGATCCTGCAGACCCGGCTTCAGGAAGTTATTCATCATCTCGTTCTTTCTGGAGACGGGCTGAATAAATTCCGGATGCTCTTCGATGTACTGAATCAGGCGGTCCGCATACTTGCTCATGCGGAAAAAGTATGCCTCCTCCGAAGCCTGCTTCACTTCTCTGCCGCAGGTCGGGCACTTGCCGTCAACCAGCTGCGACTCGGTCCAGAAGCTCTCGCAGGGCGTGCAGTAGAGACCCTCGTAGGAACCCTTGTAGATATCGCCCTGCTCGTAAAGCTTTTTGAAAATCTTCTGCACCTGCTTCTCATGGTAGGGCTCGGTGGTTCGCATAAAGCGGTCGTAGGACGTGTTCATGAGGTCCCAGATTCGCTTGATCTCCGCGGAGACCTGATCCACATAGGCCTGCGGCGTCATGCCGGCATCCTTTGCCTTGCCCTCAATCTTCTGACCGTGTTCATCGGTACCGGTCTGGAAGTAGACGTCAAAGTTCTCTTCTCGCTTAAAACGGGCAATCGCATCCGCTAAGATAATCTCATAGGTATTTCCAATGTGCGGCTTGCCGGAAGCATAGGCAATTGCCGTCGTGATATAGTAAGGTTTTCTGATTTTTTCTCCCATATCCTCAGCCCTCCGAATATTCTTCGATTCTTATTAGTGTAACATATCAGAGCAACATGTGATAGAGTTCTCTGCGGCTGATTCCGCGGTCTTTTGCGGCTTTTTTTCATGGCCTCCTTGCGGTCATAGCCCTGGGACTCGTACCAGGCCACATGTTCTGCCGGCGTAAAACTCCGAAAAAAACGGATATTTCTTCCGCGCGCAGTTCTTCCTCGCTCTTTCCGGATATGACCAGCACATATTCGCCTCGAATTTCCGCACGGCCGGCCTCCTCCGCGTAGCGCTCCAAAAAAAGTAGGAAAAAAATTGCCGCGCTGCACTTCTTCATGCCGCTTTGTGAGCTCACGCACCAAACTGAGTTCTCTCTCCCGCCGAGCACTTCGGCGAGTTCCGCTAAGGTCTTCGCCAGTCTGTGCGGCGCTTCATAGAGAACTATGGTTCTTGTCTCGTCCCTGAGCCCCTCTATCCTTGCCCTTCTCTTTTTTTCTCCTGCGGCAGAAACGCCTCAAACACAAAGCGACCGGTAGTCTGCCCGCTGATTGCAAGCGCACTCACCGCCGCGCAGGGTCCCGGGACTATCGTGACTTCGATGCCCGCGTCCAAAGCCATGCGGACCAGCACCTCTCCGGGATCGGATATCGCCGGCATGCCCGCATCGCTCACAACCGCGATGGTCTCTCCCTGTTCCGCGCGCCGCACGAGTTCGTAGGCCTTTTCGGTCCGGTTGTACTCGTGATAGCTGGTCATATGTGTCTTAATCTCAAAGTGATTTAAGAGCTTAATGGTATTTCTGGTATCCTCCGCCGCAATGAGATCCGCTGCCCGCAGAGTCTCAATCGCGCGGGGGCTCATGTCTCCCAGATTTCCGATGGGCGTTGCAACCAGGTAGATTTTTCCGCTCTGTTCCACTGCTCTCTCCTTAGTATCCGTAAATATCCCGGATTTCGTCGCTGTACACACCGGGAGAACGAAAAACAATAATGGGTGCCTCGACTCGCAGAAACGAGCCTCCGCCCTTTACGGCTTCCAACAACACCAAATTTGCCTCGCGCTCCGAGTAGGGGTGGGCAAACTTCATGCGCTTCGGCGTGAGGCGCGCAGCATTGCAAGCCGCAAAGAGTTCGTCGAGACGATGGGGTCTGTACACAAAATAGGCGCGTCCGCCGTTTTTCAGGAGACGCGCTGTCTCATTGACCGCTTCTTCCAGGGAGCAGCAAATTTCCTGCCTTGCAATCGCACGACTTGTCGCCTGACTCTGCTCTCCGCGCCGAAGGGCCATGTAGGGCGGATTACAGCTCACCACATCGACACTCCCGCTCGCACCGGCAATACCCTCTCGAAGATCGCCGTGCAGAATCCGCACCCTCTCCTCGAGACCGTTCATGGCCACGCTGCGGCGCGCCATATCGGCAATCTCCGCCTGAATTTCCACGCCCGTAATTTCCTTGGCACGGGTCTTTGCGGAGAGTAAGAGGGGGATGATGCCGTTTCCGGTACAGAGATCCACCACCCGCTCTTTCCGCCTGCGCGCACAAAGCCGCTTAGCAGCACCGCATCCGTCCCGAAACAGAAATGGGCCGGGTTTTGAATGATACCGAGTTGACTGCGCTGTAAGTCGTCAATGCGCTCTCCCGGCTTTAGGAAAGTCACTTCTTCTTCTCCTGTACTCTGTCTCTCTGCTGTCCGCCGCGCTTTCCGCCTCTTGCTCTTCCTTCTCTCGCGGTCGGCGTCGCTTCGCCGTCCTTCTTCTCTTTTTCGCGCGCTTCCCGCTGCGCATCCGCGGCGCGCTTCTGTGCCGGCGGCATGCCCTTCTTCTTTCGCTCCACAATCACCGTATCCGCAACCGCGACATCCCGCAGCTCCTTCTCGCCGTTCACATAGCAGGCCACACGCAGGGTCTGCTTCAATACGCTGACCTCAACCACATCGCCGCGCACACCGTCCGAAAGCTGCACGCTGTCTCCCTTCCGCGGAAGGGTCTTGTTGAGTTCCGCATAGGTATCGGTCTCATGCTTCAGGCAGCACATGAGACGGCCGCAGGCCCCGCTGATTTTTTGCGGATTGAGCGCAAGTCCCTGCTCTTTTGCCATCTTAATCGACACCGGCATAAACTCCGAGAGATAGGAATGGCAGCAGAGCGGACGGCCGCAATTTCCCATGCCGCCGAGCAATTTGGTCTCATCTCTCGCGCCGACTTGGCGAAGTTCGATGCGTCTCTGATACTGTGCGCCGAGTTCCTTGACGAGCACGCGAAAATCCACGCGCGCTTCCGCGCTGAAAAAGAACAGCACCTTGTCATCCCGAAGTGAAAAAACCGCCGAGATAATTTTCATGTTGAGCCCGAGTTCTTCCGCCTTTTTCCGGCAGAACAAAAGGGCCTCCCGCTCTTTGCTCTTATAGGCTGCGGCACGCGCCGCATCCTCCTCTGTGGCACGCGCCAATATGCTCTGCGGGGGGTTCTCTGCCTTACATCCGCAGAGCGTGTAGTTTCCCAGAATCACAGTTCCGTATTCCACACCGCACTGTGTCTCGCAAAGCACGTGGTCACCGCGCCGAAACTGTTCTCCCGTAACACTGTAAGTTTCTATGGTACCGACTTCGCGAAAGCGAACGCCTATCACCTCCGTCATTTCCGATCACTCCCTCCGTATCGCAAGAAGCAGGAGTTCCGCTGAAAGTTCCTTATTCACATTGAGTCGGAACCGCTCCTCGGCTGCCTCTGTCTCTTTTAAAATCACACCTGCCTGTTCGTAACTCAGGTCCTTTGCCTCCCGTATCAGTGCCTCTTCTTCCTGCGGGAAGATGAGCGCCGCACTGCTCCCGCCGCTCTTTACGCAGAGTACATCGCGGTAGTACAGGCGGAGAAAGCTTAAAAAATCACGCGGCTCCGGGTAGAGCTCCGTGATTTCTGTCTGCGCCCTGTGAAATACCGTTTCGCCGCTTTTCGGCAAAGCTCTGAGTAAATCAAGCGTCCTGCGATAGCGCGCATAGGCCTCTTCCGAGAGCGCCAGTTCCTCGGCCCTCCGGTAAATGCCGCGGGAAAAACGCGCTGCCTCTTGGGCGCGTTTTCCATCCGCCCCCTTCCCAAGCAGACGTTCTAAAATTTCGCTCTCGGGAACCGGACGAAAGGAAAGTCGCAAAACACGACTCCGTATCGTCGGAAGTAAGGCTTCCCCCTGCTCTGCGAGCAGAATGATAATCGCATATGTCGGCGGCTCCTCTATGGTCTTTAGAATCGCATTTTGAGCCTGCTGGGTCATTTTCTCCGCTTCCGGAATAATGAAAATGCGCCTCTCACCCGAAACGGCCGTATCCGTATTTCCTGTGAGAGCTGCTCTCTCACCCGATCCACACCCAAGGTCGTTTTATCCCGACTGATTGTGATGACGTCCGGATGCGTATCTGCCGCGAGCTGAATACAGCTGTGGCAATGACCGCAGGGGCGCGTTCCCTCCCCGGTACAGAGTAAACGCTTTGCAAACGCGCGCGCCATGACCTGCTTTCCCATTCCCTTCTCACCGAGAAACAAGTAGCTGTGGGAGAGCTGATCGCGCCTTATGCTCTGTTCCAGTCTCTGTTTGATATGTTCTTGCCCGAGTATGTCACGAAAATCACACATATTGTAACATATCCTCATACAACTCGCCAAGGCAAGCGCCCAGTTCCGCATTCCGATATCGCTTTTTGATCCCCGCCGCAAGCAGTTTATCTTCGGCATAGTCTGCCTCGTCCGCCTGAAAACGGCGCACCAACTCGGCATAACAGGGCACGGCTTCCTTTTGTTCCCGCGCAAAGCTCCTCTTTAACCGCTCTCCGGCATCGACCTCCAAGTAGAGCGGAATTACGCGCTCGCTGCCAAAATAAGCGCAAAACTTCCGATAGCTCTCAAGTGTGCCTATGCCGAGCCACAACGTATCTTCTCCGCCGCCCTCATCGACACTTCCGTAGCGCCAGAGCCCCTTCTCGGTCCGATACGCTCTCTCCTCTATCATGCGACCGCTGTCACGCAGTTCGAGAAAACGAGCTTCGCTCACAAAGTGATATTCCCGCCCTTCCGCTTCCCCGGCCCGTTGCGGCCTGGTCGTATAGGGAATCAGCGGGCGCAACATAGGAAAACGCTCCGACAGTTTTCGATAAATCGTGTCCTTTCCGGCCGCGCTCTTGCCCATCAAATAAAAAATCCGCATCTTTACTCCTCGGTCGGCCCTTCGAGTATGCCGAAATCCCGGCTTCCGTCCAGCGGTTCGGTCCAATCCGTTGTCTCTTCTCCGATAAATTTCTCCGCGCGCGGCAGGGATTCCACCTGACGAAAACGCTCCGCGGTCGATTCCACCGCTTCCGGGGTCTCTTCCGGCGTAGTCTCCGGTATTCCGCCCTTTCCCGTCGAAAGTAAGGGCTTTTCGCTCTTTTTCCACTCGCCGAGGCGCTTTTTCTTTTTGAGCGGAACCTGAACCGCCTGACGATCCAATACCTTAACTTCTCCGTTGATACCGGAACTCGGCTCACAGTTTTTCCCAATAGGCGAGAACCCTGTCATCCATGGCCCAAATCGGAAGCAATCTATCGTTCCCCGTTCCGAACTCACCGCTTCGAAACGCGCTGTCGTCTAAGAGATAGGTCTCGTCTCCGCGAACCATGGCAAGCTTTCCGTAGACCGAGCCCAGAGAACCCGGTCTGTATTCCATGTAGATGGTATCTGTCTCCGGATAGGGCAACATGCGCACAACGCGACCCGGGAAGAGACCGCTCACCGCTTCTGCTTTGCCGGTCTTTACATTCAGCTTCCATATCTGACTTGTCGGCGCGCTGCCCTCCGTCGAAAGCATCACACTGTAATAGAGCGAGGAATCAAAAACCGTCAAGGCATCGATTGCCACGCCGTGGCGCAAATACTCCTTTCCCTCGCCGGTCAAAATAGAGGGACTCACGCCCAAATTTGCGGCATAGAAGCGCTGTTCGCCTATGGCCGTACTCTCGGATATCACATTCTCTATCACCGCATCCGAGAGCGTATAGCGACGCCCGTTGATGCTCTGCAGTTCCTCCGTGACCCGCTTTCCAAAGCGGTCTCGCAAGATATAGTGCTTCTCCTCCTGCTCCACATAGAAGCCCGCACCAATGGCTGCCCCGGCGGCATCCTTCTCAAAGCGCTCAATCTTGTTTTCACGTGCATACCAGACTGCTTTTTGTTGTACCGTGTAGCCGCTCACCTTATCCGCTATGACTTGGGTATTGCTGCTGTCTCTGCGCACCCGCAGGAGACTCGGCAGAGAGGCATGCTCATCCTCCATATAGAGGTAGTAAATCCACTCCCCGTCTATGGTAAGGGAATTTGCAATGATACCGGAGGCCGCTTCGGCTCTGCCCTCTTCCTTCATCTTTTCGGAGAGCACAGTCTTTCCCGTTTCGCGGTTCAAAGCGCAGGTGATGTTCTCGAGCGCACCGTTCTTTCCGAAATGAAAGGTTTCGCGCTCCATATTGTGATCACCCGTCAGCACATAGCCTTCCTCGTTGAAGTAATAGAGCGTATCCTCATCTTCAAACCAGCAGCTCTCCATCCATTGGCCGTTTGCCGTAAGATAGCTTCTTCCCCGCGCACTCTCGTTCCAACCGGCATAGGCAAGTGCACCGCCGCTTTCCGCGGAAGCGTGTTCCGTAGTTTCCACCGCGCTGCTGACTGCCGCCTTGGCGCGATGTATCGCCCCGGATTCCCGGTTCAAATATCCGAAGAGCAGCGAAACCGCGGCAAAGGTCGCTCCTATGCTGCCCAGCGTCAGGAGCCATTGCATGCGTGTCTTGAGACGGCTCTTTTTCGCCTTCTTCTTCCCGGCGCCGAGCATACCGATGCGCTCTTCGAGAGAAATCAACACCGTTGTCGCTCGCTCGGTGAGCTCCTTATCGGTGCTGTTATCCGCAGAAAATTCAACCACCGCCGGCAGTTCCCCGCCGTACTGCTTCACACATTCCCGCAACAAAACGCGAAGCCAGGAACGGAAAATACCGGACTCCGGGATACTCTCTCGCTTATTCCAAACTTCTTCATAGAGCGCTGATAAAATTTCCCAGCACGCCTCTCCCGAAAATCCGAGAGCCGCAATATCCCGATATGTCTTCTGATAGCTGAGAAGGTACAAATCTTCGAACCCTGCGCTCTCACCGGCCCTCGTGCGCAAAATTGCACTCGAGAGCAGATTTCCCGCCTGTGTACTCAATACCGTTCCTCCTTCTTCGTCAATGTATTATTTTACCACAGAACCCGAATGACTGACAGGAAAAGGACTTCTAAGAAAAACAAAAACAGCTCGGATTTCTCCGAGCTGTTCTCAGTCTCAATTATCTTCTTGCACCCGGTGCGTAGTAGTGCGCCGAACGAGTCTGCACGACACCGTTCACGACCCACTGGCCCTTCTCGTTGACATAGTAGCCGTCCGGCGTTCTCTGGTTTGCCTTCATCCAGCCGTCGTCACCGAAGCAGTAGCACTCCTCAAGACCGTCGTGGTTGCTGTCAATCCAAGCCCACTTGACCTTGCCGGTCTCGCCGCGGTACCAGTCACCGAAATTGTCCTGCGTCGAGTACCACCATCTCTCCGGTGTAAATCTCGTATCTCTGACCCATCCGATGTATGCAAACGAGCTCGACGCCATCATCACCGAAATCATTGCCGCAGCTGCAAACATGCTTAATGCCTTCTTCATTTTACTTTTCCTCCTCCTGTATATTCCGAGAGTACATGCTCCCTTTCGTTTGAAACCTTCTCTATTTTAGCCTGTATATCCACCGTATTCAAGACAAGAACTACCCTTGTTCTTAACAGTTTGCTTACATAAAACTTAATATTTCCGCTCTCCCCTCCCACTGCAATCGATGCAGTGCCCCTTTCTTTTCCAAGGCGGCAAAATCCTGTTGGCGAAGCGCCTCATACAAGATAACGGCAACGGCATTCGAGAGATTCAAAGAACGAATATCTCCCCACATGGGAATTCGGATGCAGGCATCTTTGTTCGGAGCAAGTATTTCCTCGGGGATACCGGCTGACTCTTTTCCGAACATGATGTAATCGTCCGGCCCGAACTTGACATCCGCATAGGTCTGCTCTGCCTTCGTGGTCGCAAACCAAAGCTTACGCCCGACTTTTCCCGCAGCCGATAAATTCTCTCGATTCTGCCGTAGAAAGACCTCATAACTCGCATACTCCGTGAGCGAGAGTTTGCTCCAATAGTCCATTCCCGCCCGCTTTAAGTACTTGTCCGTGAGTTCAAAACCATAGGGCCTGATGAGATGAAGGGCTGTGTCGGTCGCGACACAGGTTCTCCCGATTGCCCCCGTGTTAAACGGAATTTCAGGTTCATGTAGGACTATATTCATCGATTCTCCTCCCGAAGCACACCATACTCTCTCGGCTTCCGCGATTGTAATGCTGCGTTTCTCACGTTATCGCAAACTCCAATTTTGCTTTCCGGACACTTCAAGCAAGCTGTTTTTCTGCTTATCTTTGTCTGTTTTTCCGCCTGTATGTTATTTGCTTGTCCGTTGATCTGTTTGAGCGTTGTTCTGCTTGCCTGTTTCTTTGCTTGTATGTTCTCTGTCTGTTCTCTGCTTTTCTGCTTTTCTGCTTTTCTGCTTTTGTGTTTGTCTGCTCTTCTGCTTTTTTATTTGTCCGCTTTTCTGCTTACCTGTTTCTTTGCTTTTATGTTCTCTGCTTCTCTGCTTTTTATTTGTCCGTTTTTCTGCTTACCTATTTCTTTGCTTGTATGTTCTCTGCTTCTCTGCTTTTTTGTTTGTCTGTTTTTCTGCTTGCCTATTTCTTTGCTTGTATGTTCTCTGCTTCTCTGCTTTTTTGTTTGTCTGTTTTTCTGCTTGCCTACCGCTTTGCCTGTTTCTTTGCTTGTCTATTCTCTGCTCGTCTGTTTCTTTACTGTTCTGCTTTTTCTTCACCCTGATTCCCTTGCGGCATTGTCCGTGTGAAACACTACGCTTCCTTCACATCCACCTTCGGACAGAGATCCGTCAGGTAACAAGCCTGGCAATTTGCGCCTCTTGCCATACAGTAGGTCCTTCCGAGCGCCATGAGTCTGGTGTTCCATAGAATCCAATAGGACTCCGGCAACACTGCTTTCAACTCGGCCTCCACCTTGGTCGGATCCTTCGATACAACCAGTCCGAGACGTCTTGAGACGCGCTTCACATGTGTGTCCACGACAATCGAGGGTTTTCCGTAGATTTCTCCCAGAATCAGACTTGCCGTCTTTCTCCCGACACCGGGAAGGGTCAATAGATCTTCCATCTCATCCGGCACTTCTCCGCCGAAGTTTGTGAGCAAGCTCCTCGCACAAGCCTGCAAATTTCTTGCCTTATTGTGATAGAAACCCGTCGTATAAATCTCGCGCTCCAGTTCATTGATGCCTGCGGATGCAATTGCCTCGACACTCGGATACTTCCGGTAGAGTTCCTTGGTCACCTGATTGACACGCGCATCTGTGCATTGGGCGCTCAGTATGGTCGCGAACAGAAGCTTCCAGGGCTCTCGCTCCGTCAGAAATTCCATGGGTTTGTCCTCAAAGTGCTCATTTAAGCGACGCATGATTTCGTGCACTCTCTCTCTTCTTCGCTCACATTCACAGTTTTCTCCCTATTTACGCTTACGCCGTATCACATCGATTTTGTATCAAAAAAAGCCATCGCAGCGACTGCGATGACTCATGCTCTCATAACTGAGATACGCGGGACTCGAACCCGCGACAACTTGATTAAAAGTCAAGTGCTCTACCACCTGAGCTAGTATCCCATCTTTCTTTTTCTAAACTATGAGCACTGCCCTTTTTAGATAAAAGAAATGCCTTGGACCGGAATCGAACCAGTGACATAAGGATTTTCAGTCCTCCGCTCTACCAACTGAGCTACCAAGGCATGGATTGCGGGGACAGGATTTGAACCTGCGACCTCCGGGTTATGAGCCCGACGAGCTTCCGGACTGCTCTACCCCGCGACAGTATGTGATGTGTCTCCACACCAATTTGTAAGTTCACAGTCGAAACTGTGGAGTGGGGGAAAGTGGATTCGAACCACTGAAGGCAGTGCCAGCAGATTTACAGTCTGTCCCCTTTGGCCACTCGGGAATTCCCCCATATTGTTTGGTCTGATACCAAAGCCGATGATCGGACTCGAACCGATAACCTGCTGATTACAAATCAGCTGCTCTGCCATTGAGCCACATCGGCACGACATACATTGGTTTGGTAAATGGGACCTACAGGGCTCGAACCTGTGACCCTCTGCTTGTAAGGCAGATGCTCTCCCAGCTGAGCTAAGATCCCAAACTGTTTGTATCAAACCTAGCGACCCGAAACGGACTTGAACCGTCGACCTCCGCCGTGACAGGGCGGCGCTCTAACCAACTGAGCCATCGGGCCATCTTTACACCCTGAAAACCGCACACAGAATTCTATCTATTCATCTCTTTTCCCAAACCCTTTGGTTAAACCCTCGACCGATTAGTAAGAGTCAGCTGAACGTGTCGCCACGCTTACACCTCTCTCCTATCTACCTTGTCGTCTTCAAGGGGTCTTACCGCTTTCGCATGAGATATCCCATCTTGAGGGGGGCTTCACGCTTAGATGCCTTCAGCGTTTATCCCGTCCCGACTTGGCTACCCGGCCATGGGGTTGCTCCCCAACCGGTGCACCAGTGGTCAGTCCATCCCGGTCCTCTCGTACTAAGGACAGCTCCTCTCAGATATCTTACGCCCGCGCCGGATAGGGACCGAACTGTCTCACGACGTTCTGAACCCAGCTCGCGTACCGCTTTAATGGGCGAACAGCCCAACCCTTGGGACCGACTTCAGCCCCAGGATGCGATGAGCCGACATCGAGGTGCCAAACCACTCCGTCGATGTGAACTCTTGGGAGTGATAAGCCTGTTATCCCCAGGGTAGCTTTTATCCGTTGAGCGATGGCAATCCCACTTTATACCACCGGATCACTAAGTCCTACTTTCGTACCTGCTCCACCCGTCGGTGTCGCAGTCAAGCTCCCTTCTGCCTTTGCGCTCTTCGAATGGTTTCCAACCATTCTGAGGGAACCTTTGAGCGCCTCCGATACTCTTTCGGAGGCGACCGCCCCAGTCAAACTCCCCACCTGACATTGTCCCCCATCCGGATTACGGATGTAGGTTAGAAATCCAGTGCCACAGGGGTGGTATCCCAACAGCGGCTCCGGAAAGACTGGCGTCCTTCCTTCTTAGCCTCCCACCTATCCTGTACGAGTAACACCGAATCCCGGTATCAAGCTGGAGTAAAGCTCCATGGGGTCTTTCCGTCCTGGCGCAGGTCACCAGCATCTTCACTGGTACTTCAATTTCACCGGGTGCATTGTTGAGACAGCGCTCAAATCATTACGCCTTTCGTGCGGGTCGGAACTTACCCGACAAGGAATTTCGCTACCTTAGGACCGTTATAGTTACGGCCGCCGTTTACTGGGGCTTAAATTCAAAGCTTCGCTTGCGCTAACCTCTCCTCTTAACCTTCCAGCACCGGGCAGGCGTCAGCCCATATACCTCACCTTACGGTTTCGCATAGACCTGTGTTTTTGCTAAACAGTTGCTTGAGCCTTTTCTCTGCGGCTGCATCTCTGCAGCACCCCTTCTCCCGAAGTTACGGGGTCATTTTGCCGAGTTCCTTAACAATGCTTCTCCCGCCGGCCTTAGGATTCTCTCCTCATCCACCTGTGTCGGTTTGCGGTACGGGCTGACATGATACAATAGCGGCTTTTCTCGACAGTCCCTCCACCGGCTTCGCTACTTATTTTTCGCTCCCTATCACGCTTTCGGATTGTGCGGCGGATTTGCCTACCGCACTCCTAACTTCGCTTCGCCCGGTCTTTGCTCTCCCGGGTCCGGTTTTGTTCCTGTGTCCCCACAGTTCTGATCATGTCAGGTGCAGGAATATGAACCTGCTGTCCATCGACTACGGATTTCTCCCTCGCCTTAGGTCCCGACTTACCCAGGGCAGATCAGCTTTACCCTGGAATCCTTGGATATTCGGCCATGATGATTCTCACATCATTCTCGCTACTCATTCCGGCATTCTCTCTTCTCAGAACTCCACGCTTCCTTACGGTAACGCTTCGGCACTCTGAGATTGCTCCTCTACCAATGTATTGCTACATTCCTAAGCTTCGGTATCGTGTTTTAGCCCCGGAAATTTTCGGCGCAGGACCTCTCGACTAGTGAGCTATTACGCACTCTTTGAATGTGTGGCTGCTTCTAAGCCAACATCCTAGCTGTCTTCGAAATCCCACATCCTTTTCCACTTAACACGTATTTTGGGACCTTAGCTGTAGGTCTGGGCTCTTTCCCTTTTGACTGTCCAACTTATCTCGTACAGTCTGACTCCCGACCATCATCAGTGCGGCATTCGCAGTTTGATATCCCTTGGTAGGCTTTGACGCCCCCTCAGGAATTCAGTGCTCTACCTCCGTCTGACTAAGTCGAGGCTAGCCCTAAAGCTATTTCGAGGAGAACCAGCTATCTCCGGGTTCGATTGGAATTTCTCCCCTATCCACACCTCATCACCACCCTTTTCAACGGATGTGTGTTCGGTCCTCCATTCCCTTTTACGGGAACTTCAACCTGGACATGGATAGATCACCCGGTTTCGGGTCTGCCGATGCTGACTGTAAGCCCTATTAAGACTCGGTTTCCCTTCGGCTCCGGACCTGTAGTCCTTAACCTTGCCAGCACCGGCAACTCGCCGGACCGTTCTACAAAAAGTACGCGGTTGTGCGTTCATGTATCGCACTTCCACTGCATGTAAACATAGGGTTTCAGGTTCTTTTTCACTCCCCTCCCGGGGTCCTTTTCACCTTTCCTTCACAGTACTATGCACTATCGGTCACTAAGTAGTATTTAGCCTTAGGGGGTGGTCCCCCCGTATTCCCACAAGGTTTCACGTGTCTCGTGGTACTCTGGATCCTGCCGAGTTTTCGAATCGTTTTCCCGTACGGGGCTTTCACCCTCTATAGCGGACTTTTCCAAAGTCCTTCCGGTAACCATTCAATCCCCTTACGCAGTCCGAACCCCGCGGTGCACGCACCGCGGTTTGGGCTCTTCCGTGTTCGCTCGCCACTACTTACGGAATCACTGTTGTTTTCTCTTCCTCCGCCTACTTAGATGTTTCAGTTCAGCGGGTTCCCGGCTGTACGCTATGGATTTACGCACAGTCACTGCAGGTCTTCTGCAGTAGGTTTCCCCATTCGGAAATCTGCGGATCAATAGATATTTGCTCTTCCCCGCAGCTTATCGCAGCTTATCACGTCCTTCATCGGCTCTTAGTGCCAAGGCATCCGCCCTACGCTCTTTTCTGTTTAACCTCTTACATGTTCTCTAGCGTAAGAACATGCGGGTTGGTCAACTCTGCTCTCACAGAGTTACGTATTATTACATTATAGACATGACTTTCGTCACATCTATCGGATACGACTTTCGTCGTATCACCTCGGATGTCTAGATATTCTTAATTGAATATTCATTCTGTATGCGATTTTCAAGGTGCAAAATGGAGATGGAGAGATTCGAACTCTTGACCCCCTGCTTGCAAGGCAGGTGCTCTCCCAACTGAGCTACACCCCCATAATAATCCGGCGCCCGCCTATTCTCCCATGCCGTTACCAGCATAGTACCTTCGGCCGTCTTCCTCTTAACCGTCGTGTTCGGGATGGGAACGGGTGTTTCAAGAAGACGCATCGACACCGGAAATCCGGTGAACCTTTGATCAAAAACCAGACAGCACAAACAACCCTTACTTTTTCCTTAGAAAGGAGGTGATCCAGCCGCACCTTCCGATACGGCTACCTTGTTACGACTTCACCCCAGTTATCCGCCCCGCCTTCGGCAGCTCCCTCCTTGCGGTTGGGTCACTGACTTCGGGCGTTGCTGACTCCCATGGTGTGACGGGCGGTGTGTACAAGACCCGGGAACGTATTCACCGCGACATGCTGATTCGCGATTACTAGCAATTCCGGCTTCGTGCAGTCGAGTTGCAGACTGCAGTCCGAACTGAGACGTTATTTTTGAGCTTTGCTTAAACTCGCGTTCTCGCTTCTCTTTGTTAACGCCATTGTAGCACGTGTGTTGCCCAAATCATAAGGGGCATGATGATTTGACGTCATCCCCGCCTTCCTCCCGGTTATCCCGGGCAGTCTCGCCGGAGTGCCCAGCTTTACCTGCTGGCTACCGGCAATAGGGGTTGCGCTCGTTGCGGGACTTAACCCAACATCTCACGACACGAGCTGACGACAACCATGCACCACCTGTCACTCCTGTCCCGAAGGAAAGCACCCATTACGGTGCGGTCAGAAGGATGTCAAGATTTGGTAAGGTTCTTCGCGTTGCTTCGAATTAAACCACATGCTCCACTGCTTGTGCGGGTCCCCGTCAATTCCTTTGAGTTTCATTCTTGCGAACGTACTCCCCAGGTGGAATACTTATTGCGTTTGCGACGGCACCGATGCCCTTGGGGCACCAACACCTAGTATTCATCGTTTACCGCGTGGACTACCAGGGTATCTAATCCTGTTTGCTCCCCACGCCTTCGAGCCTCAACGTCAGTTTTCGTCCAGCAGGCCGCCTTCGCCACCGGTGTTCTTCCTAATATCTACGCATTTCACCGCTACACTAGGAATTCCGCCTGCCCCTCCGATACTCAAGTCGCACAGTTTCCAAAGCAGTCCCGTGGTTAAGCCTCGGGATTTCACTTCAGACTTGCGCAACCGTCTGCGCTCCCTTTACACCCAGTAAATCCGGATAACGCTTGCCCCCTACGTATTACCGCGGCTGCTGGCACGTAGTTAGCCGGGGCTTCTTACTCAGGTACCGTCATTTTCTTCCCTGCTGATAGAGCTTTACATACCGAAGTACTTCTTCACTCACGCGGCGTCGCTGCATCAGGGTTTCCCCCCATTGTGCAATATTCCCCACTGCTGCCTCCCGTAGGAGTTTGGGCCGTGTCTCAGTCCCAATGTGGCCGGTCATCCTCTCAGATCGGCTATCGATCGTCGCTTTGGTGGGCCGTTACCCCGCCAACTGGCTAATCGAACGCGGGTCCATCTCATACCACCGGAGTTTTTACCCCCGCATCATGCGATGCTGTGGTCTTATGCGGTATTAACAGTCGTTTCCAACTGTTATCCCCCTGTATGAGGCAGGTTACCCACGCGTTACTCACCCGTCCGCCACTCGAAATAAAGTCTTCCGCCCGAAGGTTTCCGTCTCCATTTCTCGTTCGACTTGCATGTGTTAAGCACGCCGCCAGCGTTCATCCTGAGCCAGGATCGAACTCTCAATTTAAAGTTTGTTCGTTCCGGTCAAAATAACGTTGGTCTTTCTCAGTTATTTTACCCGTTATTACTTGGTTTGGTTCTTTTTTGAAATTCTTTTGGAAGCTCACGAACACATTCGAAAAATGTCCGCAAGCCCTCTGTTTTCACAGAGATTTCAGGGTTGTTTGTACTGTCTGATCTTTGATTTTCAAGGTTCTTTTGGTTGTCGGCCTTTTCAGGCGCAACTCCCTTACTTTATCACTTTGAATTTCCTCTGTCAACACTTTTTTTAAAGCATTTTCATTCGGAAATTCGAGCGGAGAAAGAGGGATTTGAACCCTCGCGCCGGTATTACCCGACCTACCCCCTTAGCAGGGGGGCCTCTTCGGCCTCTTGAGTATTTCTCCAGAAACGAATTGCTACGCCATTATAACGGATGTTTTTGCCATCTGTCAACGGATAAAAGCCATTTTTTTGAATCTTTTTCAGGCTTTGTTTCCGGGCGCAGCAATTTGTTTTTTCCTTCTATATCTTGTTGTTTCTTATTTGTCAGTTTCTATATCTTCACTGTCCTCGCCGGACTCCGCGTCTGTCTCATTCTCCTGTACAGCGCTCATACTCTCTTTTACCGTTGCGATTCCGGCGATTCTGATTTCTTCTTCACCGTCCCGCTCAATGTTCATGAGTTTCACACCGGACGCAAGACGACCGTACTTGGAAATATCACCGACCGAAATCCGTATTATGACACCGGTATTCGTAATCAGCAGTATCTCCCGATCCTCCCGAACCAGCTTTGCACCGATTAAGAGTCCTGTCTTATCCGTCAGTTTATGGCAGAGATTACCGTAGCCGCCGCGGTTCTGTGCATGGAATTCCGTGAGTTCCGTCCGCTTACCCATACCGTAGGCAGTGACGGTCAAAAGTTCTTCGCCCTGTGCTGTAAGCTGCATTGCGACGACCGCATCGCCCTCGCGGAGCGCAATTCCCTTGACACCGTAGGAATTTCTTCCCGTAACACGAACCGTCTCCTCTGAGAAAAGTATACTCTGGCCGTTCTGCGTCACCAAGAGCACATCTTCCGTTCCGCGGCTCGCCTTGACACCGATGAGTTCATCGTCCTCACGGAGTGCAATTGCCGCAAGGCCGTTGCTTCGAACATTCATATAAGCGCTGAGCTCGGTCTTCTTGACCATACCCTGTTTGGTTGCCATGAAGAGATACTTGGTCTCGCTCTTCTTGCGATAGGAAATCATGGCCGTAACTTTTTCATCCGGCTGCAGTTGTAACAGATTTACGATTGCCGTACCGCGCGCCGTTCTGCTCGCATCCGGAATCTGATACACCTTGAGCCGATACAGTCTTCCCTTATTGGTGAAGAAATCGATCGGACGGTGTGTCGTGGTCATCAGAAGATCGGTGATGAAATCATCCTCTATGGTCTGCATGCCGCGTATGCCCTTACCGCCCCGTGCCTGATTGCGGAAGAAGTCCGGATTCATGCGCTTAATGTAACCGCGGTTTGTCATCGCGACAACAACCACTTCGTCCGGAATCAAGTCTTCGGCCTCCATCTCATCGCTGATGCCGAAACCGGTTCTTCTGTCATCTCCGTACTTTTCCGCGACCAAATCCATCTCTTCTTGGATGACGGCAAGCAATTTCTTCTCATCCTCGAGTATGCTCTTAAAGTAGGCAATTTTCCGCTCAAGCTCCTGATACTCGGCCTCGAGCTTTTCCCGCTCCAAGCCGGTCAGGGCGCGGAGTCGCATGTCCACAATGGCCTGGGCTTGGACATCCGTGAGTGCAAAACGCTCCATTAAGCTCTGTTTTGCAAGCGCCACGCTGCGGCTCTCGCGTATAATACGTATCACTTCGTCGATGTGATCGAGTGCAATCAGGAGACCCTTTAAGATGTGCGCTCTCTCTTCCGCGCGGTTTAAGTCATACCTGGTTCTCCGCGTTACCACATCCTTCTGGTGCTCGAGATAGTGCTCGAGCATCTGCAAGAGATTCAGAACCCTGGGCTCATTGTTGACCAGTGCGAGCATGATGACGCCGAAGGTGTCCTCAAGCTGAGTGTGCTTTAAGATCCGGTTCAGTACAATCTGCGGATTGACATCTTTTCTGAGTTCAATGACAATGCGCATGCCCTCGCGGTTTGACTCATCCCGAAGATCCGTAATGCCGTCCACCCGCTTATCGCGCACCAAATCCGCAATCTTCTCTATGAGTCTCGCCTTATTGACCAGATAGGGGAGCTCCGTCACCACGATGCGATGTTTTCCGTTCTGCATCGGCTCAATATTGGTCACGGCGCGAACACGAATTTTTCCTCTTCCGGTCCGATAGGCCTCCAGTACACCGCTTTTTCCGAGTATGGTGGCTCCGGTCGGAAAGTCCGGTCCCTTGACGAGAGAGATGACTTCATCCAGTGTTGTCTCCCGGTCCGCAATCTTATTCTCGATAAGACAATCGACCGCAGCTACGACTTCCCGCAAATTATGCGGCGGAATATTGGTCGCCATACCGACCGCAATGCCCTGGGCACCGTTGACCAGTAAATTCGGATAGCGGCTCGGCAAGACCACAGGTTCCTGTTCGGTCTCATCAAAGTTCGGAACAAAATCCACCGTGTCCTTATTGATGTCCGCAATCATCTCCATCGCAATCTTGGGAGAGGCGCGCCTCCGTGTAACGCATCGCCGCAGCGCCGTCGCCGTCTATGGAACCGAAGTTTCCGTGTCCGTCGACCAGGCAATTTCGCATGGCCCATTCCTGGGCCATATTGACGAGTGCCCCGTAAATCGACGAGTCACCGTGCGGGTGATACTTACCCATGGTGTCACCGACAATACGCGCGCATTTTCTGTGGGCTTTGTCCGGTCCATTGTTCAATTCAAACATGGAGAACAGGATGCGACGCTGCACCGGCTTTAAGCCGTCTCGCACATCCGGCAGCGCGCGCGCCGCAATGACGGACATCGCATAGTCGATATACGACTTCTCCATTGTTTTTTTCAGATCAACTTCTTTGATCTGATCAAATACATTCGGTTCCATCCATAGCCCCCGTTTCGTCAAATATCAAGATTTGTCACGTACTTCGCATTGTTTTCGATGAATTCCCGGCGCGGTTCCACCTGATCTCCCATTAAGGTCGTGAAGGTGAGTTCCAGTTCCGAGCGGGCATCTTCATCCATACTCACACGAAGCAACACGCGCCGCTCCGGATCCATTGTAGTCTCCCAAAGCTGCTCCGCATCCATCTCGCCGAGTCCCTTGTAGCGTTGAATCTTGTTGCTATCGTCTCTACCGACTTCCTGCAAAATTCGATTCAACTCCTCGTCGGAGTATGCGTACCAGATGCGCTTATTTTTCTCCAACTTATAAAGCGGCGGCTGTGCGAGGTACACATAGCCCTCCTGAATGAGCTGCGGCATATAGCGGTAGATGAAGGTGAGCATCAGGGTCGCAATGTGCGCACCGTCCACATCGGCATCCGTCATGATGATGATTTTGTGATAGCGCAGTTTGGAGATATCGAAATCCTCGTGGATTCCGGCACCGAAAGCGGTAATCATCGCCTTAATTTCCGCATTTCCGTAGACGCGATCCATTCTCGCCTTCTCTACATTCAGGATTTTACCGCGGAGAGGCAGAATAGCCTGGGTCTTTCGATCGCGTGCGGTCTTCGCCGAACCGCCTGCCGAATCTCCCTCGACAATGAAATTTCGCATTCCTCCGGATCCTTACTCGAGCAATCCGCCAACTTTCCGGGCAGCGCCATGCCGTCCAATGCGGATTTTCTGCGCGTTAAGTCGCGTGCCTTTCTCGCTGCCGCCCGCGCATGCTGTGCGAGTATGGCCTTGTCGCAAATTTGCTTTGCAATCGCCGGATTCTGCTCCAAAAAATAAGTGAGCTGTTCACTCAGCACCGAACTCACCGCACCGGTGACCTCGGAGTTCCCGAGCTTCTGCTTGGTCTGACCCTCAAACTGCGGATTTTCAACTTTGACGGAAACAATGGCCGTGAGTCCCTCTCGCAGATCCTCACCGGTCAAATTTTCATCGCTCTCTTTGAGTAACTTTCTGGTCCGCGCATAGTCGTTAAAGGTCTTTGTAATTGCATTCTTAAAGCCGGTCAGGTGAGTTCCGCCCTCCGGTGTATTTATGTTATTCACGAATGTGAATATATTTTCATTGTAGCTATCGTTATGTTGCATAGCTACCTCGACCATTACGCCTTCCCGCTTTTCTTCACAGGCAATAACCTGATCGTAGAGCACATTTTTACCGCGATTTAAATACTGCACAAATTCACGTATTCCGCCCTCGAAGTGAAAGCTCTCGCTCTTTCCCGCTTCGCGTTCATCCGTCAGAGTGATTTTCAGATTTTTGGTCAGAAAAGCTGTCTCTCTGAGGCGTACACGCAGCGTCTCATAGTCATAAACCGTGGTCTCGAAAATCTCGGAATCCGGCATAAAGTGAACGACCGTACCGTGTAAATCCGGACTGACTTCACGCACCACATGCAGGGGAACCGTTGTTTTTCCGCGCGCAAACTCCTCTTCATAGCATTTTCCGTTTCGGTAGACCTGAACCTTGAGCCGGACAGAGAGCGCATTCACCACGGACGCACCGACACCGTGAAGACCGCCGGATACTTTATATCCGCCGCCGCCGAACTTTCCGCCCGCATGCAAAACCGTAAACACCACTTCGATTGCCGGAATTCCCAGTTTCTTTGAATATCGACGGGAATTCCTCTTCCGTTGTCCTTGACTGTCACGGAATTGTCGCGATGTACCGTCACTTCAATCTCGCTGCAGTAACCGGCCAATGCCTCATCGACGGAATTATCCACAATTTCGTACACGAGATGATGCAGTCCCCGAGAAGAGGTCGAACCGATGTACATGCCTGGTCTCTTCCGAACTGCTTCCAGACCTTCCAGAACCTGTATTTGGTCTGCGTTGTATTCTTCACTCATGCACTTTCCTCCTCCGTAACCTCTGTTACCGTTCCCATCTTTACCAAAAATTTCTTGGAAATCTGAAAACCATCCTGCAACAAATTATCCATACCGGTGCTTGTAAGCACGGTTTGTACTTCCCGTATGCTCTTTAAGAGTTGCTTTTGCCTGTCCGTATCAAGCTCCGAGAGCACATCATCCAGTAAAAAAACCGGATTTTCACCGCTCTCTCTCTGCATGAGCGCAAACTCCGACAGTTTCACAGCAAGCGCCGCAGATCTCTGTTGCCCTTGGGAACCGAATTTTCGGAGATCCATTTCCTCTCCCTGTCCTTGACGCAAATAGAACGCAATGTCATCGCGATGCGGTCCGACCGAAGTCGCTTTTTGCCGAAGATCGAATTCACGGCTCCGTTGCAGCGACGCCGCATAGCGCTCTTCCGTGATATTGGGCTCATAGCAGAGACGAAGCGCCTCCTTTTGTCCCGTGAGAGAAGCGTATTTTTCCACACAGATTTCATTCAACTGTTCCAGAAAAACCGCACGACTTTGCATCAGCGCAATTCCGGCTGCGACCAACTGTTCATCCCAGAGATCCAGGGTTTCCATCAATTCCGAACGGAAGGAGAGCTCTTTTAAGAGCTTGTTTCGCTGCAACAAAGCGCGATTATAGTTCAGCAGTTCTTTGACATAGCGTCGATTCAGTTGACATAATTCCATATCCAGAAAACGACGCCGTTCCGCGGGACCGCTCTTAATCAAGTTCAAATCCTCCGGAGAAAAAACAACCATTTTCACCGTGCCGAAGAGCTCGCTTGCGCGACGAAGCGGAATCCCGTCAACCGCAATGCCCTTACTGCCGTTTTTCTGAGATGAATGTCAATGCGCCGCGGTATATCTCTGCTCCGAACCAAGAGTTTGATGTGCGCCTCGTTCTCTCCGAAACGTATCATTTCTCGATCCTTGCCGGCGCGCTGTGATTTTGCGCCGGCACAGTAGTATAGCGCCTCTAAAAGATTGGTCTTTCCCTGCGCGTTGTCCCCGTAGAGCAGATTACTCCCCGGCGAAAAGATGAACTTTCCGTTTCGGTAATTTCTGAAATTCTCAAGCTCCAACGATTCGATAATCATGCCCGTCAAAGGAGAAGCAATCTCCCGGATGCAATTTGCGGCCGCGACGTTCTTCGACTTCTCCGTTTACGGAGACCTCTCCGCCCTGAATTGCATACTTCGCATCGGAACCCAGATCGCAGGCTCCCGAGAGTTTCAGTGCCTGATCCAGTTTAATAAAAGCGTCTTTGATTTTTACTTCCTTCACGTCTTTTTCCTTCTTCGCCTTAGGCGACAAAATTGACCGGCAAGATCAAATAGACAAAGCTGTCATGCTCATCCCTGAGGAAGCAGGGAGATTTTGCGTTGGTGAAGTAGAGGGTCACGGTCTCATCATCGATGGCACGGAGCGCATCCATCAGAAACTTCGGATTGAACGCAATCAACAAATCGTTTCCGCTTTTTTCACAAGGCACTTCTCCGTCCATCGATCCGTAAGAAGACTTCACCTTCAGCTGAAGCTTTTGATCCCGAATATCAAGAACAATCGGCTTATGATCGCTCTCTTTGATCAAGATGGTAGCGCGGTCAATGTTCCCGAGGAACTTCACACGATTAATTTCGACCCTGGTCACATAGTCTTTCGAGAGCATGTGCTCAATCTTAAAGTACTCTCCGTCGATGAGACGCGAAAGCACCAGCGTCCCGTCAAAGGAAAAGAGCACATGATTCTTCGAGAAGAAGAGTTCCACCTCCTTCTCGTTGTCATCCTCCATGATCTTGCTGATTTCATTCATGGTCTTTCCGGGGATAATCGCGTGGAAATCTTCCTCGCCCTCTCGCAGCGTAATACTTCTCACCGCGACACGGTGGCCGTCGAGAGCCACAAAGGTTGCGACACGACCTTTGATATTGACAAACTCACCGCCCATCATCTTATTGCTGTCGTTCAAAGCCGCCGCAAAGATGGTCTTACGAATGACTTCTTTGAGCGTGAACTGACTGAGGCGCAGGCTGTGTTCCCGCTCTATCTGCGGAAGATAGGAGAACTCCTCACCGTCTCTGCCCGGAATCGTGAAAAGCACATCGCTGCAAGAAATCTTCGTTGTAAAATTCGATTCCGTCTCAATGTTTACGAGTTCATCGCCGCCTTCCAGCTTGCGAATGATATCGCCGACCAGTCTGGCATCGAGTGCTACCTTTCCTTTTTCGCGAATGATACCTTCCACTTCGGTCGATATTCCGAATTCGGAGTCATTGGCAATCAGGGTCACCTTGTCTTCCGAAGCGTCAAATAAGATACAACTTAAAATGGGGTTGGTCGTTCGGGTCGGAATTGCTCTGGAAACAATTCCCAAAGCCGCTGTGAGTTTCTCTTTGTTGAACGCGAGCTTCATAGAGCCGTCCTCTCTTTCATTTTATCCCGTAATCATAATAATAGGGGCTGTGAGTATGTGAGCATCCACCGCAAAGCCGCTGTCCGTAAGCTTTTTTCACTTGAACAACAGGGTGGATAGTTTGCCTTTCGGGTACATCTCTCTGTGAATTACTGTGCAGAAATCTTCTTTTTCAGGACATCCACGGTCCCGGCGAGATCCTTATTATCCGGGATATCTTGGGATATCTTACGAATTGCATAGAGCACCGTGGTGTGATCCTTGCCGCCGAAGCTTGCCCCGATTTGCTGCAAAGCCGCATCGGTCATCTCGCGGCAGAGATACATGCCGATCTGTCTTGCGGTCGCGAGCTCTCTGGTGCGCTTGTTCCCGATGAGATCCGCTTCGGAAAATCCGTAGTGTTCCGCGACAATCTGAATAATGAACTGCGGCGTGATTTCCTGGTGCACATTGGGATCTATGATATCCCGAAGTACCTTCTGCGCGAGCTCCAAATTGACTTCCATGTGGTTCAGCTTGCCGAAGGCGACAATTTTTGTCAGAGATCCTTCGAGCTCTCGAATATTGCTGCGCACATTCGAGGCGATGTACTGGATTACGTCGTTGTCGACATTGATGTGGTCCAGTTCTTCGCGTTTTCTCAAAATCGCCATGCGCGTCTCATAGTCCGGCGGCTGGATATCTACAGTCAGACCCCACTCGAAGCGGGAGCGCAGACGATCTTCCAGGGTAACAAGTTCTCTCGGCGGTTTATCCGAAGATATAATGATATGCTTCTTGGCGCCGTGCAGGGCATTGAAGGTGTGGAAGAACTCCTCCTGAGTCCTGTCCTTTCCTATTATAAACTGAATATCATCGATCAGCAGAACGTCGATGTGGCGGTACTTTTCACGAAATTCGGTCGTCGTGTAGTTGTTTTTGCTTCGGATGGCCTCAATGAGCTCGTTGGTAAAGGACTCACTGGTCACATACTGCACCTTGGCGCTCGGATTATGCTGAAGTACAAAATGTGCGATTGACTGCATCAAATGCGTTTTTCCGAGTCCCACGCCCCCGTAGATAAAGAGAGGGTTATAGATGCCTCCGGGATTTTCGGCGACCGCAAGGGAAGCGGCATGCGCAAGATTATTGTTTTTACCGACGACAAAGGTATCAAAGGTATAGCGCGGATCCAATTTTACGGTGGAAAACGGAGTCAGACCGACAGACGATACAAGCGGCTGATTCGAAACAGGAGTTTCATTTTCTCCGCCGTAGAACATAAGGTGCAGGGAATTCCGGTAATTTGATCGATGGCGGTCTCTATGACTTGCGTGTAATGCGTCGACATGAAGGCCTGAAAGCCGGAATTCGGGGCACTGTTCTCTTTTCCCGTAACCTCCACGTAAAAGAGAGCCCTTCCGTCTTCGTCAAGCGTCAGATGGTGGGGCTTTAACGGAGCAATCCACATCTCATAGGATAACTCTGTCGTAACTTTTTTGTTTTTTACGTAATCCTGTATTTCCGTCCAATGATCCGCGATGGTTTGGAACGCTGCGTTTTGCTCCATGATGAAAGACTCCTTTGCCGCGTTTGGGGATAAGTCGCTCTCAGTATAGCAAAAAGAGAGGACAATCTCAATGAAATCAAAAACGGCCTTGTGGATAAGTCTGTGGGAATTACGTGGGAAGCTTGTGTTTGAATGCGAATAACGGTGGAAATCGGGGTTAACCGTAATTGTGAAGTCACAGCTGTGGATGAGATATTGCTGTCTTTATCCGCATTTCCACAGCTTAAAACGCGGCATAGAGAGCCGTACGGGGGAAAAAACAATGTGAAATGCGAAAGTTATCAACGAGTTACTCACAAAATGTGAATAACATTATGTAAAGTTGAAAAACAGAGAGTGATTTTTGTATACAATGAGTTATCCACAAAAAGTTGTTTAAAATCTGGATAAGTCAGAGCGCTTGCTTGTTTTATCCACAGAATGACGGTACAAATTGTTGAAATCCATATTCAATATTTTGTAAGCTACGGAAGTGCTTATTTTATCTGCGAATATGCTTAAAATGCGAGCTTGAAAGTTCTTGACGAAAAAGGCACAGTTCCGTATAATAAGCAGGAATATTCCCATGTTTGCGTGATATCTCCGGAAGCTGCTTCCTTATAGGAGCTGTGAGATCAAAGTCAGTTGGGAAAATGCTAGGAAGTGAGGAGGTGTTCTGACAATGAGAAAGGGTACAATGACATTTCAGCCTCATAATGCGCAGAAGTTTCGTGTACACGGTTTTCGTGCGCGCATGGCGACGAAGGGCGGAAGAAAAGTTCTGGCTGCCAGAAGAGCAAAGGGCAGAGCGAGACTGACAGTTTAAAATTTGATCGGCATTCGCGTCGAAGAACAATGGGGTTGTCTGACGACGACCCCTTTCTTTTTCGCTTTGTCCGAAGGCCGGGAAACATACGCATGCAAAGGATTGAGAAAGAATGAGACGCTTTCCGTCGATCAAGGATAACTGTGAGTTTCGGAAAATTTATGAGGAAGGCAGAACCAGAGCGGACCGTAATCTGGTCCTCTATGTTCGTCCGCGTAGCACAGGAGAACCGCGTATCGGTATCAGCGCGTCAAAAAAAAATCGGCAACAGTGTCGTTCGACATCGTGTGACAAGACTGCTGCGAGAGGCCTTTCGTCTGCATCGCAGTTCAATTTCCGTATCCTGTGATTTGGTATTTGTTGTGCGAAAAGACGGCGCGATGCAGGGATACCATGCCATTGAAGCTTCTTTTTTGAAGCTTTGCCGGGCGCAAGGTATATTAGAGGAGCAATAATGATAAAAAAAATTATGCTCTGTGCGATTCGATTTTATCGAAGAGTACTCTCTCCCTATAAGGGGCGCTGTCATTGCAGGTTTTATCCGACCTGCTCGCAGTATGCGCTGGAGGCAATTGAAAAGTACGGTGCATGGAAGGGCGGAAAAATGGCACTCTTCCGTATTTTGCGTTGTCATCCCTTCTCAAAGGGCGGATATGACCCGGTTCCGTAAAATTGAAGTAATAGGAGGCAAGCCTTGGAGCTTATTTTTTTGACAAAGTCATCCGCGCCGATTATCGGTCAGGTCGCTTACGTCCTTGGAATGATCATGGACGCACTGTTCCGTTTCACGAGTCAGTTCGGCATTACGAACATCGGACTCAGCATTATTCTCTTCACCGTCATCACGAACCTTTTGATGTGGCCTCTTACGGTGTCACAGCAGAAGTCCTCGAAGTTGATGAGTGTTATGCAGCCGGAACTGCAGGCAGTTCAGAAAAAGTATAGGGAAAGACAGATCAGGTCTCGATGGCGCGCATGCAGGCAGAGACGCGCGCAGTCTATCAAAAGTACGGAACGAGCATGAGCGGCAGCTGCCTCTTTCTGCTGATTCAGATGCCGATTCTCTTCGGTCTCTACCAGGTTATCTATAAGATCCCGGGCTATGTTCCTTCGGTGTACCGGGTTTTCGAGAGCATTGCAACGCCGGTAATGCAGCAGGGCAATTTTGTGAGCACACTGAGCGAAATCGCACCGAAGGTAAAGCCGGTGTTGACGGATACCTCCGCGGTACAGAATGTCATTGATTTCCTCTATAAGTTTACGCCCGCGCAGTGGAATAGCCTTGAGCAGGCTTATCCGGCACTGGCATCGGTCATTTCCACAGGTTCCGCAGAGATTGCGAAGATGAACTACTTCCTCGGCGTCAATCTTGCGACACCGCCGTTCCAGGGCATTAACAGTCCGAATCTCGCATGGATTATCCCCTTCCTTTCTGCGGGGATACAGTGGTACTCGGCAAAACTCATGACCGCCGGCACAAAGAACAACAAGGCAAAGGTCGATGATGACAATATGATGGCGCAGCAGATGCAGAGCATGAACACGATGATGCCCGTCATGTCACTCTTCTTCTGCTTCACCCTTCCGGCAGGTATCGGTATTTACTGGGTTGCCAGCGGACTTTGCCGTATGCTTCAGCAGCTCGTAATCAACGCGCAGCTCAGCAAAATGGATGTCGATGAGATTGTAAGAAAGAATACGGAAAAGGCAAACGAGAAGGCGATACGCGAGGGAAAGAATCCGGCACTCGTAAAGAGCAACTCGGATCGACTGCTTCGCGAAGTTAAGCGCCAAGAGGAAGCGGAGAAGAACGAAGAAGAGCGTCAGCGTCAGCGCACCGAGAGAACGATGAAGCAAGTCGAAGATTCGACGGCATACTATCAGAAGAATGCCAAGCCAGGGTCGCTTGCTTCCAAGGCAAATATGGTTGCAATGTACGATGAGCGCGTCGCAAACAAACGCAAAAACAAAGGTAAAAACGTCGATCTTGCAGGCGGAGAGAAGGACAATGAAGACTGAAGTCACTGTGACAGGAAAGACCTATGATGAGGCACTCACCAAGGCTCTTCTGGAGCTCGAGACGACAAGCGATCGCTTAGAAGTCTCTGTTGTGGAACAGGGAAGCAGCGGTTTACTCGGTTTTATCGGAAGTAAGCCCTGGAAACTTCACGCAGTCATTAAGACAGCCGAGCAGCAGGAAGAGAAGCTGCCGGATCAGGCGGAAACTTGCGCGGAAGTCTGTGAAGAGGCAGCTCCTACAGAACCGGTCACTGTAACGCCGGTTATCGAAAATAAGCCCGCAAAGCAGCAGGAAGCGGAAGAAAAGGTGCCGCAGACGACGAACAAAACGCTTGAAGCGGTGAAACCGGAAAAGAAAATGCAGGATGCGAGCATCGAAACTTCGCTGGAAAACGGAAAGAAGGCCGGTATCGACTTCCTCAAAGAGCTCTTTGAAACGTTGAAGCTTGAGGCGGAAATCGAAACGCAGATCAGAGCGCAGGAAAAAACCGTTATCTTTCACGTGAAGGGCGAGAATTTGGGTGCCCTGATCGGAAAGCGCGGTCAGACCCTGGATGCGTTGCAGTATCTGGTGAGTCATGTTGTCAACAAGAAGCAGGAGCCGTTTCTCCGCGTTAAGTTAGATATCGGTTCTTATCGGGAAAAGCAGGAAAATAAGTTGAGAGCTTTTGCCAGAAATGCGGCGCGCCGTGTCAAGCAGAGCGGTAAGCCCTATACACTGGATCCGATGACGCCGAATGAGAGACGTATCATCCATGCCGCATTGCAGCGTGATCGCTATGTGACCACACATTCCGAGGGCGAGGGTGAACAGCGCCATGTTGTCATCACGCTTCAGAAGGACGGAGACAGGCAGAAAAAAAGAGGGGTCAATCAAATAAGTGCGAAAAGCTGCCGGCAAACAGAATGCTGGCAGCTTTTTGATTTGTCTTATCTTGGAAGGGAAAAGGATAGTTTTGAGAGAAGAACGAGAAACCGTCGCGGCCATTGCAACTGCACTCGGCGAAGGAGGCATCGGTATTATTCGCATCAGCGGTGATAAAGCACTTGAAATTGCGGATGCGGTCTTGGATCGGCCGATTTCGGGAGCGCCGGGTTATAGCATGCATTATCGTCATGTGCGGGATAAGGGAGAAGTTTTGGATGAAGTATTGGCGAGTGTATTTCGCGCACCGCACAGTTTTACGGGAGAGGACAGCGTGGAAATCAACTGCCACGGAGGGCTTTTTCTCTTACAGCGGGTGTTGGATGCGGTGATGCGTGCAGGCGCTCGTCCGGCAGAGCCGGGAGAATTCTCAAAGCGGGCTTTTTTGAACGGTAGAATCGATCTCGCGCAGGCAGAGGCCGTCATGGATTTAATCGGTGCAAAAAACGAGTATGCCCTGCAGGCCGCTATGAATCAACTGGACGGCAGACTCTCCGACAAAATGCAGGAGCTGCGCTCGGATATTCTGGATGAAATCGCTTGGATCGAGGCGGCCCTGGACGATCCGGAGAACTACGATTTGGAGGGATATCCGGCTTTACTTTCCGGGCGCATTGAGACGATGCTCGCTTCTTTGGAAGAGTTGCTTCGGAGTGCAGATAACGGGCGCTTCTGTCGAGAGGGAATTCCGACTGTCATTCTCGGTTTGCCGAACGCCGGTAAATCGTCGCTCATGAATCTGCTTACCCAAAATGATGCGGCCATTGTGACAGACATTGCGGGCACCACGCGCGATATTCTGACGGAGCAGGTAAGGCTCGGGGAACTCTTACTCACGCTCTCGGACACGGCGGGGATTCGTGAGAGCGAGGACCAAATCGAGAGAATCGGCGTGGAACGTGCAAGAAAAGCTGCCGAAGCGGCGGAACTGCTGTTGCTGGTTTTGGACGGCTCAAAACCGCTCAGCGAAGAAGAAAAGGAACTCCTCTCCTATGCGGGCAAACGCAGAAGTATTTTGCTTCTCAACAAGGCCGATCTGGGACTGCGTATGGATGAGACAGAGCTACTGAGTACATACGGCCCCGGAAAGATACTTCGTTTTTCGACAAAAACAGCGGAGGGACTTTCCGCCCTAGAAGAGACAGTCACGGAACTCTTCTTCGAAGGCGTGTTTGACAATCGAAGCGAACTCCTTTCCGTCAATGCGCGTCACAAAGAGGCAATCAGAGAGGCAATCGAGAGTCTTCGCAATGTGCAGGCATCCGTCTCGGCAGGAATGCCGGAGGACTTCTTTTCGATTGATTTGAGCGCGGCGTACCGCGCACTCGGAACCATTACCGGAGACAGCGTTGAGGACGATGTCATCAATCGCATTTTTGAAAAGTTTTGCACAGGAAAGTAAGTGTGTGATGATAGAAGAGAGATATGATGTAATTGTAGTCGGGGCCGGTCATGCGGGCTGTGAGGCAGCATTGGCGGCAGCGCGTTTGGGGCTGAAGACAATTATTTTTACCGTAAGCGTTGACTCCATTGCCCTGATGCCCTGTAACCCGAATATAGGCGGAACGTCCAAGGGACATCTGGTGCGCGAACTCGACGCGCTGGGCGGCGAGATGGGACATGTGATCGATAAGACCTTTATCCAGTCGCGCATGCTCAACGAGTCGAAGGGGCCGGCGGTTCATTCGCTGCGCGCGCAGGCGGATAAACAGGCCTATATCGCGGAAATGCGTCGTGTTCTGGAGAGAAACCCACAAATTACGATACGGCAGGCAGAGATATCCACAATTTTAACCGAGGATGCTGTGGATAAACTGGGGAAAATACGCTGTATCGGTGTAAAAACAGTCTCGGGAAGTCTCTACTATGCCGGGGCTGTCATATTGGCGACCGGCGTGTATCTCAATGCGCGCTGTGTTTTCGGTGAGGTCAGCGAGGAAACGGGACCGAACGGGCTCAAGGCTGCCACAAAATTAACCGCTTCTCTTCTCTCCCTCGGCATCGAAATGCGTCGCTTTAAGACGGGAACACCGGCTCGGGTCGACGGAAAAACACTCGACTATTCCAAAATGCAAGAACAAAAGGGAGATGTGCCTGTAATTCCCTTTTCCTTCGACACCGATCCGGCCACAGTACAGCGGGAGCAGGTGAGCTGCTGGCTCACGCATACGGGCAGCGAAGTAAAGCGCCTGATTGAGGAAAACATCGATCGTTCGCCGCTCTACAACGGCGGTATTCACGGAACCGGTCCGCGTTACTGCCCCTCAATTGAAGATAAGGTGATGAAATTTCCGGACAAAGAGGGACATCAGATTTTTGTTGAGCCGGAGGGTCTGTATACCGATGAGATGTATCTCGGAGGTATGTCCTCTTCTCTTCCCGAGGATGTCCAATATGCGGTAATACACGCGACTCCCGGTCTCGAAAACGCGGTCATAGTACGCAATGCCTACGCGATAGAATACGATTGTATCGATGCGCGACAGTTGACTGCGAGTCTTGAGTTCAAGGAGATTCCGGCTCTCTTTGCAGCCGGACAGATCAACGGAAGCTCGGGTTACGAAGAGGCAGCGGCCCAGGGTCTGATTGCCGGAATCAACGCCGCACGGAAGATTCAAAAGAAAGAGCCGTTTGTTTTGGACCGTTCGGAGGCCTATATCGGTGTTCTGATTGATGACCTCGTGACGAAGGAGAGCCATGAACCTTATCGCATGATGACCTCGCGTTCGGAGTACCGCCTGTTGCTTCGGCAAGACAATGCGGACCTGCGTCTCTCGGAGCGCGGTTACGAGCTGGGATTGGTCGGGGAAGAAAAGATACAGAGACTTAGGGATAAACGAAGCGGAATCGAAGCCGAGCGGAAACGTCTCACGGCAACGCATATCGGTGCAAGTGCCGAGAATAATGAATTGCTTCTTAGACTGAATTCCACGCCTCTGAAAACCGGTATTTCTCTCGCGGAGCTTATCAAGCGACCGGAACTGAATTATGAGCTGATAGCGCCCTTGGATCCGGAACGCCCGAAATTGCCGCAATCTGTATGCGAACAGGTGAACATAGAATTGAAATACGAGGGCTATATTCGTCGCCAGGAACAACAGGTGAAACAATTCAAGCGCTTGGAAAACAAATTGCTGCCGGAAGATTTGGACTATGAGTCTGTCGGAAGTTTGCGCCTCGAAGCAGTGCAAAAGTTAAAGATGCTGAAGCCGGGATCCATAGGACAGGCCTCCCGCATTTCGGGCGTCTCACCTGCGGATATCTCGGTTTTGCTGGTCTGGCTGGAGTCCCACAAGTATAGAAAAGGAGGAAGCATATGACGCTTGAAGCGTTGAACGAGTTTGTCCGTGATATGCGAACAGCTTTGGAGCTCTTTCCGGAGTCGAGAAAACTGTCTTTGTCAGACGGACAGATTGCTCAGTTCGCACAGTTTTATGAAGATATGCTGGAGAAGAATCAGGTCATGAATCTGACCGGCATAACGGAGCGACGGGAAGTCATCGTGAAACACTATATCGACAGTCTGCTTCCCACCTGCCTGCTCCCCGATTTTCCGAAACCCGGCACAAGACTTTTGGATCTCGGAAGCGGTGCGGGTTTTCCCGGCATTCCGCTTGCAATTGCTTTTCCGAACCTTCAGCTCACTTTAATGGACAGTCTTAATAAAAGGATTGTTTATTTGACAGATGAGATTGAAAAACTCGGGCTGCAGAATCACACCGAAGCGCTCCACGCACGCGCAGAGGAATTGGCACGACAGGCAGGACAGCGGGAAGCTTATGACTATTGCAGCTCGCGTGCGGTTGCCCGTCTTGCGGTGCTCTCCGAGTATTGCCTTCCCTTTGTGAAGGTCGGGGGGCAGATGCTTGCCTATAAAGCGGGAGAAATTGAGGAAGAGCTATCCGAAGCCCAATTTGCAATCAAGAAGTTGGGCGGTACAACGGATCAGGTAGTTTCCTTTTCACTTCCAGATGATGCGGGCAAGCGAAGCTTGGTGGTCATTCGAAAGATTAAGGAGACCCCGCGAATTTATCCGAGAAAAGCGGGGATGCCGACTAAGGCACCTCTGATGCAGAAATAAAATCAAACGTTGGCCGCTCAGGTTTGTTTTGAATGCCTGTACCGGAACGGTGCCTGTACCGGAACGGTGCCTGTACCGGAACGGAGATAATTCGAGTCGAAAGGGACTCGGAAGCGGACCCCGGAAAGAGTCGAGACTGTGTGGAAATCACCGCCTCGGCTCTTTTTTATATAATGTTTCACGTGAAACATTATAAGCGGAGTACATGTTTCACGTGAAAAGTCAAGTTACAAGGGCTAGCTGCATTTTTAATATGGCGAGGATTGCATCGGAATCGATCGATTCAACAAACATAGCGCTTGCGTAATTAAGAGACAATCGAATGCAGCATCGGATCATATTTCTCTGCATACTGTCGAGTACACAGTTCATCACAGCTGTATCTGATTGCGGGTCATTTCGAAACTGCGGGTATACTTAGACGGAGGATTAGATGAATTCAAGATCACTGTAGAATGCAAGGAAGCGGATTTTGATTCTGTTTCACGTGAAATCTAAGCGAGTACTGTGGTTGTGTTAATGAAAGTCCGGTGCTCGGGATTCTGTTTTGAACGAGGAAACGATACGGAAAACTGTCGCGTAAAGTAAAATGTAATAACAAGGCCAAACCAAAAGCCAAACCAAAAGCCAAACCAAAAGCCAAACCAAAAGCCAAACCAAAAGCCAAACCAAAAGCCAAACCAAAAGCCAAACCAAAAAGCCAAACCAAAAGCCAAACCAAAAGCCAAAACCAAAAAGCCAAACCAAAAGCCAAAACCAAAAAGCCAAACCAAAAGCCAAACCAAAAGCCAAAACCAAAAAGCCAAACCAAAAGCCAAACCAAAAGCCAAACCAAAAGCCAAACCAAAAGCCAAACCAAAAGCCAAACCCAAAGCCAAACCAAAAGCTAAACCCTAAAGCCAAAGCTAAAGCCAAAGCTAAAGCCAAAGCCAAAGCCAAAGCCAAAGCCAAACCAAAAGCTAAAGCTAAACCAAAAGCCGAAGCCAAACCAAAAGCCAAACCAAAAGCCGAAGCCAAAGCTAAAGTTAAAGCTAAAGTCAAAGCCAAAGCCAAAGCCAAACCAAAAGCCAAAGCCAAACCCAAAGCCGAAGCCAAAAGCCAAACCAAAAGCCAAAGCCAAACCCAAACCCAAACCCAAAGCTAAAGTCAAAGCCAAAGCCAAAGCCAAAGCCAAACCTACCCAAACTCAAACCCAAACGAGACCGTAGTTGTAACAACATAAATCAGCGTTTTAGCGATAACTATGGTTGAAACTTCATTCAAATCCGAATTGCCATGGTTCGAATCGGTAAACAACAATGGCGGTGATGTAAGCACAACTGAAAGAAACGGATAAGCACAGAAAAAAGTTTGTACCGACTGAACGACAAATCTGAGAAATTGCCTCACATGAGCTATATAGTATCCGAGGTATACCGATACGGTAGGAATCTAAAGTAATAATGAGGAATCATTTGACTCATCAGAGAAGTCGGAATGATAGGGACTGTAATAAGTCTGGGTGGAGCACGTTACGCTACCTTGGAATTGAAGCTGTCAGCCGGTCGGCAATGAGAGCTGTGCCGGTTCTCATTTAAGATTCAACGAAATGGACTCACGGAAATAATGGAGATATCATTGCAGAGATATCATCGGGTGCGGCATATTTAATCCGGCGTTAATCCTTGTATTCTCGTGTTCTTGAACCAAGATAGATATATGTATCACGTGAAACAGTGTGGAAAGCGACTGTCCGAGTTGTGAGGTAACGGAAGCCTCCTCTTTTGTGCTTGGCAGAAGTTAAACTGCGCCTTTCCCGGTAAAGTTCGATTGATTGCGCAGAGCTTCGATCACAGGAAAGCGATGTTTCACGTGGAACATAATAGAATATAGTTTTGTTGTGTGCGCAAAGATTCCAACATAAGCGGCAATGTTTCACGTGAAACATCCCGGAAAGATATTGGTGCGGTTATGATGTAACGAGAGCATCTCGTCGTGATACCGGAAAGAAGCTCATTGTGCCGATCGCAAAGCCTCATCTCAGTGCAATCGCTATCCGATAGGAACCGGTAAATAATGAGAATCAAGAACTATCGAATTATTTGCATGGATACGATATTTCATACGAAACAGTACGGAAAGCAATTGTCCGAGTTGTGAGGTAACGAAAGCGTACTCTCATCGGCTTGGCAGAAGTTAATACTGCGTTTTTCTCTGATAAGTTCGATATATGGCGCAAAGCTTCAAACATAAAAACGCAATGTTTCACGTGGAACGGAAAAGGAAGAAATCGGATGTTGTCGAAAGCGTTTATGTGCTGCTCTCCGGAAGTTTGATTATGTGCGCAGAGACTTCATCAAGAATAGCGATGTTTCACGTGGAACAGTACAGAGAGCTACTGTATGGCCATGAATGAATGCGTTCTATTGTGATGCTTCATTAAGTTTTATATATCCGGTCTCAGCAAGAAGGTTTCGGTGCATGCGCTATACCGGCTTAGTTACAATGCTGTTATGACCCATCGTGCAGAAATGAATCGAATTATAGCGAGTTATGCGGATCAAGTTTAGGAAGCTATTTTACTTGATGCGATGTGTTGATTGTATTCGGTCCCGGTACATGGAAGACCTTAAGTTGCGCTATTATCGATACGCTCTGTGCAATGCGGCTTTAAGTCGATAGCACAGGGAATCAGGCTGGTTCTGTTGAGCGGTTAGAGATTCTACCGGCATTGAATGATGTTTCACGTGAAACATGCCGTGTTTTGTGCAAATCGTATTTGAGCTATTTCAAATTCAAGTGATAACGGACGACTGCAATATTGAACTCAAGTAATCTGTTTCTTGTAAAACCGATATGGATTTCAAAGGGTCTGCCGTGTGGATGATACCTTGCTCAGTTCAGCAAGGTATCGGTATTCCTAGAGTACCTGTCGTCCAAGCCATCCGAAATTTCTTGAAACTTAGCTTATAATACAAACGCAATCAGCGCAGTCTATTTTCGTCTAAACCTTGGTCGGGTATTACAGTGGTGGAGAATTCATGTTAAGACTTATGCGTGATTGAGTTGCGATTGAGCGATATGTTTCACATGAAATCGATAGATTAAGCTTCCCATCTGTCACGCTTACAGAATAGGCCGTATGGAAGTATTTCTGAGAAGGTGTCAAAGTTGCCGCGTTTCGACTCCGCTGAGACAAAGAATTTAAAGCGTATATGTCATACGCCTTAAATACAATGCGCTGTCATTTCTGTTCTTCTTTGGGAATTACAAAGATGGTCTCGGTTTTCCGGAGTCTCTGTTTGATTGAGTTCGGTAAAAGCCTTACGTTTCATCTTCGACTGTTATCTTTGATGTGCTTTCACTCTGATAGACCGCAAACGGATTGTGTTTTACGGGACACAGAGGTGATGGTTCGAACCGGTTTAAGCTTGTCACTGCGTTGTTTCACGTGAAACAACGTATGTATCCTTACATGTGAAATGAAAATCAATGGGGATACGTAATGGGAACTTTTCTCCGAAATCTACTGTTTTGCCAGGTCATCTATATCGACACAGAGGACAGAGAAGACTGGTAATGCGATAAATTCGGGCGAAGACGAAAAGCGTAAGGTGCTGCTGAATTTCAAAATAGAAGGAATTTGTGTCAATCATATATTTGCGAACATTTAAGCTGATTTCCGAAGTATCGGTGTATTTTCGGTGAAAGGATTTCAGAGAGTATCAAAAGGCAAATGCTTGTATTGCGAAAATCAATATCTACTGAATTTCAATGTGTGTAAGATGCAAATGACAATCCTGTTTTAACGCAAGCGGCACGAGGGCGCAGAAAAATGCCGATTGAGACAATATGCGTAAGAAAATACCGCTGCGGGTGGCGGTTATTATTTCTTGCGAACTTAATTTGTGTTATGATATAGAACAAAGCGAAAAATTTTCGAGTAGAGAGGCGCACGGTGAAGCAATCATGAAAAAGATCATTGCATTGTCAAATCAAAAGGGCGGAGTTGGAAAAACGACAACTGTCGTTAATCTAGCGGCGGCATTTGCAGAAGCCGGTATGCGTGTATTGGCGGTTGACTTTGACCCGCAGGGAAACTTATCGAGCGGGCTCGGGATTGAAAAGAAAAAAGACGATAACACGATATATGAGCTGTTGATGGATGCGTGTACGTTTGAGGAGGCGGTTCATAAGAGCTATTCCGAGAATTTGGATGTGCTGACATCCAACGTAAATCTCTCCGGTCTGGAACTCGAACTTCTGGAAAAGAAGAATCGCGAGTATGTTCTGAAGCACTATCTGGAGGCTGTTGTCGATCGCTACGACTATATTTCATCGACTGCCCTCCCTCTCTGAGTCTTCTGACCATCAACGCATTGACCGCGGCGACCGATGTCATCATCCCCATTCAGTGCGAGTATTACGCGATGGAGGGACTCAACCAAATGTTGCGCAGCATTAAGCTTTTGCAGATGAAGTTAAATCCTGCGCTGCGCATCAACGGCATTGTATTTACGATGTATGATGCGAGAAATAATTTGTCCCAACAAGTTGTGGACAGTGTGAAAGATGTTCTGAAGGAATATATCTATGACACGGTTATTGCGAGAAATGTGCGTATTGCGGAGTCTCCGAGTTACGGAATGCCGGTAACCGAGTATGACCCGCGTTCCACCGGTGCGGAAAATTACCGTAAGCTTGCGGCTGAGATTTTAATGAGAGAGGCAGAGTAATATCTATGTGTGCGGTGAGTAAAAAGCGTAGACTCGGTAAGGGGCTCAGCGATCTGCTGGGCGGTATGGACCATCTCGAAGAAAAAAAGGAAGAGACAGCGGTAGCGGGCAGCGAAGTCTCTGTCGAGCAGGCCGCTGCTCCGGTGCGGGAGAAAGAAATGTTACTTCGCATCGAAGAGGTGCACGGAAATCCGGATCAGCCGCGCAAGCATTTTGATCCGGAAGCTTTGCAGGAACTCTCGGACTCCATTCGTCATTTCGGTGTATTGCAGCCGCTGTTGGTACAACGGGATGAGAAGGGCGGTTATCGGATTATTGCCGGTGAGCGGCGTTACCGTGCGGCCCAGGCAGCCGGACTCAAGGAAATACCGGTGTTGGTCAGAGATTACAGCTCGCAGCAGGTGGCGGAAATTTCCATCATCGAGAATGTGCAGCGCGCCGATTTGAATCCGATTGAAGAGGCAATGGCGTATCAGATGTTGATACGTGACTATCATCTCACGCAGGAGGAAGTCGCGGACAAAGTGAGCAAAAGTCGCACGACGGTCACCAATGCGCTTCGTCTTTTGAAGCTTGCAGAGGGGGCTCGCGATCTTTTGGTCGAGGGAAAAATTTCTTCGGGTCACGCAAGGGCGCTGCTCGCATTGGAGGATGAAAGCGAGCAGGAACTGCTTGCGGAGAAAATTGTCGCAGAAATGCTCAGCGTTCGCGAAGCGGAGAAGCTGGTCAAGCAGGCAAAGAAAAAGCGCAAGGAGAAAAAAGAAAAGAAGGTCGAGACCGAGGATCTCAGTTTGTTCTATCAGAGTTACGAAGAGAAGATGCGGGGCATACTTGGCACCAAGGTCCACATCAACCGACGAGATAACAACAAAGGGCGTGTGGAAATTGACTACTATTCAATGGCTGAGTTGGAGCGCATCATGGATTTGTTGCGCACCGTAGAGAACAAGTGAGGGGGCACTGTGTATGCAAACAGTGATATTTGGGGTTTTAGCCGCATTTGATGCGATTCTTTTGATTCTAGTGATCTATCTCCTGAGCAGATACGGGAAATGAAGCGCTCTTATGACTATTTCATGCGGGGCAGAGATGCGGAGAGTATGGAGGATATGATACTCGGTCTGGAGGAAGCACTGCGCGATTTGAGATCGGAAGACAGAGCCAATAAGGAGGCCATTCGTGTTCTGAACAAGAATCAGAGGGCTTCCTATCAGAAATTCGGTATTGTGCGCTACAATGCGTTTAAGGACATGGGCGGAAAAATGAGTTTTGCGATTGCCTTGCTCGACTACACCAATACCGGCTTTATCATGAATACCGTGCACTCTCGCGAAGGTTGCTATCTTTACATTAAGACGGTGGATTGCGGTCAGACCGAGGTATTGCTCGGAAGCGAGGAAAAAGATGCGCTGGAGCAGGCGCTTGGGTACAAAGAGAGCTGACTTAATAAAATCGAAAGAAATCTTTGCTAACTTTTAGAGAGAAAATAAGCAGAACTATGGTAGTATTATTCCAAGTTCTGCTGTACATGCTGAACGGCGGAATTGGAAAAATTCCGCCGTTTTTTTGTAAAAAAATCGAACCTTTTACTGCAAATACCCGTCCTTATATACGTGGAGTGACTTACGCTGAGGTGGCAACATACTTGGGGAGGGAACGTGATATGACGACAGCAAAGGCAGATGCACGCAGACGGTCTTCTCACATTGTATTTTTGATCTTGCTGCTATGGCAGTGCATGCTTTGCTGCGGCACGGTGTGGGCGCTCGATCGCGTGTCAAACTTTAGCGTGGAGCAGATTCAAGCGATAGGGATATCGGATCGGGCTTTTGCGGAAGCGATTTTTGACAGCATCTCGGCACATATCGAGGACGGAAGCTATCCGATATCATTCGAAGACAGTACGGAGAAGATTTACTTGAATACGGAATCGGTACGGAGAATGCCGGGATTCGGGCGAACGGAAGGGAAATTCGAGATATCGTCGGGATTCATCTGCTCCGGAATGCGGCCTATATCGACCTTTCGGGAAATATGATTTCGGACTTAAGTCCGCTTGCTGCGAATCCCGAAATCGAAGAACATCAAACGTATTTTGGGGCGCGGGAAATAGACTTGCGCGACAATCCCATTGCTCGCGTGCCGGAGAAACTGCGCGGATTTGAAAACGGTCACTACCGTCTGGACAGCAGCTTGATTCTCCCACTCCCGTTTTATGACAGAAACGGAACGATTGACAGACGAATCATACTGCACAGCACAGAGCAAGGGGAAAAGGCGGTCGTAGTTCGAACTTGCGGCGAAGCCGAGATTCTGCAAAGTGCGGAAAACGCATTTCAGCAGTCTTTTACCGCAGAGACAAGTTACCGGAGCAGTGCGGCGGAGGAAGAGGCAATCGGACTTCGCTGGTCGCTTCCCTTCGAATGTCGTCGCGTGAGAGCATTTCGGGATGAGTTAAGGCTTGAGAACGTGGGGGGCGTGGAATTGATTGCGGAGACAGCGGATGGAGAACCGCTCTCCGGAATATGCTACCGTCTGATCCGTGAAAGCGGCGGTTCGGCTGCCGTATTGCCGGAGCATACGGAATTCTGTACCGATGCGAACGGAAAATTGCTGCTTTCAGACTTGCCGAGCGGGAGCTACCGGCTTGAGCAGGTGAATTTCCCGCCGGACTGTCACACGATGCAGGATACATTTCGATTCATTGTAGCGGAAGCCCCTGCGTCGGAGGCTTCGACACGCGGACGAGATATGACATCGGATTCTTTCGATGAGATCGAGTTTCGCGAAGAAGTGTGGAATCTATATTTCTCGGCAAGCGGGCCCGTTCTGGGAATAGAACTTGAAACCGGAGATTCGCATATGCGGAATGCGAATTTCCGTATCGCACACGGATTCATAGCGGAGGGCGATGAAATCGGGCTGCTGAGGGGCGAAATTTTGGGGCACGGAGCTTACAGCTTGCTGCCGGAGAGCCGTGTACTGCTTTTTGAAGATGAACGTTTATTGGGCAGCTACGGGAGTCCCGCTGAAGCGAGACAGGAACTCAATCGGCGTTTGCGGGAAGGAAACTTGCAAGACGGCAGTCAGCGCATTCTTGTGACGGAGGAGCTCTCTTGTCGGGAACGGACACAGCCTTTGCGCGCGGTGTTTGTAAAACAGACGGCGAGGACGGTAGAGCGCATCGTCGTAAAAAAGAGTTGGGCTGCGGAGAGAACCGAGGAGGAAGCTTATTTTCGCCCGCTGCTTTTGCGTGACGGAGAAGTGCTTGCGGTGCTCGGGGAAATCAAGGCAGTGAATACAAGCAATCATTGGGAGGCTGTCTGGGACTTGGCGGCAAGTCCTTCCGATGCGCGGAGAAGCCGAAGCGGCCGGGTAAGCGCAAGTGATGCCGAAGATGCCGAGCGATTTCGAGAAGATGCTGTTATATTCTCCGGCGTCTTGCCGGAAGGCTGTGTAATCGGCATTGAGGAAATGGATATCCCGTTTGGCTGGATTCCGCAATATGAAGCGGTTCACTATCAAGGAAGGGACGCGATATTTCAAGTCTGCAATCAACCGGAGTTTCCGTTTGAGGCTGAAAGTGTCACGCTTACGCGTGAGATCGATTTGCCGCTTGTAAGGCGGGAAACAACGCGGGAAAAAAGACGACATAGAAAGAGGCGCGGACAAACACAAGCGAATACAGCGAAGATTTTAAATTTCGAAGCGGCAGGGCAGGGTCCGGAAGCAACGGAAACGCGCGTTGTAGCGGATGGGACGAAAAGCGATACGGGGAATAAGAAAGAGGAAATAAGCGAGAACTTGATGCTGCGAGAAGGGAAAAGAACAAAGCAGCAGGCGAAACTGCCGCTTCCGTGGGCCAAGTTAGAAACGTGTAAAATGCACAGAGGGCGCTCGATACATTCGTACCTTCGCGGAAAGCGTCTGCGAATCGGGAAACGTGCGAAAGCAAAGCGCACAGGGCAAAAGTTACCGCAAACAGGGGAAAGACAAGAGGGCATTTGCCCGGATGTAACATTGCTTTTGGGCTTGTGGATGTCGCTGCTGTTATGGCAGTCGGCTGTGAAGCAGTGTTTGCACAAAAACGGGGGGACTGACAGGTGCTGAGTTTACGGGAACAACGGGTTGTGGAACTGGTCAGAGAATACCAAAAAGGGGATGTACAGGCTTTTGACGGAATTTACTCCCTCTGCTATCAGCCGATTTATTATCTGATTTATAAGATGGTACGAGACAAGCATGAGGCTGAGGATCTCACACAGGAAGTATTTTTGCAAATATTCCATCGAATCGAAGACTTGACGGATCCGAAGAGCTTTAAGTGTTGGTCCAATCGCATCGCCTATCATAGCACCCTGGACTATATCACTTCCGTTCGTTTTACAAGTACCAAGGGGGTTCCGTTGGAGGAGATTCTGGAGTCGGAGCTGAGAGCGGATGCGATGTCAGCCGGGGGGATGTCGATTGAGCAGCTGGAACAGCGACATACCATTATGACTGCGGCGGATCAGCTTTCCTGGCCGTTACGCGCCACGCTCTTGCTCAAGTTCTTTTCGGAACTTAGGGAACGGGATATTGCGGAAATAATGGATGTGCCGGTCGGAACGGTGAAAAGCCGACTTGCCGAAGCGAAGAAAAAGATGAAGAAGTTGCTCGGAAATAAGCTCTTCTGCTTTAGCCCGTTCAGCTTTTATACTTTCTTTCTCCATTTGGAATACCTGCAAACGGGAGGTCGGGCGGCCTTGGCCTCTTCCGCTGTTATCGGCAAAGCGGCGGCGGCAGTCCTCCTGTCCACGGGACTAATCGGCAGCGTTGCGCTGCGAGGTATCCGTATTTCCGCGGTGCAATATCGAGATCCTTCCCGTTATGTCAATGAACAGCTGCTGCGCTTTCAGGTGATGAGCGGAGCTCCGATTAAAAAGATAAGTTTGTCCGGAGAGGAAGAAATTCCTTTGCTTCGGAACGGAAAAGCGTACGAAGCAATTGTCGTAAAAAACGGAGTTTATACGATAGAGGCAATCGATATCGCAAATCATAGGGTGAAAAAGCGCATTCGAATTTCAAACATTGACAGCGAAGCACCGGTATATCTCGGATATCAAGAGCGAGAAGCTTGGATGCACCTGCGCTTTTCCGATGAGGCGGCACAAATAGACTGGGATACACTGTGTTGCGAACATGAAGAACAGACAGTAGAGGGCGTCTCGATAGACAGAGAAAACGGTGTTCTGCGAATACCGCAGGAGCTGTTACCGCTTCGGGTTAAAATTCAGGACAGAGCGGGAAATCAGGCGGTCTATCTGTTCCGGCAGGGGGAGGCGGCGGTACTTGAGTCGGAAGTGACGGAGCCGGAAGAAATCGCAGGCGAGACATACTGAGCAAAGGACATTCATCTGAGGAGGACAACATGCGTCGACTTGCGGACAGAAGCTTGTATCTTGGAATCAGACTTTGTGTTTTCTTGGCACTCCTCTTGTTTGGGATGACGCTTTCCCTGCGGGAGGCAGAGGCGGGAACAGAACTGCGGATTTCACCGGAGTTTTTTGTGGATGAGACATCCGGTATTTTATTCCTCTGTGAAGTGGAAAATGAGAGTGAACGGGAAATCCCGGAAGTATATCTTTCGCTGCGCCTGCCGGAGGGAAGCGAGGATCAGATATACAGCTTCGCAACCGCGGAATTCCTGCGGGAAGGGACCGAAGGTGTGCGGTATGATTCGTTTCCTAGCGGGGAGCCGCTGCAAATTTTTGTCCCTTCGCTAAAACCGGGGGAACTGTGCCTGTTGCAGGCCGAGGGAACGGTGGCCTTCGCAGAAACAAGCGAGGGGAGGCGCACGGAGCTCGAATTGGAAGCGAGTTTGCGGCGCGGGGAAGAGGAACACACGACAAGGAAGCGTTATGATCTTTCCGGACGAATGAAAGTGCCGGCAGCGGACGCTGCCCCCTTGCTCGGCGAACGAATCGGTACTGCAAATGCGGGATGTCAATCAACAGGCGGAATTGAGGAGAACGGAACTTCCCGCAGGGCAGCTCGAACTTGATCTTGCAAAGGCCGCTCCGCCGGCAGAAGGGAGGCGCCAAACGAGCGGACTTCCGGTGACAGAGATTCTGGTCTGCAGTCTGGCTCTCTGGATGCTAAGCATACTCTTAAAGCAGCTGGCCGTCTATTTCGAAGAGGGAAGGCGAAAGTTCGATCCGAAGCGGAAACGCTCTCCGCGGAAGGACATAGATAAGGATGAGAAAAGGGACTAAGGCGCTTCCGGTATAGCTTTATTGTTTGAATCAAAAAGGCAGCAAGCCCAAGGGCTTGCTGCCTTTTTGATGAAACAGGATAAGTACAGCGCGACTGTTCCCGTTCGGATAGGGATTGCACGGAAGCGATACGCATCAAAGCTCCACGAGATGAAACGGAAGCATGGAGGCGGTGAGAAGCTGTGCCTCGCGAAGATGCGGGGTAAAGAGTAAAATCTGACGGGGCGTGTAACTCTCCAGCAACCAGTGAAGAACGGTGCGAAGCCGCTGTTCATCGTAGTTTGCAAAGCTGTCATCCAGTAGGAGCGGCAGTGAATTGTTGCCGAATTGCAACAAATCCGCGGCGGCGAGGCGCAGTGCAAAGTATACCTGGTCCACGGTGCCGGCACCTGCTTGTTCAATCGGAATCAACTTACGCGAGGTGTTCAAAAAGATATTCAGATTCTGATCGACCGAAAGGGAATCATAGACATTTCCGGTGATGCCGGAGATGAGCTGTGAAGCGGACTGATTCAGGTAGCGGCCGAAGGAGTCATGAATGGTCTCCGAGAGTCGGGCCAGGGTTTCCGTTGCGATATTGATGGCCTCTATCTCGGTATTCAGACGGTCATTTTCGGCGACCACATTTTTCAATGCGGCGGTCTCGTCCTTCAGAGCGGAAAGCTGCTGTAACTGCTGTTCCAGCAGCCACTGACTCTTCTGCTGGTTTGCCAAGGATTGTTCCGTCTCCGCCTGCTGTGTCTTTAAGAGGCGCAGCTTCTCTTCGATATCGTAGACGGCGGATTCGCTGCGCAAAATTTCGTCTTGCAAATCCAAGAGTTCCGCAATTTTTTCCTTTGCGCTCGTCGCGAGTGCACTCGGACGCCTGCTGAGTTCGTTCTCCAACAAAAGCTCGGGGAAATGTTCACGGATCAATTGCCGAATCTTGCGAGTTGATTTTCGGCGCCGCCGTCCCGCGAGAAGAACCGAGAGGAGCAGACAAACACCGAGGGCGACACAGCAGACAGCCGTGACGCAGAGCAGAGCCTGGAGCTTATTGGCACTGTCCGGGACCACGCGCAACATCGTAAAGTAGAGTAAGAGTGCCAGCGGAAACAAAAGAAAGCCGGCGATGGTCCGAGCGCGCAGTTGTGTCCGTGAGCGCAGTGCTTTGCGTTCGCTCTGCCAGTCGGAAATCTGTGTCTGAAAGCGAAGCAAGGACTGACGGTTTTGAAAACCGCGCTCTTCCATGGTCTGACGCTTGGCGGCCAAGGTTTTTACAAGCTTTTCCTTTTCGCTTTGCAAGGTTTCCTGAACACTCTGACTGTCCTGCCTGGAAGCGCTCAGGCTTTGCATGGTATTCCGGTAGCCGGGAACGGAAATCTGCTCCTCCAGCTTGCGAATTTCAGAGATATTCGCCGCATAGTGCTTGGCGGCATCCGGCACAATGCGCTGTTCAAAGGCTTTGCGCTGATCGCGAAGATAGGCGGTCGCGCGGTCAATGTTCAGCGTATGTTCACCGGTCGCATTCATGTTGGCAATGTAGTTCTTTAATTCCTGCGTCATACCGGAATCGGTGGCGCTTCGAAGTTGCCGTATGCTGACCGTGTTCATATAGGCGGTCTGACTGAGGCCGCAGAGACAAGCGCGGAGAAAGGTCTCCGGATCTTCAACGGCAAGTCCGGCGCTCTCATCGATGATGGTGAGGTCGAGCGGATTCTTTCGAAAATCGCGTTCGATGCGGTACAGCTTACCATCCTCCTCGAAGCGCAGGCTTCCGCCGTAGGCGCCCTCTCCGAACCATGGTTCATAGAGTGCATAGGCGTCTGTTTTCGAGGCGCGTCCGCGCGCGCGTTCCAAACCGTAGAACATGGCGCGGAGAAAAAGGTGGAGCGTCGACTTTCCGGCCTCGTTCGCACCGTAGAGGATATTCAGGCGGTCGCCGAAAACAAAGCGTCGATTCTGCAGGGCACCGAATCCGCGGATATTGAGCTCACGGATAATCATTACTTTTGCCCCCTTTCCTCTGTCGTGTGGAGCAGCGCGCTCACACCGTAATAGAGTGCTTTTTTATCGAGCGGGCTCAGATTCGGCTTATCCAGTTCCCGGATGAAGAAACCTATCATATCAGAGGAATGCTCCGCAAACAGGCGCGAAAAATCATATTTGGGTTCGGAGTAGTCAAAGAGCTCTGCGATGCGGAAGCGCTGCCGCAGTGCATCCAAATCAAAGACCGTATCCGGATCCCGGAGCCCCTTGATTTGCAGACGGTAAATATTTTGATTGCCTCGTCTTGCGAGCTCATCGCTCAGAGTCATCAGTAACTCCGCATTGGTAGAGTCCGGTGTGACGTGGACAATCAGGGAAGTGTACTGTGTTTTTGCGAGTCGCACAAAATCAAGCGAGGTGACTTGGCGGGTAATGTCATTGATTTCTCCGAGAAAATAGCCGTGCGGACCGGTCTCCGTTAAGTCGAGCGGTTCGGGGGAACCGCACCAAGCCACTTTGCCGGGAACCGCAATCTCGGGTTTATGAATGTGTCCGAGCGCGCAATAGGAAAAGCCGGATTCCGAGAGCTCCTTGACATCGAGCGGCAGGTGCTTGGCATCGCCGCCGTGGCAGAGCAGAATGCGTATGCGTCCGTTTTCCGGCGCCTCCACGCCCTCGAGGAGATTGTCCCGAATTTCCCGTGTGTGGTAGGAAAGCCGTAGACTTCCGTGTTCAGGCGGCGGAGATAAACCGAACTCAGGGCCGACTCGGTGAAATAATAGACGTTTTTCGGCCAGGGAAACGAGAGCACCGCGGAGTTATCGCGGATGCGATCGTGATTTCCGGCGATGACGGCGACCGCTACATCCGGAATCGAGGCAAACAAGTAGCTGATTTCTTTGAGATCGCGCACAAGCGGCTGATGATGGAAGAGATCTCCCGCAATCAAGAGGAGATCTGCTTTTTCATCGCGCGCAGCCCGAACAATCGAAGCAAGCGCATCTTTGACAGCCTGCGCTCGCTCCGTGCTCCAAGGTTTTCCGATGTCCGGCTTCATGCCGTAATGGAGATCGCCTGTGTGGATAAACTTCATGACCTAGCTCCTTGTTGAAAAAGCCTATGCTTACAGCTCGCAGTTTCCGACGGTGCGCGGGAAGGGCAGCACATCGCGGATGTTCTGAATACCGGTCAGGTACATGACGCAGCGCTCAAAGCCGAGACCGTAGCCCGCATGGCGACTGCTGCCGTACTTGCGGAGGTCCAGATAGAAGCGGTAAGCGTCCTCATCCATGTTGAGTTCTTTCATACGCGTGAGCAACTTCTCGTAGTCGTCCTCACGCTGACTGCCGCCGATGATTTCGCCGATGCCCGGGACGAGGCAGTCCATCGCTGCGACGGTCTTGCCGTCGGCGTTTAACTTCATATAGAAGGCTTTGATGTCTTTCGGGTAGTCGGTGACAAAGAGCGGGCGCTTGAAAACCTGCTCGGTCAGGTAACGCTCGTGCTCGGTCTGGAGATCCGTACCCCAGGACACCTTATAGTCAAAGTTGTCGTTGTTCTTCATCAGAATATCGACCGCCTCCGTGTAGCTGATGTGTCCGAACTCGGAATTCAGCACATGGTTCAGGCGCTCAAGAAGGCCGGTGTCGACAAAGCGGTTCAGGAATTCCATCTCTTCCGGCGCGTGCTCCAAGACATAGCGGATGATGTACTTCAGCATGTCCTCTGCGAGGGCCATCGCGTCGTTCAAATCCGCAAAGGAGATTTCCGGCTCTATCATCCAGAACTCCGCCGCGTGGCGGGTGGTGTTGGAGTTTTCGGCGCGGAAGGTCGGCCCAAAGGTATAAATATCGCGGAAGGCCTGGGCAAAGGCCTCGCCGTTCAGCTGACCGCTGACCGTGAGATTGGTCTCCTTGCCGAAGAAATCCTCGCGGTAGTCGACCAGACCGTCCGGAGTGCGCGGAATATCGTTCGGGTCGAGCGTGGTCACGCGGAACATTTCGCCCGCGCCCTCGGCATCACTCGAAGTGATGAGCGGCGTGTGGACGTAGACAAAGTTTCTCTCCTGGAAGAAGCTGTGGATGGCAAAGGCGATGACCGAGCGCACGCGGAAGGCCGCCTGAAACAGATTCGTGCGGGGACGCAGGTGTAAAATGGTGCGCAAAAATTCCGGTGAGTGGCGCTTCTTCTGAAGCGGATAGTCCGGTGCGGAGTCACCCTCCACCGAGATCTCCGTCGCCTGAATTTCGAAGGGCTGCTTTGCGTCCGGTGTAGCAACAAGGGTGCCGCGGATGATGAGTGCCGCACCGACATTAATCTTTCGGATTAGCTGAAAGTTGGAGAGGCTGTCGTGGTAGACAACCTGCAGGGGCTCAAAAAAGCTGCCGTCGCTGATTGTCAAAGCCGAAGGACTTTGAGTCGCGATTTGAACGCACCCAGCCGCCCAAATCGATTTCCCGATTCAAATACGCCTCTCGATTTTCCCATATTTGTTTGACTGTTGTGAGCTTCATTCGCTTACTCCTCTCAAAGATAATGACGAGGCAAACGGCTACCGCCAATACGCCTAGTTTATAACTACTCTATTCTAGCGCACTTTGTCGGAAAATAAAAGGCGGGGGCCGGGGGAAATCCGCAGGGAATCGGGCGAAAACCGGGACAGGAAGGCAAGCTTTCAAAACAAAAATGACGCTTTGGTACATACAGCAGAGGCGGGCGGAAAGATAGCACTTAGAAAAGACTTTTCGTAACGAGGGGCGAGTCGCAAAAGCCTTCGAATCGAGAGGCTGACAAAGCGCGCGGGGACAAGGCAGGGCTGTGTATTTTATCAGTCCGGCCAAACCGAAAAGTCGGGCGGACAAGACGAGGTGTGACAGCGTCGAATGAAAGATGCGAGGTATTTTTCTGGATAGAATCCTTAAATTTTTGCGGAATTTTGCCTCACTTTTGTACACCTTTTCGGAAATTATGATATACTAAAACTGGCAGCAGACTATCTATGGTGGCATAGCTGTCTGAAAACAGGGCTGTGCCTGCCCGCAGAGGCAAGCGGACCGGTTTCAAAATTACATCATTGCCGTTTACATAATGAGGTTCATAAAGTAGAAATACACTTGACTGCGAGGTGAGAGCGTGATTAAAAAAGAAATGGTTGCCATGTTGCTGGCGGGTGGTCAGGGAAGCCGCTTAGGCGTTCTGACCCAGATGGTTGCAAAACCTGCGGTTTCATTCGGCGGAAAATATCGCATCATTGATTTTCCGCTGAGCAATTGTATCAATTCCGGTGTGGATACGGTGGGCGTATTGACCCAGTACCAGCCTCTCCGTCTCAATGCACATATCGGAATCGGTATCCCGTGGGATCTGGATCGCGCGGTCGGCGGCGTGACGCTGCTCGCGCCCTATGAGAGCGCAAAAGGCAGTGACTGGTATTCCGGCACAGCCAATGCAATCTACCAGAACATCGAGTACATCGACTCGTATCATCCGGACTACGTCCTGATTCTCTCCGGAGACCACATCTATAAGATGGATTACGAGGTGATGCTCGATTTTCATAAGGCAAACCGCTCGGATTTAACCGTTGCGGTTATGCCCGTGCCAATCGAAGAAGCCAGTCGCTTTGGCGTCATGATCACGGACGAAACAAATCGGATTATTGATTTTGAGGAAAAGCCGAAGGAGCCCAAGAGCAATTTGGCATCTATGGGCATCTACATTTTCTCCTGGCCGGTTTTGAAGGAAGCTCTGCTGCGACTTCGAGAGGTACCGGAGTTGGATTTTGGCAAGCACGTGATACCCTATTGCAGAGATAAGGGTAAGCGCATGTTTGCGTACGAATTTCACGGCTACTGGAAGGATGTGGGGACTCTCTCCTCTTACTGGGAAGCCAACATGGAGCTGGTGGATATTGTTCCGGAGTTCAACCTCTATGAGGAGTACTGGAGAATATTCACGAAGAGCGACTTTATTCCGCCGCAATACCTCGGTGAGCATGCAAAGATCGAGGCGAGTCTCATTGGCGAGGGCTGCGAGATTTACGGGGAAGTGTACCACTCCGTGATCGGCGCCGGTGTCGTGATTGAAGAAGGCGCAGTGGTCCGTGACTCTATCATCATGCGCGAATCTGTGATTGGCGCAGGGGCAAAGATTACGAAGTCAATTTTGGCGGAACAAGTTGTTGTCGGCAAGAATAGCGAATTGGGGGTGGGAGAATACCGGGAGAGCTGTTATGACCGGCGTGTCTACAACTCCGATCTCGTGACGGTCGGCGAAAATACGGTCATCCCGAATGACGTGAAAATCGGTAAGAATACGGCAATTTGGGGGGAGACCGTTGCGGCAGACTATCCGGACGGAATGCTGGAGAGCGGCGGCGCAATCATAAAGGCAGGTGGCTTAAAATGAGAGCAATAGGAATCGTATTGGCGGGCGGAAATTCGAAGCGCATGAGGGAGTTATCCAACAAAAGAGCCATCGCAGCGATGCCGATTGCAGGAAGCTACCGGAGTATTGATTTTGTATTGAGTAATATGTCGAATTCTCACATTCAGCGCGTAGCTGTCTTCACGCAGTACAACTCGCGCTCGCTGAATGAGCACCTCAGCTCCTCGAAATGGTGGGATTTCGGCCGTAAGCAGGGCGGAATGTTTGTATTCACGCCGACCATCACCGCGACCTCCAATGACTGGTATCGCGGCACGGCGGATGCTCTGTATCAGAACCTGCAGTTCCTGAAGAGTTGCCACGAACCCTATGTGGTCATTGCCTCGGGCGACTGCGTGTACAAGTTGGATTACAACAAGGTGCTTGAGTATCACATCGAGAAGAAGGCAGACATCACTGTGGTCTGCAAAGAGGCATCGGCGCTAGAAGACATCACGAGATTCGGCGTTGTGGAGACGAACGGCGATAACCGGATTACGCAATTTGATGAAAAGCCCATGGTTGCGGATTCCAGACTGATCTCCTGCGGTATTTACATTATCCGCAGAAGACAGTTGATCGAGTTCATCGAGAGATGCGCAGCTGAGGATCGCTACGATTTTGTGCGTGACATCCTGGTTCGATATAAGAATTTGAAGCGCATCTATGCCTACAAAATGGATTCCTATTGGAGTAACATCGCGAGCGTGGAGTCCTATTACAAGACAAATATGGACTTCCTGCGGCGGGATATCCGGGAGTACTTCTTCAGAACTTATCCGGAAGTTTACACCAAAGTTGACGATTTGCCGCCCGCAAAGTACAATCCGGGGGGCGGAGGTTAAAAACTCGCTCGTTTCAAGCGGTTGCATCATCAACGGGCGCGTTGAGAATTCCGTACTGTTCCGGAAAGTGTTTGTCGGCCAGAATTGCGTGATTCGAAATTGCGTGATTTTGAACGACGTCTACATTGGAAATGACACAGTGATTGAAAATTGCATCGTAGAGAGTCGGGATACGCTCCGGGCAAATACGAGCCATATCGGAACACCGGAGGAGGTAAAAATCGTTATCGAAAAGAATGAGCGGTATGTGATCTGAGTTCAGTATCAGGGGAGCCCGGGTTGATCACCCTATCGCCATCCATATCCATGCTGTATCGGAGGAGGCGCTATGCAGATTACAGATGTTCGTATCAGAAAGATTCAGAAAGCCGGATCTATGAAGGCAGTGGCATCCATCACACTAGACAACGAGTTTGTGATTCACGACATCAAGGTGATACAGGGAGATCGGGGCCTATTCATTGCAATGCCGAGCCGTCTTTCGCGGGACGGCGGATACAGGGACATTGCGCATCCCATTAATTCGACAACGCGTGACAGAATGCAGAGAAATCCTGGAGCAGTACGAGACGCTTCCGGAAGACATGGTGGAGAGCGTTGAGATAATGGGCAGCGGAGAGTTTTAATTCATGGCAACAAGCTACATCGTTTTTGATTTGGAATGGAACCAAAGTTACAGAGGGAAGGTCGGGAAGCTGCCTGACCTTCCCTTTGAGATTATAGAAGTGGGCGCAGTGAAGCTGAATGAGAACCTGGAGCCGGTCTCCGAGTTCTCTCGCTTCGTGCGCCCATTCGTCTATACTACGCTGGATTATCGCGTGCGTGCACTCACAAAGATTCAAGCGAAACAGCTTAGAAGCGAAGGGCAGGACTTTGCGACTGTCATGCGGGACTTTTTTCAGTGGTGCGGCATGGAGAAAGAGGAGGAGGTCTTCTTCTGCAGTTGGGGAGACACGGACCTTCTGGAGTTACAGCGCAACCTGCAATTTTTCCGCGTGCGGAATCCGTTCTCCTATCCTCTCTTCTATTATGATGTTCAAAAACTCTACGGCAGGTGTTTTCCGGATGCGGAGAAGCGAGTCACGGCTCTTTCGACCGCGGTCGAAGCATTGGGGCTCAAAGAGCAGGGGGCTTTTCACCGGGCCATTGAGGATGCCCGCTATACGGCCGCGGTTCTGGCGGCGTTACCCTTTGACAGCCTGAAGGTTTACCGTTCCCTTGACTACTACCGTTTGCCGGCGAATGAGGCGGAAGAACTGTATCTTTGTTTTCCGGATTATGCGAAGTATGTCTCGCGGGTATTTCCGGACCGCGAGAGCGCCATTCGGGATAAAACGGTCACGGATATGCTCTGTTATCGCTGTAACCGCATGCTGAAAAAAAAGCTGCGCTGGTTTTCCGCAAACCAGCGCAACTATTACTGCCTTGCCCTTTGTCCGGAACACGGCTTTCTGCGCGGAAAGCTGCGGTTTCGGAAGACCGAAGGCACCAAGGTATATTGTATTAAGACAACCAAAATCGTAAATGCCGAGGCAGCGGAGCGCCTCGGCAAGATGAAGCAGGTTCTCAGTGAAAAGCAGAGTCTGCAGAGACATCGGCAGCAGCTTCGCAAAAAGAGTTAACGCCGTCTCGAAAAGAAACGCGAGAAGAAGCCCTTTCTTCGACCGCGCCGCGAGAGAGAACTGTCGCCCAGATAGCGTTCCACAGAGGAGGGGCCGTTCGAAAGTTCCTTCGGCGCGTTGAAGGCCTCGCGCTCGGCGACTCGATTCATGCTGCGCGAAAAGGCGATTTCCGCCGCTCTCTGCCGCTTTCTGTGCCGATGCAGGAAGAACAAAAGAAGCAGGAAGACAAGAACGCCCGCGGCAATTGCCGCAATCAGTCTGCGCGGCAGGCTCGTGATACGGTAGCGCAGTCTGCGCAGCGCCTTCGCATTGGAAGAGGTAGAAACCGGATTGTCGGATTCCGGTGCTGCGGCGCAGAGCCAAACCGAACCCACAGTGCGCTCACCGTAGAGATAGCGGATTTGTGCGACGGCATCTGCGGGGGCATCCGCCGGAAGCTCATAACTCAGGGTACTTGTGGTGTCCGAGAGCTGAGCCGTTCGCGGCAAGACAATGGTTTTTCCGCCCGAGAGCGAAAGCAAGGTGTTGTGCCGGCCGACAAGGTCCAGATCCGTCTGCGGTTTTTCATAGCGATTGTCACTGCCCTCCGGGCTTACGGCTTTGAAATTGGAGAAGCCGAAGTCCAGGAGTTTTTTTGTGTCGCTGTAATGCGTCAGGTGACCGTTTAAGACAACGGTGATGAGGCGCAGATTGTCGCGCTCGGCACAGGTGACCAGGGTATTGCCGGCGGTCATGGTGTAGCCTGTTTTACCGCCGATGATGCCGGGATAATAGAGTCCGGAGCTCTTTTTTAACATCTTGTGACCGGCATAGATGGTAAAGGGTTCGGCGTTGGCGCTGTTCGGCGGAAACTCATAGTAGGTGGTAGAGTCGAACTCCACAAAAGTCGGATTCTTAAACGCTGCCATCGCAATCAAAGAATAATCATAGGCGGTGGTGTAGTGATTTTCGTCGTTCAGACCCGAAGGATTGGTGAAGTGGGATTCCTTGCAGCCGAGAGAGGCCGCCTTTTCGTTCATGAGTGCGGCAAAGGCTTCTCTGCTTCCGGCGCAGTGCTCGGCGAGTGCATTGGCGACTTCGTTTGCGGAACGGAGCAGGAGGGCGTAGAGGGCTTCCCGGACCGTAATCCGGTCGCCGACGCCGTAGCCCGCACTCGTGGAACCGTTCTCGACATTGTGGACGGCATCATACGAAAAGGTGATGGTATCGTCTAAATTGCAGCGCTCAATGACAATGAGCGCGGTCAGGATTTTGGTGATACTCGCGGGATAATAGCGCTCGTGAATGTTTTTCCCGTAGAGCACACAACCGGAAGAGGCATCCACCAAGATGCCGCCCTCCGCCTCAATCAAAACATCCTGCGGCCAGGCCGGCGCGGCAAAACTCTGAAGGGGCGGGAGGGTTGTAAAGAAAACGCAAAGTGCAAGAAGCAGCGCGGCTACGGTTTGGGCCGCACGAACAAAAAATCGACTCAATCAGACCTCCTCTCTGTTCGAAACAGCATGGTGGCAAAAGGGAAAATGCCATCTCAGCGTTTGCGCGGGATGGCATTTTGAAGATGCAAACTTGGCTCAGCGGGTGCTGCTCGTACTGCTTTTTGCGGAGCTGCTCTGCGCCTTTTGCGCGCTGGTTTCGTCTGCCGCGGTGGTTCCGGAGGCAGTACTGCCGAGCGCGGGCTCGGTCTCGGCGGCATCGGTCTGAGAACTGCTTCTGGTTGCGGAGGCGTTGCCGCGCTCAGCCGGATTCACTTCGGAAGCGGTCACGTACTGGGTTGCTACGTATGCCTGCGTGCCGTTATAGTTAATAATGGTCCACTGATCGTTATAAGATCCGACATAATCGAGTACGGTACCTGCGGGCAACGTAGTGAGAAGCTTGCCGCTTGTGGACGGAGTCTCGCGTACGTTCAGAGAAGTACTCGTGGTGTAAACCGTAATCGCGGAAGGAGCGACCGCGCTGGTCTCCGCCTCTGTCGTGAGAGCCGCTTCCGCACTGCTCTCGCTGCTCTCGACGCTTGCGTTGACGGTCGGGTCTGCTGCCTTGCGGTGGGAAGCAAAGCTGCGAACGAGGAAGATGAGGAGCAAAATGACTACAAGCGGAACGCCGATTTTTACATAGGGCGGCAGATTGTCAAGAGAGATACCGCCGGAGGTTCTTCTTCTGGCCGGGCGTCTGCTTGCGGATCTGCGCCGCGCCGAAGATTGGTGCTCCAGCATCTGCCGATAGGCATAGACGGCCTGGCTCAACAGTTCGAAGGACTCGCTCGCCAAGGCGGGATCGTTTTGTCCCTCGGACTGTGCGCGCTCGCCGAGCATGGAAATCTTCAGGAAACCCGCAAAGACGTCTTTGGAAATGACACCTTCGCGGTAGAGATTATCGAGCATATCGGTGAGATCACCGATCGGAAGATTATTCGTCTGCACAGACTCTGAACCAAAGTTTCCAGAGTCTTGCGTGAACATATCATTGCCTCCGCATAGTTGGCGTGAGAAAGCAGGCTCTCGGTGGTGCTGCGACCTTCCTCAATGAGTTCTTGAATCGTTTTTCTCTCTGCTGCCATGACGGCCTCCTTTTATAGACTCTTTTATATTATACAGGAAAAACAAGAGCTTTGCACCCTATTTGCGCGAGAGATGGTATGATAGAGGGCGAACAGGCTTTGTAAAAGCGTTTGCAAAAACAGAGGAGAATGAAGATGAAGCGTGAAATCGAAGCGTTGTTGCAGTTGATTCAGGAGAGCCCCACCGCATTTCAGGCGGTTGCGGTTCTCAGGAAGCGTCTCAAGGAGGCGGGCTATACGGAGCTGAGAGAGGCAGAGAGCTGGAAACTCAGCGCGGGCGGAAAGTATTTTACGACGAGAAACGATTCGGCTCTGATGGCCTTTCGTCTGCCGCAGGGGAAGACGGACAGCTTCCAGATTATTGCGAGCCACAGCGATTCCCCGTCCTTTAAAATTAAGGAAATCCGGACATGGAGGTTGAGGGGCACTATGTCAAACTGAACGTGGAGCGCTACGGCGGCATGCTCTGCGCGCCTTGGTTTGACCGTCCGCTCTCGGTTGCGGGACGTATTGCGGTGAGGCGCGGCGCGGAAATTCGGACCGAGCTCGTCTGCATAGACCGCGATCTTTTGATGATTCCGAATCTCGCGATTCACATGAACCGGGAGGCAAACAAGGGCTATGAGTACAACGCACAGCGCGATATGTTGCCGCTCTGGAGAGACGGAAACTCCGACAAGAAGTTTATGAGCTGTGTGGCCGAGGCGGCGGGGGTAAAGCCGGAAGATATCGTCGGTTCGGATCTCTTCCTCTATAACCGCATGTCGGGCACGGTCTGGGGCGAGGGGGATTGTTACTTCTCCGCGCCGCGGCTTGACGATCTGGAGTGCGCGGCGGCTTCGCTGGAAGGCTTCCTGCAGGCAAAGGAGAGCAAGGGAACACCGGTGTTTGCGCTCTTTGACAATGAAGAAGTGGGAAGCAGCACAAAGCAGGGAGCGGCATCGACCTTCCTCGCGGACGTATTACAGCGCATCTTCCTCGAGCGGGGAGAGGACCGCGCGGCCTACCTCCGTGCGATTGCAAACAGTTTCATGATTTCTGCGGACAATGCGCATGCGGTGCATCCGAACTATACAGACAAGAGCGATCCGAGCAACCGTGTCTACATGAACGGCGGTATCGTCGTGAAGCACAGCGCAAACCAGCTCTATACGACGGATGCGCTCAGCGATGCGGTATTCCGCTATCTCGCGTCCGAGGCCGGGGTGAAGCTGCAGCACTTCCATAACCGCTCGGATGTCACCGGCGGCTCCACACTCGGAAATCTTTCGGGCAATCAAGTTGCCCTGTCTACGGTCGACATCGGCCTCGCACAGCTCGCGATGCACTCTCCCTATGAGACGGCAGGTTGCTCGGATTATCTGGATTTCATCCGGCTCGCAACGCGCTTCTACAGCCTGCGCACCGAGGCGAGAGACGGAGGCTTTGCCTTCTCAGACTAAATAGATTGGAGACAGAATCAATGCGGCTTAGACATATACCGGGCAGCGAGGAGTTTGTGCGCCGGGCGAGCGCAACGGTCAATGAGCCCGAGCGTTATCGCGGCAAGTGGAGCGCGTTTTTTCGAGAGGACGCGCCGCTTGCACTGGAAATCGGCATGGGCAAAGGGCGTTTTTTGCGCGAACTCTCGGCGCGGGAGCCCGGGTGGAATTTCCTCGGACTGGAGCGCTATGCCTCCGTGCTGCAAAAGGCCATTGAGCGGAAAGAGCGAGAGGAGCGGGAACAGGGCAAGAAGGAAAGAGAAAATCTCTTTTTTCTCTGGGAGGATGCCAAGCGCCTCACCGAAATCTTTGCACCCGGCGAAGTGGCACGCATCTACTTAAACTTCTCGGATCCCTGGCCGAAGGCGGGGCATGCGATGCGCCGTCTGACCTCCCGGGAGTTCCTGAAGCTCTACGATGCGGTCTTGGCACCCGAAGGCGAAATTTGGTTTAAGACAGACAACGACGGGCTCTTTGCGTGGTCGCTCGAGGAGATACCGGCGGCCGGCTGGACGCTGGAATCCGTCACCCGGGATTTGCACGGGGAAGTGGCGCCCGAGGACAATGTGATGACCGAGTATGAGCAGAAGTTTTCTTCGCGCGGACAGAAGATTTCCCGTCTGATTGCAACGCGAAAAAAATTATAATTTTTTGTTGACAGGATTTGCAAGAGCATGTAGAATACTGTTTGTGTCACGGAGACGAGACACAAACAAAGCGCCTTTAGCTCAGTTGGTAGAGCAGTAGACTCTTAATCTATTTGTCCAGGGTTCGAGTCCCTGAAGGCGCATTTGAAGTCCTGACTTGGCAGACTGCGAGCTGCTGGGATGGGGCTTTTTTGTTTGCTTTTTTCGGTGAGACAAAAAGAGAGGCGAGTTGCGCAGAGCACTTCGCCTCTCTTCTCTTTTTGCCGATCGTGCTATGTTCCCGCTTATGCCTCTGCCGCAGAACAGGCAGCTTTTTCTCGGGCGACGGCCTCGACCGTGCGATCCACATAGCATACCCAGTCATAATAGTCTGCGGCCTCAAGCCAAAATGCCGCATAACTGCGCTCGCAGCTGTCAATGTCATCCTGAATTTCCCGCAGGCGGCCGTAGAGGTAGGCGAGACTCTTCGCATCCCCGGTAACTTCCTCGAGATCTTCCAATCCGCGCAGCGCGTGGCGACTGTTCTTCAGTGCAATCGGATTCTTTTCGCCCTGCATTCTGTCGTAAAACTCCGAGAGTGCGAGTACCGCGAGGTCATAGTCTTCGGTATTCGTAGCATCTTCCGACTCCAGCAGCTTTTCGCTTCGGAGCAGCGCTACGATATCCGCGAGTTGAATGCTCTTCTTTCCCGCGGCGAGCTTTTCGCCGATGCAATCCAAGAGCAGCAGTCCTTCATCCGATTCCAATGCGTGAAATCCCCAACAAGCCATGTTTCTTCCTCATTTCTTTCTTTTTTCATACTGTGCACGGCACAGCAAAGTTTACACGTTCTCTCCACTATTATACACGGCCCCGCGCTCTTTCCAAGGGAAAGTTTCGGCGGTATACTGGCAAAGTTAAAGGAGGATCGCAATGGACGAATTGATCTCGAATTTACTGATGTACGGCAAGTCCGCGGAACACAGTGTGCTATCGACGCTCGCCGAACTGGAAGGCGCGCGGAAGCGCGGCATTCCGTTGACCGTAGAGGAGCGGAAGCGCGCCTACCGTGCGGTGCGGGAACTCTTGGAGCTCGCGACCGAGTACGGCTTTAATGAGAACCTGTGGCAGAATTATCTGAGTTTTCTGCTCATGACGGACGAAAATCCCTTTACGCTCACGGCGGAAAAGGTCGGGGCCGGAGAAGGCAGTGTGAATCGCTTTGTGGAGCGGGATTTTCATATTTTTCGCGCCCTCTTCCGCTATGATTTCGGCGCATTGGACGCGGCGCTCGGCACGGACTGCTTCTCGGTATTGACCGATTACCGGGCTTTACCGAAACCTGCGGTGCGCTGTTACCGAGCGGTCAGCGAGAAGGTGCGGGCACTGAGCCGTTCGCTTGCGGCTGTCGAGAGCGACGAAGCCTTTTTTCATACGATGAGCGAGTTCTACCGGGCTTACGGCGTTGGTAAGTTCGGACTGAACGCGGCCTTTCGTCTGGAGGACGATGAGAAGAAGGGTGTGCTCTTGAAGGCCATACGCAATATGGATGCGGTCAGGTTCTCGGATCTCATCGGCTATGAGAGCCAAAAGGAGGAGCTCCGGAAGAATACAGAGGCCTTTCTCCGCGGGCAGAGAGCCAACAATGTGTTGCTCTACGGTGACAGCGGAACCGGAAAGTCCACGAGCATTAAGGCCGTGGTGAACGAGTACTACAAGGACGGCCTCCGCATGATAGAGATTTATAAGTACCAGTTCCGGCGGCTCTCCGAAGTACTCGCGGAAATCAAGAATCGAAATTACCGCTTCATCATCTACATGGACGATCTCTCCTTTGAGGAAAACGAGTCCGAGTACAAATTCCTGAAGGCGGTAATTGAGGGCGGCGTTGAGACGCGTCCCGAAAATGTTCTGATTTATGCGACTTCGAACCGGCGTCATTTGATACGGGAAATTTGGAGGGATCGGAACGATGTGGAGCAGGATGCGGACATCCACCGCTCCGACACCATGGAAGAAAAGCTCTCGCTCGCGAATCGCTTCGGTCTGTCCATCGGCTACTATAAGCCGGAGCGCCGGGCCTATCACGAAATTGTGACAGCGCTCGCCGAGCGCCACGGCATCACCTTGGAACACGAAGAACTGCTGCGCCGCGCGGATCGTTTTGAACTGCGCCACGGCGGCGTCTCGGGGCGAACCGCCCAGCAGTTTATCAATGCGGAACTCGGGAACTGAGGGAACAAAAGACGGCTTTTTAACTTAAAATCCGGGAGGACAATGAAATGCAACAGCAGCAGAAAACCTTGCTTCGCCTGATTTTTATGGGAATTATGATTGCACTCGGTGTTGTGATATCACCGCTGCTTCGCGTGGAGGGTATGTGCCCCATGGCACATCTCATCAACATTTGCTGTGCGGTGCTCCTCGGCCCCGCGGATGCTCTGCTCTGCGCCTTTTTAATCGGCATCATACGCATGGTGCTGATGGGCATACCGCCGCTTGCGTTGACCGGCGCGATTTTCGGCGCTTTTCTCTCGGGACTCTTATACCGGGCTTCGGGCGGGAAACTCGTTGCGGCCTTCTTTGGTGAAGTGTTCGGGACCGGCGTTATCGGTGCGCTCATCTCTATCCGGTCATGACCTACCTCTGGGGACGGGGCGGACTTACTCTCTTCTTCTATCTTCCGTCTTTCTTTATGGGAACTGTCATCGGCGGGAGCCTTGCGATGCTCTTACTCGTCAGTCTGCAGCGCGCCAATGTGCTTTGGAAGATGCAGGAGGCGCTCGGCACACGGCGCCCCTTGCGTGAGGTCAGTCGGTGAACCGCGCGGAAGCGCTGTTTCGGGAAGCGTTGCCGCGGCTCGATGCCCTGCGGGAGAAGGCACCTCTTGTGCACTGCATGACGGGGGCGGTCTCGGTCAACTTTTGTGCGAACGCGGTGCTGGCGCTCGGCGCACGTCCGATTTGTGCCGAGCATCCGGCGGAAAGCGCAGAGATTGCGGTGCAGGCGGCGGCCCTCTCGTTAAGTCTCGCGAACATCACCGAGGCGCGGGATTCCGCCATGCGCCTTGCGGCCGGCGCGGCTCGGGCGGCCGATATTCCGATGGGCTTCGATGCGGTCGGCGTCGGGGCGAGTGCGTTACGACGGGAGCTGGCGGAACGCTATCTCGCGGAAAAGCCTTGGCTTATCAAAGGCAATGCGAGTGAGATCAGGGCCCTGCTTCTTAAGTCCGGGCGCAGCGGTGCCGGGGTGGATGTCGGCGCAGAGGATCGTGCGGAGCGCGGTGAGGGAGATAAGATTTTAGCGCTTGCGCGCGATGCGGCCGCTCTCGCAAGGCGGGAAGATACGGTCGTACTTCTGAGCGGTGCGGTGGACCTTTTAACGGACGGCGAGTGTTGCCTTGCCCTGCAAAACGGCGTGCCGATGCTCGGGAAAGTTTGCGGGAGCGGTTGCGCCCTCAATTGTCTGAGCGCGAGCTTCCTCGCGCTTCGGGAGGGCAGGGACAAAAAAAGAGAAGCGCTCTTAAGTGCGCTTCTCGCAGTGACGGTATGGAATGTTTCGGCAGAGACAGCGGAAACAAGAGGCCCGGGCAGTCTCGCGGTCGAACTTTTGGATCGACTCAGCCGAATCACCGGTGCGGAACTCAGCCTGCGTTTCTCAGGCGAGGAAGTCCGGATCTAAGATTACAATTTCCTTGCCTTCCATGGCAATAATACCCTCTTCCTGCATCCGGGACAGCTCCCTCGAGAGTGCGCTCCGGTCTGCATATAGGAAGGAGGCCAGTTCGGTCTTTGAGAGCGGGAGTTTTCGAACCCCGCTCTTTTGTTTTGGCAGCGTGTTGAAGTAGAGCTTTAATTTGTCGCGTAACTTTTTTTGCCCCAGGATGCGTATCTTCTGGGTGAGCAAAAGGGAGCGCTTCGCAAAGTAGCCGAGCAGGTTTGCCGCAAGTCGGGTCTCGGCGTGACTCTGGCGCTCTGTGTTCCGCAAGAGGCGCGAAAAGTCCAAAAACAGCAGAGTGCAGTCCGAAATGGCGCGAAGATGCATGGAGCTGTCCGTCACATTGGCGCAGAGCATCATGGCGCCGAAGACATTGCCGCTCTCGATTCGCGTCACGCTGACCGGGGATGCGTTTTCGTCGTAGAAGGCGACCTCCAAGGTGCCGGAGAGCACCAGACCGGCACGCTTTCCCGGGTCGCCGATTTGGATGACGGTGTCATGCTTCGGGAAAAAGTCTTCTTTTGCCGAGAGTGCCGAGAGCAGCGTCTCATAGTCGCTTTCGGCGATGCCCGCAAAGAGCGGGCAGGTTTTCATGACGGGAAAGGCCTTTCACAACTTATACCCCCGTGGCGGTTTTCAGGACCAGAAGAAGGATTACGGCAATGCAGTTGTTTAAGAAATGGAGCGCAATCGGGAAGGCCATACTCTTTCTTGTCGCATAGAGGCGGCAGAGAAAGAAGGAAAGCGGGACGTAGCTTAAGATTGCGATAAAATCTTGCGGTTTGCCGCCCCGAAGCGCCGCGGCCCCGTGGAGCATGGAGAAGCTCAGAATAGAGATGATATAGGCGAGAACCGGGCTCTTCCCGTAGATGCGGTTAAAGAGAATGTTTCGGAATACAAGCTCTTCGACGACGGGCGCAAAGAACAGGGCCAGAAATACGAGAAACCAGAGATAGCCGCCCTCCGCAAGGCCTCCCAGCGTATTCTGATTCTGATTATGAATGCCGAAGTGCAGCAGGGTGAGATTAATCGGAATATTGCAGAGGAAGATGAGGAGCTGGGCGAGTATCACCACGCGGCAGTTTTTGCCGAGGCGTTCGCGGAACTTTGCAAAGTCCGCACGAAGGGTCTTCCGCTTAACCCCGTAGAAAATAAGGAGGGTCAGCAAGCCTGTGAGCCCGTAGAAGGCCATGCTGTTCTTTTGAAAGAAAGCGCTGCTCTCCGCGGCAAAGGCAAGCAGAACGGGAACCAGCAAGAGATAGAGAAGAAAATAAACCGCTAGGAGAAAAAGGTCGGCTTTACGAGAGTTTTGTAGTTTCATGGTACCTCCTGACAAAAGTGGTTTGTAGAAACTATACTGGATGGGGGGAGAAAGCACAAGGGAGAGTTTCGGGAAAGACCGCTCGGTTGGGAGGCGGAGAAGACGGTGAGCGAAGCAAAAAGGGCTTTCAGGCAGCGGCGTGAGAAGGAAGAACGCGCGGGAGCGGCTGCGGCAAAACAGAGGAGAGGCGAAACGGAAACGCGTGCCGAAGGAAGAAATTCAGAATAACCTTGTAAAATGGTAGGAAATATGTAATACTGAAATGAAAGGAGGAGACTTTTCATGGAGAGAAAGTTTTCGCTTTCTAAGGAACATGCGCCCAAGGCCGGACTTACGATTTCCACGCGGGAGACCGAGAGCGGGAGTGTCGGCGTGACGTATTTTTCGCTCGGAAAAGATACGGACATCAGCGCGGAGCGCTACCCGGAGGATGTCCTCTATCTCGGCAATTTCGGCAGCGGGGAGTTCCGCCTTCGGAAAGCGGTTGAGGACAAAGAACAGTTGCGGAGACTCGCGGCGGGTGAGGCCGTCATGGTGAAAAAGAACATGCTCTGCGGTGTCAGAACGACAGAGGGTTTTATTTACACGGAAGTAATTCCGGGAAAGGATATCAATATGAACGAACAGGTCAAGGCAGGAGAGGTATTTCAGCTTGCGAATTTACTTCCTTATGAAAAGGGAAGCGTTGTCAATATGGACGTTGCGTCCAACCCGAACATGAAGCTTGTTCTGATGGCTTTCGATGCCGGAACGGGCCTCTCGGAACACAGCGCGCCGGGCGATGCGTTGATTTTTGCGCTGGAGGGCGAGGTTGAACTGGTCTATGAGGGGACGCCGCACAAGGTAAAGGCGGGCGAGCAGTTCCGCATGGCAAAGGGCGGTCGCCACAGCCTGAAGGCAGAGGGACGGTTCAAGATGGCGCTTCTGCTCACATTGGCATAAAAGCGGTTTCGAGAAGAAGAGGCGGAGCTCCGGAAGGGGCTCCGCCTCTTGACTTTTTCGAAAGCTTTCTTTTACTATGGCAATATAAGACAGAAAACAGTTTGAAACAGGGGGGATATGAGTCGAGAGAAAGAGTTTCTGGAGTATGTATTATCCAGTGTGCTCGCCATGGTAGGACAGTCGATTTATATTTTGGCGGACACTTATTTTGTCGCGCGGGGACTCGGCGCAAACGGTTTGGCTGCGTTGAATCTTGCGATTCCGATTTATAATTTTATCAACGGCGTCGGACTTATGCTCGGTATCGGCGGTGCGGCTCGTTTTATCGTGGCCCGCACGGTCGGAGATAAGAAACGGTCACGGCAAATTTATACGACGGCTGCGGCCTGCGGTCTGCTTGCAGGCCTTGGTTTTGCGCTGCTCGGCATCTTTTTTGTGAATCCGATTGCGACGATGCTCGGTGCCAAAGCGGAGACCTATGAGATGACCAAAACCTATCTCCGCATGGTGCTGCTCTTTGCGCCGGCATTTATCTCAAATTCCATTTTTTCGGCTTTTGTCAAAAACGACGGCGGTCCCAAGTTGGCCATGCTCGGTATGCTTGCCGGCAGTTTGTTTAATACCATCTTTGACTATATTTTTATTTTTCCGCTCGGACTCGGTATTTTCGGCGCGGTGCTGGCAACCGTCTTTTCGCCGATTATGGGAATTGCGGTGCTCTCCTTGCACTTAATTCGGAAAAAGAGCAGTTTTTATCCGGTCAAAGGGGGCTTCCGTCTTGCGGAACTGAGACGCGTGCTCTCGCTGGGACTTTCTTCGCTGATCAGCGAGATTACCAACGGCATTGTAATGATTGTGTTTAATATTATCATCCTGAGACTTGCGGGCAATGCGGGCGTCGCGGCCTACGGTGTTCTTGCCAACATCATCCTTGTCGTGATTGCGGTTTATAACGGCATTGCGCAGGGCGTTCAGCCGCTGTTCGGACGTTTCTTTGCGACCAATGAGCGCGAGAAGTTGCGTCTCAGTTATCGCGATGCACTGATTGCCGTGGGTCTGGCCTCTGCCCTCTTCTATTTTGTGACCATGGGTTTCCCGGCACAGATTACGGCGCTCTTTAACCATGAGAACAATGCGGAGATGCAGCGGCTTGCCGTGGAGGGCTTCCGACTTTACTTTTCGAGTTGTTTCTTCCTCGGCTTCAACCTGCTGAACATCATGTACTTTGTTTCGACCGCGCAGGACCTGCGGTCGCAGATTTTGTCTCTGCTCCGCGGCATCGTGTTGGTGTTGCCGTTTTTACTGCTGTTCTCGACGCTCTTCGGTATGACGGGCGTTTGGCTTGCGATGCCGGTATCGGAGATTGCCGTCTCGCTGCTCGGGGTCAAAATGTTAACGGCAAAAAAGAAACAGGCGTAAGGGCCTTTCGGAAAAACCGTACATGCGGGAGCCTATCGAGAAAAATACACCGATTCTTTTCCTTAAAAGTAAGTAAAGTGTTCCGGGGCAGAGATTGAAAGCGGAATTCACGAAAAATTCATGGTATTTTGTGGGGAATCGTAGCAAATAAGAGCAGTAAATGACAAGAGGAAATAAAGTATGGAAGAGATGAAAGCGGGCAACGTGCGCTACGAGACGGAAACGGTATTTACGGAAGACGCAGTGCGGGGCTTATTTCGCGCGCAATTTCTTTTGTTTGAGCAGCTGCGTATTTGGAGTCGCGTTCTGGTCGGAGCACTTCTGACAGGGTTTGCCTTCAGCTCCGTGCTCGGGACACCGCAGCGTGTTCTCTGTATTGCCGCCGGCGTCTGGCTCCTGATCGGATGGAATACCGTCGCAAAGGCACGGGCGGATGCGGTCTTAAAGCAGCGCGGTGACTCCGAGGGACGGGTTATTTACCGTTTTGCGGACGAGGAGATTCAAATTGAGGACAGCGGATCTTGGCGCTATGACGAGCTCATGAAGCTCGCGCAGGACGAACAGCGTTACTATCTGTTTCACAATCCGCAGACGGCAATCGTGGTCGATATGAAGGCCTTGAACCCGGCGGACGCGGCGGGCTTTGCGCGCTGGATCGAAGCACGAAGCGGAAAGAAAATCCGGAAGCTCGGTGCGGGCTTGCCGTTTTTCTGGACGCGGAAGAAATAAGGTTTTCTTGAAGAAAGGAAGAACGATGGACTTTTTAGAACTTGCGCGTGCGCGCTATTCCTGCAGAAAGCTGACGAATGCGCCGGTGGCGGCGGAGAAACTGGAGCGTATTTTGGAGGCGGCGCGGGTGGCACCGACAGCAAAAAACTTACAGCCCTACCGCCTGTTCTTACTGGAGAGCCCGGAGGCGGTGGCAAAGGTCCATGAGATTACACCCTGTATTTCGGCGCGGACTGTTTTCTGATGGTCGCGGCCGTTCCGAGCGAGGGATGGGTGCGGGAATTCGACCGAAAGAACTTTGCGGAGATTGATGCGGCCATTGTGGCGACACATATCATGCTTGCGATTGAGGCAGAGGGACTCGGCTCTACTTGGGTGGGGCATTTTGACGCGCCCCGCGCCAAGGAGCTTTTCCCCGAGATGGCAGCTTACGAGTTGATTGCGCTCTTCCCGATCGGGGAAAAGGCAGCGGAAGCGCATCCGGCCCATCTCCACGAGAAGCGCGCGCCGCGTTCGGAGCGTTTGGAGCGGCTCTGAGATGAGGGAACATGCAACTTTCGCTCTTGCCCAGATGACGGTGGCAGAGCAACCGGAGCTGAATTTAAAAAAAATGGAGGAGCAGATGCGGGAGGCGCGAGAGCGCTTTCGGGCGGAGCTCATTCTCTTTCCGGAGACCTGCATGGCGGAGTTTTCACGCGGTATGACGCGTGAAGACCGCTACGCCCTTGCCGAGACAAGGGACGGAAACTTTGTGCGTGCCGTTCGAGAACTTGCGGCGCGCTACGAGATCTGGACGGTCTTTGGTTTTTATGAGCGCGCGGAAACGCCGGACAGCGAAAACCGCAGTTACAACAGTGTGCTCGTTTTGGATGATGCGGGTGAGATTCGAGCGCACTACCGAAAGACCCATCTTTACGATGCCTTCGGTTATCGGGAGTCGGATGACTACCTGCGGGGCGATTGCCTGTTTGCGCCGATTGAGTCGCCGTTCGGTAAGTTGGGGCTCTTTGTCTGCTATGAGTTGCGATTTCCTGAGGTCGCGCGGGCGGAACGGGCGGCGGGCGCAGAAATTTTGCTCATGCCCTCCGCTTGGGTGAAGGGAGATTTAAAGAGCGAGCATTTTGGGACCCTGCTCAAGGCGCGGGCCGTCGAGAATACCTGCTATCTGCTCGCGGCAAACCAGTACAGCAAAATCCGTATGGGAGAGAGTGCGGCCGTGGACCCGATGGGGGTCGTGATTGCAAACGCCGGTGAGGGAGAACGCGTGGTTCCGGTCTATCTGGAAGCGGCGAGATTGCGAGAAGTTCGGAAGAAACTCCCGAGTTTTGAGGACAGACGGGGAGAACTTTATTGAGAGTCACAGCAGAAGTGAGGACAGGACGATGACGATATGGGAAGCAATGGAAGAACGACACACCGTGCGGAATTTTACGGATGAGGCGGTCGATGAAGAGGCGCTCTCGGCACTCTCGGCGCGGATTGATGCACTGAATGTGCAGTTCGGCCTGGACATGAGTCTGCATGTCGACGAGGAGTTACAGCTTTGGCCCGGTATGACCCTGTTTTATTCGAGCGGGGTCAACAACTTTATCGCACTTGCGGGTCCCCACGGCAGTGAGGGCGCCGAACACATAGGCTATTGCGGTGCCGATTTACTGCTGCTCGCACAGCAGCTCGGCGTCAATACCTGGTGGATCGGCGGCACCTACAATATGAAGAAGGCGAGTGAGGGAACCAAGGGTGAACTCTACGGCGTGATTGCCTTCGGTTACGGCAAAGAAGAGGGAAAGCCGCACAAATCCAAGGATGCGGCGCGTGTGAGCCGTTACGAGGGGACAGCGCCGAGTTGGTTTGAGAAGGGAGTAGAGGCGGCACTCCTTGCGCCGACCGCGATGGACAAACAGGCCTTCATGATCACGGGCAGGGGCGATGAGGTGCGGATTTCTTACAAAGCGGGCGCGTTTTCCGAGGTGGATTGCGGTATCATCAAGTATTTCTTTGAGCAGGGGGCGGGCAAAGAGAACTTCCGCTTTGTGAACGGCAACAAGTGAAAAGATACTTAACAAAAATGTAACTGTTTTGTAACGCCTCTCTGTCGTATAATTAAGATGGATTGCAAATTCGCGCAGCAATGCGCTTTTACGACGGAGGTGGATATGAAGAGAGAACGGCGTATGCGACTGTGCGCAGCAGCACTCTCGCTTTGCATGGCAGCAGGCATGGCACAACCCGCGATGGCCGGTGTTGTGAAAAAGGGTGCGACGCAGGTGAGCGGCGGCAGCGAGAGCGGCGCAGCGACAACGGGAACGGCGACCGCGACGCAGACGGAGTTTTATTTTGCGGGTCAGGAGATGTATACCTACCAGCGCATGGAAGCGGACATACAGCTGTTAAAGGCGAGATACGAGGGGGGTTACGGTCGACTCCATCGGAACCACGGTGGACGGCAGAAACATCTACCGCATTGTAATCGGGAACCCGAATGCGGATAAAAAGATGCTGGTGCTCGCATCGATTCACGCGCGTGAATACATTACGACGCCTCTGGTCATGCGTCAGATTCAGGAGATGCTGGACCGCAAGGCCAACGGAGAGACGGCGCTGAATGAAGTATGCATTCAGTTTGTGCCGATGGCAAATCCGGACGGTGTCGAGATTTCCCAGCGCGCACTGAACGGTCTCACGAAGGACAGTTCCAAGCAGAGCGTGCGGCGCATTATCGAGAGTTGGTCCGACTGGGGGCTGCTTGAAAACCAAGACAAGTACAACTGGTATTTGAACAAGTGGAAGAACAATGTCAACGGCGTTGACTTAAATCACAACTTCCCGACACCGGGCTGGGCGCAGTTAAACGACAACCGCGGCAAGGCATCCTCGGAGTTCTACAAGGGACCGTCGGCGGCCTCGGAGCCGGAGACCCAGGCCATCATTAAGCTGGTCAACGAGCAGAAGTTCAGTCAGGTCCTGAACTACCACGCGCAGGGCCAGATTATTTACTGGTCGCAGATGCACGCGGCGAAGGAAGTTCTCGAGAAGGACAAGGCAATGGGACTCATTGCGGCACGGCGCACCGGTTATGCCTTGGTAGATCCCTCTGCCGACGGCTCCCGTTACGGCGCGGGCTTTAAGGATTGGCTCGACTGGGAAAAGGGAATTCCGAACATTACGCTCGAGGTAGGTCTCGGGGTTTCGCCGGTGCCGGAGAACCAGATTGAGAAAATCTGGCAGCAGAACAAGGGCCTGCTCCCGGAGCTTGTAAATTACCTGCTCGGTCGCAGCGGCGAGAGCATTTCGAGCGGAAATGCGAAGAGTGAGTCCAAGGCAAACGGCGCGGCGAAGGATGACGGCGTGCGCTATGTTTCGCCGAAGGGCAGCGGAGACGCGGACGAGAGTCTCACACCGCCCGGTGTCGAGTGATATCGGAAAGATAAATGACGTATCACAGCGAAAAGACACCCCGTTTTCCGAACAGTTCTGTTAAACTGTTCGGAAACGGGGTGCTTTTTTTCGCGCTTGTCTCTTTTGGACAAAGCATTATAATAAAGAAGCACGAAAAATGAAGAACAGGACGGTTTTTTTATGGAAAAATTGCGGAAAATGCTGGGGGGAATGGAATATAAGGAGAAATTAATCGGTCTCCTGCAAATCATTGTAGGCAATGTAGGCTATGCGCTGGTCGTACAGCTTTTTATTTTGCCCATGGATCTCCTCACCAGCGGAACAACGGGTATTTCCCTTGTGTTGCACAAGGTTACGGGACTTCCGGTGCCGCCGCTCCTGCTCGCTCTGAATATATTTACGCTGTTGCTCGGCTTTATTTTCATCGGCAAGGGCTTCGGTATGTCGACGATACTCAGTTCCTTCATCAGCCCGATTGCGCTGGAGTTCTGGAGCCATGCGCTGAAAGGTGTGGTGCTCACCCAGGATCTCATGCTGAATGCGATTTGCGGGACTCGGAACCGGACTTACGCTCGGCATTGTGCTGCGCGCCGGATCTTCGACCGGCGGTATGGATGTAATCCCGATTATGGCAAAGAAGTATCTGAGCTTGCCGCTCGGTGCGGGCTTTATTATCACGGATATGATTACGCTGCTCTCGCAGGGACTTCTCTTCTCCTGGGAGCGCGTGCTCTTCGGTCTGATTTGTGTCATTGTGACTTCCATCTCGATCGATAAGATGACGCTGATCGGAACCACACGCACCGAAGTCAAGATTATCAGTGAGAAGCCGGAGGAAGTGAAGAACGCCATACTCAAGGAGATGGGACGCGGCGTGACCATGCTGCATGCGGATCGCGGCTACACGAAGCGGCCCACCCAGGTGGTGCTCTCGGTCATCTACAACCGCGAGTTGCCGCAGATTATTCGCATTGCGCATGAGATCGATCCGGCCTGCTTCCTGATTGTCGGACGCATTTCGGAAGTGCACGGTGAGGGCTTTAGCCGCGGGGTAAAGGCATGATTTTTTCTGTCATCGGTTTTATGGATTTGCTCGGCACCATAGCGTTTGCAATTTCGGGTGCGCTGGTCGGTGTCAAGCGGGATATGGATATTTTCGGTATCAACATCCTCGCGGTCATCACGGCCTGCGGCGGCGGTATGACGCGTGATGTGGTGATCGGCAAGGAGCCGCCGGTCATGTTTGTGAACCCGATTTACGTGCTGATTGCGGTCATCACGGCGAACATCGTCTTCTTGTATCTCTACACGAATCGGCGCCTGCCGGGCTCCAAGAAGACCTTAAACGCACTCTTCTTCTGGTGCGACACCCTGGGGCTGGCGGCCTTTACGGTGGACGGCGTGTTCGCGGGCATCAATATCGGTATGGACCGGCTCTTTCTCTGCACCTTCCTCGGAACGGTGACGGGGGTCGGCGGCGGCGCGATCCGCGATATCTTTGCGAATCAGATGCCGGAGATTTTTCAGAAAAACATTTACGCGATGGCCTGTGTTCCGGGCGCCATCTTAACGGTTCTGGTCTGGAGACATTTCGGTTCCGAAAATACGGCGGCCCTGATCGGCAGCGTCTGCGTGATACTGGTGCGCTGTGTGGCGGTGCACTTCAATTGGAATTTGCCGCGTGTGCCGAGACAGGAAGCACAGCGCTAATCAAAAAAAGACCCCCGCGGGGGTCTTTTTTTGATTCAATCCTTGCTGACACAGATGCTGCCTGTCCTCTGAATTTCCAGAATGCCGTAGTTTCGAACGAGTTCAATGAAGTTCAAAATGGCCTCGGGCTCGGCGGTCAGCTGTATGACCATGGTCTTCTGCGAGAAGTGAACCACCTTGGCATCGGTCACGGAGCAGAGCTCTATGATGGAGGCGCGGGTGCTCACGGAGTGCGCGACCTTGATTAACATCATCTCCTTTAAGATGGAGGCGTGCTCTTCGAGGCGACGTACTTTGATGACGTCAATCTTCTTGTTGAGATGTTTCTCGACCTGGTCCAGCGTGCGGCTGTCACCGCTGGATACGATGGTCATACTGGAGACATCGTGCTGTTCGGTCTCGCCGACCGCGAGGCTGTCAATGTTAAAGCCGCGACGCGCAAAGAGCCCCGCAATTTGCGAGAGCACGCCGTCTCGGTTCTCGACCAGCACAGAAAAAATTCCTTTCATAGCGCTCCTCCTCACTGGGTGTTGTTTTCGCTGTCCACTTCGCAGACCATGAGCGCGGCGCTGTCACAGGCGAGGAAGGCATCCAGCGTACTGCCGAGCGCCTCGTTGCTTTCGCAGTGGAAGTAGGCCATGTCGTAGGCCGCCGCGATGTTCTCGTAGCGGGGATAGTCAAAGAGCTCCACCGCCTCGTAACGGCGTTCGTAGTTCTTTGCCTGGTATTCCCTTACCAGCCCGAGGAAGCGATTTTTCATAATCAAAATTTTGACCGGGAGTTTTTGCACCGCAATGGTGCCGAGCTCATACATGGACATCTGGAAGGAGCCGTCGCCGCAGACCGCGACAACCTGACGCTCCGGCGCGGCAAACTTTGCACCTATGGCCGCGGGAATCGAGTAGCCCATGGTACCCATACCGCCGCTTGTCAAAAAGCGGCCGCGCTTCATCACATAGTTGTCGGCGGACCAGAGCTGGTTCTGACCGACATCCGCGACATAAATCGCGTCCTCTTCCATCTTCTCGGAGAGCAGCTTCACAAGCTCGACCGGGTTCACAAGCTTATCGCTGAAGCGGCGCAAATCCACGGTGCTGCGCTTCTTTTCTTCCAGTTCCCGGAGCCAAGCGCTCGTATCAATCGAGATGGGGGATTCGGCAAGGGCGGAGAAGACGGTTTTCACATCGCCGACCAGCGGAATTGTGGGACCTAAGTTCTTACCGATTTCCGCGGTATCGATGTCAATGTGGATGATGTTGACGCGCTGCTCTAAGTTCTCCGGCCTGGGGACGGCGCGGTCCGCGATGCGCGCGCCGACGATGATCAGGAGATCGCTCGCTGCGACCGCACGGTTGGAATAGGGTTTGCCGTTGTTGCCGAGCATGCCGAAATAGAGCGGGTGATTTTTCGGAAGCACGCCTATGCCCATCATGGTATGGACCAGCGGGACCTGATACTTCTCACAGAAGGCGCGGACTTCCGCCTCGCCCTGTCCGAGGATGACACCGCCGCCGGCACAGACCAAGGGTTTCTTGGCCTTCTGGATTGCCGCAATCACGCGAGACAGTTGCAGGCTGTTGCCCTTGACACTCGGCTTATAGCCGCGCATATTGAGAGTCTCCGGATAGGAGAAATTCTTTTTGAGCAGCTGCTGCTGGACATCGATTGGGATATCGATGAGCACCGGTCCCTTGCGGCCGGAGTCCGCAATGTAAAGGCCTCTTTGAAGACATGGGGAATTTCGTCCGCGCTACGGACCAGGTAGGAATATTTGACAAAAGACTCGGTTGCGCCGCGCATATCCGCCTCTTGGAAAACATCGCGCCCGAGGAGGGAGGAATTAACCTGTCCCGTGACGGCAATGAGCGGAATGGAGTCCGCATAGGCGGTCGCGAGCGCCGTGATTAAATTGGTTGCGCCGGGACCGGAAGAGCTCACACAGACCGCCGGGCGGCCGGTGACGCGCGCATAGCCGCTCGCCGCATGGCCTGCGGCCTGTTCCTGACGTACCAGTATATGTTCTATCGATGCGTCTTGGTTCAGCGCATCCAAAAAGGGTGAAATTGCAACACCGGGGTAACCGAAGATGCGGGTAATACCTTCCGCAGCCAGGCATTTGACCATTGCCTCTGCACCGTTCATCAGTTCGCCTCCTTCTCTTCGTTTCTGTTGAAAATGAAAGTAGAAAGTATGATAGCATAAAGAGAAGGCGAAAGAAAGTCGGGAAGCGAGAGGAAGAGAAAGGTAAGACTTAAGAAATGAGACAAGGAACAGAGAAAAAGACAGAGAAAAAGACAGAGAAAAAGAAGGGGAAATGCGGCGCGGAGGCGGCGTTGAACGCGCGACGCGCTCTCACAAAGAAGTGATAGAGCGCTTGAAAGCCCTGTATCCGGACACCAAATGTACTTTGAATTATCGAGACGCGTGGCAGCTTCTGATCTCGGTACGCTTGGCGGCACAGTGCACGGATCTCCGTGTGGACCAGGTGACGCCGCGGCTCTATGAGCGCTTTCCGACGGTGCGGGCGCTTGCGGAGGCGCCGGTCGAGGCCATCGAGGAAATTGTGCGCCCCTGCGGTCTCGGGAACTCCAAGGCGCGGGATATTCAGAAGTGTATGCGCATTCTGCATGAGGAGTATCGGGATGAGGTGCCGCGCGACTTTAAGGCGCTACTCGCGCTGCCGGGCGTCGGCAGAAAGAGCGCCAATTTGATTATGGGAGATATCTTCGGGGAGCCCGCGATTGTAACGGACACCCACTGCATACGACTGGTGAACCGCATCGGCCTCGTGGATCAGGTCAAGGAACCCGCAAAGGTCGAAAAGCTTTTATGGGATTTGGTTCCGCCGGAGGAGAGCAATCAATTTTGTCACCGCCTCGTGGACCACGGCAGGGCGGTCTGCACGGCGCGTAAGCCGGACTGCGGGCGTTGTGTGTTGAATGACTTATGTCGCTACGCAAAAGAAGAGCGGCCCTTCGGGCTCGGAGAGATGTGAGGAGGAGAAGAATGGACAGAAAAGCAGTGCTCGAGGTGAGAAAATTATTCGATAAGAACGACTGCCGCATCGATCGCATGCGCGGCTGCTATGTGAACGGCGAGAAGCAAATCATCGCGGATTTGCAGGATCGGTTCTACAGCTTTGAGGACGAGGAGCTCTTTCAGTACTGCGAGCTCTTTAAGAAGGCTGTCTCCGGCAGAATCGGGCGCACCCTCTTTAACATTGAATTTCCGCTCGCGGAAGAAAAGGAAGGGAGGGCGCAGGAAAAGCTGTACCGGCTCTTAAAGAGCGAGTTAAAGGATGAAGCGCTCTTACAGGAGGTTTTTCAGGAGATTATTCAGAACTTTTCCTTTGCCGGGAATTATCTGATTCTCCTGGTGCACGGCGTCTACGATATCCCGGGGCGAACCAAGGACCGCGTGGGGTTAAGCGACGGCTCGGAATATGTGTACCCCTTCCTGGAGCTCTCGATTTGTCCGGTGGAACTGCTCCGCGAGGGGCTCTGCTATGATGCGGAGGCGAAGTCCTTCTTAAGCCGCATGGAGAACTGGAGCGTGAAGAAGCCGGATATCGGTCTTCTCTATCCCGCGTTCAACGAGAGAAACACGGACTTGCACGGCGCTCTCTGGTATGCGCGGAGCGAAAAGACGCGCCACGAGGAGCTCGCTGCGGTGTTGCTCGGAACGGAATTGCCCCGCGCCGAGAGCGCGGAGAAGGATGCCTTCCGTGAGATTGTCGAGCGCAGTCTCGGGGAGGACTGCAACTTTACTTTGGTGCAGAGTCTGCAAGAGGCGGTGAATCGCTTTGCGGAAGAGGCGGGAGACAGTGAAATCACGGAGCCGCCGGTGTTATCGAAGGGCGAATTCAAGCGCCTGCTCGACGAGTGCGGCGCGGAAGAAGAAGCGCTTTCGCGCCTCGATGAAGTCTATGAAGAGGTGCTCGGGGAGGGAAAAGAAGCCCTGTTGGTCGAAAATCTGAGTGCGCCGAAGACACTCACGGTCGCAACGGATTCGCTGCAATTAAAACTGCAGAGCGATGCGAGTGAGCTCCTCAGTACCCGGGTAATCGACGGACGGGAGTACTTTCTGATTCCGGTCTCGGAGGATGTCACGGTCAACGGGATTCGCCTTCGGACAAAAACGGGTGAAGCAACGGAATAAGCTCCGAAACGATTTCTTCGGGACTGAGACCGTCGGTCGCGATTCGAATCGAGGCAGCGTCTTCGTAGGAGGCGGCGCGGGCATCCATCAGCGCGGCAATATCCGTTAAGCTCTTTTTGCCGGCGAGGAGCGGTCGCGTGGTATCCGCCGCGAGACGGGCAAAAATGGTGTCCGGTGTTGCGGTGAGATAGATGACGCCGCCGAGCTCTCGCATGAGTGCGCGGTTCTCGCTGCGAAGTGCCATGCCGCCGCCGCAGGAAATAAGGCAGGGAGCACTTTCCCGCAGGCTTTTTAAAAAGGCGGTCTCTCGCTCGCGAAAGGCCTCCTCTCCCGCGCGGGCAAAGAAACCGGCAATGCTCTCGCCGAGCGCCTCGGAGATGCAGGCATCGCTGTCCAGCAGGGGAAGAGAGAGTGCCTCGGAGAGCGCGGCCGCAACGGTCGATTTGCCGCTCCCCATGAAACCGATCAGAAATAGATGGCGTGTCAGAGCGGCGGCAGGAAGATGGGATGAGATGGGCTTTGACATGGCAGACTCCTTTTTGATTATAACTGCGATTTTCGGGGACAGTGTAACACAGGGGCGCGGCGCTTTACAAACGCGCGCGTTTTTCTCTCGAAATTGTGATAAAATGAGACAGGAAAAGTGACCGCGAAGCGCGGTGTGAGGAGGAAAAATATGGGCTGCATTCAATTAGACTTGCGAGGCGCACTTTCATTTTTGAGCGAGCGTGAGCTCCGACAGATGGAGCTTGCGGCAGAGACGGCGAAGGGAGAATTGGTCGAGCACACGGGTGCGGGCAATGATTTCCACGGCTGGGTGGATCTGCCCGAGGCTTATGACCGTGAGGAGTTTGCGCGCATTCAAAAGGCTGCCGCAAAGATTCAGGCGGAGTCCGAGATACTGGTGGTTGCCGGCATCGGCGGCTCTTACCTCGGCGCGCGCGCGGCAATCGACTTCCTGCGCCACGGCTTCTATAACCAGCTTCCGAAGGAAGTGCGGAAGACGCCGGAGATTTATTTTGTCGGCAACAATATGAGCGGACAGTATATGAACGCGCTGATCGATGTGATCGGCGAGCGCGACTTCTCGCTGAACGTCATCTCGAAGTCCGGTACGACAACCGAGACGGCCATCAGCTTCCGTGTCTTTAAGAGCTTGCTCGAGAAAAAGTACGGCAAGGAGGGCGCGGCGTCCCGCATTTATGCGACGACGGATAAGCAGCGCGGCGCCTTAAAGCAGCTCGCGGACCGCGAAGGCTATGAGTGCTTTGTGATTCCGGACGACGTGGGCGGGCGCTTCTCGGTGCTGACCGCGGTGGGTCTCCTGCCGATTGCGGTCTCGGGTGCGGACATCTCCCGCCTGATGGAGGGCGCGGCTGAGGAGAGAAAGTCTCTGCTCACGACCCCCTATGCGGAAAATGATGCCATGCGCTATGCGGTCGCGAGAACCGTCTTAAATCGTAAGGGTAAGGAGGTCGAAGTGCTCGCAAACTATGAGCCGAGCCTTGCGATGATTTCCGAGTGGTGGAAGCAGCTCTACGGCGAGAGTGAGGGCAAGGATCAAAAGGGTATACTGCCGCACTCCGTCAACCTGACGACAGACCTCCACTCGATGGGCCAGTACATCCAGGACGGCAGACGCATCCTGATGGAGACGGTCTTAAATGTGGAGCAGCCGAAGAACGAACTTGTGATTGAGGCAGAGGCGGGCGATCCGGACGGCCTCAACTATCTTGCGGGCAAGAACATGGACTTTGTCTCGAAGAACGCAATGCGCGGCACGAAGCTTGCCCACATTGACGGCGGCGTGCCGGTCATGCAGCTCAACATTCCGGCGCAGGATGAGTACTCGCTCGGCGCACTCTTCTATTTCTTTGAGTTTGCGGTCGGCGTGAGCGGCTATCTGCTCGGGGTGAATCCGTTCGATCAGCCGGGCGTCGAGAGTTATAAGCGCAACATGTTCGCACTGCTCGGCAAGCCGGGCTATGAGAAGGAGAGAGAGGCTCTCCTTGCACGGGAGGCACAGGAATGAAATTGGTGATTGCAAACGACCACGCGGCGGTCGACTTAAAGTTTGCGATTCTCGAACATTTAAAAGAGCGCGGCATCGAAGTCGTGAACATCGGCACGGATACGAAGGAGCGCTATCAGTACCCGCTCGCGGGTTACCGCGCGGCCAAGATGGTCGCAAGCGGAGAGGCGGACGGCGGCGTGCTGATTTGCGGCACGGGCATCGGCATAAGCCTCGCGGCAAATAAGGTAAAGGGCATACGTGCGGCGGTCTGCTCGGAGCCCTACAGCGCAAAGATGGCACGGGAGCACAACAATGCGAATATGATTGCCTTCGGCGCGCGCGTGGTCGGTGAGGATCTCGCAAAGATGATTGTGGACAGCTGGCTGGATGCGAAATTCCAGGGCGGCCGTCACGCAGAGCGAGTCGCGCTGATTGACGAGATCGAGGAGACGGGAGAACTCTCCTGCGAGTGACAAAAGTTTGGAGGCCGGGTCGGAGCGCGGTATGCAGCCCCGACCCGGTTTTTTTGTGGAGGAGATAGTATGCGATTGTTTCATCTCTCGGACCTGCATCTCGGGAAGCGTCTGCACGAGTACTCGCTTTTGGAGGATCAGCGCGATATCCTGGAGAAGATTTTGCAGGCCGTCCGGCAAGAGAGGCCGGATGCCGTGTTGCTGTCCGGCGATTTGTACGATAAGACGATGCCGAGCGCCGAGAGCGTACAGCTCTTGAATTTATTCTTGGAAGCGCTCGCGGCGGAGCACTGCCCGGTGCTTGCGATTTACGGCAATCACGACTCTCCGGAGCGCACAGCCTACGGCGGTGGTCTCTTCCGGAAAGCACGGATTTATGTGTCACCGGTCTTTGACGGCATAGTGCGCTATGTGACATTTTCGGACAGCTTCGGCGCGGTGGATTTTTACCTGCTTCCCTTTTTAAAGCCTGCAAGCGTGCGGAGCTTTTTTCCGGAGGCCGAAATCGAGAGTTATACCGATGCTGTCCGAACGGTTTTAGAGGCGACGCGCCGTACCGCGGATCCGACACACAGAAAAGTGCTGCTCGCGCACCAGTTCGTGACGGGGGCCGCGCGCTCGGACTCCGAGGAGACGGTGGTCGGCGGGCTCGACAATGTGGACGCAGCGGTCTTTGAAGGCTTCGACTATGTGGCGCTCGGGCACATCCATAAGCCGCAGAACATAGGGAGCGAGCGGATTCGTTACTCGGGATCGCCGCTCAAATACTCCTTTTCCGAGGCGGCGCAGGAAAAGAGTATCAGCCTCGTGACGCTCGGTGAAAAGCAGGCGGACGGGATGGCGGCGCTCAAGGTGGAAGAACTGGCGTTCACGCCGCTTCACGAACTTCGCTGCCTTCGCGGGAGCTATGAGGAACTCACGGCGCGGTCTTTCTACGAGGATCTCCCAAAGGAGGATTACTATCGCGTCACCTTGACCGACGAGAGCGATGTCCCGGCGGCGATGCAGCGGCTCAGAACCATATATCACAACTTGATGGAACTCGCGTACGACAACCGGAGGACCAAGAACAGCGCGGAACTCGAGCTTCGGCGCGCGGCGGATGCCCGCACACCGGAGGAGCTTTTTACGGATTTTTTCCGCAGCCGGAACGGGCGGGAAATGAATGCGCTCGAACGGGAGCTCCTCACAGAGGCGTTGCTCAGGCAGGAGGTGGAAGCATGAAGCCCTTGCAATTGACACTCAGAGCGTTCGGGCCCTACGCGGGGGAGACGACCATAGACTTTGAGCGCTTCGGCGGCGCCGGACTCTATTTGATTACCGGAGACACCGGCGCGGGGAAGACCACGCTCTTTGACGCGCTGAGCTTGCTCTCTACGGGGAAGGGAGCGGCGCCTTCCGTAAGCCTGAAATGTTGCGTTCGAAGTACGCCGCCCCGGAGCAAAAAACGGAAGTTTTGCTTCGCTTCGAGGACAAGGGGGAGGTCTACGAGGTGCGGCGTACGCCGAGCTATCTACGCCCGGCAAAGCGCGGCAAGGGCGAGGCCCAACAGCTCGCGGAAGCGGAGTTACGGCTTCCGGACGGGAGCGTCAAGACCAAGGTAAAAGAGGTCAATGAAACGCTCGAGGACATACTCGGTTTAAACCGCGAGCAGTTTTTGCAGACCGCGATGATTTCGCAGGGAGAGTTTTTGAAGCTGCTGCTCGCAAGCACGGAGGAGCGGCAGAAAATTTTTCGGAAAATTTTCCACACCGAGCGCTTTGCGGGTCTACAGGACTTCTTAAAAGCCGAGAGCAACGCCTATGAGCGGGAATATGAGCTGCTCGAACAAAAGCGGCGGAACTACCTGGAGCGTCTGCAGCTGGAAGGCGAAGCGGAAGCGCTTCGTCAGGCCGTGCTGCGCAGAGAGCGCCCGGCAGAGGAACTGCTGTCTCTTCTGCCCGCTTCGCTTTCGGCGCTCGAACTGGAAAAGAACGAGGCCACGGCGCTTCGAGAGGCAAAAAATGAGGAGATTTCGGAGCTCTCGGCGGCAATCGTGAGAGCGGAGGCCTCGGAGCAACGCGCGCGCCTTCACAGGGAGAAAGAAGCCGAGCTCCTTCGGGGGCGGGCAGCGCTCACGGAACAGCGCGAAGCGCTGGCACGCATTCGGCGGGAAATCGAGGAAAAGACGGCGCGCTGGGAAGAGCTGCCGGCTTATCGCGCTCTCCTGCCGAAGTACGAAGAGTTTGCCCGCACAAGTGCCGCGCGCGCGGCGCAGGAAGTGCGCGTCAAAGAGGGCGAAAAAGCCTTACGGCGCGCAGCGGAGAGCTTGCATGCGGCGGAGGAGCTGCTCAACAAAAGTCGAGCGGAGAGCCGAGAACTCGCCGATGCCGGAGAGGCACTTGCGCGCTGCGAGGCAAAGGCGAGCGAGCTCAAAGAGCGCAGTCTCCTGCTTTCCTCCGTGCAGCGGAAAATCAAGGACTATGCGGATTGTTTTCATGAGGGGAAACAGGCGCAGGGTGTATTCTTAAAAGAGCGTGAGGCTTACGAGCAGGCAGAGCTGGCTTACGGGAAGGCCTATCGGCTCTTTCTCGCGGGACAGGCAGGCCTGCTTGCGGAGGAACTGGAGGCGGGAAGCCCCTGTCCGGTCTGCGGCAGCACGGAGCACCCGAAGCCCGCGGAAAAGCCGCGGGAAACCCCGAGCGAGGCGGAATTAAAACAGCTCGAAGAGGCGCGGAAGCATTGCCAAGAGAGGGCGGAGCGCGCGGCAAAGCAGCACAGCGCTCTCAAGGAGAGACTCAGTCAGCAGAAGCAACAGCTGAGCGAACAGGCGGCCAGGCTCTTTCCGGAGACGGACTTCCGGGAACTGGACCGCAGCGCAAAAGCGGAACAGGAGTGCTTAAAGCGAGCAACAGCCGAGAACGAGGCGCTGCTCACGCAGTGCGGAAAGCGAGAGGCACGCAGGCGAACACTCTCTCGGAAGCTTTGCCCGGCATCGAGAAGGCTGCGGCAGAGCGCCTTTCGGAACAGGGCGCCGCAAACGAGGCACTTGCGGCGGCAAGGCAGAGCCTGGAAGGCTTAGTTGCCGCGGAAGCGGCGGAGCGTAAGCAGCTTCCGGCGGAGGATATCGAAGTCCTGCGGGAGAAAATACGGCTCCTCGAGAGCGAGCAGCGTTCCGCGCGGGAGGCCGAGCAGAGCCTTGCGGAGAAAACGGCCGCGGCCGAGCAGGCCCTGAGTCGTGCGGAGGGCGAGCTTAAGGCTCTGGCCGCAGCGGAAGGCAAGGAAGAAAGTTCGGTGACGGCAGCGGAACTCAAAGAGAAAAAGCTTGCCTTTGAGGCAGCGCGTGCCGCGCTCTCCGAGCGCACGGAAGTCCTTGGGGCGCGGCTCGGCAATAACCGAGAGACCCTGGAGCGACTTGGGACGCTGGAAAAAGAGCGCGGCGTATTGCTACAGCGCTTGCAGGCGGCAAAGAGCCTCGCGGACACCGCGAGCGGCCAACTTTCCGGACAGGATAAAATCATGTTGGAAACCTACGTGCAGCTCGATTATTTTGAGCGCATGTTACTCCGCGCGAACATACGCCTCATGGAGATGACGGAGGGGCGCTATGAATTGGTGCGGAGTAAGGAGGCCGAGAACAAGAGGTCGCAGTCCGGTCTCTCGCTCGATGTTGTGGATCATTACAGCGGCAGTGAGCGCAGTGTGAAGAGTCTTTCCGGCGGCGAATCCTTTCAGGCCTCTCTCGCTCTGGCGCTCGGCCTCTCGGACACGGTACAGGAGGAAGCCGGTGGCATACGCCTCGACGCGATGTTCATCGATGAGGGTTTCGGCACCTTGAGCGAGGGAGCGCTTCGTGCAGCCCTGAACACCCTCTTGGAACTTGCGGCGGGACAGCGCCTGGTCGGTGTGATTTCGCATGTTCCGGAATTGAAGGAAAAAATCGAGCGCCAGATTCGCATCCGGAAACAGGCAGACGGCGGCAGCTCGGCGGAAATCATACTGCCCTAGTCCGAAATCGGGAAAAGAAGCTGTCGCGGGCTCTTTCCTATGTTATACTTGCCTTGCTATTGCACCGAGGTTTGTCAGAGAAAGTAGAGTATCTGCAGAGATGAAAATCCGTTTTATCGGACATTCCGGATTTTATGTGGAACTGGAAGAGATGAATTTGCTCTTCGACTATTACCGGGGAGAACTCCCCGAAATCGACCGGAGCAAGCCGCTCTTTGTGTTTGTGAGCCATGCGCATCCGGATCATTTTCAGAGGGAAATCTTTTCGCTCGCCGAAAAGGCGGACAATGTGGTCTATTTTCTATCGGACGACATACGCCGCTCCGCGCTGCCGCTTCAGATTCAGGAGAGCGTGCGTCTCTTGGCGCCCGAGACCGAGACGGAAATTTGCCGCCTCGTGCAGGATGAGACGGGGCGGGAACTCAGGCAGGAGGTCTTTTTGACCGTCAATACCTATCGCTCGACCGATGAGGGCGTCGCCTTTTTGATTGACTGCGATGAGGCGCGCATCTACCACGCGGGCGATTTGAACGACTGGCATTGGGAAGAGAATACCGAGGCCGAGAACAATGTCCAGAGAACGCTGTATCTGGAGGAACTGCGGGAATTAAGAGCCGAGGTCGAGCGGAGCGGGCGTCTGCCCGACATCGCTTTTGTACCGGTGGATTCTCGGCTCGGGGAGAACTATTGGCGCGGCGCGGACGCCTATATGCGGGAGGTCGGCGCACGCTATCTGATTCCCATGCACATCTACGGCGATAAAACGGTGATTCGAAAACTCCGGGAGCGCAGCGAAGCGCGCGACTACCGGGATCAAATACTTGGCACAGGAGAGGAAGGCGAGGTGTTTTCGCTATGATTATGTTGCAGGGCGTGCGGCTCCTGGATCCGTCGACTAGGACGGACGGGATACGCGACATTTTGATTGCGGAGGGCAAGATTATTCGTGTCGGCGAGGATCTCTGGTTGGATGCCTCCCTGATTGCGCGGGCCAAGGGCGAGGTGCTCGAAGTTTTTGACTGTGCGGATCTCTGCGCGGCGCCGGGTTTTGTGGACGGCCATGTCCATTTCCGGGATCCGGGACAGACACACAAGGAAGATATCTTAAGCGACGCGCGCGCGGCGGCAGCCGGCGGATTTACCTCGGTTGTCTGCATGGCGAACACGACGCCGCCCATAGACAGCGAGGAGCTGATGGTCGAAAATATCCGAAAGGGCAGAAATGCGGCCATCCATGTATACAGTGCTTCCACAATCAGTCAAGGCATGAAGGGCGAAGCGCTGGTGGATATGAAGCTCATGAAAGAGAGTGGAGCGGTCGCCTTCACCGACGACGGCAGACCGCTGACCAATGAAGAGCTGATTAAGGAGGCCATGCAGAAGGCGCGGCGCTTAAAGCTGCCGCTCTCCTTTCACGAGGAGGATCCGCGCTTTGTGAGAGAGCCGGGGGTGAACAGCGGCCCCGCCGCGGAACGCCTCGGCTTAACGGGGGCGGACCGACAGGCCGAGATTGTGATGGTCGAGCGGGACTGCCGCCTCGCGCGGGAACTCGGCGCGGCAATCGTAATCCAGCACATCAGCGCGAAGGAGTCCGTGGAATTGGTGCGCCGCGCGAAGCAAAACGGCGCGAGGGTCTATGCGGAGGCAACCCCGCACCACTTCTCTCTGACCGATGAGGCCGTGAGTCTCTACGGCACCAATGCGAAGATGAACCCGCCGCTCCGGAGTGAAGAAGACAGAATGGCCATTGTCCGGGGACTTCAGGACGGCACGATTGACATGATTGCGACGGACCACGCGCCGCATGCAAAGGCGGAGAAGGACAGACCCTTTACCGAGGCACCGAGCGGCATCATAGGTCTCGAGACCGCATTTGCGCTCGGCTGTATGAATCTCGTGGAGCCCGGACACTTAACGCTCCTGCAGCTTGTGCAGCGCATGAGCACCGAGGCCGCAAAGCTCTATCAGCTGGACGCGGGCAGCATCAAAGAGGATAAGCCGGCGGACCTTACGATTTTCGATCCGGCGCAGAGCTGGGCCTACCTCGTGCCGGAATCCAAGTCCACCAATTCGCCCTGGCTCGGAAAAACGCTGCGGGGCAAGGTGCTCTTGACCATATGCGCGGGGCGCATTGTCTATGAGGACGAGCGTCTCTTCGCGGGAAGAAAGCTGCCGATCGGCAGCAAGAAAAAAGAACTGTGAGATGAAAGGAAAGAAGCTATGATCAGTGCAAACGGAATTACCTTCCGCGTCGGAAAGAAGGCGCTCTTTGAGGATGTGAACATCCAGTTTACGGAGGGGAATTGTTACGGCCTCATCGGCGCAAACGGAACGGGAAATCCACTTTCCTGAAGATACTCTCGGGACAGCTGGAGCCCACCAACGGAAACATTGCGATTACGCCGGGACAGCGTCTCTCCTTCCTCGAGCAGAACCACTTTAAGTACGATGAGTTCACGGTACTGGATACCGTCATCATGGGCAATCAGCGCCTCTACGATATTATGCAGGAGAAGGATGCGCTCTACGCGAAGGAGGACTTCACGGATGAGGACGGCATCAAGGCGGCGGAGCTTGAGAACGAGTTCGCAAACATGAACGGCTGGGATGCGGAGAGCGATGCCGCAAACCTGTTAAACGGCCTCGGTGTGGAGACGGACTACCACTACTCGCCGATGAAGGATTTGCCGGGTGCCTTAAAGGTCAAGGTGTTGCTTGCGCGCGCCCTCTTCGGTAACCCGGACATACTCCTGCTGGATGAGCCGACGAACCACCTGGACCTCGAGGCCATCGGCTGGCTCGAGGAGTTCTTGATTAACTTCGAAAACACCGTCATTGTCGTCTCGCATGACCGCTACTTCTTAAACAAGGTCTGCACCATGATTGCGGATATCGACTACGGTAAGATTCAGCTCTACACCGGTAACTACGACTTCTGGTATGAGTCCAGTCAGCTCATTGTTCGCCAGATGAAGGAGGCGAACCGGAAGAAAGAGGAGAAGATCAAGGAGCTCAAGGAGTTCATTCAGCGCTTCTCCGCAAACGCTTCGAAGAGCAAGCAGGCGACTTCCAGAAAGCGCGCCCTCGAGAAGATTGAGCTCGACGAGATGAAGCCCTCGAGCCGTAAATACCCGTTTATCGACTTCCGCCCGAACCGCGAAATCGGAAACGAGGTGCTTACGGTCACGAACCTCAGTAAGACCATTGAGGGTGTGAAGGTGCTCGACAACATCAGCTTTACTTTAAACCGCACGGACAAGGTTGCGCTGGTCGGACCGAACGAGCGCGCAAAGACGGTGCTCTTCCAGATTCTCTCCGGGCAGATGGAGCCGGATTCCGGCGACTATAAGTGGGGCATCACGACGACCACGGCCTACTTCCCGAAGGACAACACCAAGGACTTTGCCGGCGACGAGACCATCGTCGAGTGGCTCACCCAGTATTCGGAGAACAAGGACGCGACCTATGTGCGCGGTTTCCTCGGGCGTATGCTCTTTGCGGGTGATGACGGCGTGAAGAAGGTCTCTGTGCTCTCGGGCGGTGAGAAGGTGCGCGTCATGCTCTCGAAGCTCATGATTACGGGGGCGAATGTCCTGCTCCTTGACGAGCCGACGGACCACCTGGACATGGAGTCGATCACGGCACTGAACAACGGTCTCATCAAGTTCCCGGGCGTCCTGATCTTCTCCTCGCGAGATCATCAGATTGTCGAGACGACCGCGAACCGCATCATGGAGATTATCAACGGCAAGCTGGTCGATAAGATTACGACCTACGATGCTTATCTTGACAGCGATGAGATGGCGAGAAAGCGCTTCACCTATACGGTCAGCGATTCCGACGCGACGGATGACTGAGTAGAGCCATGAGCGTAAAGAAAATGATTTCCTGGAACGTGAACGGTCTTCGCGCGGCGGCCGGCAAGACCTTTTTTGACGCGTTCCACGATTTGGATGCGGATATCTTTTGTATTCAAGAGTCGAAGCTACAGGAGGGACAGATAGAACTGGATCTCCCGGGCTACTACGACTACTGGAATTATGCGGAGAAGAAGGGCTACTCCGGCGTTGCGATGTTCACGAAGGAGAAGCCGATTGAGGTGTACTACGGGCTCGGCATTCCGGAGCACGACAAGGAGGGACGTGTGATTACCCTCGAGTTTCCGGACTACTATGTGCTGACCTGCTATACCCCGAATTCGCAGAATGAGTTAAAGCGCCTCGACTACCGCATGGAGTGGGAGGATGCCTTCTTTGCCTATGTGAAGGGGCTGGATGAAAAGAAGCCGCTCATCTACTGCGGCGATTTAAACGTCGCGCATCAAGAAATTGACTTAAAGAACCCGGCGACCAACCGGAAGAATGCGGGCTTTACCGACGAAGAGCGCGCGAAGATGAGCCGCATTTTGGAAAACGGCTTCACGGACAGTTTCCGTTACCTCCACCCGGAGGAGAAAGACGCCTACTCCTGGTGGTCCTACCGGATGAAGGCGAGGGAGCGAAATGTCGGTTGGCGCATCGACTACTTTATCGTGTCTGACCGCCTGCGCGAGAAGATACGCGGGGCCTCGATTCACAGCGAAATTTTGGGCAGCGATCACTGCCCGGTGGAATTGACCATCGATCTTTGAGGAGGAGAAAAGCCATGGCGCTTGGAGTAAAAATCGAGAAGGAGGGGATTGCGGTTTCCGTTGTCGCAGAGACAAGACCGACCTTACTGCTCTTTCTGCGAAATGAGGAGGCGCCGCGGCTCTGCGTACCCTTTCCGGAGGATGCCCGCTTGGGGAAGGTCTACAGTCTGAGGCTCGGCTTTCGGGAGCTTCGCGAGGCCGGTTTTCGCGGCGCTGCCCTAAAGAGCGCGGAATATCAGTTTGAGGCGGGAGGACAGCGCTTTGCGGATCCGTACGGCAAGAGTTTCAGCGGACACGACAGCTTCGGAAAACCACTCAAGGAAGAAACGGCGAAACGCTCGCCGCTCTTTTTGAGCGAGTTCTCCTGGGCGGAGGAAGGCGCTCCCGAAGGTAAATCCGCGGGAGCGCGTCATCTATCGCCTGCATGTGCGCGGCTTTACCGCGGAAAAGAGCAGCGGCGTGATTCAGCGGGGCACCTTTGACGGCATCGCCGAAAAGATACCCTATCTCCGCGCTCTCGGGGTGACAACCCTGGAGCTTCTGCCCGCGGAGGAGTTTGAGGAACTGCCCTTCGGGGCCGAGCGCGTCAACTACTGGGGCTACGGAAAGACCTTCCATTTTGCGCCGAAGGCGAGCTATTGCAGAAAGCGTCAGCGAGACCCGGCGGGTGAACTCCGTTCTCTCGTAAAAGCGCTCCACGCGGCGGGCATGGAGCTTGTGATGGAGTTCTACTTTGACGGGAGCGAGCGCGTTGATTACGTGCTTGAAGTACTGCGCTACTACCGGAGCTTTTATCACCTGGACGGCGCGCGCCTAAGCGGCAGCTTTCCGCTCCGAGACATCCTGCGGGATCCGTATCTCAAGGGCTTTCTTCTCTTTGCGGAGGAGCGGCCCGCGGAGTCCGGCGAAAGCTTCTACTGCTGCGACCGCGCGTTTCAACGGGAGATGCGCCGTTTCCTAAAGGGGGACGAGGGCTTGGTGCCTGCCGTGCTTTCTTACAGTCGGCGGGAGCCGGATATGCCGCCGCGCGTCAACTATCTCGCGCACACAGACGGCTTTACGCTCGCGGATCTCGTGAGCTATGAGAGAAAGCACAACGAGGCAAACGGCGAGGGCAACCGGGACGGCAGCAATGAGAATTTCAGCTGGAACTGCGGCGTCGAGGGCAAGACCAAGCGGCGACAGATTCTCGCCTGCCGCGCGCAGCAGCGGCGGAATGCGTTTTTGCTGCTCTTTTTAAGTCAGGGAACGCCGCTCTTCCTCGCCGGCGATGAGTTCGGAAACAGCCAGGACGGCAACAACAATGCCTATTGTCAGGACAATGCAGTCTCCTGGCTCGACTGGAAACAGGCGACCAAGGAGGCAGAGAGCGTTGACTTTGTGCGGGCGCTGATTGCCTTTCGAAGGGCACATCCGGCACTCGGACGGCAGACACCGCCGCTCTTTCTCGATGTGGATGCCGTGGGCAGACCGGATGTCTCCTATCACGGCGAGCGGCCGTGGAAGGCGGAGACCGAGCCCTTCCGCCGTCAGCTCGGCATACTCTACAGCGGACATTACGCGAAGTCGGAGAACGGCGAGGCAGACAACAGCCTTTTCTGTATCTATAATATGCACTGGGAAGCACACAGCTTTTCCTTGCCGCACCCCGAAAAGGGCACGGCTTGGCATCTCGCAATCAGAAGTTTTGGCGAGGCGCCGCACTGCCTCGAGGTCGGGGCGGAGGAAGTTCTGGCGGATCAGAGCAGCTTTTTACTTCCGGGACGGAGCATCGTCGTTTTGATTGCAAAGCCCCTTCCGGCAGAGACAAAGACAAAACGAACGAAAAAGAGACAGGGAGATAGCAATGGCAGATAAGATTATTTTAACCGGAGACCGCCCGACGGGCAGACTGCACGTGGGCCACTATGTGGGTTCGCTTCGCAGAAGAGTCGCGCTGCAGAATTCCGGCGAGTATAAGAGAACCATGGTCATGATTGCGGACGCGCAGGCGCTCACCGACAACTTTGACAATCCCGAGAAGGTCAGACAGAACATCATCGAAGTGGCGCTCGACTATCTCTCGGTGGGACTCGATCCCGAGAAGTCCACACTCTTTATTCAGTCGCAGATCTCGGAACTCACCGAGCTCACCTTCTTCTACTCGAATCTCGTCACGGTCGCCAGACTGCAGCGCAACCCGACCGTGAAGAATGAGATTAAGCTCCGGAATTTCGAGGCGGATATCCCGGTCGGCTTCTTCACCTATCCGATCAGCCAGGCGGCGGATATCACAGCCTTTAAGGCGACCACGGTGCCGGTCGGTGAGGATCAGCTGCCGATGATCGAGCAGACGAGAGAGATTGTCCGGAAGTTCAATTCGATTTATGCGCCGGTGCTCGTGGAGCCGGAGGCGCTGATTCCGAGCGACGCAGCTTCCCGCCGTCTCCCGGGCACGGACGGCAAGGCAAAGATGTCCAAGTCCCTCGGCAACTGCATCTACCTCTCGGACGATGCGGATACGGTGGCGGCGCGCATCAAGACCATGTATACAGACCCGGAGCATCTCCGCGTGAGCGACCCGGGTCATTTGGAGGGGAACACCGTCTTTACCTATCTGGAGGCCTTCTCTCGTCCGGAGCATTTTGAGCGCTACCTGCCGGAGTACGCTTCTCTCGATGAATTGAAGGCGCACTACACGCGCGGCGGTCTCGGCGATGTCAAGGTGAAGAAGTTCCTGAATGCCGTGTTGCAGGAGGAACTCGAGCCGATTCGGAAGCGCAGAAAGGAATATGAGCGCGATATCTCCGCGGTCTATGAAATCCTGAAGAAGGGATCCGAGCGCGCGCGCGAAATCGCGGCGGAGACCTTGGCCGAGGTAAAGGAAGCGATGAAAATCAATTATTTTGAGGACAGCGAGCTGATTCGCGAACAGGCGGAGCGCTTTCGGCAGGCGGCGGAATGACGAGCCGTATTCTGCTTTGCAGCTACCGGGGAGAGGCATATCTGGAAGAGCAGCTGGCTTCGATCGAAGGGCAGACGGAGAGGAATTTCCGTCTGCTTCTTTCGGATGATGCCTCACCGGACCGAAGCTTTGCGATTGCGGAGGCGGCGGCCGCGCGGGATGCCCGCGTGACAGCGCTTCGCCGGGACAAGGGAAGCGGAAGCGCCGCAAGGCACTTTTTAGAGCGGCTCCGGGATCCGGCCTTCTTTTCCGCGGCCGATGTCGACGACTACTATCTCTTCTCGGACCAGGACGATTGTTGGCACCGGGACAAGCTCGCGCGGCAAGTCCGCGCGATGCGCGCCATGGAGCGTCGCTACGGGAGTAAAGTACCGCTCTTACTCCACTGCGACCTCCGCGTGGTCTCGGCCAACGGGACGGAAATCGCGCCCTCTTATGTGCGCTACCAGAAAATGAGCCCGGCAAGACGGCGGTTCGGTCAGCTCCTCGTGCAGAACAATGTGACGGGCGGCGCCATGATTATGAACCATGCGCTCATGCGTCTCCTGGTCGCACACCCGGTGCCGGAAAACGCCGTGATGCACGACCACTGGATTGCGCTGGTCGCCGCGGCCTTCGGGAAAATAGGCTTCCTGGACCGCGCGCTCTATGACTATCGCCAGCACGGCGACAATGTGCTCGGAGCAAAGAAGGGCGGCGCGTTCTCGGAAATGAAGCGGCGGCTCGGGCTTTCGGGGGAGAGCCTCAAGGAGATGAACGAAAAGTCGGGAGCGGCCTACCGCGCCCTCTTTTTACAGGCGGAGGAATTTCGGCGGCAGTACGGCAAAGAACTTCCGGCAGAAGCAAAGAAGACGCTCGATGACTTCCTCGCGTTGCAACATAAAACAAGAATCGGAAAGGCAGTGGGCATTTTGCGCGGCGGTTTTACTTTTAACCTGCCGCACCGCACACTGGGTGAACTACTCTTTTTATGAGACAGAGAGAAGAGAGCGTCGCAGGGGGACTGTTCTGGAAATTGCTTGAGCTCCTCGGCGCGCAGGGCATTCAATTTGTCGTAGCGCTGCTCCTTGCGCGGCTTATGACACCGGCGGAGTACGGCACCATAGGGCTGATTATGATCTTCATCACCCTCGCAAATGTCTTCGTGCAATCGGGCTTTGCGACCGCCCTGATTCAGGCGGAGCGGGTGGAGGAGGCGGATTTCAGCTCGGTCTTTTGGATCAGCCTCGCGGTTTCCGTGCCGGTCTACGGCCTCCTTGTTCTGGCGGCCCCCTTCATTGCCGCTTATTACGAGACCCCGGTCTTACAGCCCCTGCTCACCGCGATGGGACTGGTGCTGTTTCCCGGCGCCGTGATTTCGGTGCAGACTGCCTATGTGGCGCGCAACTTACAGTTCCGCAAACTCTTTGAGGCGACCATGGTTGCGGTCATTCTCTCCGGTGCGGTCGCGATTGTCATGGCACAGCGCGGTTACGGCGTGTTTGCGATGGCGGCGCAGCAGTTGGTCTACCATGTCGCTCTGATGTTGGGACTCTTTGTTGCGGTCTCCTTCCGGCCGCGCGGCGGCATCGCCTTAAACCGGGTGGAGCGGCTCTTTTCCTTTGGGTGGAAGATACTGCTCTCCGGTCTTCTTGATACACTCTGGAATAATCTCTACGGCCTTTTGATCGGAAAGTACTATTCCAAAACGGCACTCGGCGGTTACAACCGCGCGGAGCAGTTTCCGAAGCTCATCACCTCGAATCTCTCGGCCGCGATGCAGTCCGTGTTGCTGCCGACCTACGCGAGACACCAGGGCGAGAAGGAAAGCTTAAGAGAGCTCCTCTCCCGTAGCCTGAGGCTCTCCGCCTTTGTGATTTTTCCGATGATGGCGGGCATGGCGGCGGTCGGGACAAGCCTAATCCGGACCCTCCTCACCGAGGATTGGCTCTTCTCCGTGCCTACCTCAGAATCCTCTGTCTCTGCTATGCTTTCTGGCCGCTGCATGTCAGCAATTTGCAGATGGTCACGGCGCTCGGACGCAGCGACTGGTTTCTGAAACTCGAGTGCATGAAGAAGTTGCTCGGCGCCGTGCTCCTCGCACTGAGCCTCCGCTACGGCATGATGGGACTGCTTGTTTTTAAGGCGGTCGATGAGGCGCTCTGCACGGCCTTAAACGCCTATCCGGTCGGCAAGTTACTCGGCTACGGGCCGCTTACACAGTACCGTGAGCTCGCTCCGGCGGCGCTCTCTTCTATCCTGATGGGGATTGCGGTTTACCGGATGGAGGGCCTGCCGCTTCGCGCACCGCTGCTGTTGCTTAGCCAGCTCGCTGCGGGCGTGCTGCTCTATGGGATATTCTCGCTCGTCTTTCAGCGCGACACCCTCGGGGAACTTCGGGACTTTATAAGGACAAGAAGGGAAAAAGCATGAGTACAACAAAAAAGCGCCCGCTCGTCAGCGTTTGCGCGGTCTGCTATAACCACGCAAAGTACCTGGAGCAGGCGTTAAAGGGCTTTCTCGCCCAGCGCGGGGCATTTGAGATTGAAATTCTGATTCACGACGATGCCTCGACCGACGGCTCCGCGGATATCATACGGCGCTACGCCGCACGCTACCCGGACAAAATCTTCCCGATTTTACAGGAGGAGAATCAGTACAGCCGGGGGCGGCAAAACATCTCGGGAATCTTTAACTTTCCGCGGGCGCGCGGCAAGTATATCGCCTTGATGGACTGCGACGATTACTGGTGCAATCCGGATAAACTGGAGCGGCAAGTGCGTTACCTGGAGTCCCATCCGGACTGCTCGATGACGGTGCACGCGGCGGCGGTGCAAAACGACCGCGGCGAACTCGTGAACCGGAATCTCATGCGCCCTTACCGCGGGGACCGCGATTTGAGTCCGGCGGAACTGGTGGATAAGGCGGGCAGCTTCCCCTTCGGCGCCATGCTCCTGCGCCGAGAGGTGGTGGAAAAGCTGCCGGAGTGGTACTTCCGCTGCCCGGTCGGGGACAGGCCGCTGGAACTCCTCTCCGCCTCAAGGGCTACTGCCATTATGCGGACCGCTTTGACAGCGTGTACCGCTTCCACGGCTCCGGCTCCTGGACCGAGGAGATGAAGAGCGGCGACTTCAAAAAGAAGCAGGACCGCTATGCCCGTGCGATGCGGGAGCTCTACCGCGCCTTTGACCGGGAGAGCGGCGGTCGCTATCACCGCGAGGCGGTCTCGGCTGCGCGGCGTGTCTACTTTTTGACGCGGGTTAATCTAAGGGATTACGGGGAGATCTTTTCGCCGCGAAACCGGCGCTACTACCGGGAACTGCCCCTGCGGGACCGCTTTTTCATACGCGCGGAGCGGGAACTGCCCTTCTTATTTGCGGGGCTCCGTCGCGTCCGGGACAGGATATTCGGACAAGAGCGATAAGATTCGCTTTAATTCCCGGGCGGGAAGTTGGCCGGGGGCAGAGCTCTCTCGGAGCGCACCGAAGCTCAGGCAGGAGCCGAATTCGGCACCCGAAATGCGACTCAGCACGCCGTGCGGTCCCATGCCGAGCAGGACAAAGGGGCGATCGGCATTGCGCCTCCATTCGGCGGAGAACGCGAGGAGCGAGAGGAGGTCTTCCGTGCTCTTTGTCATGACCGCAAGTTTCGGGATGTCGGCGCCGCTATCCCGGAGTGCGGTCAAGGTTTCACGGAGCACTTCCGCGGCCGGCGTCTCCGAAAAAAAGTGCCGGGAGGCAATGACGGGAATTCCGTGTGCCTTGAGCGCGGCAATGTGGGATGCGGGCTCTTTGAGCCCCGAAAAAAGTTCCACGTCCAGTAAGTCAGGGATCTTTTCTTCCGCAAGCCGAAGCTGAAGCCCGGCATAGTCGACGGCATCGAGCGGGAGTTTTCCGCCCTCCGATGAGCTACGGAAGGTGATGAGGAGAGGAAGCGTTCCGAGTTCGCGCTTTACTTCCCGCGCGAGGGCAAGAAACTCCGTTTCCGCGGGGAAGGGCGAGAGGCAGTCAATGCGCCATTCGATGAGATCCGCCGAGGCGTCGGGCAGCAGGCGCAGTTCGGCAAAGAGTTCTTCCCGGTTTTTTCCGAGCAGCGGAACCGCGACTTTGACGGGACCGCTTCCGAGTGTCAAATGGTTTCGTGTAACTTCGCGCATGGCTATCCTCCCTAATATGAATCAGGGCTAGTTTAGCGGAGCGGACTCAGAAACGCAAGCGAAGAGAAAAGAGGCAATGATGGCAGAGACGAGTATTTACGGCAAGTTTACGGAAACCCTGCTCGAGCTGAAAAAGAGGCTGGAGCTTGAAATCCTATCCTGGAACGAGGAGGCGGTGCGGGAGGGAAAGCACAAGTGCTTTGAGCATCTGACCAGCCGCTTAAAGACCGAGGCCAGCATGCGGGAAAAGTTAAAGCGCAGGGGGCTCGCGGAGACTACGGAAAACGCACTCTATCAGATGAAGGATGCAATCGGACTCCGGATAGTGACGCGCTTTGTCGACGACATCTACCGCGTGAAGGCAAAGCTTGCGGCGCTGCCCGGTGTGGCAATCGATGAGGAAAAGGATTATATTCAGAATGTAAAGCCGAGCGGCTACCGGAGTTTACATTTGATTTTGCGCTGCGAAATCGAGACCGCGGATTTGTACGGTCGCATTCCGGGGCTTTTCTTTGCCGAGGTGCAGATACGCACCATTGCCATGGACTCCTGGGCGAGCCTTGAGCATGAGATGCACTATAAGCGGGAGGGCGAGAACCGCGCGCTGATTGCCGCCGAGTTAAAGCGTTGCGCGGACGATCTGGCCTCCTGCGATCTTTCGATGCAGACCATACGAAACCTGATACGGAAGGAGGAAGTATGAAGTTTTTGTTTGCCGAGGACGAGGTGGAGCTTTCGCGCGCGGTTTGCGCCGTGCTCCGTCATCAGGGAGACGAGGCGGATCCCGCCTACGACGGCGAAGAGGCGCTCAGGAAGGCGCGCGCCGGGAGTTATGACTGCATGGTCTTCGACGTGATGATGCCGCGGATGGACGGAATTTCCGTCGTGCGGGCCCTCCGTGCGGACGGGGACAGAACCCCCATGATTATCCTGACCGCAAAGACGCAGATAGAGGACAAAATCACGGGACTCGATGCCGGTGCGGATGACTACATCACCAAGCCTTTGCGATGCGGGAACTGCTCGCGCGCATTCGGAGTGTCGCGCGGCGCTCCGGCTATCAGGCCGAGAAGCTGGAGCTCGGCAATGTGACCCTGGACACCGGAGAACAGGAGCTGATCGCAAAGAACTGTATGCGCCTCGGCAGCAAGGAGGCAAGGCTCATGGAGCTCTTTATGCGTAACCCGGGCAAGGTGCTCGGCGGGAGCGAACTCTTCCGAAAGGTCTGGGGCGAGAGCGAGGAAAGAGGGGACGACACACTTTATCTCTACATCTCCTACCTCAGACAGAAGCTGAATGCAATTCAGGCAGACCTCTTAATCGAAGGGGAACTCGGCGGTAGCTATGTGCTCAGGCAGCGGGACGCCTGAGCCGCGGAAGGTGAGAGGGCAATGGCGGAACGATTGAAACGGCAATTTGTTCTGGTCGCGACCAGCGCGGTGTTTGCGGTTCTGGTTCTGGTGCTGATGCTCGTGAACCGCATGAACTATCTCTCTCTGTATGAGAGCAGCATGGATACGCTGGAACTCATCAGCTACTACGGCGGCGCCCTGCCGGGGCGCATCGGCAACACCGAGGAGGAGGGAGAACTGCCGCGCGGGGTGCGCTATTTTTCGGTGAATTGCGACAGCGCGAGCGGGGAAATGACGCCGGTTCTCAGTCTGGACGGCATGTCGACCGAGACGGTGTACGAGCTCTCCGTGCTTGCGCTGCATGCGCCGAAGGATAAGGGCGTGCTGCGCACGGACGGGAGACCGTTTTTCTATTCCCGCCGGAGCGGGGAAGACAAGATTTTGCTCTGTTTTCTCGATGCGAGCAAGGACTTTAAGGAGCTCGCGCGCAATGCGCGGGACAGCACCTTGGTCGGCGCGGCGGTCTTACTCTTTTTCGGCATTATCATGCTCTTCCTCTCTTCGCGGGCGGTTGAGCCCGTGGTCAAAAACATTGAGAGCCAGAAGCGCTTTATCACGAATGCGAGCCATGAACTGAAGACACCGATTGCGGTGATTTCCGCGAATACGGAGCTCCTCGAGATGATGAACGGGAGCTCGGAGTGGACGGACAGCATCATGCACCAGGTTAAGCGATTAAGCCGCCTTGTGGACGACTTAATCGTGTTGACCCGCGTTGAGGAGGGCATTCAGAAGGAGTTGAGCCGGCAGAGCTTCTCGGCGGCTGTGCGGCAGGGTACCGAAGCCTTCCGCTCGGTCGCGGAACAGCAGGGCAAGCATCTCACGGAGGAGGTTGCGGACGGGGTTACGGCGATCGCGACCGAACGAGAGCTCCCGGAGCTCGTGAATATTCTGCTCGACAATGCGGTCAAGTACTGCGATAAGGGAGGAACCGTCCGGGTTAAGCTCACGCGGCGCAGAAGCAGGCGCGGCAGCGAACTCACGATTTCGAACGACTACGCGGAGGGCGCGGAGGTCGATTGCAGTCGCTTCTTTGACCGCTTCTACCGGGAGGACAAGTCCCACAACTGTAAGAAAGAGGGCTACGGCATCGGGCTTTCGATGGCCGAGGGCATTGTCCGCATGTACAAGGGACAGATACGGGCTCTCTGGCGGGACAAGGTCATGTATTTTATTGTGCAACTGCCAAGTTGATAGAAGGAGAAACAGGCAATGGAGAATCAGAATCAAAAGAAAGCGGATGCAATTTACGACGCGAGGGAGCTTGGGCGAGGTCGCATGCTGCTCCTCGGTCTGCAACACATGTTTGCGATGTTCGGCGCCACCGTATTGGTGCCCATACTCGTAAACAGCTATTTTCACGGGCAGGGCCTGTCGGTGCAGGTGACGCTTTTCATGGCGGGCGCCGGAACCCTCTTTTTCCACCTCTGCTCGAAGTTCAAGGTCCCGGCCTTCCTCGGCTCTTCCTTTGCTTTTCTCGGCGGCTTTGCGACGGTGGCGGAGTTGAACACGGGGATATACGCAAACATGAGCTACGGCGAAAAACTGCCCTATGCCTGCGGCGGCATTGTGGTCGCGGGACTTTTGTACCTGGTGCTTGCGGCAATCATCAAATTGATCGGCGTGAAGCGGGTCATGCGCTTTCTTCCTCCGGTCGTGACCGGCCCCATTATCATCTGCATCGGCCTTGCGCTCGCGGGAACGGCCATCTCCTCGGCGGAGAAACTGGCTGCTCGCGCTGATTGCGCTCTGCACCATTGTGGTCTTTAACATCTGGGGCAAGGGCATATTCCGCATCATTCCGATTCTGATGGGGGTTCTGATTTCCTATGCGGCGGCGCTGGTCTTTGTCGCACTCGGCATGAAGAATGCGGACGGTTCGGCCATCATCGATTTTGCGGGCATTGCAAGCAGCAAGCTGGTCGGTCTGCCTCCGTTTCAATTCTGCAAGTTTGATCTGACCGCCATCTTAGTGATGGCACCGATTGCGATTGCGACCATGATGGAGCACATCGGAGATCTCTCGGCAATCTCGGCAACCGTCGGGGAGAACTTTATCGAGGACCCGGGTCTGCACCGCACCTTGGTCGGCGACGGTCTCGCGACGTCCTTGTCCGCCTTTTTCGGCGGACCGGCGAACACGACCTACGGCGAGAACACCGGCGTCTTGGAGCTCTCTAAGGTCTACGACCCGCGGGTCATACGTCTCGCGGCGGTCTACGCGATTCTGATTTCCTTTGTGCCGCGCTTTGCGGCGGTCATCGCCTCGCTGCCGACGGCCATTATCGGCGGCATCAGCTTTATCCTCTACGGTATGATTTCGGCCATCGGTGTCCGTAACGTGGTCGAGAACCGCGTAGACTTCTCGAACAGCCGTAACCTCATCATTGCCGCGGTCATCCTGGTCTCGGGTCTCGGTTTCTCGAAGGGCCTTAGCTTTACGGTTTTCGGTACCCCGATTACGCTGACCGCACTTGCCATCGCTTCGATTGCGGGTGTGCTTCTGAATGCAATCCTGCCCGGAAACGACTACCACTTCGGCGAGAACAAGCGCGGCGATGCAATGCGCGGCGTCTCGCTGAAGAAGTAAGCGCTGTTGCCGGAGCACTTGCGGTACCTGTGACAGCTGTGGTAAAATCAATCTGAATCTAAATCGTCAAGAATGCCGCGGCCGCTTTGTGCGCCGCCTGAGGCATAGAAGGAGCAAAACATGGCAGATGAGAAGAAGGTTTATGTAACAAAGGATATGGTGGTCGGAGAAATCATCAGCAAGTACCCGGATGCGGCATTTGCGCTCATGCAGTGCGGCATGGGCTGCATCAGCTGCCCGGCTTCGCAGGCAGAGTCTCTGCAGGATGCGAGCATGGTGCACGGCATGAATGCGGATGAGGTTGTCGACTATGTGAACGAGTACCTGCAGTTCCAGGAAAGCCAGAAGGAAGCCGGCAAGGCGGAGTAAGTGCTTTGAAGCCCGCACAGGGAAGACCTGCGCGGGCTTTTTTTTGTATGCCGCATTGCGGCGGAAGGGGGAGGCATGAGTCTTTATCAGGCGCTCTGGTATTTCTGTATCTACGCGTTTCTCGGCTGGGTGGTCGAGGTTGCATTTCACGCCCTGAAACTCGGGAAAATCATAAACCGCGGGTTTTTAAACGGCCCGGTCTGTCCGATTTACGGCTTCGGCATGCTTGCCATCTGTCTACTCATGAACCGACTGGCACCGGGGCAGGAAGAGACGGTCGGTCTACCCGGGCTTCTGGCTGTGGGTATGGCGTTTGCGACGACAATCGAATTGATCGGGGGCTGGCTCTTGAATACCTTTTTTCACGCGCGCTGGTGGGATTACAGCGAGGAGCCCTTTCAGTTTCACGGTTACATTTGCCTGCGTTTCAGCGTGCTCTGGGGTCTCGGGACCGTGTTTATGATACGCATTGTGCACCCGATAGTGCGCGGCTATGTGGGGCTCATCCCCTTTGTCTTGGGGCGCTGGGTACTGGTCTTTTTGTACCTGACGCTTCTTGTCGACTTTGTGTCCTCCGTTATGACGGCGCATAAGCTCAGCCGGGAGCTGGGAGAACTCGGAAAAATCAGCGAGCGCATACGCGCGGTCTCGGACCTCCTCAGTCAGCGCATCGGCGAGGACAGCATACGTGCGAGCGAGGAGCTTACCCGCCAGCGCGCGGCGGCCGAGCAGCGCTTTGCGCGTTTACAGAAGCGGGCGGAACATACGAAGTTCTTCGGAACCGGACGTCTCTTAAACGCCTTCCCCTCCCTACGTCCGAACGGTCATGCCGAGCTTTTGGAGGAACTCAGAGAGCGTCTGAAGGGAAAAAACCACTAAATGCAGTAAAATGTGGAGATAAGGTGTCATATTTCCGTGAGTTCTGACAACTTGCGGAGCGGAAGCGCATAGAGTACAATCAGCTACACAAGCGCCGGTGGGCGCATTCAGAAAGGAGATTTGAGATGAAGTACGTTTGCAATGTTTGCGGCTATGTTTACGACGAGACGACCGGTGATCCGGACAACGGAATTGAGGCAGGAACCCTTTGGGCAGATGTTCCGGAGGATTTTGTATGTCCGCTCTGCGGCGTCGGCAAGGAGGACTTCTCGGAGGAGAACTAATCCCTCAGAGTAACTGACAAGAGAGATCGGGGGCTTTGCGCTTGCAAGGCCCCTGTTTTCGCTGTCCGGAAGGAGGAACTATGTACATCATCGCGGGGCTCGGAAATCCCGGGCGGGAATATGAGAAGACCAGACACAATGCGGGCTTTTGAGGTAATCGATCGCCTCGCGGAGCGCCTGCAGGTTTTGAGTTGGGAAAAAAAGCATAAGGCGCTCGCCGGGAAAGCTGTTTATGCGGGAGAAAAGCTGTTGCTTTTAAAACCGCAGACCTATATGAATCTATCGGGAGAGAGTCTTTTAAGCGCGGCCTCTTTTTATCGCGTGACCCCGGATCATATCCTCGTGATTTCGGATGACATTGACCTCGCGGAGGGCAGACTGCGGATTCGAAAGAGCGGCAGTGCGGGCGGTCACAACGGCTTGAAATCCATCATCTCCAATCTGGGCTCGGCGGATTTTGTCCGCATTCGCGTCGGTGTGGGCAGCAAGCCCGCAGGCTGGGATCTTGCGGACTATGTGCTGGGGCGCGCAAAGGGAGAGGACGCCGAAAAGATGGAAGAAGCCTATGCGGATGCGGTCGAGGCAGTGCTCACGGTTCTCGAATCCGGGGTTGACAAGGCAATGAACGAAGTGAATCGGAAAGAGAAGAAGGGATGAGCGGTTTTCGGAATCCGCTGGACGGGCTGGATGTCTACCGGGCGCTCGAAGAGAAACTCAAGAAGCGGGGCGGTCCTGTTCTGGTCACCGGGCTTGCGGACGCCGCAAAGGGACAGTTTGCGGAAGCCGTACTTGCGGCGGAGCGCCCGCTCAAGCTCTATGTGACCTATGATGAGCTGCGCGCCCGCGAGCTCTATGAGGATCTCTTAAGCTTCGGCGCGGATGCCATGTTCTATCCGGCGAAAGACCTACTCTTTTTTGCGGCGGACGTGCGCAGCAACGAACTGAGCGCCGTCCGCATCGATGTGAGACGCCGCATTGCGGAGTGCGGGAGCGGCTTCGTCGTGACGACCGTAGATGCGCTCATGGATAAGCTTGAAACGCCGGAGCGCTTTTTGCGCCGTTGTCTCCGAATCCATGCGAGCGATCGTCTCGACCTCGGCGAGACCGCGAAGCAACTTGCGGCGCTCGGCTACGAGCGGAGCGCGGAAGTGGACGGACGCGGGCAGTTTTCGGTGCGGGGCGGCATTTTGGATGTCTTTCCGGTCACGGAGGAGACCCCGGTACGCATTGAGCTCTGGGACGATGAAATCGATTCCATGCGCCGCTTCGACCCGGAGAGTCAGCGTTCCACCGAGGGCTTGGAGAGCGTACACATTTACCCTGCGCGGGAAGAACTGCTCGGCGGCAGCGACTCCTTTTTGCGCTATTTTTCCGGGGACAAGTCACTCCTCATACTCGATGAGCCGGCGCGTCTTCTCGAGCGTGCGCGCGAGGTGGAGCGGGAATATCTCGCGAGCGCCGAAGGCAGGGCCGAGGGCGAAAAGACAGCGGAGGCCATTGTCACGGCCGCCCTCCTTTGGGAAGACCTTCAGAGCAGTGCGACCCTCTGCCTGGCGGGCCTCGACAGCCGCATTCCGGAGTTCACGATACGCGCGGAATTTTCAATTGCGGCGAAGGCCGTTGCGAGCTTCCCAGGTAACTTTGAACTCTTGATCGAAGACCTGAGGCGCTACCGGAGAGAGCGCTGGTCTGTCATTTTGATGACGCCTTCGCGCACCCGTGCGCGCAGACTCGCGGAAGCGTTTCAAAACTATGAGCTCTCGGCCTTTTGTCCGGACGAGACGGAGGAGCAGCTGCCGGTCGCTGAGCCGGGATCCATTATGCTGCTCAGCGGCAAGCTGCACCGAGGCTTTGAATATCCTTTGATTCGCTTTGCGCTCCTTGCGGAGAGCGATCTCTTCGGGCGGCGAAAAGAAAAGAAAAAGCGGAGAAAGCAAAGCGAGCAGGCGGGCAGTCATATCTCGGCGCTCTCGGAACTCTCGGTCGGCGACTATGTGGTGCACGAGGAGAACGGCCTCGGCATCTACCGCGGGGTCGAGAAGATAGAGACCGACGGTGTCGCGCGGGATTACATCAAAATCGAATACAAGGACGGCGATAACTTCTATGTCCCGGCGACCCGCCTCGACGCGATTCAGAAGTACGCGTCGGCGGAGGCAGCGGTACCGCGTCTAAACCGCCTCGGGAGTCCGGAGTGGGGCAAGACCAAGACGCGGGTTAAGCGTGCCGTCCGTGAAATCGCAAAGGAATTGGTGACCCTCTACGCGACGCGGCTCAAGGAGAAAGGGCATCGCTACGGGCCGGATACGGTGTGGCAGACCGAGTTCGAGGAGCTCTTCCCCTACGCGGAGACCGGGGACCAGCTGCAGGCGATTGCGGATGTCAAGGCGGACCTCGAAGAGGGACGAATCATGGACCGCCTGATTTGCGGCGACGTGGGCTACGGCAAGACCGAAATTGCGCTCCGCGCGGCCTTTAAGGTGGTGCAGGAGGGCTATCAGGTCATCTTCCTCGTGCCGACCACCATACTCGCGCAGCAGCACTACAACAATTTCTCGCAGCGGCTCAAGGACTTTCCGCTGCGCATCGACCTCCTCTGCCGCTTCCGGAGCGCCGCCGAGCAAAAAAAGACCCTTGCGGATTTCGAGCGGGGCACGGTCGATATCCTGGTGGGCACGCACCGCGTGCTCTCAAAGGACATCAAACCCCATAAGCTGGGACTCTTGATCATCGACGAGGAGCAGCGCTTCGGGGTCGCGCACAAGGAGAAGGTGAAGCAGCTGCGGAAGGATGTCAATGTGTTGACGCTGACGGCCACGCCGATTCCGCGCACCCTGCACATGAGTCTTGCGGGCATACGAGAGCTCTCCGTACTCTCCGAGCCGCCCAGGGACCGTCAGCCGGTCCAGACCTATGTGATGGAGCACAGCGACGCCATCGTGCGGGAGGCTGTGCAGCGCGAGCTGAACCGGGGCGGTCAGGTCTACTATGTCTGCAATAAAATAAGCCGGCTGCCCGAGATTGCGGCGCGGCTTGCGGCGGAACTGCCGGAGGCGGAGGTCGCCTACGCGCACGGGAAGATGCAGGAGAAGGAGTTGGAGCGCATCATGCTCGACTTTATGAACGGTGAGATCGATGTACTGGTCACGACGACCATAGTCGAGACCGGTCTGGACATTCCGAATGTCAACACCATCATCATCGAGCAGGCGGATCACTTCGGCCTCTCGCAGCTCTATCAACTCCGGGGGCGTGTCGGGCGCTCCTCTCGCATCGGCTATGCCTTTTTGCTCTACCAGCGCGGCAGGCTGCTCCGCGAAGAGGCGGAAAAGCGACTTCGCGCAATCCGCGAGTTCACGGAGCTCGGCAGCGGTATACGAATCGCCATGCGGGATCTGGAGATTCGCGGCGCGGGCAATGTGCTCGGCGCCGAGCAGCACGGCCATATGCAGGCGGTCGGTTACGACCTCTACTGCAAACTTCTGAATCAGGCGGTGCGCCGCCTGACCGGCAAAGAGGAGGAAGAGGAGCACCTGAGCGCCTCGGTCGAGGCGGAGGCGAGCGCCTACATTTCGGACAGCTATGTGAAGAGCGAGGAACAGAAGCTGGATCTCTACCAGAGAATCGCACTGATTCAAACGGAGGAGGATGAGCGGGAAATGCAGGACGAGCTGATAGACCGCTTCGGCGATATGCCGATCGAGGTCACGAATCTTTTGCTCATCGCACGGATACGCGCTTCGGCCGAACGCGTCAGAGCCGCCGAAGTGCGCATCAAGCGGGAGAGCACCCGTGTCATCATGCGGGAAGATGCGGTGCTCGATGCGGAAAAACTGCCCGCGCTGCTCTCCGAATATGCGGGGCATCTCTCGGTGCGTCCCCAGAGGCCGGTCGAGTTTTTGCTCACGAAACAGGGGACAGGGCTCGCCGAAGACGCGATGCTGCGCGAAACTTTGGCTCTTTTCGCGCATTTTGAGGCGCTTTTACCCGAAAAAGGGCGCTTGGATATTGACAAGGCGGGAGAGCCTCGTTATAAAAGTAAAGAGTAATCGAAAGATATCACAGGAGGATTCAAGAATGAATAAGACCGAGTTGGTTGCTGCGATCGCAGAGAAGGCAGAGATTTCCAAGAAGGACGCCGAGGCTGCTCTGAAGGCATTCACGGAGACTGTCGAACAGGAGCTTGTGAAGGGAGAGAAAATCCAGCTTGTCGGTTTCGGAACGTTCGAGATTTCCGAGAGACCTGCACGCGAGGGCAGAAACCCGAGAACCGGTGAGAGCATGAAGATCGCCGCTGCGAAGGCTCCGAAGTTTAAGGCAGGAAAGGCTCTCAAGGACGCAGTCAACGCCTAAATGAGGATTGACAAGTTTCTGAAAGTCTCTCGGCTGATTAAGCGCCGCACGGTTGCGAACGAGGCCTGCGATGCGGGTCGTGTGCTCGTGAACGGAAAGGCAGTCAAGGCATCCTACGAAGTGAAAAAGGGAGATGTTCTTGAGTTGCTCTTCGGACAGCGCACCGTAAAGGCAGAGGTCCTGGACCTCGCGGAGACCACCAAGAAAGAAGAAGCAAAAGAATTGTTTCGTTATCTGTGAGCCCGTGCTCACGGCAAAAGCAGCGTCGCCTGTCACACAGGCGGCGCATTTTTATGTCCGTGCGGAAATTGAAAAAACGCACGCCGTGGAGTAAAATAAAGTTACAAGTGTGCGCAAACGGAGGAGGAGGGAAGAGCGTGAGTCGCAGCAAGAAAAAAGCAGGGTCTGCGAAGAAAAGAAAAGTAAGACCCATCCTGTTCGTCTATTTGTTCTCACTGCTTTTGGTCGGAATTTTGGTGGGGCAGCGCTGCCAACAGAATGCGCGGCGTGCCGAGCAATTGGAAAAGCAGACGCGCGAACTGGAGGAGAAATACCGGTTTGAGCTCGCGCGGAACGACAAGCTCACCAAGTACAGTGCTTACGTCGAGACCAAAGAATACATCGAGGAAAAGGCGAGAGAAAAGTGGGGACTCGTGAGTCCCGACATCATCCTCTTAAAACCGGAACAGTAAAACAAGCATTGAGGATCTGCGGTTTGCGCCGAGGTCCTCACTGTACATTTGAGGAGAAAGAGGCGTGCGGGATAAGCTTTTGCGGGCGCTCGGAGAGAGCGGTACGGTGCGGCGGGGCGACGCGCTCTTGCTTGCGGTGAGCGGCGGGGCGGATTCGACGGCGCTTCTGCTCGCGCTGCATGCGCTGCGGGAAGAACTGGCCCTAAGCCTGCGCGTGCTCCATGTCCACCACGGTCTGCGGGGCGAGGCGGCAGAGCGGGACGCGGACTTTGTGCGGGCGCTCGCCGCCCGATACGAACTGCCCTTTGAACTGGTGCGCGTCGATGTACGGCGGGCGGCGCGGGAGGAGAGGCAATCACTCGAGGAGGCCGGGAGAGAGCTCCGCTACTGCGCTCTCTTTGCGGCGGCCGAGCGCTGGGAAAAAGAGTGCGGCGGCAGGGTGAAGATTGCGACCGCGCACACCGAGGACGATGCGGCGGAGACCGTGCTCTTACAGCTTGCCCGCGGGAGCGGCCTAAAGGGGGCCGCGGGCATCCCCGCAATCCGGGGAAGACTGGTGCGCCCGCTGCTCGAGGTTTCGCGCGCGGAAGTCGAGGCCTATCTCGGACGGCGGGGGCAAAACTTCGTCGAAGACGAGAGCAATGCGACGGATTCCTTTGCGAGGAACCGTCTCCGGCGGGACATATTGCCGCGTTTTCGGACGGACATCAATTCGGAGGCCGTGCGGCACTTTGCCCGAGCCGGACGCTATTTTCGCGAGGCGGATGAGTACTTCGAGACGCTCGCCGGCGAAAAGGCGCAGGTCCTCGTGCAGAGAGAGGGGAGCGGCGTGCGGATTGCGCGGCAAGCCCTGCTTTCGGAACCGGATATTGTCAGCAGCTATTTGCTCCGGCATTTATTGGATGCGGTCGGCTGTGCGCGGAAAGATATTTCCGCGCGGCATTTGGAAGCACTTCGGGCGCTCGCCGCGAAGGAACACGGAAAACGCATTGCGCTTCCGCAGGGCTTTCTCGCGGAGCGCTGCGGGGAGGCACTGGTACTGCGAAGGGCGGAGGAACACGGGAAATGCGAGTCGCAAGAAAAGCCCCTGCCCGGTCCGGAAGCCATTACAGCGCGCAGCTTTCCGCGCACCGCGGGGGCAGAGCCTCCGAAAGACCCGTATGTACAGTGGTTTGACAGCGACAAGCTGCCGAAACATTGGGAAATCAGAACGCGAAGAAGCGGCGATAAAATTGCGATGCAGGGCGGCGGGCACAAGAGTCTCCGCGCCCTCATGACAGAGGCAAAAATGCCGCTCGATTCGCGGGACCGCTTGCCGCTCTTGGTGAGCGAGACAGGAGAGCTGATTTGGGCCGTAGGGCTTCGGAGCAGCGCGGCCTATTGGGTGGATGAGACAACAACCGACATATTGGAATTGCGATACGAGGGAGAAAAAGTATGAGAGAGCATGTAAAGATTATGTTTCGAGAGGAAGAGGTCAACCAAAGAATTCAGGAGGTTGCCGATCAGATTAACCGCGATTACGGCGACACGCCGCTGCATCTCATCTGCATTCTGAAGGGCGGCGCGATGTTCATGTGTGAGCTCGCAAAGCGCCTCACCATGCCTGTCTCCTTTGACTTCATGTCGGTCTCGAGCTACAGCGGCACCGAGTCGAGCGGTATTGTGCGCATTGTGAAAGATCTCGACGAGTCGCTCGAAATAAGCATGTGCTGATTGTCGAGGACATCATCGATACGGGACGCACCCTGGCGTATCTCATCGAAGTGTTGGAGAAGAGAGGGCCGAAGGACATTCATCTCTGCACCCTCCTCGATAAGCCGGAGCGCCGCGTAAAAAAGCAGGTTACGGTGGACTATGTCTGTTTTACGATTCCGGACCGCTTTGTGGTGGGCTACGGTCTCGACTACGATCAGAAATACCGGAATTACCCCTATATCGGCGTGGTCGAGTTTGAAGAGGAGCACCCTTGAACTTAAAGGGAGGACGCTTCCTTCGACTCTTCAGTTTCGTGCTGCTCGGTCTCTCCCTGCTTTGGCTGGCCGGAGGCTTAGGCAGCGATCTTTTGGAGGCAAGACTCAGCCACAGCGAGTTTGAGGCGGTATTGGCGGGCGGTGCGGTACAGGAAATTTCCATACGGCAGAATCGCCTGACGCCGACCGGCGAGGCGAGGATTGTATACAAGGGAGAGGAGAAGCGCTTTTCGAGAGAGCGCTACTTTGTCTCGGATGTTAACCGCTTACAGTCGGAACTGGAAGAAAGAGGCATTGATTTTCGCCTGGAGAATCCGCCGGTCGGCGGGGACTTCCTGGGTTACGGGCTTTTGCTCCTTCTCACCGCCGGCGCGGTATTCTACACCTTCTATCGCCGCGGTCTTCCGGGCGGGGGCGGCGCCGTGCAAATCGGACGGGCAAGAGCGAGAAGAGAGAACCGGACGGGGGAGAACTTCGGGACCGTCGCCGGTCTCAGCGAAGAGAAAGAGGAGCTCGCTCGGCTGGTCGACTTTCTCCGTGCACCGGAGAAGTACACGGAGCTCGGCGCAAGGATACCGAAGGGCGTATTGCTCGTGGGGCCGCCCGGTACCGGTAAGACCTTGCTCGGCAGGGCGCTTGCCGGAGAGGCCGGCGTTCCCTTCTTCTCAGTGGCGGGTTCCGATTTTGTGGAGCTCTTCGTGGGTGTCGGCGCGTCCAGAGTGCGCGAGCTCTTTGAAGAAGCCAAGAGCAGTGCGCCCTGTGTCGTGTTCATCGACGAGATCGATGCGGTTGCGAGACGGCGCGGCGCGGGTCTCGGCGGCGGAAACGATGAGCGGGAACAGACCCTGAATCAGCTCTTGGTCGAGATGGACGGCTTCACCCCGAATGAGGGTGTCATTGTCCTGGCGGCGACCAATCGGCCGGACGTCTTGGATCCGGCGATTTTGCGCCCGGGGCGCTTTGACCGGAAACTCGCAATCAGTAGGCCGGACCTCGGCGGCAGAGAGGAAATTTTAAGGCTGCACGCAGCCAACAAGAAGTTCTCGGAGGAAGTGGATTTTTCGGAGCTCGCACGCATGACTGCCGGTTTTACCGGGGCGGATCTTGAGAATCTCCTGAACGAGGCGGTCATTTTCGTGGCGGCCGAGCGCAGGGCGTTTGTCACGGCGGCGGATTTGCGCCGTGCCTTTCTGCGCGTCACGGTCGGCGCGGAGAAACGAAGCCGTGTGATCTCCGAGGAGGAGAAGCGCATCACCGCCTATCATGAGGCGGGACATGCACTGCTCATGAAACTGATTCCGGGGCAGGACCGGTACACACGGTCTCAATCATCCCGACCGGCATCGGTGCGGCAGGCTACACCCTCTCGCTTCCGAACGGGGAGCAACTGTTCGAGACCAGGTCTCATATGCTCGGACAGATCAAAGTGGCACTCGGCGGCCGTATCGCCGAGGAACTGGTTTTCGGCGAGCCGACCACTGGGGCGGCTCAGGATATCAAGGAGGCGACCGCGCTCGCAAGGGCGATGGTTGAAACCTACGGCATGAGCGCTGAAGTGGGAACGGTCCACTGCGGCGGCGCGGAGGACGAGGTCTTTCTCGGCAGAGACTTCGGCCACACCAAACCCTACAGTGAGGCGACGGCAAGTCTCATTGACAGCGAAGTAAAACGCATCACAGACGAGTGTTACCGCGAGGCAAGAGACATCATGGTATTGCATCGGGACAGCTTGGAAACATGCGCCGCGCGACTGCTCGAAAAAGAAAAAATTAACAGGGAGGAATTTGAAGCCCTGTTTGAAGGGAAGTCGGAAGAGAGCAATGGAGAGTAACGCATTTTTCAGCGACACCAGTGAGCGTTTTGTCACGGAGTGGCAGACCGAAGGGCGAACGAAGATACGTGTGCGCTTTCGCGGCGCTTTAAACGACAAGCTTCGTGTGAGCTTGATTCTGCAGGAGAAGAAAGAGAAAACAGAACTCCTGCCGGTCAGCGGCGGAAGACGCTTCCGCTACTATGCCTGTACCTTTTCGGCGGAGGAGGCAGTCTCCTGGCTGTTTTTGATTGAAGACCGGGAGAGCGGTGAGCGCCTCTTTTACGACAGGCGCGGCGCAAGCACGTTCGCGCGGCCCGAGCTCGCGTTTCAGCATATTCCGGGTTTTCGGACACCGGAGTGGGCCAAGGGCGCGATTATGTACCAGATTTTTGTGGATCGCTTCCGGAACGGCGGTGCGGAAAACGACGTGGATACGGATGAGTACATCTACATCGGCCTGCCGGTGCAGCACATCGAAAATTGGGATGAGAAGCCCTCTCCCTTCGATGTCGGTTATTTTTACGGCGGCGACTTGAACGGGGTGCGGGAAAAGTTTGCCTATTTGAAAGATCTCGGCGTCGAGGTCATCTACTTTAATCCGCTCTTTGTCTCGCCCTCGAATCACAAGTACGACACCCAGGATTATGAGCACATCGACCCGCACCTCACCGTTATTGCGGAGGACGGCGGCGAGGTGCTCGCGTCGGATGCCACGGACAACCTGAATGCGACGCGCTATCAAAAGCGGAGCGCGGACCCGAAGAATCTCGCGGCTTCCGACCGCTTCTTTGCGGCCTTCACGGAGGAAGCGCATCGCTTTGGTTTCCGCATCCTCCTGGATGGCGTCTTTAACCACTGCGGCTCCTTTCACAAATGGCTGGACCGGGAGAAAATCTATGCGGAGCAGGGAAGTTATGCGCCGGGCGCTTATCTTGAGAGAGAGAGCCCCTATCACGACTACTTTGTGTTTATGGATGATCGAAAAGAGGCCTGGCCGGATAACCGCAGTTACGACGGCTGGTGGGACAATGATACCCTCCCGAAGCTAAATTACGAGGCGAGCGAGGAACTCGCGGAGCGCATACTTCGCGTCGGCGAAAAGTGGCTGAGCCCGCCCTACCGTGCGGACGGCTGGCGCCTCGATGTCGCGGCCGATCTCGGACACACGCAGGACTATAACCACAGCTTCTGGAAGCGCTTCCGCGCGCGTATCAAGGCGGTGCGGCGGGATGCCCTGATTTTAGCGGAGCACTACGGCAATCCCTCCTCCTGGTTAAACGGCAGGGAGTGGGATTCGGTGATGAACTACGACGGCTTTATGGAGCCGGTCAGCTGGTTCCTAACCGGCATGGAGAAGCATTCGGACGGCAAGGACCCGAGCCTACGCGGCGACGGCGCGCGTTTCTGGGACATGATGAGTCTCGCAATCGCAAAACTCCCGGAGCCCTCTCTCCATACGGCCATGAACCAGCTCTCGAACCACGACCACTCGCGCTTTCTGACGCGCACCAACGGCGTGGTCGGAAGACTGGCGGAGCTCGGCTCCGCGGCGGCGGAGAACGGCGTGCAGCTCTCGGTCATGCGGCAGGCGGCACTCATGCTCTTTACCTGGCCGGGCGCGCCCACCCTGTACTACGGGGATGAGGTCGGCGTCTGCGGCTTCACCGATCCCGACAGCCGCAGAAGCTACCCCTGGGGACACGAAAACCTGGAGCTCCTCGAATACCACCGCTACCTCAGCAAGCTGCACCGCAATTCGCAGGCACTTCGGCGGGGCTCGCTCGTGCCGCTCTTAATGGAGCGGGATTTGGTCTGTTACGGCAGGGTCTACGGGCGGGAACAGGTTCTGATCTTTGTCTATACCGGAGAGGAGAACAGACTGCTCCGTCTGCCGTACTGGAAGCTGGGGGATAAACTTCCGCAGTCCGTGAAGCGTGTCATGCTGACCTACGAGGCCGGATACAACGTGGGGGAGGTCAAGTATGCGCCGGAGGACGGCATGATTCTGGTCTATGTCACGAAGAATTCCGCCGGTATCTACTTCGGAAGCGTGAAGGAATAAAAAAAGACTTTACGGGAGAGAAGCCCTGTGCTATACTCTAACTGTCCGAAATTCGGACAGATGCGATAGTGGCGTAGTTGGTAACGCGCGACCTTGCCAAGGTCGAGACCGCGGGTTCGAGTCCCGTCTATCGCTCTCGCTTCTCCCCGCAACCTGCCGTCGCTCCCTTGACGACGGGTTGCGGGGATTTTTTGTAGAAGCGGTACCGGCGGAGGAGGGAAACTTGGGAAAAGAAGAACCGAAATTACCGGAGTGGCCGAAACTGCCGGGTGAGGAAGAGACGGAGAAGCGGAGTGCGGCGCGGGATCGCAGATTTCGACAGCAGCTTCCGCCGCTGTTCGGTCTCGCGGTGCTCTGTGTCAGTGCCCGGATTGCGAACGATATCCAAGCGTTCTGGCCGCGGGCTGTCATAGCGGCGCTGGATTTGGCACTGATTTATTGGCTGGTGACAAGGCGAAAGGAGAAACCATCATGAGAGTAAAGCAAATGCAGGCTATGGTTGCGGCAACGTTGCTCTTTGGCGGCGTCCTGCTGGGAACACATACGACATATGCGGCCTTGGGCAAGGTTGTGGATATTGCGGAGGTCAAAGAGAGCGAGGCGGATCGCACGAGTTATCGCGGCAGAGTCGAAAAGCCGATTGATGAGGTTTATGCGCCGCGCGAGGCAAAAACCGATAAGAATGAGATAAAGGCGGAGGCAAAGCCGCAGGAGAGCACGGCGACAAGCGGGCAGGGAAGCGCGGCAAAGTCTGCTTCGGAGAGCACGGTGGCCGCGTTTAAGCCGGAGAACACCGACAGCGGTAAGACCGGACAGGCGACCCTCGCGCCCTCCAAGCCGAAGGAGAGTGCAGCGGCTTCGACGAGTGCGGCAAGTACCGCGACCGCGGCGACCGAAACCGTCGCGGCAAACGGAGAGAAGCGCATCGACACTTCGCTCCTCAGCTATGACGTATCGCGCTTTACGCTGCCCGAGGACGCAAAATCCCTCATTGTCGTGGAGGGCTTTGCCGTTAAGGGCGGCAAGGATACTTACCGTGAGACCAAGGTGAGCGACGAGTCGCGCTGGAACAAGGCGCGCGTCACGGTCTTCGTGAAGAACGATGCGGGACAGTGGCAGGCGAAAATTCAGTCCGCGGGCGTCTACGGCTACGGCGGCATGTCCGCAAAGCGGAAAACCGGTGACGGCACGACCCCGATCGGACTCTGGAAGACCGATACGCCCTTCGGGCGGAACGCATCGGAGGAGGGCTTCCCGAGCGATTACACGCACATTCAGGCGGATGCGAAGCGCCAGTACTGGTCGGATCAAACCAACCGCCTGGAGAGTTCGGAGAAGCTCGCATCTCAGAAGGGTGAAAAGCTCTGGGAGGACTGGGCAAAGAACATCTACGCCTATGCGCTGAACACAGGGTTTAACAAAGAAAACCGCCAGCCGGGCACCGGCTCGGCGCTCTTCTTGCACTGTACGAGCAACGGCAAGCCGAGTACCGCGGGTTGCGTGGCCATACAGCCGGAGGCGATGAAAGCGGTGCTCCGCCAGTACGCAAAGGGCGGCATGTATATCGCACAGGCACCGGAGGGGCAGTTCGAGCAGGTCTACGGCGCGTTCAGCGAGAGCGGCGCTTCGGCAAAGGGCGAGTTCACGGCTTCTACCAAGGAACTTCCGGCGACCGAAACCGTCGTGTTGCAGTGAATTTTGTTCGACAAAATAAGAGAGACGGCGAAAGCCGTCTCTTTTTCTTAAGAGTATTGTCGCTTGCGACAAGCGCAACGGGACCTTAAGATAGATGCAAAGCATAGAAACGCAAAGCGCCGGGGAGAAGCGCAAGCGAGAGGAGAAAAAAATGAAAAAGGGATATCTGACGGCGGCGGCCGCGGCGGCGCTCAGCGCAGCCATGGCCTTCGGCGCATGGGCAGCTTCGTTTCAGTCAGTCAATCAAGTCATGTATGTCAATGCGAGCAGTTTAAATGTGAGAACCGAACCCTCGACGACAGCGGGCAAGGCGCAGAGCCTTTCTCGCGGCACGGCGGTACAGGTGAACGGGCTCTCCGGAGACTGGGCGCGCATTTCGCTCGGCGGCAAGAACTATTATGTCTCGAGCCGCTACTTGAGCAGCGGCAACAGCGCTGCGGCCGGCACGACAACGGCGGCAAGTACGCCGGTCTCCGTTCCGGAGGGCGTCACGGTCAGCGATATCACGGTCAGCGATAACCTGCGCTTTGCCTCGTCTTCGAAAATCAAGACGGGAACGGCAAAGCTCTACAAGAACACCAAGGGCAAGTACGGGGATAAGGTAATCTGCGTCAATGCGGGTCACGGCACCAAGGGGGGCGAGCGCGTCAAGACTCTCTCGCACCCGGACGGCAGCCCGAAGGTAACGGGCGGCACAAACCAGCGCGGTGCGGTGGAGTCCATGGCGGTGTCCTCGGGTATGACCTTCCAAGACGGAACGGCGGAGAGTACGGTGACCTTACAGGAGGCACAGATTCTGCGCGACGTGCTTTTGCAGCGCGGCTTCAGCGTACTCATGATACGCGAGAGCAGCGATGTACAGCTCGACAACATTGCGCGCACGGTGCTCGCAAACAACTATGCGGCCTGCCACATTGCCGTTCACTGGGACAGCACGACTTCGGACAAGGGCGCATATTTCATGAGTGTTCCGGACGGCCTCAAAAAGATGGACCCGGTCTCCTCGACCTGGCAGAAGAGCGAGGCTTTCGGCGAGGCGCTGATCGGCGGCCTGAGAGGCAGAGGCGTGAAGATTTCGGCAGCGGTTCCATGGATGTGGATCTCACGCAGACTTCGTATTCCACGGTCCCGAGCATTGATATTGAGCTCGGCGACAAGGTATCGGATCACAGTGAGGCGACCCTCCGAAAGCTCGCAGAGGGCTTGGCGGACGGCGTCACGCAGTATTTTACAAAATAAGGGACATCCGACAGAGGGAAGTCTCCCGCAAAACAGGAGACTTCCCTTTTGTTGTGCGGCAGACAGCAGAAAGGAGAGAACAATGGGAGAGCGTTTGACCGGAGCGGACGTTCGAAAAATCGAGGCGGAGATCGAAGAGCGGAAGCTGGTGCTTCGCCCCGAGCTCATTCAGGCCGTCAAGGAGGCCAGAGCCCAGGGAGATCTCTCGGAGAACTTTGAGTACTATGCGGCAAAGCGGGAAAAGAACCGGAACGAGAGCCGTATCGCTTATCTGGAGCGCATGCTCAAGTTCGCGACCATCATTGAGGACCGTGCGGCGGCGGATGAAGTGGGTATCAACAAGTCGGTCGAGGTCTACTTCATCGATGACGATGAGAGCGAGCGCTATAAAATCGTGACGGGTATACGCGGCGATACCACGGCGGGGCGCGTCTCGATCGAGTCGCCGCTCGGGAAGGCGCTCTTGGGGCACAAGGTCGGCGATCTGGTCCATGTCGCACTGCCCCAAAGGCGGCTACGATTTGGAAATTCGCGCCATCGAGGCGGATGACAGCGAAGATGAGATTCGCTCTTTCTGAATTTGCGCGGGGACGCCACGAAGAGAGAAAGCTGTCGCAAAGCTTCCTGAAATGACGTATAATTCAGCTATATGCAGGGAAGATTTGACGACTTGAACAAATCAATGACAGGAGGACAGGGGTATGAAAACGACATTGGTTGTGCTGGCCGCGGGAATCGGTTCCCGTTTCGGAGGCGGCATCAAGCAGCTCACGCCTATGGGCCCGAACGGCGAAATCATCATGGACTATGCGATTTACGATGCGAAGCGCGCGGGCTTTGACAAGGTAGTCTTCATCATCCGCAAGGATCTGGAGAAAGACTTTAAGGAAATCATCGGCGACCGCATCTCGAAGGTCATTGAGACCGACTATGCCTTCCAGGAAATCGACGATCTGCCGGAAGGCTTCACGGTTCCGGAGGGCAGAAAGAAGCCCTGGGGAACAGGACAGGCAGTGCTTGCGGTGCGCGGCAAGGTCAACGAACCCTTCGTGGTCATCAATGCGGATGACTACTACGGTCCGGAGGGCTTCAAGGCCATCCACAAGTACATGACCGAGGAGATGGATTTGACGGGCGAGAAGCTCGACATGTGCATGGCGGGCTTCATTCTGAAGAATACGCTCTCTGAAAACGGCACCGTGACGAGGGGAGTCTGCACGGTCGATGAGGCGCATATGCTGAAGGGCGTGCGGGAGACCTTTGAAATTCGTATGGAGGACGGAGCGCTGAAGGCAGAAGACGGTGAGGGAAAGCCGGTTACGCTGACGGCGGATCAGTATGTCTCCATGAACATGTGGGGCTTTCCGCCGAAGTTCATTGAGGTGCTTGAGAAGGGCTTCCCGGAATTCCTCGCGGCGCGCGGCACGGAATTGAAGAGCGAGTATCTCCTGCCGACCATTGTGGACAAGTGCATTCAGTCGGGTGAGGGCAGTGTGAAGGTATTGCCGACGCACGACAAGTGGTTCGGCGTGACCTATCAGGAGGATAAGCCGACCGTCGTTGCAGCGATTCGCGAGCTCATTCGGACGGGAAAGTATCCGGAGAAACTCTATGACTAAAAACTGCCTCACGCTGATCGGAATGCCGGCTTCCGGCAAGAGCTCCGTCGGTGTCGTGCTGGCAAAAAAGACAGGTCGCCGTTTTGTTGACGGCGACCTTCTGATTCAGGAGCAGAACGGAAAACTCCTGAAAGAGCTGATTGCCGAGCGGGGAGATGACGGCTTTCGCGCGCTGGAGGAGGAGACCCTTGCCGCACTCGAGACCGAGAATGCGGTGATTGCGCCGGGGGGCTCCGTGATTTACGGTGAGAAAGCCATGGCGCGGCTCAAAATCCTGGGGCGTATCATCTATCTGAAACTCTCCTACCCCGCGATACGGCGCCGCCTCGGTGATTTGACGGCGCGCGGGGTCAGCATCAAAGAGGGGCAGAGTCTCCGGGATCTCTACCGCGAGCGCACGGTGCTCTATGAAAAATATGCCGATCTCGTGATTGACGAGACCGGGCTCAGCACGCGTAAGGTGGTCGATGCCATCCTGCGGGCCATAGGCGAGGGCGGGGACAGCGTGCCGCCGGAAGCGCCGAAAAAAGCGGTACGTCAGAGGAGGAAACGAAATGGCAAAGGAAGTGTGGCGCGGCGGCAACATGCTGTATCCGGTGCCGGCCGTGATGGTGAGTTGCCGCGGAAACGACGGAAGCAGCAATCTGATCACCGTCGCGTGGGCGGGGACAGTCTGCTCCGATCCGCCGATGGTGTCGATCTCCGTTCGCCCGGAACGTCACTCTCACCGTCTGTTGGTCGAGAGCGGCGAGTTCGCAATCAATCTGACCACGGAGGCACTGGTCCGAAAGGCCGATGAGGCAGGCGTGCGCTCGGGGCGGGACTGCAACAAGTGGGAACTGCTCGGACTCACCGAGGAGGAGGCATCTAAAATCAAGGCGCCGCTCGTCAAGGAGAGTCCCGTGAACCTCGAGTGCCGCGTGACAGAGCGCATCCCTCTCGGTACCCACGACCTCTTTCTTGCGGAAGTGCTCGCGGTCGATGTGGACAAGAGCCTGATGGACGAGAAGGGGAAGTTCTGTCTGGAAAAGGCAAAGCTGGTCGCGTATTCCCACGGGGAGTACTATGCGCTCGGCGCGCTGCTCGGCACTTACGGTTATTCGGTGCGAAAGAAAACAAAAAAATGAGCTTGGGAATACAGCTACGGCATGTTGCGGTAGCTGTATTTTTTTGGGATAATGAAAAGATAGCCAACAATCGCAGCGCAGGAGGAGAGAAATGAGAACACTCAGCGAACAGGATATACGTCCGCTTGCTCCCAATGACAGCGCTTTTCGAAACGGAAAGAAAATTTCGGACAGCGGTGCCTTTACGGAGCGGGTTTGCTCGAAGGACGAGAGTTACTACGCAGGCAGTTGCAAGGGCTCCGGGAAGAGCCTCTATCAGGTTTCCGCCTGCTTTGAAGAGGGCAAAGCGCCTGTGATACGCTGCAGTTGCCCGAGCCGCCAGTTTCCCTGCAAGCACGGGATTGCCCTTCTGTTTGAGATTGCCGCGGGCAAGGACTTTGCCGAGACGGAAATTCCCGAGGATATCGTAAAGAAGCAGGAAAAGCTCAAAAAACGGGACGAGAAAAAGAGCGAAGAAAAGGCCGAGCCTGCCGAGGGAAAGCCGCAGGCAAAGAAAAAGAGCGCGAGCGGACAGACGGCCTTCCGAAAGAAGACGGAAAAACAGCTTGAGGGCCTCGCGCTCCTTGACGAGGCGCTTTCGCGTCGCATGAAGCTGGGCCTGCTCTCGGGCCTCACGAATATGAAGGAAGAGGATGCGCTCCTCGTAAAGCGACTCGGCGACAGCTATCTCTCCGGGCCGCAGCAGCTCTTTAAGCGCTTTACCTTCCTGCTTAACGAGGCAGGGTATGCGCGGGAGCAGGCGAAAAAAGAGCGCCTTTTAAGGGGCGCCGTGCGGGAACTCGAAAAGCTTCGCACCCTGGTGCGCCGCGGCAGCGCCTACTTAACGGAGAGACTGGAGGCGAAGGCCGGAGAGCCGGATGCGAATCCGCTCTACGATGCGCTAGGCGGCGTGCGGAAGAAGGAGGAGTTGGAGGCGCTCGGCTTAAAGCTCTCCGAGACAACACTGCTTCAGCTTGCCTTCGAAGTGCGCTACGACGAGGCGAAACGGGAGTTCCTGGATCTGGGACATTGGATTTCTCTCTCGGACGGAACCCTTTACCGAGAGATGAATTTTAGACCCGTCAGCGCAAAAAACTACATTGCGGAGAAGGACAGTTCCGACCGGAGACTCCGCGCGGAGCACTTCCCCTACTACCCGGCCTTTCCGGGTGAGGCAGCGCGCATACGCCTCGAGGACGCAATTGCGGAGCAGCCGGAAGCGGCGGATTTTGCGCGTATGATCGGCTTTGCGGCGCCCATCGCGCAGGCGGCAAAACAGGCGGCCAAGGCGCTTCAGTCGGTGCTCGCGGAGGACAAGGCGCCGGCGCTTTTGCAGCTTTCGGATGTAGCGGTAAAAGAGGACGCAGTCTATCTGAGAGATGCGGCGGGAAGCCTGCTTCGGATCACGGATGCAAACGGCAGCGAGGCGGCACTTCGCCTGCTCTCGCAATTTGATACCGGGAAGAGCGCGGTCTTCGGGCTCTTCTTTGCGGATGAAGTGCGGCGGGAACTCTGCTTTTTGCCGCAGAGTCTGGTGACCGGGCGGGGCATCATCCGCCTCATGCTTTGAGCGGGGAGGGAAACGCATGAATGCGGAAATATTGACTTCGATGAGAGAGAGTCTTTTTCAGTGTGCCCTCACGGGGAGCGAACGCATTGCGGAGGATCCCCGCTTTTCGCACGCCCTCGCGGAACTCGGGAATCACCGCGGCGAGGCAAAGGTCTTAGAAGAACTCGCGCGCCGCGGAGAACAGCTTCTTTTGCCCGCGGAGGAAAGAGGCACGCAGATTCTGGACTTACTGGCATCTGTTGGACGCAGTCCTGCTCACACAGAGCAAGGCTGCGGGAAGCGGGGACGAAGTTCCCTTAGAGGAAGCCGTGCGAAAGGAGGAAATCCCGGAGCTCTATTATCGGCAGGAGAGCTACCGAAGCCTCGAGAGCCTGCGCCTCGCCCTGACCGAGAGCGGCAAGGGGCGCATGGAAGTGCTGAAGGCAGCAAGAGAGAGTAAGCGCCCCTATCTCGAGGATCTGAGACTCCAAGAGCTCTTCCTCCGTGCGCTCAGCGATCGCTATACGGAGTTTGCGGATGAGGTGGAGAACTGGATTTTAGAGGAGCGCCCCAAGGCTTTTCTGCCCCTTTTAGAGCGTGCCTTTTCGCCGGAGCAGAAGGAAAGGGTGCAGCTGCGCTATTTTTCGCTGATCGACGCGATTTCCGGCGGCGGAACCAAGGAATATTACTTAGACATCATCGCGAGATCGCAGGGCGATTTAAAGGAAGCCGCAATTGCGGCGCTCGGTGAAGATCCCGCGAACTATGAGTGCCTGCTTGCGCTCGAAAAGACAGAAAAAAACAAGGCCCATGCAGCCGTCATCGGCGCACTGGTAAAATATCCGCAGGCGGAAGAGCTGGTGAAGCAGGCTTTTTTAAATAAGCCGGATCGCTATATCGATGCGGTTTCGTACAGCAGACTCCCCTATGTCGCGGATTTAATTGCCGGGGAGATGGAAAAACTCTATCTCGCGTGTGAGAAGAACGGCAGAGACAAAAAGGATACGGATAAGATTGCGACGCTCTGGACCGCGGCCATCGACATGGAGAGCCCGGCTTTGCTCGCGCAGTTACAGCGCTCCGGAACCCTTGCGGAGAGCCGGAGAGATTACTATTTGCTCACGGCGATGTTACGCGTGCCCTTCAGCGCGGAATTGCGCGAGAGCTTGAAAGCCCTGATACCGACAATCCCGATGCGGAACAAGAGAAACCGATTCTCGTTTTTACTCGCGCTCGAAGAGCTGACGCCGGAAGAGAGCTTTCGCCGCTTTTCGCCGCCTTTTGAGGAGCGCCTGCTTGACAAGGTGCTCTCATCTCCCGAGGCAGCAAAGGAGAGACGCGAGGACTGCGAGGGTATTTTCGAGGCGGTGCAGAGCTTTTCGAAGCGCCCGGAGTATGGCTGGGCACATCTCGATCCGCGCTGGTATCCCCTGCTCTTAACGTATAAGCACTACAACGAGAACGAAGGGGGGCTCCGCGCCCTGTACCGCGAGGACATACCGCGGGCCAAGGAACTCTGGAGTGCTTGGGAGTATCGAAACGTACAGTATCGCCCCGTGACGGTGGAGGATATCGAGCGTCTCAAAGCCTACGCTTGGACGGACTTCTCGAAGGTCTTTGACGGCAGCATAAAGACTTGGCAGAGGCGTGGATTCTATAACTATGACTTAACGGAACTCAGTGAGCAGGCGCTTTCCATCGGACTTCCGAAGGATGAGCTCATTGCTCTTTTGGAGCGGGTCTATAAGGGCGTGAACATGCGGAGCAACAACTACGGAAACGCGACGCAGCGGCTCGGCGCGGCGATTCAGGCGCTGAAGGACGGCGCAGAGCCGGCAGAACTCACATGGTAAGAGAAGGAGACAGGATGGAACAGAAGGAAGTACAGCGTCGCCCGGCGGAAGAACTCTTCAGGGAGGAACTGGACGCGCTCAAGGCAGTGGAACAGTATGAAGTCCCCGCGGGTTGGAACATGTCGCCGCGCTCGGTGCTCACCTATATTCTCGGCGGCAAGGCGGGAGATGTCGAAATCACGCCGAAGTACATCGGAGATCGGCGCATTGTCGAGATTGCGGTCGCAACCCTGATGACAGATCGCTCTCTCCTCTTAATCGGCGAGCCCGGCACCGCAAAGTCCTGGCTCTCGGAGCATTTGACCGCGGCCATCAACGGGGATTCGAGCCGCGTCGTGCAGGGCACGGCCGGTACGACCGAGGAGCAGATTCGCTACTCCTGGAACTATGCGCTCTTAATTGCCGAGGGCCCGAGTGAGCGGGCGCTTGTAAAGACGCCTATTTTCCGCGCGATGGAAGAAGGCAAGATTGCGCGCTTTGAGGAAATTTCCCGCTGCGCGCCGGAGGTGCAGGACGCCCTCATTTCCCTGCTCTCGGAGAAGCGCGTCTCGATTCCGGAGTTAAACCGCGAGCAGGCGGCCGCGCGCGGCTTCTCGCTGATTGCGACGGCAAATACGCGCGACAAGGGCGTGAACGAAATGTCCGCCGCGCTGAAGCGTCGCTTTAACATTGTGATTTTGCCGAGCCCGAAAAACCTCGAGGCGGAGGTTGAGATTGTCGAGAGCCGCGTGAAGCAGCTCTCGGCGCAGCTCCGCCTGCCGGCGGCTCTGCCGGAGGAGGAAGCGGTTCGCAAGGTCTGCACCGTGTTCCGGGAGCTAAGGAACGGCGAGACCCTGGACGGCGGGCAGAAGGTAAAGAGCACGCAGAACGTGCTCTCGACGGCGGAGGCAATCTCTCTTCTCGTAAACAGCATGGCGCTCGCCGGAAGCTTCGGAACGGGCGAGGTGAGAGACAGAGATCTTGCGGCAGCGCTGCAGGGAGCCATCGTGAAGGACGAGGAGAAGGACAGAAAAATCTGGGAGGAGTACCTCGAGCACATCATGAAGCGACGCGGCAGTGAGTGGGCAGAGCTATACGATGCCTGCCGCTCGCTCTGAGACGCGGAGACACTATGAAGGCTGCGGAAAAAGCCCTGTCTTGGTCGGCATACGCCATCACTCGCCGGCGGGGGCACACTATATACGGGAGTTGCTAAGGGAGACGAAGCCGGACTGCCTTTTTGATTGAAGCACCGGCGGACTTTTGCGGAACTGATTCCCGCGCTGACGGATCCCCGCGCTTAGGCCGCCCTTTGCGGTCATGGCCTACACGGTCGAGGCGCCGGTTCGGAGTGTACTCTATCCCTTTGCGGTTTATTCGCCGGAGTTTCAGGCGATGCTCGCCGCCAAAGAGCTCGGCATTGCGCTCGCTTTTTGCGACCTGCCCTCGCCCTATATGATAGGTCTGCAGCTCGCGGCGGAGAAATATTACGAGCGGCAGAGCGAGGAAGAGCGGGAGGCGGCGCAGAGAGAGGCCTCCGCGCTCGGTGACACCGAGAGCTTCTGGGAGCGTTATCTTGAGCAGAGCGAGAACTTAAACGCGTATTTGGAGCGCTCCCGCATTTTCGGCGAGGGCGCAAGGGAGGCGGCACCGGGCGAGCGCATCGAACAGGCGTGGAACGGGCTTCGCGAGGCCTATATGCGCCGCATCATTGCGGAAAAACAGGCGGCCGGCATTGCGGCGGATAAATCGTCGTGCTGACCGGTGCCTTCCACAGTGCGGCGCTCTATGAGGGCGAGTGCCTCGACGACGCGGCGCTGAAGGCACTCCCGCAGTATGAGGTGAAAAAGACGCTGATGCCCTATTCCTACCAGCGGCTCTCGCGCCGCGCGGGCTACAGCGCGGGAAACAAGGTGCCGGCCTATTACGAGCTCCTCTGGGATGCCCTGCGAACGGGGCAGCCGGAGAGCCATGCGGCGCGCTATCTCTCGACCCTTGCCGGGCATATCAGGGAGCGGGGCGGCATGGTCTCATCGGCGGAAGTCTTGGAGGCAAATCTCTTGGCACAGAGCCTTGCGTCACTCCGGGAAGGACGTTACCCGACCCACGACGAGCTGCAGGATGCCGCGGTGACCTGCATGGGGCACGGGAGCTTCGGCGAGATTGCCGAGGGACTCGCGCTCACCGACATCGGCACGAAAATAGGCGAGGTACCGCGGAGCGGTCTGCTCACCTCGATTCAGCAGGACTTTGCGGATCAGTGCGCGGACTTAAAGCTGAGCTTCGGTTTGGTCGCGGAAAAGCTCCGCTTGGATCTCCGCGAAAATCGCCGTGCAAAGAGCGAGAAGAGCGCCTTTTTACAGCTGCGCCGCTCCTTCTTTTTGCAGCGGCTGCGTCTTCTCGGAATCGGCTTTGCCGTTTGGCAGGACAGCAGACAGCAGGATGCGAGCTGGGAAGAAAACTGGGTGTTAAGCAGGACGCCGGAGGCGGAGATGCAACTCGCCGAGGCCGTCTTAAAGGGAGATACGATAGCGCACGCCGTGAGCTTCGATTTGCAGGAGAAGCTCACGGCGGCGGAACAGATTGCGGAGATTACGGAGCTCTTAGAGAGCGCCTTTCTCTGCGGCATGCCGGAACTCTTGCAGGCGGCGGTCAGTCGTCTTGACAGCGCGAGTATCGATCAGATTTCCATCGAGGAGATTGCGCGGACAGCCAAGATTCTCTCGCGCATGCTGCAGTTCGGGGATGTGAGACAGTCGGATGTCTCGGTGCTTCGCCCCATTTTGGAGCGCCTTTTGCTCCGCGCGAGCCTTACCCTCACGGATGCCTGCTTCTGCGACGACGAGGCGGCGGGGCATCTCGCAAAGAGCATCGAGGACATCCAGAGTATCTTCAGTGTGGAAAAGGGCTTGCCGAGCGAAAAGTGGGGGCATGCCGTTCGGGAGCTTTCGCGCCGGGATGATCTGAATGCCAAACTCTCGGGACTTGCGACTGCCATACGCCTGGACAGCGGCGATTTAAGCGAGGAAGAACTTTCGCGGGAAATCAGCCGTCGCATGTCGATCGGACTTCGGGCAGAGCTCGGTGCGCTTTGGTTCGAGGGGCTCTCGCTTCGAAATCACTATGCGCTGATTGTGCGGCGTGTGGTGTGGGAGAGCCTGAGCCGCTATCTCGACGAGATACCGGAAGAGAGCTGGAAGCGCGCCATGGTCTTTTTGCGCCGCAGCTTCGCCCTTTACAGCGCGAGCGAGAAGGATATGGTCGCCGAAAACCTCGGAGAAATCTGGGGCTTAGAAAAGGAACAGCTCAGCGAAGTTCTGAACGCGGAGCTCAGCAAAGAGGAAAGTCAGGCGCTCGCATCGTTTGATTTCGACGATTTTTAGGGAGAGAGAACATGAACGAAAACGAAGCGCGAATTCGGAAGTGGAGGCTGTTGCTCGGCAGGGAGAGCGAGGAGCGCTGGAAGCAGTACGGGAGCGGCACGGACAAGCTTCTCTCCGATGAGGACAGGCTCATGGACATTGCGCTCGATGCGATTTACAATGCGGATGCCTATTTTTCCTACGGAGACGGCAATTCTTCCGGCGGTATGCGGGGCGGAAGAGAGACAAGCACCATAAGCCGTTGGCTCGGCGACATCAGAAGCCTATTCCCGCCGGATTTGGTTAAGCTGGTGCAGGGAGACGCGGTGGAGCGCTGCGGCCTAAAGGAACTTCTCTTTGAGCCGGAGCTCCTGGACGCCGCCGAACCGAGCGTGGACCTCGGCAGCATGCTGCTCCTCTTAAAAGACCAGGTACCGCAGCAGAGTAAGGAGAGTGCGCGGCGCTTTATTCAGCGCATCGTCGAAGAGATTCAGCGCCGTCTCGCGGACGATTTGCGCCGTTCGGTGACGGCGGCCTGCAAGCGGACGGAACACACACCGATTCCCTCGGCCTCGGGGCTTGACTTTAAAGACCATACGCCACGGACTCAAGAACTACGATGCGGCGAAGAAGCGCATCCTCCCCGAGAAGTACTACTTCTTTGCGAAGCAGCAGAACAACGCCGCAAAGTATCACATCATCCTCGACATCGACCAGAGCGGCTCGATGGGAGAGTCGGTGCTCTACGCCTCGGTCATGAGCAGCATACTCGCCTCCCTCCGCACGGTGAAGACCAATGTGGTCGCCTTTACGACAGAGGTGGTCGACCTCAGCGATAAGACCGAGGACCCGGTTGAGTTGCTCTTCGGCTTTCAGCTCGGCGGCGGCACCGATATCAACAACTCGGTTAAGTACTGCGAGAAGCTGATCGAGGAGCCGAAGAAGACCCTCTTTTTCCTAATCACCGACCTCATGGAGGGCGGAAACCGCGCGGCACTCATGCGTCGCCTTGCGGCGATGAAGGAAGCCGGGGTCCGCGTAATCGTTCTGCTCGCGATTGCGGACGGCGGCGCGCCCTATTACGACGAGCACAACGCAAAGCACATCGCCTCTCTCGGCATTCCCTGCTTTGCCTGCAGCCCGGAGCGTCTGCCAGAACTCCTTGAGACCGCACTGAAGGGCGGAGAAATGCGGCAGTTCGAAGGAGATGCGCGTCAAGCGAAGAAATCCGTGCTATAATGTTGCACCGGTGAGTTCGAAACCATCCTCACCTAAAACAAAACTATGGAGGAAACACAAATGAAAGAGAAGTCCCTTGGAAACACGAGGGCGCTGGTCAATGCAGCGCTCCTCGCCGCAGTCTATGCGGCGATCACCTACATGACCAAGCCGATCAGCTTCGGCGCGGTGCAGTTCCGCATTTCGGAGGCACTCTGCATCTGCCTGTCTTCACGGTTTCTGCCGTGCCCGGGCTCTTTGTGGGTTGCTTTCTCGCAAACTTCCTGTCCGGTGCCGCGCCGCTTGACATTGTCTTCGGCAGCCTTGCGAGCTTAATCGGCGCCTACGGCACCTATCGGCTTCGCGACAAGGGATATCTTGCTTCCCTGCCGCCCATTGTGAGCAACGCGCTGATTATTCCCTTTGTGCTGCGCTACGGCTACGGCATTGAGGGCTCGCTGCCCTTCTTCGGCCTGACCGTCGGAATCGGCGAAATCATCGCAATCGGCATTCTGGGAAATATGCTTCGCCTGGCGCTGTTGCGCTACGGCAACAAACTCTTTCCGGAGGGCGGCATCGCCTGAGCGGAGAGCGGGTTTGAACGCATTTGTTTGAGGAGAGACAGAATGGAAACAGTCAGCATTGATTTTGGAAAGCCCTGTCGCGTCTACTTTATCGGAATAGGCGGCGTCAGCATGAGCGGACTCGCGGAGATACTAAAGAAAGAGGGCTTCACGGTGAGCGGAAGCGATGCGCGCGAGAGCGCATTTACCGAGCAGCTCGGCGCGCGAGGCATTCAGGTTTATATCGGACAGCGGCGCGAAAATCTGAGCGCGCCGGTTGACTACGTGGTCTACACGGCGGCCATCCACCCGGATAATCCGGAGTTTCTGGAGGCAAAGCGCCTCGGCATTCCCATGCTGAGCCGCGCGGAGCTCCTCGGGCAGCTGATGCGCTGCTACCGGGAGAGCATTGCGGTCAGCGGCACGCACGGAAAGACGACGACCACCTCCATGCTCTCTCATATCCTGCTCACGGCGGAAAAGGACCCCACAATATCGCTCGGCGGCAACCTGGATGCCATCGGCGGCAATATCCGTGTCGGCGGCAGTGAGACCTTTTTGCTCGAGGCCTGCGAGTACACAAACAGCTTCCTGTCCTTTTTCCCGACCCTGGAAATTATCCTAAATATAGAGGCGGATCACCTCGATTTTTTCAAGGACCTGGACGATATCCGCCATTCGTTCCGCCGCTTCGTGCAGCGCATGCCGGAGAACGGTGCGCTCGTCATTGACAACCGCATTCGGAATTACCGGGAGATTGTCGGTGATTTTAAGGGGCGGGTAACCACGGTCGGCACCGCGGAAGCGGACTATTACCCGACGGATATCCGCTTTGACGAACGCGGCAACGCGGCCTTTACACCGTCGGAGCACGGCAAGGCCTTGCCGCGCATTCAGCTTGCAGTGCCGGGAGAACACAATGTCTACAACGCGCTCGCGGCCCTGGCGGCCTGCCGTCTGCTCGGCATCGCGCCGGAGCAAATCCGCGACGGCCTCGAGGCCTATCGCGGCACGGAGCGGCGTTTTGAGCACAAGGGCGAGTATCACGGGGCCGTCATCGTGGATGACTATGCGCACCATCCGCAAGAGATTGCGGCGACTTTAAAAGCGGCACAAAAATATCCGCATCAAAGCTCTGGTGTGTATTTCAGCCCCATACGTATACCAGAACCAAGGCGCTTTTGCCGGAGTTCGGGATCGCCCTCGAAGGTGCGGATGTCGTACTGCTCGCGGATATCTATGCCGCGCGCGAAACCGATACGCTCGGAATCAGTTCGCGTGATGTCGCGGATGCAATCAATGCGGATCAGCCGGGCAAAGCGCGTTATTTCGGCAGTTTCGCGGAAATCGAAGCCTGCCTTTCGCGGGAAGTTCGAGCGGGAGATCTGGTCCTCACCATGGGGGCCGGCGATATTTATCGCGTCGGAGAAGAACTTTTAAACAGCGAAAAAAACGGCAATGTGAAATAATAAGCGCCCAGAGAGCGCGAAATGAGCCGGTGTGCGGTTTTGCACACCGGCTTTTCCACAATCCTGTGGATAAATTGTGGATAAAGATGTGAAGTCCTATCGGAGAGTTTATGCTAAGATGTGAAATATAAAGAAGGAGGATGAGATGAAAGTTATTTTTCAAGGCGACGCGGCGCCCGGCGTTACCGTCGTCTCAAATGAGTTTATCGACCGCTATATGCCATCGGCAAACGGCGCGTTTGTAAAGGTTTATCTCTATCTCCTGCGCCATCAGGGTGAGGAGGTAACGGATGCCCGGATTGCGGACAGCTTGGAACTCACGGAGGGCGATGTAAGACGTGCCTTACTCCGCTGGCAGCGAGAGGGATTAATTGCGGGCGATTTTACGGAGCCCGAGAGACAAACAGAAGAGGCGGAAGTGCCGCGATATGCGGCAGAGCTGCAGCAAGAGGAAAAGAGTACAGAGCTTCCGGCGGAGCCTCTGCGTTCGGAGAAGTCGGAGACAAGCGTTCCGGAAAAGCCGGAGACCGTGTTGCCGCCGGCAAAATTGCCGGATAAATCCGGAGTGGATTTCAGCCGCCTGCAGAACGACGGCGAGTTTGCGGGGCTCAGTTATGCCCTGCAGCGTTATCTCGGCAAAACTTTTTCGCAGACCGACAGCGAGACCGTGGCTTATCTCTACGGGACGCTCGGTATGTCGTCCGATCTCTTGATCAAACTCGGCGAAATATGCGCGGAAAAAAAGAAGAGTTCGCTCCGCTATTTCGAGAAAGTCGCAATCGACTGGTATGAGAGAGGCATCAAGACGCCGGAGGAGGCAGAACTTCGCGGCGAGAATTATACCCGGGAAGTCTATGCGGTTTTAAATGCGTTCGGAATCCGGGACCGCGGTCCGGGTATCGAAGAGAAAAAATATATCGAGAAGTGGTATCACGACTACGGCTTTTCCGAGGAATTGGTCGTGGAGGCCTGCAGTCGAACCCTGCGTCACGTTCACAAGCCGAACTTCCCCTATACGGACGGCATCCTGACCAAGTGGCAGCGCGCGGGCGTGCACAGTCTCCGGGATGTGGCGGAAGAGGATAAAAAGCGGGAGGAGAGCGGCGGCAAGAGAAGTACGCCGAAGACCGACACGCGCTTCCACAATTTCGAGGAGCGGGATGAAGATCCGAATGACCTTGTGTTGCAACAGCTTAAGCGGAAGCTTGAGCAGGATTCCTGAGAGGAGGTAAGGCGTGGCGCTCAGCAATACGGAATACAATGCGATTTTGCGAGAGTATGAGGCGCTGCAGGCCGCAGAGCAGCAGGTCATACGGGAACGAAAGGCAGAGCTGAACCGCGTGCTTCCCGCCTATCGGGAGACCGAGCAAAAAATCGCGGCGCGCGCCATGGAGCGCTATCTATCGCGCATGCAGGGGGACGAGAACGGCCTTAACGGCCTAGAAGAAGAGCTCGCCGCACTCGAGACAGAAAAGCTTGAAATTCTTCGGCGCGCCGGTTATCCGGTCGATTATCTGCGCCCGGCCTACCGCTGTGAGACTTGCCGGGACACCGGCTTTGTCGACGGGAAAAAATGCCGCTGCTTTCGGCAGAAAATCATTGCGCGACTTTGTCGCCAGGGGCGGCTCGCGGCGAGCATCGAGCGGGAGAATTTCGATCGCTTTTCCCTCGACTATTACAGCGCGGCGCGCGAGGTGCCGAAACTCGCCATGAGCGAGAGAGCCTATATGGAGCAGCTGGTGCTGCCGCAGTGCAGGCGCTATCTCGAGAACTTCGACCGAGAGAAGGGAAATCTCCTCTTTACCGGAAAACCCGGGCTCGGGAAGACCTTTCTCTCGCATTGCATTGCGGGGGAACTTTTAAAGCGGGGGCACACCGTCCTCTACCTCAGTGCGGAGGAACTTTTTTCCCTGCTCGCCGCAACGCAATGGCGGCAGCGCGCGGAGAGTGACGAGGAGAAAATCAAAGCCAGGGAGGAGAAAGAGTTCCGAGAGTATATTTACGGCTGTGAGTTTTTAATCATAGATGACCTCGGGACGGAGTTCAGCAACGCCTTTACGACGGCCGCGTTTTTCAGCCTCTTAAACGAGAGACTGCTCTCACGCCTCGGCACCTTGATTTCCACAAACTTAGATCCCAAGCAACTGAAAGCGCAATATACCGAGAGAAGCACATCGCGCATTTTGGGTGAATATGATATACTTCCCCTTCTACGGAAGCGATATTCGTGCGCAGAAGCGCAGACAATAGCGAACCCTATCATCGAAGGAAAAGGAGCAGAAGAGATGTCGAACGAAGACAAAGAGATTGAGACCATCCCGGTGGGACCGCTTGGACTGGTGCCCTTAAAGAGCTGCGAGGAACTCGGGAAAAAGGTCGATGCCTATCTGGTGCGCTGGAGAAACGCACGTCAGAGCGAGCATAAGGATACGCTCGCGTTTATGGGCTATGAGAAAGACTCCTTCATCGTGCAGAGTCTCATCAACCGCTTCGGCACGGGTGAGGGCAAGGGCACGCTCTTACAGTCGGTGCGCGGCAAGGATCTCTTCCTCATGGTGGATGTCTGTAACCACAGCCTGACCTATTCGCTCTGCGGCATGACGAACCACATGTCTCCGGACGATCACTTTGCGGACTTGAAGCGCATCATCTCGGCGGCGGCAGGTAAGGCGCGCCGCATCAACGTAATCATGCCCTTCCTCTACGAGAGCCGTGTGTACCGGAGAGGCGGCCGCGAGTCCCTGGACTGTGCGCTGGCACTCCACGAGCTCGTCAACATGGGCGTCGATAACATTTTGACCTTTGACGCGCACGACCCGCGCGTGCAGAACGCGATTCCGCTGAAGGGCTTTGAGACCGTGCAGCCCATCTACCAGTTCATCAAGGCCCTCCTCCAGACGGAGCCGGAACTCAAGGTGGATTCCGAGCACATGATGATCATCAGTCCGGACGCGGGCGGTATGGGCAGAGCAATCTACTTTGCAAACATGATGGGCCTCGATGTCGGCATGTTCTATAAGCGCCGGGATTACACGCGCCTGGTCGGCGGCAGAAATCCGGTCCTTGCGCACGAGTTCCTCGGCACGGATGTCACCGGCAAGGATGTGATTGTCGTAGACGATATGATTTCCTCCGGCGAGACCGTGCAGGAAGTCGCACGTGAGTTAAAGCGCCGCGGCGCAAAGAAGGTCTTTGTCTGTGCGACCTTCGGTCTCTTCACGAACGGCCTTGCGCGTTTTGACCGCTATTACGAAGAGGGGCTGATTGATAAGATTTTCACGACCAATCTGGTCTATCAGAGCCCGGAGCTCTTAAGCCGCCCCTACTATGTGAGCGTCGAGATGAGCAAGTACATTGCGCTTTTGATTGACAGTTTGAACCATGACACATCCGTGAGTGAGCTCCTGCAGCCCCATGAGCGCATTCACCGCGCACTCACCAAGCACAGAGCTGCGCAGGAACGGAACTAAGGGAAAGAGGGAAGTATGGCAGAGGAAAAAAAGGCGGTCAAAGAAATTACTTCGATGGATCAGGATTTCGCACAGTGGTATACGGATGTTGTGCGGAAGGCAGAGCTCTGCGACTATACGAGCGTCAAGGGATGTATGGTCATTCAGCCCGCCGGTTATGCAATCTGGGAGCGCATCCAGAGTCTCCTCGATCGGCGCTTTAAGGCGACAGGCGTAAAAAATTGCTACATGCCGCTTTTTATTCCGGAGAGTCTGCTCGACAAAGAGAAAGATCATGTGGAGGGCTTCGCGCCGGAAGTGGCCTGGGTCACCCAGGGCGGCCTCGAGCCTCTGCAGGAGCGCCTTTGCGTGCGCCCGACTTCGGAGACCCTGTTCTGTGATTACTATGCCAAGAATGTGCATTCCTACCGTGACCTGCCGCAGGTGCTGAACCAGTGGTGCTCGGTGGTGCGCTGGGAGAAGACGACCCGTCCCCTTCCTCCGCTCCCGCGAGTTCCTCTGGCAGGAGGGACACACCGTACACGCGACCGCGGAAGAGGCGCAGGAGAGAACCGAGCAGATGCTGAATCTCTATGCGGATTTCTGCGAGCAGGAACTCGCAATTCCGGTGGTGCGCGGCCAGAAGACCGATAAGGAGAAGTTTGCCGGTGCGGTCGCGACCTATACGATCGAGTCTCTGATGCACGACGGCAAGGCGTTGCAGAGCGGTACGAGCCACAACTTCGGCGACGGCTTTGCGCGCGCCTTCGGCATGCAGTTCCAGGACAAGGACAACAGCCTGAAATATATGCACCAGACTTCCTGGGGTATGACCACCCGTATGATAGGCGCACTCATCATGGTGCACGGCGACGATTCCGGTCTCAAGATGCCGCCGCACATTGCGCCGATTCAGGTCACGATTGTCCCGGTTGCCATGCATAAGGAAGGCGTTTTGGAGCGGGCAAAGGCGCTCGCGGCAGAGCTTGAAGCGGCAGGCGTACGCGTCAACGTGGACGACACGGATCGCCGTCCCGGCTTCAAGTTTGCGGAGTGTGAGATGCGCGGCGTGCCGCTTCGCATCGAGCTCGGACCGAAGGATATCGAGGCGTGCAGCTGCGTGCTGGTGCGCCGCGACAACGGTGAGAAATCCGAGGCAGCACTCGAAGGCATTGCCGTTACCGTTGCGGATATGCTCGAGACCATCCAGAAGGCCATGTACGAGAGAGCCAAGGAGCACCGCGACACACATACCTACGATGTGAAGAGCATGGAGGAGTTCGCGGAGACCGTAAAGAACCGCCCGGGCTTTGTCCGTGCGATGTGGTGCGGCGATCGCGCCTGCGAAGACAAGATCAAAGAGGAGGTCGGCGCAACGAGCCGCTGCATTCCCTTTGCCCAGGAAACAATCTCCGAGACCTGTGTCTGCTGCGGTAAGCCCGCGAAAAAGATGGTCTACTGGGGAATCGCATACTAAAACCGTGAGGGCTGCCGCAATGAGCGCGACAGCCCTCATTTTGACTTTGCGGCTGAGAAGGGAGAGTGATGCGCATGTACTTGCCGGAGACGGTGAGAGAAATTTTGAGAAAACTGGAGACGGCGGGCCATCAAGCCTATGCGGTCGGCGGCTGTGTGCGGGACAGCATACTGGGAAAAGAGCCGGACGACTGGGATATCACAACGGATGCGCGCCCCGAGGAGGTCAAGGCCCTGTTTCCGCGCACGGTGGACACGGGACTGCAGCACGGCACGGTGACGGTTTTGATGGGCGGGGAGGGCTATGAGGTCACGACCTACCGCATTGACGGCGCCTATACGGACGGGAGACATCCGGACAGCATTCGCTTTACGCCCTCGCTCGAGGAAGATTTAAAACGGCGGGACTTCACCATCAATGCGATGGCGGTTTCGGAGCGCGGAGGGCTGGTGGATCTCTTCGGCGGACAGGAAGATTTGCGACAAGGCTGCATCCGCTGTGTCGGCGATGCGCGTGAGCGCTTCCGGGAGGATGCCCTCCGCATGCTCCGCGCCGTGCGCTTTGCCGCACAGTTGAATTTTGCCATTGAGGCGGAGAGCTTTGCGGCAATCGCGGAACTCTCGGAAAATTTAAAGCTGGTCAGCAAGGAACGCATTTTGGCGGAACTCTCGAAGCTCCTGCTCTCGGACCATCCGGAGAAGGCGGAACTCTTATACGAGTCGGGGCTGGCACCGCAGATGGCGACACATTTTCCGGGCTTTCACCCGGATTACCGCACGGCAACGCTCCCGAAGGAAAAAGCCCTGCGCTTTGCCGCGGCGAGTGAGGCCCTTTTACCGGCGGAGCTGGCGGCGCTTTTGAAGGAATTGAAGAGCGACCGGGCGACCGCGGAGCGCGCCCGGCTTTTAGCGGAGGAACTGAAGCGCCCGCTGCCCTCGGGAGAGGCGGCGCTCAGGAAGCGCCTTTCGGCCATCGGAGACGAAGCCTTTCTTCAGCTCATGTGCCTCAAGGAGGCGGGCTACGGTGCGGGCGCGGAGCCCTGTTCCGGAGAGGCCTTGGCGGCGCGACTCGCGAACCTTCGCGCGTTGCGGGAAGGCATTTTAAAGCGGGGCGACTGTCTCGGACTCTCGGATCTCGCAATTGGCGGGGCGGATCTTCTTGCGCTCGGGATACCGAAGGGGCCGGCGCTCGGTGACTGTCTGCGCACCCTTCTGGACTATGTGCTTGAGGATCCCGCGCGGAATAAGAGAGCGCTTCTTCTCGCGTACGCGAAGGAGAAGCAGAATAAGAATGACAGGGGGCAGTGAGATGAGAGTGCGAAAGATAGCAGCGACCGTGCTCGGACTTTGCCTGTTGGCGGCAAGTCTGACAGGCTGTCGCAGAGGACAGCAACGGTCGAGGGCGGCGCACACGGAAGATCCGCTGATCTGGTATAACCGGAGCGGGCTCTATGCCTATTTTCCGGGGGAAGAGATACGGGAGATTGCGAGCTTTGACAGCGAGCGCGAGACCAATGTGATACAGCGCATTCTGGGGCGTCACGACCCGAGCGCGGATGTCGCATTCAGTGCGGACCGGGAGCGCGTGTATTTCCTGAGGAATTATGCGGAGGACAATGTCTACAGCTTCTTTTCGGGAGAACTTTGCGCAAAGAATTGGGAGGGGGAGACCGAGACTGTCGCGGAGCATATTGTAAAGTATGTGCCGCTCGCGGGAGCAGCCGTGCTCGGCGAAGATAAGACGGGGGCCCTCTCGCTATCGTACCGCAGCGAAAAGGGCGGACTCTGGCAATCCGAAGTGATCGCCGCGCTGGTCCTCGATTTTCGCGTGAGCAAGGACGGAAGGCGCGCGGTCTATCTGACGGGAGACGGAGAGCTCTTTGCGCTGCGCTTCGGCGAAGCCGGAGAGAGAGTCGGAGAGCCGCAGCGCATCGGTGCCGGCATACGGCAGCTGAGCTTTGCGAGCGATGATTTGGAACAGCTCTACGGCAGCGACGGCAGCGGGAGCATCTACTACAGTGCGGGCCTCACCCCGCTGCGGGTTGTGAGTGTGGATGTCACCGAGACCGCATTTATTTCAAAGACGGGACATCTCTACTACCTCAGGGATGAACACAGCGTGCCGGAGAACCTCGGGAGGGCCGAGACAGATACGCGCGGAGCAAAAAAAGAGGAGCTTTCGCAGCAAGAAAGCGAGGCTTCGGAAGAGGTTGAGGAAGAGAGCGGTGTGCAGCCGCAGACTGCGGTAAACGGTCTCTCGCCGGCGCAGGGCAAGGTGCTCTGCTATTTTGACGGCAATGAAAGCCGGACGCTCCTAAAAAATGTGTCGCGCCTGAGTTCGGTCTACAGCGACCGCACACAGGGAGACCGCGCACTGGTCTGGCAGGGCGGCGGGAATTCCTACTCGATTTACCTCCTGCGGGATGACAGAGCGCTGAATACCGGCCTGCATCTCACGGACCGGGGACTTCTGGATCTCGCGTTCGATGCGAGCGAAGATAAGTTCTACTACGTGCTCTTTCAGCCGGATGCGTCCGGGGAACAAAAGGCGAATCTCGGGACAGTGTTTGAGAAGCGTTACAACGAGGAAGGAATGGAGCGTGAGGAAGCGCTCTTTGGCGATGTGAGCGGTATCTCGAATGCACAGGGCGGCGTGGTGTTTGCCGGCGCGGAACATCCGAACGAGAGCTACGCGAGCCTCGCGGTGAACGGGGAAACCTTGGCAGAGCGCGTCGCGAGTTATCAGCTTGTGCGTGAGAACGGGAGCGCCCTCTATTACCTGAAGGACGCGCTCTCGATCGGTGAGGACAAGCAGGGGACTTTGGTTCGCTGGGACGGAACCGCCGGTGAGACGGGAGAAGAGCTCTTCTACGGTGTCAGCGACTACGAAGTGGAGTCGGACGGAAGCGTGACCCTGCTCTCCGGCTACGGCGACGCGAAGGAACTCTGGTATTACTCCGTTTCCGGAGGGCGCAGACTCCTTGACAGTGCGGCCCTCGGTTTTCGACACAGCGAATCCGGTCGCACGGAAAGCAAATAAAAATATAAAAAAAGCATCCGCTGCGAGTCGGATGCTTTTTTGGTGCTGCTGTTTCTATGCAAATGATCATAAGAGGGGGATCTCAGATCAGGAGCTTGTTAGGGGGGCCGGGCGGGGGTAGCCGCCCGGTATGAGTATGAAAAAGCTTTGCGGTCTCAGTTAACTGAAACCCGGGCATTTCTGTCATCTTCCTGATGACAAGTACATCATACCCGAGATCTGTGTCAAAATTGTGGCGCGCCTCTAAAAAAAGAATAAAGTTTCTGAATAATGGCGGTCGAAGTCATTAAGACAATTTAAATGCGCTTTCTTGGGAAAAGGCTTTTATTGCGCAATACTTTTGGATATAATGAATTCCAAACAATAAATAATAGGTTGTGAGGGCGCGAGCTCTCTTTTTATACTGTCCGGAGGGTTTTCATGTTTAATATGTTTGGGATGAGTTCAAATGATATCGGAATCGACCTTGGAACCGCGAGTATTCTGGTTTACATCAAGGGCAAGGGCGTTGTCTTAAAGGAGCCGAGCGTCGTCGCGATTGACCGCGACACCAACCGCATTCTCGCAATCGGTGAGGAGGCGCGTCTCATGATCGGCCGTACACCGGGCAATATCATTGCGATTCGTCCGCTCCGCCACGGTGTCATCTCGGATTACACCGTGACCGAGAAGATGCTCAAGTACTTCATCAACAAGGCGGTCGGCAAGAAGACCTTGCTCCGTCCCCGCATTGCGGTCTGCATTCCCTCCGGCGCGACCGAGGTCGAGAGAAAGGCCGTGGAGGATGCGACCTACCAGGCAGGCGCAAAGGAAGTCACAATCATTGAGGAGCCGGTTGCCGCGGCAATCGGTGCGGGCATCGACATTTCGAAAGCCTGCGGAAATATGATCGTCGATATCGGCGGCGGCACCACGGACATCGCTGTCATCTCCCTCGGCGGCCCCGTCGTCTCGACTTCGATTAAGGTCGCGGGCGATGACTTCGACGAGGCAGTGGTCCGTTACATGAGAAAGAAGCACAACCTTCTGATCGGTGAGAGAACCGGTGAGGATATCAAGATTCAGATCGGTGCGGCTTACCGCCGCCCCGAGATGCTGACCATGGAAGTGCGCGGCCGCAACTTGGTCACCGGTCTCCCGAAGACCATCGTGGTCACCTCGGATGAGACCTTGGAAGCGCTGCAGGAGCCGGCAATGCAGATTGTCGATGCCGTACACAACGTGCTGGAGCGCACCCCGCCGGAGCTCGCGGCGGATATCTACGACCGCGGCATTGTCTTTACGGGCGGCGGTTCCCTGATTTACGGCCTCGATCAGCTCTGCCAGGAGAAGACCGGCATTACGACCATGATTGCCGAGGCACCGCTCACGGCAGTCGCAATCGGAACCGGAAAGTACATCGAGTACGCAAACGGCGACAGCACGGACGCAAAGAAGGAGTATTGATCGCATGGACTCGCTGAGCGGCTTTGTCGAGAAAATCAAGTACCGAAACGAGGAGAACGGCTATGCGATTCTCAGCGTGGAGAGCGGCGGCGAGGATTATGTGCTGGTCGGAACCTTTCCGATGATTTCGGAGGGGGAGTACATCACAGCGGAAGGGCATTTTCAGCTTCACCCGACCTACGGCGAACAGCTGGCGGTCGAGACATACGAAATCAAGACGCCGGAGGACAGCGCAAGCGTACAGCGCTACCTGTCCTCCGGCGCTGTCAAAGGGGTGGGCGAGGCGCTCGCGAAGCGCATTGTCAAAAAGTTTAAGAACGACACGCTTCGCATACTCGAGGAGGAGCCCGAGCGCCTCGCGGAGGTGAAGGGCATCAGCGAGCGCCTCGCGATGGAAATTGCGGGGCAAATCGAGGAAAAGCGGGAACTGCGCCGCGCCATGCTATTTCTCTCCGGCTACGGCATACGCATGAACCTTGCCGTCAAGATTTATCAGCGTTACGGGGACGAGGTCTATACCCTGCTCCGCGAAAACCCCTATCGAATCGCGGACGATTTGAGCGGCGTCGGCTTTCAGACCGCGGATGAGATTGCGCGGCGCATGGGCGTCCGCGCGGATTCGGAGACACGCATTCGGAGCGGCGCCCTCTACGTGTTGCGCCTCGCCGTGCAGGAGGGACACTGCTATCTGCCGGAGTCTGTGCTCCGCGAGCGGCTTACGAAACTCCTGCAGTTGGAGCCCGAGAACTTAAAAGAGTTGCTCGCGGAACTCCAGATGGAGAAACGCGTGGTGCTGCGGCGAACGGGGGGAGGAGAGTGAGAACTGCAAGGTCTACCTCGCAAACTACGACCGCATGGAACTGCACGTCGCCGCGATGCTTGGAGAGCTTGACCTCCGGGAGGCGCGGCCCGGTATACGCGCGGCCGAAGAACTGGCTCTTTTGGAAGAAGAGGCGGCGGGGCCGGTGCTCGATGAGACCCAGCGGCGCGCGGTGCTCGCCGCGGTGCAGTCGGGACTCCTCATCATCACGGGAGGTCCCGGTACCGGAAAGACCACGACCATCAATGCGATAATCCGCTGCTTTGAGGCGGAGGGCGCGGAGATTCTGCTCGCGGCCCCGACCGGGCGCGCGGCGGCTCGCATGACCGAGGCGACCGGACGCGAGGCAAAGACCATACACCGTCTGCTTGAAGTCTCGGGGGCGCCGAGCGAGCAGAACGAGGGCGAGAACGGCAAGGAGAACTGGAGCAGCGTTCGCTTTGACCGCAACAAAGAGCAGCCGCTCGAGGCGGACTGCATCATCATCGACGAGATGAGTATGGTCGATTTAAGGCTCTTTCATGCCCTGCTCCAAGCGGTGCCGGTTGGCGCTCACCTGATTCTGGTCGGCGACAGCAACCAGCTGCCCAGTGTCGGTGCGGGCAATGTGCTCCGCGATCTAATCGATTCTGGCTGTCTGCCGGTCGTACAGCTCACGCAGATTTACCGCCAGGCGGCCGAGTCCGATATTGTGGTGAACGCGCACAAGATGATGGACGAGGAGGCAATCGACCTCGGGAAGCGAAGTAAGGACTTCCTCTTTATCCGTCAGAATACGGTGGAGGGCGTCATTGAGACCATGCTGCGTCTGCTCACCGAAAAACTTCCTGCCTATGTCGGGACGGAGGCAAAGAGCATACAGCTGCTCACGCCGGTGCGCCGCGGTGCGCTCGGTGTCGCGGGGCTGAATCCCGTATTGCAGGCAAAGCTGAATCCGCCGGGCGCGGGTAAGGCAGAACGAGAGTTTGCCCACGCGCTGTTTCGCGTCGGCGACAAGCTCATGCAGATTAAGAACAATTACCAGCGCGGCGTGTACAACGGCGATGTGGGTATTCTCATCGACATCAACCGCTTTACCGAGACCTTGACCGTCCGCTTCGATGAGGAGAGAGAGGTCGAGTACGGTTTTGCGGATGTGGAAGAGCTGGAACTCGCCTATGCGGTCACGATACATAAGTCGCAGGGCAGCGAGTACCCGGCGGTCGTGATTCCGGTCTTTAGCGGTCCCAGGATGCTGCGCACGCGAAATTTGATTTACACCGCCGTGACCCGCGCGAAGAAGTGTGTGGTACTGATCGGAGAACCTTCTTATTTTTATGAAATGGTCGGGAACACAAAAGAATTGGAGCGCTACACGGGACTGGCCGCGAGATTGCGAGAACTCTCGGCGCGGGAGGAAGTGTGAGTGCCGGTTTCGGAGAGCGCGTCAAAGAGACAGCGCTCTCCCTCTTGTTTCCGCGGCGCTGTCCGGTCTGCGGCGAAATTGTCATGCCGAAGGGGCAGCGAATCTGCCCGCCCTGCGTCAAAAACTGGATTTTGTGCGGGAACCGCGCTGCATGAAGTGCGGGCGCAGCATAGACGAAGAGGAGTCCCGCTATTGCCATTCCTGCGAGACCAGAGAGCGGCATTTCGAGCGGAATCTGGCGCTCCTGTTTTACGACGACTGTATGCGGCGCTGTATGGCTGCGGTCAAGTATCACCATAAGAAAGAGTACCTTGCCCCGCTCGGCCACCTGCTTGCGCTCAAGTTTTCGGAGGAGCTGCGCCGCTTTGAAGCGGACTGCCTGCTGCCGGTTCCGCTGCACAGCGCGCGGCGGCGGGCAAGGGGCTTTAACCAGGCGGAGGAACTTGCACGGGAGCTTGCACGGGAAACCGGGATACCGCTTTTTACGGATGTGCTGCTGCGCGAAAAAAAGACCGTTGCGCAGAAGAGCCTCGGGGCGGATGCGAGAATCCGAAATCTGGCTGCCGCTTTTCGGGCGGAGGAGGGCCTTGTCAGGGAGCGAAAGATACGCCGCGTGATTTTGGTAGACGACATCTATACCACGGGGAGTACGCTCGAAGCCTGTTCTCAGGTTCTGCGTGCGGCGGGGGTAGAGAAGGTTATCTGCATTTGCCTCTGCATCGTGGCGGAAGACTAGAGAAAATGCGTGTTTTCTTGGGGGCGCGCCTTGACAGCGCCCCCGGGATGCGCTATAGTGACTCTGCGATAAAAGATGAGAGGTCTTTTTTTTTTGACTTCAATCGGCAAATCTAAATGGGAGGTGGAGACCATGCGTACTAGAATTACACTTGCGTGCACGGACTGCAAGCAGCGCAACTACAATACGACGAAGGATAAGAAGACCCATCCGGATCGTATGGAAGTGAAGAAGTATTGCAGATTCTGCAAGACGCACACAACGCACAAAGAGACAAAGTAAATCTTTGAGAAAGGAAGCAAGATGGCTGAGAACAACAAGGCAAATTCCGAGAGCAAGGGATTTGTGGATGGCCTGAAAGCCGAATTCCGAAAGATTGTCTGGCCGACGCAGGAAGTGCTTGCGAAGCAGACCGCTGCCGTCATTGCAGTTTCCCTTGTGCTGGGCGCGATCATTGCCGCTCTTGACTGGGCTTTCCGGTTGGGGCTGACACGCGTATTTCAGTGAGAAGTGGGAGAGCGCATGGCTGAAGCAAATTGGTATGTTGTCCATACCTATTCGGGATACGAGAACAAGGTGAAGGTAGACATCGAGAAGTCTGTGGAGAATCGGAACTTACAGGATCAGATTCTGGAAGTTTCCGTTCCGACCCAGCCGGTCACGGAACTCAAGAACAATGTCGAAAAGACGATTGAGCGGAAGATGTTCCCCGGCTACGTCCTGATTCGCATGATCATGAACGATGAGACCTGGTATGTTGTCCGCAATACGAGAGGTGTCACGGGCTTCGTGGGACCGGGATCCAAACCGGTACCGCTCTCCGAGGAGGAGATGAGAAAGCTCGGCTTTGGCGGCGGAGAGCAGCCTGCGGTGCGTGAGGTCGTTTTGGACTTTGCGCTCGGCGACACGGTCACCGTCGTCAGCGGTCCTTGGAAGGACGCGGTCGGCAAGGTGGCGGCAATCAACGAGAAGAAGAGAACCGTGACCCTGCCCATCGATATGTTCGGCAGAGAGACGCCGGTGGAGTTCGAGTTCACCCAAGTAAAGAAGTTGTAATTTCCCCGAAGGGAAGTTGCGTGGAAGGGGCATGAGCCCCGTCATGACCACAAGGAGGTGCCATTATGGCGAAAAAAGTTACAGGCTACATTAAGTTGCAGATTCCGGCAGGCAAGGCGACCCCGGCTCCACCCGTAGGTCCGGCTCTTGGCCAGCACGGCGTGAACATTGTCGAGTTCACGAAGCAGTTCAATGCAAGAACCGCAGACAAGGGTGATCTCATCATCCCCGTTGTCATCACTGTCTACGCAGACAGAAGCTTCAGCTTCATCACCAAGACCCCGCCGGCAGCAGTGCTGCTCAAGAAGGCTTGCAAGCTGCAGAAGGCTTCCGGTGTTCCGAACAAGGAAAAGGTCGCAACCATCTCCAAGGAAGAGGTCAGAAAGATCGCTGAGATGAAGATGCCCGACCTCAACGCGGCGAGCGTTGAGAGTGCGATGAGCATGATTGCCGGCACAGCCCGTTCCATGGGCATTGTTGTCGAGGACTAATGGGAGGGAGATGAGACCATGAAGCACGGAAAGAGATATACAGAGGCAGCGAAGCTGATTGACCGCAGCCAGTACTATGATGTTGCAGATGCAGTTGGCGTGATCAAGAAGACCGCTAACGCAAAGTTCGACGAGACCGTTGAGTTGCACGTGCGCACGGGCGCAGACGGCCGTCACGCAGATCAGCAGATCCGCGGCGCGGTTGTTCTCCCGCACGGCACCGGTAAGACGGTCCGCATCCTCGTGTTCGCAAAGGGACCGAAGGAGGATGAGGCTAAGGCGGCAGGCGCTGATTTTGTCGGCGGCCAGGAGCTGATCCCGAAGATTCAGAACGAGGGCTGGCTTGATTTCGACGTTGTCGTTGCAACCCCGGACATGATGGGCGTTGTCGGTCGCTTGGGTAAGGTGCTCGGACCGAAGGGTCTCATGCCGAACCCGAAGTCCGGTACGGTCACGATGGATCTCACCAAGGCAATCGCTGACATCAAGGCAGGTAAGGTTGAGTACCGTCTGGATAAGACCAACATCATCCACTGCCCGATCGGCAAGGCTTCCTTCACCGAGGAGCAGCTGAGAGAGAACCTTCAGGCGCTGCTTGATGCGCTGAACAAGGCGAAGCCGTCGTCCCTGAAGGGCGCTTACATGAAGAGCGCTGTGCTCACGAGCACCATGGGCCCCGGCGTGAAGCTCAACACCGCAAAGATCACAAACTAAGAACTTGACAAAAAGCTGATTTTGTGTTAGCTTTTAACAGCTAGAATAATCTTGCCGAAGACAGCGGACGCCAATGGCGTAAGGAACTCTTGTCCGCCGAGGAGGATGCTCACATTTGTGAATGTATCGAACTCGTCTGTCCTGCGGCAGGCGAGTTCTTTTGTTTTGCAAGTACGGAAGAAGGAGGAAACGAGATGAGAGATTCTAAGATCGACCAGAAGCAGCCGGTCGTGAAGGAAATCGCTGCGCTCTTAGACGGCGCAAGCTCCGCAGTGGTCGTTGACTACCGCGGCCTCACGGTCGAGCAGGACACCCAGCTCAGAAAGCAGCTGAGAGAAGCCGGCGTTGTCTACAAGGTCTACAAGAATACCATGGTCCGCATCGCAGCAAAGGGCACGGAATTCGAGAAGTTCGACGCTTATCTGGAGGGACCGACGGCGCTTGCAGTCAGCAAGGACGACGCTACGGCGCCCGCAAGACTGCTTGCGAAGTTCGCGAAGACCGCACCGAAGCTTGAGATCAAGGGCGGTATCGTCGAGGGCGCTGCTTACGACGCACAGGGAATGGCTGCAATCGCAGCGGTTCCGTCGAGAGAGGAGCTGCTCGGCAGACTCTTCGGCAGCATGCAGAGCCCGATCACGAACTTTGCACGCGTCATCAAGCAGATTGCAGAGAAGGACGCGGCACCGGCGGCAGAGTAAGTCGCAGTTTCAAACGATATTATCAAATTTTAATTCCACGATATAGGAGGATACAGAGATGGCAAGTTAAGCACGCAGGAATTCATTGACGCGTTGAAGGAGCTCTCCGTTCTCGAGCTGAACGAGCTTGTTAAGGCTTGCGAGGAGGAGTTTGGTGTTTCCGCAGCAGCAGGTGTTGTTGTCGCAGGTCCGGCAGCGGGCGGCGCAGCGGCTGAGGAGGAGAAGACCGAGTTTGATGTCGAGCTCACCGAGGTCGGCGCAAACAAGGTTAAGGTCATCAAGGTTGTCCGTGAGGCAACTTCCCTTGGCCTCAAGGAGGCAAAGGAGCTTGTTGACGGCGCACCGAAGATGGTGAAGACCGGCATCTCCAAGGAAGAGGCTGAGGCTCTGAAGAAGGAGCTCGAGGAAGTCGGCGCTAAGGTTACCCTGAAGTAAGACTTGCTTTTTGGAAGAGCGGGGCAGAAATGCCCCGCTCTTTTTTTATGAGTTATAGGAGAGTTATAGGACAAAAAGAGTCGGTAAAAAGCCCCTCAGACCCTTGATAAACAAGGCTGTTTTTGAGGGCTTGGCCGAAGGTCAGCCTGTAAATCCAGGGGAAGCCTTGCGCCCGCAGATACGCTGCCCCGCACAGAGGGACTATCACAAAATCAGGCACAGCTTGCAGAAGTGCGTAGAATCGAGTATTCTTAAGACAGAGTTTGCCGTTTAGACGGCGGCTCAAAACGGACTTCGCAAGAGGTGAGAAAGGCAGGTTATCCGGATGTTTCAGGACGAATACAGTCGTTGGTGCCAGGCAGAGCTAGTTGATTTTGACCTAAAGAGAGAACTCACGGAAATTGCGGGAGATGAGGATGCGATTCGCGAGCGCTTTGCCGCGAGCCTCAGCTTTGGTACGGCAGGACTTCGCGGAACGCTCGGTGTCGGGACAAACCGCATGAATATCTGGGTGGTGCGTCAGGCGACCCAGGGCATCGCAGACTGGGTTAAGACGAAGGGCGGCAGTCAGACGGTTGCCATCAGCTATGACAGCCGCTTAAAGGGCTGGAATTTTGCGCGCGATGCGGCTTCCGTGCTCGCGGCAAACGGCATTCAAGTTCGCCTCTACGATGAGCTCATGCCGGTTCCGGCGCTCTCCTTTGCGACGCGCTACTACAACTGTAATGCAGGTATCATGATTACGGCATCTCACAATCCGGCAAAGTACAACGGCTACAAAGCCTACGGTGCGGACGGCTGCCAGGTCACGGATGAAGACGCGGCCATTGTCTACGCGGCAATTCAGAAGACCGATGTGCTCGGCGGCGCAAAGTTCATGAGCTTTGCGGAGGGCGTTGAGAAGGGGCTGATTCGCTTTGTCGAGGATGCCTGCAAGGAGGCCTTCTATGCGGCGGTCGAGTCCCGTCAGGTTCGCCCGGGTATCTGCAAGACAGCCGGCTTAAAGCTCGTCTATTCTCCGTTAAACGGAACCGGTCTCGTGCCGGTGACGCGCGTCTTAAAGGACATCGGCATCGAGGATGTGACCATTGTCAAGGAACAGGAGTATCCGAACGGCTACTTCACCACCTGCCCCTATCCGAACCCCGAGATTTGAGGCCCTCGAGAAGGGACTTGCGCTCGCAAAGGAGACCGGCGCGGACTTGATGCTCGCGACGGATCCGGATGCGGACCGCGTCGGCATTGCGATGCGGACGCCGAGCGGTGAGTATGAACTCGTGAGCGGCAATGAGATGGGCGTCCTTTTGCTCGACTACATTGCGGCGGGCAGAATCGAAGCCGGCACCATGCCGGAGCGCCCGGTTGCGGTCAAGTCCGTTGTTTCGACCCGGCTCGCAGACAGAATTGCAGAGCACTACGGCGTGGAACTCCGCAGTGTGCTCACGGGCTTTAAGTGGATCGGAGACCAGATTCACAGACTGGAGACAGAGAATGAGGCAGAGCGCTTCATCTTCGGCTTTGAGGAGAGCTACGGCTACCTCGCGGGAAGCTATGTTCGCGACAAGGACGCTGTCGTCGCAAGCATGCTGATCTGCGAAATGGCGGCGTATTATCGCAGCATCGGCTCCTCCATCAAGGCGCGCCTTGAGGAAATCTATGCGAGCTACGGCCACTATCTGAACGCCGTGGACAGCTTTGAGTTCCCGGGTCTCTCCGGTATGGAGAAGATGGGCGGTATCATGGAGGCACTCCGTAAGAATCCGCCGAAGGAGCTCGCGGGCTATGCGGTTACGACCGTCACGGACTTTGAGAACAGTGAGTCCACAGGTCTGCCGCGCGCCAACATCCTGGTTTTTGCGCTGGAGAACGGCGAGAGCGTGATCGTCCGTCCGTCCGGCACGGAGCCGAAAATTAAGACCTATTTCACGACCAAGGGTCAGGGCATGGAAGAGGCCAAGCAGGAAAAGGAGAAACTGGCGGCAGCGATGAAGCCGCTGCTTGCCTGAGAGGAAGGAAGCTATGGCAAAAGAAATTTTGTTGTTTTCCCGCGATGACTGCGGGTACTGCGCGAAGGCGCATAAGGCAATTGCGGAGCTGAAGGCGGAGAATCCGGCCTACGGCACGCTCTCCCTCCGTGAGGTCGAGGAGACCCGGGAGCCGGAGTTCATTGAGAAATTTGATTACTATGCGGTGCCGACCCTCTATCTGGACGGCGTGAAGAAGTTCGAAGCGCACATCGGCATGGGCTACGATGAAATCAAAGACGCCGTGAAGCGCGTCTTCGACGAAGCGCTCGGCTGATGCAATATTTGATCTCGTTCCTCGAGGGCATGATTACCTTCATCTCTCCCTGCCTCCTGCCGCTCTTGCCGGTCTATGTGAGCTATTTTGCGGGCGGCGGGGAGAGAAGCCTCGGAAAGACCATGCGGAATGCGGTGGGCTTTGTGCTCGGCTTCAGCCTGGTCTTTATGGCGATGGGGGCACTCGCGGGAACAGTGGGCGGCTTTCTGGGCCAACATCGGACGGCGGTGAATCTGATCTCCGGCGTCATTGTCATTATCTTCGGACTGAACTTTCTCGGCGTATTTCGCTTTCAGCTGTTTCGCGGCGGCGCGCGTAGCCTCGGGACCAAGGAGCTCGGCTTCTTTTCCTCGATGCTCTTCGGCGCGATTTTCTCGATCGGCTGGACGCCTTGCGTCGGTGTGTTCCTCGGTTCCGCGCTTGCGCTTGCTTCGCAGAGCGGGCACGCCGGGGAGGGAATACGAATGCTGCTCGCCTATTCACTGGGCCTCGGTGTTCCGTTCCTGATCAGCGCTGCGCTGATCGATCGTCTGAAGGAGAGTTTTGCCGTGATTAAGTCGCACTACGGCATCATCAACCGCGTGAGCGGCATCTTCCTGGTTTTGGTCGGCATCCTGATGGCGACAGGCACCATGGGGCGCCTGCTCTCCCTCCTCACAGTCTGAGGAGAGAATGCGGACCGGAAAGGGAAATGAACAAATGAAAAAGATTACAACATGGATTTTAGCGCTGCTGCTCCTTGTCGCACTGGTCGGCGGCGGAACGCTGTACCGCAAGTTTGCGGCAGGGCAGAGCGGCTCGCAGCTGCAGGCCGAGTCCAAGAAGGCGGAGAGCAGCACAGAGAGCAGTGCGGAGAGCCGCGCTGCGGAGGGACAGGACAGCATAACGGCAAAAGCCGGAACGGAACAGACGACCGCCGCGGCGGAGGAGAGCAGCGAGGCTTTAAGCGAAGCGCCGGATTTCACGGTGCAGGATGCGGACGGCACGGCGCACAAGCTCTCGGAATACAAGGGTAAGCCCGTTGTCCTGAACTTCTGGGCGAGCTGGTGCGGCCCCTGCCGCATGGAAATGCCCGAGTTTGACGAGGTTTACAAGGCACGCGGTGAGGAGGTTCACTTCCTCATGGTCAACATGACCGACGGAAATCGCGAGACCGTAAAGACGGCTTCCGAGTTTGTCTCGAAGCAGGGCTACAGCCTGCCCATCCTCTACGATACGGCGCAGGATGCGGCGCAGACGTACGGCGTCTTCTCGATTCCCTGCACCTACTTTATCGATGCGGACGGCATGCTGACCGCACAGGCGCGCGGTGCCATCAACAAGGAGACACTGGAGCGCGGCATTGATATGATTGTAAAGCAGTAAAGCGAAGTCGACAGAAAAAGAGCCCCGAATTCACCGGCTGTTCCGGTGAATTCGGGGCTCTTTTGCGTTCCGCTTCAGAGTTCGCGCTCCAAGAGAGCGCGGATGGAGTTCATGGTGGAGTGCATCTGGTAGTTCAGAAGAAAAAGGGCGTTGGCATCGTGCGGGTAGTTCTCCTCGGCGTAGGTGAGGAGCGGCATTACGGCGCGTTCGGTCTCCTCGATGTAGTCGAGGAGCTTGTCCCTTGAGAAGCCGTAGACCATGTAAGAGAGATTGTTGCAGCGATCCAAGAGCTTGGTTAAAACAGCAATGCGATTGCCGGGAATGCGCGCAAAGTAGCGGTCCCGCGCGACGCTATGTTCCACACCGGGTTCCGGGAAGAAACTGAGACGGCGCACAGCCTCTGTACGGTCGCATTGACCGGGAGTTCCTCCGGCAGGATGTGGCAGTCCTCACAGGTGTCATGAAGCAGCGCCGTTGCAATGAGCTCATCCTCCGCGAGTCCGAGCGCCAGGGCATGACATGCCATGGTCAGAGGGTGGATGATGTAGGGGAGCTTAGCGGGTCCTTTGCGCCGCTGTCCCGCGTGACAGCGCTCGGCAAAGAGCAGAGCCTTGGGGGTTTCCGCAAAGTCATAGCGCGCGGCGGCTTCGAGGACCTTGGTCCTGAGCTCCGCGACTTGTATGAAGTGTTCATAGGACATGGCGGTTTTCATGACAACTCCTTCTATGGACGGTTCATCATACGCAGCAATTCTATTGTCGGCTCTTTTGCGGACGAAATCAAGCAGACCTTGCATTTTCGGCAAAACGCCCAGAAAGCGGCGGCTTATCAGAGGGCGTTTTGCTATTTTGCAAAGCGCCGAAAATCTGTGTATAATGGGGGAAAGTGAAAGCCAACGGAGGTGTTACCATGGACTATGAGAAATTGATTGAACAGAGACAGTCGTTGCGCTCGTTTGAGCGGAAGGAAGTTCCGGCGGCGGCCCTTGCGGACTTACAGACTTATTTTGCGAAGACGGAGCGCATTTTGCCCGAACTCGGACTGGAACTGCACTGCGCTGCGGGTAGCGGAACAGGGCTCGAGGGCATTGCGGGCTACGGCGGCAATGCTTTTTCCGCGCCGCTCTACTTGCTTCTGCTCTCGGAAGAGAAGGAGGGCTGGCTTGAAAACGCCGGCTTTGTGGGCGAGCAGTTATTCTTAAAGCTGATCGAGCTCGGACTCTCGGCATGCTGGCTCACCCTGACCGACGGGGCGGCAACCAAGCGGGCGCTCGGCATTGAGGGCGATAAAAAGGCGGCTGCGCTCTTTGCGGTCGGCTACGGGAAGGCAGAGCGGGCAGAGACCCGTCTCGACATCGACACGCCCGCCAATGTCAAGGTAGACACACGCGCGGGTCACATTGCCCCGAAGATTTCCGAGCAGGCCCTTTTCTATGAGGAGCGCTTCGGACAGAATCGGAGTTCATCGAGGATCAATTCGATCCCTTCCTCGACAAGGCACTCTATGCGGCGAGCCTTGCGCCGAGTTTCTTAAACCGTCAGAACTACCGCTATTTGCAGAGCGGGCGCACCCTCTACCTTCTCGACGCGGCGGATGCGAAGACCTGCGAAGAGGACAGATGTCTGAGCCTCGGCGCGACCATGGCGAATTTCTGGCTGGTCTATTCGAAGTACAATGCGAACGCTTATCGCTGGGAACTCGGCGGTACGGCAGAGCCCCGAGATGCAGCTGCCGGCGGATTACAGCATTGCGGCACAGCTTCGTCTTTTCTAAATCCAACTAAGGCTGGGAACATTCTATGGGACTTACAACCTCGCCTCTCGTCAGCGGAGGCCAATGGACAGATGACAACAGCGCGCGTCATGCCTCGCTTTTGCACCGCTTGCTTGATATCGGGGAACTCTTGATGGCAAGCGGCGCGGAGGTAAACCGCGTTGAGGACACTCTGACCCGCATGGGAAAGGCGTACGGCGCATCCCACATGAATGTATTTGTGATTACAACAAGCATCGTGGTCACGATGATTTTTCCGGACGGCACGGAGCGCACGCAGACCAGACGCATACGAAACGGCGGCTCTACGGACTTTACCCTGCTCGAGGACTTGAATGCACTCAGTAGGCGCTGCTGCGCAAATCCGCTCCCCGTTGAGGATTTGAAGGAGAAGATAGAGGAAATCCGTGCCCGGAAACATTCGGATTTGCTCTATTACGTGGGAAATGTGGTCGGTGCCGGAAGCTTTACCGCCTTTTTTGCGGGGACGCTGCCGGATGTCATTGCGGCGAGCATACTCGGGCTGCTTGTCTCTGCCATGCGAAAGCGACTCGGGAAATCACGCCGACACCGGTCATCGACAACTTTGTCGGCTCCTTCCTGACGGGCTGCCTGCTCGGCGGAACGGTGCAGGCGCTGCCCTTCCTCCACATGGACGCCATCATAATCGGAGAAGTCATGCTCTTTGTGCCCGGAATTGCGATGACCAATGCGGTGCGCGATGTCCTGTCGGGCGATACCATGGCGGGAATGATGCGCCTTCTTGAGAGTCTGCTCTGGACAGTCGCGCTGGCCTGCGGTTTCATGGCAAGCCTGGCGCTGATCAACATGCTCTCCTGAACCTAAAACGATGAAAATAGGAGAGAAGAGCGTATGAGCGAGGAAATGCGCACGGTAGTCATTCAGCTTCTGGCAGCCTTCATGGGCGCGGGGAGCTTTGCGATTTTATTTCAGTTGAAGCGAAAGTATCTCTTCATCGCGGCGCTCGGCGGTGCGCTGGAGTGGGGCGTGTATTTGCTGCTCATGAAGCTCATCGGCGCGGTATTCCCGGCGAGTTTTCTCGCCTCGGCCTTCACCGCGCTCTATGCGGAACTGCTGGCACGGTGGCAGCGGGCTCCGGTGACCATTTTCTTTATCTCGGGGATTATCCCTTTGGTGCCGGGAAGCAGCCTTTACTATACGATGAGCGCCATTGTACACGGTGACAGCGAGGCGGCGAGCTATTACAGTTCCAGAACCATTCAGTATGCGTTTGCGATTGCGGCCGGCATCTCCGTCATCACGGCGGTCTTTGAGATGTGGCGCACGCTGAAGGCGAAGTTAAAAAAAGAAGCGCGCCGAAATCGGCAGAACAGCATATAAAACAAGCGCCCCGCGAATTTGATATGTACCCTCTTTACTGGACACGAAAGTGTCACAGTAAGGAGGGTTTTATCATGCGCTATGATTATGAATTTAAGAAGATGTGTGTCGACCTGTATCGACAGGGGAAATGGCCAGAGACACCGGAGGGTTACAACGATCCGAGTAACTTTCACATCATGATTCGTCGATGGGCTCGTGCCGAAAAGGCAAATGGCTCCCAGGTCCTAAAGCATGGAAAGCAGCATCCGTGGACGCCTGAAGAGAAACTGAAGCTAATCACAAAGGTTCTCGCCGGGAGGACGGCACAGTCCGTTGCGCTAGAGGCCGGCATTGGGAGCCGTCTGCTCTATGACTGGGTGCAAAAATATAAGATTTACGGGTACAATGGACTTGTAAGTAAGAAGAAAGGACGCAAGCCAAAGGATCCTGCGAAGATGAAGAAAGTAAATATCAACAATCCCAGAAAACTTAAGGAGAGTGAATACGAGGAGCTCCTCCGGCTTCGTGAAGAGAACGCCTTGATTAAGGCCGAGAACGAAGTAATAAAAAAAAGGATAGCCTTGAGGGAAGAAAAGGAAGCTGCGCGACTCAAGGCGAGAAAGCAGCGATCATCAAAGAACTCCGCGACAGAGGATACAAACTGAAGTACCTGCTGACAGCAATGGGAATGTCCCGGTCCACCTACTACTATGAACTTGGCAGGACTGACGCAGTTGCTCTCAGGAATACAGGCCTTTCCGCAGAGATCCGCAGAATTTACGATGAGAACCGGCAGCGATATGGTGTCCGCCGAATTACGGCGGAGCTGCATAATCGTGGATTTGAGGTCAATCACAAGCGTGTTCAGCGGCTCATGCACGACATGGAACTGTTCGGCAAGCGTCCGAAGGAGAAGTATTATTCCTACAAAGGTGAGGTGGGCAAGACCGCTGACAATCTCCTTAAACAGGATTTTATTTCAGACACACCCCTCGAGAAATGGACAACAGACGTATCCCAGTTCAACATGGGATGGGGGAAGTGCTACTTTTCTCCGATCCTCGACATGTGCGGGAACGAGATTATCTCGTACAATGTTTCGCTGCATCCTAATATGGAACAGATCAAGGACATGCTGGATAAGGCATTTGCAAAGTTCCCAAAGTTAACAGGCTTGATTATGCATTCAGATCAGGGCTGGCAGTATCAGCACGCCTACTATCGAACCGAGCTTGAGAAGCATGGCATCACACAGTCGATGTCCAGAAAGGGGAATTGCCATGATAACGGCATTATGGAGTCGTTCTTTGGTCGGATGAAGAATGAGATGTTCTATGGACATGAGCAAGAGTTCAAGTCCTTTGAGGAATTCGTTACTGCAGTCGATGATTATATCGATTACTATAACAACAGGAGAATCCAGAAGAAAACAAACTGGATGCCTCCTGTACAATACAGGAAAGCATCCAGTTGTGGTGCCTAACGATAGTCAATGTGTCCAGAATTCTGGGTACATATCAATTCCGGAAGGGATTCGCGGGGCGCTTTTGATATGGAATCTCCCCTAAGTGTGCGTACCGATTGAAATCGACAGAGGCCGGGGGAGATGTTGCAAAAATTATTTCTTTCTCGAAACCACATAGTAGGGCAGCGCCACAAAGACCGCACCGCCGATGATGTTGCCGAGGGTGACCGCCGCGAGGTTAAAAATCCAGCCGTTTACGCTCACAGCCTGACCGGCGGGGACTAAAGCGCCGAGGTGAGCAGGGTCATATTGGCAATGCTGTGCTCAAAGCCGGTCGTGATGAAGGCGAAGAGACACCAGAAGCACATGAGAATCTTAGCGCTCTCGTTCTTGACGCGGAAACCGCACCAAACCGTAAGGCAGACCAGAATGTTGCAGAGGATGCCGCGCGATACAAGCGGCACAAAACCGGCCGACATCTTGGCAAAGGCGCCCTTTGCAACGGCTTCCGCGACCGCACCGGTCTGCAGGCCGCTCGCGTAGAAGAGCAGGGAGAGCAGTACGGAACCCGCGACATTGCCGAGCCAGCAGACACACCAGAGCTTCAGGAGCTCTGCCGCACTAATCTTGCCTTCAAGGACACCGGCCGTCATGACCATGGTGTTGCCGGTAAAGAGTTCCGCGCCGGCAATGATCACGAGACTCAGCGCGACACAGAAGGATGCGCCCATCACAATCTTTGCCGCCGGGTTACCGGCCAAAAGGCCGCTTTCCGTGAAAATCAAAAGAATGCCGAAGCCGATATAAGCGCCTGCCAGCATGGACATGAGAAAATACCCGAGGGGGTTTTTCTTCAGTAAGCCGACTTTCGCAGCTGCCGCATTGGTCATTGCCGAAAATTCATCTTGGTACATGGCCTTACCCTCCGAAAAAACAATATTTGACTGAATTGTGCGAATTTATTATAGCTTAGCGCGCGGGCTTTGTCAGCACACAGTCTCACTCGGAGTGAGGTCATACCGGACGGGGCGTACGCGGTGTTTTAGAAGGCGAGTGCATCGGGTAGAAGCGCTTGAAACGGTAACAGTTTCTAAACTATACTGGACTTAGTAGCTTAAAACCGATTTCTTCAGAGCAGCGGTCGGAGTTTGCTTGCTTGAGAGGAGCAGAGCATGAGGAGAGAAACGCCTGAAAAGAAGCGGCAGGATGAAAAACGGCTCATTTCGGAGATGATCGCATATTACTGCCAAAAGAAGCACGGCAGCGCGGCAGGGCTGCTCTGTGAGGATTGCCTGAAACTGGAGGGCTATGCGCACACGCGCATTGCGCGCTGCCCGTTCACGGAGAGCAAGACCTTTTGCAGCCACTGCGAAGTGCACTGCTACGCGCCCGAGATGCGGGAGAGGATACGCGAACTCATGCGCTACAGCGGTCCGCACATGCTCATACGTCACCCGCTCCTCGTGGTGCGGCACGCACTCACGGGCATGCAAAACAAAAACACAGGCAAAAAGGGGAGGGGAGAAGGATGATCAAAATGCGGCTCATACGGCTCCTAAAGGGAGCCGGTCAGTACGTTGTTTACCAGATACTCTGGCAGTGGCTGTCGCTCCTGGTACAGATTGTGATTGTTTGGAATATCGCGGGGCTCATCGAGGACGCCGGGAACCAAGGAATCCGCACGGAGCGCATTCTCGTTGCGCTCGGAATTATCATACCCGGGCTTTTACTCCGTTTTGTCTGTGACCGCCTCTATACCGCGGCGAGCTTCCGCGCGAGCGCGGACGTGAAGCGCATTCTCCGCGGCCGCATTTATCAAAAAATACTGCGGCTCGGCCCTTCTTACCGGGAACAAATCGGCAGCGCCGAACTGGTGCAGATGTCGGGTGAAGGCGTTGAGCAGCTCGAGACCTATTTCGGCCGGTATTTAAGTCAGTTCTTTTACGCCCTGCTTGCGCCGCTCACCCTGTTCTTTGTGCTGTCCCCGATCGATCTTAGAACAGCGACCCTGCTGCTCCTCGCGGTTCCGCTGATTCCGGTGGTCATCATGCTCGTCATGCTGGTCGCAAAGCGACTTCTGAGTCGCTATTTTGACATCTACTACGGGCTCGGAGACAGCTTTCTTGAAAAGCTGCAGGGCATGACCACTCTGAAGATTTATCAGGCGGATCGGGCGGCGGCTGAAGATATGGACCGGGAGTCCGAGCGCTTCCGTAAGATTACGATGAAGGTGCTTACCATGCAGTTAAACAGCACCTCGGTCATGGACATCATCGCCTACGGCGGTGCGGCGGTCGGCATTGTGTCGGCCTTGACCCGCTTTGCGAGCGGCGAACTCTCCCTGGCGGGCGTGCTCATGTTCATTCTGCTCGCGGCAGAGTTCTTTCTGCCGATGCGCATCCTAGGCAGCTTCTTTCCATATCGGCATGAACGGCATGAAGGCGAGCGACCGCATTTTTGCTTTTCTGGATCTCCCGGAACCCGAGCCGGGACAGGCAGAACTCGGCGCGGGGCATATCGACATCCGCATGGAAGATCTCAGCTTTTCCTATGAGGAGAGCCGCCCAATCTTAAAGGGCATCACGCTCGCGCTTCCCGCGCAGTCCTTTGTGTCCCTGGTCGGTGTTTCCGGCTCCGGGAAATCCACGATTGCCGGCATACTCATGGGGCGGAACAGAGGTTACGGCGGCTCGCTGCGGCTGAACGGCGAAGAGCTGAGCCGCATTTCGACCGAGAGCCTTATGGATCACCTGACCATGGTAGGGCATGACAGCCGGTTCTTCCGCGCGAGCGTGCGGGAAAACCTCCTGCTCGCAAAGCCGGAGGCGACCGAGCTTGAGATGAAAGAGGCGCTCCGAAAGGTGAATCTCCTCTCCTTTATCGAAGCGCAGGGCGGTCTCGAGATGCAGCTTACATCGAACGGCAGCAACCTCTCGGGCGGACAAAAGCAGCGCCTTGCGCTCGCAAGAGCCCTGCTTCACGACACGCCCGTCTACATCTTTGACGAGGCCACTTCGAACATCGATGCCGAGAGCGAGGAGATGATCATGGCGGTCATACACGAGCTCACAAAGAGCAGAACCGTGCTGCTCATCTCGCACCGACTTGCGAATGTGGTAGACAGCGACAAAATCTATATGCTAAAGGACGGCAAAATCGCGGAGGCGGGCAGTCACGCGGAATTAATGCGACAAGCGGGGGCGTATCGGCGCCTCTTTGAGGAACAGAGTCAGCTTGAGCGCTTTGCAGAAGGGAGGCATGACAGTCATGCATAAACGGAGATCGGATCTCGCAATCATGGGCAGCTTAATCGGGCTCGTGAAGCCTCTTACTCTCATTATGTTAACCGGCATTCTGCTCGGCGTGCTCGGCTTTCTCTGCGCCATTTTCATCACGATACTCGGCGGCTACGGTGTAATCAAGGGGCTCGCAGCGGTCGCGGGCAGCGAAGTTCCGGGGCAGTTCACGGCGTTGTTCGGCGGCTCTTCTAAGCAGCTCTTTACCGCAATCTTGGTGTTTGCGATTTTGCGCGGCATCCTGCACTACGGCGAGCAGTACTGTAACCACTACATTGCCTTCCGCATTTTGGCCATCATCCGCCATAAGGTCTTTGCGGTTCTTAGAAAACTCTGCCCGGCAAAGCTTGAGGGCAGGGATAAGGGCAATCTCATTGCCGTCATCACGAGCGATATCGAACTGCTGGAAGTGTTCTTTGCCCACACCATATCCCCGATTGCGATTGCCTTTTTGACCTCGCTCATCATGGCGGGCTTTATCGGGGCGCAGCACAGACTTGCGGGCTTCCTTGCTGTCCTCGCGTATGTGACGGTCGGCATAGGCCTTCCGATTCGGAATGGCAGGCGGAGCGCCGAGGCGGGCATGGCCTTACGAAGCGAGATGGGAGAACTCAATCACTTTGTCTTGGAGAGCCTCTACGGCGTGGACGAGCTCCTGCAGTTCAATCGGGGAGAAGCGAAGCTCGCGGAAATGGAGCAAAGATCAGAACGGCTTGCGGGCTTTCAGAAAAAGCTGAGCGGCTTTGAGGGTTCGCAGCGCGCACTCACCAATCTGGTCATTCAGCTCTATTCCTTCGGTATGCTCTTTTTGATGCTCTTCCTCTATCGGCGGGGAGAGGCCACGTTCTCGGGCATGCTGCTTGCGACCCTCGCGATGATGGGCTCCTTCGGACCCGTGGTTGCGCTCTCCTCGCTCTCGAATAACTTAAATCAGACGCTGGCCTGCGGAGAGCGCGTGCTCTCGCTGCTCGAAGAGACGCCGGAGGTGGCAGAGCGAAGCGACGGGGAGACGCCGCGCTTCGAGGGCGCAGAGCTTGACTGCGTTAGCTTTGCCTACCGTGAGGAGAAGATTTTGAACGAGTTCTCTCTGCAAATCGAAAGAGGGAAGGTGCTCGGCATTCACGGCGCGAGCGGCTCCGGAAAATCGACCCTTTTAAAGCTCCTGATGCGCTTCTGGGATGTGCAGAAGGGGGCGGTGCGAATCTCGGGGGAGGATGTGCGGGACATACAAACCGCAGCGCTCCGAGAAATGACAAGCTATGTGACCCAGGACACCGTGCTCTTCCACGATACGATTGCAAAGAACATAGCGGTCGCAAAGCTCGATGCGACACAGGCGGAGATTGAGGCCGCGGCGGCAAAGGCAAGCATCCATGACTTCATCATGAGCCTTCCGAAGGGCTATGAGACCGAACTCGGCGAGCTCGGCGACAGGCTCTCGGGCGGAGAAAAGCAGAGGATAGGCCTCGCAAGAGCCTTTCTCCACGAGGCCGATTTTATCCTATTGGATGAGCCGACCAGCAATCTGGACGTGCTGAACGAGGGCATTATCTTAAAATCGCTCTCAGCGGAAAAAGAAGGAAAAACCATAGTGCTGGTCTCGCACCGGCAGTCCACCCTGTCTGTTGCGGATTGCCGCTATCACATGGACAACGGGCGGATTTCGTAAGCGCGGAAGGGAAAAGCGACAGGGCAGGGGGTCCTGCCCATATATTTTTATAAAAGGTGGAAAGAATGCGAGATGTAATTGTTGTGGAATATTACGATACAGAAGAATCCGTGCGCTGTAGGCAGTGGGCTGATAAAAAAAAAGGGTTGGATGTGGCAAAGCGTTGGCTTGCTTGTTGCTTTGCAGGAATCGGGGTGGTGGGCTTTGCGGAATCACTGGGAGATATTGAACGTACGCAGATATTTTGCACTCTAATGGGTTTCGGATTTATTTGGTTACTCATGCAACATATTTGGCGGACATCAAAAACGGTAAGTCAGATGAAAAGGCAGGAATACGAGTTGCAAGGCATTAGAATGATTCTGTGCGAGAAAGGGATCGTATTAAAGACCGGTAGGCGAAGTTGGCAAGGCATTAAATTGGTTATTGGCAAGGAGAGCTTAGCATTGCTGAGTTCCATACGAGTTTACCTAGCCATTCCAAAGACAGAATTGTCAGAGGAACAGATTTCGCAAATTCGTATATGGATGCAAGAGGCAAAGAAAGCGGAAGCAAGGGGAGAGAAGCAAGAAGATCAATCCGGTATTTGTTGGGTAGAAGTAAAGAAGATGTGCTTCCTGGGTTTTCTCAATATGGGATTCCCGGTCCTTGCACTGAGCTTTTCGCTGGTGTTGGGACTTATTGTGTGGGTTTTGTGTTACAGGGCATCCGATATGTTTTGGAGTGTACTTCTGGGTGTTGAGATGGGAATCATACTTCTGATAATCGTTAGTACACTCGAAGGAATGCTCTATAGATGTATATGGTCAGTGGATGAGGCGAAAAAGGTGGATCCGAGTGCTCCGGAAATGGAATTATATCGGGAAGTGTTTCCTAAAAGAAAGATTTCTGAGGAAGAAGCGCGGGAACTTTTCCCGGATATAGATTCGATTTACACGATTTCCTGTAAGCATGGGAGAATTATTATGTATGGCTATCAGGGATTTATTGTCCTGTATAAAAACATAGGGCGTGCCCTGTAGCTGTGAAGCGGATGTTACAGTGTAGTTTCGCCGGAAGAAGTATCGCGTGATATATTTGGCGCTGACTGAAGCAGAAATGGCGGCTTAACTTGCTCCGGTAATTAACGCACAATAGAATTAATCCCAGGCAGCAGTGAAATCTGCTGCCTGGGATTATATTGAGGACTGATATGAACGATAAAATAGTTGTTCCAAAGCTGGAAAAGAAACGCTTAATGGAGTATTTCTGGGCGGTGAGAAAAACGCCGTTATTTCAGCGCCTTGATAAAATCACGGGAATCGCACTGCTTTCGTGATTGTCATACGAAATACCAATATTCTGACAAGCGAATATTGGTATTTTCTGATGGGATTCAACGGACTTATTTTTTTCGTTCAGTGGTTGCTTCGGGTGGAACAAGTAACGAGGCTATTCCAGGCCGATGACGAGAAGATTCTCCTTTCAAAGGAGGGGTTTCTAATGCGAGATGGCATGCGGACTTGGAAGAATAAACGCTTGCTGGTGCGGAAGGATTATGCGACGATTGTATCGAAAACGAGTATCTATTTTGTTTTTTCCGTGAGAGATATGTCAGATGAACAGTTGCAGCGGCTCATACAATGGGTTTCGGAGGGGAAGTAGCAATGGAAGAGCAAATGAATCAAATTGAGATTCCCAACAGACCGCTTAGCGGAAATCAGCAACTGAATTGGCAGGAGATTCGAATATTTCGCTTTTGGTGTCTGCTTCAAAAAAACTTTGCCTGGGGACTGTTTTTCATTCTACCGTTTTCCGTTCTGATTTCCGGTGATTATATGGCTACAGCGAAAACCCATGTGCATCATCTGTTTGCTTTTCTGCTACATGGGGCTAGCATCGGATTGATTTTTGAATATGCGATGACAATCATACGGACTGTGCTTTGGGATGTAAGGGATATGCGTGAGAGTCGCTATACAGAGGAAACGATAGCGGATTTGGAAATGCTCTATGAAGGAAGGACGTCACTCTGTTTGGATGCGGATGATTGGGAATCCGCTCGATGGATTCGAGGCAGAAACGGATATGTGCTAAAACTGAAGAGAAAGGTTCCGAGACCTTTTGAACAGCGGGAATTGCAGTATTGGTTTTATAAGACGCAGCTTGACGAAGCGGAGGCAGGTGAAATTCAGAAATTTGTCGATACGGTCAATCGCTGAGATGCGGAAAGCCGGGGGGAAGGAGAGCATAGGATGCAAACCATCATTACGGTAGAGTACGGCGATGTCGAGGAAGCGGTGCGTTGTATACGATGGGCGGCAGGAAAAAAACACGCTTGGCGCTGGCAAAGCATTGGAGTAGTTGCCTGATTGCGGGACTCGGAATTGTGGGGTTTTTAGGGTCTTTGGCAGATACAGACCGAGCACAAGTGTTTTGTGTTTTGATGGGCTTCGGTTTAATCGGCTTGCTTCTTCAAGCCATTCGGCGGAGACTCAAATACAGCGATGAGATGCTGAAGAGAATACTTCAAATACAGGGGATACGTCTGATTCTATACGAGAAGGGAATTCTATCCGATACCGGAAAGCGAAGCTGGCTAGGCATTAAGTTGCTTGTCGGGAAAGAAACAGTAGCGCTTATGAGTTCCGTGCAAGTCTACCTGGCTATACCGAAGGCAGAATTGACAGACGAACAGCTTGCGCAGATTCGTGGCTGGATCCAAGCCGCAAAGAAATTAAGGCAAGAGGAAGAGAGACGAGAAGATCAAGAGTATATTTGCTGGGGAGAGGTCAAGAGGATGTGCTTCCTCGGGTTTATCCATTTGGGGAATCCGGTCCTTATGCTGTCTTTTTTACTGGTCTTGGCATTGATTGTTTTGGTTTTATTTCACAGTATGTCGGCTATGGTTTGGCGTGCACTGATGGGCGTTTCTCTGGGAATAATACTTCTTGATATTGTGATGATAGCGGAGAGGGCTCTGTATCGATGCATATGGTTCGTTGATGAAGAAAGAAGAAAGGATCCGAATGCACCGGACATGAAGCTCTATTGGGATAGATTTCTGAAAAAGGAAATTTCAGAAGCAAGCGCGAAGGAAGTACTTTGAATTATGGCGACATCCGCACCATACGTTGTAAACACGGAAAGATTATCCTGTACGGCACCCGCCTGTTTGTGGTTCTGTATCGGAACAGCGGGCGGGGGCTCTGAGTAATAAGCAATGGTCTTAATCCAGATTCTATTACCCGCAATAAAATCTTAAGATATGCGAGAAAAACGCAAGATATGTTTCTTGACGACTGTCGGAAAGCCATGCTAGGTTAAAAAAGGCTAATAATTAGAGATATCTAATGACAGGAGTTAGAGACAGAGATGAGAAAGTATGGTTTAAAGGCGCTTGCCATTGCAACCGCAATGAGCATGGTCCTATCGAGCCCGCTGCAGGTCTTTGCAAAGAGACGTGCGAACACGGCGGGAAGCTGGAAGCAGAGCGGTGAAAACTGGTCCTTCTTGGATGAAAAGGGACAGAATGTCCTCGGCTGGATTTACGAAAACGGCAGCTGGTACTATGTAGACCCGAAGACGGGAACACTTCGCAGCGGCTGGCTTTACCTTGCGGACGGCAGTCAGTACTTCTTCAGCAACAAGCACGACGGCAGCTTCGGCAAGATGCTGACCGGCTGGAACTGGATTGACGGCAACTGCTATTACTTTGTGACCGAGGCGGATGAGCGCGAGGGTAAGCTGATTAAGGATGGCACGACGCCGGACGGCTATCGCGTGGACAAGGACGGCAAGTGGGTCGATGCGAGCGGCAACATTCAGAGCCGCACGGGCGAGGGCTATATCACCAAGAGCGCAGGCAAGGGCGGCTCCGGCAGCGGAAATCGGGCGGAACGTCTTCTTCCGGGAAGCGCGGCAGTTCGGGCGGCGGCGGAAGCCGTGGCGGTAGAAGAGGCGGCGGCTCCGGCGGTTCGGGCGGCGGCAGCTCCCACACGACGCCGGTAAAGCCGGTACAGCCCGAGGAGCAGAGTAAGCCGGTACAGCCCGAGGCACAGCCGGCAAGCCCGAGTAACCCCGCACAGCAGGGCGGAATCAACCCGGAGGATCCGGCAAACCCGGCAGTGAATCCGGCAAATCCGGCGATAAGCCCGGAGACGCCGGTAAGCCCGGAAGTACCCGAGCATCCGGTGGGCCCGGTAGAAGATGACAGACCGGGTAAGAATGGGGATGCTTCCAAGCAAGAAAACGAGCAGCCCGAGAAGGAACTGAAGAGCCGCATGGTGCACCTGGGGTTTGCGGACTTTGTGACGGTGGTATTCCGTCAGGGATCGCTTGCGGACCATGAGATTTTTGTGGACGGCGTGAATGTCACCGAGGCAGTGCGAAAGGTGGACGATGCCGGCCGCGTGGTGAAGTGGGCTTCCACGGTGGCTTCTCCGAAGGAGCTGGTCGTGGTCAACAAGGCGGACGGCAGCACGGAGCAGACGCTTCGCCTGAATGCCGGTACCGCAAGCGAGACGGTCACGCCGGGCAATCCGGAGGATCAGCCGGACTACATTCTGTCCCGCGGGCGTGTCTCGAAGTTTGACTACCTGCTTGCGCCGAAGGACAAGGAGGGCAGAGACCGTATTCTTCCGGCAACGACGACCTTTGATCTTCTACAGGAGAGAAAAGAAAACAGCGACGCAGTCACGACCCAGTTCTATGTGAAGGCTGTGGAGATCAACGCAGAGGGCAAGGGCGTTCAAAAGGACAACATTGTTATCAAGTTCAATGTCGAGAACGAGGAACAGAAGAAGTGGTTTGAGGGCATCGACAGCCTGAAGATCATGAACAACGAGAACTGGCCGGTCAATCAGAACCCGACCTTCACGAAGGAAGTCAAGGACACGAAGCACGGCAAGAACGGCATCATCCAGATTCCGACGGGTCAGGATAACATGCGGAGCAGAGGCATCTACCGCGTGAACATTCACTCGAGCTATACGAACGAGACGGTCACAGTGCCGTTTGAGCTTGTGAGCAGCGCAAAGTTCGGCTTAAAGCAGCGCGTTGAGACCGCGAACCCGAAGGCGGGCGAGCGCGTCCAGTTCAACGTGGAGGCGAGCGGCGGCGAGAGCTTCGGAAACGATTTGAAGATTGATTCCATGCGCGTCACATTAAAGAAGCCGAGCGGCAAGGTCGTTGAGCTCAAGTACATCGACGATTTCTTCAACTTCGGCGACCTCTTTGTCCTCTACGGAAAGAGCTCCAATGAGGAGAAGACGGTCAACACGGACGAGGTCGGTGTCTACACATTAACGCTCAAGTACTCGGGCTATCAGACGATTAAGAAAAAGTTTGAGGTTTACCCGGGTCAGTCCTTCTTAAAGGAAGAGGACAGCGAGACCGAGTTGAAGGCAAAGAAGAGCGCGAGAAGTAAGCCGGTCGAGATCGATGCGGTCTCGAGTGCAACGACGGGTTCCGTCTCCGGCAAGAAGAGCTCCGGCAGCAGCGGCGGCGGCCAGTATGTGGACGGCCGCATGGTCTTTGACTACGATCTCCTGACCAATGCGCTGATTCTCAATGAGATTGAGGCGCTGAACGAGGATGCGCAGGCGGTGGTGAAGCGCTACTTCGACACGACGGAGAGCGATTACATCTATAAGGACGGCGCGGAGAAGCTGTACCGCTTCACGGACTACATGGATGCCTACAAGGAGGCGCGCCTTGCGGGCGGCAAGAGCCTCAGCTTCAAGGAATTTACGGACTCCCACGCGGCGGCAAGCTATGCGGGCCCGAACGAGGTGCAGAATGTCCTTGAGGACGGCAGCCTCGGCGCACTGACGAGCTTTAAGCTCTATAAGGGCGACAAGGTTCCGGACTTTAGCGGCACGACAGCGGTTGCGGGCAATGACTTTGTGCTGCACACGGACGACAGCGCTTACCTCGAGGCAATCCGCGGTCTCTATGTGGACGGCGAGAGCCGTAACCTCATGGACGCTTACGAGAAGCAGTACGTGCTGGACAAAGCGGCGGGCACGCTGACCGTGAAGCGAGGCGCATTTAACTTTTACAACACGCCGGAGGTCGGCGAGCACAAGCTGAAGATTGATGCGGGGCAGAAGTACAGAACGGCGGAACTGAAACTTACCTATACGGCTGCGGAGGCGTTGCCGACCCTTGCGCTGCAGGGCGAGGCAAAGCAGAACGCGGATATCACGGTGAATGTGGAAGGTCTCAGCGCGGAGAGATTGGCGGCAAAGCTCGCAAAGGTGGAGCTCAGCAATTCGGAAGAGAGCGGTCTCAGAAGACTCATGACGGCAACGGAGGGCGGCACGAGTTCCGACGATTACTATGAGCTCTCCGGCACACAGCTCATTCTGAAGGGCGGACTCTTTAAGACGACCGGCAATTACTCGCTCTATCTTAAGTTTACGGATGCCAAGATACCGGTGAAGTTAGACTTTACGGTCGCGGCGGCGGAGGCAACGCCCGAGCAGCCCGCGGCAGAGGAGAAGGCAGCGCCGAGCGGCGCGACCCTCGGCACGAATCGCGGTGTCTTTGGCAGCGAGACCGTCCTTAACTTCGAGGGACTTTCCGGGGAGGAACTCGGCAACTACCTCTCGAAGATCACGGAGCTCCGTGTGAACGGAACGGTTTTTGAAAAGAGCAACTTTAGCTACGGCCTCGGTGCCACTGCGTATGTGCTGAAAAAAGATGCTTACGGCAGAAACAATGCCCTGGCACTCGGCAGCACGGCGGCAGCGGCCGGCGAAAAGAAGATTGAAATTACGGCAGAGGGCTATGCGAAACTGACGGTCACGATTCCGGCAGAGGGCGGCGCTTCCGCGCCGGAGACGCCGGCAGTCGAGACCAAGGCAGCGCCGACAAGCGCAACGCTTGAGAAGGAAGAGAGCCTGCTCAGCAGCAATTGGCTTCTTCGCTTCGAGGGACTCTCGGCGGATGAGCTTGAGAGCTATCTTTCGAAGATCACGGAGCTCAGCGTAAACGGTACGGCCTACGAGCGTAAGAGCTACAGCTACGGTCTCGGGAACAGCGAGTACGGCTTCCACAAGGACAGCTACGGCAGAAATGACGGCCTCAAGTTTGCGCTCGGGGCTTTGGCGGCGGGCGAAAACCGCATTGTCGTAAAGGCCGAGGGCTACGCAGAGAAGGAATTTGCGGTGCAAAACGGAAGCGCTGCACCGGCCGAAACGGCAAAGAAGAAAGCGCCGACGGCTGCTCAGGCAGAGAAGGTTTCGCCGCGTCAGGGCTATGACAGCGGCACGAAGGAGGTCTATGATCTCACCTTCACGGGGCTCGATGCGGATGCGCTGGATACCTACCTCCGCGCAAAGGTGACAAAGCTCACGGTGAACGGAAAGCGTTACACGGAAGCGCAGAGCAAGAGCTACCTCTTCTCGATGGACGATAAGTATGCGACGCTCTTTGACAGAACTTACAAGAAGAACGGCATGCGTCTCTCGGCGAACGGCTTTACCGAGGCAAGCAATGAAGTAGTTCTTGAGGTAGAGGGGTACGAGCCCTTCCGCTTCACGGTGGAGCGCGCTGTAGGCGCGGAAGCCGAAAGCGGGGCGGAAACGAACGGAAAGGCTGTGCCGAGTGCGGCATCGGTCGAGAAGAAGACGCCGAATCCCTTCTATGAGAGCGGCTCCAAGCCGGCATACCGGCTGAGCTTCTCGGGGCTCTCGGAGGCGGAAACCGATACCTGGCTACGCAGCAGCGATCTGGAGGTTTCGGTGAACGGTAAGAAGGCAAAGTCGGTTTACGCAAACTATATCCACTCGAGTGACGACAGCTATGCCTTCATCTTGAAGAGCTATAAGCGCGCAGGCCTTTCTCTGAGCGGCAATCTCTTTGAGAGCGGCAGCAATGAGGTTACGGTGAAAGCCGGCGGCTATCAGGTCGGCAGCTTCACGCTTACGGTAGAATAAGGAAATCAGCAACGGAGGAAAGGGGCAGCGCGGAAACGCGCTGCCCCTTCTTTGCTTGTTAGAATCCGCGGAATATGAGAAAATAGGTAAAATTACAACAAAGTCATTTGGGGGAGAAAAGATGCGAGACACAGAGGCGGAGAGCAGACGGCTGTTGGGCAATAAGGCGTGGAACTTGCTCCGCAGAAGGGCGCAGGGCTATTCCGTGCCGCCGTTTTTCATTCTGGACCGGAACTTCTTTTTTCGCTTTCTTGGCGATAAACAGGAGCGCTATGCGGAGCTGCTTCGCAATCCTTCCGAGGAGACGGGGGCAGAGCTTCGTGCGCTCTTAGAGAGTTGCACGTTCGGAGAGGAGGCGGCGGAGAAGCTGAGACGCGAACTTCAGGTTGCGATGCCGCGGGCGGAGCGCTTTGCGGTGCGCAGCAGCTTCATTCTGGAGGGCGAGGAGCGGCACAGTTTTGACGGCCTTTTTCAGAGTGTGCTCGAGGTGCCGCGGGGCGATGAACTCTTACAGGCGGTAAAGGACTGCTATCTCTCCTGTTTCTCGGAGCGCGCCACCCGCTATATGCTGCAGTACGGGCTCTTTGACGAGAGCATGGCGGTGGCTGTGATTCTCCAGGACATGGCCGGAACCGGGCGGAATTTTACGGTCTATACGACGAATCCGCAGAGCGGAAATCCGGAAGAGCTGCTTGCAGAGTACCCGGACGCGGCGGGAAAGCAGCAGCGCACGGTGCTTGATCTCGCGGGAAGGGTGCTTCAAACAACGGAGCGAGCGGAAGCCGAGGAGGCGGATGAAGAGAGAGAGGTGCTTTTTGTCCGGCTGGCCGCGCTCGCGCTGGAACTGGAGGCAAGCAATACACCGCAGACCGCCTGCTGCTTCGAGTTTGCGGTGGAGCCGGACGGAGAACTGAGGCTCCTTCGGGAGAGCGAGATGAGCTCTTACCGTCACCTCGACAAGCGGGTCAAACACTTCTATCTGGATGCGGCGGGGCGTAACGGCGCGGCGGACGGCGTGTTGACGCCGCTCGGCTTTGAGTTGCTTCGCGGACTTTATCAAAAGGCGGGGAAAGAGCCCCTGCTCTTTGAAGGAAGAGTATACACGAGACGGGAGGGCGGCGAAGAGACGACAGCGGAAGCTTCGCCCTCGGCGGAACTCTTACAGCGACTGCCGCAGCACTATCAGCTCTCGCACTATTTGCAGACGGCGGAACAGGAGGAGCAGACCGAAGCGGAAGCGGAGCTCCCGGAGACGGTCGAAGAGCGCTGGCGGAAAATCGTGAATCTCAGTGACGGCTTCACGGCACTCGGGCGTTTTGCCGCCGAGGCGGAGGCGAGTGCAAGGAGTTGCTACGCAGAGCTTTTACAGGAGCTCCGCGAGCGCAGTGTTCCGAACGCGGAGGGCCTTTTGAATGCCGCACTCATGGGACAGGGCGGCATGAAGAGCGCGGAGAGCGTGCAGGCGCTGAGCGCCTTGCTCCGCACGGTGCAGGAGAGCGAAGCGCTGCGCGAACTCGTGCTCTCGCAGAGCGCCCAGGAATTGGAGGGACTCTGCTGGAGAGTGCGCACGGAAGAGGGAAGCGCACAGAACGAATGCAGCGTGTTTGCGGGGGAGGTGCAGCACTACCTCAAGCACTACGGCAGTTGCACGTCGGCCGAGTATCTTTTGGAGCGGGAGAGCTACCGGCAGAATCCGCAGCCGCTCTTTGCGTTCTTGCAGCAGTATGCGGCGGCAAAGCCGGTTGAAGTGCGGAGTGAGCAGAGTGAGGTGAGTGCGAAGGTACAGGAAGAGCTGTTTAAGACCCTTGGTTTTCTCGGGAAGCTCCGCGGGAGGCGGCTCTTACAGGAACTCATCTTCTTTCTCCGCGCGCGGGAAAATCTGGATTTCCTCGCGCAAAGCCGGGTGGACCGGCTGCGGAGGCAGGTCTTGCAGCTCGGCGAGCTGCTCACACGCCGCGGAGAACTCGCGGAGGCACGGGATATCTCCTATTTAAAACGGGATGAGCTGGAGCGTGCCTTTTCGGCGGGCGGCAGCAGTACAGCGGTGTTCCGCAGCCTGCAAGCCGGGATCAGCGAGCGAAGACGGGAACAGGAGCGCTATGCGGCCCTGCCCCGTTGCAGTCATCTCTGCTGCTTCGGCAGCCTCGCGCGGGAAAATATGACAGTGCTTCGGGAGTCGCTCACGCAGGAAGAGCTCAGTGAAGAGAGCGAGCGCCTTTTCTTGCGGGGCATTCCCTGCGGCGCGGTGAGAGAGGGAGAGGCGAGCTTCTTTGACGGAGAGACGCTGCCCCGCGCGAGCGGTGCCGTGTTGCTCGCAAATCACTGCACGGAGAAGCTCTTTCCGCTGCTCGCGCTGAGCCGCGGCTTGGTGCTGGAGCGAGGGGATCTCTGGTCGCACGAGGCAGTTGTCGCGAGAGAGTTGGGACTGCTCTCGCTGATTCGAGTCCCCGGTCTTTTCCGGGCGGTGCGCGAGGGCGAGTGGCTCCGCGCGGACGGAAGACGCGGAATTTTGGAGCGCTCCTCCGAGGGAGATGCCGAGCGCATTGAGGAAGTGGAAGTTTGACAGAAACGAAAAGAAAGCGCGTGCCGGTCGCAACTCACGACCGGCACGCGCTTTTCGCTGTCCGAAAACGAAACCGTAAATTTGCTTTTTGGGCACAAAAAATGGAGATAGTAGGGTTCGAACCTGCGACCTTCCGCACGTCAAGCGGATGCTCTCCCAGTTGAGCTATATCTCCAGCGAGGTTTAGTATAGCGGAAGGAGAAGAAAAAAGCAAGCGTAAATTTTATTTTTTTTGACGGCGCGGCGGGCGCAGGGCGTAGCGGGATAAGAGCGGGCGGAAGGCCGAGGGCAGCGCAAGTTTTTCGAGCTCCGCGCGGGTCACAAAGATGCCGTTCCGTGCGTGCTCCTTCCGGTTTCGCCCGGGGGCGGTGGCGGAGAGCGGCTCCGCAATCTGCACCTCGTAGGCGCTCATATGCCACTCGATGTGGGTGAACACATGGCGGAAGGCCGGGAGTGCTTGGATGCGGAGCGGGGTAAAGCCGCGCTCGTGCACCAGCTTTAAAACCTCTTCCTCCGAGAGGGTGCCGGGGAAGCCGGGAAACTCAAACATCCCGGCGAGCAGGCCCTTTGACGGGCGCTGCCGCACATAGAAGCGCTCGCCGTCCCGGAGTACGAGTACGGTGCGCACTTCGTCCCGGCGCGGCTTTTTCGGTGCGCGGCGGGGCAGAGTTTCCTGAATGCCGAGTCTTCTGCCGTCGCACTGTGCGGCGACCGGACAGCGCTCGCAGAGCGGCGCACCGTTCGGAATGCAAACCAGGGCGCCCAGTTCCATGAGGGCCTGGTTAAAGTCCGCGACCGGAAAACTCTTCCAATCCGCGTAGACCAGTTGCCAGAGTAAATCCTGCAGGCGCTCGGTGAAGGCCTGCTTGGTCGCGGGCTCCATGATATCGTCCTCGCAGGCCGTGAGCCGCGAGAAGACGCGGAGCACATTGCCGTCGACCGCGGGAACGGGGACATTGTAGGCAATGGAGGCAATGGCACCCGCCGTGTAGGGGCCTATGCCCGGGAGCTCTCGGAGTTCAAGCGGATCCACGGGCAGCTCTCCGCCGTGGTCGCGGAGCAGAACCTGGGCGCATTTTTTAATATTGCGCGCGCGGGTGTAGTAGCCGAGCCCCTCCCAGAGCCGCAAAAGGGTTTCGTCCGGGCAGGCCGCGATGTCTTCCAGCGTGGGGAGCGCCTCCCGAAAGCGCACAAAGTACTCCTTCACGGCTTCCACGCGCGTCTGCTGCAGCATAATCTCGGAGATCCAGACATCCTCCGGGTTTCCGGTATCTCTCCAGGGGAGGGAGCGCTTGTTTTCCTGATACCAGTGCAGAAGCAGTTCCGCATCGGCGCTGTTTTGTAATGCCATGACGAGAGCCTTTCTTTTGTCTTTCCTATGAGCTGTCCTTGCTATGTTCTGTATTGTAGCATGCCTCTGGGAAAAGCAGAAAGCAGCTTACCGGAATCGGAGCTCTTTTCTCCTGTTCGCTTGAATTCGGCCACAACTTTGTTTAGAATGAAAGTTGAAATAATTACTCGTCGACTTCTTTATGAAAGGGAGGTAACGGTTATGGCATTGGTCACTTCGGCGGAGATGTTCCGTAAGGCATACGAGGGCGGTTACGCCATCGGCGCATTCAACGTCAACAACATGGAAATTGTGCAGGCAATTACGGAGGCAGCTGCCGAGCTTAAGTCCCCGGTGATTTTGCAGGCTTCCGCGGGCGCGAGAAAGTACGCAAACTCGATTTATCTCGTGAAGCTTGTTGAGGCGGCGGTCGAGCTGCATCCGGAGGTCCCGATGGTGCTCCACCTGGATCACGGCGCAGACTTCGCAACCTGCAAGGACTGCATTGACGGCGGCTTTACTTCGGTCATGATCGACTTCTCGAGCCACAGCTTCGAGGACAACATCGCAGAGACCAAGAAGGTTGTCGAGTACGCACACGCACACGGCGTTGTGGTCGAGGCTGAGCTCGGCACGCTGGCGGGCGTTGAGGATGATGTCTGCGTCGAAGAGGGCATGTCCTCCTATACGAGACCGGAAGAGGTCGAGGAATTCGTGAGCCGCACGGGCTGCGACTCCCTCGCAATCGCAATCGGCACGAGCCACGGCGCTTACAAGTTCAAGCCGGGCACGAACCCGGAGCTTCGTCTCGACATCCTCGAGGAAGTGAAGAAGAGACTGCCGGGCTTCCCGATTGTTCTGCACGGCGCATCTTCCGTCCCGCAGGAGTACGTGAAGATCATCAACGCAAACGGCGGTCAGCTGAAGGATGCCATCGGTGTTCCGGAGGATCAGCTCCGTGCGGCGGCAAGAAGCGCGGTCTGCAAGATTAACATCGACTCCGACCTTCGTCTCGGCATGACGGCAGGCATTCGTCAGCACTTCAACGAGCACCCGGATCACTTTGACCCGAGACAGTATCTCGGCGACGGCAGAGCCAATGTCAAGGCGATTGTCGCGCACAAGATCACGGAAGTTCTGGGCTCGAACAACAGAATCTAAGCAGTCGGCGGCAAATCAGATACAGAAGAGAGGCGTTTTTACATGGCAGAGAAGAATCTGGACTGGGGTAACATTGGCTTCGCCTATCACGTGACGGATCAGCGCTACGTTTCCAACTATAAGAACGGCGCGTGGGATGAAGGCGGTCTCACGGCGGATGCGACCGTGTGCATTTCGGAGTGCGCGGGCATCCTGCAGTATTGCCAGGAGGTCTTTGAGGGCCTCAAGGCATATCGCACCGAGGACGGCAGCATTGTGACCTTCCGCCCCGACCTGAACGCGAAGCGCATGGCGGACTCCGCGCGCTACCTTGAAATGCCCGCCTTTCCGGAGGAGAGATTCCTGGAAGCGGTGGATGCGGTCGTCAAGGCGAATGCGGACTGGGTACCGCCCTACGGCAGCGGTGCTTCTCTGTACCTGCGCCCCTATATGTTTGCGAGCGGCCCGGTGATCGGCGTGAAGCCGTCGGATGAATACCAGTTCCGTCTGTTCGCGACCCCGGTGGGGCCCTACTTTAAGGGCGGCGCAAAGCCGACCACGCTCTGCGTGAGCAAGTACGACCGCGCGGCACCGCACGGCACGGGCCACATCAAGGCCGGTCTCAACTACGCGATGAGTCTGCATGCCTATGTGGATGCACACGCGCGCGGCTTTGACGAGAACATGTACTTAGACGCTGCAACGAGAACCTATATCGAGGAGACAGGCGGCGCAAACTTCCTCTTTGTGACGAAGGACGGCGTTCTGGTGAGCCCGAAGTCGGATTCCATTCTGCCCTCGATCACACGGCGCTCCCTCCTCTATATCGCGGAGCACATGCTCGGCATGAAGACGGAGCACAGAGCGGTTAAGTTCTCCGAGTTAAAGGACTTTGCGGAGGCGGGTCTCTGCGGTACGGCTGCGGTCATCAGCCCGGTGGGCCGTGTTGTGAACGGCGACGAAGTCATTGACTTCCCCTCCGGCACAGAGAAGATGGGACCGGTGCTCCAGAAGCTCTACGACACGATTACGGGCATTCAGTCCGGTCACATTGCGGGACCGGAGGGCTGGATTCGCAAGATTTGCTGAGCAAAGAACGCTTGATACAAGTGAACAGAAAGTCCCCGCGCGAGTCTTCGGCGGGGACTTTTTTGTGAAGGAGGCAGGGTGCGGGAGAGTTATTCCTTTGGACCGGTCTTTGACCGGAACAGTCATACACTCATTTTGGGGAGTTTTCCCTCGGTGCAGTCAAGGGCGGCGGGCTTCTACTATGCGAACCCGCAGAACCGTTTCTGGCGCATGTTAGCGGCGGTCTACGGGGCGGAAGTGCCGGACAGCATAGAAGAAAAGCGGGCGCTGCTCCTCTCAAACGGGCTTGCGCTCTGGGATGTGCTGGAGCGCTGCGAGATTCGGGGGTCGAGCGATGCGAGCATACGGGGCGCGGTTCCGGTGAAGATCGAGACGGTCACGGGAGCGGCCAAGATACGCCGCGTACTTGTAAACGGCACGACCGCAGCGAAGTATTATGCGCGCTATTTGGAGCCGAAGACGGGAATCGCGGCTACCTGCCTGCCTTCGACCAGTCCGGCGAATGCGGCCTATCGCTTGGAGCGTCTCACGGCGCTCTGGGGTGCCGCGCTTTTGGAAGAGGAGGGCTGAATGGGTACTTGGTATGTTTTGTTACAGCGGTGGCATTTGGAAGTCGCCGTGGTGCTCGGCTTTCTCTTAGACCTCCTGCTCGGCGATCCGGAGCATTGGTTTCACCCGGTGCGCCTCATCGGAGGGCTCGTGCGGGAACTGGAGCGGCGGCTCTACCCGAAGGCGGGACCGCCGGTCGCCGCCTTTTGGAACGGTCTTTTCCTTTGGCTCTGCTGTATCGGCGCGGTCGGCGGGAGCGTGTATCTTTTGACCGAAGTGCTCCGGCAGCATTTCTTCTTGGCGGGCTTTGCCTTTGAAATCCTGCTCTCGTACCAGCTTCTCGCGGCGCGCTGCCTTTCGGACAGCGCTGCGGCGGTGGCGCGTGCCCTAAAGGAGGGCGGTCTCGCGGCGGGGCGAAAGGCGGTGTCCTATATTGTGGGGCGGGACACGGAAGAACTCAGCGAGGCGGGTGTCATCCGGGCCACGGTCGAGACGGTCGCCGAAAACACCTCGGACGGGGAGATTGCGCCGCTCTTTTTCTCGTCTTCTTCGGCGCGGCGGGCGGTTGGGTCTATAAGGCCGTTAATACCATGGACTCGATGCTCGGCTACAACAATGCGCGCTACCGTCTCTTCGGGAGAGCGGCAGCGCGCATGGATGATGTGTTCAATTGGATACCGGCAAGGTTTGCCGCGCTTTTTTTGATGGTTGCGGCGGCACTCGGCGGGCAGGATGCGGGCAATGCTCTTCGCATCTTTCGACGGGATCGCTACCGCCACGCAAGTCCCAACTCGGCGCAGACCGAGAGTGTCGTGGCGGGGGCTCTGGGCGTGCGGCTCGCGGGACCGGCGCGGTATTTCGGTGAAATCAAGGACAAGCCCTACATCGGGGATGCGTTGCGAGAAATCGAGACAGCGGACATTGCGCGCGCCAACCGCATGCTCTTCCTTGCGTCTTGGATGGGTCTCATCGTGTTTCTCCTTGTCCGCGTGTTACTCGGAATGCTTATGGCCGGACTTGCGCTTAGGCTACAGTCCGCGGCGCTCGCAGTGCCGAATTTACTTTAAGCGGAAGCTCACGTGCAGTCCCTCGGTGCGCTTCTCGAAGAGATTCGTGGAGTCGATGAAGGGGACAAATTTCTTGAATTGGAAGTTTCTCACGTCAAAGTCCGGGAACTGCTTGTTCAAGAAGTTTCCGAGCTGGCTCGAGGGAATCCAGCCCTCCTCGTCCGAATTTTCCTCCCAAATTTGAATCAGGGCTTTTCGAACGGCTTTTAGGCGCATGCCCATGCCGGAGTTCGAGGCGTTGCCGCCCTTCTCGCTGTGCTCGCCCTCGTTGCTCTTTTCGGCCTGGGCCGGGAGCGGGTTTGCGGGCTGATTCGCGCGGTAGAGGAGGTCTATATACGAGAACTTGCTGCAGGCGGAGATAAAGCTCTTCGGCGTCTTCTGCTCGCCCATGCCGAGCACAAAGATTTCGGATTCGCGGAGTCGCGCCGCGAGGCGCGTAAAGTCGGAGTCCGAGGAGACAATGCAGAAGCAGTCAAAGCGCCCCTGATAGAGCAGATCCATGGCATCGATGATGAGGGCGGAGTCCGAGGAGTTCTTGCCGGATACATTGGAGTACTGCTGTATGGGCTGCACGGAGTTGTCGAGTATCACATTGCGCCAGCTTCCCATCTGCGGTGTGGTCCAGTCACCGTAGATGCGCTTGATGTTGACACTGCCGAGATTATTGGCCTCGGAGAGCACGATGGGCAGATACTTCGGCGCGATGTTTTCGGCATCAATCAGCACGGCGACGCGGCGTTCCCTCTCCTCATTGTTCATGCGAATATCCTTTCTCTTTTGACATAGCGAGCCGAGCTGCGCTATACTGGAAATACTCATTGTCAAGCGTGAGAATCGTAGTTATTGACACGCTTATTATAAGAAAGAGGAAAGAAATTGTCCATAAAAAGCTGGAAAGGAGCGCTGTTTGCGCTGGGTTTGGGATTTGGGGTCTGTGCGGCACTGCCGAGCAATGTGCGCGCAGAAGAGCAGAAGCTGGTACAGACGGTTGAAATCGCCTGCATCCGGATAGCACAGCGCTTCCTCGCAGGGCTGAATACGGGTATGTGTCGGATGACGCGAATGCGGTCATTGCGCGGCTGCTTTCCTACGAGACAGATGCCGAGCGCAAGGAGATGCGGCGGCAGTTCTATCTGAACAGCGTCTGGTATCGTCAGGACGCGCAGTATGTCGATGAGAACGGAAAGCCCTATCTCCTGGTCTATGAGGGCGCGGCTTCCGACCGGAGAAAGCTGAGCTATGAACTGCTCGCCGGTCTCCCCTTCTTTTCGAATGCCAAGGTCCTGATTACGACCAAGGGCGATAAGCTGATTGCGGCCGTTGAGCTTGGACGACCTTTTACGGAGGCGGAGGCCTACCGGAATTACCGAAACTTGCTTCGCCTGCAGGGACTCACGGAAGAAGTGAAGGCGCAGACCGCAGGCAAGACCCCGCGGGAAAAGGCGCAGTTTATCTGCGACACGGTCGCAAAGCGCTTAAACTACGATTACAGCTTACAGCAGAATTGCCTGCAGGACGTCGTGGTATCGCAGCGCACGGCCTGCGTGGGCTATAACGGTTTGACCGAGCTCCTGTTTCGGAGTGTCGGGCTCTCCTATGTGAACATGATCGCGAATAACCGGGAGACCGGTGTCATGCATATCTTCGGAACCTCCAAGATAGACGGAAACTGGCTGATTTTTGATACGAGTAACTACGACAACGAGAGCGGTCCCCTCGATGCGAGCTATATCTTCTCGGAACTCGAGCACGAGGCAAAGGGCTACCGCGACTTTAAACTCCTGCAGGGAGAGAGACTGAACTGATGGACCTCTTTGACTATATGCGCGAGAATGCGCTCCGGCAGGAGGCACCGCTTGCCGTGCGCATGCGGCCCCGAAGCTTGGAGGAGATTGTGGGGCAGACGCATATCCTCGGCGAGGGAAAACTCCTGTACCGCGCCGTGCGGGCGGATGCCGTGGGATCCATGATTCTCTACGGACCGCCGGGCAGTGGGAAAACCACGATTGCGGAAGTCATCTCCCGCGAGACCAAATCCGAATTTTGTCGCCTGAACGCGACGACGGCCGGCAAAAAAGAGATGGAGGAAGTGATTCAAGAAGCCCGCGAGAACTTTGGGCGCGGCAAGCGAACCACCCTCTTTGTCGACGAGATACACCGCTTCCACAAGGGGCAGCAGGACTTTCTGCTCCCCTATGTGGAGGACGGCACTGTTGCGCTGATCGGCGCGACAACCGAAAATCCTTTTTTTGAAGTCAATGCAGCGCTGCTTTCGCGCTCCCGCATTTTTGAATTGAAACCACTTGCGGCGGCGGATATCGCAGCGCTGCTTCGTCGTGCCATGGCGGATAAGGAGCGCGGTTACGGGAACTGGCGAGCCGAACTCACGGAGGAGGCCTGCGCCTTTCTTTCGGATGCCGCGGGGGGCGATGCGCGGACCGCGCTGAATGCGCTGGAACTCGCGATGAAGACGACGCCCCCGGATTCGGACGGCGTGATTCGCCTCACGCTGTCCGTTGCGGAGGAGAGCATACAGAAGCGCGCCGTACGCTACGACAAGGACGGCGACAATCACTACGACACGATTTCCGCCTTTATCAAGAGCATGCGGGGCTCGGATCCGGATGCCGCAATTTACTATCTGGCGCGCATGCTCTATGCCGGCGAAGACCCGCGCTTTCTCGCGCGGCGCATTGTAATCTGTGCGGCGGAGGATGTGGGAAATGCGGACCCGATGGCGCTGGTGGTCGCGGAGAGCATGGCCGCGGCGCTTGACCGCATCGGCATGCCCGAGGGGAAGCTCTTACTCAGTCAGGCCTGCCTCTACGTGGCCTCCGCGCCGAAATCCAATGCGGCGACCACGGCAATTTTTTCGGCACTGGAGCTCGCGGAGCACACGGCGACGGCGCCGATTCCGCCTTATTTACAGGATGCCCACTACCGCGGGCATGAGCAGCTCGGCAGAGGCAAGGGCTATCTCTATCCGCATGATTTCCCGGGCAACTATGTGGCCCAGGACTATCTGCCGGAGAGCCTGCGGGGAAGCGTACTTTACCGACCGAGCGACAACGGAAAAGAAGCCGAAATCAAAGCGCGGCTTAAAAGGCTGAAGACAGCGGGAGGGGAGGGCCATGACGGAAGAAAGATTTGAGAGCCTAAGCCTCACGGAACTCAGAGAGCTCGCGAGAGAGCGCGGCCTCTCCGGCGTGAGTGCGCTCAGAAAGCAGGACTTGATTCAAAAACTGAAGGGAGAGCCGCGGAGCCGAATTGAGCAGGCGGTCTCCGAGCTTCCGCCCGAGCTCCGGGAGGCGGCGGACGGCGGAACCCTCGCCTCGGGCCTCTTGGAGATTGTGAGCGAGGGGGGCTTCGGCTTTCTCCGCTCGGCGAATTATCTCCCGGGCGAAGAGGATGTCTATGTCTCGCCCTCGCAGATACGGCGTTTTCGTCTGAGAACCGGAGATCTGGTGACCGGGGTGAAGCGCCTTCGCGGCGAAAAGGAGCGCTACAGCGCCCTGCTCTATGTGAATACGGTAAACGGCGTGCGCGCGGCAGAGCTGCGCCGTGCAAACTTTGAGGAGATGACCCCGATTTTTCCGAGCGAGCGCATACCGCTTTCGGAAGGGGCTGAGTCCACGCTTTCGCTCCGGGTGATCGACCTGATTGCACCGATCGGCAAGGGGCAGCGCGGTCTTATCGTCGCGCCGCCGAAGGCCGGCAAAACCACACTCTTAAAGGAAATTGCGAAGGCCGTGCGGCGCACGCGTCCCGAGATTCATCTCATTGTGCTTTTGATCGACGAGAGACCGGAGGAGGTCACGGACATCAAGGAGTACATCGCGGATCCGGAGGTCGAGGTCATCTACTCGACTTTTGACCGGGAGCCGGAGCAGCACAGAAGGGTTGCCGAAATGGCAATCGAGCGGGCGCGCCGCATCACGGAGCAGCACAGGGATGTGATGATACTGCTCGACTCGATTACGCGCCTTGCGCGCGCCTACAATCTCACGGTCACGCCTTCGGGGCGCACGCTTTCGGGCGGTCTGGATCCCGCCTCGCTCTATATGCCGAAGCGTTTCTTCGGCGCGGCACGGAATATGCGGGAGGGCGGAAGCCTCACGATACTCGCGACCGCTCTCGTCGAGACCGGCAGCCGCATGGACGATGTCATTTACGAGGAGTTCAAGGGCACCGGCAACATGGAGCTCATGCTGGATCGCCGCCTTGCGGAGCGTCGCATTTTCCCGGCAATCGATATCGCGCGGAGCGGAACCCGGAGAGAGGAGCTGTTGCTCTCTCCGCTTGCGCAGAGCGGCGTCGCGAAACTCAGGAGGCTTCGGGGCAACGGCAGCGGGGAACAGCAGACGGAACAGATACTGGAGCTCTTTTCGGAGAGTGCGGACAACGAAACCCTCTTAAAACGGCTCCGGGACAGCAAATAAAAGCGTTTTCCGGACTTGCGGAGCGTTGACAAGCATGTTATACTGTGAAAGCTGTTTTTCTATGGGAATGGGAACGGAAAAGCGGTTCGCCGCTTTCATAAAAGATCAAGATTAAAGTGAGGTGAAACAAATGAAAGAGGGAATCCATCCGAATTACTACCAGGCAACGGTGACTTGCAACTGCGGCAACACCTTTGTGACCGGTTCCACGAAGCCGGAGATTCACGTTGAGGTCTGCTCCAAGTGCCACAGCTTCTACACCGGTCAGCAGAAGACCGCCGGCGCGCGCGGACGCATTGAGAAGTTCAACAAGAAGTACGGCGTGAAGGGCGAGTAAAAAATAAACAGGGGACAGGGGCTGAGGGTAGACTCAGCCCCTGTTTTACGTTAAAACGCTTCAGAGAGGAGGCGAAGTATGGCGAAACAAAAATACTCCGGCATCGGCGGACAGGCGATACTGGAAGGCATCATGATGAAGAACGGGGAGTATTACGCCTGCGCGGTGCGCCGCGAAGATAAGAGCATTGCGGTGGACCGGCAGCGCTACGTGAGTCTCACGGATCGTTATCCGCTCTTTCGACTGCCCTTTGTGCGCGGCGTGTTCAGCTTTGCGGATTCCATGATACTCGGTATGCGCGCGCTGAACTGGTCGGCGGAGATTTACGCGGAAGGAGAGGAGGAAGAGGAGGAACCCTCGAAGTTTGAGCGCTTCCTTGAGAAGGCCTTCGGCGAAAAGGCCATGAAGGTGATGATGGGTGTCATCATGGCGCTTTCCTTCCTCGCCGCCATAGGCATTTTCATGCTGCTGCCCATGTTTCTTGCGGGACTTCTGCGCCGCGTTCTCGCAAACGAGACCTTGATTGCGGTTTTGGAAGGCGTATTCCGCATTCTGATTTTTATCCTCTACATCAAGGCGATTTCGCGGATGGAGGACATACACCGCACCTTTATGTACCACGGGGCCGAGCATAAGTGCATCAACTGCGTGGAGCACGGACTCCCGCTCACGGTCGAGAACGTGATGAAGAGCTCCAAGGAGCACAAGCGCTGCGGGACCAGCTTTATCCTGATTGTGATGATGATCTCGATTCTCTTTTTCATTGTGATACGGCCGGAGACTCTTTTACTCCGCGCGGTATCGCGCATCCTCTTAATGCCGGTGATTGCGGGCGTCTCCTATGAGTTTCTCCGCTTTACGGGCACGCACGACTCCGCATTCGTGAATGCGCTGAGCCGCCCGGGCATGTGGATGCAGGGACTTACCACGACGGAACCGACGCCCGAAATGGCGGAAGTCGCAATTCAGGCAGTCGAGGCGGTCTTTGACTGGAAGGACTATCTCCGGAAGAACTTCGGCACGGTGTTTCCGGAAGACGAGGCGAGCGCATGAGCGCCGAGACCCTTCGAGAGGCGGAGCGCCGCGGGACAGCATACCTTGCGGCGGCGGGCAGAGAAGAAGCCGCGCAGACCGCGCGGCTTCTTCTCTGCCATGTGCTGAACTTTAACTTTACGGACTATGTGCTCGCGCGGGAAGACTTGCTTTCGCCGCGCGACGCCGCGCGCTACGAGGAATTGCTTACGCGCCGGGCAAGCGGCGTGCCGCTCCAGTACCTGACAAGGGAACAGAATTTCTGCGGCCTGTCCCTCTATGTGGATGAGCGGGTACTGATTCCGCGCCAGGACACCGAGTGTCTGGTCGAGGAAGTACTGCGGGACGGGGCGCGGGGAGCACTCCTTGACCTCTGTACGGGAAGCGGCTGCATTCCGCTGGCGCTTCTGAAGCACGGGAACTTTTCGTGTGCGCTCGGCGCGGACATTTCGGCAGAGGCGCTTGCGGTCGCGGAGACAAACCGCGCGCGTACGGGCCTGCCGCTTCTCCTCCGGCAGTCGGATCTCTTTTCGGAGATTCCGGAGCGTTTCGATGTAATCACGGCGAATCCGCCCTACATCGAGAGTGCGGAGATAGAGAGCCTGAGCGTTGAAGTGCGAGATTACGAACCGCGGCTTGCGCTCGACGGGACGGCGGACGGCCTCGCCTTTTACCGCCGGCTCGCTGCGGAGAGCGGCGCACATTTAAAGCCGGGCGGCAGACTTTATCTGGAAATCGGCATGGCGCAGGGGGCGGCGGTGGCTTCGCTTCTCGAGGCGGCCGCATTTTCGGACATACAAATCATTCGGGATCTCGCGGGGCGGGATCGCATTGTGAAAGGGAGCATGCATGCTGGAGGAACATCTGAGCGAGGCGCTGCGCCGCTATGAAGAAGTGATGGCAGAGCTCTCCGTGCCGGAAACCCACGGAGACAGCGCGCTCTTACAGCGACTTTTAAAGGAACAGGCGGAACTTTCTCCCCTGGTCTCCTGTGTCGAGACACTGCGTAGCGCCGAACAGAGGGAGGCGGAGGCGCTCTCCATGCTCGGCGAGGAGAAAGACGAAGAGCTTAGGGCGCTCGCGAAGGAGGAGCTTTGGGAGGCGCGGCGCGAAAAGGAAGCGCAGGCGGCAAAACTCAAAGAATTGCTCCTGCCGAAGGATCCGAACGACGAGAAAAACGTGGTGCTCGAGATTCGTGCGGGCGCGGGCGGCGATGAGGCGGCGCTCTTTGCGGCGGAGCTTTTTCGCATGTACCGCCAGTACGCGGAGCACCGCGGCTGGAAGGTTGAAATCGACGACTTCCACGAGAGCGGGCTCGGCGGGATGAAGGAAGTCATTGCGACGGTGCGCGGGCGCGGCGCGTTTTCGCGGCTCAAGTTCGAGTCAGGCGTGCACCGCGTGCAGCGTGTTCCGGCGACCGAGGCGGGCGGACGCATCCACACAAGTACGGCGAGTGTGGCCGTGATGCCGGAGGCGGAGGAAGTCGATGTGCAGCTTGATTTAAAAGATGTGCGCATCGATGTGATGCGCGCGTCCGGAAACGGCGGTCAGTGCGTCAACACGACGGACTCTGCGGTGCGCTTAACGCACTACCCGACCGGCATCGTGATTTACTCGCAGACCGAGAAGTCGCAGCTCCAGAACAAGGAGAAGGCCTTCCGTCTGCTTCGGAGTAAACTCTATGCGCTGGAACTCGAGCGGCGGCAGAATGAGACCGCGGAGGCGCGGCGCGCCCAGATCGGGAGCGGCGACCGCTCGGAAAAGATACGGACCTATAACTTCCCGCAGGGGCGTGTGACCGACCACAGAATTAAGCTAACGCTCTATAACATCGACCGCGTCATGGACGGCGATCTGGACGAAATTCTGGATGCCTTGATTCATGCCTCGCGCGCTGCGGAGCTCGCGGGAGCTGCCGACTCGGAAAGCGCTGGAAAAGGCGGCGGGAATTCGCTATGATGAGACTGGCATCGCGATAAAGACCTAAGGGGGACAGAACTATGAATGTGACCAAGCCCGACATTGAGGCGCTCTACGGAGAAGAGAGCGAGAGAGCACGAAAGCGCTATGCGCATTTGCAAGAAAAGTTTACGGAAGAATTCGGAGAGGCCGAGCTCCGCTATTTCTCCGCGCCCGGAAGAACGGAGATTATCGGAAACCACACGGACCACAACGGCGGTCAAATTCTGGCGGGCAGCATTACGCTCGATACCATCTGCGCCGCGGCGCCGACCGATGACGGTATCATTACGATTGTGAGCGAGGGCTATCGCCCGGTCTCGGTGGACACCAAGGCGCTCTCGGAAACCCCGAAGGAGGACGGCTCGAAGTCCCTGGTTGCCGGCATGGCAGAGGCTGCGGAGAATTTCGGCTACAAGGTGGGCGGTTTCCGCGCCTATGTGACGAGCGAGGTCATTGCCTCGGCGGGTGTTTCGAGCTCGGCTTCGTTTGAGATGCTGGTCTGCACCGTGCTCAATGCTTTTTATAACGAGGGCAAGATGAGCATTGCGGACTATGCGCGCATGGGCCAGTACGCCGAGAACCACTGGTGGAACAAGAGCTCGGGGCTCATGGACCAGATGGCCTGCGCGGCGGGCGGCGTGATTTTCCTCGACTTTTCCGAGGGCGTCCGCTACGAGACCATAGACTTCTCCTTCGACGACTACGATATGGATCTCTTTATCCTGAACACCGGCAAGGGCCATGCGGATCTCACCGAAGAGTACTCCTCCATCCCGCACGAGATGTATGCGGTCGCGGAGAAGCTCGGCGAGAGCCGGCTCGCGGATGTGAGCGAACTTGTGCTGCTCACGACCCTCGGCGGTATGCGCGAAAAACTCGGAAACGACAGAGCCCTGCTTCGCGCCCTGCATTTCTTTGAGGAGAACAAGCGCGTCAACGAGGCGCGAGAGGCGGTCGCTGCGGGCAACAGCGACAAGCTCTTACAGCTCATGGGGGAGAGCGGCAAGTCCTCCTACGAGTGGCTGCAGAACGCCTACTGCACCGAGGATACGAAGGAGCAGTCGATTCCGCTGGCCCTCTGCCTCACGGAGCTTTTCTTAAAGCGCTGTGCGCGCGGCACCTGCCGCATCCACGGCGGCGGTTTTGCGGGTGTCATCATGGCGATACTCCCGAAGGAGGAGCGCGAGGACTACACGGCTTTCATGTCGCAGTTCTTCGGCAAAGAGAATATCTACCGCATGGGTCTGCGCCGTTACGGCGCGGTGGAAGTGAGTCTCTGAGGAGAGTGCACAAAAAGTTCACCGAGGCTTGTACAAAATGACGGGTAGTTAGAACTAAACACTTGGTTTCGCCGATAGAATCAAGGCGGTTTTCGAAGAAGAATAGGATTTTCTAGGAAAAGTATAGAAAATCCTATTTTTTTTTGTGCCTCGGCTTGGTATTCTTGTCCCATCACTGAAATGCGAATACGCATACAGAAAGAGGAGGAGTCAGTTATGAAGAAGGCAATTAGCATCATCGCAGCTGTGGCGATGGCGACCACGATGCTGGCAGCATGCGGCGGCGGCGGCAAGACGGAGAGCAGCTCCGCAGCGGCAAGCGGCAGCGAGAGCGCAAGCGAGACCATGGCTGCGGGCGGCGAGACCGGCATGGTTGCAAACAAGGATAAGCCCTTGGTTTGGTACAACCGTCAGCCCTCCAACAGCTCCACGGGCGAGCTCGACAAAGAGGCACTTCACTTCAACGACAAGACCTACTATGTAGGCTTCGACGCAAACCAGGGTGCCGAGCTCCAGGGTGAGATGATTGTCGAGTACATCAAGAAGCACGCTGCCGAGATTGACAAGAACGGCGACGGCACGATCGGTTACGTCCTTGCCATTGGGGACATCGGCCACAACGACTCGATCGCTCGTACGAGAGGTGTCAGAAAGGCACTCGGCACGGCGGTTGAGAAGGACGGCGCAATCGATTCCACGCCGGCAGGCACGAACGTCGACGGCATGGCTACGGTTGTCAAGGACGGCGAGATCGAAGTGGACGGCAAGACCTACAAGGTCAGAGAGCTGGCTTCGCAGGAGATGAAGAACGCAGCGGGCGCTACCTGGGACGCTGCAACGGCAGGAAACGGCATCAGCACCTGGGCTTCCTCCTTCGGCGATCAGATTGACATTGTCGCATCGAACAACGACGGCATGGGCATGTCCATGTTCAACGCTTGGTCCAAGGAGAAGGGTGTTCCGACCTTCGGTTACGACGCAAACTCCGATGCAGTCGCTGCGATTCCGGAGGGCTACGGCGGCACCATCAGCCAGCACGCAGACGTTCAGGCTTACCTCACGCTCAGAGTGCTGAGAAACCTGCTTGACGGTGTGGATGTCGACACGGGCATCGGCACGGCGGATGAGGCAGGCAATGTTCTCACCGCAGCAGACTACAAGTATGTGCCGGAAGACAGATCCTACTACGCGCTGAACCTTGCGGTTACCGCAGACAACTATCAGGACTTCACGGATGCAACCAAGGTCTACGCGCCGGTCGCTAACAAGCTGGATGCAGCGAAGCATGCGGAGAAGAAGGTCTGGCTGAACACCTACAACGCGGCGGATAACTTCCTTGGCTCCACCTACAAGCCCCTGCTGAAGAACTACGAGGCGCTGCTGAACCTGAAGGTCGATTACGTGGATGGCGACGGACAGACTGAGTCCAACATCACGAACCGCCTCGGCAACCCGAGCCAGTACGATGCATTCGCAATCAACATGGTGAAGACGGACAATGCAGCTTCCTACACCGCAATTCTGAACCAGTAAACGAAGCTTGTGTTTTGGGGGTATCGGGGGCAAACCTGATACCCCTGTTCTAATTATTGGGAGAAGAACCATGTCAGATCAAAAAGAAGATATCATCTTATCCATACGAGGTATGTCGAAGTCCTTCGGCAGAAACCGCGTTCTGGATCACATTGAGCTCAATTTGAGACGGGGCTCCGTCATGGGGCTCATGGGAGAGAACGGCGCCGGAAAGTCCACGATGATGAAGTGCCTCTTCGGAAGCTATCAGAAGGACGAGGGCGAGATTATTCTCGACGGCCACGAGGTCTCGTTTTCGGGACCGAAAGACGCATTGGAAAACGGAATCGCCATGGTTCATCAGGAGCTGAATCAGTGCCTAGAGCGCTCGGTAGTGGACAATCTCTTCCTGGGACGTTATCCCGTGAACTCCATGGGCATTGTGGACGAGGCGCGTATGAAGAAAGAGGCGGCGGAGCTCTTCCGAAGTCTCGGCATGACCGTGAACCTGACCCAGCCGATGCGCAACATGTCTGTCTCACAGCGGCAGATGTGCGAGATTGCAAAGGCAATTTCCTATCATTCGAAGATTATCGTGCTGGATGAGCCGACCTCCTCGCTCACCGAGCCCGAGGTCAGAAAACTGTTCGCGATGATGCGGAAACTCCGGGATCAGGGCATCTCCCTCATTTACATCTCGCACAAGATGGATGAGATTTTTGAGATTTGCGACCAGGTCTCGGTGCTCCGGGACGGCAAGCTGGTCATGACGAAGGACACGAAGGACACCGACTTAAACGAGCTGATCGCAGCCATGGTCGGACGCTCGCTCGAGAACCGTTTCCCGCCGGTCGACAATACGCCGGGCAAGGACATACTCTCGATTCAGCACCTCTCGACCAAATTCGAGCCGCACATTCAGGACGTGAGCTTCAACGTGCGCGAGGGCGAGATCTTCGGCCTCTACGGCCTGGTCGGCGCAGGGAGAACGGAACTCCTCGAGACCATTTTCGGCATTCGCACCCGCGCTGCGGGGCGCGTCTACTACGGCGGCGAGCTCATGAACTTCAACTCGGCGAAGGAGGCCATGGAGCACGGCTTCGCGCTGATCACCGAGGAGAGAAAGGCCAACGGTCTCTTCCTCAAGGGAGACCTCACCTTTAACACGACCATTGCGAACCTGAAGCACTATAAGAACGGTCCAGCGCTCTCCGAACAGAGGATGACGAAGGCGACCACGAAGCAGTTAAAGACCATGCGCACCAAGTGCATGGGTCCCGAGGATTTGATTTCAAGCCTCTCGGGCGGAAACCAGCAGAAGGTCATCTTCGGCAAGTGGCTCGAGCGAGAGCCGCGCGTCTTCATGATGGATGAGCCGACCCGCGGTATCGACGTCGGCGCAAAATATGAGATCTACGATCTCATCATCCGCATGGCAAAGGAGGGTAAGACCATCATCGTGGTTTCCTCCGAGATGCCGGAAATTCTGGGAATCACGAACCGCATCGGTGTGATGTCGAACGGCTATCTGTCCGGCATTGTCGAGACCAAAGAGACCAACCAGGAAGAACTGTTGCGTCTCAGCGCAAAGTACCTGTAAAGTGAGGAGAGAGTTATGAGTCAGTTAGGAACGGAAAAAGACGCGGTGATGCACGCCGAGGAAGAGGCAAAGCTCCTCGCGCCGATTCGCGCGCATGTCGGAGAGATACAGGCAAAGATCGACGCGCTCCGGAAGGACGGCAGCGATCAGGTACAGAAGCTGAAGAATCGCATTCAGCTCTTAAAAGAAGACAAGCACATCCAAAAGGACAAGAAGGATGCGCTGATTGCCGAGGCAACTGCGGCGCTCACGGCGGCACAGGCGATTGAGAGTAAGAACCAGGCCGAGGTCTCGGGGCTCGTTGCCGAGGCAGAGAGTTACTTAAAAGAGCACTATGATAAGGATTATCTGGGCCCGGTCACCGAAACTGCAAGAGAGACAAAGAAAACGCAAAGGCACGCTATCAGGCGCGTGTCGCAGAGCTCGGCAAGGAGCATGAGAAAGAGCTTGCCCGTCTCCGCGCAGAGGGCGGGGCGGATCTGCAGCAGGAGCTGAAGGACGAGAACTACGTCTACAAGAATAAGCTCTTCGATGCAAAGATCAACTACGAGCAGGAACTGCAGGCAATCAAGGACAGAAGACACGAGGCCTTCGCCGAGCAGTATCACATGATCGATTTGCTCCGCATGTCCCGCTTCACCTTCGGACAGGCGCAGGCACAGCGCATCGAGAACTATAAGTACACCTTTAACCAGCGCCAGTTCCTCTTGAAGAACGGTCTCTACATTGTCATCGTGATGATCTTCATTGCGCTGAGCATTGTGACGCCGATTGTGAAGAACACCCAGCTCTTTACCTACAACAATGTCCTGAACATTCTGCAGCAGGCGTCTCCGCGCATGTTCCTTGCGCTCGGCGTTGCGGGTCTGATTCTCCTGACCGGTACCGACCTCTCGATCGGAAGAATGACCGGTATGGGCATGGTCGCCGCGACCATCATCATGCACAAGGGTGTCAACACCGGTGCGGTCTTCGGCAAGATTTTTGACTTTACCTCCCTGCCCTATGTGGGAAGAGCGGTGCTTGCGCTTCTTACCTGCATTGTGCTCGCAACCTGCTTTACTTCGATTGCCGGCTTCTTCACGGCGCGCTTTAAGATGCACCCCTTCATTTCGACCATGTCGAACATGCTGATTATCTTCGGTCTCGTGACCTATGCGACCAAGGGTGTGTCCTTCGGTGCCATTGAGCCGGGCATCGCTTCGATGATTGTTCCGAAGGTGAACGGCTTCCCGCTCATCATTGTCTGGGCCCTCGCGGCGATCTTGATTGTCTGGTTCATCTGGAACAAGACCCGTTTCGGAAAGAATCTCTACGCGGTCGGCGGCAACCCGGAGGCGGCTTCGGTCTCGGGTATCTCGGTCTTCGCGGTCACGATGGGCGCCTTCATGATGGCAGGTGTGCTCTACGGCTTCGGCGCATGGCTTGAGTGCGCACGCATGGTGGGTTCCGGTTCGGCGGCTTACGGCCAGGGCTGGGACATGGACGCAATCGCGGCCTGCGTGGTCGGCGGCGTTTCCTTCACCGGCGGTATCGGTAAGATTTCCGGCGTTGTGGTCGGCGTGCTGATTTTCACGGCACTCACCTATTCGCTGACCATACTCGGTATCGATACCAACCTCCAGTTCGTCTTTGAGGGTATCATCATCCTGACGGCTGTCACCCTGGACTGCTTAAAGTACGTTCAGAAGAAGTAAAGTTTCGCAAAAGGCGCAAAGAGCCCGCATATGTTATACTGAAACCGCAGCGAAAGCTGCGGTTTTTTGAATGGGAGGAAAGACCATGCTCTATTCCTGCATGTTGGTGGACGATGAGGAAGATGTAATCAGTGCAATACGGCAAACCATAGACTGGGAGAGCCTGGGTTTTTCCGTGCCGCGCGAGGCGCACAACGGAATCGAGGCGCTCGAGTTTGCCGAGGAGAGCGCGCCGGATGTTGTTTTGACCGATATCAAGATGCCCTATATGGACGGGCTTGAACTTGCGCACAAATTAAAGGAACTCTACCCGAATATACGCATTATCGTCTTTTCGGGCTTTGATGAATTTGAATACGCCCGCGAGGCCCTGCGCCTTGAGGCGGAGGAGTATATGTTAAAACCGGTGCACGCAGCGGAGCTCTCGAAGCTCTTCCTCCGGATACGGGAGAGTCTGGATGCGGAGCGGGCAGAGCGACAGAACCGGGAACAGCTGCAGGCCTATTACGAGAAGAGTCTGCCGCGGCTGCAGGAGAGTTTTTTTGTGTCTCTCTTGGACGGCAAGATTCCGGAGGAGGAGATTGCGCGGCAGGCCGAGGACTATCAGCTGGAACTCGGCGCTTCTCCCTGTGCGGCGGCTGTTATCCACACGGGGAGCGCCGGGCTTCCGGACGGGGTCAGTGCCGTGATGATTGCTGCTTCGGTGCGGCGGCTTGCGGAGGAGAGCCTGGGACAGCGCTTTCACGCACGCTTTTTCGGCTACCTCGGCAATACAGTCATGCTCGCGGAACTCGGGGAGACGGAACAGCTTCGCTTTCTCACCGATGCCTGCGACCGCTTTTGCCGGCTCGCGGCGGCAAAGCTCGGTGCGACGGTCACCATAGGGGTGGGAAAGGTCTGTGCGGCCTTTCATGAACTCAGAGACTCCTACACCGGTGCCCGCAATGCGCTCTCTTACCGCATGATATACGGGACAGGTAAGGCAATCAGCATTTCGGAGATTGCGCCGCAGGAGAAGAACGGCACCGATCTCTCGGAGCGGGAGTCCATGCAGGACATCTTTCGGAAGATGCGCATGGAAAAGGAGGAAGAACTCAGTGCTGCGATTGCGCGCTACATTGCGGAGAACGCGGCGGCACAGGCCTCGGTGCAGGAGTACCGCTTTTTTGTGATGGAGACCGCCGGAGAACTGTATCGCTTCGCAAAGGACAATGCGCTGAGCGCCGAAGAGATTTTCGGCGACAACGACGCGATGTACCGCATTTTACAGCAGTTGGAACCCGGCGAACTGACGCGCTGGATGGATGAGGTCTGCCGCAAAATGCGGGAGATGATACAGCATAAGCGGGCGGACAGCGCGAGGTCCTTTGCGGCGCGGGCAATCGATTATGTCAACGAGCACTACGCCGAGGGCGAACTCACCGTGGATGCGATGTGCTCGCATTTAAACGTGAGTGCCGCCTATTTCGACCATTTTTAAGCGCGAAACCGGAAAGACCTTTGTGCAATACCTGACCGACCTCCGCATGGAGAAGGCGGTCGAGCTGCTGCTCTCGACGAGCGAGAAGACCTATATGATTGCGCGAAAAGTAGGCTATGCGGACCCGAACTATTTCAGCTATGTCTTTAAAAAGCAGTTCGGCATGTCGCCGAGCAAGTATAAGGACAGCCGGGGGAGCGAGGCATGAGGGTACCGAACTTTTTCGGAATACCGCGCTCCATCCGCTTTATTATCGTGGTCTCCTTTACGGCGGTCTCGGTGAGCATTACGGCCTTGCTCGGCGTGGGGCTGTACCGCATCTTTGCGCGGCACACGGAGCAGCTCCTCACCGAGAGCAGCGCCCAGCTTTTGCACCGGGTGTCGGAAAATCTGGGTGATTACCTCAGGAACATGCGATCCCTCTCGGACGCGGTTTACTACGCTTCGATTAAGAGTAAGGACTTTGCGAAGGAAAACACGAACCGGGAGATGGAGCTGCTCTATGAGGCGAATCGAGACGATTTGATTTCCCTTGCGCTCTACCGTCGGGACGGAACCTTGCTCGGCGCGGCGCCGGTTGCGGTGGAGAAGCAGGATACGGATGTGCGGCAGCAGAGCTGGTTTCGGAGTGCGGCGGCCCAGGTGGAGAATTTGCATTTCTCGACCCCGCATGTACAGGACCTCTTTGACGACCCGAGTTATCGCTATCACTGGGTCATTTCGCTGAGCCGCGCGGTGGAACTAAACGAAGGCGGCCAGAGCAGCGAGGGCATACTGCTGGTCGATATGAACTATAAGAGCGTCGCGGACATGCTGGACGATGTAAACCAGGACAGCGCGGGACGCTATGTCTATCTCTGTGACAGCCGCGGTGAATTGATTTACCACCCGCGGCGCATGCAGATTGACGCGGGACTGGTCGCGGAGAACAGCGTTGTTGCGGCGAACTATGCGGACGGCGCACACAGCGAAATTTTTCAGGGCGAGCGGCGCGAGGTTGTTGTGGAGACTGTAAGCTACACCGGCTGGAAGCTGGTGGGGGTGATTCCCGGGACCTATTTTGCGCTCGGTCTTCTCAATGTGCGGCAGCTTGCGCTCGGGCTTGTGCTCTTTACGGCGGCGGCGCTGGCGCTTGTCAACCGACTGGCGGCCACGCAGGTCTCAAAGCCCCTGGTGCTGCTCAACGAGTCCATACGGAAACTGGAGCTCGGGCAGGAGACCCAGGTCTACATCGGCGGCAGCGCCGAGGTGCGCCATCTCGGACGCACCCTGCGCTCCTATGTGAAGGAGATTCAGCTACTCATGCGGGACATAGTGCGCGAACAGGAGGAGAAGCGAAAGAGCGAGCTCGACGCGCTGCAGTCCCAGATTAACCCGCATTTTCTCTATAACACCCTGGACTCCGTGGTTTGGATGATCGAAGGAAAGCGCCACGAAGATGCCGTGCTCATGATTACCCGGCTCGCGAGCCTCTTTCGCATCAGTCTGAGCGGCGGAAAGACCGTTATCTCGATGGAGGCGGAACTGCAACACGCGGAGAACTATATGAACATCCAGAAGGTACGCTTTAAGAACAGCTTTCGGATGCGCTACGAAATCGATCCGGCGGTGCGGAACTACTGCACGGTCAAACTGATACTCCAGCCTATACTGGAGAACGCCATTTACTACGGCGTGAAGGGCATGGAGGATGAGGGAGAGATTTTGCTCCGCGCGGAGTTAACGGACGGAGAACTGGTGCTCACCGTTCGGGACAACGGCTACGGCATTCCGGCGGAGGAAGTGCCTCTGCTCTTAAAGGAGGGGGAACACCGCCCGAGCCGCGGTTCGGGTGTGGGGCTTTTGAATGTGCAGCGGCGCATTCAGCTCCGCTTCGGCGCCCAATACGGGCTTCGCATCGAGAGTGAGCCGGATGAGGGAACCGAAGTGCGCATATGCCTGCCGGCCATCCCCTACAACGAAGAAAACAGACAGCGGCTTGAGGAGGGACGATGAAGCGGCATACAGCGGTTTGGATTGCGGCGGTCGCGGCGGCGCTCGCCGTGCTGCTTCCGCTCTTTTTGGTGCGGACGCGCTATGCCTCGGAGCAGGCGGGAAGACGAGGGCGCATTGCGGTGCTCACGCGCCGCGAGGCGGATGTCGGCACCTCGGTGCTCTTTGCCGGGATGGAAAAGGCGGCGGAGGACAGCAAACTCGTGCTGAATTATGTGATGGTGCCGGAGGAGGCCACGCTTGACGAAGAGCGGGAACTTGCGGCGCAGGAGATTGAGGACGGCGCGCAGGCACTGATCCTAGAGCCGGTCGCTTCCGAGGGCAGCGGTAAAATGGCGGAGGAACTGTCTCAGCGCGCCGTTGTCGTATTGCTCGGCGAGCGCGCCGACACGGAGGCCGCGGGACGTTTCGGCTCTGTCAGTGCCGATAACTACGCAATCGGCGTGGCGCTCGGGAGAGAAATCCGGAAGGGCGCGGCAGAGCGGGGCGGCAGTGTCGCCCTGCTTCCGGCCGCGGGTTCTCGGGGCTCGGTGGAACAGAGACGGCGGGGCGTTTTGGAAGCGCTCCGCGGGAGCGGCATTTCGCTGCAAGAAGAGGCGGAGGGAGCGGCGATTGTCGCGGGGCTTGAGGACAGTGCGCTCACGGAGGCTCTTTCGTATGCGCTCACGGCAAAAGACCGCCCTCTGGTCTACGGCATCGGCAACTCGAACCGCAATCTCTACGGTTTGGACCGCGGCGACATCCGCTCGATGATAGTCATCAATGAGTTCAACATGGGCTATCTCGCGGTCGCGGAGGCAAAGAAAAAACTCTCGAGCAGGCTCCGGGAAATGGAGCAGCTGAGAGTCGGTGATACCCTGGTATCGAGAGACAATATGTACAGTGCAGAAAATCAGAAATTACTCTTTCCGCTGGTGCGGTGAAAGCGAGGCAAGATGCGGAATCGAATTCGGCTCCTGTTGCTCTTCTTCTCGGCGCTCCTCTGTCTGTCGGCTTGCCGGGGCCGGAAGCCGGAGGGCAAAAAGAAGGTGCGAATCGGCGTGAGTGTCTACGACGGCTACGACACCTTTATCTCGGAACTTACAACCGCGTTTCGCGAAGCGGCAGCCGCAGAGGCGCACAGCGTGCAGATTGAACTCAGCGACGCGGGGCGTAGTCAGGAAGTGCAGGACAAGGCCGTGCGGCAGATGCTGGACAACGGCTGCGACATCATCTGCGTGAATTTGGTCGACCGGACGGCACCCGGAAAAATCATCGACATGGCAAAGAAAAAGAATGTGCCGATTATCTTTTTTAACCGCGAGCTGGTCGAAGAGGACCTGGAGCGCTGGGACAAACTCTACTATGTCGGCGCCGATGCGAAGGAGTCCGGCGTCTTGCAGGGCGAACTCGCGGCCGCCTACTTAAAGGCACACCCAGAGGCGGACCGGAATCAGGACGGCGTGATTCAGTACGTGGTACTGGAGGGAGAGGCCGGGCACCAGGACGCCATCTTAAGAACCGAATATGCGGCCTCTACCCTGAAAGAGCGGGGCATTGCGCTCGAAAAACTGGGTTATGCGCTTGCAAACTGGAATCGCTCTCAGGCCCAGACCCAGGTGCAGCAGTTGCTGCAGAGTTACGGAACCCGGATTGAGCTGATACTCGCAAACAACGATGACATGGCGCTCGGCGCCCTGGATGCTTACCGGGCGAGCAACATACCCCTGCCGCCGATTTTCGGAATCGACGGCACCGAGCCCGGGCTTTCCGCGGTGCGCGATCAGAGTCTCACGGGAACCGTGAAGAACAACGGAATCGGTCAGGCGGAGGCCATGCTATCGCTGGCGCTTTCCCTTGCCGCGGGTGAAAAATCCGCTTACACGCTGGACCGCGGCAAGTACATTCGAATTCCCTACGAGGCGGTGAGTGCGGACAAGGACTCTTCCATCACCGCGCGGAGCACCGAACTCTCGCGCTGAAGAGAGAAGCGAGCGGGGAGTTCCGTCATGATTTGGTGAAGCTCCTCGCGGAGGCGCCGCACAATCATCTCCTCCGGAACCGGGACCAAGCCGAAGACACGGCTTCGGTAGGCGGGATCGCGGAGGCAGCTTCGAAAGAGGGTGTCGGCAAAGTCCCGCCACTCGGCGGAGAGAAGCGCCGGAAAACGGGGGTTCTCGCTGATTGGTTCAATTAAAAAATCGGGAAGAAGAAGGGCTGCGAAGGCGCGCAGCACTTCTTTTTTTTTTTGTTTGCCGCGGGAAAGAAAACCGCTGTCTCTGGCGTAAGTCACGCGAAGATCCATGAAGGCCGTGAGAAAGCGGTCGGAGACAGTTTGCCGCCGTTCGGGTCGCGCGCCGAAGCGCGCGGTGAGCAGGCGGGAGAGCAGCTCGATGGTCTCACGCTCTTCGGCTGCGAGTGCGGGCTCCGCTGCGTATTCGGCCAAAAAGAGCGCGCGTTCCCGCGCCGTGGGACGCGCATAGTAGCGTTTCAGTAAGTCTTCCATACCGGGTGTTCCTCCTGCTTATGCTGTTAAGAGCGTAACAAAAAAGCGCGAAATAGGCAAAGAAAAAGGCTGTAAGAACCCATGGAGGAAGGTTCTTACAGCCGTTCGGGGAAAAAATTACTTATTCTCGCCGAAGTATCTGTTCAGCAGGCCAAGGAAAGCTCTGCCGTGTCTCGCCTCGTCGCGTGCCATCTCGTGGACGCTGTCGTGGATCGCATCGAGGTTCTGCTTCTTTGCCATCGTCGCAAGATCGACCTTGCCCTGGGTTGCGCCGAACTCGGCAGCGACTCTCATCTCAAGGTTCTTCTTCGTGGAGGAGGTGACAACCTCACCGAGCATCTCTGCGAAGCGGGAAGCGTGATCCGCCTCTTCAAGAGCAGCTCTTCTCCAGTACTCACCGATCTCCGGATAGCCCTCGCGGAAAGCCACGCGGCTCATAGCGAGATACATACCGACCTCGGAGCACTCTCCCTCGAAGTTCGCGCGAAGACCTGCCTTAATCTCCTCGTCGACATCCTTAGCGATGCCGACCTGGTGCTCTGCAGCCCAGACCATGTTGCCGTCTTCCTTCACTTCCTCGAACTTGCTCGCGGGAGCCTTGCACTGAGGACAGGCCTCCGGCGGATTCTGACCCTCAAAAATATAACCGCAAACCGTACATCTCCACTGCTTCATAATCGTACTCTCCTTTACTATGTGTTTTTTGTTTCATTGCCTGACATGTTCAAAAAGCATCTCTTCCGCCGAAGCGGAAGAGACGGCGCGTCCTCAGAGAGGCGCGGCTACTCGTCCCCGGGAGACCGTCCCCTTTGCAGCCGCCTGACAGCTGCTGCAAATACCGTAAAACACGAGGGCATGGCACTCGACAGACCCGATTCCCGTCTCTGCCGCGAGCGCATTCAGCTGGTGATCGGTCTCCAAGGGGAGATCGACCACACCGCCGCAGTGCTTGCAGACAAAGTGACAGTGGTCGGAGGTGTCATAGTCGTAATGCTCTGTGCCGCCTTCGCAGTGAATCTTTCGAATCTGCCCAGTTCTGCGAGCAGGTTCAGATTGCGGTAGACGGTGCCGAGGCTGATGCGGGGGTACTCCTCTCGGAGATCCCGATAAATCATATCCGCCGTCGGGTGATCCAGACGGGAGGACAGATTCTTCAGGATGGCGTCCCGCTGTCGACTGTGCTTCCGTATTTTCATAGATGCCTCCAACAATAATAGGAACTGTTATTAGTATACCTGCTTTGTATGCAATGTCAAGAGGAAATTAAGACAAATATAATCAGACCTTTCGGAGCGGTGAATAATGTGCTATACTCATTGCAAATAACGGCCTTTTGGCTGGATTCGGGGGAGGTAACAAAGTGGCAGAAGAGAGCATGAAGGATTTCGAGCAGGAAATCAACGAGTCGTTTAAGACCGCAAAGAAGGTTGAGAACGAGGACGGCGGCAAGTGGGAGCACCTTCAGAGTCTTGTGGAGAGCAAGGAGCAGTTCAACGTCAAGATTATCGAGGTGGTGAAGGGCGGTTGCATCGCGTATCTTGAGGATACGCGCGCATTCATTCCGGCAAGCCAGCTTTCCTCGAGCTATGTTGAGAAGCTCGAGGACTTCCAGAACAAGCACATCGACGTGATTGTCATCACGGCGGATGCGGAGAAGAAGCGTCTGGTTCTTTCTCACCGCGCGATTGAGCAGGAGGAGAAGGAAAAGGAGAAGGCAGCGCGCCTCTCAGAGCTCAAGGTCGGTGACGTGGTCGACGGTAAGGTCGAGTCCCTGAAGGACTACGGCGCATTCATCGATCTGAACGGCGCAACGGGCCTTTTGCACGTCTCGCAGATTTCGAGAAAGAGAGTCAAGACGCCGGCGGATGTCCTCAAGGAGGGCCAGGAGGTCAAGGTTAAGATCATCAAGATCGGCGACGGCAAGATTTCGCTTTCCATGCGCGCACTCGAGGAGCCGGATGATCACTTCACCGGCAGAAACAACACCTTGGAGGAGACCGGAGGCTTTAAGTACGAGGAGAAGACTCGTGCGACGACGAACCTCGGTGACCTTCTGAAGAACATCAAGCTTTAAGTCATAGTATCCTATTTCGAAATGAGAAACCGCCAGCTTATGCTGTCGGTTTTTCATATCATAAACAAAGAAACGGAAAGGAGCACGAAATGGCAGACAAGGAACTGAGCAAGGGCAAGCAGTTGGAGAAGGAACTCTGCTGGGAGTATCCGAACATCGCAAAGAAGGCGCCGGAGCAGCGAGAGAAGGCGCATGAGTTTGCAAAAGGCTATATGGAGTTTCTCGGGTCTTGTAAGACAGAGCGCGAATGCGTGAAATTCGCGGAGAAGATGTTCTTAGAGGCCGGCTATGAGCGTTTCGATTCCAAGAAGAAATACAAGGCGGGCGACAAGGTTTTCTCGACCAACCGCGGCAAGGCAATGGCAATCACGGTGTTCGGCACCAGATCTTTGGCGGACGGCGTGCGCATCAACGGCGCGCACATCGACTCCCCGCGCATCGACCTGAGACCGAATCCGCTCTATGAGTCGAATGACATTGCACTCTTTAAGACCCACTACTACGGCGGCATCAAGAAATACCAGTGGGGCAGCATGCCGCTCGCAATGCACGGCGTTGTCGTGAAGAAAGACGGCACCACGGTCGAAATCACGATCGGTGAGGATCCGAGCGATCCGGTGCTTTACATCACCGACCTCCTGATTCACCTCTCGAAGCAGCAGATGCAGAGACCGCTCTCCGAGGGCCTTCGCGGCGAGGAGCTCAACATTGTGCTCGGCACGACGCCCTACCCGGACGAAGATGTGAAAGAGCCGTTCCGTCTGGAAGTGCTTCGCTATCTGAATGAGAAGTACGGCATTACCGAGCGCGATTTCGCGAGAGCGGAGATCGAGTTTGTGCCGGCTGCGAAGCCGCGCGACATCGGCCTTGACCGCTCGCTGGTCGGCGGCTACGGCCAGGATGACAGAGTCTGCGCGTATGCGGCGCTCATGGCGCAGCTTGCGACCAAGAATCCGGAGTACACGACGGTCACGATTCTCACCGATAAGGAAGAAATCGGATCGAACGGCAACACCGGTTCCGAGTCGAACTTCCTCTATGATTACATCGGCTACCTCGCACAGGCGGAGGGTGTGGATCTGAAGGATGTGCTCGCGCATTCGGCTTGCCTCTCGGCGGATGTGAACGGCGCTTACGATCCGACCTTTGCGGATGCGTTTGAGGCGAAGAACTCGAGCTACTTAAACCGCGGTGTGGTGCTCACGAAGTACACGGGTTCCGGCGGTAAGTTCGGCGCCAGCGATGCGAGCGCGGAATTCATGGCAAAAGTGATTGATATCATGGATGCGAACGGGGTATACTGGCAAATCGGAGAGCTCGGTAAGCTGGACCTCGGCGGCGGCGGCACGATTGCGGGCGATGTGGCGCGTCTCAATGTCGATGTCGTGGACCTCGGTGTCGCGGTGCTCTCGATGCACTCGCCCTTTGAGGTGACGAGCAAGTTGGATATTTACAATATGTACCTCGCGTTTAAGGCCTTTTACCCGGAAGTGTAAACGGGGCCCTGCGGGGAAAGAAACAGACAAAGGAGTTATGAGAATGAGATTTTCACCGAAAGCTGCTGCTGATGACCGGCCTTGCAGCAATGGCACTTTCCTTCGCCGCTTGCGGCAAGAAGGAGGCAAAGACTGCGAGCGATGCGAGCGAGAGCACGGTAGCCGGATCTGCGGATTCCAATCTTCCGAAGGAGCCGAAGAGCTACGGAAGCGTAAAGCTCGGCAAGTACGAGGGAGTTGAAATCACGACCCATGAAGTCAGCGTGAGCGACGAAGAGGTCGAGAGCTACATTCAGAACATGCTCGAGAACAGCCAGAATCTCACCGAGGTGGATCGTCCGGCGGCGGAGGGCGATGTTCTCAACATTGACTACGAGGGCAAGAAGGACGGCGTTGCGTTTGACGGCGGCACGGCACAGGGCCAGAATCTGGAACTCGGCAGCCACAGCTTTATCGACGGCTTTGAAGAGGGCCTGATCGGCGCAACGAAGGGCGAGAAGAGAACCTTGAACCTTACCTTCCCGGCGGAGTATCACGCCGCGGAACTCGCGGGCCAGTCGGTCACCTTCGATGTCACGGTGAACTCGGTTCAGGAGAAGTCGCAGCCCGAATTGACGGATGAGTGGGTTGCAAAGACTACGAACAACGCACAGACCACGGTCGACGCATACCGTGCGGAGATTAAGAGCCAGCTTCTTGCACAGAAGGAGAAGAACGAGCGCAACCAGGAACTCACCGCAGCACTTGACGCAGTGATGAGCGCTTCGACCTTCGAAGTCAACGAGGAGGCGAAGGCGTATGAGGCGGCGGTACAGAAGGAGCGCATGAACAAGCAGCTCTCGCAGTACGGTCTCACGCTTGAGAGCTACCTGCAGATGACTTCTATGACGCAGGAGAGCTACGACCAGCAGATGCTTGAGGCGGGCGAGAATGTCGCGAAGGTTAAGCTCATGGTCGATGAGGTTGCGAAGAAGGAAAAGCTCAAGTTAGACGATGCGGCTTACAAGGCGCTTGAGGACAGCTACGGCTATTCGAAGGATATGCTGGTCTCGATTCTCGGCCAGGAGCAGGTGGATCTGCAGGCGAGAGAACTTCAGGTCGCAAACTTCATCCTCGACAAGGCGAACAAGGTGCAGGCGAGCGAGACCGAGACGAGCGCGTCGGAAGAGGCAGGTGCCGAGAGCAGCGCAGCCGAGGAAAGCCCCGCACAGCCGTAAGTGATTGCATGAATCAAAAATTATTTTTCTTCGATGTCGACGGAACTTTGGTCGATGACAAGAGCAAGGAGATCCCGCAGAGCGCGGTGACCGCAATTCGGTCGCTGCGCGAGGCGGGACATCTTGTATATTTGAATTCCGGGCGGACGCTCTGTCTCCTTGAGTATGAGATGGAGCGTTTTGGCATTTCCTGCGCCGTTTGCGGCTGCGGGACCGAGATCATTGCGGACGGCAATGTGCTTCTGGAACAGCGAATTTCCCACGAGCGCGGAATCGAACTCCGCGAACTGCTGCGGGAACTTAAGCTGGACGCAATTCTGGAGGCGCAGGAGGCAATCTATTTCTCCGATCGACCGTTTGAAAACGAGGTGCTCATGGAAAAGCTGCTCAAGTACGTGAGCGGTTTTGCGGAGACAGAGGTCAATGCACTCGAGGACAGATCCTTTCTCTTTGACAAGTTCTGTGTGCAGACTGTGCCCGGCGGAAAGAAAGACCTCCGCATCGAAACGCTGATCCGCGAGACGCCGGACTTTGAGGGCATAGCGCGCGGCAGAGGCTTCTATGAGTTTGTGCCGAAGGGCTTTAGCAAGGGAAAAGCGGTGAATCTTCTGATGGAGCGCTTTTCGATTGCGCCGGAGGATTGCTACGTCTTCGGCGACAGTGTGAATGATCTCACAATGTTTCAGAGTAAGGCCGCGCATCGCATCGCGATGGGCGAACACGACAGAGAATTGGAAGCGTACGCGAGTTATATTACGGACAAGGTCGGTGCAGACGGCATTGCCAAAGCGCTCCGTGCACTTCAGGTATTGGAGAGGTAATCTATGCTGCTTCGCGATATCATTGCGGATGTCCGCGCAACCCAAGAGAGAGACCCGGCCGCGCGCAGTTTTTTTGAGGTACTGTTTCTGTACCAGGGCGTGCATGCGCTGATTGCATACCGCATTGCGCATTGGTTCTGGAAGCGCAAGCACTATTTCATTGCGCGCTTCATTTCCCAGCTGTCGCGCTTCATGACGCTGATCGAAATTCACCCGGGGGCAAAGCTCGGCAAGGGCATCTTGATTGACCACGGAACCGGCGTCGTGATCGGCGAGACGGCGGAGGTCGGCGATAACTGCACCATATACCAGGGGGTGACCCTGGGCGGTGTCGGCACCAAGAAGGGAAAGCGCCATCCGACCATAGGAAACAATGTGACCATAGGCGCGGGCGCAAAGATACTGGGTTCCTTTGAGGTGGGCGACAACTGCAAGATTGCGGCGAATGCCGTGCTCTTAAAGCCCTTGCAGGCGGATTCCACGGCGGCCGGTATTCCGGCCCGTCCGGTGCGCGTGGGCGGAAAGTCGGTGAAAAAGACAGCGCATGCCTACAGCGCGGATCTCGGAGAACTGCAGGAGAAGGTCGAAAATCTGCAACAGCAGGTTGACGAACTGCAGCGAGAACTGGCGGAGAATAAGGATGAGAGCGAAAAGCGAGGTGCCTGAGGGCGCCGTGAGCGCTGCGGAGGGGGAGGAGACAGCTTATGTCTACCTCCTCCTTTGCGGTGACGGGAGTTATTACTGCGGTTACACCGTGGATATGGCGCGGCGTCTGGCCGCGCACCGAAGCGGTAAGGGCGCGAAGTATACCAGGGCGCGGGGACCGCTGACCCTGGTTTATCTGGAGCGCTTTCGAGCAAGGGAGAGGCTTTGCGGCGGGAGGCAGCAATCAAGAAGTTGAGTCGCGCCGCCAAGGAAGCGTTGCTCACAGAGCCTTGTAATCTCGTTATGGGAGGAGAAGATGGAAATCATCTATGAGGATGCCGAAGTGCTGGTCGCGGTAAAGCCCGCCGGCGTGGAGAGCGAAGAGGCGCGCGGCTTGGCGCCCGATATGGTGAATCTGGTGCGAAAGCATCTTGCGGGGGTGGGCAAGGGCATGCCCTATGTGGGACTGATACGCCGCCTCGATAAGCCCGTTGCCGGCCTCATGCTCTTTGGGAAAACGCCGGCGGCAGCGGCAGCGCTCTCGAAAGAGTTGCAGGCACAGAAGACGGAGAAGCGCTACCGCGCGCTGATACTCGGTAAGCCGGCGGAAAAGAGCGGAAACTTTACGGACTGGATTTTGCAGGATAAGAAGGAGAATATCAGCCGCGTTGTGCCGAAGGGAACGGCGGGCGCCAAGGAAGCAAGGCTTAACTACCGCGTGCTTCGCAGCAGGTTTATCGGAGGGAAGCAGGTCACGGAGGTGGAGGCCGAACTTCTGACCGGGCGGCGCCACCAGATACGCCTGCAGTTTGCCTCCCGAAATCTGCCGATACTCGGAGATTTGAAGTACGGCGTGAGCTTCCCGGAGCAGGAGAGTCTCTTTTCCTACGGCGGCCTCTGCCTTGCGGCGACCACGCTTGGCTTTACACATCCAAAGACCCGGAAGAGACTTAGCTTTCACTGGGAACCGGCGTTCAAAATAGCCCCTTGAAAAAGCCCCTTTCTTTGAGTATTATGATGGTATAAAGTTAAATAAGAAAAACATAAGTGTCGCGCGCGCAGTGGAACCCTCCCGCAGTGCGGGATTGACGATAGAGTCTGGCAGGAGGAAGCATATGCACAGAAGAGAAAAAGACGGTTTACGGAGATTCCTTCTGGAGTTAAAGGAAGAGCGGCTTGCGGTCGCAGAAGCGGCACACAACGGTGCGACTTGTGATATCGGACACCTCAAAGAGTTACGCGAGGTCCTGAAACAAATCAAGGATGTCGGCGAGCACAAGTTTGAGGAGTGTCCGGAGTCGGAGCGCTACCTCAATGCGGCGGATCACACCGAGGAGGAGCTTGCTGTCATGGAGGACTCGGTGGACCTGCTCGACGAGGCGAGTCATCTCGCGGCGGCGGGACAGGGAAACGAAAATCTGTTTGAAATCAATGAGCTTCTTATGGAGGTCACGGAAAACCTCTGGGCGCTGCTCTAAACTTCGGTTTTTCTTGACAATACGCTATGCCGCGCGTATGATATTCCCGTAAGAGGGAGTAGCCGGCAGTGCAGAGCACAGCGACCGGAGGCGACATACCCGACGCGAGAGCGTCCGAATCCGGCTAGGCAAAAGACCGATGGCAAGACTCTTACCACAGAACAAAGCTGTGGTAAGAGTCTTTTTTTTGACTCTGCGGCACAGCGAGAACAGAAAAAGGAGAAGAAAAGATGGAATTTTTATTGGAAGGCATTCGGGCTGTCACCTGGCAGCAGCTTGTCATGTATGCGGTCGGCATTATCCTCATCTGGCTTGCGATCAACAAGGAGTATGAGCCATCGCTCTTACTTCCCATGGGATTCGGCGCAATTATGGTAAACCTTCCGATGAGCGGCGTTCTGGATCAGCTCGTGCAGGGCAAGGTTCCCGCGGCGGGTATCATCGAATGGCTGTATCAGGTCGGCATTGAATCCTCGGAGATGATGCCGCTCTTACTTTTCATCGGCATCGGCGCAATGATCGACTTCGGGCCGCTCTTAAGCCAGCCCTTCTATTTTCTCTTCGGTGCCGCGGCACAGTTCGGCATTTTTGCGGTCATCTTTGCGGCAACGCTCCTCGGCTTTGATTTAAAGGATGCGGCTTCGATCGGTATTATCGGTGCGGCGGACGGCCCCACTTCGATTCTGGTATCCCAGGTTTTGAACTCTTCGTACATCGGTCCGATTGCGGTTGCGGCTTACTCCTACATGGCGCTGGTGCCGATTATCCAGCCCTTTGCGATTAAGCTGGTCACGACGAAAAAAGAGCGTCAGATCCGCATGAGCTATAACGCGAAGGCAATTCCGAAGTCCACGCGCATTGCCTTCCCGATTGCGGTCACCATGATTGTCGGTTTCATCTCCCCGCAGTCGGTCGCACTGGTCGGCTTCCTGATGTTCGGCAACCTGCTCCGCGAGTGCGGTGTTCTGAACACGCTGAGCCAGACCGCACAGGATCAGCTGGTCAATCTGATTACGCTGCTCCTTGGCATCACGATTTCGTTTAGCATGCAGGCGGAACAGTTCGTAAACCTGCAGACGATCATGATTCTGGGCCTGGGCCTCATTGCCTTTGTCTTTGACACCATGGCGGGCGTGCTCTTTCGCGAAGCTTGTCAATGTGGTGCTCGCCATCATGAAAAAGCCCCTCATCAACCCGATGATCGGCGGCTGCGGGATTTCGGCCTTCCCGATGTCCTCCCGTGTTGTGCAGAAACTTGCGAATGAGGAGAGCAAGGGCAATATCATTCTGATGCAGGCGGCCGGCACCAATGTCGCGGGCCAGGTGGCTTCGGTCATCGCGGGCGGTCTCGTGATCAGCATTGTGTCCCGTTATCTCTAAATCGAGAAGAGAGGAGAAAGAGATGAATACAGCGGAAATCGCATTGGAAATTATGGGCAAGGGCATGGGCGGCCTCTTTGTAGCGGCAACGGTCATGATGCTTGCGGTGGCCCTTTTGCAGCGCATCACGAAGCGCTGAGCCAAGGCGGAATAGATATCAACTCAAGTTATAACTCCGTATAAATATTGTCTGCTGCCGGAACAATTGACAGGGCGGAGAGAATCCCCTATAATCCGAACATACCTACTGAGTTTGAGGGAAGAAGCAGAGAAAACAAACCCTCGATTAAAGAAAAAGAAGGCCCGAGCGGTTCGGGTTCATGGAGGAATAAATGAGCGAGCAGAGAAAGTATAAGTTTGAGACCCTTCAGTTACATGTCGGCCAGGAGAACCCGGATCCGGCAACCGATGCGAGAGCGGTTCCGATCTACCAGACGACTTCCTACGTGTTCCGCAATGCACAGCATGCGGCGGACCGCTTCGGTCTGAGAGATGCCGGCAACATCTACGGCAGACTTACGAACTCCACGCAGGATGTGTTTGAGAAGAGAATCGCAGCGCTTGAGGGCGGCTCCGCGGCACTCGCGGTCGCATCCGGCGCGGCGGCAATCACCTACACCTTCCAGGCACTCGCACAGGCGGGCGATCACATTGTCGCACAGAAGACCATCTACGGCGGCACCTATAACCTCCTTGCACACACGCTGAAGCAGTTCGGTGTCGAGACCAGCTTTGTCGATGCACACAATCTTGCGGAGCTTGAGGGCGCAATTCGCCCGAACACCAAGGCGGTCTACATTGAGACCCTCGGCAACCCGAACTCCGATATCCCGGACATCGATGCAATCGCGGAGATTGCACACAAGCACGGCCTTCCGCTTGTTGTCGACAACACCTTCGGTACGCCCTACCTGATTCGCCCGTTTGAGCACGGCGCGGACATTGTGGTTCACTCCGCAACGAAGTTCATCGGCGGCCACGGCACCACGCTCGGCGGCATCATTGTGGACGGCGGCAGCTACGACTGGAAGAAGAGCGGCAAGTTCCCGAACATCGCGGATCCGAACCCGAGCTACCACGGCGCATCCTTTGCGGATGTCGCAGGACCGGCGGCTTTCGTGACCTACATCCGCGCAATCCTGCTCCGCGATGAAGGCGGCGCAATCTCTCCGTTCAACGCGTTCCTGCTCCTGCAGGGTGCGGAGACCCTGTCTCTCCGCGTAGAGCGCCATGTTGAGAACGCGCTGAAGGTTGTCGAGTTCCTGAAGAAGCACCCGCAGGTTGAGAAGGTGAACCACCCGTCCCTCGCAGATCACCCGGACCACGCGCTCTATCAGAAGTACTTCCCGAACGGCGGCGCTTCGATCTTCACCTTCAACATTAAGGGCGGACAGAAGGAGGCCTTTGCCTTCATCGATAACCTGAAGATTTTCTCCCTGCTCGCAAACGTCGCGGATGCGAAGAGCCTGGTGATTCACCCGGCGACCACGACCCACTCGCAGCTGAATGAGGCTGAGCTCGCAGATCAGGGCATTCAGCAGAACACGATTCGCCTCTCGATCGGTATCGAGAATATCGATGACATCCTCGCAGACCTCGAGGCAGGTTTCGCGGCGGCGAAGTAAAACTGATTTCGGATATGTCCTCCTACCCCCTCAAAAGGGCGCCGGTAATCGCCGGCGCCCTTTTTTTGAACCTGAAGCAGGCAATTACAGAGTAGTAGGAGAAAAGAGGCGGTAGCCTCTTGCCATGCGAACAGAATCAAGTGCCGGGGAGGGGCTTCCGTCTTCCCGAAAGCGGTATGTCTCGCCTCAGCTTCTTAGTTGTGTTCGGAGACGTGAACCTTTGCCCACTCTCCGGTTGACGGATTCATGTATTCGTGGTCTCCGATTTCAATCCAACCCTCGGGGAGTGTTCCTTCCTCCTCCTCGCCTTCCGCATAGTCATCCGTATCGAAGACTTCTCTGCCGGAGCCAAGCACCTGCGTGTGAAAAACTGTGCCTGCGAGCAAAAGAACAGCGGCAAGTGCTGCGAGCACAAAGTGCCTGCGCAGTTTCATAAGGAGCCTCCTTTCTTTGATAAATGACGGTTTCAAGAATAAGATAGTATGGTCAGAAAAAATAATTATTATAGATATAATCAGACAATAGGCGACGGAAAAAGCGGAACTTGCGGAGAAGCACATGGTATAATGAATACGGATTAAAGCCGCTCTGTGCGGCGAAAGCGAGGGGAAAACATGCGGATTCGTGAGATTCACAGTTTGTATTTCAGCCCGACGGGCGGGACGGCAAAGTATGCAAAGGCCATGGCGGCGGGCGCGGCGGAGGCGCTGGCCTGTCCCGCGGAAGTGAGTTCCTTTACCCTGCCGCGGGAGCGGGAGGAAGAGCGTCATTTTTCGAGCGATGAGCTCCTCATTATCGGTTCTCCGACCTACGCGGGCAAGCTCCCGAATAAGATTTTGCCGGAATTTCAGGAGAAGCTTCGCGGGGAGCATACGCCCGTCCTGCTGTTTGTGAGCTACGGAAACCGGAATTTCGACAACAGCCTTGCGGAGCTTTTATCCGTGCTGCGGACAAACGGTTTTCTGCCGCTTGCGGCAGCTGCCTTTGCCTGTCGCCATGCCTTTTCGGATCGCATCTGTCCCGAGAGACCGCGCGTGGAAGAGCTCGCCGAGACGCGCGGTTTTGCCATGCGCGCGGCGGAAGCGCTGAAGGCCGCGGACCCCGCGGTTTTAGAGGCGGCTTCCCTTGCGTTCACGGTGCCGGGAGATGCGGAGGCGCCCTACTATGTGCCGAAGGGCGAAGACGGCGCACCCGCCAAATTCCTGAAGGCAAAGCCGCTCACGGATCTTTCGAAGTGCCTGCACTGCGGCGCCTGTGCGGCGCACTGTCCCATGGGCTCGATTGACGCCGCGGACACCTCGAATGTTCCGGGCATCTGCATTAAGTGCCAGGCCTGCGTGCGGGGCTGCAAGCAGGGCGCCAAGTACTTTGAGGATGCGGCCTTTCTATCCCATGTCCGCATGCTCGAACAGAATTTTGCGGCGCCTGAGAAGGAGAATTTATATCTATCCGCGTTCTGAGAGAAGAAGAGAGATATGCTCAGTCGGCACAGGCGATAAATACAGAATTCGGAGTGCCTGTTTGTTTGCGATGAAATATGTTTATGGGAAAAAGTCCCTCTCGGTTTTTCCGAGAGGGACTTTTGGCGGCGTATCGGGATCCGGAGTGGCGGAATACACCAGGAGAGAGAAGCGCAGCCGCAAAGTTGTCGCAGGTCGTGTGTCCTGTGCGGCGGCGGGGAAAGACAGAGACAGGATTGGCTATCGGGAAAGCGGGTGTGCCGCGTACCGGTATGGGGCAAATCAGGCGATAGGATTCCGCGGTCTCCGCGGGAAAATGCGGAAGTAAAGACCGACGAGATCATTCGCTGCTCATAGCGGCGCGCTTCCGCCGAGCAGGCGCTTTACGAAGCAGTCCAGGACCCTGGCGGTCATGCCCCAGATTAAGGGCTCGGTGTCCGGGTAGAGGGGAATATCGTACTCGCGGACGGCGAAGGGATAGTTCCTGCCGCCCTCAATTCTGTCATAGGGAAAGTTTTCAATCGGGCGAGCGACAAAGCTTCCCTTATAGTGTTCGGCGCGGTGGGTCAGGAAAAAGGAGAGCGGCAGGGTAAAGACCCGATCCACCTCGGCAGGGGAAAAGCTGCCGCGGTAGTCCTTAAGTTCCGCCGCAAAGGCGTAGACCTTTTGCCCGGAGGGACCGCTCACAATGCCGACTTCACCGAGCAGGGAGAGCTGCCCGTTCTCGAGTAAGAGTTCCTCCCGCGCCTCGCGGAGAGCGGCTTCGAGGGGCGTCTCACCTTCTTCGATGCCGCCGCCCGGAAGCGCAATGTCACCGGGCTGGTGGCGGAGTGAGAGTGCGCGGCGCTCAAAGAGGATAAAGAGTTCCCTCTTTCTTTCGATGAGGGGAAGGAGGACGGCGGCCTCGCGTTCTTTTTTGCGCGGCGCAGGCGTACGTTGCAGCGCGCTGCGGATATCGTTCATACGGAAATGCATGGCAATCCTTTCCCGGTGCTTGACAAAGCAGAGATAGCGGCATAAAATAAAACAAGCTTTCAAATTCGAAGTGCACAGTCGGCGGCAGTGGCCCTCTTGGGTCACGTGCCGCCGTTCCTGCTACTGAAACTGCGGCTCGAGTTTGTCGGCATTATAACATAAGGAGGATAGACATGAAATTCAAACGTTGGATGGCAATGGCAACTGCGGCGGTACTGGCAATCGGCACCTTGGCGGGTTGCGCACAGGGTGAAAAGAAGGCGGACACGACCGCGGCAAGCAGTGCGGAGAGCAGCGCAGAGGCAAGCGGCAAGAAGTTAAAGATTGTCGCGACCATTTTCCCGGAGTATGACTGGGTGCGGCAGATTCTCGGTGACGAGGCAAAGAACGCAGAGCTCACGCTGCTCCTCGACAACGGTGTTGATTTGCACAGCTATCAGCCGACTGCCGACGATATCGCAAAGATCTCGGAGTGCGACCTTTTTATTTATGTGGGCGGAGAGTCGGACGGCTGGGTGAAGGATGCCCTGAAAGAAGGAAAGAATCCGGACCGCAAGGTCATTAACCTCCTTGAGGCACTCGGCAACAACACGAAGGAAGAAGAAGTGGTCGAGGGCATGCAGGCAGAGGAAGAGGAGCACGAGAGCACCGCGGCGGGTGAGAGTGCGGCTGCCGGTGAGAGCTCTGAGGCCGAAGAGGAAGAAGGACCGGAGTACGACGAGCACGTTTGGCTTTCGCTTCGCAATGCGAGAGAGCTCTGCGAGACCATTGCCGAGGACTTAAAGAGTCTTGACAGCGCGCATGCTTCGGTCTACGATGCGAACTTAAAGAAGTACGAGGGCGAGCTCGATGCGCTGGATCAGCAGTATCAGCAGGCGGTCAATGCCGCGGGCAATAAGACCCTGCTCTTCGGCGATCGCTTCCCGTTCCGCTATCTGGTGGATGACTACGGCATCAAGTACTATGCGGCCTTTGTGGGTTGCTCGGCGGAGACCGAGGCGAGCTTTGAGACCGTCTCCTTCCTCGCAAAGAAGATGGATGAGCTCGGCCTTAAGCACGTCATGACGATTGAGGGACCGGATAAGAAGATTGCGGCGACCGTCATCGAGAACACGAAGGACAAGAATCAGGACGTGCTCGCCCTGAATTCGATGCAGTCCGTCACCACGAAGGATATTGAGGGGGGCGAGACCTACCTCGGTGTTATGCAGCAGAACCTGGAAGTGCTGAAAAAGGCGCTACAGTAAGAGATTCAGACAGAGGGCGCTTGCGCCCCCAACAGAAAGGTAACATATGGCACAGCTTCTCTGCCGGGACTTGACACTCGGCTATGACCAAAAAAGCATCCTGGAACACTTGAGTTTTGAAGTCAATGCGGGGGATTACCTCTGCATTGTGGGGGAAAACGGCTCGGGCAAAAGTACTTTGATGAAAACCATACTGGGGCTGCAGCCCCCGCTCGCCGGAACGGTGGAGCGGGGCGAAGGCCTCCGCGCCAATGAGATCGGCTATCTGCCGCAGCAAACCGTGGTGCAGCGCGATTTCCCGGCTTCGGTCGAGGAGATTGTGCTCTCCGGCCGGCAGGGCAGAACGGGCATCCTCCCCTTTTATCGGCGGGTCGACAGGGAGAGCGCAGAGAAGAATATGGAGCGCATGGGCATTACGGAATTCCGGAAGCGCTGCTACCGGGAACTCTCGGGCGGACAGCAGCAGCGCGTGCTGCTCGCGCGGGCGCTCTGTGCGACCGAGAAAATGCTGCTCCTCGATGAGCCGGTCTCGGGTCTGGACCCGAAGGTCACGGCGGATATGTATCAGCTGATTCAGGGCCTGAACGATGAGGGCATTACCATCATTATGATTTCTCACGACATTGCGGCGGCCGTCAACTGCGCGACGCACATCCTGCACATCGGTAAGAAGGTGTTCTTCGGCACGAAGGAGCAATATAAGAACTCCCGGCTCGGCGAGTGGTTTTTACAGGAAGAGAGTGTGAACGCATGATGGCAATGATAGAAAAAATTCTCTTTTATCTGCAGTACCCCTTTGTGCGCTACGCCCTCGTTGTCGGCGTGCTGATTGCGCTGAGTTCCTCTCTGCTCGGGGTGACCCTGGTCTTAAAGCGCTACTCCTATATCGGCGACGGGCTCTCGCATGTGGCCTTCGGCGCGATGTCCGTGGCCTCGGTGCTAAAGCTCACAAACCAGATGGTTCTCATTTTGCCGGTCACGATACTTGCGCCGTGCTTCTGCTCCGCACGGGCCAGAACAGTAAGATCAAGGGCGATGCGGCCATCGCCATGCTCTCGGTCGGCGCGCTGGCCTTCGGCTATCTGGTCATGAACGTGTTCTCGACCTCGGCGAATCTCTCGGGCGATGTCTGCTCGACCCTCTTCGGTTCCACCTCGATTTTGACGCTGACAAGCCGAGAGGTGGTGCTCTGCGCCGCACTCTCGTTTTTGGTGGTCTGCCTCTTTATTGTCTATTACCAAAAGATTTTTGCGGTGACCTTCGACGAGAACTTTGCGCGAGCCTCGGGGACCGATGCGGATCGCTATAATCTACTGATTGCGATTACGGTCGCGGTCATCATCGTACTCGCTATGAATTTGGTGGGATCGCTGCTTATTTCGGCGCTGGTCATTTTCCCGGCGCTCTCGGCAATGCGGCTGTTCCACAACTTTAAGAGTGTTACCATTTGTTCCGCGCTGCTCTCGGTGACCTGCGCGCTGCTCGGCATCCTCGCATCCATACTCGCGGGAACGCCGGTCGGCTCGACCATCGTCGCGGCGGATGCAATCGCATTCGGACTTTGTTCCCTGATTGCAGCGATACAGCGGAGGAAGACAGCATGAGAAACAGAAACTATGTGCTGACGGCAGCGCTGGCGTTAGGCCTTTTGCTCAGCGCCTGCGGCGGCAACGACGGGGCAAAGAGCCGCGGCGGCAGTCAGGCGAAGGGCGTAAACGAAGTTCTCGAGTCCGGGCAGCAGGCGGCGGAGAGCCAAAGCGGAGAGTTCGCAGATGGGCGCTTCGCAGGAGACGGTCGATATCACCGCGGCGAGCCGCGTGGTCGAAGAGAGCAGTGAAGCGCCGGTCGACTTAAAAGGCGCGGACGGCACGGACATCGACCTCACGAAGCTGAGTGCGACCATGGTCTTCTCGGAGGTCTACAACATCATGGTGAACCCCGACAGCTGCATGGGCAAGACCATACGGATGAAGGGTCTCGTGGCGATTTACCACGATGAGACCAAGGACACGGACTACTATTCCTGTATCGTGCAGGATGCGACCGCCTGCTGCGCGCAGGGCATTGAGTTCAAGCTTGCGGACAACTACCGCTTCCCGGACGACTACCCGCCGGAGGGCTCGGAAATCACCGTGCGCGGGCGCTTTGATGTCTATAAGGAGGGCGAGTACAAGTACGCTGTCTTAAAAGACGCGGTGCTGGAGAACGTCAATACCCAAAACGAGGGCGAGACAACGGCTCCGTAACGTGTAGGTCGACAGACAAAGAAAAAGAGCTGCGGGACGAAAATTTCGTCCCGCAGCTCTTTTTGTGCGGAAAGCCAATATCCGTAGCCGCTCAGTTTGCGATATTGTCGCGAATTAGGGCAATCAGAATACTGACGCCAAGCAGGAAACTACAGATGGGCGTCTGATACTTATCCGTAAAGATCCGGAGTTTTTGCAACGCGGGTAGCGTTTCGGCCAGTCGGGGATTCCGCTCCGAGAGTATCTTTGTGTGCCGGTCCAGAAGAAAAAAGATGAGAAGCATGAGGCAGCCGAGCCAGAGCAGAGGTCGGAACGCCGGAATATCATGGAAGATGAGGCGCAGGTCTGCAATGACACAGAGAAGAATCAAACTGGCAAAGCGGGCGATTGAGAAAAAATAGAGCTTTTTTGCATCGGACATGGCAGAAACCTCCCGTTTCGGTGAAGTAAACCGGATGCTTCGAAACGTATTCCGCGAAAACGCAAAACAAATCGCTTATTGTTTTCCGAAGAGCATGGTTGCGAGCGAGTCACGCTTTAATTCGCGGGCCAGTCTCGCCTCCAGATCCGTCAAGTAGGCGCGGGTCTGACATGGCTTCTGCGTCGCCTCCATCCACTCGCAGCAGTAGCCGCCGGAGGTACAGTGGTTCACGCGCTCGTCCGGCTGAAAGACTTTCAGGAGGTCATAGAGCGTGAGGGCGGATAAATCCGCCGTGAGGCGCACGCCGCCGCCGACACCGCGGACCGCGGTAATAAAATCGGCCGCAGCCAGCTTCCGTATGATTTTATAGGCGAACTTTTGCGGAATCAGCTCGTCTTCGCAGAGTGCGCGCATGGTGTGCATATCCCCGTCGCCGAGGCCGCGCAGGATGCGGAGCGCATAGTCAAGTTCCCGTGAAATCAGCAAGGTATCTTTCCCCCTTTATTTTATCAGTAAAAGTATACCGAAAAGGGATGGAAAGAACAAGCCGCTTTTCCGCGGGCTTGTTCCGCGGACTTTATTCGTAGACCGTCTCGACCTTCATAAAGACGAGAATTAAGATGAGACGGAACAAATAGTAGGCGGGCAGGATGCGCGTCACCAGAAAGTAGAAGGCATAGCGCGGGCCGCCCGCAGCGCGTAGGGTCTTCGGATCCAGATAGGCATGGTTCTCGTTGTTCTTCGCATGCAGCGCGTAGAAGAAGAGCGCAAGGAAGAGCAGAAGCACCTTGAGTCCGATGCGAAGCATGGGATCCATAGGCACAAAGGACAGACAAAAGGCGGTGACAATCGAAACGACATACAGGCGAAACGCGATAAAGCAGAGCTTTTTCTGACTTGCCGGGTTCATAGCTTTCCTCCTTCCGAAAGAGTATGCGCAATCGTTGCAAGCGATTCTCTAATTTAAGCATATCATTCCGGCAGAAAAAAACAATAAAGTACAGGCAAACGTAAGAAAGTGTCAGGATTTCGTTCCGTATGTTCGGACTCAGAACAGCATTTTGCCGCGCTTCATGACGCGGGACACAATGTTCACGCCGGTCCGGTAGGGCAGGAACTGAATCGAGGGGTAGCGGAGGAAGATGAGGTCCGCCTGCTTGCCCGGGTCTATGCTGCCGATTTCTTTCTCTCTGCCGACTGCCGCGGCACCGTTTAAGGTGAGCGCCGTGACCACTTCTTCAATCCGCATGCCCATGTAGATACAACCGAGCGCAATGAGGAGCGGAATCGAGTTGCTGAAGCAGCTGCCGGGGTTCAAATCCGAGGCGAGCGCGACCGCGCAGCCCGCGTCTATCATCTTCCGCGCGGGCGCATAGGGCTCCTTTAAGCAGAAGGCCGTGAGCGGCAGAAGGGTTGCGATCGTGTTGCCCTCGGCAAGGAGGCGTATGCCCTCGTCGGAGGCCTTTAAGAGGTGGTCTGCGGAGTGCGCGCCGCAGCGCACCGCCATCTCGGCGCCGCCGAAGTTCGGGGCAATCTCATCCGCGTGAACTTTCAGGCGGAAGCCGAGCTTTTTTGCCTCCTGCAGGTAGTGCGTGGAGTCCTCGATATTAAAGACGCCGGTCTCGGTGAAAATGTCCGCGAATTCCGCAAGGTCTTCTTTTTTGACCTCCGGCATGACCTCGGTCAGCATGTAATTGAGAAATTCGCGCTCCTTGCCCTTCCATTCGGGGAGCACGCTGTGGGGCCCCAAAAAGGTGCGAACCACATCGACCGGATGAGTCTCGTCGAGTACCTTCATCGCGCGGAGCATGCGGAGCTCGGTATCCTTATCCATGCCGTAGCCGCTCTTGCCCTCGACCGTGGTCACGCCGAAGCGGAGCATGGTGTCGAGCCGCTCTTTGCCGACCGCAACAAAGTCCTCGACCGAGGCAGCGCGGGTCGGGGTCACGGTCGCGTTGATGCCGCCGCCCTTTTCCATAATCGAGAGATAGCTTTCTCCCTGTAAGCGCCAGCCGAATTCATCGGCGCGGTAGCCGCCGAAGACAAAGTGGGTGTGGGAGTCCACAAAGCCCGGGAGCACCGCCTGCCCGTCCGCATCGATGAGCTCCGCCGTTTGGAAGTCCACTTCCTTGTCCAGTTCTTCGGTCGTGCCGACGCGGGCGATGCGGCCGTCCTCGATTAAGACGGCGCCGTTTTTGATGATGCCGACCTCTTTCATGTCGCTGCCGTGCTTTGCCTTGTTGCCGCTGCAGGTCACAAGCTCCGCCGCGCGGCGGATGTAAGTTCGCTTCATATGCTTTGTCCTCCTCGGAAAGTCAGTGTGGTGTCAAATAAAAACCGCGGCGCAGGAGAACTGCGCCGCAGTGAAAAATCAGTGCTTTTCGGTTGCGCGCCGGAATGCCTGCTCGACGAGGCTGTCGCTCGCAATGTAGGGCATGGTGATGTGATCGCTGTCCTTAAACTTTTCGTTGTAAGCCGCAACGGTCTCAATGGAGTGCTCGTTCCGCGCCCAGTTTCTGCGGGACACGCCGACCATGGTATCCCACGGAATCGACTCGCGGATAATCTGATCCGTGAGCTCACTGCCGTCGAGAACCAGGCCGAAGCCGCCGTTAATCGCCTTGCCGATGCCCACGCCGCCGCCGTTGTGAAGCGCAATCAGGCTCATGCCGCGCGCCGCGTTGCCGGCGAAGCAGTGGGTTGCCATGTCAGCCGTGAACTGCGAGCCGTCGTAGATATTGGAGGTCTCGCGGTAGGGAGAATCCGTGCCGCCGGTGTCGTGGTGGTCTCGTCCCAGCATGACCGGTCCGATTTCGCCCTTACGCACCATGTCGTTGAACTTGAGGGCGATGTCTCTTCTGCCGAGCGCATCCTGATAGAGGATGCGGCACTCGGTGCCCACAACCAGTTTGTTCTTGTCCGCGTCGCGAATCCAAACCCAGTTGTCTCTGTCCTGGAAGCGGCGGTTCGGGTCTATGATTTCCATGGCTGCGTGGTCGGTCTTTAAGAGATCCTCGTGCTTTCCGGAGAGGCAGCACCAGCGGAACGGACCATAGCCGTAGTCAAAGAGCATCGGGCCCATGATATCTTCGACATAGGACGGGAAGATGAAGCCCTCGGTCGTGTCGCGCTTGTTCTTCGCGATTTCCGGGTTGCCCGCGTCGAAGATGGCCTTCATGAAGGAGTTGCCGTAGTCAAAGAAGTAGGAGCCGCGCTCCACGAGCTTCTGAATGAGGTGGAAGTGCTTCGTGAGGGTCTCATCGACCAGCTTGATAAACCGTTCTCTGTCCTCTGCGAGGAGACGGGTTCTCTCTTCGAAACTCACGCCCTGCGGGCAGTAGCCGCCGTCGTAGGGAACGTGGCAGGAGGTCTGGTCGGAGAGAAGCTCGATCTTCTCGTCGTGATCGACCGCGTACTGGAGGAGATCCACAATATTGCCGTGGAAGGCAATCGACATGGGCTCCTTCTTCTCGAGGGATTCATGTGCGAAGCGGAACGCTTCCTCGGGGGTCTCCGCGACTTTGGAAACCCAGCCCTGGCTGTGTCTGGTCTCGATGCGGGAGTAGTCGACTTCCGCGACAATGCCGACGCCGCCCGCAATCTCGACTGCCTTCGGCTGCGCACCGCTCATGCCGCCGAGACCGCTGGTCACGAAGAGGTGGCCTGCGAGATCGCCGTTTGCCGGGACACCGAGATACTTTCTGCCTGCGTTCAGGATGGTGTTGAAGGTGCCGTGGACGATGCCCTGCGGCCCGATGTACATCCAGCCGCCTGCGGTCATCTGACCGTAGCTCGAGCAGCCCATCGCGGTGATGCGGGTCCAATCCTTTAAGTTATCCGCCTCGCCGACCAGGAGACCGTTTGTGATGATGACGCGCGGCGCCTGCTTGTGGGAGTGGAAGAGGCCCAGCGGGTGTCCGGACATCACGACTAAGGTCTGCTCGTCGGTCAGCGCCTCCAAATACTTCTTTAAGAGCTGATACTGCATCCAGTTCTGGCACACCGAACCGGTCTCGCCGTAAGTCACGAGCTCGTAGGGATAGAGCGCAATCTCGGGGCTTAAGTTATTGTCGATCATGACCTGGAAGGCCTTGCCCTGCAGGCAGTTGCCGCGGTACTCGTCGATCGGCTTGCCGTGTAAGGGCTCCTTCGGCATGAAGCGGTAACCGTAGATTCTGCCGTGGGTTAAAAGCTCCTCCATGAATTCGTCCGCAAGCGCCTCGTGGAGCTCTTCCGGAACATAGCGGAGTGCGTTCTTCAGCGCGAGCTTCATCTCGTGATCGGAGAGCTCAAGGTCGCGCCGCGGTGCACGACGGAGCTTCGGATCGAATTTCGGATATTCGGGGAGCACAGCGTCGAGCTTAATGGTCATGCAAGCGCCGATTTCCTGATTGTTCATGGGGCACCTTCCTTTCTGCACAAAGCGGGAACAAATGATTTCACCATTGCAACCCAGTATAGAGATACAGAGTCGAAAAAACGTCTAATTTCAGATGAACGAAAGCTCATAATTTGACGTTTTTGCTGGACTTTGCCTGCCGCTCACTCCTATAATGAGAACAGCAGAGAAAAGGAGGCGGGTGCTTTGGACAAAATTGAAGTTCGTTTTTTGGGCAATCCGGAGATACGGAAAAACGGCGTGCGCATTGCCTTTCCGTACCGGAAAGCGGAGGCCTTCTTTTATTATCTCGCCTACCGCGGCAGCGCAAGCCGCGAGGAACTGATTCACCTGCTCTGGGGCGACGAGGAAGAGAGTGTCGGCAGAAAAAAACTCAGAGACGCGGTCTACCAGGTGCGGCGGCAGCTTGGGAACGAGGTCCTGAAGAGTAAGGGGCACACGCAACTTTTACTCTCGGAGGGTATGGTGCTGGAACACGATCTTCAGAGCTGCGATGCGCCCTTTCTCGAGCATTTTTCGTGAAGAACTGCTATGAGTTTGAGGCTTGGGCGGAAGAGGTGCGCGCGGAGCGGCAGCGCTCCGACACGGCAGCCGCGAAGCAGAGCTACGAGCTGTCCTATCAAAAAGAGGACATTGCCGGGATGCAGCGTGCCGCCAAGGTACTGCTCGCGGAGGATCCCTTCAACGAAGGGCTCTACTTGGAACTCATGCAGCGCTACGCAGCCTGCGGGCAGCACAACATGGCGCTGCGCCTCTACCGCGACATGGAGAAGTTGTTCCGGGAGGAATTGGAGACTGCGCCTTCCAAAGCGGCAAGGCAGCTCTTTCAGCAGATTTTTACGATGAAAGAGCAGTTCCCGCAGGCGGAGGACAAGGGCGGAAGGCCGGGCTACATCGGCAGAGAAAAGGAACTGCTCGAGATCAGCGCTTTTTTTCAGGCGGAAGGCGAGGCGCTGAAGAGTGTCGCGCTGATTGAGGGCGAGGAGGGCTGCGGAAAGACCGGTTTTCTGGATGCCTGCCGCAGACTCGGCGAGGGCAACGGCATGCTCGCGCTCCACGCAATCTGCTACCGTCAGGGCGCGGAATTTTTCCTGAGCCCCTTCAGCGATATTTGAGGAACTCCGGCAATTTGCGGCCGAGGGAAAGCTGAGCGGCATCTCCGAAGAGGATGCGGCGGCAACGCTTTCGGAACTCGCCGGCGGGGTGGAGGAGGAGAGCGGCGGTTATCTCCGTTACCGTGCGGTCGAGCAGCGTCTCCTGGAACTCATGCAGCGGCTCTGCCGTAAGACGCGTGTGCTGATTACCCTGGATGAGATTCAGTGGATGGACGAGGTCAGCTACCGCCTGCTCTTAAAGCTCTTACAGAGCATAGGCGCCGCGCGGCTACAGCTGATCTGTACCTATCAGGACTATGAGGAGGCGCGGGTGGTACGGCAGTTGGAGCGCCTGGTTCGGGAGGATCGCGTGAAGTTCCTCTCGCTGAAGCCCTTTTCGCGGGCGGAGTCGGATCGCATTGTGCTGCGCGTCTTTCCGGAATTGCGCGAGCAGCCCGAACGGCTGGCCGCGCTCTATGAGATGACGGAGGGCAATGCCTTCTTCTTAAAAGAGATGATAGCCCTGATACGGGAGAAGGGCTTTGTGCTGAAAAAAACGCCGAAAATAGACCGTCTGATTGCTGCGCGACTCTCGGGACTCACGGCGGCGGAGCGGGAGGTGCTCTCCTGCATGGCAATTTTCCCGGAGAAAATCAATCTGGAAGAGCTCGAGTATCTCTTACAGCACATGAATCGTCTGGAACTTTTGGAGCGCCTCGAGAGTCTCGCGAACAACCAGTTGATTCAGGAAATCACGGTAGGCTGGGAGGTCTGTTATAAGTTTGTGCACCGCGTATTTCGTGAATATTTGTACGAACAGCAGAGTACGGGACGCACCCGCCTCTACCACCGCATGCTCGCCGAATATTATGAGAAAAAACACAGCGGAAGTTATGCGGCACTGCCTGTCATTGCCCATCACTGGATGCGCGCCCTCTGCCCGGTCAAGGCCTACAGCTATCAGATTCGTTATTTGCAGGAGTTCTACACGATACTGAACGAAAATTTTCCGATTGTGCACTCGGAGGTCACGGATCTCGGCGGGCAGTTCGGCGCGCTCGCGGAGGCGGAAAAGATGTTGGAACTCGCGAAGGATGTGATACGCCTCGAGGACAGCTCGCCCGAAGTGAGTCGCATGAAAATGCAGATGCTATACATTTTGGGGCGGCATGACATCGCAGCCGGTCACTATGACAGCGGCGTCGCGGCCATAGAGCAGTGCATGATGGCGGCGCGGCGTTGTGCGGATGATACGATGCTCTTTTCTTGTTACTTGCAGCATATTTTTCACAGCATCCAGACCACCAATCTTCCGAAGGCGGAGCGCTATGTGGTACTCGGAATCGAGCAGTCGAAGGACTGCGACGCGGAGATGCATGCGGCCTTCCGGCGGCTGAAGGGCTGGTGCCTCATTCGGAGGGGGGCCTTTTCCGAGGCCGAGGCGGAACTAAAAGCCGCGCGTGAGGAGTTTGAGGCGCTCGAGACGGAACTCGGCGCTTCGACCCCGAAGTATCGGGCGAGCATTGCCGCCTGCATCGCCTATCTCGGCGACATCAAGAGAAAGCAGGGGAGAGCCCGAAGCAGCGCTGCTTCGATACCGGGAGGCGGCTGCCATAGGCGCTGTCTCGGGAGAGACCAACGGTATGGCTCAAATTTACTCCGGCATCGGGCAGCTGCTCTATTTGCTCGGGCGCTACGAGGAGAGCGGGAAGTACTTAGAGCGGGCATCCGCCGTGCTCTCGGCAAACGGCTATCGCTGGGGCCTTGAGCGGAGCGAGGCCTATCTTGCCCTGCTCTCTGTTAAGCAGGGGAAGATAGAAGAAGCACGGCAGCATCTCGAGCGGGCGCGTTACATTGCGAGCCGCATCCAAAATCCGGAGACCGAGCTCTTGATTCACGGCGCGGAAGAGGCGGTAGCGGAAGCGGAATAAAGTTCCCGTTTCACGCGGTATAAGCCGAAGAAAGATGCAAACGGAAGAACAAACGACAGCGCAGGGCGGGTTTCCGCCCTGCGCTTTTAAGAACAGAGAACGCACCGCAGCCGTTTCGAAAAACAAAGCACAGAGGCCACATAGCGGAATGCGGGTGCGGCCTGAGAGCAGGGGACAGATAGACATATGACAACCCGGTATTTGGTGGGTTTTGCAGGCTGCGTGGCGGTCCGGATTCAAAATTTACACAATAGTCACAATTAAAACGCATATCTAGACGCTTTTTTGACGGCGCTCGGGTAAACTGAAACGGAAAAATATTCGGAACCAAGCTTAGCTGGGATAGGAGGATGCAGAGGGATGGAAAAAATTCTGATTACCGGACAGGACCTGAGCGTCGATCAAATTGTTGCGGTTTGCCGCGACCGCGCGGTCGTGGAACTCTCCGCAGAGAGTCGGGAGGCTGTGTTGGCATCCCGGAAGATTGTGGACGATCTGGTCGCAGAGAAGCAGGTGGTCTACGGCATTACGACGGGCTTCGGAAAGTTCAGCGATGTCGTCATCAGCACCGATGAGTGCAAGGAACTGCAAAAGAACCTGATCATCACGCATGCGGTCGGCGCGGGAGATCCCTTCCCGGAGGATGTGGCGCGCGGCATGCTGTTGCTTCGCATCAATAACCTCTCGAAGGGCTACTCCGGCATACGCCTCGAGACCCTTGAGACCATGATTGCGATGCTCAACAAGGGCGTGACGCCCTTTATCCCGGAGAAGGGTTCGCTCGGCGCTTCCGGCGATCTGGCGCCGCTCTCGCACATGGTTCTCGTCATGCTGGGACTCGGCAAGGCTTACTATGAGGGAGAGCTGCTCTCCGGCGAAGAGGCGATGAAGAGAGCCGGCATTCCGGTCATTGAGCTCTCGGCGAAGGAGGGCCTCGCGCTGAACAACGGCACCCAGGCGATGACGGCGGTCGGTGCGCTTGCACTTCACGATGCGAAGCAGCTCTTAAAGATTGCCGACATTGCGGATGCGCTCTGCTTTGAGGCGCAGAACGGCGTCATGGATGCCCTCGAGGACAGAGTCCATGCGATTCGCCCGCACGAGGGCCAGGGTAAGACCGCAAAGAACCTGCGCCGTCTGCTCGCGGATTCGAAGAACACGACCCGCCAGGGTGAGATTCGCGTGCAGGATGCTTACTCGCTCCGCTGCAGCCCGCAGATTCACGGCGCTTCCAAGGACGCTGTGAAGTATGTGCAGGGCAGAGTGGACATTGAGATCAATTCGGTCACGGACAACCCGCTCATCTTCAAGGAGGACAGAGCCGGCATTTCGGGCGGCAACTTCCACGGCCAGCCCATGGCACTGCCCTTTGACTTCTTAAAGATTGCGGAGGCGGAACTTGCGAATGTTTCGGAGCGCCGCATCGAGAGACTGGTGAACCCCGCGTACTCCGCACTGCCGGCCTTTCTGACCCCGCACGGTGGCGTCTGCTCCGGCTTCATGATTGTGCAGTACTCTGCGGCGGCACTGGTTTCGGAGAACAAGGTGCTCGCACATCCGGCGAGCGTGGACAGCATTCCGAGCTCTGCGGGTCAGGAAGACCACGTCAGCATGGGCACCATTGCGGCGCGCCAGGCGGCAGAAATCGGCAAGAATGTGCGCCGTGTGCTCGCGATGGAGCTCATGGTTGCCTGCCAGGGCATTGATATGCGCGGCAACAAGGGACTGGGACGCGGCACACAGGCGGCATACGACCTGGTGCGCAAGGGCTGTGCCTTCCTTGACGATGACAGAGAGCTTTACGAGGACATTAATTACTGCGAGCAGATCCTTACGGACGGCTCCCTGATTCAGGCTGTCGAGGCAGCGCTCGGCGGAGAACTGGATGTATAAAAACTAAATACAGCGTGAGTCTTGCGCGGAAAGAGGAGAGTATGGAAGCGAATAAGACAGGCACCAAGAAGGTACGACTGCCCAATTTCATAGAGGCGCTCATTCCCATTGTCGTCATGATGGGGCTTATGTTGCTCGGGTTTGTCGGAAAGACGGGCTACACGGATGCGCATATGCCCTTGGTCGTATCCATCTGTGTTGCCTGCATCATCGGCGGCCTCTGCGGGCACAGTTTCTCGGACATGCTCGCGGGTATGCTGGATCGTCTGAATGCGACGATGGAAGCGATTCTGATTCTCTGCACTGTCGGCATTCTGGTTGCATCCTTCATCATGTCGGGCACCATCCCGGCTGTCATTTACTACGGTTTGGATCTTCTGACCCCGCGGCTCTTCCTGCCGGTCGGCTGCATCATGTGCGCGATTGTCGGCCTTGCCTGCGGTTCTTCCTGGACCGCAACGGCGACCATCGGCATTGCCTTTCTCGGCATCGGTGCGGGTCTCGGCATCAACCCCGCAATCACCGCCGGTATGATTATCTCCGGCGCATACCTCGGCGATAAGTTCTCGCCGCTCTCGGACACCACCAACCTCGCGGCGGCGGTTTCCGGCACGGGTCTCTTCGATCACGTGACGGCTATGGTCTCCACGACGGCACCGACCTTTGTGATTGCGTTGGTTCTCTATACGATACTCGGTATGAACATCAACACCGCGGGCTACGATCCGCAGGTGGCGGCGGGATTGCAGACCGCACTCGCGTCGAAGTTCCACATCAATCCGCTGCTGCTGCTTCCGATCATCGTGGTCATTGCAGCCTGCGTGATGAAGCTCCCGGGTCTGGTGGGCATCGCGATTTCGGTGCTCTGCGGCGTGCTCTTTGCGGCTGTGTTCCAGGGCATGACCAACATCGGCGATATCTTCAACACCCTGCACTACGGCATCACGGTGGAGACCGGAAACGAAATCGCGGATAAGCTCTTGAACCGCGGCGGTATGGACCACCAGATGTGGACCATCAACCTGATACTCCTCGCGGTCGCCTACGGCGGCGCGCTGGAGCGCTGCGGTTGCGTGGACGCTCTGTTCGGCGGCTTAAAGAATAAGCTTCACTCGGTCGGTCAGCTGGTGCTTGCAACCCTGCTCACCTCGCTCTTCTGCGATGCGACCATGTGCGACCAGTTCCTCGGCATCGGTGTTCCGGCACCGCTCTACAGCGACAAGTACGACGAGATGGGTCTTGCGCGCAACATGCTTTCCAGAACCCTTGAGGACTGCGGAACCCTTTGGGCGGTTATGTTCCCGTGGACGGGTTGCGGCGCGTATCAGATGGGCGTGCTCGGCGTGCACCCCTTCGCATACTTCCCGTTTGCGTTTGTCAACCTGTTGAACCCGATTTATGCGGCAATCACGGCCTTCCTGGGACGCAATGTCTTCTGGGCGGACGGCGCGTATACCAATATCTTCGGCAAGACTACCATGCATAAGCCGGCGGGCGCACCGGAAGAGGCACGTGAGGTCGCACTGAAGAACCTCGAGAGACTGCGCGCGGAGGGCAAGGCACCGAAGGTCGGCAAGTAAGCAGTTCGGGCTTTGAAAGAGCTTCGGAACAAGAGAAAGGAATTCACATGCTTCCATGGGAGAATGAAGGAGGCGTCGTCTATACGGCGCGGGAGTTGCGGCCCCGAAAGCGCTGGGTCACTTACGGAGGGTATTGCTTTGCGGCACTCTTACTGGCGGCGGGTATCCTGACCCGTTTCCGCATTGCCCTGCTCTTCGGCGCACTCTATATCCTGGCTCTCCTCATGGAGAAGCATGTGGTTGTGAGCGAAGAAGGAATCGAGCAGTTCTACCAAATGCACATCACAACGCACTACGAGTGCTATCCCTGGAACGAGATAGACACCGTGTTGCTCGAGGACAGGGGGCATCCCACACTCGAAGCCCTATATTTTCGGCGCGGCGACAAGACAAAGCGGCTTTTCTTTGACAAGGAGGACGCCGAAAAAATCCTCTTGCTTGCCCGCAAACAGAATTCCGCGATACGCATAGAACGCGTGGAAAAAAAGTAAAGAGGGAAGAGCGCCCGCTGTGCCGGGCGCTCTTTTCTTCCGCCTTGCGAAGGACTACAATACACATAGAGAGTAAAGGTGCGATATACAGGGGCAGGGCAGAGCGCGGCTTCGAAGGGCTTGCACCCGCACTGTCGCAGTGCGGTTTCGCACCGACGGGCCGGTTTTAGACATCTTTTCGGTCGAACGGAGGAGATAAGAGATGAACGTGAGGAAGAGAAGCGCAAAGGATTATCGCGTGAGCCGCTGGAGCGGCGGGGAGACCAGAGAGTTTTTGCTCTTCCCGGAGGGCGCAAGCTATGCCGGGCGAGATTTCTCTGGCGTGTGAGTTCGGCGACCGTGGAGCTTCTCGAGAGTGATTTTACACCGTTGCCGGACTATCGGCGCTATCTGACGCCGCTCAGCGGGGCGCTCAAGCTCTCGCAAGACGGCGGACCGTTTCGGACACTCGGGGCACTCGAAGTGCTCGAATTCGACGGCGGGGCAGAGACCAAGTCCCGCGGCGAGGTCACGGATTTTAATTTGATGCTGCGAAAGGGAGAGGCAGAGGGCGGCATGGCAACGGCAGTGCTCCGCGCGGGCGATGCGCTGCGACTCTCCGCACTCTTCCCGAAGGAAGCGGAACAAGCGGAGAGCCTTTTGATCTACTGCTATTCGGGTGCCGCCGCGCTTCGACAGGCGGGGAAGGAAAGTGTCTGTGAAGTCGGGTCCTATCTCTTGCTCTCTGCGGAGACGGGAGAAGCGGGCAGACTTGCGTTCACGGACGCGGAAGTAAGCGCGATTACGGAAAACACGGTGCTCGCATTTGCATGGATGCGACGGTGCGATTGAGAGCGGGACAGGAATAAAGAAAAGGGATTCAGGCAAAGGAATCAAGACGATGAAAGAAATCTTTGAGAGACGAAGCGTGAGAAAATTTGCGGCGCGAGAAGTGGAGACGGAAAAACTGGAGGCGGTACTCCGCGCCGGGATGGCGGCGCCTTCTGCGGGGAATCAGCGTCCCTGGGAATTTTACATTGTGCGGGATCGTGAGAAACTGGAAGCTCTGTCCAAGCTGAGTCGCTATGCCGGGCCGATTGCTGCGGCACCGCTCGCAATCGTCACGGTATGCGACCCCGAGGGCAAGCGCTTTGCGGAGGTCGCGGCAACCGATATGGCGGCCTGCACGGAGAACCTATGGCTCGGGGCGGTTTCGGTGGGACTCGGAACGGTGTGGATCGGTGTCTATCCCTATGAAGAACGCGTGAATCTTTCGAATCAAATACTTGGAATTCCGGCGGGAAAATACGTATTTTCGATTTTACCGCTTGGCTATCCGGCGGAAGAAAGAACTGCGGAGGATCGCTTCGACCCCGCTCGGATTCATGAGCTTTGAAGCGAAAACAAAAGAAAAGCAAAGATTTAATAACGCTAACTTTGTGAAATACATAAGTAAAAAATCGAAAGAATTTATAAACAGCAATTGAAAAATAGCTTGACTGTACTAATCTGACAAATGTTTGTCAATCCCCGTCCGGCGGGGATGAAAGGTAAGTGGAAAGAGAGGTACAGTTATGGCAACATTTATGATTGGCCTCGCGATTCTGATCTGCGGCGGATTTTTGTACGGCGCCCTCTGTGAGCGCGTCTTCGGCCCGGATAACCGCGAGACCCCTGCGTATGCGAAGCAGGACGGTGTGGACTTTGTTCCGATGCCGACTTGGAAGAATGCGTTGATTAACCTTTTGAACATTGCGGGTACCGGTCCCATACTCGGGCCGATTCAGGGCATACTCTTCGGGCCGATTGCTCTGCTCACCATTCCGATCGGCAATGTGATCGGCGGCGCGATGCACGACTACTTCGCGGGCATGATCTGTACGAGAGACGGCGGCATCCAGATGCCGGATATGATCAAAAAGTACACGAACAGCAAGGTCTTCTGGGTTTATGACGTCTTTGTCTCGGTGCTTCTGCTTCTGGTCGGTGCCGTCTTTATCTACACACCCGGCGACATCGCCGCGACGCAGGTTTTCGGCTTCTCGGGCGGTGCGAAAGATCCGACGACCTGGATTATCTACGGCATCATCTTCGTGTATTACTACATTGCGACGGTCTTCCCGATCGATAAGATCATCGGCAAGGTGTACCCGATCTTCGGTGCGGTGCTGGTCTTCTCTGCGGTCGGTGTCTTCTTTGTAATGGTCGGAAGCCATTATCCGCTTGTGAACGTTTGGGACAGTTGGAATACCGGCGCGTTTGCGTACGGCGACTATTTCTTCGGCTTGGGCGATATGAAGTCTTTCGGCCACTTCATGCCGATTTTCTTCGTGACGGTTGCCTGCGGTATCCTCTCGGGCTTCCACTCGACGCAGACCGCGCTGATTGCGCGCACCATGAAGAGCGAGCGCGAAGGCAAGATGACCTTCTACAACATGATGATTGTCGAGGGCTTTATCGCAATGGTATGGGCAGCGGGAACCATGGCGCTGATCCAGATGGGGGCCGCAAAGGGCGGTATCACGATGCAGTTCGAGAACGGTGTGCTGCGCTACTTCCAGCAGGCGGCGGACGGCGGTCTCAAGGCAATTTCCGCGACCTCGGTGGTCGGTGTGCTCTGTCGCAAGGCTCTGGGCCCGGTCGGCGGTGCGATTGCGCTCATCGGTGTCATTGTGCTTCCGGTCACCTCCGGTGATACGGCGCTCCGCGCGCTGCGCCTCACGATTGCGGATACCTTCCACATCAAGCAGGACAACAACGCGCGCCGTCTGATGCTCGCAACTCCGATCTTTGTGCTGGTCTTCGGCATTCTGGTCTGGGCAAAGGTCGACACGAACGGCTTTAACCTGCTCTGGAGATACTTCGCTTGGTCGAACCAGGCGATGGCACTCTTTGCGCTGGCGGCGGCGGCCATTTATCTCCTGATCGAGAAGAAGGGCGCCTTTGTCTGGATGCCGCTCATTCCGGGAATTTTCTACACCATCGTCTGCGGCAGCTACATTCTGAATGCGAAGATCGGTTTCAACCTTCCGTGGAATGCGGCTTATGCCGGCGGTGTGGCGCTTGCGGTACTCTATGCCGTCTCCGTGTTTGTGCGCGGCAGAAGACCGGCAAATACCCTGTGACAGAAAAGAGGTTCGGCGCTGACCGAACCTCTTTTTTAGAACCTGAAAGGAAGAGAGATGAAAGAAAACAGTCTGGAATTTGCGCGCCGAGGGAATTTCCGAGCGCCTGATTGAGGAACTGCGCGCGTTTCGAAGCTATTATCACTTGGATGAAGCGGAGGCGGTCCGCGTGCCGGAGCCGCTTTACCCCTACTACGGGAGAGAGGTCTGGGAAGAGGCTATCGGCGCCCTGCTCGCCGGGGAACATTTGCTCCTCTCGGGCGGCAAGGCGAGCGGTAAGAATGTGCTTGCAGAGGGACTCGCGGCGGCCTTCGGGCGTCCGCTCTGGGACATTTCCCTCTATGTGAATGCGGATGCCGCGAGCTTAATCGGTACGGATACCTTTCGGGACGGTGCGGTACAGCTCAGGAAGGGACCGGTGCTCCGCGCGGCAGAGTGCGGCGGTTTCGGCATCTTGGATGAAATCAATATGGCGAAGAATGAGAGCCTCGCGGTACTGCACGCTGCCCTCGACTTTCGTCGCGTCATCGATATCCCGGGCTATGAGCGTGTGTGCCTCCACGAGGCGACCCGCTTCATCGGCACAATGAACTACGGCTACGCGGGAACGCGCGAATTAAACGAGGCGCTCGCCTCCCGCTTCCTCGTGATTCAGATGCCTGTCATTCCGCTCGCGGACGTGAAGCGCCTCCTGAGCGGCAAGTATCCGAACTTACGCCCGGAATATGCGACGCAGTTTGCGGAGCTCTTCGATGAGATACGGAAAAAGAGCGAGGGCGGCGAAATCACGAGCCGCGCGCTGGATCTTCGCGGCCTGATTGCCGCCATCGGCATGATGGAGCGCGGGCTCTCGCCGGTGAGAGCGCTGCGACTCGGCATTGTGAACAAGTGCTTTGACAGCTACGAGCAGACCCTGGTCAGCGACCTCGTTGCGACCCGCCTGCCGGAGAGCCTGGAAGCCGGGCGCGTGTTTGCATGAAACTCAGTGAATTTGAGAAGCGGCGCGCCGCCAATTTGATTTGGAATGCGGCCGGGGACTACAGCATTTCCCCGGGCTTTCGCATGTACGACGAGCACGGGCGGGCGGATCTCTACTGGAACAGTATCATCGGCGCGGCGCACCGTTTTTACGACTGGGATCGCTTGATGGAGTTTTACAACAGCTTTCACGAGACCGTGGATCAGGGCGTCTATGAGAGTCTCTTCTGGCTGGCGCTCGAGAATGGCTGTTATGAAAAAGTCAAGACGGAGCGCCCTGCGGCAGAATCGCTCCGGCAGGTCTATGCGCGGGAAAGTTGAAGAACTTTATGCCGAGTATAGCGGAGAGCCGCGAGGGCTGGATACTCGAGGGGCATTATCGCAGAATGCTCGGCGAGGACAGCGGCCTCCCGGACCTCGTGGACCGGAAACTCCTCGCGGAACTGGAAGTCTCCGGAGACTTGGATACCGAGGCTTGGATTGAAAGCGTCGGCAAGACCCTTGCCCGCTACTTTACCTATCTTCCGGGCAAGGCGGCTTCCGAACAGCGTCGCCGTCGCTTCGCGCTGCCGAAGTTTGTGTTTCGGAAGCGGAGCGCGGCAGAGCGGCAGGAGCCCCTACAGCCGAATGTGCGCCGCCTCGTGATGGGCTTCGGTGAACTTGTGCCGAGCGCGGGCGCAAAGACAGGTGCCAAAAAGTTCGGCGAGCGCTATCTGGAGAAGAGTGCGGAACAGCTGAGACAGTATATTCGCGACTATTTCGGCACCCCCCTGTATCCGGAGGCGAAGGAGAGTGAACTGAATCTCCGCTGCTGTAAGGATGCACACGCGGGAAGCAGGCTTTATTTTACGGACGGCAGACTGCCGCTCGAAGAAGTCAAAAAATTAAAAGGCTTTACCAAGCGCATGCGCCGCGAGATGGAAGCGCGGGAGCAAAAGACCCGTCGCGCCCATGAGGGTGAAATTGCGCGGGATCACGCGGCGATTGCGGAACTCAGAGAGCGCCTTAAAAATGCGCTGCGGCAGCTCCGCGACTCGGAGGAAGTGCCCGGCCGCACAGGGCGGCTGCTTCCCGGGAAACTGTACCGCGCGCTTTGTCTGAATGATGCGCGCATCTTCGAAAAGCAGCGCCTCGGGGATCAGAGTCGGGTGAGCGTGGATCTCCTGCTCGATGCGAGCACTTCGCAGGAGGAGAGAACCGAGTTGGTTGCGCGCCAGGCCTATATTTTGGCCGAGAGCCTGAGTGCATTGAAATTGCCGGTGCGAGTCTGGGGCTATCTCTCCATGAGCGGCTACACAGTGCTCACGCGCTACCGCGATTACGAGGAGCACGAGAAGAACGAAGAGATTTTCCGCTATTTCACGGCGGGCGCAAACCGGGACGGGCTCGCCTACCGCGCGGTTGGCGAACTGATGGCAGAGTACCCCTCGGAGCGAAAAATTCTGATTGTGCTGAGCGATGTGACGCCGAACGATATGGTGAAGTTTCTCTATCAAGGGCAGGAACAGGCCTACGCGGGCGAAGGGGCGATAGAGAACGCCGCAAAGGAAGTTCGCACGGTGAGTGCCGAAGGAATTACGACACTCTGCGTTTACACCGGCGACGATGCCGGGCTCCCCGCGGTGCAGCGGGTTTTCGGGCAAAATTTGTGAAGATCAATTCCCTGACTCGCTTCGCAGCGGCTGCGGGACGTCTTCTGGAGCTTGCGCTTTCGAATCCCGCATAGAGAGACGGAGTTTTCGACGCAGTTGGTTCAGGCGCCGTTCCAAGTAGCCGCGGTCTATGTACTCGGCGAGCACATACTGGTCGAGCGCGGGGACGGTGCAGGCATAGAAGCCGAGACGTTCGCGGTAACTTTCGAGGAGGCGCTTCGGGAGCACCATATAGGCGACGCGCATGGACGGCGCGAGGGTCTTGGTAAAGGTATTGAGATAAATCACAGAGTCGTTGGAATCCATCGCATAGATGGTTTCCAGCGGCTTTTTTTGGAGCGAAAACTCGGAGGCATAGTCATCCTCCACGAGAAAGGCAGCTCTCTCCTTGGCCCAGCGGAGATATTCAAAGCGCTTGGCGGCGGTTGCGGTCACGCCGCTCGGGTAGCTCTGGTAGGGTGTCACATGGAGTAAGGAGGCGCGGGAGGCGGCGAGCCCCTCGGCACTCACCCCGTAGGCATCGAGCGGCAGGAGTTCATAGGGGCGGGCGTAGGCGCTGTAGACAAGGCGTATCTTCTCATAGGACTGCGCCTCGATGCCGTAGAGCGCCGCGCGGGGCAGGAGCTGCGCAACCAGTCCGTAGAGATACTCGGTGCCGGAGCCGATTACGATTTGCGCGGGATCCGCCTGCATGCCGCGATAGCGGAGCAGATAGGCACTGATGGCGCGGCGAAAGTGCAGAGCCCCCTGATTTTCCGGGCGCGCGAGCAGCTCACGCGGAAAGCGGAGCAGAACATCGCGGACAATGTGGGAGAAGGGCGTAAAGGGGAAGTCGGCGGCGAGTTCGCCGAGGGAGCTGTGCGGCGCGGAGGGTTCGGTTTCGGAGATTGCCGCTTCGGCGTTCGCGTCTGCGTTTCCGTCGCTGCCTTTGGGTGTTCGAGCCGCTTCCGCGGCATTCGCGGGTTGAAAGTCTGCCTTGTCTGTTCGGTTGGCGTTGCCGTTTTCCGGAAGCGTGAGGGCGGAGACAAAGAAGCCGCTCCGCGCTTTGACCTCGAGATAGCCCTCATCGAGAAGCGCCGCGTAGGCACTTCCGACCGTCGAGAGGCTTAGGCCCAGGTGTTCCGCGAGCGCGCGCTTGGAGGGCAGGCGTTCGCCGGGAAGCAGTTTCTTTGCGAGAATATCGCTCCGAATGGCATTGTAGAGAAAGCGGTACTTACTCTCTTTGCCGCGGGCATTCAAAAAGTAGGTGAGCATGAAGAGACCTCCGATTTTCAAACTGGTATCATTGTAACGCAAACTGATATCATAAAAAATATGAAAACTGAGTCTTTTTTGAATCCAGATTTGCGCTACAATCTTGCTTATCGAAACAAAGGGGGATGATGTCATGACAGGACAACAGACAGCAACAGCGACAAACACAGATCAGAGACTTCATAAAATCGTATTGACGGGGCTCATGGCAGCGCTCTGCTACGCAGCCTTTGCCTTTTTGAAAATCCCGATTCCCACGCCGGGCGGCGGCATGGTGGCGCTTCATATCGGCAACGCCTTTTGCGTGCTTGCAGCGCTCTATCTGGGCGGTGTGTACGGCGGCCTTGCGGGCGCAATCGGCATGACGATTGCGGATTTAATGGATCCAAAGTACGTGACTTCCGCGCCGAAGACCTTTGCTCAAGTTCTTGATCGGCCTCATTGCGGGCTTTATCGCGCATAAGCTCGGCCACATCACGGAAGATCATGACAGAAAATATCTCTTTTTCTGGACCTTGCTCGCTTCGGCGGTTGCGCTCGGCTTCAATGTGATTGCGGATCCGATTGTGGGCTATCTCTACAAGACCTATCTGCTCGGCATTCCGCAGGAAGCGTCGAAGATTATGGCGACCTGGGCGGCCGGTGTGACCGCAATCAACTCGGTCGCGGGCACCGTGGTTGTGGTCATCGCTTATGCGGCGCTGCGTCCGGTTTTAAAGAAAGCGGGACAGTTCTTCTACTTGGGGTAAAAACCTGCGGTGCTTCGAAACAATGCATCGGGGGGTGAAAACAGAGAGGCGTTGCACTGTGCTTCGGGCTGCGGCATATTGCCGCAGCTTTTTTCTGATTGTCAAACGGGGCAAAACAGGCTATACAAGATAAAAACGGCGAGAAAAAGGAGGGACGGAATGAAACGGGCTTATCTCTTTGATGTAGACGGGACGCTCTGGGACAGCGCACGTGCGGTCACGGATTCCTGGAATGAGGTGCTGAAGGCGCGCAGGGGCAGCGGGACGCTGACGGTCGATGACATGCACGGCTTTATGGGACACACGATGGATGAGATTGCGGCACGCATCTCCCCGGACGCGGATCCCCTAGAGCAGAAGGAAATCATGGAAGCCTGCATGCGGCACGAGATCGATTATCTGGAGTCGCACAGCGGCTGCTTTTATCCCGGGGTGCTGAAGACCCTCCGCGCCCTTCACGAGAGCGGCAAGGAACTCTACATTGTCTCAAACTGCCAGGAGGGCTATATCGAGTCTCTGCTCGAAGCCGGAAATTTAAGCAGCGGAGAGGACGGTGTGATTCGCGATTTTATCTGCTACGGCGAGACGAGACGCCCGAAGGGAGAAAATATAGAGCTGATTCTCGAGCGGAACGAACTCAGCCCGGAGGAGGCGGTGTACATCGGGGACACCGAGATGGATCAGGCCGCGGCCGAGGAGGCCGGCGTCGATTTTTATCATGTGAGCTACGGCTTCGGACGGGTTCACGGGGCACTCCGCGAGCTCGACTCCCTCGAAGAACTCTTAGAGGACTGAGTCCGGGGGCAAAGAGAGGCTTGTCAGAAGAGAAGCAGTCTGCTATGCTGAATAGGCATTTTGGGCTGTCGCCAAGCGGTAAGGCAAAGGACTTTGACTCCTTCATTCGACGGTTCGAATCCGGCCAGCCCAGGCACGCAGCGGGAGCGCAAGCTCCCGCTGTTTTTTTAAGGCGTATTCATTCTCTTTTTGTATGTAGGCTCTTATAATACTGCTGTCAGGCAACTGCGTTGAAACGAGGTAAGAGTTATGTATTTGGAAACAATCAACAGCCCCGCGGACGTCAAAAAATTGAGTGTCGAAGCGATGACGGCGCTCGCGGCGGAAATGCGGGAGGCGCTCATCGTCCGCGCGAGTCGGCACATGGGACATGTGGGGCCGGATCTCGGTTTTATCGAGGCGACCGTAGCGCTCCACGCGGTTTTTTCTTCGCCGGAGGATAAAATCATCTACGACATCTCCCACCAGACCTATCCGCACAAAATGCTGACCGGGCGGCGGGAGGCTTATACGGACCCTGCGCACTACGACGATGTCTCGGCCTACTCGAACCCGAAGGAGAGCCCGCACGATTTCTTTGAGCTCGGGCACACCTCGGTCTCGATCGATCTCGCGCTCGGCATGGCGAAGGCCAGGGATTTACTCGGCGGAACGGAGAAAGTAGTCGCGGTCATCGGCGACGGCTCGCTCTCCGGCGGCGAGGCACTCGAGGGCCTAAACACCGCGGGTGAATTTAAGGGGCAGTTTCTCATTCTGGTAAACGACAATCAGATGTCGATCGCCGAGAATCACGGCGGGCTCTATGCCTCGCTGAAGGCACTCCGCGAGAGCAACGGAACTTCCGAAAACAACCTGTTTTGCGCGATGGGTCTTGACTACCGCTATGAGGCGGCGGGCAATGACATAGGCGCACTGATTCGGGCGCTGAATGAGGTGAAGGATGTGGATCACCCGCTTGTGCTCCACATCAATACCCTAAAGGGTAAGGGCTATGAGCCGGCGGAGACCCGAAAGGAGGAGTTCCACTGGCACTTCCCCTTTGACCGGGAGAGCGGCGAGACCCTGCCGGACTTCCGCTTTGAGGGCGAGAGCTATGAGGAGGCGACCGCAGAGTTTCTTCTAAAGGCAGCGGCGGAAGATCCGGCCGTGCTCGTTTTAACTTCCGGCGTGCCGGGCACCATCGATTTAACGCCCGAGCGCCGCGCTGCGCTCGGAGAACAGTATCTCGATGTCGGCATTGCGGAGCAGACGGCGCTTGCCGTTGCCTCGGGCGCGGCAAAGCGCGGCGCGAAGCCGGTCTATTTTACGGAGGCGACCTTCTTACAGCGCGCCTACGACCAGCTGGTTCACGATGTTTGCATCCAGAAGAGCCCGGTCACCATGCTGCTCGGCAGCGCATCGCTCTTCGGCATGAGCGACGTGACGCACAGCGGCGTACTTGCGCTCCCCATGCTTTGCAATATCCCGGAACTCATTGTGCTTGCGCCGACCTCGGTCGAAGAGTACTTGAGCATGCTCCGCTGGTCCCTGAAGCAGAGAGAAAATCCGGTCGCAATCCTCATCCCCTCCACCGAACTTTGTCACGCGACGGGGGCGGTACGGGAGAACTTTTCGCTGCCCGCGCACTATGAAATTGTGCGGCGCGGCGGGGAAGCAGCGATTCTGGCGCCAGGCGACATGCAGGCGCTCGGCAAAAAGACAGCCGCGGTTCTCGAAGAGAAGTACGACATATGTCCGACCCTCATGAACCCGGGGGTGGTTTCGGATCTCGACGAGGCGCTGCTCCGGGATTTGCGAAAAGAGCATCGCGCGGTGCTGGTTCTGGAGGACGGTCTGCTCTCCGGCGGCTTCGGCGCTAAGGTCGCGGGCTTTTACGCAGACAGCTCGATGAAGGTTTTACTCCGCGGTCTCCCGAAGGCCTTTTATGATCGCTACCGCATCTCGTCGCTCTTAAAAGCGCAGGGTATGACGCCGGAGCAGCTTGCGGAAAGCGTGGTCAATGCGCTCGGAAAGAACTGAATTTGACAGGAGGCAGGATGAAGCGCTATATCTCGGACTTACATTTTTTTCACGACAAGCTAAACCGCGAGATGGACTGCCGGGGCTTTGCCTCCCTCGAGGAGATGCACGCGCATATGATTGCCGCCTGGAATCAAACCGTGTCGCCGAAGGACGAGGTGTTTATCCTCGGCGACTTCTCCGTGGGAAAGGCCGAGGAGACCAACGAAATCGTGCGTCGCTTGAAGGGAGAACTCTATCTGCTTCGGGGAAACCACGATTACTATCTCAAAAAGAGCGCCTTTGACCGCAGCCGCTTCCACTGGATTCAGGACTATGCGGAGATTCACGACGAGGGAAGAAAGGTGATACTCTCGCACTACCCGGTCTTTTGTTACAACGGGCAGAATCGGCTGACCGCGCAGGGAGAGCCGAAGAGCGCCATGCTCTACGGCCATCTGCACAATACCTTCGATGAGGTGCTCGTGAACCGCTTTATCGCAGAGACAAGGGCGGCAAAGCGCCCGCAGACAGACAGAGAGACAGGGGAGTCCATCGAAAAGGACATCCCCTGTCTCATGATCAACTGTTTTTGTATGTTTTCGGAGTACCGTCCGCTCGGTCTTCTCGAGTGGATAGAGCTTGATCGGCGGCGTCGGCTCACTGCGCAGCAACGCGATAGCCGATAATCATGCCGTTTTGTTCGGCATAGAAGCAGTCAAGCCCGCCGGCCGGACGAACTTCGACCGAAGCAGACTGAAACGCTTCCCGGATGGCGCTTGCGAGCGCCTCGGCGACCGGTTGATTCAGGCAGTGCACAATTACGACTTCCTGAACGGCGCGCCCCTTTTCCCTGAGGTCTTGGACTATGCTGTCCAGGACCTTTTTTGTGCCGCGGACCTTGCCCTTGATTTGTATGGTCCCCTCGGGAGTCGCGATGCCCACGCCCCAAAAGCCGAGGGTATTTGCGAGAAAACCGGTCAGGCGGCTCATGCGCCCGTTTCGAATCAGATTGTTAAACGAGGAGAGCGCATAGACGATGAAGGTGCGGTCTATGAGGGCCGGAATGCGGGAGATGATTTCCGCGTAATCGAGGCCGTCCAGAATCATGCGCGCGGTCTCCCGGATTAAGAGCATAATCGAGGGACCGTCCGTACGCGTGTTGAAAACGGTGATGCGCTTGCCGGGTTCTTCTTCCTCGACCATGAGACGCGCGGTCTCGGCACTCTGGAAACTGCCGGAGAGCTCGGAGGAAATGGTGAAGGCAATCACATCGCCGGGTTTCCGGAAGGCCTCCGCAAAGGAAGCGGGAGAGGGGCAGGAGGTGCGTGCGGTCTTGCTCTTTTGTAGATCCTCCATCATCTCCGGGATGACAATGTTGCCGTCGTCCACATACTCATGATTGTCGGTGTAGAGGTAAAAGGGGACGCTCTGATACAGAATATCTTCGCGCTGTTCTTCAAAGCGTATGTCGTCGCAGCTGGAATCGGTCACGATATTCCACATGTCAGACCTCCTGAGAATGGTATTTCATTGTTATCAAGCCATTATAGCGCGAAAGCGCGCTTGCGTCAAAACCGAAGCGCAGAGGAGATATGTTACAGAAATCTTACAAATACAATACGATTTCATGAGTTTCCTTGACTTGAAAAAGCGCATTTTCTAAGATGGGGGAGTCAAACGAATTTTGAATTTGCGGCATATGTCGCTGAAAATGAAAGAAGAGGATTCGGTATGAAGAAGGGATTATTTGCAAAGGTTTCGCGCAGCTTTGTCGCTTGCGCACTGACCGCGGCGGTCGCGGCGCTCAGTTTTCCGCTCAGCGCGTTTGCGGCGGGAAATGCAACACTCTCGCTCCGTCACTTTACGGCGGGAAGCGGTACGGTCGAGCAGGGCTCGGCAAGCATGCATGTCTTTTTGGACAGCGCGCCGGGTGAGTACACGGTGACGGACGGAGAGGGACAGCGGGAAATTCGCTTTGCGACGCTCTCGGATGCGGTCCGTGCGCAGTACGGTGTCGAGGAAGGCTATCTGAGCTACGCGAGCGTAAGCTTGCAGGGCAATGAGGCTGTGACGATCAGCGGTCTTCCGAACGGTGCAAAGTATCAGGTTCAGGAGGATACCGCCGCTCTCGGCGCCGGCTATTCGACGGAACCCTACTACTTCGATCGGGAAGGCGCAGTTTCCGAGAACGAGGCGATTGAGGCGGTCAGTGTGGATCATAAGAACGGCGAGACGCCGGTTGTGATTCGAAAGACTTGGTTGGACGGAAACCGCACGGAGTATCGTCCGAACTCCATCACCGTTCGCATTGACGCGCTGGATCAGAATCAGAAGCTCATTGAGGGTGAGTCGAGACTTGCGGTTGTGAAGCCGAACGCGGACGGACGCTGGTATTTTGTGGAAGGTCTGCACCGTCTCGAGAAGGCGACGGCAAGCAATGCGCGCCGCGCGAGCGCTTCCGATGCGCTGCTCGCAAGCGCCTCCGATGCGGAGCGCGAGGGAGAGGTACAGACGCTCAGCTACTATCGCATTGCCGAAGTGTCGGGCGGTTCCGCGTATGTCTTGAACTTCCCGGTTGCGGAGCGCATCCGTCAGGTCGGCGCACATTTGAATTTTGACATTGCAAACCGTTACTACGGTACGACGGGCAATTCCGGCGGCGGCAGAAGCTATACCGGCGGCGGAAGAGCAACGGGCAGGAGCGCGGCATATCGGAACAGCTCGACGGGAACGGCACCGACTTCTTCCGTGACCGAGGTGCGCCCGATGAATCCGGCAAACAACAACGAGATTCCGAATCGCCTTGCGGCGCCGAGTCGTGACGCAGGCATATCCGGACCGGTCGCGGTTCAGGCACAGCGCGGCAAAAAGAGCGGGCTTCCGAAGACCGGTCAGGCTTCGAGCGCTGCGGCGGCAGCCTTCTCGATTGCGGGACTTGCGCTGCTCCTCTACTGCCACAAGAGAGAAGAGTACTGAAACAGCAGACTCGGAAAATAAATCATTTCTCTGAGACGCCGCGGGGCAAATATCTCCGCGGCGTCTTTTCGGCCTTTCCCGCAGGAAGGCTATGGCGTGGATTTGCCTGCCTGTGCTAAGATAGAAATGGAAAGAAACGGAAAGAAACGGAAAGCGAAAGCGGAGACAGAGCAAGGGGCACAGAAGAAACACTGCACATGCTCGGACGAGCAAGGAGGCGAGATGAGAAAAAATCGGAGCAAGCTTGTTGCGGTATCGGCAGCGCTGGCACTGGCAGTCACTGCGTTCACGGCCTGCGGTACGGCAAAGACGACAGAGAGCAAGGCAGAGAGCAGCGCCGTAGAGAGCAGCGAAGTCGCGGGGAGCGGCGAGGCGGCAAGCGGAGCGCAGGCGGAGGCCGCAAATCCCTGGATCGATGTCCGGGATCTGAAGGAAGCTCTGAAAGAGACCGGCGTGGAGCTGAAGGCACCGGAAGAGATCGGAGACTTTCATCTGAGCCATGTCCAGGCGATACAGGACGGTGGCATTGTTCAGGTCTTTTACGGCGGTGTTGCGGACAAGACCGAGACGCAGGCGCTGCTCCGCAAGGCAAAGAGCATGGAAGATATCAGCGGCGACTACACGGTCTATCCGGAGGACCGCAGGGTCAGCGATAGCGAGGGAGAGGTGCGCCTCCGCGGTCAGGACGGCAGAGTGTATCTCGCGACCTGGCAGCGCGGCGACTACAGCTATTCGCTGAGTCTTGCGCAGGGAATGGAAGAAGCAAAGGTGACGGAGGTTATTTCGAAGATTCAATGAGTAAACAAAAATTAGAAGAATACCGGGATTTAATTGTCAACAACCGCTTCGCGCTGCACAACCACGTGACCCTCACAGATCTCGAGGAGAACAGCGCGGAGGGCTATCTGGATGTCGAGGACGATGTGACCAATGCCTACGGCATGGTGCACGGCGGTGCATTTTACGCGCTCGCGGATGTGATTGCGGGCATGACGGCGCGCGGGAACGGCCACGCCTATGTGACCCAGACGGCGGACTTACACTATCTCTCCTCGACCGAGGAGAAGCGCATATACGGAAAGAGCCGCGTGCTGCGGCGCAGCCGACAGACGGCTGTCATTGAGGCAGAGGTGACGGACGGGGGCGGAAAGTGCCTGTTTTTTGCGACCTTCACGTTTTTCTGCGTGGACGGCCGCGTCGCTGTGAAGAGAGAGGGGGAAGAGCGTGCCGACTCATAACCGGAGAAAGAAAATCAATATCGTCGGGCATAAGAATCCGGATACGGATTCCATCTGCGCGGCACTCAGTTATTGCTGGCTGAAAAAGCAGATCGATCCGCAGGGCGAGTATGAGGCGCGGCGAGCGGGCAGTGTGAATCGCGAGTCGCAGTTCGTGCTGAATTACTGGAACATGAAGGCGCCCCGCCTCATTACGAGCGTGAGTCCGCAGATGAAGGACATCGACTTCCGCATTCGGCCGGGTATTGACGGAGAGATGAGCCTCCGCGAGGTCTGGAAGCTGATGCGCGAAGAGGACATCGAGACCCTCTGCATCACGACCGAGGAGCAGGAACTCCTGGGTCTGGTTTCGGTCACCGATATCACAAACATCAACATGAATCTCCTCGACAACGGCATACTCGCGACCGCAAAGACGCCCTATAAGAACCTCATCTCGACCCTCGACGCAGAGATGATTTCCGGCGACCCGGAGGCGTGCATCGAGCAGGGGCATATCTACATCGGCACAAGTCCCGAGGTCATTGAAGAGTTTGTGAACGAGAACGATATCGTTCTGGTTTCGAACCGCTATGAGGCGCAGATTTGCGCGATTGAGTGCGGCGCGTCCTGCATTGTGATCTGCTGCGGCGCAGTGGCCGGAAAGACCATCTTAAACCGCGCGAAGGAAAAGAACTGTACGGTGCTCATGAGCCCCTACGACACCTATGCGGCGGCACGACTCATCAGCACCGCGATTCCGGTGCGCCACATCATGCAGAGCGAGAAGCTGCTGCAGTTCGGCCTCAACACCTATGTCGAAGACGCGAAGAAATCATGGCGTCGGTGCGTCACCGATACTTCCCCATTCTTGATTCCGAAGGAAAGTATGTCGGTGTCGTGAGCCGCAGAAACCTCTTGAATCTGCACCCGAAGCGGGTCATTTTGGTGGACCACAACGAGTTCACCCAGACCGTGGACGGCATGGAGCAGGCGGAGATTCTGGAAATCATCGATCACCACAGAATCGGCAATCTGGAGACCGGCGGACCGGCCTACTTTCGGAACGAGCCGGTCGGCTGCACCAACACCATTGTCTATTCCATCATGCAGGAGAAGAACCTCACCCCGCCGAAGGAAATCGCAGGACTCATGCTCTCGGCCATCCTCTCGGATACGCTGATGTTCCGCTCGCCGACCTGTACGGCGAGAGACCGCGCCGCGGCGGAGGCACTTGCCGCCATTGCGGAGGTCGATATCGAGAGCTATGCGAATCAGATGTTTGAGGCCGGCGAGGATCTGAGCGGCCGGAGCGCCGAGGATATTTTCTTCGCGGACTTTAAGGTCTTTACCTTCGGCGACATTCGTTTCGGCGTGAGCCAGAGCACCTTTATGACCGAGAAAAACCGGAAGGCGGCCGAGGAATTGGTGAAGCCCTTCCTGGAGGCGGCCGCAAACCGCACCGGTGTGGATACCGTTTACTACATGGCGACCGACACGCCCTCCGAGAGCACGGAGCTCTTCTGGTACGGCAACATGGCCGAGGAGTACGCGCGGCGTGCTTTCGGACGCGCGCCGGAGACGGAAGGTTACTTCTACCTGCCGGGCGTTGTGAGCCGTAAAAAGCAGATGATACCGCCGCTTCGCATGGCAATGCAGGCGGAACCCTGAGAGGAGAGAGTATGAAACGTGTCAGCGCCCTGCTCGCACAGGCTTGGAAGAAGTGGAATGCCTGATGGTTGTTGATCTCTTACGGCGGGCGGAAGTGCAGGTGACCCTGGTCTCCGTGAGCGGTGAGCGCGTGGTGACCGGCGCGCACGGCATCGCGATCGTGACGGATCGCCTGATCGAAGAGATGGATTTTTCGGCGGAGGATATGATCTTCCTGCCGGGCGGCATGCCGGGCGTCAGCAATCTGGTGCGCCATGCGCTGGTGGCGCAGACCCTGAGAGCGCAGGCCGAACAGGGCAAGAGCTTGCCGCCATCTGTGCGGCGCCGAGTATACTCGGCAAGATGGGACTCTTTGCGAACAAGCGCTTTACCTGCTATCCGGGTTGGGAGCGCGGCATTGACGGCATCAACGGCGCCGAGTGGAGCGGGGCCGCGGTGGAGCGGAGCGAGGGACTCACGACCGGGCGCGGACTCGGCACGGCGATGGACTTCGGCTTAAAGCTGATTGGCGTGCTCTGCGGCGGCGAGACGGCGGAGAAGATTAAGCAGGCTGTCCAGCACCCGGACACGCTCTACTGAGCGCGCGCCGTGAGAGCGTTTTGGGCGCGCCACACCGCGCTGCGGGAGTTTTTGCTTTTTAATCTGCTTTCGAACTGTGCGACCTTGGTGAACCTCCTTGCGACTTTTGTCGGCACGCATGTCTTGTTCCGTGAGTTTCGGGACAGACCTTTTTCCTTCCTGGTTTTTCAGTATCGAAATATACGGGAGGATTTGGGGCTCGCGGGTTTCTTGAGCTTTTTGTTTGCGACCGCACTCGCGCAGACGGTTAATTTCTCGGTGCAGCGAAAGCTGGTGTTTCGCGCTTCCGGGGATGCGGGAAAGGCGGCGCTCCGCTTTGCGATTCTTGCGGTCTTTTTGACCCTCGTCTCGGCAGCGCTGCCGGCCTATACCTTGCCGCGCTTCGGTATTTTGGGTTCCGCGGTCTTAAACATAGTGCTGCAGGTGGCCGTCAGTTTTCCCGCGATGAAGTTTTGGATTATGCCCGAGCGTGCTCGGGAGAAGAAGGCAGTATGAGTCAGATACAAAACAAGCGGAAAGCAGGGTCGGACGTCCTTCGGCGTCTGACCCTCTTTGAAAAGGCGGCCCTCTTATCCGGGGGCGGCGCCTGGAAGAGCCGGGCACTCCCCAGACGGGGCTTGCCGGCTCTTTTCTTTTCGGACGGACCGCACGGTCTCAGGAAGCAGGAGGGCATCGGGGATCATCTCGGGCTCCATGCCTCCCGCCCAGCGACCTGCTTTCCGACGGCGGCGACCGTTGCGAACAGCTGGGACACGGAACTTGCCGAAGCGGTGGGTGAAGCGCTCGGAAACGAGGCGCGCTCGCAGGGGGTGGATGTGCTGCTCGGGCCGGGACTCAACATCAAGCGGAGTCCGCTCTGCGGGCGGAATTTCGAGTACTTTTCGGAGGACCCCTATCTCTCCGGCAAGCTCGCGGCCGCCTATGTGCGCGGTATACAGCGCGGCGGTGCGCTCGCCTGTGTAAAGCACTACGCCGTAAATTCGCAGGAGTTTCGGCGCATGACCTTAAACGCCGTTGTGGATGAGAGGGCGCTCCGAGAGCTTTATCTCACCGGCTTTGAGATTGCGGTGAAGGAGGGAAAACCCGCTGCGCTGATGACAAGCTATAACCAGGTAAACGGGCTTCAGTCGAATGAAAACCCGCAGCTCATGCTCGATATTCTGCGGGACGAGTGGGGCTATGACGGCATGGTTGTGACGGACTGGGGCGGCTCGGACGATCACATTCGGGGCATACAGTGCCGCACCACGCTGGAAATGCCGAATCCCGGCCTCTATGCGGCGCGGGAAGTGCTGCGCGCCGTAGAGCGAGGTGAGCTCTCCGAGGCGGAAATCGATCTCTGCCTTCGGGACTACTTCCGCACGCTGCGGCGCGCCGCGGTACAGGCAAAGAAGGCTGTGTCTGTGGATCCGCTGCGGCAGCACGCGCTCGCGCGCCGGGCGGCGCGGGAGAGTGCGGTGCTCCTAAAGAACGACGGCATACTGCCGCTCTCCGGAGAAGAAACGGTCGCATTGATCGGTGATTTTGCTTTCATGCCGCGCTATCAGGGCGCGGGTTCCTCGCTCGTGAACAGCCGCCGGGTCGAGACCCTCGCGGGACAGCTCTCGCAGCGCCTCGGCGGTAAGCTCATCGGAGCGGCGAGCGGCTATGCGCGACACGGAGATGACAGCAAACGCCGGGCGGAGAAGCGACTTCGCCGCGCGCTGAAACTCGCACGGCAAGCTTCCTGTGTGATTTTCTGCTGCGGTCTCGATGAGATGGCAGAGACCGAGGGCCTGGACCGAAAGACGCTGGCGCTGCCGGCGGCACAGCGGCGTGTGCTTCACAGCCTCGCGGATGTCAATCCGAACATCATCCTCGTGCTGAGCGCGGGTTCGGTCGTGGATCTCTCGGTCGAGCGGGATGCGCGCGCCGTGCTGCACGGCTACCTCGGCGGTGAGGCCGGGGCGGGCGCCATGGCCGAGCTGCTGTACGGAGAGGCTACGCCCATGGGGAAGCTCGCGGAGAGCTATCCGCGCGCGCTTTCGGATACCCCGGCCTACCCCTACCGGAAACTCCGCGGCAACTGCGCGGAGTACCGCGAGAGCCTCTATGTGGGCTACCGCTACTATGACAGAGCGGGGCTCTCACTCTACCATCCCTTCGGCTTCGGGCTCTCCTATACAAGCTTTTTCCTATCGGGATCTCACGGTCGAGGCGGAGGGTGTACGCTTTTTCGTGAAAAACAGCGGCGCAAGGGACGGCGCGGAAATTGCGCAACTCTACATAAGTGCCTTGGAGAGCGCGGTCTTTCGTCCGGAAAAGGAATTGAAGGGCTTTGCCAAGGTCTTTTTAAAGGCGGGGGAGGAGAAAGAAGTTTTCATCCCCTTCGATGACAAGAGTTTTCGGGTCTACGACAGTGCAAGAGGCTGTTTTATCGAGGAGGAAGGGCGCTACCGCATTTTAGTCGGTGCGAGTGCGGCGGATCTTCGCCTCGCTGCGGAAACAGAGCGCGGGGGAGAACGCATGCTTATCCCGCAAGAAAAAAAGCGCCTGCCCCACTATTTCAGCGGGGCGGCGCAACAAGTCGGGAGAGCGGAATTTGAGCGCTTGCTCGGGCGAAAAACCGAGCGCCCGGCGCTCGCAGGGGAACTGCTTCGCGGCGATGCGGTCCATGAACTCAGGCGTTCGCGCGGCCTGCTCGCGCGGCTCATTTACCGCGGGATGCAGCGCGCGCTCAACAAGAGCGCGGCAAAGCGTGAGCCGAATTTGAATTTGATTTTTACCTACCACATGCCGTTTCGCGCCTTCTCGAAATTCGGGAGCGGGCGCATCTCGCCGGAGATGACCGAGGCTGTCTTACTCATGCTGAACGGACACCTCATTGCGGGCGGGCGAAAGTTCTTCCTTGAGGGTTTAAAAAACCGCCGGGAGAACCGGCGGAATGAGAGAGCGCTGCGTTGATTAAACGCGCGCTTTTTCTTTTTTGAAGAGCTCCGGGAGTGCGGCATTCCGTATGTCGGAGACCAGCGGAAAGCCGGGCGTCTCGGTGATGGCAAGCGGCAGCTTGGCAAAGCGGAGCACAGCCTGTATTGTTGCGGGCGAAGACCAGAAGACCGGGGTTTCGTCCGGAGCGATACGGACCGCGTCGCCGTAGTCCGGCGTCTCGAGCGAGCGAATGCCGATTTCCGACGGCGCGCCGATGTGAAGCGGCGCACCCTGCACAAGTTCCAGGGACTCGGTCAGCCGGTAGGCTTCCTTCACCGCCGTTTGGGAAAGAGGCCGCATGGCGACCACAACGGGACCGCGGAAGGGCCCCGTCGGGTTTGTGCGGAGCTTGGTTTCATAGAGCGGCATGGCCTTCTGTCCTTCGACATGGCGCACGGAAAGACCGTTCTCCAGGAGCAGGCCGTCCGCAGAGGCGGCACAGCCGATCAAGAAGCCGACAGAGCCGATGTTCCAGAGCGCCTTCACTTCGTTCACATCCTCGGAGACCTCCCCGTTGATAAAGATGCGGTAGCGCGGCAGGGCGGTGCAGAGATTGGCCCCGGGCGCAAGGAAGGAGGAGAAGGGCTGTTCCCGTATGACCTCGAGAACAGGGAAAATGTCCGGGTTCCAGGAGGCAAAGCGGAGAAAATCGTCCGCGTAGGTGCTCGGAAGAATCAAAAGACTTGCCTTTACATAGTCGGGGCAGAGCGCGCCGGTCGCGGTGTCAAGCTTATTCGCTTCGGCGAGCGCGCGGACTTCCCGGGGGGTCAACTTCTTGAAATCTGTGCTCATGAACTGCTTTCCTTTTCTGTGTAATGTGAGGGCAAAACGTACTCAGCGCGTAAACGCGTAAGAGAACACGCGGAGCGCGTTGTTCTCGGCGCGCCGAGCGTCCTGTGCCGCCTCGATCGAAACTTTTTCAAAGCGGACGCGGTCGTTCGCCTTAATCTGCGCAAGCAAGCGGAAGTCCGCACTGATCACGTTTGCAATCTTGGTGTAGCCGCCGGTGGTCTGCCGGTCCGCAAGCATGATAATGGGCTCGCCGGAGGCCGGAACCTGAATCGCGCCGAAGGCAATGCCGTCCGAGATGATGTCGGCACCGTCCTTGTGGGCAATCGCCGCGCCGGTAAGGCGGCAACCCATGCGGTCAAACTCCGGGGTCACCGTGTAGACTTCGCTTAAAAAGCTCTTGAGTCCCTCTGCGGTGAAGGCATCGTCCTGCGGACCGAGGACCACGCGCAGGGTGTAAATGTCCCGCTTTACGAACTCCGGGGTAAAACGGCGCGCATCGAGGTTCGGAATGGTCGCCGCCGGAGCGCGGAAGGCGATTTCATCGTCCTTCTCGAGCTTGCGCCCGCAGAAGCCGCCGAGCTTAGCCTTAAGATAGGTCGAGCGACTGCCCATGACGAGCGGGATATCAAGGCCGCCGTGGAAGGCAAGGTAGGCGCGGCAGCCGGTCTTCGGCGCCGTGAAACGAAGCGTCTGTCCGCTCTTCACCGCGTATGCGCCGTAGGGCGCGAGGGGCTGGCCGTCCAGGGTGGCGCCGAGGTCGCCGCCGGTGAGCCCGATCACATTGTCCGCCGTAAAGCGGAGCGCGGGGCCAAGGAGGGTGCACTCGAGCACAGCCTCATTTTCGGGATTTCCGCAGAGGATGTTGGCAAGGCGCAGGGCGCGGGGGTCCATGGCGCCGGAGACCGGAACGCCGAAGGCCTGATAACCGATGCGGCCCAGGTCCTGAACCGTGGTCAGAGCGCCGGGGGTAATCACTTGAATGCTCATGCCTTGACCTCCTCTCGCTTGCGTGTGCTGAGGCGGTAGCTGCCCGCTTCGATTTCCGCTTCTATTTTCCGGTACTCTTCCTCGGTAATCGGGAAGAAGTGAATGTACTGGCCGGCGCGCGGCAAAATCGGGGTCTCGCGCAGCGGATCGTACATGCGGACCGGGGTTCTTCCGATGAGCTGCCAGCCGCCCGGCGAGGCAATCGGGTAGATGCCGGTCTGCTTGCCCGCGATGCCCACCGAACCCGCGGGAATCGAGACGCGGGGCGTCTTTAAGCGCGGGGTTTCGATGCTCGAATCCAGACCGCCGAGGTAAGTGAAGCCCGGGGTAAAGCCGAGCATGTAGATGAGGTATTCCGGCGCACTGTGGCGCTTTACAACCTCTTCTTCGCTGATGCCGGCATTTTCCGCCACGTGGGCTAAATCCGGGCCCATCTCCCCGCCGTAGAGGACGGGGATTTCGAGGACTTCGCTCGGGGGCAGGGCAGTCGTATCGATGGAAGCCGCAAGTTCCTTGAGCGTTCCGAGCAGCCGGTCGCAGGAAATGCGATCGGGGTCATAGTGTATCATCAGGGAGCAGTAGGTCGGGACCGTCTCTACAATGCCCGGAACCTTGCGCTCCGTGAGGAGCAGCTGAAAGGCGCGTATGGTCTGGTTGACCTCTTCGGAGATGCGGTCGCCGAAAACCGCACTGACCGCCGTGTCGCCGTTCAGCAAAAAGCGCGGCGTTGCTAAATTGGTCATAGGGAACCTTTCTTCCGAGAATTAGGAGAAGAGCTTTCCGAGATTCGGGAGTGCCGTGATTGCGAGATAGCCCGAGAAGAGCACCACAATCCAGCCGAGGACATAGAGCACAATCGGGTGACGATATTCCTTGCCGACAACCTTCGATTCCGGCAAGCGAGCAGCATGCAGCAGAGCGAAATCGGGAGAATCAGGCCGTTCACCGCACCCGCGAAGATAACCATCTTCTTTGCGCCGCCGAGCACTGTCATGACCAGGGTCGAGAATGCGATGAAGCCGACAATGAACTGACTCTCATGTTCGCGCACAAAGGGGTGCAGGGTCTTTAAGAAGGAGACCGAGGTGTAAGCCGCACCGATAACCGAGGTCACGCCTGCGGAGAAGAGCGCGAGACCGAAGAGGCGGTAGCCCAGATTGCCCGCCGCGAGACGGAACGCTTCCGCTGCCGGGTTCTTTGCGGAGGTGATTGCTTCCACATTTGCGGTGACCAGTGCCGTACCCTGGGTGCAGACACCGAGCACGCAGAGGAAGAGCAGAATACGTACGGTTCCGGAGACCGAGATACCGGTCAGAACCGACTGGCGGAAGTGCGAAACCTCATCCTTATTGCCGCCGTAACCCGCGTCGAGCAGGCGGTGTGCGCCGGAGAAGGTGATGTAGCCGCCGCAGGAGCCGCCGAGCAGGGTGAGCATGGGGCCCACCATGGAGCCGGGACGTTCCGGTGTGAACATGCGAACCACCGCTTCGCCGACCGGGGGCTTCGAAGAAATTGCGACAAAGAGCATGACGAGGATGATGATGGCGCCGAGCACCTGTGCCACCTTATCCACGGCTGCCTTTCCGCTCTTCGAGAGGAAGATGCAGATCGCAAGGGTGCCGCCGAGAAGGGCACCGATTTTCTCGTGGAGGCCGAACATCGCGTCGAAGCCGAGGGCAACGCCGCCCACGTTTCCGATGTTAAAGGCGAGACCGCCGAGGACCACGAGGAAGGTCAAAAACACACCGAGACCCGGGAGCACCGTATTTGCAATTTCCTGACCGCGCCTTCCGGATACACCGATGACGGACCAGATATTGGTCTGCGCGACCGCGTCCATGATGATGACGCAGGCAATAACAAAGGCGAAGGAAGCGAGATACTTTGCGGTGAACTGGGACGTCTGGGTTAAGAAGCCCGGGCCTATGGCGGAAGTCGCCATGAGGAAGGCTGCGCCGAGTTTCACGGAGAGACTGTGGCTGTTCTGCTTGCTGTTCATATTGCTACCCCTTTTATGATGGTTAAAAACTTACTTGATAAAGTTGCCGAGTGCTTCGATCCGAATGCCTTCTTCGGTGAGGGTCTTCCGGATTTCACGGACAAATTCGACGGCCGAGGGATTGTCGCCGTGAACGCAGATCGAATCCGCGCGGAGCGGGACATCCTCGCCGGTAATCGCCGTCACCTTGCCCTCCTTCACCATGCGAACGGTGCGGGAAATCGCAAGCTGCTTATCGTGAATCACGGCGCCTTCCTTGGAGCGCGGCACCAGAGAGCCGTCCGCCTGGTAAGCGCGGTCCGCAAAGACCTCGGAAGCCGTGCGAAGACCGACCGCCGCAGCCTCCGAAATCAGGAAGCTGTTCGCGAGACCGAGGAGAATCAGCTTGTCATCGAACTCTGCGACCGCCTCCGCGATGGCGCGTGCAAGCGCCGCGTCCTTGGCTGCCATGTTGTAGAGTGCGCCGTGCGGCTTGACATGCTGGAGCGTAAGTCCCGCGGCCTTTGCGAAGGCATAGAGCGCGCCGAGCTGGTAACTCATATAAGCCTTCACTTCCTTCGGGGAGCAGGCCATATTGCGGCGGCCGAAGCCCATGAGATCCGGAAAGCCCGGGTGAGCGCCGAACGCGACAGAAGCCTCCCGACAGAGACGTGCGGTCTCCGCCATCACGAGGGGATCGCCGGCGTGATAGCCGCAGGCCACATTGGCGGAAGAAATCTGGGCGATGACCTCCTTGTCGAGGCCTATGGTGTAGGCACCGAAGCTCTCGCCGAGATCCGAGTTAAGATCCACATGATACATAGCATTACCTCCTTTAATTTGTGCGGGATAGCAGACCCCTTCCTGTGCGGGGCAAGCAGGTTCCCGTTAAGATAGATGAAGAATGAGACTATATTAGCTTGAATAATATGCAAAACGTCCCGAAGAGAATTGTAACATGCGAGTCGGTGTACTTCAAGAAATACATAATTCCAAGTGCTTTGGTAGGAATTAGCCTTGCATGAGGGAACATTGCCGCGCTATAATGCTAAAAACGCAATATTTGTGTGAACTTGCGCAGGTGCAAGAGAGGGAGAATTATGAGCAAAGACTTACTGACGGTGCGGGATTTATCCGTGCGAGTCGAAGAAAAAAATATTCTGAAGAGCCTGAATCTTTCGGTGAAGCCCGGTGAGACCCATGTCTTAATGGGACCGAACGGTGCCGGAAAATCCACGCTCGGCAACACGCTGATGGGCAATCCGCACTATGAGTAATCGGCGGTTCGGTCGAGTTCCAGGGACAGAACCTTCTGGATCTCTCGGTCAACGAGCGCGCCAAAGCGGGCATTTTCATGTCCTTCCAGAACCCGCTCGAGGTGCCGGGCATCAGCCTCGCAAACTTTATCCGAAACGCGCTGGAGCAGAGAACCGGAAAGCGCATTCGTCTCTGGGATTTCCGCAAGGAGATTGCGAAGGCGCTCGAGGTGCTGAACATGGATCCGAGCTATGCGGACCGCGACTTAAATGTGGGTTTCTCGGGCGGCGAGAAGAAGAAGGCGGAGATTTTACAGCTGCTCATGCTGAAGCCGAGCCTTGCGATTCTCGACGAGACGGATTCCGGACTCGACGTGGACGCGGTGAGAACCGTGAGCCGCGGCATTGAGGAGTACCAGAAGGACAAGGATTCGGCGCTCATCATCATCACCCACAACATGGGCATTCTGTCCTCGCTCAAGGTGGACAAGACCCATGTGATTGTAAAGGGTTCGATTGTCGCGGACGGCGATGCGAGCCTTGTTGAGGAGATTAATCGCGACGGTTTCGCGCGCTTCGAGACCAAGGAGTGAGTATGTCGGAAGAGAGAGAAAAAGAGAGAACCTATGTGGAAGACATAGACCGCTCCATCTATGACTTCCGAAACGAAGAGAAGGATGCCTACCGCATTCGGGCAGGCCTTACCCCGGAGATTATCACCGAGATTTCCAAGACCAAGAACGACCCGGCTTGGATGCTGGAGCATCGTCTGAAGTCCCTCGAGATTTTCGAGCGGAGCAGCATGCCGGTCTGGGGCCCCTCGATCGAGGGCCTCAATATGGATCAGATTGCGACCTATGTGCGCCCGAACACGAAGATGAGCGCGGAGTGGTCGGAGGTGCCGGAGGAAATCAAGGACACCTTTGAGAAGCTCGGCATACCGCAGGCGGAGCGTGAGAGCCTTGCGGGCGTCGGCGCGCAGTACGACTCGGAGCTGGTCTACCACAATGTAAAGAAGGAAGTGGCGGAGCAGGGCGTCATCTACACCGACCTGGAGAGCGCCATGCACGGACCCTACGAGCAGATGATACGCGACCACTTCATGAAGCTGGTGCCGCCGACGGACCACAAGTTTGCGGCGCTGCACGGCGCGGTCTGGTCGGGCGGTTCCTTTGTCTATGTGCCGCCGGGTGTCAGCGTGGAAATTCCGCTGCAGTCCTACTTCCGTCTGAATGCGCCGGGTGCGGGACAGTTTGAGCACACCCTGATCATTGTCGACGAGGGCGCTTACCTCCACTTCATCGAGGGATGTTCCGCACCGAAGTACAATGTCGCAAATCTCCATGCGGGCTGCGTGGAGCTCTTTGTCGGCAAGCGCGCAACCCTGCGCTATTCGACCATCGAGAACTGGTCGAAGAACATGTATAACCTGAACACGAAGCGCGCCAGAGTCGAGGAGGACGGCAAGGTCGAGTGGATCTCCGGTTCCTTCGGCTCTCATGTGGGCTATCTCTACCCGATGAGCGTGCTTGCGGGCGACCGCGCTCGCTCCGAGTTCTCCGGCGTCACCTTTGCGGGTGCGGGGCAGAACTTAGACACCGGCTGTAAGGTGGTACACATCGGTAAAAATACGAGTTCTTATATCAATACCCGCTCGATTTCGAAGAGCGGCGGCATTTCGACCTTCCGCTCGGCGGTCGTCGTGCAGGCGGGCGCGGAGAACGCGAAGAGCTCTACCTCCTGCCAGTCTCTCATGCTGGATGCGGAGAGCCGCTCGGACACGATTCCGGCAATCGAGGTCAAGACCAACAAGGCGGACATCGGCCACGAGGCAAAGATAGGCCGCATTTCGGACGATGCGGTCTTCTACCTCATGAGCCGCGGTGTCTCCGAGGAAGATGCGAGAGCGCTGATTGTCAGCGGTTTCGCGGACAATGTCGGAAAAGAGCTGCCGCTTGAGTACGCGGTCGAGATGAATAACCTGATCAGACTTGAGATGAAGGGCGCAATCGGTTAAGGAGGGCGAGATGAAATTTAATACCTTGGCGAGCCCGACTTACAGTTGGCTCAAAATGAACGGCGGGGAGCTCTTAGACCTCCCCGCGATGGAGCGCCTCTCCCCGGCAATCGAACTGCCGGAGGGCGTGCGCGTTGAGAAATTAAACGGCGTCGCGGAAAAGCCGCTGCGCACCGGCGGCGGCGCGGAATTCGGCGAGGCACTCGCCGCGGCAAAGCTTCCGGTTTTGATTTGTACGGTCCCGGAGGGACAGGAGATTGCGGAGCGGGATGCGCTTCGCCTCTCCTTCCGTCTGCCGGACGCAGGGCAGGAGTATAACCCGCGCGGACGCAACAGCGTGAAAGGCGAGAAGGCAAGCGGCACGCCGGCAAAGGCCGGAAAGTTCGCACAGGTGGAACTCAATTTGGAGCGCGAGAGCTCGCTCACGGTGGTCATGGACTACCTCTCGGAGGCAGATGCAAAGGGGCTTGCGGGCGTACAGACCAAGGTGACGCTCGGAGAAGGCGCAAAGCTCACCCTTGTGCAGCTGGTGCGCGCGGGCAGCGGCTATACCTTTTTGAACGATGTCGGCGCGGTCTGCGCAAAGAATGCGGAGCTCCGCGTCATTCACCTGGTGCTCTCCGGCAAGCATGTGTACCAGGGCTTCAGTTCCGCGATGGAGGGAGATCGCTCTCAGCTTGCGGTCGATGTGGGCTATGTCGGCGAAGACCGTGCGCACTACGACTTTAACTATGAGAGTATTCACAGCGGCAAGAAGACGGGTGCGGAGATTCACGGCAAGGGCATACTGCGCGGTCACGCGAAGAAGGTGTTCCGCGACAGCATAGACCTCCGCAACGGCTGCTCCGGCAGTGAGGGCAACGAGACCGAGGATGTGCTTCTCATGGACGAGACGGTCGAGAACCGTTCGCTCCCGATTATTCTCTGCAGCGAGGACGATGTGGTGGGTAACCACGGCGCGACCATAGGCCGCCTCGACGAGGACCTGCTCTTCTACATGGAGTCCCGCGGCATGCAGAAGGATGAAATTTACGAGATGATGGCGAAGGCGAGAATCGACGCAATCGTGCGAAAAATTCCGGACGCCAAGACGCGCCACGACCTACTGGAGTTTGAGGACGAAGAGGAGCGTGAGGACAGATGACGAACGAAGAGAGAAGAGCGGAGGACCTGCGGATTCGAAAGGACTTTCCGCTGATTGACGGACATCCGGAGATTGCCTACCTCGACAACTCTGCGACGACGCAGAAGCCGGAGAGTGTGCTCCGCGCGATGCAGCATTACTATCTGGAAGAAAACGCGAACCCGCTGCGCGGTCTCTATGAGCTCTCGGTCAAGGCGACCGAGGCCTATGAGGATGCGCGGGAAGCGGTGCGCGCGTTTATCGGAGCGGGGAGCATTCAGGAGATTATTTCACGCGAAACGCGAGCGAGAGCCTGAACCTGCTCGCGTACTCGGCGGGCGATGCCTTCTTAAACGAGGGCGATGAAATCCTGATTACGATCATGGAGCACCACTCGAACCTCATCCCCTGGCAGCAGGCGGCTGCGCGGAGAGGCGCGGTTCTTAAGTTCCTCGAGCCGGATGAAGAGGGTTATATCTCGGAAGAAAATTTCCGCAGTATGCTGAGCCCGAAGACCAAGCTGGTCTCGATGACTCACATCTCGAACGTGCTCGGCGTCAAAAACGATGTGAAGACCTTTGCGCGGATTGCGCACGAGAACGGCAGCCTCTTCATTTTGGACGGCGCACAGTCCGTGCCGCATATCCCGGTCGATGTGACCGAACTCGATGTCGACTTCCTCGCATTTTCGGGACACAAGATGCTGGCGCCCATGGGCATCGGCGTACTCTACGGCAAGAAAGAACTACTTGAGAAAATGCCGCCCTTCCTCTTTGGCGGCGAGATGATCGAGTATGTGAGCCGCGAGAAGGCGACTTGGGCGGAGCTCCCGCACAAGTTTGAGGCCGGCACGGTCAATGTGGGCGGGGCGGTCGGCCTGCATGCGGCGATTGAATATTACAAGCAGCTCGGCTGGGATAAGATTTTGGAGCGCGAGGAGCATTTGAGCCGCCTCGCGATGGAAAAGCTCTCGGCAATTCCGCATCTCAGAATCCTCGGTCCGAAGGACGGCGCTGCGCACCACGGCATCTTCACCTTCACGATTGAGGGCGTGCACCCGCACGACATTGCGGCCATCCTCGACTCGCATAAGGTGAACATACGCGCGGGTCACCACTGCGCGCAGCCGCTCATGCAGTTTATGAAGACGCCCTCCACAACGCGGGCAAGCTTTGCATTTTACAATACCGAGGACGAGCTGGATCGCCTCGTTGAGAGCATCGGCGGTGTGCGCCGTGAGATGGGCTATCAGGAGTGAGCATGGACAATAAGATTTTTTACAATGAGATTTTGACGGACCACAACCTCCACCCGGGTAACAAGCGCGACCTTCCGGACGCGAACCTGGTTCTGGAGGGCGTGAACCCGAGCTGCGGCGACGACATCATCTTAAAGCTCAAGGTTGTTGACGGCGTAATCGAGGACGGCGGCTTTGTCGGCGACGGCTGCGCGGTCTCCCAGGCCTCGGCGGATATGATGCTGGACCTTGTGATCGGTAAGACCGAGGCAGAAGCAAAGCGCCTCGCGGAGATCTTTTTCCGCATGATTAAGGGCAGCATTACCGAAGAGGAGAGAGAAGAGCTCGAAGAAGCGGGTGTCCTAAAGGACATCTCCCACATGCCGGCGCGCGTCAAGTGCGCGGTGCTCGGCTGGCACACCATGGAAGAGATGCTGAACGGGAATGCAAGTCCCGTGACCACCGAGGACAAGTAAATGGGACTGAATCCACTGCAGCTTATGAAGCTCTTCGCCATGAACAAGAAGTTTCAGAAGAATCACCCCAAGGTGAGCGCCTTTTTCCGCACCCACTTTGCGGGCGGCCTGACAGAGGGCACCGTACTTGAAATCAGTGTCACGAAGCCCGGTGAGGAGACCGTGAGCACCAACATGCGCGTCTTAAAGTCGGACTTGGACTTAATCGAAGAATTGAAGAAGATGAAATAAGTCAGCTATCTAAAAGAAGCTACCGCAAATAACTTGCGGTAGCTTCTTTTTGCGATACACACATGACGCACACAGGAAACAGTGAAAAACTCAAGGCTTTGTTGTCATCCAGCCACTGCCCGGTTTGGACGGTGGCACCCCAGTGGACATAAGATATATCTCAGCGCTTGTTGCTCTTTCTCCAGATGTGCATCTTCTCCGCTTCCTGAATGAGCTCGTCGCGGAAGTCCGGATGCGCAATCGAGATGATGCGCTCCGCTCTCTGCCAGTTGGTCATACCCTTTAAGTTGACCATGCCGTACTCGGTTACGAGGTAGTGCACCGCAGTTCTCGGGTCGGAGACCGTGGAACCGGGGGTCAGGGTTGCGCGGATGCGGGATTTCTCTCGCCGGTCTTGGTCTCAAAGGAGGAGCTCATGCAGATAAAGCTCTTGCCGCCCTTCGAGAGATAAGCGCCGAGCACAAAGTCGAGCTGACCGCCGGTGCCGGAAATCTGCTTCGGACCCGCGGACTCCGCATTGACCTGACCGAAGAGGTCCATATCCACGGCGTTGTTGATCGAGATAAAGTTGTCGATCTGGCCGATCACATAGGGGTTATTCGTGTAGTCGACCGGCGCGCTCATGCAGCCCGGGTTGTTGTTTAAGTGGTTGTAGAGCTTCTTTGTGCCGGCCGCAAAGGCATAGACTTCACGTCCCTTGTCGAAGGGCTTTCTGAGGTTGGTGATCTTGCCTGCGTCGTAGAGATCCACAAAGGCATCGACATACATCTCGGTGTGCACGCCGAGATCCTTTAAGTCGGATGCCGCAATCATGCTGCCAACGGTGTTCGGCATGCCGCCGATGCCCAGCTGGAGGCAGGCGCCGTTCGGAATCTGCTCCACAATGAGGCGCGCAACTTCGCGGTCCACCTCGGTCGGGGGTGCGCCCGCGCCGAGCTCCTGCATGGGATCGTTCTCGCCCTCTACGATAAAGTCGACATCGGAGATGTGGATGGCGTTCTCAAAGCCGCCGAGGCAGACCGGCTGGTTCTTGTTGACCTCGACCACGACCTTGCCCGCGGAAGCGCACATCGCAGCGAGGTGGGAGGCCTGCGGACCGAAGTTGAAGTAGCCGTGCTCGTCCATGGGCGCCACTTGCAGGAAGGCAACCGCCGGCTTCTCGATATTGTCCTCGCGGTAGAAGCGCGGGAGCTCCGCATAGCGCATCGGGTTAAAGAAGCCGAAGCCTTCGGAGACCGCCTTTCTCTCCCAGCCGCCGAGGTGCCAGGAGTTCCAGCAGAAGTGCTCGGCCGGGTTCTCAATCTCAAAGATGGCGGGCTTACGCACCAGGACACCGCCGCGAATCTTGACGTCGGAAAGCTCCGGCATGCGGCGCGCCAGCGCCTTGTCAATCGCGACCGGTGTGCCGACACACCAGCCGTAGTCAATCCAGTCGCCGGATTGAACAAGTGCCGCGGCCTGCTCCGCGCTCACCAGTTTCTGTTTGTATGCTTCGTGAATGTTCATTTTGACCTCCGTGGCTTTTTTCAAACAGCACAGTTTCAGCAGTATGAATAAAATATTTATGTCTAGTGTAACATTCCGAAGCGTTCTTTTCAACGCGCAAGCCGTCCCTGCGGGAAAGAGCAAGAAAAGATACAAACTCGGCAAGATAACGCAGAAGGCGTGCGCAACAAGTGAGAGAAAAATCGCAAGAATTGACAGAAACGGCAAAACGGCTACAAATAGTTACTTGTGAAAAGGCACAAGCTGATTTGACAAAAAGGCCGTTTTCGCGATATTATTGCCATAAGTCTTAAAGGCTGAGAGTATGTGTTCTCATGCTTGGGACAACTTGCACAGCATGCATATTTAAGGAGGAACCGGATATGGCGAAGAGAATTGTTCTTGCAGGCGCATGCCGCACCGCAATCGGCAAGATGGGCGGAGGCCTCAGCGCAACCCCCGCAGTGGAGCTTGGCGCTCTGGTCATCAAGGAGGCTCTGCAGAGAGCGGGCGTGAAGCCGGAGCAGGTGGATCACGTCTACATGGGCAATGTGTTGCAGGGTGCTCTCGGTCAGAACCCGGCACGTCAGGCTGCACTGAAGGCAGGCCTTCCGTACACGTCCACGGCTGTCACCGTGAACATTGTCTGCGGTTCCGGTCTGAACTGCGTCAACATGGCGGCACAGATGATTGAGGCGGGCGATGCCGACATCGTCGTGGCAGGCGGCATGGAGAACATGTCCATGGCTCCGTACGCGCTGACCAAGGCTCGTTTCGGCTACCGCATGAACAATGCGAACATGATCGATACGATGGTCAACGACGGCCTCTGGGATGCGTTCAATGACTACCACATGGGTATCACGGCGGAGAACGTCGCAGAGAAGTACGGCCTCACGAGAGAGCAGCTCGACGAGTTCGCGGCTTCCAGCCAGCAGAAGGCAGTCGCCGCACAGGCAGACGGCGCTTTTGACGAGGAGATTGTCCCGGTTGAGCTGAAGTCCAAGAAGGGCACCGTTCTCTTCAACAAGGACGAGGGCCCGCGTGAGGGAACCACGGCAGAGTCCCTTTCCAAGCTGAAGCCGGCATTTAAGAAGGACGGCATCGTGACCGCAGGTAACTCCTCCGGTATCAACGACGGCGCAGCGGCAATTGTCGTGATGAGCGAGGAGAAGGCGAAGGAACTCGGTGTGAAGCCGATGGCAGTTTGGGTCGGCGGCGCACTGGGCGGCGTGGATCCGGCTATCATGGGCATCGGCCCGGTTGAGGCTTCCGGCAGACTCTTCAAGAAGACCGGCCTCAGCGTTCAGGATCTGGACCTTGTCGAGTCGAACGAGGCGTTTGCGGCGCAGTCGCTCGCGGTTGCAAGCGATCTCAAGTTCGATATGTCCAAGGTCAACGTGAACGGCGGTGCGATTGCACTCGGCCACCCGATCGGCGCTTCCGGCTGCCGTATCCTGGTGACCCTGCTCTATGCGATGAAGCACAGAAACGCAAAGAGAGGTCTTGCGACGCTCTGCATCGGCGGCGGCCAGGGCTGCGCGACGATTGTCGAGCAGTATAACTAAACGGACGGGAGGGTCTTCGCCGATGCGGAGACCCTCGGTTGGTTTTACTTGAGGAGACGATACCATGGGATATGTGAGATGTGAGACAAAGGACGCAATCGCCGTTGTGACCATTGACCGCGAGAAGGCGCTGAATGCGCTGAACGCAGAGGTGCTGGACGATTTAAAGGCAGCCTTTGATTCGATTGATACCGAGAGCGTGCGCTGCGTCATCGTGACAGGCGCGGGACAGAAGTCCTTTGTCGCGGGCGCGGACATCGCGGAGATGTCCGGTCTCGACGCAGCGGGCGGTGAGGCCTTCGGCAAGAAGGGCAACGATGTGTTCCGCATGATCGAGACCTTCCCGCTGCCGGTCATTGCGGCGGTCAACGGCTTTGCGCTCGGCGGCGGCTGCGAGCTCGCAATGAGCTGTGACTTCCGCATCTGTGCGGAACAGGCAATCTTCGGTCAGCCGGAAGTGGGCCTCGGCATTACCCCGGGCTTCGGCGGTACCCAGCGCCTTGCGCGCCTTGTGGGCCCCGGCATGGCGAAGCAGCTCATCTATACGGCGAAGAACATCAAGGCGGAAGAAGCACTGCGCATCGGCCTCGTGAATGCGATTTATCCGGCGGAGGAGCTCATGGCGGCTGCCGAAAAACTCGCGGGACAGATTGCGGCGAACGCACCGGTTGCGGTCCGCGCTTGCAAGAAGGCAATCAACGAGGGCCTCGAGCAGCCCATGGAAGAGGCAGTCGTGACCGAGGAAAAGCTCTTTGGCAGCTGCTTTGCGACCGAGGATCAGAAGACGGGTATGCAGGCTTTCCTTGAGAAGAAAAAGGGCGTCAGCTTCCGAAACCGCTGAGGCGCTTGAAATACGGCTATCAGAAATTCACATAAGAAATTTGCGGCCGTATCTGGAAAAAGTGCATTCGTTATAGTAGTATTGTTGAGAGATTGGCCGTAATCGGCAAACGCACAGAGGAGGGAACAGCATGAAGGTAGGCGTCATCGGCGCCGGCACCATGGGTGGCGGCATCGCGCAGGCGTTTGCGCAGGTAGAGGGATACGAAGTTTGCCTCTGCGATCTGACAGATGCATTCGCAGAGGGCGGAAAGAAGAGAATCGAGAAGGGTCTTGCGGGACGCGTTGCGAAGGGCAAGCTCACGCAGGAAGAGATGGACAAGATTCTCGGCCGCATTCACACCGGCACCAAGGAAATCTGCAAGGATTGCGACCTGGTCATCGAGGCAGCAATCGAGAATATGCAGATTAAGAAGCAGACCTTTAAGGAGCTCTCCGAGATCTGCAAGCCGGATTGCCTGTTTGCGACCAACACCTCCTCGCTTTCCATCACGGAAATCGGCGCGGGCCTCGATCGCCCGGTGACCGGCATGCATTTCTTCAACCCTGCTCCGGTTATGAAGCTGGTTGAGGTGATTTACGGTCTGAACACCCCGCAGGAAACGGTGGATCGCATCACTGCAATCGCAGAGAACATCGGCAAGACGGTTGTCCCGATGCAGGAGTTCGCGGGCTTTGTCGTGAACCGTATCCTGATCCCGATGATCAACGAGGCAATCGGCGTCTACGCGGACAACGGTGTCCCGGCAGAGAAGCTGGATGAGGCAATGAAGCTCGGCGCGAACCACCCGATGGGACCGCTGGCACTCGGCGACCTCATCGGTCTCGATGTTGTGCTTGCAATCATGGAAGTGTTGCAGAGCGAGACCGGCGATACGAAGTACAGACCGCACCCGATGCTTCGCAAGATGGTGCGCGGCGGCAGACTCGGCAGAAAGACCGGCATCGGTTTCTACGATTATTCGAAGTAAGTGTTTCCGGTAATTACATCGGAGCAATCCAACGGGCAAGGGTTTCCCTTCCCGTTTGGATTTACTCCGATACGTTAATTATTTAACATGGAGGAAGGATCAATGGATTTCGCACTGGACAAGAAACACGAGATGGCGCGCTCGCTCTTCAGAGAGTTCGCGGAGAATGAAGTAAAGCCGCTTGCGCAGGAGATCGATGAGGAAGAGCGTTTCCCCGTTGAGACCGTTGAGAAGATGGCTCGCTACGGCTTCCTCGGAATTCCGGTTCCGAAGGAGTACGGCGGCCAGGGCTGTGACGTTCTGACCTACGCAATGTGCGTCGAGGAGCTCTCGAAGGTCTGCGGCACCACCGGCGTCATTGTCTCGGCTCACACCTCGCTCTGCATCGACCCGATTCTGACCTACGGAACCGAGGAGCAGAAGCAGAAGTATCTGCCGGACCTTGCGAGCGGCAAGAAGCTCGGCGCTTTCGGCCTCACGGAGCCGGGCGCGGGTACCGATGCACAGGGTCAGCAGACCAAGGCGGTACTGGACGGCGATGAGTGGGTCCTGAACGGCTCCAAGTGCTTCATCACCAACGGTAAGTATGCGGATGTCTATGTCGTGATCGCGGTGACCGGCACGGTCGAGAAGCACGGCAAGAGAATGAAAGAGATCTCGGCATTCATCGTCGAGAAGGGAACCCCGGGCTTCACCTTCGGCGTGAAGGAGAAGAAGATGGGTATCCGCGCTTCCGCTACCTACGAGCTCATTTTCCAGGATTGCCGCATCCCGAAGGATGCGATGCTCGGCCAGAAGGGCAAGGGCTTCCATGTGGCAATGCACACGCTGGACGGCGGCCGTATCGGTATCGCTTCCCAGGCTCTGGGTCTCGCAGAGGGCGCTCTCGAGAGAACCGTTGCTTACGTGAAGGAGAGAAAGCAGTTCGGCAGAGCAATCGCGGCATTCCAGAACACGCAGTTCCAGCTCGCTGACATGGCGACGGATTGCGAGGCGGCACAGCTTCTTGTTTACAAGGCGGCAGTCGCAAAGCAGACCCAGACCAGCTACGGCGTCGAGGCTGCAAAGGCAAAGCTCTTCGCGGCAAACACGGCAATGTCTGTCACCACCAAGTGCGTGCAGCTGCACGGCGGTTACGGCTATATCAGAGAGTACGATGTGGAGCGCATGATGCGCGACGCGAAGATCACGGAGATTTACGAGGGCACCTCGGAAGTGCAGCGCATGGTAATCTCTGCAAGCTTACTGAAGTAATCAAGAGGAGGGACAGATCGTGAAAATTATCGTTTGCATTAAGCAGGTTCCGGATACCAAGGGCGGCGTTGCGTTTAACCCGGACGGAACGCTGAACAGAGCTGCCATGCTCGCTATCATGAACCCGGACGACAAGGCCGGACTTGAGGCTGCACTTCGCTTAAAGGATGAGCTCGGCGCAGAGGTCACTGTGCTCACGATGGGCCTTCCGAAGGCGACCGATATGCTGCGCGAGGCATATGCGATGGGCGCGGATAAGATGATTCTGGTCACCGACCGCGTGCTCGGCGGTGCAGATACCTGGGCTACCTCCAGCACGATTGCGGCTGCAATCCGCAACCTGGAGTACGATCTCATCATCACCGGCCGTCAGGCAATCGACGGTGACACCGCACAGGTCGGACCGCAGATCGCAGAGCACCTGGGTCTTCCGGTTGTCTCCTATACGCAGGACCTCAAGATCGACGGCGAGTACGCAATCGTACAGCGCCAGTTCGAGGACAGATACCACGTTCTCAAGGTGAAGCTTCCCTGCCTGTGCACGGCACTTGCAGAGCTGAACCCGCCGCGTTACATGACGGTCGGCCGTCTCTTTGACGCGTTCGATCAGGATGTGACGACCTGGGGCAGAGCGGATCTGCCGACCCTTCAGGATAAGGACATGGGTCTTGCGGGCTCTCCGACCAAGATTGCGAGAGCATCCGATAAGGTCAAGAAGGGCAAGGGCGTCAAGGTGAACCTGGACGCACACGAGTCCGTAGAGTACTTGATGGATCAGCTGATTCAGAGACACATCGTCTAAGAGAGCGGGAGAGAGGTGAAGGCAATGAATTTAGAAGAGTACAAGGGCGTATATATCTTTGCCGAGCAGGTGGACGGCAAAGTCAGCAATATTGCATACGAACTGATCGGTGAGGGCAAGAACCTCGCAGAGAAGCTGAACACGGAAGTGACCGCGGTTTTGATCGGTTCCGGTGTCAAGGGTGAGGCGGAAAAGCTCGGTGCTTACGGCGCAGACCGCGTTATTCTGGTCGACGATCCGGAGCTCAAGGACTACAGAACCGAGCCGTACACGCACGCACTCTCCGAGGTCATCAATAAGTTCAAGCCGGAAATTGTTCTGATCGGTGCTACCGCAATCGGCCGCGATCTCGGCCCGAGCACCTCGGCGCGCGTTGAGACCGGCCTTACGGCAGACTGCACGCAGCTCGAGATCGGCAACTTCCCGCTCACCGTTCCGGCAGGCAAGGAAGACACCCAGAAGCACAACCAGCTTCTCATGACCCGTCCGGCATTCGGCGGCAACACAATCGCGACGATTGCTTGCCCGAACAACCGTCCGCAGATGGCTACGGTTCGCCCCGGTGTTATGCAGAAGAGAGCCAAGGAAGACGGCAGAGCGTTTGAGCTTGTCGAGTTCAACCCGGGCTTCAAGCCGAACGACCGCTATGTGGACATCCTCGAGGTCGTGAAGAAGATCGGCGATACGGTCGACATCATGAACGCGAAGATTCTGGTCTCCGGCGGCCGCGGTGTGGGCAGCGCAGAGAACTTCAAGATTCTCGACGAGCTCGCAGAGGTTCTCGGCGGAGAGGTTTCCTGCTCCCGTGCGGTTGTCGATGCAGGCTGGAAGCCGCAGGCTCTCCAGGTCGGCCAGACCGGTAAGACGGTTCGCCCGCAGATTTACTTTGCAATCGGTATCTCCGGTGCAATCCAGCACCTTGCGGGTATGGAGGACTCCGATCTCATCATCGCAATCAACAAGGACGAGGATGCGCCGATCTTTGACGTCGCAGACATCGGTCTTGTGGGCGATCTGAATCAGATTGTCCCGGCATTTACGAAGCAGCTGAGCGCTTACCTAGCTTCGAAGAAGCAGTAAACAGCGTTTCAGAGAGACCCCAACGGAAAAACGGTTCTCCGGATGTTCAGTCCGGAGAGCCGTTTCTTGCTATGTGAGGGAAAATGAAAGGAGAGGGCGAAAATGGCGTATACGCAAGCGGATTTTGATGAGTGGATTTTCTTTCTTTCGGATAAACTGGATTACTTTACCGGCGCCTTTGCAAAGGAACGGGGACTTACGCTCGACTACACGCCGGAAAGTCTGGATGTGCTCGAACACTGGCTGCTCGGCAAGTATGAAAAGAGCATGGATCTGGTCGAGGACAAGGAGCCGTATGGGTATGATTACCGCCTGGCGGATCTCTGCGGCATCTATGTGGGGGAGGTGTACCGGCGGCAGCTCGGCGGGACCTGGTACATGATACTGGATCAGCCGAAAAACGTTTATTACAAGCTCCCGTCTCTGCGATACGAGACGAGAACGGGCCCGTATTACATCTGCCCGCTGACCTTGGCCACAGCCTGCATCCAGAGAAAGCGCGGGGACTATATGCGCTGGGTGCTCGGGAATTATATCGAGAAAGACAAACAACGAAAGAGCGGCAAACGCGAACCGTAAGTTCACAGCCGAGAGCTATGACGAGGGAAAGAAGCCGAATCACTCTGCCCGGTGCCCCTCGCCACGGCCCGCGTCCCGAGGGGGGAGGCGAAGCGCGTACGGGGTGACTTTATCGCTTCTATGTGTTAAACTATAACCCGTTTTTCGGATATTGTTTGGTAGACGGGAGAGTTGGATTCATGAAGCGAGAAAGTTTTGGGTCCCGGTTGGGATTCATTCTGGTGAGCGCGGGCTGCGCCATCGGAATCGGAAATGTTTGGAAATTCCCCTATGTGACGGGGGCGAACGGCGGTGGTCTCTTTGTGCTCTTTTACCTGCTCTTTTTGGTGATCATGGGCATACCGGTGCTCACCATGGAGTTTTCGGTGGGACGCGCGGGCAAGAAGAGTGCGGTCGGCGCTTACAAGGCTTTGGAACCGAAGGGCAGCTTTTGGCACCTGCACGGCTGGATCTGCCTGCTCGGTTGCACCCTGCTCATGATGTACTATACGACGGTTTCCGGTTGGATGGTTTCTTACTTCGTGAAGTTTCTCCGCGGTGATTTCGCGGGACTCGGCCATGAGGCGGTGGATTCGGTCTTTACGAATATGCTCGGGAATCCGGGGGAGATGGGCTTCTACATGGCGCTCACGGTCATCCTCGGCTTTATCATCTGCTCCTTCGGCCTTGAAAAGGGCCTGGAGCGCATCACCAAGGTCATGATGGCGGGTCTCCTTGGACTCATTCTTCTGCTGGCGGCGCACAGCCTGGTGTTGCCCGGGGCCATGGAGGGCACAAAGTTTTATCTGCTCCCGGACCTTGGCAGAGCCATGGAACAGGGACTCGGTAAGGTCATCACGGCGGCCATGAATCAGGCCTTCTTTACCTTGAGCCTCGGTGTCGGTGCGATGGAAATTTTCGGTTCCTATATGGGCAGAGAGAGAAGAGCCTTGCCGGAGAAGCTGCCTGGATCTGTACGCTGGATACCTTTGTGGCGCTCTTAAGCGGCCTCATTATTTTCCCGGCCTGCTTCAGTTACGGCGTACAGCCGGATGCCGGCCCCTCGCTGATTTTCATCACCCTTCCGCGTGTCTTTCTGCACATGGGACTCGGAAGACTCTGGGGCGCGCTCTTTTTCCTCTTCATGACCTTTGCGAGTTTCTCGACCGTCATTGCGGTGTTTGAGAATCTGATGGCAAACCTCATGGATGCGTTTCATTGGAGCCGGAAGAAGGCAGCGCTGATTTGCTGCAGCGTGGTTCTGCTCGGCAGCATCCCCTGCGTGCTCGGCTACAATGTCTGGAGCAATCTGCATATCCTCGGAAACCGGGATGTGCTGGACAGCGAGGACTTCATTGTCTCGAACCTCTTGCTGCCGCTCGGCTCTCTGATTTTCCTTTTGTTCTGCACAACCAAGTGGGGCTGGGGCTTTGACAACTACCTCGCGGAGGCAAACACCGGCGAGGGCATAAAGCTCCCGCGCGCGCTGAAATACTATTTTCAGTTCGGTCTGCCGATTCTGGTTCTCTTCATCCTGTTTCAGGGACTCTTTGCCTGAGACGCTCAGATCGATACACTGCGGAAATCCCGTCGCCTCTCTTAGGCGGCGGGATTTTGTGTTATACTGAATAAGTTAAGGGAGGTGACGGATATGCGGCGCACGGACAGAGAACTCACGGACCGGGAGGAAATAAAGCGTATACTCGAGGAGGCAAAGGTACTTCGTCTCGGGCTTAAGGACGGGGACTATCCCTACATTGTTCCCCTGCACTACGGCTATGTTTACGAGGGCGATGTGCTCCGCTTCTACATGCACGGCGCAAAGGCCGGAAAAAAGTACGAGCTTGTGAAGGCGGACCCCCATGCCTTTGTCGAGCTCGACTGTGCGGTCGAGACGACGGGGGAGGGCGATATCGCCTGTGTCTACGGCGCGAACTATGCGAGCCTCATGGCGCGCGGAGAGGTCACGGTGGTCGAGGATCCCGAAGAGAAGATTGTGGGACTTAAGCTCCTCATGCGGGCGCAGACCGGCAGAGACTTTGAAATTACGGCGCAACAGGCGGCGGGTGTCGCCGTGTTTCGCTTTGACGCCACGGCGTACAGCGCAAAAAAGAGAAGGATAGGATAAAGCAGGAGGAGAAAGACAGAATGACCGAGATCAAGAAGATCGATTTGACCTGCCCGAGTTGCGGGGCGGATATGAGCATTTCGGAAGACCAGAAGATGGCGGTTTGCCCCTATTGCCGAAAAAAGATCTACTTCTCGATGGAGAACGGAAAGCTGACTGCGAAGGAAGCCGAGGAGCGCTCCTACGGCGAGACCAGAGGAAAACTCCGCGCGGAAGCGGAGGCCGAGGCAGCTGCGGAGAGACGGAAGAGCTTCCGGAAGTGGAAGCATCGTCTGATCGGAATCGGCATATTTGTCGGCCTGGTTCTGGCAGCCGGTCTGTACGGCGAGGCAAAGAAGCAGCGCGTGGACCCCTTCCCCTATGTCACGGTCGAATTTTCCGGCGTGAGCGGCGAGGGTAAGGCGGAATTAAAGCGCGGCAACTACCCGGCTTCCGTGAACGAATATTATCTCGGCTATCAGGTAGAGCCGAGAGAGCGCCTCTCAAACGGCGATACGGTGACTGTGCAGGCAACGAGCGATCGTTACCGGCTCACGAAGAGCGTGGAGAAGTACACCGTCACCGGGCTCGATAGCTATTTGACCGATCTCGATTCTCTGGACAGCACAAAGCTCGAGATGCTCCACAGCACGAGCCTTGCAGCCATTCGAAAGACCTATTTTCCGAACAGCATATCGGGCATCAAGCGGAGTGAGGAGATTTCGGCGAAGCCGGTGAAATTGGTGCTGCTCGCAAAGGGAAATAAGAATGTGTTGAGCGACATCTTTGAAATGACTTACCGCGGCCCGGACGGCAAGGAGAAGACCGTGTACCAGTGCACGCGCTATCGGAATGTGCTGTTTCGGAGCGGCAATAACACGAGCTTCGACTACAGCACCTATATGGCGACGGGGCACTCCGTATACCTCGGCAGCACCACGAACGACGACACGGCGAGCGGCTACGACACGCTCGAAGAGGCCGTGGCGGATTCCAGAAAGACCTCCGAGAGCGATATGACCGTTACGGAACGGGATGAATGAGATGGATTGGTGTAAAAATTTGAAACACTGGAACAAGTAATAAGTGTCCCTAATAGCTATGGATTGATGAAGAGAGTCGAATATCAGGATGATATTTCTAGAAGATTTGGATATCAGTCGAGTGTCTTGCAATACGTAAGAAATATCAATCTTTTGAATATCATTTAATAATGAATCATGAAAGGGCGGAATTGAGTATGGAAATGGTTTTTATGATTCTAGGATTGCTAGTGTTAGCGGTGATTGCTTTTTGGCTGGTTCAATTTATTGAGTGTAAAAAAGATGGAAAAGATGGAGAACAGGAAAAGAGATACTTAAAAATATCGTTAGTAACAGGACTTATTATATTATTGGGACTTGGTGGTGTGCATTTTTTTAATGCACAGAGAAATGATAGTAGCGAAGCAACCCAAGAGGAACTTGTCAGCAAGGGGACGGAGTTAATTGCTTCAACGCAAGAAACAATACAAATTCAGGAGAGCTCAGGTGAAAGTGGCGAGGTAACTGCTACAACCGAGGAGATTGATGCACAATTAGAACAGTCTAGAAAAATACTCAAGGAGCAATACGATATTGGAAGTCCCCGTAGGTTTGCGACTGGAGACACCACAGGTAACTGGAGAATTGTTACAGTTGCAAATGGGATTGCGCCTGAGCAATATGCGGTTGAATATGCCAAAGCATATCTTATTCCGGCGAATGGATATCAGGATGGAACGTGTGTTTATTTTATTGTCAACTATGCGCTGAAGACAACGACAAAGCTTCATATTCAGAATAATATACTTGAAGTTAAAACAACAGAGTATGTTTCGGGGGAAGAGAGGGATGCTAAGGAAATTCAGAGCGGAATAGTATACTCGGATAACTTCTATGATTTGGCTACAGGAAAACAGTATGTTGTAGAGAGCAATGAGTCTGCCGGGACAAAGAGTGAAAGTGACCTTGTCACAGCTGTAAGGGCCAGCACAAAAGATTCTTTGGGGAAGGGAGAAAAAATAACAGACATTGTTCTAGAAGGAAATAATCTTGTAATAAAAATTGATATGTCTGGTGCAGATACTAGTCTATTTCCAGCGAATCAGATTGCCGGAACACGAATTGGTTCTGTTACGGACAGCATACTAGAATTAGATGATAGTTATTATAATAGTTGGGATACCATTACATTAGAGTTTAAAGATATAGGTAGCATTGTCCTAAAAAAATCAGATGTAAGAAACCAGGGATATGGGAAGTTTTTTGAGTATGATGAGAGTGTATTTGATTGAAATCGTCGGATGTGAGTTCGAGCAGTCGGCCTTGAATCCAGATCGGATTTGATGCTAAAACAAAAAGGAAGAGCGCTAGCTCTTCCTTTTTTGTTTTAGGCTTTTAGGCATTTTACGCGAGCTTTAAGTCTCCGTCCTTCACGAGACCCATGCGGCGCACCGCCATGTGAATGAGCGGGCAGAGAATCGCGGGGAGTATCACGGAGATTAAGAGGAGGGCGGTCCAGTCACCGCCGCCGATGGGGCCGCGCTGTCCCGCAGCGACATCCTTGACCCAGCCGGTGTAGACGCCGAGCGGTCCCACGAGGCCGCAGGTGCCCATGCCGGAGGCAACCGCCGCGCCGTTCTGCTGGAGGTGAAACACACAGGTCGCAATGGGGCCGGTGATCATAGAGGTCACGCAGGGCGCAATCCAGACCTTCGGGTTTCTCACGATATTGCCCATCTGGAGCATCGAGGTTCCGATGCCCTGGGAGACAAGGCCGCCGAAGCCGTTCTCGGGATAGGAAATCACGGCGAAACCGACCATCTGTGCGCAGCAGCCGGCGAGGGCCGCGCCGCCCGCAAGGCCGGTTAAGCCGAGCGCCGCGCAGATGGCTGCGGAGCTGATCGGCAGAGTCAGCGCGATGCCGACCACGAGCGATACCAGAATGCCCATCAGGAAGGGCTGAAGTTCCGTTGCCCACATCACGAGGTCACCGACTTTCATGGCTGCCTTGCCGAGCGTCGGCGCGAGCAGCGCGGAGAAGAGGAGACCCACCGCAATCGTGACGAGCGGGGTCAGCAGAATATCGACCTTGGTCTCCTTGGAGACCGCCTTGCCGCATTCCGCCGCGAGCACCGCGACAAAGAGCACGGCGAGCGGGCCGCCTGCGCCGCCGAGCGCATTCGAGGCAAAGCCCACGGTAATTAGCGAAAAGAGCACGAGGGGCGGGCAGTGGAGCGCCCAGCCGATGGCGGTTGCCATGGCGGGACCGGACATTGCGGAGGCAAGGCCGCCGACGGTGTATTCGGTACCTGCGATCGTTGCGACCGGTGAGGTCAGGAAGGACAGGTGAAACTGTGCACCCACGGTGTTGATGATGGTGCCGATCAAGAGGGAGCAGAAAAGTCCCTGCGCCATTGCGGCGAGCGCGTCGATGCCGTAGCGTTTGGCGGAGATCTCGATGTCCTTGCGTTTCAGAAATGCTGTCAGTTCTTTCATACATCCTCCTAAACACAAAATAGTGTCAAGACATATGTATAGTACAGGAAGAAAGAACTGTCAAGTTTTGTAAGCTGTTTTTCGAAAAAGCTTTAATCCGAGAGCAGGATACCGGCAGCGCGGAGCCGCTTTGCGACACGTTCGTAAGCTGCCTCGTCGGGGCAGAGGAGGGTGTGAAGGTGAATGCCGCTGGTCAGAAAAGAGAGCGGCAGCGCCTCGCTCGCGCCGCAGCGCGCAAGAAATTCGTTCACTTCGTGGCGGGTGGAGAGTTGCAGTTGGCCGCGGAGTTCGCCGTAGAGGGGATGCTCGACCACCACATCCGCAACCGTGCAGCCCTCATCGACCGCAATGTAGAGTTCTTCCCGCATGGCCGCCGCATTGTGGCGGCAGCAATGGTCTTCTCAAGGAAGGGTACTTTCGGCGGCGTTGCGAGCAGATAGCCGCGGGAGGTCGCAATGATGTCGTTTCCCGCAGCGCGGAGCAGAGCGATATCGCCCACGATGCTCTGACGGCTCAGGTGGTATTTTTCGGCGAGTGCCGTAGCACTCACCGGTTTTTGGCTTTTGGAGAGCTGCGTGAGAATGTCGGCTCTTCGCGCGTCGTTTTGCATGGCTTACCTCCCGAAATGCTTTTTTCTCAGTATAACAGCAAGCGCTTCGAGAGAAAACGTGCATTTTTTTGCAATTTGTTTATTATCTTGCAATCTAGGGGCGGGAAGGGATAAAATGAGACAAAAGGAGGGCGGAGCATGAAACGGAGAGCAGTGGCCGTGTTGACGCTCGCGGCGGTGCTTCTGACGGCTTGCGGCGGTCAGGAGGCGGCAAAGGGGCTAAAGACCTTTACCGAGCCGGGGACGCTGAACGGCGAGGCGGTATCCACCAAGAAGGGGGAGAGCGCGGTTCTGGTAAAGGACGGCGGTGCGGTGTTTGTAAACAACGCGGAAATCTCGCGGCGCTATTCCGGCAAGGCCGGCAAGGTAGAGACCGCGGGTGTTTTTGTGTTGTCCGGGAAAGCGGTGGTCAACAACTCGAACCTGAGAACGGAGGCCGCGGGGGCAAGCGGGATTTTGGTGGCGGATGAGGGCGAACTCGAATTCGCGGACAGCGCGCTCGCAACCGCAGGCGAAAAATCCCCCGGCCTTTCGGCGCGGGGGAAGGGCGGCATTTATGCCTGGGATAATATTGTGGGCACGACCGGGAGCGAATCGCCGGCCCTTTTGATGGAAGCGGGCGAGGGGAGCATGATCCTGGACGGCGGTACGTTTACGGCGACCGGTGAGCGGTCGCCTGCCATCCGTGCGGCGGGAAAGGCATGGATCCACGGGGCCACCTTAACAGCCGGAAATGCGGAGGCGCTTTCTTTGACGGACGGCGCCGCACTTTCGCTCTACGACTGTAATCTCGCGGGGAATATGCCGGCACCGGGCGGAAATCAAAAGAATGCCGCAATTCTCTTTCGGCGCGCGCAGGAGACGGACGGGACCGCCGGGGCAATACAGCTTCTGCTTTCCGGCGGCACGGTTCGGGCGCAGCAGGGGCATATGTTTTATGCGGACGGCGCGGATGCCACGGTCATCGTGAAGGACAGCACGCTTGCGCTCGATGCGGAGCGGAGCGATTTATTCCGCGCTTCGAACGGCGCAAAGAGCCGCTTCATTGTCTACGGGGAACGCATGGAGGGGCGCATCGGGACCGATGAGGATGCGAGTATCAAGCTGTATCTCCGCGACATTTCGAAGTTCACCGGAGACATTGTCGCGGAAGCGGGACCGGGAAATGCGGAGGCACCGGGAACCACACTCTGTATCGACGGCACCTCCATCTGGGTCGTGACCGGGGACTCCAAGCTTCGCGCCCTCTACGCGGAGGGCCTGGTCAAGGACAGCGAGGGGCTCGATGTGACCATCCAAGGAGAGGACGGCACGGTGTTCCAAAAGGGAAATTCGCGCTACACGGTCACGGTGACGGGCGAGTACCGGACCAGTGCGGATTTCAGCGGTATTCCGACCGCGGACGAATTTTCCGCGCACGCGGCAGAGCGACCCGAGAAACTGCGCTGAGACACTCAGAAGAAGAGGAAGTCCCAGAAATTCGCGAGCCTGTCCTCGAGAACCTGGTAGGGAGTTCGCGCGGCGAGATATTCTCTCTGTTCGCGGGCCATCACGAGATCGTCGGTGATGATGTAGTCGACGGCGCTGTCAAAGAAGCGGCGAAAGCCTTCGGCATCGTTGACGGTCCAGACGCCGATTTGCTTGCCCGCCGCGTGAATTTCCGCAATGCGGGCATTGCTCACACTCTCTTCCTCGAGAAGCAGGATGTCGCAGTTCAGCTTCGGCAGATTGCCGACTCCGGCAAAGAGGAGCACGCCGGTTTCAAACTCCGGATAGTGGGTTTCCGTGTAGTTGATGACACGGTAGGAGAGGGAGATGATCACGACCTCCGAAACCATATCTTTTTCGCGGACGATGCGCACGACATCGTCCGCTGTTTTTTTGTCCGCGGTCATGCCCTTCAATTCAATGAAGAGTTTTTCTTTGCCGCGGCAGGCATCCAGCATTTCGCCGAGTGTCGGTACAGAGTAGGTAGTCGCCGGGAAATTCGGGTCGATTAGCACGAGTCCCTTGATCTCGAGAAGATTCATGGAAGGCGGCGTTCGCTTTACCCCGGCGAGCCGTTTAAAGCTGTCATCATGGTTGATGATGTAGTAGCCGTCCAGCGTCCGCTGGACATCGGTCTCGGCGGCATAAGCGCCCGCGGCCTCGGAAGCGGCAATGCCCGCGAGCGAGTTCTCGGGAGCCAGGTAACCGCCCGCGCGGTGGGCAACCAGTTTTGCCTTCTGTTCTCGCACAAAGAGCGGCGCGTAGAGGAAGGCAATCACAAAGGAAAAGAAGGCAATCAAAAAGACAGAGAAGCCCATGACGTTGCGGAGAAGCTTGCGGCGCGGACTTTTCGGGAGGGCGGCGGGCTGCAAGCTTTCTTCGCGGCTCAAGCCGAGAAAGAGCTTTGTAAAGCGGAGCATAAAATAACTGTTGCAGAGCAGCCCCGTCATGGAGCGCATGTAATTTCCGAGGAGCACGGCGAAGGCCGCGGCAAAGCGATACAGGAGAAAGGAGCGGCTCTCCGCAGTCTGCAGGAGCTCTAAGCCGTTGCCTGCCTCGGCCGCGCGGTCTAAGAGCGAGGACTCCTTCGATACAAGAAAGAGCATGGGAATAAACTGAAAGAAAAGCGCAACCAGCAGGCGCACTGCCGTGAGGAAGAGGAATAAGAGCACAAGCTCTTTCAAAATCCGAAGGCGATTCTTTCGGACCAGCTCGGAAGAGCGGCGGTAAGCCGCGCGCGGCGTGCAGTTTTCAAGCAGTACGGCATGCAAAAAGAAGGCCAGGCGATAGCCGAGCCAGAGAAGAAAGAGCATGAGGAGGGAATAGAGCAAGAAATAGTGCGGGTTGCTCTCAATCACCTCGGAGATAAACTTCGGGATATAAAAGTTCCGGGTCAGATGGATGCGGAAGCCCACTCCGGAAATGGGTACCAGAACCGCAAGGTAAAAGAGAAAGAGGAAGCCGTGCGGGGTGGCCAGTTTTCGGAGCGAGCGGAGACCGTCGGCAAGCGCGGCGCGAAAGCGCGGGCACTCGCCTTTTAGGAGTGCGTTGCAGAGATAAAGCGGCGCAAGCAGCTCAAAGAGCAGGTAGAGAAAAATGAGCAGCGCGAGCAGGGCAAGCAGCGCCGGGAAGCGCCAGGAGGCGAGAAAGCGGAGATAGTTTGCGCTGGTCACGGCCCCGCTCTTTGCCGTGAGCGCGCGGACAAAGCGCCACACGAGGCGGCTCAGCGGAAACAGGCAGAGCGAGGCGAGCAGCTGAAACATCCAGAACTCCGGAAAGACAGAGAGCGCAAAGCGAAGAAACGAATACGGATTTGTCTTGGTATTTTCGGAAGGCATGAGAACTCCTTACATTCGGTTGCGGAAATCGAAAACGAACAGGCTACAGTATAACACAAGATGGTGAGACGATTGTTTCTATGTGGTTATCGATAACAAACATACTATATTTTGGGAAAGTGTGATAAAGTAGAGTCGTATCGTAGAATATCCTCTCCGCAGGGGCGGAGAGCGCATGAACCGCAAGGGGAAAGAGTGAACGTCATGGGAAAGGATAAGAGAAGAGTTGTACTGGTTGGCTGCGGCATGGTCGGTATGAGCTATGCCTATGCAATGCTGAATCAGCAGACCTGCGATGAGCTTGTCTTGATTGACTATGTGAAGGAAAGCCGAGGGAGAGGCCATGGACTTGAATCACGGTCTTGCCTTCTCCGGTTCCCATATGAAGATTTGGAGCGGCACCTACGCCGACTGCAAGGAGGCGGATATCGTGACCATCTGCGCGGGTGTCGCGCAGAAGCCGGGCGAGAGCCGCATGGATCTGCTCGCGCGGAACACGGCCATCTTTAAGTCGATTGTGGAGCCGGTCACGGACTCCGGCTTTAACGGCATCTTCCTGATTGCGACCAACCCGGTCGATGTCATGACCAAGGTGACCTGCGATCTCTCGGGCTTTAACCCGAAGCGCGTCATCGGCAGCGGCACCTCGCTCGACACCGCGCGTCTCCGCTACCTGGTCGGCAGCTACTTCAAGGTAGATCCGCGCAGCATTCACGGCTATGTGATGGGTGAGCACGGCGACTCCGAGTTTGTTCCGTGGAGTCAGGTCTGCATTGCGACCAAGCCGGTGCTCGACGTGATTGCGGAGTCGAACGGTGTCTACAAGAAGGAAGAACTCGAAAAGATTGAGGTCGATGTGCGCACGGCGGCGGATAAGATCATCGCGGCGAAGAAGGCGACCTACTACGGTATCGGCATTGCGCTGACCCGCTTAACGAAGGCCATACTCGGCGACGAGAGCTCGGTGCAGACCGTCTCGGTTACCTCCGCGGCGAGTACAAGCAGAACGGCGTCTTTGCGGGTGTTCCGGCTGTCATCAACGCGAGCGGCGTGCAGTCGGTTATCCGCTGCCAGATTACCGAGGAAGAGCAGGAAAAGTTCGATGCATCCTGCAAGGAGTTGAAGGATAAAATCGCCGAGGCAGAGCGCGATTTGAATCACTGAGTCAGAGAATTCGGAGGGGCCTGTCGGCGACGACGGGCTCCTTTTCTGTTACAATGGAGCGATGTAAGAGGCAGAAAGAGAGACGGCGGCGCGCAGCTACCGGAAGCTTTATACGGCAGATGCAATCGTGTCGCTGCGGCCGCTCGATGTTTTGGCTTTGCGCATTTCGGACTGAGACAGGAGGGAATAGAGGTGGAAGCGGGAAAGGTATATTTTGTCGGCGCGGGGCCGGGGGCGGAGGATCTTCTGACCCTGCGCGGTGCCGCTCTTTTGGAGGAAGCGGATGTCGTGGTCTATGCGGGTTCCTTGGTGAACCCGGCGCTCTTACGGCGCTGTAAGCCGGAGGCGGAGATTCACGACAGCGCGCGGCTCGACTTAAACGAGGTGCTGGACATTCTGATTCCGGCCGCAAAAGCCGGAAAGCGTGTGGTGCGCCTGCACACCGGGGACCCTTCCGTCTACGGCGCGCACCGGGAGCAGATGGATGCCCTAAAGGCGGCGGGCGTGCCCTTTGCCGTCTGTCCCGGCGTCTCCTCCTTCTTCGGTGCGGCGGCTTCGCTCGGGGCAGAGTACACCCTGCCAGGCGTTTCGCAGACGGTCATCCTGACCCGCGCGGCGGGGCGCACGCCGGTGCCGGAAAAGGAAAGACTCTCGGCACTCGCGGCACACGGTGCGAGCATGGTACTCTTTCTCTCGGCGGGGCGTGCGGCGGAGGCTGTTTCGGAATTGCTGGCGGGCGGCTACTATACAAATGAGACCCCGGCCGCTGTTGTATACAAGGCGACCTGGCCGGACGAGCGCATTCTTCGCACCACACTCGGCGAACTTGCCAAAGAGGCGGAGGCCGCCGGCATAACCAAGACCGCGCTGCTCTTAATCGGGGATTTTCTCGGCGCAGCGTATGAGAACTCAAAGCTCTACGATCCGAGCTTTACGACTGAATTCAGAGAGGGGAAACAAGCATGAAACCATATACGATTGCGGTGGTCGGAATCGGCCCCGGAGACCGGGAGTCCATGACCTTAAAGGCGCTTCACACGATTGAGGCGGCCGATACGATTGTTGGCTACAGCACCTACTTAAAGCTGATTGAAGACTTATTGGAGGGAAAAGAGGTCGTGCAGAGCGGCATGACCGAGGAAATACAGCGCTGTGAAGAGGCGATTGCCCTTGCGCTTCAGGGAAAACAGGTCGCGGTAGTCTCCTCGGGCGATGCCGGGGTTTACGGCATGGCAAGCCTCATCCTAGAGCTCGCGGCGGCACATAAGGAGCTCACGGTTGAAGTGGTGCCCGGCGTCACGGCGGCGCTCTCCGGCGCAGCCCTGCTCGGCAGCCCGCTGAGCCTCGACTTTGCCTGCATCAGCCTCTCGGACCTTCTGGTACCCTGGGAGCAGATAGAGCGGCGCTTAAAGAGCCTCGCGGCCTCGGGCATGGCAGTGGTCATCTACAATCCGGGCAGCCGTAGCCGTAAGGACTGCCTCTCGCGGGCGGCAGAGATTTTCCTCGAGGCGCGAAAGGCGGACACGCCCTGTGCGATTACGCGGAATATAGGCCGTAAGGGGGAGAGCAAAGAGCTGTTGACGCTCGGCGAACTCAAAAGTCGCGAGGTCGATATGCGAACCACGGTCTTTATCGGCGCGGAGGACAGCGTAGAATTAAACGGCTATCTCCTGACGCCGCGCGGCTATGACAAGAAGAGGAAGGGCTAACGTGGCGTTACCGGGAAGCGAGACAGCCTTTTTTGAGGCGATCAAGCGGATTGCGCCGCCGGACCGGACGGCGGCGGAGGCTGCGGCGAGCAAGTTTCTCTCGATTGCGATGCCGCTCCACGGGCTCGGCGTGCTCGAAGAAGATTTAATCCGCATGGCGGGCATTCAGGGAACTGCGGCACTTCGCTTAAAGCCGCGCAAATTGTTTGTCTTCTGCGCGGACAACGGCGTGGTGAAGCAGGGAGTCACCCAGACCGGACAGGAGGTGACTGCAGCGGTCTGCGAGCACCTCGCCTACGGCGGCAGCACGGTAAACCGCATGGCCGCACTCGCGGACTGTGCGGTGGTCCCGGTCGATGTGGGCATTGCGGGAGAGCCGCGGGGGGCGGAAATCCTCAGACGGAAGGTTCGAAGCGGGACGCGGGATTTTACGGAAGAAGCCGCGATGACGCGGGCGGAATGTTTACAGGCGCTTTTCATCGGTATGGAACTCGCGGCCGAAGAAAAGCGACGGGGAACGGCGCTCCTCCTTGCGGGCGAGATGGGCATCGGCAATACGACCACCAGCGCGGCGCTCACAGCGGCTCTGCTGGAACGAAATCCCGCAGAACTCATAGGGCGCGGTGCGGGGCTCTCGGACGAGGGACTTGCGAGAAAGCGGCGCGCGGTCGAGAAAGGGCTTACGCTTCATAAGGATTTGCGCGGCGATGCGCTCGGGCTTCTGTCGGCGCTCGGCGGCTTTGACCTTGCGGCGCTCGCGGGACTCATGCTCGGCGCGGCCATCGAACAAATCCCGCTGCTTCTCGACGGCATTATCACGGAGGCGGCGGCCCTCGCTGCAGTTTCCCTCGCACCGGGGGTTCGCGACTATCTCTTTGCGAGCCACTGCTCGGCGGATCCGCTCGCGGGGGCTCTCCTCACGGCACTCGACTTAAAGCCCCTCATTTCCGCGGGGCTGCACCTCGGTGAGGGCACGGGAGCGGTTGCGGCGCTCCCGCTCCTTGACATGGCGGAAGCGGTTTACAGCGGGGCGGACAGCTTTACGGAGCTCGGCATTGCGGCCTATACGGAGCAGGGAGGAAAGTCATGAATTCCGCCTACGAACACGGCGGCGCCTGCTTTCCGCAGGGCGGCGTGCTGGCAGGCGGAGTCACGGATTTCTCGGTGAACATTAACCCGCGCGGCATGCCGCCTGCAGTTGAGGAGGCGCTGCACCGCGCGGTTGCCGCCTGCATTCACTATCCGGATCCCTTTGCGAGCGGCCTCCGCGCGGCGCTTGCCAAGCGCTATGCGGTCAGCGAGACTCAGGTCTTTTGCGGAAACGGCGCGGCGGATGTGATCGAGCGGCTCGCGGAGGTCTTGAAGCCGAAGCGCGCCCTGCTTCTTGCCCCGAGCTTTTCGGAGTACGAGCGAGCGCTCACGCGCCGCGGCTGTCACTGTGACTTTCATATGCTGTGCCGCGAAGAGGGCTTTCAACTCACGGCGCGCGTGCTCGATGATCTCAGCGCGGAGACCGGGCTTTTCTGGCTCTGCCTCCCGAATAACCCGACGGGACTGGTTCCCTCGGAAGAGCTCTTTCTGCAAATTCTTTCGCGCTGTGCGGAACTGAACATCACCCTGATTACCGACGAGTGTTTTTTCGGCTTTCTAAACCGGGACAACGCGCCCTCGCTCCGGCATCATCTGCGGGCGGCGGAAGGCGGGCCGCGGCGCATCCTGCTCGGCGCGTTTACCAAGACTTTTGCGATGCCGGGCGTGCGGCTCGGCTACTGCGTGAGCTCGGACCCCGCGCTTTGCGCTTCTCTCTTTGCGGCGGGACAGCCCTGGCCGGTCTCGGTGCTCGCGGAGGCGGCCGGGGAGGCGGCCCTCGCTTCTCCGGATTGGGAAAGGGAGAGCGCGGCAAAAATCGCTCTATGGAGGGCGGAACTCTCTGCGGGCTTGCGTGCGCTCAGGCTCTGGGTCTCGGAGAGCGAGAGTAATTTTCTGCTTGTTTCGGACACAGTGCCGAACGCAGAAAAAAATGCGGCAAGGCTTCGCTTTGCGGCGGCGAAAGGACTTCCGCTCCGCGACTGCGCGAACTTTCGCGGACTTTCCGCGGGCTATTTTCGAACTGCGGTGAAGACAGCTAAAGAGAACCGGCGTCTTTTATCGGCGCTCGCTGAATTTGAAAAGGAGGGCGAATGGCAAAGGCAATCATGATTCAAGGCACTTGCTCCAACGCGGGCAAGAGCCTGTTTGCGGCGGCGCTCTGTCGTGTCTTCCGGGAGGACGGTTTCCGGGTGGCCCCCTTCAAATCGCAGAACATGGCGCTTAACTCCGCGGTCACGCCGGACGGGCTCGAAATCGGAAGAGCCCAGGCGATGCAGGCGGAGGCGGCCGGCATTGCGCCGGATGTGCGCATGAACCCCATACTCTTAAAGCCGAACTCGGACACCGGCTCCCAGCTGGTGCTCTGCGGAAAACCGGTCGGGGACTACAGTGCGATCGAATATCAGAAAAAGAAGAGGGAACTGCTCTCGGAAGTGCTGAAGGCCTATCAAAGCCTAGCGGCCGAGCAGGATATCATTGTAATTGAAGGCGCGGGTTCCCCGGCGGAGATTAACCTCCGTGCCGATGACATTGTGAACATGGGGCTTGCCGAGGCGGTCGATGCCCCCGTCATCTTGATCGGAGACATAGACCGCGGCGGCGTGTTTGCCGCGCTCTACGGGACGGTGAAACTCCTCTCCGAGGCCGAGCAGGCGCGCATCAAAGGTCTGGTGATCAACAAGTTCCGCGGCGATATCAAAATTCTGGAGCCAGGCCTCAGACAGATTGAGGCGCTCACCGAAAAGCCGGTGCTCGGGGTTCTTCCCTACCGCCACTTTGATTTGGAGGATGAGGATTCCCTCTCGGAACGGCTTCGGAAGACGGAGCGGGAGGCGGTTGCTCTGCTTCGCATCGCGGTGATCCGCCTTCCGCGGCTCTCGAACTTCACGGATTTCGACCCGCTGCAGGCGGCGCCGGAGGTAGCGCTTAGCTATGTGAGCAGTCCGGCGGAAATCGGGGCTGCGGACCTCCTGATTTTGCCGGGATCCAAGAGTACGCTCGAAGACCTCGCGTGGTTAAAGGCACAGGGCTTTGACACGTGTATTCGGGACTTTGCGGTTTCCGGCCGCCCGGTACTCGGTATTTGCGGCGGGTACCAGATGCTCGGCGAAACACTGCGGGACAAAGAGAGCGGTGTAGAGGCGGCGGGACTTAAGCTCTTGCCGGTCGATACCGTGTTTCACGCGGCCAAGCAAACGGTCTGTGCGGCCGGAGAGATTACGGCTTCGAGCGGCTTCTGGGCAGCGCTTGCTGGGCAAAAGACCGAGGGCTATGAGATTCACATGGGACAGAGCTGTATCGGCAAAGACGGTGAGAACTTTCAGCGTCTTTCCGCGCGAGAGGACAGTAAGCGGCAACGCGCGGACGGCTGCGTTGCGGGCGCTGTCTGCGGGAGCTATCTGCACGGGCTCTTTGACGAAGTAGGAGTCACGGAGACGCTTCTTAAGGCGCTTGCCGCGAGAAAGGGGCTTTCTTACCCGCACCGATTAAAAAGTCGCAGGGAGCGGCAGGAAGAGGGCTTCCGGCTTCTTTCGCAAACGCTTAGGGAACATTTTGATTTGCGGGAACTGTACCGCATCATGGGAGTGGAGAGATGAGCATAGAATTTTGGAAGCCGGAGGAAATCGAGGCAGAGAGCTTTCGGCGCATCGGCGAGGAACTCGGCGATCGGCAGTTTCCCGCCGGCGTCGATTTGGTGGTGAAGCGGGTCATACACACGACGGCGGACTTTTCGTTTGCGGATACCCTGCTTTTTCGGAAGGTGTGGTCGAACAGGGCAAGGAAGCGATACGGCAGGGGGCCTGCATTGTGACGGACACCAATATGGCGCTTGCCGGCATCAATAAGGCAAGGCTCGCGGGCTTCGGCGCTACGGCGCGCTGCTTCATGGCGGAGGCGGATGTGGCCGCCGAGGCTAAGGAGAGGGTGTGACCCGCGCGACGGTCTCTATGGAGCGCGCGGCAGCGCTCTCCGCGGAGCGACCGCTGATCCTCGCAATCGGCAATGCGCCGACCGCGCTTGTAAAAATCAAGGAACTCATGGATGCCGGGCAACTGAAGCCCGCGCTTTTAATCGCGGCGCCGGTCGGCTTTGTCAATGTGGTCGAGGCAAAGGAACTCTTTGTCGGGAGCAGCACGCCGCATATCATTGCGCGCGGCCGTAAGGGCGGCTCGACCGTCGCGGCGGCCATCGTGAATGCGATACTCTATCAGATTTGAGAAGCGCGGCAGCGCTCCGAGGAACCTTTCTTGAAAAGAAGGACAAAAGGCGGGAAGCAGGTAAGAGTGCAAACCGGTAGGCGGGGAAAAGAAGCAGAGGAAAAACCTGCATGCTTGCGTCGCAAGACCCGAGCCATGTACGATGGGCAAGAGATACCGCAAGTGCGTCGAGAAAAATTTGAGAGCTACTTGAGAATCGGATTGATTCCGTACTAAGCGGGATAAATCCGGGGAAGAAAGAGAAGGGGGAGTGAGATGAGCAGGCTTTACGAAGCCGTCATGGGGCTGGTGGTCGCGGATGCGCTCGGCGTTCCGGTCGAGTTTGAGCCGCGGGACAGCTACCAAGTGACGGAAATGACAGGCTACGGGACCCACCGGCAGCTGCCCGGCACCTGGTCGGACGACAGTTCCATGACGCTTGCGACCTTGGAGAGTTTTAAGCGCAAGGGCTGTGTGGATCCCGCCGATATCATGCGGAACTTTTTTCTCTGGCTCTTTGAGAACCGGTTCACGGCGCGGGACTGTGTCTTTGACGTGGGCAATGCCTGCCGAAAGGCCATTTGGACCTACGGGCAGGGAGTTGCGCCCGAGAACTGCGGCGGAACGGGAGAGCGGGACAACGGAAACGGCGCGCTGATGCGCATGCTGCCTCTTGGCCTTTTACTCGAGGGGACGGACGAAGCAAAGGCAGCCGCTGTGCGGCAGATTGCGGGACTCACCCACAACCACATGATTTCGCACATCGGCTGCCTGATTTATGTGTTTGTCGCGGCGGAATTGCTTCGCGGGAGCGAAAAGCGAACAGCGCTTTCCACTGCCTTAGAGCGCGCCGCGCGGATTTACGGACATGAGTCCGCTTGGCAGAATTATGTCCGTCTCCCGGAAATCGAGACCTTGAGCCGCGAGGAGATTAAGAGCAGCGGCTATGTCGTAGACACGCTGGAAGCAGCGCTCTGGTGCCTCTTACGGACAGAAAACTACCGCGACTGCGCCCTCCTCGCCGTAAACCTCGGAGATGATACAGACACCGTGGGTGCGGTGGCGGGCGGCCTTGCGGGGCTCATCTACGGCCTTGACGGCAAGACGGGCATCCCGGCGGAATGGACCGAAGTGATACCGCGGAAAGAGTGGATACGGGAGCTCTGCGAAGGCGTGGAGGCGATACGCTGCTAGGCGCTTCGGCGGTATTCTAGAATTCGTAATGCGTCCAAAGGCTGATGATTTTTACGGTATTGACTTCCTCGAGAACCTCGTAGACAAGACGATGTTTGACATTGATTCTCCGGGAATAAGCCCCCTGAAGATCCCCAATCAGCTTTTCGTAGGGCGGGGGTGTTTGGTAGGGATTTTCTCTTAGGATCTCGATCAGCGCCTTGGCTTTTGTATCCAATTTTGCCGACTTTAGCTTGGGAATATCGGCAGCGGATTTTTTTGTATACACGATGGTATACATTACCAAGTGACCTCATCTTCCGACAGGCAGTCTTCCAAAGAGGTGTGCAGTCCCTCGAGAATCTTCGCACGTTCTTTCGGGAGAGAAGAGAGATACAAGGTCTCCATCAAGCTGTTATAGTCTTCCTCGCTGATTAGGACAGCATTGCCTGCTTTGGTGCTGATATTCACAGGTTCGTTATAACGTATGGTCTGTTCCAGAAGTTCAAAGATGTTTTTTCTGAAGTTGGTAATATTTGTGTTCAGCATAACGATGCCTCCTTATACGTACATGATAACGTACGTATTTGGGCGTGTCAAGAAGTCCGGAATGAGGAAGGCAGGGAAAGAAAACGACAAGAGAAAGGAGACAGAATGGCAGAAGAAAAGAAGATGGGACGTCCGACGGATAATCCGAAAGGCCGACCGATTCATGTGCGGCTGGATGCCGAGGCGGACGCGATTCTGGAAGCGTATTGCGCGCGTGAGAATGTGACACGGGCAGAGGCAATTCGGCGCGGTATTTACCTGTTGAATCAGCAGAACTGACTCAGAAAAAGAGGGCGCGACTGCGCCCTCTTTTCGTGTTGTATTCATGTTGCATGTGTACCCTATCACACTGCTTTTTGCTCTGTCACAGGACCCTTTTGCCGCTGCGGAGTATAGAAAAAGCGCGTATCCAAGCGTTTCCGCTTAGATACGCGCTATTTATAAGAGCTGATGACGGGAATCGGACCCGTGACCTCCGCACTACCAATGCGACGCACTACCGACTGTGCTACATCAGCCTCTTGCCATAAGGCTTATGTAGAATAGCACGGAGGGAAAAAATTGTCAACGAAAAATTTTCTCGATTCGATGCAAAAATAAGGCGGCCGAGAGAAGGTCCGCGGCGCCGCCGGGACTTACGTTTCGCTGCTTGCAAGTCTCCTTGAGTTCGGAGAGCAGGGCTGTCCCTCTCGGGGTAAAAGCACCGCCGTGCGCGAGGATGTTGCGGCAGTCTGCGCGGAGGGTGAGCAGGGCGTCCTTTCCGCCGCGGTACAGCACATTGGTGTCACCGACATGCAGGATGAGATGCAGAGCACGTTGAGGGCGCTTGCCTCCGCTGCTTGCCCCTCGGCCTCGTATTGCCGCAGCAGGGGCAGGGCAACGTTTCGCAGGACCGGGAAGCCCTTGGCCGCCGCGCTGCGAACGCCGCCCGCGCCGTCGCGGTGCAGCACCGCTTCGCCGTGGGCTTTTCCGACTTCCCCTGCCTTTAATTCGGCAAGCTCCCGCAACAGAGTATCGCCGACTAAGTTCTGCACTTCATCCAAAATCGCCTCGGCGCTGAGCTTTCCGTTTTTGGCATAGAGGAGCCCCGCACCCGCGGTGAGGAGCCCCAGGGTAAAAATAGCGCCCTTATGCGTGTTGACGCCGCCGGTCGCCGCATACATCTCGCGTTCGGCGCGTTTTCCGATTTCCCGGAGCTTGGGAAAGAGCGTGCGCTCGGATTCGTCTTTCAAAGCGTGCGAGCTTGGCAGGGTGAAGCAGCTTTGATAAGCCGTAACGGCCATTTCCCGCAGGAAGGGACTGATTGCGGCGGTGCTTAAAATAAAGTCCTCGAATTTCATATCCGCGTGCGCGCCGGAATCGATGCGGTCCACAAGTCCCGGCTTCGGCGCGGCGTAGACCTCGTCGAGCAGGGCGAGCGCCGCTTGATTTTCGAGTGCGGAGAAAAAGGATGCGGAGCGCGGGAAGGCCTCGCGGAGCAGCGTTTCGCAACGGGAAAAGAGCGCTTCGACGCTGTGGGCGCGGCTTCTCGCGCAGACTACGGCAGCCTCCTCGCAGAGCAGGCAGCGGCGGGGCGGCAGGGAAAAATCCTCGCGGGATAGTTTCCGTCCCTCGCAATCCAGCACGTCAATGTCAAAGAGACGTGCGAGCGCTTCGCTGTCCTCGAGCGAAACCGCGAGGCGCTTCACGGCCTCGGGGGGCGCACCGACCAGGCAGAGCCAAGTGTCCCCGCTCACACGGCGCAGTTCGCGCGGCAGGAGGATCGCATGGCCCTCGCGTTGTAAGAGCTCCGTGAGCCGCTCTTTGCCGAAGAGAAAGCCGCTACGAATGAGCGGCGTCTGCTTCACCGCGCCCGGAATGTTCATGCCGAAGGAGAGAAGGGCGGTCGGCGCGGGAAAGAAGCGGCCGCCGCGAGCATTTCGTTCTGGACTTGCACGCGCTCGTCGCGCGCCCGCATCATATCTTCGACGCTCACGGGGTAGGGGGTAAAATCGGACATGGGTCTCCTTTCTCAGGAAGAAGCCTCGGGCATTTTGAGTTCATTCCAATGGGCGCTAAGCCACTCGGCCGTGACCGGGGGAACGAGAGACAGTACTTCCGGACAGACGCCCTTTTCGCTAAGCAGGGCGCGCACCCGGGAGGCGCTGATCGGCGTAGCCCCCAGTTCCCGCCGCGGCAGTTCGTCGAGCAAAATACCGGTGGGCGGCAAAATTTCCCGTAACGTCCGGTTATAGCAGGCCGTTGTCGGGTCCAGCGGCTCCGAGCCAACAAAGCGGACGGAAATGCCGAGCTTCGGGGCAAGGCAGCGCGCAAAGAGTGTCGCGTCCAGTTCACACTGGAGAGCGGCTGCATCCTCCCCCGCTTTTAAGAAGTAGGTCGGGAAGGTGTTGCCGGAAATCATATAGGGACCGCTCAAAAAGACATGTACGTTCGGCAGGTCTTTGACTCCCTCCTTGACCAGTTGAAAGCGAACTTCGGTCGGGAAAAGGGAGCGGTTTTCTTCGACCACAAAGAGGCAGAGCAAATCCACCTTTGCTGCGGCGTATTCAACGAGCGCGCGGTGCCCAAGCGTAAAGGGATTACAGTTCATCACAATCGCGCCGACCGTTTTCTTATCGTGCGGCGGCAGGGCGGAGAGGACATTCTCCGCAAAGCGCTCGGGGCCGTCCGGTCTGTTTTCCAGTATGGCGAGCGCACCTGTCTCCGCGAGCAGGCGTAGACCGCAGGAAGAAAAGAGCTGCGCCTTCTCGCGCCGCGTGATTACAAATAAATCAAAGTAGCCGCGCTGAAAGCGGTTCTCAATGAGCGCCGAGAGGAGGGTGCCGAGCGCATTCTGCCCGCGCAGTTCCTCGCTGACCGCAAAGCACTTTAGGAGTGAAGCAGCGGCGCAGCCGCAGCCGACTAAGTTTTCGTTCGCGTCAAAGATGCCGTAGGCCGTATCGAGATCCGGCTCGCAGCGAAGCGCATGCTCCGCGAGAAAGGCGCGGAGTTTTTCCGACTCCGAGGGATAGGAGAGCAGTATCTCTCCGAGATGGTAATTGTCTGTCATACAGGGGACTCGCTTCCGAAATCTGTTTCTGTTTGCCGTTTCAGCATAGCATAAGAGCAGGGAAAACAAAACGCCGGGGAAGGCTCCCCGGCGCAGCGGAACCACGTTTCGGCTCCGAAGTCTGATGATTTATTTAGTCCGCAAACCGAAAGGGCTTAATCTCTCGAACCACGTCCATGATGCTGCCGTCGCGCGCCTCAATGATACCGACCACGCGCTCTCCGAACTGCACGCGCTCCGGCTCGCCTGTCATCGCATAAGCGATGTCGCGGAGCTCTTCGATGCTCTTTAACGGGAGACCCGAATCCTTCAGCGCGTCGATCAAATCCTGACGCTTCGGGTTAATCGCGATGCCGTAGTCCGTGATCACGACATCCACATCCTCGCCCGGGGTCGTGACCGTGGTCACATCGGTGCAGACCGAGGGAATGCGTCCCTGCAGAATCGGGGTAATCACGATGGTGCACTTTGCGCCCGCCGCCGTGTCCGGGTGGCCGCCCTGTGCGCCGCTCACCACGCCGTTCGAGCCAACCACGACATTGCAGTTAAAGTTCACATCGACCTCGAGCGCCGCGAGAATCACGAAGTCAAGCTTATTGACATAAGCGCCCTTGTTGAAGGGGTTCGCGTACTCGCCCGCCGTGATGTAGTGGTGGTTCGGGTTGGTCGCCGCGCTCTGAATCGCGTACTCGTCAAAGTCCTGGGTGTCCACAAGCGTGCGCGCAAGGCCCTCTTCGAGGAGCCGGCACATCGGCTTCGTGATGCCGCCCACACCGAAGCTCATGTGGATGTTCCGCTCGCGCATCACATCCGCGAGCGAGATGGTGCTTGCAATCGAAGCGCCGCCCACGCCGGTCTGGTAGGAGAAGCCGTCCTTAAAGTAGGGCGTGCGCTTCACAACTTCGGTGCAGTAGCTTGCCATGAGGAGCTTTCTCTGGTCGGAGGTCGGCTTTGCCGCGCCCGTCGCAATCTTTGAGGGATCGCCGATTTCATCGACCACGACCACATAGTCCACGTAAATCTGGCTGATCTGGTGCGGCCAGTTCGGGAAGGGAACCAGGCAGTCCGTGATTGCGACCACCTTGTCCGCATAGAGGGCATCCGGCGCGGAATAGGAAAGCACACCGCAGTTTGCCTTGCCGCCGTTTGCGTTTAAGTTGCCGTACTCGTCCGCGGTCGGCGCGCCGATGAAGGCGATGTCGATGTGGGTCTCGCCGGACTCAATCGCGCGGACGCGGCCGCCGTGGCTCCGCATGATTGCGAGTCCCTGAAGCCGTCCCTCGGAGATGGCCTTGCCGATTTCGCCGCGCACGCCCGAGCTCTGAATGTTGGTGATGGTCCCGTCGTCTATCATGTAGACAATCGGGTTATTCTGGCTGCCCATCGAGGACGCGCAGATGGTAATGTTCTTGATGCCGAGCTTATGGACCTCTTCCATAACCATGTTGAGGACCTTATCGCCTTCGCGGAAGTGGTGGTGGAAGCTCAGCGTCATGCCGTCCTTGATTTCGCACTTTAAAAGTGCGTCTTTGATGGACGGGAGAAGCTTCGAGCCCTCGGAATTGATGACGGGCTTGACACGCGCGCCGTCACGGCGAAACTCCTTGCCGTCCATTGCGTGCGAGCCGCGGAACACATCCTTGCCGGTCGCCTGTAAAATTTCCTCCGGAATATCTCTGCCGACTGCATTCTTCATTTAGAGCTCCCCCTTGTACACGCCGGATGCCTTGGCGAGCGCAATGACGCGCTGCGCGCCGTCGTAAAATGCAATGTCAATCATCTTGCCGTCCACCGTGAAGACACCTATGCCTTCTTTCCGCTTGGAATCGATCTCCCGAATTACCTTCTCGGAGAAAATGATCTCCTTCATGCTCGGCGTAAAGACCTCGTGGACAATCGGAATCTGGCGCGGGTTGATGATGGACTTTCCGTCAAAGCCCATGTCCTTAATGAGCATGACTTCCTTCCGGAAGCCCTCGAGATTGTCGAGGTCGGTCCAGACCGTGTCAAAGCACTGCACGCCCGCCGCGCGCGCCGCAATGATCATGTGCTGGCGTGCGCCCATGAGCTCCACGCCGGTGCCGGTAATCTTGGTCTGCAGATCCTTCGTGTAGTCACCGCCCGAGAGCGCAATGCCGATCATGCGCTCGGAAGAGGTGCAGACCTCATAGGCGTTCATGACGCCCTTGGCGGACTCGAGCGCCGCCATTAAGAGGGTGGAATCCTCCGAGCGGTTAAACTCGCGCTCTGCGGCAAAGGACAGCGTCCTCGACCGCCTTGACCATCTCGGCGTCCTCGGTCTTCGGGATGCGGAGCACATCCGCGCCGCCCGCGACCGCGCAGCGAATGTCTTCCTTCCAATATTCGGTGTCGAGGCCGTTGATGCGCACCACGCGCTCGCAGCCGCGGTAGTCCACGTTTTTCAGTGCCTGGTAGAGCGAAAAGCGCGCCGTATCCTTTGCGGTCACGGCGACCGCATCCTCAAGGTCCAGCATCAGCGAGTCTGCGCCGTAGAGGTAGGGGTCTTTGATCAGAGAGGGCTTCTGCGCATTCAAAAACATCATCGAGCGGCGCAGGCGCTTCTTATTCGGATGGCTCATCTCACAGCACCTCCCCAGGGAATGTTGTCGTACTGATCCACGGCACGGAACACAGCGCCCTCAATGCGCGCCTTAATCGTGCAGTCCAGTGCGCCCTTATCGACAATCGAGATTCTCACATTGTCGATGCCGAGATCCTTAAGGGTCTCGAGCGTCACCTTTTTGATCTGGTTTCCGAACTGGTGAATGACTGCGCTCTCCAGCGAAAAATCGACCTTGCCGTTGCCCGGTTCCACCGTGACCTGGCAATCGCTGGACTCGAGAGTGCCGGCGACCGCCGGCTTTTTGATCTCCATAGCTGCCTCCTTCTGCGTAACAAACAATTGTTTGAAAACATTGTATCTTTTGTTGGGTATGGACTTCAAGGTAATAATTGGCTATGATAAATATAGAGTTTTTGTTATAAATTTTGCCTCACAAAGGAGGGCACCATGAACGAACGTCAGATTAAGTACATGCTGACCATATTTCGGGAGGGCAGCATAAGCCGCGCCGCAGAGGTGCTCTATGTCTCCCAGCCCTCGGTGAGTCAGATGGTGCGAAAGGTGGAGGAAGAACTCCGCGCCGAGCTCTTTGTGCGGCACACGAACCCCATGGTTCTGACCCCGGCGGGGGAGTGCTACATGCAGGCGGCGCGCGCCATCCAGAGCATACAGCAGAACCTGGAGCGTCAGCTCGAGGAGATACGTCTCGGGACCCGCGGCAGCATACGCCTCGGCATGCCTCTGCAGCGCTCCCTGGAACTTTTACCGGACATCTTTCCGCGCTTCCACGCGCGCTACCCGGCCGTAAACCTAAAGCTCACCGAGCTCGGCTCCGACGCGCTGGAAAGCATGCTCTTAAATCATCAGCTTGACTTGGCCTGTCTAACGACCAGCGCAAAGACCAATGCGCTGAACTATATCCTCATTAACCGCGAGGAACTGGTGCTGCTCGCCTCCAGAAATACGGCGCTCGCCGGGCGCATTGAGGAGGGAAGGCCCATAGACATACGCGAGGCCGAAGCAGAGTCCTTCATCAGCCTCCGCACCGGGCACTCGACCCGCATCACCCAGGACGGACTCTTCGCGGACGCCCACATCTCCCCCCGACATCCTCTTCGAGACCGAGAGCATAGAAGTCGCGAAGCACGCGGTTGGTCCCTGTCAGGCCGTGTTCCTCTGTCCGAAGAACTACATCGATATCTCACCGGAAATCAAAAGGACCTGCGTGGTCTATCCCCTGATTGGCGTGGAGCAGGGGCGGCATTTTTATGTCTGCCATAGGAAGGATCAGTACCTCACGCACTACATGGTGGAGCTGATTCGGCTCTTAAAGCCGGACTTTGCCATGCCGCGAAGCGAGGAGTTTCCCGAGGCCTGAGCCCTGTCTGCTATCTCGCTTATGAAAGCAAAAACGCCCCGCCGACCGGCAGAGCGTTTTTTGATACTCGTATCGATGCTTCCTCAGCCTTACGCCGGGATGATGCCGACCAGGATAGCGAAATCATGCAGAGGAAGGAGAAGCCCCACACATAGAAGAAACTCGAGCGGATGTGATCCTTGATGTCCACTTCCGCGAGACCCACGCCGAGAAGGGTCGCCGGGACCATGGGGCTTATGAAGGTTGCGCAGTTGCGGCAGACTGCCATGGAAATCGCAATCGGGAGCGCCGGAATGCCGAAGCCTTCGCCGATCGAAATCATGACCGGGAGCATACCGTAGAAGTAGCTGTCCGTATCGAAGGCCAGTGCCAGCGGAACCGAGAGGATACCGATGACCAGCGGCAGGTGTGCGCCGAGCGCAGCCGGTAGGACCATCGTAATCAGCGCCGACATGCAGCTCACAACGCTCGGAATCGCAACGTCGTCCACCTTGACGGTCTTCACGAGGATACCCATGAGGAGCGCCGCGCCCATCAGGGTGGTGCACATCATGAGAGCCGGAACCGCGTGGGAGTTCAGGACCTTCTTCTGGAGCTTGATGTCCGTGTAGTTCACGAGAATCGAGATGCCCACGCCGAGCATGAAGGGCACATAGCTCGGGAACACATCCCAGATCAGCATTGCAATGACCGCAATCGTGAGAATCATGTTAAAGAAGAAGAGCTTCGGGCGAGCCAGTTCGCCGAGCTGTCCCTCTTGGCCTGCCTCGACCTCGACCGCTTCCTCAGTCTGCGCGAGCTTGCCGTTCAGACCTGCGCCGCGCGCCTTCTCCTGAATACCGGTTAAGACAGCGTGCGCAAGCGCGAGGACAATACCGAAGACCTGAATGGGCAGCAGCTTATTCCAGAGCTGACCTGCCTCCATGCCGAGCACCGAAGCCGCACGCATCGTGGGGCCTGCCCAGGGCATGAGGTTCAGAACACCCATCGCGAGAACCGCAATGCGGAGCAGCGAGGTTTTGCGCATGTGCATTTTCTTGTAGACCGGCAGCATGGCGGGGACTACAATCAGGAAGGTCGAAGCGCCGCCGCCGTCCAGGTGGCCGATGATGGCGATGATCGCGGTCATGACCGTGACACCGATCACATTGTCGCCGACCAGCTTCATGAGCTTGCCGATGATCACATCGAAGAGGCCGGCATCCGTCATGATGCCGAAGAAGAGGACGGAGAAGACAAAGAGCGCAGCCGTGGGACCCGTACTCTTAAAGCCGTCCTTAATGAGAGACGCAACATCCTTAAATGTGTAGTAGCCGCCGAACACCAGAATCAGTGCGAGTATCGACGGGAAGAGGATGAAAGCGATGCTCGGGAGGGTTTTGCTCTTAAAGAGCGTCACGACAATGGCAATGATTGTCAGAAACCCGAGTATGCCTACGGTTACTTGGTTCATACTGCATGTACCCCCTTAGTTCAAATTTGGCAGTAATATATAAAAGAAATATACTGAAAACACAGAAAGTTTACAAATATCATTTCAGGGGCAAATTTATAAGCGTATTCTTATGGTTAAGCTTTGTATGCAAAGCGCTCGGAGCGACAGAGACTTTGTACAGGAGGTAGATGTTTGGCAGAGAGAGAAACAGGCACGGCACTGCGCGTCCTTGACGCAGCGCTGGTGCGCGGAAGTACGGAAATCTTTCGAGATGTGACACTGGCGGTCGAGCCCGGAGAACTGCTCGCGTTACTCGGGCCCTCGGGCTCGGGAAAGACCAGTCTGCTCCGCGCGATTGCGGGCTTTTTGCCGCTCACGGCGGGCGAAATCCGCTTTGACGGCGAGCGTATGAACGAGCGCCCGGTCGAAGAGAGACAGCTCGGCATGGTGTTTCAGGAGCACCGTCTGTTTCCGGCGCTCACGGTCTACCGAAATCTGGAAATCTGTCTGACAGGTACAAGTGACAATAGCCTTCGTTACACGCGTGAGGAAGCGCGCGCGGAGATTGCGGAGCTGCTTGCCTCCCTCGGGCTTGCGGGACTGGAAAAGCGCTTTCCGGCCGAACTCTCGGGCGGACAGCAGCGCCGCGTGGCGCTGGCCCGCGCCCTTTTGGTGCGCCCGCGGCTTTTGCTCCTCGATGAGCCCTTCACCGGACTCGATGCGGGACTCAGGCGGGACCTGGTGGATTTGGTAAGGGAAGCCCAGCGCGCGCGCCGTCTCACGACGGTCTTTGTGACCCATGAGGAGGAGGATGCTGCGCGTATCGCCGACAGCACGGCCCGCTTCTACGATGCGGGGGGCGTTCAAAGCCTTCGGCAGGAGCGCACAGAAAGTTTTTGATTGACAGAAAAAGGACTTTTCCGTTAAAACAGAGAAAACATATCGTGTTAGTTAGGTCTTTCGAACGGAGAGAGGAGAACAGAATGAAGACAAGCATCGGCATTTTGGGCTACGGAAATTTGGGCAGAGGCATTGAGAGCGCAATCAAGCAGAGCGAGGATTTGGAGCTTGTCGCCGTCTTTACGCGGCGCGATCCGGCGAGCGTCAAGATCCACACGGAGAAGGTTCCGGTTGTGGCGCTCTCCGAGGCGCTTAACTGGAAGGATAAAATCGATGTCATGGTGCTCTGCGGCGGCAGCGCGACCGATCTGCCGACACAGACCCCCGAGTACGCAAAGCATTTCAACGTGATCAACAGCTTTGACACGCACGCAAAGATTCCCTCTCATTTTGAAGCGGTGGATGCCGCGGCAAAGGAGGGCGGTAAGCTTGCTCTCATCTCCCTCGGCTGGGATCCGGGTCTCTTCTCCTTAAACCGCATGATGTCCACCGCCATACTCCCGCAGGGCAAGAACTACACCTTCTGGGGCAAGGGCGTGAGCCAGGGACACTCCGACGCGGTGCGCCGCATTGCGGGCGTGCTGGATGCGAGACAGTACACCATTCCGGTTGATAGCGCTATGACGCGCATTCGAAGCGGCGAGCAGCCGGCATTCACCGCGCGGGAGATGCATAAGAGAGAGGTCTTTGTCGTGGCTGCGGAAGGTGCGGACCGCGCCGCAATCGAGGCGGAAATCAAAAACATGCCTAACTACTTCGCGGACTATGACACCGAGGTGCACTTCATCACGGCCGAGGAGATGCGCGAAAAGCACGCGGAACTGCCGCACGGCGGCTTCGTGATTCGGAGCGGCGTGACCGGTTTTGATGAGGAGCACAAGGAGCTCATTGAGTACAGCGTGAAGCTCGACTCGAACCCCGAGTTCACCGGCGCGGTGCTCGCGGCCTATGCGCGCGCGGCACATCGCCTCGCGGCGGAGGGACAGCAGGGCTGCAAGACCATCTTTGACATTGCACCGGCTTATTTGAGCCCCCTCAGCGCAGAGGAACTCCGCGCGAAGCTCCTGTGAGAACAGGGCGAGCGGAAGCAAAGCCGTAAGACAGAAAAGCGACGCAGTGTGTCGAAAGAGAGAGGACGGAGCTATCCGTCCTCTCTTTTTGCGGTTTTCTTTTGTTTGATTGTGTGCGATAGCATAGATAAAACGGAATTCGGTAGGAAAGGCTGGGGCACGCAGGGCCGGGACAAAAGAGGAGATTAAAAATATTTTTAAATAACGATTGACAGACATAGAAGGCGTGCTACAATCTAATTAAAAGAAATTTTAAGGAGGTGGGTTGCACTTGGGAGAGAACAGTATCTTTAAAGTGCTCTCGGACCCGCAGCGGCGCGACATTCTGGTCATGTTGCGGGAGGGGCGCATGAGCGCCGGAGAAATCGCGGAGAAACTGGGCGTGAGCCCGCCGGCGCTCTCTTACCACCTGCGGCTCTTAAAGGGCGCAGAGCTTGTGAGCGAATATAAGGAGAAAAATTTTGTTTACTATGAACTGAACACATCCGTCCTGCAGGAATTGATCCTCTGGGTGGAACAGTTCGGAGGGAGGAAGTCATGAAAAAAACAGTGTGGTTACTCGCGGTGCTTACTCTGATGGTTACAATCATTCCTCTGCAGACCATGCCTGCTTTGCTTCCAGTGGATTATTCAATCGGCGGAGAGGTGAGACGCTGGGGTAGTAAGTACAGCTATCTGATTTTACCCATGGTCACGCTTTTGATCACGCTGCTCTGGCAGTTTCTTGTGGCACACTTTGAACGCCGGGCCGTCGGCGATGACAAAGAGGCACAGGGTGCGGCGGCGAATGCAAAGGTGCTTGTATTGGTCGGGCTTGTGATGAATCTCTTTTTCTGCCTGTTGCAGGCCGGGCTGCTGTGGTCTGCGGCCTGGACCGCAGAGCATTTCGGAACTGCGGGAGGAGCGCAGGCGGGGGCGAGCATTGCGCAAACGGCGCAGAAAGCGATGTGTGTTCTGACAAGCGTTATGCTGATTGTGCTCGGCAACATCTTGCCGAAGACCCGGAAAAACCGCAATGTGGGCGTGCGCCTGCCGTATAGCCGGTATAACGACATCACCTGGCAGAAGAGCAACCGCTTTGGGGGCACAGCCATGGTGATCGCCGGGCTGCTCGGCATGGTCAGTGCGCTGCTTGCGCCCTCCGCAGAACTTGCACTCGGACTGTTCACGGTATTTCTGCTGCTCGCCGTTATAGCGACCACATGGTATTCAAGGAAAGTGTATTTGGAAGAAAGTGCGGAAAAATAAAATCAAAAAGAGCTTCTCTGTTTGTCTGCGATGAACGCAACAAGACCGTCCTGCGGGAGTTGATTTTCCGGGCGGAACCGTTCGGAGGGAGGAAAGCATGAAACAAGTTACAAAAATGATTGCGGCGCTCTGCCTGTTTGTGACGCTATTGGTTTTGCGGGAGCTGCCTGCAGTGATACCGGCGCACTATGACTTTGCCGGAAACGTGACGCGATACGGCAGTAAGTACGAACTTTTGATATTGCCGGTGGTCTTGCTTTTGCTTTCCTTCGGCAGCCGCTTTCTACTGCTTCATTTTCATAGAAAGGCGGAACAGGCGGAGAGTGACAAAGAAAGACAGGCGGCCGCAGCGAATGCCAAGGTGCTCGGCATTGTGATTTTCCCGCAGACCCTGATCTTAAGCTGCATACAGGGGGTGTTCCTCTATAACACCGTGCTCGCCCTGCGGGGCGAAAGATTCATCAGCACCCTCGCGGGCGATAAGTTCCTGACCATACTCTTCGGGGCGCTGCTCGTGCTGGTCGGCAATGTTTTGCCGAAGTGTAAGCGAAACGGCTTGGTCAGCTTCCGTCTGTCCTGGACCAGATATAACGACATCACCTGGCAGAAGAGCAACCGCTTTGCGGGGATCATGCTGGTCGCGGCGGGGATACTCGGCATTGTCAGCACTGCGTTTTCGCCGAAGGGCTACGGGATGTTGCTACTTGCTGTCTATACCATGGCGGCAATCGTAATTTCGATCGTGAGGGCGTGGCAGGTGTATCGGGAAGAAAAGGAAAAAGAGCGGGACAGAGGCTGAAGCAGTGACGGGAGCCACAGGGCGCGCAACTTACGGAAAGCCGAGATATAGCGAAAAACTCCCAAAAGCGCTATGATGAGTCCTCGTACCGCCACGCGGTGCGAAGGAGGATTTTATCGTGAAGGTTATTTTTGTGAACGGCAGCAGCCATGCGAACGGCACCACCATGCAGGCAGTCAAGGAGATGCAGAAGATTTTCTCTTCGGAAGGGGTGGAGACCGAGGTCATACAGCTTGGCAATCAGCCCATACGGGACTGCATTCAGTGCGGTTATTGCGGGACGCACGATGCCTGCGTGTTTCGGGATGACGCGGTGAATCAATTTACGGCGCTCGCCAAAGAGGCCGATGGTTTTGTCTTTGCGACACCCGTTTACTATGCGCATCCGAGCGGACGCATTCTGGCCTTTCTCGACCGGGCGTTTTACTCCGTTCAGAATGTCGAGAATCCCTTTGCCTTTAAGCCCGGCGCTTCGATTGCCGTCGCGAGAAGAGGCGGCACCACGGCGTCCTTTGATGTGCTGAACAAATACTTCGGGATTTCGCAGATGCCGGTCGCAGGCTCCACCTATTGGAACATATCCCACGGCCTGACCGCGGAAGATGCCGCCAAGGACCGGGAAGGCATGCAGACCATGCGGAACCTTGCACGGAACATGGTCTGGATGATGCGAAGCTTTGCCCTCGCAAAAGAGCAGGGCATTCCTTACCCGGAGACCGAGGGAGGAGCGGAGACCAACTTTATACAGCGGGAAGATTGAGCGGTATGGTAGGAAAGAGCCACAAGGGTGGCTCTTTTTTTCGTGAACGCGTTATACTGTTATCAACAGGGAGCTATTGTTAAAAAAGGTAAAATGTGTGTGCGACAAGAGAAAGGCGAGGGTGTGCCATGGGACATGGTTTTTCGTGGATTTGCCCGAACTGCGGGTATGAGTTTTCCGCGGAGCTGGGAGTCGGTTTCCGTTATCCTTGGGTTTGCCATCAGCTGATTCAGAAAGCCCGTGCCGGTGCATACGGCGCCGAGTGGCAGGATTTGGTAGAAACATATCCCGGAACCTTTCTGGATGGGCACCTCGTGTTGCTTCGGTGTGAGAACTGCGGTAGCTTCGATAACGAAGCATTGCTGACAGCCTATATTCCGAAGGATGCCGAATTACAGGCAAAGCCGATCCCGGAAAAACACTGGACAGTGCCCGAGGAGGAGGGGTACGAACTCTACGGGGCTTACGAACACCGCTGCAAGGACTGCGGCGGAAAGATGCGTGTCTTATCGGAGCAAGAAATTTGGGAAAACAAGGGCGAGAAGATATGCCCGCGTTGCAAGACAGCCTTAGAGCGGAACGACGTTTATCGCTGGGATTAAGCGGTATGCTACGGAACGTAGCAAGAAATATTTGAAATGTAAGCCCGCGTTTCTTGTGTGCCGCTGCGATTTTTTTATACTGAGGCCATCAAGACACAGGAGGTCAAAGCATGACAATCGCAGAAACAATCAAAACCCTTCGAAAGACCGCGGGCATGTCCCAGGAACAGTTGGCAGAGAAGCTGCATGTTTCGAGACAGGCCGTTACCAAGTGGGAGACCGAGGGCGGCACGCCGGACATCGAGAACCTTCGGGCAATCGCAGCCCTGTTTGGAATTACCGTAGATGAACTGCTTACGGGGGGAGACAAAAGCGCAGGGGGCAGCGGCGCAGCGCTATGAGAGCGTCACCGAATACGATATCGATGAAGTGAAACACTACGATATGAAGTTCGGCAGCGCCAAAGAAGTATTCCTTTCCGGCCATCCGGGAGAGAAACTGCGCATTCGCCTTGTTTCCGATACCCTTGCCTCGCTGCAGAGTGATTTTAAAATCAAACTGGACGATACAAAGCGGCGGCTCGATCTGGAACTGCTCCGTAAAAACGGGATGAGCGAGAGCGCCGCAAAAGAAGGGCTCAGCATCTACGCGGAACTCCCGGCCGCCTACCTCGGAAAAGCAGAGTGCGCGGTCAATGCGGAACTGGTGAGTCTCAGCTCGCTGGACTGCGAGCGCATTGAACTCGGCGGAAGGAACCGGAAGCTATATCTCGATGCGGTTCCCGGCATCGTGGAAGTTGACAGCAATCTCGATATGGAGATTCACTGCCTTAGCCTTGCGCGCTCCCTGGAACTCAATCAGCTCTCGGCTTGCTCAAAGCTCTATGTCTGGCGGATACGGTCTTTACCGCAAAGGCAAAGGGCATAGGCACACAGATTTCTTATGTGAGCGAGGGAAAAGCAACAGAGCCCTTTGATACGCCCGGCGCAGAAAAGCGGATTGAGCTGAACGGGATGAAGAGCGAGCTGGTGATTAGCAGAGAAGGGTAAGAAAAGAGAAAAGATAGAAGAAAAGGGCGCCGCTCCGGAGGGAGGGGCGCTCTTTGTATGTGCTTCTTTTCGATAAAGAGATTGAGCAAAAGTAAAAAAAATGAGAGAATAAAGGTAAAAAATCGCAAGGAGGTGGAACTATGGCGAATACCGTGGAAGTTTCGAGTAACATTTGGAACTGGATCAACACATCCGTGCAAGTCCCCGCTGCCGTGCGAGAGAAGTTTGAACAGTGGAGGAGCGGAGAAAAGAAGCCCACGTTCGCGCAGCTTGAGGAGTTCAGCCGCAAAATACATGTTCCGATCGGCTATTTCTTTTTGGAAAGGCAGCCGCAGGAGCAATTTAAACTGCTTGAGTTCCGTACGGTAGACAGCAGACAATTGCAGGACCCAAGCCGTGAGTTGATTGACACGCTTCGGCAAATGGAGAGCATTCAGGAGTGGATGCGAGACGATATGATTGCGGGCGAGAACGAAGAAAACCGCTACGTCGGATCGTTGCGCGGGAAAAAGGGCATAGCGGAATTGGCTGAGATGGTTCGGAAGACCCTATCCTTGCCGAGCGATTGGTATGAAGCGGTAAAGTCCGGTGCAGAGTCGTTTCGACTGCTCAGAGAAGCAATCAGCAGAGCGGGCGTGTTGGTGATGATGAACGGCATTGTCGGGGCCAATACGCACAGAGCACTCGATGTTTCGGAATTCCGTGCGTTCACGCTGATTGATGCATACGCGCCGCTCATTTTTATCAATGCCGCAGATTCGGAGAGCGGAAGAGTGTTTTCGCTTTTGCACGAGTTTGTGCACATCGGTCTCGGAACAAACAGTCTTTAATGCGCGGGAATGCGAGACGGTATTTGTCCTACCGGAAGAGGCACTCTGCAATGCGGTTGCCGCAGAGGTCCTGGTACCGCGCCGTGCTTTTTGCAGTGCGTGGGAGAATACGGCTGGAACAGTAGAGAAAAGAGTGCAGGAACTGAGCAAGTATTTTAACTGCAGCCAGTCCGTCATTGCACGCCGTGCTCTGGATGAGGCATACCTCACGGAGGAACAGTACCGAGAACTGATTGCAAAGGCGACCATGCTGGCAAAGAAAGCACGCGGTGGCGGCGGTGATTACTACAGAACACAGCTCAGCAGAATGGATCATCGTTTTTTACAGGCTTTGGATGCAAGCGTGCAGGAAGGCAAAACGCTGTATACGGAGGCATTTCGCCTGACGAATACAAATCGAGTTACCTTTGATAAGCTGCTCGAGAAGGTACAAGGTGAACGCGTATGAAGCGGGAGATTTTTCTGATTGATACGAATGCCTTTATCTCACCGTACCGGACATACTATCCGTTTGATTTGGCGCCGTCTTTCTGGAGCTTCTTGGAACAATCCATGGCAACCAGGGACATTGTCTTGTTGGATGTAGTTTATGATGAGGTCACCAAGGGCGATGATGATTTGAGTCAATGGCTTTCCGGTGTAGCCCCGCAATGCCTTAAACGAGGACAAGCAGATATACTGGCGGTATATAAGCAAATTTTAAATGATATTCAGCAAGCCAAAACGCACACGGGACAGCCGCTTTACAATGCGAAGGCATTGAATGAATGGGCACAGAATGACATTGCGGATCCTTGGCTGGTAGCTACCGCAAAAGCCAGGGGCTATACATTGGTTAGTTTTGAAAGCCCAAGCGGTGCTCTTGGAGCGTCAACGCTTGGGCGTGTCAAGATACCGGATGAAGCAAAGAAATTCGGGGTAAAATGCTGCAATCTCTTTGAGATGATGCGAGCACTACACTTTCAATTCAAATGAGTTAACAGACAAAAAAGACCATCTCCGGATGGTCTTTTTTGTCTGTAAAACCCCCTTCCGCTGTGCTATGATGTATAAAATGCGTAAGAAAAACGTAAGAAATGAATTCCGAACTTGGAGAAAATGCTGTAGAGGGAGTCGGAAACGTGGCTACGTCGGTCAAAGTTCTGAATAATACGACAGAAAAGCTTCTGGATGATTTGAAGGATACCATACGCAAGGGAAGTAAGGTCTCGATTGCAGAGGCGTGTAGAGTGAGAAGTCGGAAAAACAAATTCTCTTGAAATCCAAGCTGTTGGGATACGGAAGGAATAACAGTAGAGAAAGAAGTTTGAATTGATTTAGACAGGAAGGAGTTGGTAGGGAAATGACAGAAGACACTCAAGTAAATTTAGATAACATAGATCAAAATAAGAAGCTTGACAGAAAAGGGGGTTTTGGTGATTGGACAGATGGACTCATGGATTTGACACCTATTGATAATGTTGAAAACTTTGACACTTATGAGAAGGCGTTGAATTGGGGATTCAATAAAAAGAGAATCAAGAATATTGCCTTGTCAGGACCCTATGGTTCCGGAAAAAGTAGCATTATTGAAACATATTTGCATAGACACGAAGAAGTGAAGAATTCAGCTGTGCAGGTGTCTTTAGCGAGTTTTACGAGTGTTGAGGCGAAGTTAGAGGCTGCTACTACGTGCGAGAAGATAGGCCAAAATACAGAAACTAGTGAAGAAGAACTAGAAAAGGCGATTTTAAAACAACTATTTTATGCGGTGAATATAGATAAAATACCACTAAGCCATTATCGAAGGGTGCATACACCTAGTCGTAAGGAGTGCTTTAAGATTTGGTTGAAGATTTTGTTCGTTGTCTTAATGATAGTGACGGTTGTAAATCCTAATGGAGATGCATTTAGCATATTTGATGTATTTTTTGGGGGAGAAAGCATTCTAAATTCAGTCATTAGATTCACTAGAATACTTCTATTTTCTGCCGCTATATCAGTATGTATTTACTTTCTGTTTAAGAATAGTGTTTCAAGGATTCATATAAATGAAATGGCTTTTATTTCAAAGATAACGGTCAAAAGTGAAGAGGAGGATGAGTCGGTATTTAATAGAAATCTAGATGAAATAATATATTTTTTTGAAGAGACTAAATTTAGATATGTATTTTTCGAGGATCTTGACAGGTTAAATAATATAAAGATATTTATTCACCTTAGAGAGTTGAATCATATTCTTAATATGAACCGTCCAGATAATGAGGAGACAATTCGATTTGTATATGCGATTCGAGATGATATATTTACAGCAGAGGATAGAACTAAATTTTTTGATTATATTGTTCCGGTGATACCTGTTGTGAGTGTTGGAAATTCTGCTGGATTATTAATGAGAATGATCTCGGATACAGTTAAAAATAACGGTGATAATTGGAGGGAGAATAAAGGTAAAATCACAGAAGGCTGTGTAAATGCTGGCATTGAAAGTAAATATGGAAAGGTTAAAAATACTGAAGAGATTAATGTTGGAATTGATGAATTGTGTAAGAATGACGAGATGACAATAGATATTATGGGTGAGGGTATAACCGCAGAGAAAATTGGGAAATACAGAAGTAAGATTGAAGAGTTAATTTTTGATGTGGAACCATTTGTGTCTGATGTTCGTGTAATGAAAAATACATGCAATGAATTCTTGATGTATAAGCAGATGTTGAAATTTGAACACAGCACAGATTTAGATGAAAGGCAGTTGTTTGCATTGGTTTTATTTAAGAATACTTGCCCGCAAGATTTTATGTATGCACAAAGAGGTGAGGGGATATTGGAGGATTTATTTACCAATAAAGATAAAGTAATTGAGGCGGCTAGAGAGTATTTGAGTGAGAGAAGTTCTGAGAACGGGGAGAGTGTTATAAATCAACCACAAACATCTGCATGGAAGAATAAGCTTGACAGACTGGATACAATGGCTATATCAGATTTTCTGGGGGATAAAGAGCTGAAAGAATTTTGGCCAGAGGAGTTGAAGAGTAATAAACTTTTAATGTTCTTGTTAAGAAAAGGATATATTAATGGGAGCTATGCAAGTTATATAAATTACGTCAAGAATGGAAGCTTAACAATTAATGACATTAGATTCATTTTGAGCGTAAAGAATCAAGATCCGCTTGAGTCAAGTTATGGACTTGACAATGTGAGCAGAGTGACACGACGATTACAGCGTCACGAATTCTTTGAAGAGGCAGTTAGAAATTATGATTTACTAAACTATCTATTATCTAACACAGTTCGTCCGGGGGAAAATCCTATGCTTGAAATATATTCAAAAGATAGAGCCTTGGATGACAAGTTAAAATATCTAATTGTGAATCTTGCGGAATGGGCTAAAACTGACTATAGATGGAAAACATTTTTTGATGGATTTCGTGAAGAGTACAGATGGGTATTAATTAGACTGCTAGCAGCTGAATGGGATGGTATGCTATACCAGATACTTGGAGTGAAATATCCAAAGCCAGATAATTCTACTGTATTTGATGAGAAGTGGTATAAAACTGTCGAAGATGAAGGGGATGAATATTGCTATATCGAATTCGATGAATCTGATATAGATGAATGTGTTAGGGAGATATTACTGGGATGTGATTTAGAAGTGGTTAAGTATCAAATAAATTTCAGGAATCCTGCTACTGAAATAGATATATTAGATTACTTTGATGCCAACCTGGAGAGATCAAGCGTATTGGATGATTCGTATTTTAGTATTGAAGAGGATCAAGATGAATTTTTAGATCGTTTGGCAGAAATTAGGAAAACAGTGAGCTCTCTGATTTAAAGGGTTTTATATGGTTTTAATGCATGGATATAACTACAATGATTGATCACTTTATAACACTGTGTGATATAGGGATTGTTTGGCAAATTCACGACTAATGAATGGATTTATCACTTGAACAAAAGTATTGAAATCAGAATATAGCGATGGGTAATTTGCGATGTGTTATAATTAGATAATTTAGCAACAGAATAAAGTTTAGATATATTGAACTACTGATTTAAATGGAGCTTTATTCCGAGAGCAATATGAGATACCTGAACGGAATCGCAAACGATGTGAGAGGAGGCAGGGCACATTTCACAGAACACGCTCTCTTGGAGGATGAAGATAGGTGAGCTTTCTTTGGGAGGACAGAGCTTGGGCACTATGAAGATTGATTGTCCGGCAAAACACGAAGTCGTATAAAGCACAAGGAGGCCTCCATGGGCGCCATTTACCGTTGGAAATGTAACAAGTGTTGGCATTCGTTCAAGGCCTTCTTAGGCTACGGGAGGAGAGGCAAATTTCCCGAGGAACTCACGGAGGAGGCAAGAGAAGGGGAGTACGGAGAAGAATTACAAGTCTATCTGCTGCACTATCCGGATGCCGTGGTGAACGGAGAACAGGTTATCGTGCAGTGTGAGCACTGTTACCGTTATGAAGGACGTCCGCTTTTGGCTGCCTACCGGCCCGGAATGAAACCGAATGATCCGGATAATTACATCTGTGTGCGTGATTACAATCACAGCTGTCGCTACGGGCATCGGATGTGGCCTATATATGAAGAGTACTGTTTTGCGGGGCTTCCCTGCCCGCGCTGTAGCGGAACAATGAAAGCAAAAAGAATAGGCTTATGGGACTGACATTCGTAGGAAGGAGAGAAAGCAGATGCAAATTGAAACCGAACGCCTGCTGCTCCGCCCCTTTTCGGAGGCGGACGCGGCGGATTTATACAAATATGCCAAAGACCCGGAAGTGGGGACCCTGCTGCCGGATGGCCGCCGCATGGCAGCGTCGAAGAGAGCCGGAACATCATCCGCCTGGTGCTGAGCGGCCCGGAGAGTTATGCCATCTGCAAAAGAGAAGACGGGCGCGTCATCGGCGCAATGGCCTTGTCGATGAACGGAGATTCGAGGCTTGCGGAAGAGGAAGATGCGTGCGAGCTCGGCTACTGGATCGGGAAGCCGTTCTGGGGCCAGGGTCTTATGACCGAGGCTTCGGAAGCCTTGCTTCGCCGTGCGTTTACGGAACTTGGCATGCGGCGCGTGTGGTGCGCTTACTTCGAGGGCAATGAAAAGTCAAAGCGCGTGCAGGAAAAGCTCGGCTTTCGCCACGAGAAGACGCTTAGGGAGGTGGATGTCCCCCTCTTAAAAGAAGTACGTACCGAGCAGGTGTCGTTACTCAGCCGGGAAGCCTGGATAGAGAAGAATATGTGAAAAAAGCGTGCTGTCTCAAACGATTGAGAGACAGCACGCATTTTCGTTATTCTGTGTCTGCAATGAGTTCATGCACATGTACATTTCTTCCGGCTTTCATATCGGCAATGCGGCGTTCCAACATGGAGATGTGCTCCGCGCTGTAGAAGGGATCGCCGGATACTTCATCGGGAATCGTCCCTTCGTTCGTTGTCTGGCGGAGAGAATCCTCTCCGGCATCTTGTCCCATTGTGTTCTCCTTTAGAGTACCATCTGCGAAATGTTTGCACATATCCGCTTGATATCCACGTTCGAAGTAAAGTCGAGCTGCAGGTGTGCGCCGTTCGAAAAGGCGAGGAGTAGTTCGCTGTCGATGTCCAGGAGGCCTGCGGTCTCCACGCTGAAATATTGAATCTTCGAGTAGGGATAGGAGGTATAAGAAACCTTCTTGCCCGTGATGCCCTGCACGTTTGCGACAATCAGCCGCTTGTTGGTGAAGACCACCTGATCGCGTATGGTCTGGAAGGCCTGGGTGATGTTTTCGCCCGGAATGAGAAACATAGTAAGTTCGGGGCGAATGTTGGCAACGGGGATTTCCCGCAGATTCAGTAGGTTTCCGTCACCGCGGATTCCGGAAGATATACTCGGCATAATATTTTACCTCCTGCTGTTTTGAGACAGCATAGGGCAGACGGGGAATGGCGTCAAGCTTATTTGATTCCCATGAGCAGTGCGGAGTCGGCAATCATCATCCATCTGGCCTCGCATTTTTTGACAAAAAGACCGTCCGCGGTGGGAATCAGACGTACTTCCGCATACCCCTCGTCCTGCAGGCTCTTTAAAAAGGCCCGCATGTCGCCGTAGGCAGAGGGATAAAAGATGTCGTGAATCACGAAGCGGCCGCCTTTTTTCAGGACACGGAGGCTCTCGCGGAGCAGAGCCTGACGGTCGCCCGGAATGTTATGGTAGACATAATTGCTGGTCACAAGGTCAAAGCTCTCATTCGGGAAGGGGAGCTCCCGCGCATCGGCGCGGAGAAAGTGTACGTTTTTGACGCCTTCGGCGCGGGCGTTATCTTCGCATAGTTTTTGACTAAAGGAAGCGTATTCCTGTCCCCAGCGGTCCACGCCGACAAAGCTTGCCTCCGGATTTCGCTTGGCGGCGGCTATGGTGAGCGCGCCGCTGCCGCAGCCTACGTCCAGTCCCTTGCCGCCTGTGGGAAGTTTTATCCGAGAGGCGACTCCGTCTATGATGTGCTTCGCAAGTTTGCGTTTTCCGTTGTAGGAAAAGATGCGGTAGAGCATCAGCAGGTAGGCGGAACTTAGGAGGCCCACACCCGCGCCGACAAAGCTGAGTGAAGAAAGCAGACGCAGGGCGCGGCTTTCTTTCTTTTTGCGGCAGAGGAGTCCCACGGCAAGGAAAACAGAGCTGACGCCCGCGTTGCCGTAAATAAGACCCCGCGGCATCCAGTTTTTATAATCGGCTTTCATCTCGATAACCTTCCTTTCTGCGGCTTCGTTTTGAAGTTCCCTTATTTTTTTGCGAGCACTGTGAGCCAGGGCTTGCTCTCGTGGCGAAATACCTGTACTTCCGAAAAGCCCGCGGTCCGGAGCATGGTTTCCAGTTCTTCGGCGGTGTAGCAGTGCATGCCGTCTATGATGCGCTCGTAGCGAAGGCCTTCGGCATCCGTCCCGTCTGACTCGTTGCAGATGAGGAAGCTGCCGCCGCATTTTAAGATGCGGTACACTTCGGCAAAACACTCCGCTAAATCGGGCCAGAAATACACGGTCTCAAAGGCGGTTGCGAAATCAAAGCGTGAAGCCGCGAGGGGCAGGGATTGTACCGAGGCCTTTAGGACGCGGCAGCGCCCGCGCACAATGTCGGGCTTATTATAGGCGCGGGTGCGGCACACGGCGAGCGCGGAATAATCGACCGCGTAGATCTTGGCCATCGGATAGCGGCGCAGCAGTTCCCGCACATTGCGCCCGCCGCCGCAGCCCAGTTCCGCAATGACAAGCGGAGACAGCCCTTCGATATGCGAGAGTCCCCAGTCGGAGCGGGCTGCATGTCCCTGATTCATGGCATTTAACATGAGCTTCCCGAAAAAGCCCTCCGGCTTTCGGGTTTGCCCGAGAAAGCGTTTGAATAAGCCCATTGTTTTGTCCTTCCGTAGCAACGCCTAATGTGTTAAGTAGAACTAATATAATTATAGGACGCACGTTTGCGGCTGACAAGACAGAAGACGTCGCAAATGTTATATCCACTCTTCCGCGAGAAGAAGGTCGAGACGTTTCTCCCGGACACCGAATTCACGCGGAACGGTCTCCTCGGAAGCTGCGGAGTTCTCAGCGGCTTTGGCAAGAAAATATCAGTTACAGCTTTATCTTTTGAAAAACAGGGGAGTTTTTAAGTTATAACTGAAGAAAATAGAAAAGCCGGCTCGGCGTAAAGATACAACTGAAAGAGGGGGGCAGCTTTGCTTCTTAGGCTGGTATACTAAGCACATCGGCAAAATCAAAACAGAGGGGTGTCCACGGGAGAATGAAACGCACATTTTCGTTTGCGGAAGCGAGAGAGTTACTGCAAAAACACGAGCAGTGGGAGTTGGAGCGCGGCATGCTTTCCGAAAAGGCGGAGCATTGTCGTGCGGTGGTCGAGGCGGCTGCGGATGCCTTTGTGGTCACGGAGACCATGAAGACGCTCAGGGATATCCCGGTCGAGGAGCTGAACCGGGCGCGGCGCGGTCTCCGCGTGCGTTTGCTTCGGGAGAGCGGGTATGCGAATTACGAAGATTTGATGCTGGCTCCGGAGCGGCAGCTTGCCGCCTTAAACGGCATCAGCGAGGACGGCGCGGCGCTTATTAAGGATGCGGTCGGCGAGACGGTGAGGCAGCTGAGACCCGGCATTAAGCTTCGGCTGAGTGCCGACAAGCGCACGGAAGAGACGAGTAACATTGTGCTGGCGCTGTATCGCTACCGGGCGGCAGAGGCGCTCAGCCGGGATGCGCAGGCACTGTCGGCGCGCTACGCCGCGGGAATTGAAAAGGCAATGAAAGAGCTGTCCCGCGGCAAGGGCTTTTTCCGTTGGCTCATCACGGGAAGAGCGGAGAAGGATGCCGCGAGCGAGGCGTATGTATATCTCGAGGAACTCGCAAACGGGGCGTACGGGACAGAGCTCGAAAGGCTCAGTGAAGCGCGGCGGGAACTGGAGGCTTCCGGCGCGGAAACGGCTTGGGACTCTTTCCGAACGCAGCCCATTGTATACAGTAATCTCCTCGAAAAACTGGTGCCCGGCCTACTCGGAAACGGCGATGCGGTCTACGGTCTGCCGGAAGAGTTGGCGCGCGAGGTGGAGGCAGAGCCTCTCTTTGCGGACGGGATGCGCTGTGAACTGCGCCGCTATCAGGCCTGGGGTGTCAAGTACATCCTGCATCAGGGTAAGGTGCTGCTCGGCGATGAGATGGGCCTCGGCAAGACCGTGCAGGCCATCGCCGCCATGGTCACGCTCCGCAATACGGGGGCTACACACTTTGCCGTGGTTTGCCCGGCGAGCGTTCTGGTCAACTGGTGCCGGGAAATCACAAAGTTCAGTGACTTACAGGCAATCAAGGTGCACGGCCCTTTGAAGCAGGCTGCACTGGAAGACTGGATTCAGGCAGGCGGTGTTGCTGTCACGAGCTATGAGACCGTACAACACTGGGAGATTCCGGAGGACTTTACCTTTTCGCTGCTCACGGTGGACGAGGCGCATTACATTAAGAACCCGGGGGCACGGCGCACGGTGCATGTGCGGAACTTAGCGCTCCGCGCGGAGCGTCTGCTCTTTATGACGGGCACGGCGCTTGAAAACCGGGTGGATGAAATGGTGGAGCTCATCGCTGTACTGCGCCCGGAACTTGCGGCAGAAATCGGGGGCATGAAGATGCTTGCCACGGCGCCCCGCTTTCGCGAACTGGTGGCACCGGTCTATTACAGGCGGAAGCGCGAACAGGTGCTCACGGAGCTTCCGGAGCTCGAAGAGCAGGAGAGTTGGTGTCAGCTCGGGGCTGCGGAACGGGCACAGTACGAGGCGGATGTGCTCGGCGAAAACTATCACGCGGCGCGGCGGGTTTCCTGGACGGTCGGGGATATCGCTCGGTCCTCAAAGGTGCAGCGGCTTTTGGAAATCGCAGAGGAGGCAGCTGCGGAGGGGCGTAAGGTACTCATTTTCTCCTTCTATCTCGACACCATACAGAAGGTGAAAGGGCTGCTCGGGGAGCGCTGCATGGAGCCGATTACCGGCGCTATGACGCCCGCAAGGCGACAGGAAGTGCTGGATGCCTTTGAGGCTGCGGCGCCCGGACAGGTGCTCGCGGCACAGATTGTGGCGGGCGGCACGGGACTCAATATTCAGACGGCGAGCGTGGTGATACTCTGCGAGCCGCAGCTTAAGCCCTCGCTCGAGAGTCAGGCAATCGCGAGAGCCTACCGCATGGGGCAGGCGCGAAATGTGCTCGTGTACCGTCTTCTCTGCGAGGACAGCATCGATGAGCGCATTATGGAATTGCTCGCGGAAAAACAGGCGGTGTTCGATGCCTTTGCGGATAAGTCATCGGCTGCAGAGGAGTTTGAGCTCGATACCAAGACCCTCGGCAAGTTGATGGAGGAAGAAATTCGGCGCATCGAGGCCAAGCGGGGAAGTGAGGCTTCGGGGCCTTTGCAGGAAGGTGAAGTAGAAACGGCCGAAGCGAAGGGCTAGGTCGAGACACGAAAAAGTCCCGGGAGCAAATTTGCTCCCGGGACTTGTCTCAGCTCTCAATGGCGGGTTTTTCCGCTTCGTCGGAATTGGCTCTCCGTGCCAGCAGCTCCGCATCCGCCTTCGCGACGCTCTCCAAGTGGCGATCGGCAATGGACTGCAAATCCTCGCGGAGTCGCGCCTTAATCACGCGGATAATGAGCTCCTCGGACTCGTGGATGCCGTAGCTTGCGGAGTTGATGCAGAGATCGTAGTGGACGGCGGCACCCCACTGATAGCCGGTGTAGCGGTGGTAGAAGTGTCTGTGCGCCTTGTCCTCGCGCTTCACGAGCTGCGCCGCTTCCTTAAAGTTCAGCGAGTACATCTCCATTAAGCGCTTCACGCGGCTCTCGAAAGGGCGCGGTGATGAAGATGGAAATGTGGGGGATGCCGGCATTTTTAAGAATTACGTCTGCGGAACGCCCCATGACGACAAAGTCTTCCTTCCGCGCGAGTTCCTCAATGTACTGACTCTGGTTAAAGAAGAGTGCGTCTGCGGTGGGCAGACCGTGGAAGCGGTTTAAGTTCGAGGTAAAGAGATTCATACCGTGCGCGCGACGAATTTCGTCAAGGCTCTCAATGATGTCCTGGTTCGGACTTGCCTCGCGCTTTGCCTGCAGGCGCTCCAGCACATCCTTAAAGATGGTTGCGTCGTAGTAGTTGATGTGCAGATCGTCCGCGAGCTGGAAGCCGATTTCCGTGCCGCCGCTGCCGTAGGAGCGGCCGATACAAATCACAAGGTGGTCATCCTTCGAGAAGGGCTTTGCGCCGGTCACGAAGGGGTTTAAGAAGACGCGGGTCTGGTCGGAGATATCGCCCTTTGCGATTTCCTCTTCCAGCGCCTTGAGCTCCACAATAATGTCATTGTACTCGGTGAGCAGCTGCTTTCTGGCGGGGCCTTCGGGCAGGGTGCGCGCCATGTTGCCGATCAAGGCCATGTCGGAGAGAATCAGCTGTCCCTGCGGGCGGAGCGAGAGCTCACGCTCCAGAACCGAGAGCACTTTTTCGCGGCTTCCGATCAGGGTGCGGCCGAGCGAGGAACCGAGTTCTTGATAGATGGTTTCATCCAGTGCGTAAATTTTTTCTGCCAGTGCGCGGCAGCGAGCATTCAGTTGTTCCATGCGCTACCTCCTTAGAATAAGAAAAAGATCAGGGTGTCAATCACGAAGACAGGCACCAGGAACACGAGTGCCCAGCCGATGTAGCCGAAGAACGAGGGCATGTGAATACCGTTTTCGTCCGAAATCGATTTCACCATGAAGTTCGGCGCGTTGCCGATATAGCTGTTTGCACCCATGAAGACAGCGCCGCAGGAGATTGCCTCCAGGAAAATCTGGGGCATCGTGCCGACGGTGGTCGTGAGTCCGGTCGTCATGCCGAGCGTGCCCGCCGTTGTGAGGAAGACCAGATAGGTCGGTGTGTTGTCGAGGAAACTCGAGAGCAGACCGGTTGCCCAGAACATCTGGAAGGGCTCGGTGAGACCGAGCTTCGGGCCCATTTCCTTTAAAATCATGAGAGCGGGCTGCATCGTGATGAAGATGCCGATAAAGAGCTCGGCAACCTCCTGGATGGCACCCCAGGTAAAGTGGTTTGCGCGGCGTATTTCGTCCGGCGTCGTCTTGAAGGAGAGGAAGGCAGCCGCGAGAATCAGTGCAATCTCAATGATGGTCGGGAAGCCCAGTGTGACCTCGCCGATGATGTGAAGGCCGCGCACGGTTCCCTCTGCGGTTTGGAACATGGGGTTCGAGGGCAGGGTTCCGCCGAGCACCACCGCGATAATAATCATCATCAGGAAGATGATGTTGTGCGCGCCGCGGAGCGAAAGCTCCGTGCCGGGCTTCGAGATATCCGGGCGGTAGCCCCTTCTCACATCCTTCAGGTAGTAGTGCTTGTCAAGCTGCCAGAAGACCGTCAGCAGAATTACCAAGTTGAAGATGAGAATCGGGAAGAGGTGCAGACTCCAGAGGAAGGGCACCCCGCGCATAAAGCCCATGAGGAGCGGCGGATCGCCAAGCGGTGTTAAGCAGCCGCCCATGTTCGAAATCAGGAAGATAAAGAAGATCATGATGTGGCGCTTCTGGCGTCTCCAGGCGTTAATCTTGATCATCGGACGTAGCATTAACATGGAGGAACCCGTGGTACCGATGATGCTCGAGAGCAGGGTGCCGATCAGCAGGAACAGCGTGTTCACGAAGGGTGAACCCGCAAGATCTCCGGTGAAGGTGATGTTGCCGGCCACGCAGAAGAGGCCGAAAAAGCATCACGATGAAGGAGAGGTAGTCGTTAAATACGGTTTCAAGCACGGTCTCGGATGCTTTCAAGGGGCCGTACAGCACCGTAAACGGCACGATGAAGAGGAGGGACCAGAAAATGACCGCGTGGACGCGATGCTTCTCCCACCATTCGCCCGCGACAAGCGGGACAACTGCTATGCTGAGCAAAAGGCCCGCGAAGGGGATGCACAGCCACGCCGGAATCAGAGTACTCATACACAAAACCTCATTTTCTTACTTTTTTTGATAGTCAATGCGTATGCTAAAACGAAACCGAGAAAAAAGCAAACCTTTTCGCCGAGAAGGCTATCGGTTTTCGCATATCTTGCTATCGTTTTTGGAAACAAGCAAAAAGTCCGGCCGAAGCCGGACTTATTTTGGTAGTTACAGGGTTTTGACGTGTGCGCGGAGCGCCGCGTAGGATTCGGGGCTTAAGTCGTGCTCTACCTTGCAGGCATCGTGCTCGGCAATGTCGGAGGGAACCCCGAGTTTCACAAAGAGCTTGGTGAGGGTCTGGTGGCGGTCGTAGACGCGACTCGCAATGGCCTCGCCCTCTTCGGTCAGATAGATGTAGTTTTCGGCATCCATGCGGACCAAGCCGCTCTCTCGGAGGTGTTTCATCGCAATGCTGATGCTCGGCTTCGAATAGCCCATGGCGTTCGCAATTTCAACGGAACGCACATGTCCGTTCTCCTCTCGGAGCATTAAGATTTTCTCGAGGTAATCTTCGGCGGATTCGTGAATTCGCATGAGACAGTCCTTTCCCGCGGCAGAGTAACCGCGCTGTTTCCTTTTTCTTTCATATTAAAAGTGCTATGTCAATCGTTCGTCTGTGTTTCGGAAAGTATAACATGCGAACGTGGATAAGAACAAGGAAACTTATCTGTCAACAAGGAAATCATTATAAGCTGCGGCTAAAAGAACCGAGCGCGGACAAAATATGTTCTGATATCAGAGCTCGGAATCGGAAAGTGTGCGATAGCGACTTATGACTTCCTCTTTAAATTCCTCTTCGAGCGGAGAGAGCACGGTATCTTTCCGCGTCACGATGCCGAAGGTGAGGTGCTCTGTGCTCTGTAAGAGCGGAACCGAGATGACTTGGTAGAGTTCACTCTGGCCGGAGAATTCGGAAATGCCTATGGTATAAAAGCTTGTGCTCTGAATGAGGCGCATTTGCTCCTGGCGGTCGCAGACATAGATGATTTTCTGGGACTCGTTTAAATCGATGAGGCCGCTGTCGCTCGCAATGTGGTAGATAAAGTCCTCGTACTGTCCGGCATAGCGCACAAAGCCGTAGTCCTTGAGTTCCCCGATTTCGATAGCGGATTTTGTCTTGCCCTTCAGCACCGGATGGTCTGCGGCAAGGCAGACATAGGGGCGGAAGGTGGCAAGGGGGATAAAGTTCAGCTTTTTATCCGCAAAGCTCCGCTGGGACATGCTCTCGTTCGTGGTTGAAAAGTGAAGCACGCCTATATTTGACTTGCCGTCCACGATATCCTCCAGCACATTGGAGGCGGAGTTTTCAAACAGATGATAGTGAATCGTGGTATCGTCCTGGTGGCGGCGGCAAATCTCGTTGAAACACTCGGAAGTGTGCGAAAGCGGGTCATGCTGACGCGGAGACGCGACTGCGCCGAGGCCGCCTGCGTCACATAGCGGTTCAGCTTTGCCATCTCCGCGAGGATGATGTTGCAGTGGTGCAAATAGTCTTCCCCTTCCGGGGTCAGCTTGGTGCCGCGGCTGGTGCGCTGAAACAGCGTGAGGCCGCATTCCTCCTCGGTGATCTTTAAAATATGGCTCAGCTGCGGCTGAGAGATGAACATTGCCTTTGCGGCATGGTTGATGGATCCGTATTTTGCGATTGCGACAATGTATTTGATGTTATTTGCGTCCACGCCAGCCTCCTATTGTTTTTCTCGATAACATTATACAACAAAGAGGACGAAAACAGAATGCAATTAGACAGATATTCCCAATGTCGATAACAGGTATCGGTCTCGGCAATTTTTTCTTGACGCACGCGTATGATAAACTAAATTGGTAAAAATGCATAACAACTGCGACAATGCGCTCGCGTACTTAAACAACAAGACCATGCCGAGTCAGGGCTTCCTGAGAGGCTTCCGCCTCTACGGCGTTATCATCATCTTTGTCGGCGCACTGCTCCCGATGGCGGCTGCTTGGGACGTCGCGGATATCATGATGGGCGGCATGTGCTTCCTTAACCTGATTGCCTGCGTGCTCTTAAGCCGCGTCGCAATCGGCACCTATCACGACTATGTGGCACAGCGCAAGGCGGGCAAGGATCCGGTATTCCGTGCAAAGGACATCGGCCTCAATCCGGACGAGCTGGACTACTGGAAGGATTAAAACGCAACTTTAACTAGATAAGGGGAAAAACAATGGAACAGGATGTTCAACAGATTCTCGAAGCGGCACTCGCAGAGGGCAAAAACGTATTGATTGAGGGCAAGGTCGCAAGCTATATTCCGGAGCTTGCGAAGGCGGATTCCTCGAACCTTGGCTGCTGCATCATGAAGGCGGACGGCACCACGTATCAGGCGGGCGATTACAATATCCCGTTCACCATGCAGAGCATTGCGAAGACCTTTCGCTGATTCTCGCACTGCAGACTTCTGGCTATGACCACACCTTCTCGAAGGTCGGTATGGAGCCGACGGGTGACCGCTTTGACAGCATACTCCAGCTTGAGTTAAAGGACTGGAGACCGTTCAACCCGATGATCAATGCGGGCGCGATTGTGACGGCAGACTGTATTAAGGCGGCGGAGCCGTTTGAGGAGTTCCTTGCGCTGGTCAGAAAGCTCTGCGCGAATCCGAACATCAAGTTGAACGAGAAAGTGTACCAGTCCGAGAAGCGGACCGGCACCAGAAACCGTTCGATTGCTTACCTCTTGAAGAGCGATCACGTGCTGGACGGCGAGCCGGAGGAGGTGCTGGATGTGTACTTCCGCATGTGCTCGGTCATGTGCACGGCGAAGGATCTCGCGCACTACGCGATGATTCTTTCCAACAAGGGTGTAGACCCGAAGACGGGAGAGCGCCTCCTCGATGCGGACATTGTTCGCATCGTGACGACCCTCATGATGCTCTGCGGCATGTACGATGAGTCCGGTGAGTATGCGGTGAAGGTCGGTCTGCCCTCGAAGAGCGGCGTGGGCGGCGGTATTGTCGCGGTCGGTCAGAACGGTATGGGAATCGGAACCTTTGGCCCGATGCTGAACAAGAAGGGTAACAGTGTGGGCGGCGAAAAGATGCTGCAGTATCTCTCCGAGCACCTCGGCTACCACATCTTTGCATAAGTTGCACCAAATAAAAATGAGGCTGTAAAAAATGCATATCGCATTTTTTACAGCCTTTTCGATAGAAGGAAGCTCTGTTATACTAAAATTATGAATACAATTGTCTCTATAGAACATTTAGAAAAGGTATATACGGCGCGCAAACTTTTTGACGACACTGCCTGCTATATCGGCGAGGGCGAAAAGCTTGCGCTGATTGGCGTGAACGGAACCGGAAAATCGACCCTGCTTCGCATCGTGGCGGGGGAGGAGAGTCCGGACAGCGGAGAGCTCATTGTGCGAAAGGGGCTGCAAATTCGCTTCCTCTCGCAGAACCCGCTGTTCCGCGCGGAAGAGACGGCGCTCTCGGCCTGCCTCCGCATGGCGGGCGGCGAAGCGCTCGGCGAGGACACGGTGGCGGCGGCCAAGAAGCTGCTTGCCGCGCTCGGTGTTACGGAGCCGGACCTAGCCTGCGAGACCTTATCGGGCGGTGAGAAAAAGCGCATTGCGCTGGCGGGCGTACTGCTTCACCCGGCGGATCTTCTGATACTCGACGAGCCGACCAACCATCTGGACGGCGAGACGGCGGAATGGCTTGAGAACTACTTAAAGAACTTCGGCGGTGCGCTCCTCATGGTAACGCACGACCGCTATTTTCTCGATTCGGTCTGCACGCGCATTTTGGAACTGGACCGCGGGAAAATTTACTCCTACGATGCGAATTACGAGGGCTTTCTCGCGCTGAAGGCAGAGCGCCTCGACATTCAGCAGGCGAACGAGAGGACCAGACAGAGCATTCTGAGAAAAGAGCTCGCCTGGATGCAGCGCGGGGCGCGCGCCCGCGGCACCAAGTCGAAGGAGCGCATAGCCCGCTATGAAAAGCTTTCGGCTGAGAGCGGACCGGAGGCAGAGGCTTCGCTTCAACTGGCTTCCGCCTATTCTCGGCTCGGAAAGACGACGCTTTCGTTTCACGATGTGAGCAAGGCCTTCGACGGAAAGTTGCTCTTCCGGGATTTCAGCTACCAGTTTCAGAAGAACGACAGACTGGGCATTATAGGAAGGAACGGCGCAGGCAAGAGCACGCTCCTAAAGCTCATTACGGGGCTTGAGAAGCCGGACAGCGGCGAAATCGAAATCGGGCAGACCGTAAAGATAGGCTATTTCAGTCAGGAAAACGAGGCGCTCTCGGGTGAGCTCACGGTGATTGAAAGTGTCAAGGAGATTGCGGAGTTCGTGCCGAGTCCGGAAGGGCCGATCAGCGCCGCGAAGATGTTGGAGCGCTTCCTCTTCCCGAGCTCGCAGCACTATATGAAAGTCGAGAAGCTTTCGGGCGGTGAGAAGCGGCGGCTGTTTCTCTTGAAAATCCTGATGGGCGCGCCGAATCTCTTGATTCTGGACGAGCCGACCAATGACCTCGATATCCGCACCATGACCGTTCTAGAGGACTATCTGGACAGCTTTGCGGGCATTGTGATTGCGGTGAGCCACGACCGCTATTTTCTGGACCGGACCGTGCACCGCATTCTGGCGCTCGAAGACGGCGTGATTTCACAGTACGAGGGCGGCTACACGGACTATCAGGTCGAGAAGCTGAGGCGGGAACTGCTGCGCGGCGAGAATGCGGGCAGCGGCGCGGAAAGCACGGTGAGCGCCGAAAAAGAGGCGAGTAAGCAGCGCGCCGAAGAGACCAGACGGCAGCGTGCGCGGCGCATGAGCTATCAGGAAAAACAGGACTTTTTGCACATCGAGGACGAAATCGCTGCGCTTGAGGCGCGCGTTGCGGAAATCGAGACAGAGTATGCCGCTTCGGCGAGTGACTTTCAGCGTCTCACCGCGCTCGACAAGGAGCGCGAAGAAGTTGAGACAAAACTTCTGGAGCGCATGGAGCGCTGGGAATACTTGACGGAACTGCAGGCAGAAATAGAGTCGGAAAAGGAAAGTAAGGTTTGAGTGGATTGAGTCGGGAAGAAAAGAGACGTTATGCGGCCATTTTGCAGGAGGAGTTGATTCCGGCCATGGGCTGCACCGAGCCAATCGCGATTGCGTATGCGGCTTCGGTTGCGGGCAAGGTACTCGGTGAGGTGGCACGCCGCATGGAGCTCAGCTGCTCCGACAACATCATTAAGAACGTGAAGGCGGTCGCCGGCATTCTGGGTCTTGTCGGCGGCAACCCGGAGAAGCAGCTCGAGGTCATTCGGTATGCGCGACACGGACAAGGAGATCCTGCGCGTTATGACGAATGAAGTGAATGTTGACGACTGTGTGTGAGAAAGGAGCGTAACAAGATGGAAAAGAGAGCGGTAATCGGTATTTCGACGGGACTCATTACGGACGACGGCGGCATGTTCCCGGGCTATCGCCGTATTTATGTGAACGAGGACTACATCAACGCAGTGCTCGCGGCGGGCGGCGTGCCGGTCATGATTCCGATGAACGGCGACCGCGAGGCGCTTGCGGCTGTGGTTGACAAGCTGGACGCGCTGCTGATTACCGGCGGCGATGACATCGACCCGATTCGCTACGGCGAAGAGCCGCACCGCGGCCTCGGCAAGATTGTGCCGGAGCGCGATTTCTGCGATTTTACGCTCTATGAGCTCGCGAGAGAGCGCCACCTGCCGATACTCGGCGTGTGCCGCGGTTTCCAGCTCATCAACGTTGCGGAGGGCGGCAGCCTCTATCAGGATCTGGGAGAGCGCAGCGGAGAAGTCTTAAAGCACTCCCAGGGACACAGCCCGCGCCTTGCAACCCACACGGTGAACATCAGACCGGATTCGAAGATTGCTTCGATCCTCGGGGTCACCGAGCACCGCGTGAACTCCTTCCACCACCAGACGGTGAAGAAGGTCGGCACGCCGTTTACCGAGGTTGCTACGGCACCGGACGGCGTGATAGAGGCGGTCGAACTTCCGGGCGATGATTTCCTGATTGCGGTGCAGTGGCATCCGGAGATGCTTGAGAGCGTGGACCCGGTCATGCGGAAACTTTGGAGTGCATTCATTGCGGCGGGACAGCGGTACCGCGCGGCGAAGAACTGATTTGACAAGAAAGGCGGATTTTGTGAAAGAGAAGAATCAAAAGTTAGGATTTTGGTCCATCGTATTACTTACCATCAACGGCGTGATCGGAACCGGTATTTTCTTATCGCCCGGCAGTGTCGCAAGCAGGCCGGCAGCATTGCGCCGGAGATTTACTTCTGCGCGGCGCTCTTTGCGGCGTGTCTCGCCGTGACCTTTGCATCCGCTTCCCGCTATGTCGTAAAGAGCGGTGCGGCTTATGCGTATACGGAGGCTGCGTTCGGTGAGAGCGTCGGTCTCTATGTCGGCACGACACGCTTTGTCGCTGCCAGCATTGCCTGGGGCGTCATGGCGACGGGCGTCGTAAAGACGGCGCTCCAGATTTTGCGTCTCGACACGAGCAAGATTTCCAATGTGACCCTCGGCTTCCTCTGCCTCATGGTCATTTTGCTCATCATCAACATCTGCGGCATGCAGGGTGTTCCGCTTTGTCTCGAACCTCTCGACCGTCGGTAAGCTCGGCGCCCTGGTGCTCACGGTGGTAGCGGGTCTCTTCCTGATTCTCACGACAGGCGTGAACCGCACCGCTGAGGTAGAGCTCCTCACGAACGATGCGGGCGAGAAGTTAATCCCGGCGCTCACCACGAGCGGCTTCGTGACGGCTGTCATCTCGGCGTTCTATGCGTTCACGGGCTTTGAGAGTGTCGCGAGCGGCTCCGGCGATATGGAGAATCCGGAGAAGAACCTGCCGCGCGCGCTCCCGCTGGCAATCGGCATCATAGCCCTCATCTACTGCGGCATTGTCTTTGTCGCCATGCGGATCGATCCGGTGTCTCTGGTCACCTCGAAGGATGTCGTGGTGCTCGCGGCTGTCTTCCCGAACCCGCTCTTAAAGGGGCTCATTGTCGGCGGCGCGCTGATTTCGATGTTCGGCATCAATGTTGCAGCGTCCTTCCTGACCCCGCGCGTACTCGAGGCCATGGCTTCGGACGGGCTGGTCCCGAAAATCTTCGCAAAGCGCACAGAGAGCGGCGTTCCGATTTACTCCTTCCTGCTCACCGTGACGCTTGCCATCATCATCCCGATGGCTTTTCAGTATGACATGCGCGGCATCATGATTATCAGCTCGATTAGCCGTTTCGTGCAGTTCGTGCTGGTGCCGCTCGCAGTCATCACCTTCTACTACGGCAAGAACCGCGGTCAGGTGATTGCGAACCCGAAGAAAAACTTTGTGCTGGACGTTCCGCTCTCCCTGCTGTCGCTCGGTCTCACGGTTTTTCTGCTCGCAAAGTTCAAATGGGCGGCGCAGTTCTCCCTTCAGGCGGACGGTAAGACAGTGCCGAACTACTACGCAATTGTTGCGATGTTCATCGGCTATATTGTGCTTCCGGCGGGTGTCTACTTCTACCGCTCCCGCAAGAAGGCCTAATTCGTCGGTGTAAGCGCTTACAATCGAAAAAAGGCTTGACCTCTCTCGCGCATGGTGCTATATTCCCTTCAACAAAAGGGAGCGCCAAACGAGAGAGGTCTTATTTTATGAGTCAGAAGTTCGCAGTCAACGGCTATTGGTACTTTTACTTTTACGGCTTTACGGTCTGAAAGTAAGAGTGCTTTTTGCTGCGAATAAAATCTCGGGATTCGTAACGGGATTGGAGACGTTTCCAAGACGTCTGCGGTGAAAACACTTCACCGCAGGCGTCTTTTTTGTTCTTGTTACCCGCTGCACAGTTCGTTCAAACAGAGGAGAAAGCATATGATTATCATCATCAACAGCAAGACCAAGCCGGAAAAAGTAAGCGATCTGGTAAACTGGATTGAGAGAAAGGGTCTCAAGACCCACATCACGGAGGGTGATTATCAAAACATCATCGGCGTCATCGGTGATACCTCCCGGATTGATGAGGATCAGGTGAAGAGCTTTGACATTGTCGAGGCTGTGAAGCGCGTCTCGGAGCCGTTTAAGCAGGCAAACCGCAAGTTCCACCCGCACGACACGGTGGTTGAGGTGACACCGGAGGTGAAGATAGGTCACGGCAATTTCGGACTGATTGCGGGTCCCTGCTCGGTGGAGTGCGAGGAGCAGATTATCTTTGTCGCGCAGAGCGTCAAGGCGGCGGGCGCAACCATGCTCCGCGGCGGCGCGTTCAAGCCGCGGACTTCCCCCTACGATTTCCAGGGCTTAAAGGCAGAGGGACTGAAGCTTCTGCTTGAGGCGAAGAAGGCAACGGGTCTTCCGATTGTGACGGAAATCATGAGTGCCGAGCACATTCCGCTCTTTGAGGATGTGGATGTGATTCAGGTCGGCGCGCGGAACATGCAGAACTTTGAACTCTTAAAGGAACTCGGCAAGTTGAACAAGCCCATCCTTTTAAAGCGCGGTCTTGCAAACACCATCAAGGAGTTCCTGATGAGCGCCGAGTACATCATGAGCTCGGGCAACGAGAACGTGATTCTCTGCGAGCGCGGCATTCGCACCTATGAGACGGCGACCAGAAATACCCTGGACCTCTCGGCGGTCCCGGTGCTGCACGAGCTCTCGCACCTCCCGGTGGTCGTGGACCCGAGCCACGCGACGGGTGTGGCGCGCTACGTGAAACCCATGGCCATGGCGGCAGTCGCCTCCGGTGCGGACGGCCTCATCATTGAGGTACACAACGACCCGTCGCACGCGCTCTCGGACGGCGCGCAGTCCCTGCGCCCGGAGCAGTTCGCGGATGTGTCTCGTGCGATTTCGCTGATTCGGAAGGCAACCGAAGAGGCAAATGCCTGAGCGCGGGAAAAAGTAGCAAGCAAACAGCGAAGATAAGCCGGTGCGGAGCGCCGGGACGGAGGAGAAACTGTATGGAACAGGTTCTGGTGCGGGCTTCAAGGGTTTATGAAGTAATCATTGGCGAAGGTGTGCTGTCGGAACTCGGCCTAAGAGCGGCGGCGCTGCTCCGCGGGCGGAGAGCGGTCATCGTGACGGATTCCAATGTGGGACCGCTGTATGCGGGGCGCACGGAAGAGACCTTGCGGGACGCCGGCTTTGCGGTGACGACCTTCACCTTTTCGGCCGGTGAGGCCTCGAAGAACCCGGGGACGCTGCTCGAACTTCTGACCTTCTTTGCGAAGCAAGAGCTAACAAGGGAGGATGTCGTGATTGCGCTCGGCGGCGGTGTGACCGGAGATCTCGCGGGGCTTGCGGCCTCCCTTTACCTCCGCGGGGTACCCTGCATCCAGGTTCCCACCTCGCTGCTCGCCATGGTGGACTCCTCGGTCGGCGGAAAGACCGCGGTGGATTTGCCGGAGGGCAAGAATTTAGTGGGCACCTTCACGCAGCCCTATCTGGTGCTCTGCGACATTACGACCCTCGACACCCTGCCGAAAGAAGTGTTTGAGGAGGGCATGGCGGAAGTCATCAAGTACGGCATGATACGGAGTAAGGAACTCCTGGAACTTCTGCTGACCGACGATGCCGAGCGGAAGCGGGAGCGCGTGATTGCCCGGTGTGTGCGCTTAAAGCGCGATGTGGTCGCGGAGGACGAGCAGGATTTCGGCGAGCGTCAGATTTTGAACTTCGGGCATACCCTGGGACACGCCATCGAGCGGGAGATGAACTATAAGCTTTTCCACGGCGACTGTGTCGCAATCGGCATGGCGATTATGACGCGGGCGCTGGTGCGGGACGGCCGCTGCCCGGAGAGCTGTGAGAAGATACTGGAGAAGCTTCTCAAAAAATATAAGCTGCCAAACAGCACGGAGCTGCCGAGCGAGCGCATCCTTGCGGCGGCACGCGCCGACAAGAAGCGCCGGGGCGAGAAGATTACGCTGATTGAGCCGAAAACGCTGGGCAACTGCGTGCTCGTGAAGACGGATTTTGCGGAACTCGCGCGACTTCTGGAGTTGGGGCGCTGAGAGAAAAACAGCCAAAGCGGAGCCATCCGCTTCGGCTGTTTTTATTTTTGAACCGAAAACTTGACAGATACAGGGTGGGGGTATATTATGGCTGTAGTTCGAGTGTACCCCTCGGGGGTATCAACCGGGAGAGGAGGTGCGAGTTGGCAGTGAACGAAGAGATGGCCTGTCCCCATTGCAGCGGCATGAAAAAGGTGCGGGACGGAGCTGAGCAGAGACAGCTCCTAAACCGACTGAACCGCATCGAGGGGCAGATACGCGGCGTCAAGAAGATGCTCGAGGAGGATGCCTACTGCATTGACATTCTGAATCAGGTTTCGGCAGCTAATTGCGCGCTGAACAGCTTTACCAAAGTTTTGCTCGCGACGCATATAAAGTCCTGTGTCGCGGAAGATGTGCGCGAGGGCAACACGGAAAAGCTGGATGAGCTGGTCAGAACTCTGCAAAAGCTGATGAAGTGAGGCGGACGGTACCGGATAGGACAAGCATAAGAAAGAAGGTAAGATGAAGCAATATACAGTCAGCGGAATGAGCTGTGCGGCTTGCCAGACGCGGGTCGAAAAGGCAGTGTCAAAGCTGCCGGGGGTGAAGAGCTGCTCGGTGAGCCTGCTCACGAACTCCATGGGCGTGGAGGGCGATGTGACGTCAAGCGAGGTCATACAGGCGGTCGAGGCGGCGGGTTACGGCGCGGCGGAGAAGGATGCGGAGGAGCAGAGCCACGGAAGTTTTCAGGCGAAGCTCGCGGCCGAGGAGGATGCGCTAAAAGACAGGGAGACGCCGAAGATGAAGCGGCGACTTGTTGCCTCGATTTTATTTCTTCTGCCGCTTCTCTATCTCACGATGGGACATATGATGTGGGGCTGGCCGCTCCCGGCATTCTTTGACGGGAACCATGTGGCCATGGGCCTGCTGCAGCTCCTCCTTGCGGCGGCAATCATGGTCGTGAACCAGAAGTTCTTTGTGAACGGTTTTAAGAGTCTGTTCCACGGCGCGCCGAATATGGATGCGCTGATTGCCATCGGCTCTTCGGCGGCCTTCCTCTACTCGACCGTGATTCTCTTTGATGACGCGGGCCGTGGTGGACGGCGATCAGGCGAAGGTCACGGAGTACATGATGGAGTTCTACTTTGAGACAGCCGCTATGGTGCTCGCGCTGATTACGGTCGGCAAGATGCTGGAGGCCTACTCGAAGGGCAAGACGACCAGTGCGTTAAAGTCGCTCATGAAGCTTGCGCCGAAGACTGCGCGGGTCCTACGGAACGGCGAGGAAGTCACGGTCCCGGTCGACAGTGTCCGGGTCGGCGACATCTTCCGCGTGAAGCCCGGTGAGAATATCCCGGTGGACGGCCTTGTGGTCTCCGGAAACAGTGCGGTCAACGAAGCCGCGCTGACCGGCGAGAGTCTGCCGGTCGACAAGGCGGTCGGCGATGAAGTAAAGTCCGCGACCCTGAACCAGTCCGGCTTCCTTGAGTGCCGCGCGACCAGAGTCGGCGAGGATTCGACCCTCGCGCAGATTATCAAGATGGTAAGCGATGCGGCGGCGACCAAGGCGCCGGTCGCAAAGCTCGCGGATCAAATCTCCGGCGTCTTCGTGCCGGCGGTCATTCTGGTGGCAATCGTGACCACCGTCATCTGGCTTCTCGCGGGCGGAAGCATCGGCTTTTCGCTGGCACGCGGCATTGCGGTACTTGTGGTGAGCTGCCCCTGCGCGCTGGGACTCGCAACGCCGGTCGCCATCATGGTCGGCAACGGTGTCGGCGCAAGACAGGGCATCTTATTCAAGAATGCCGAAGCGCTGCAGGAGACCGGCAATGTGCAGATTGTGGCGCTCGATAAAACCGGCACCATCACAAACGGCACGCCGGTTGTGACGGATGTGCTGCCGAACGGCGACCGGGATACGCTGCTCCGCGCGGCCTATGCGCTCGAGGCAAAGAGCGAGCATCCGCTCGCAAAGGCGGTCGTCGCCTATGCGAAAGAACAGGGACTTCCCTTAGAGGAGGTCGATGACTTTGCGGCGCTTCCCGGAAACGGTTTAAGCGCCGTGCAAAACGGCACGCAGCTCTTTGCCGGAAACTTGAGCTTTGTGCGCGGCAAGGTCTCGATTCCCGCGGAACTTGAGACAGCGGCAGATGCGCTCGCGGCCGTCGGTAAGACCCCGCTCTACTTTGCGGCGGAGCAGCAGCTCCTCGGCGTGATTGCGGTCGCGGACACGATGAAGGAGGACAGCGCGGCGGCAATCGCAGAGCTTAAAAAGCTTGGCATCCATGTGGTCATGCTGACCGGCGACAACCAAAAGACGGCCGAGGCCATAGGTAAGCAGGCGGGTGTCAACGAAGTCGTGGCGGGTGTGTTGCCGGACGGCAAGGAGGCCGTGATTCGGGCACTCCGGGAAAAGGGCAAGGTCGCCATGGTCGGCGACGGCATCAACGACGCACCGGCGCTGACGCGTGCCGACATCGGCATCGCAATCGGAGCGGGCGCGGATGTGGCCATCGACGCGGCGGATGTGGTGCTGATGAAGAGCCGTCTCACGGATGTCACGGCGGCGATACGTTTGAGCCGTGCGACTTACCGGAACATTCTGGAGAACCTCTTTTGGGCGCTCATCTACAATGTGCTCCTGGTGCCGACGGCGGCGGGTGCTTACCTGCATTTCTTCGGTATTGCGATGAACCCGATGCTCGGCGCGGCGGCAATGAGCCTCTCGAGTGTCTGCGTTGTGAGCAATGCGCTGCGTCTTAACTTGTTCCGCGTACACGATGCGCGGCACGACCGGCCGCTGCGAAACCAAGTTACCGTAAACCAGTCAGGGCGGCTTCTGGAAGCCGCAAGCGCCGAAAAAGGCGCGGAAGGAGATTTTATGAAGAAGGAACTTACAATCAAGGGTATGATGTGCGGACACTGCGAGGCGACGGTCAAGAAGGCGCTCGAGGCACTGCCGGGCGTCGAGAACGCTGCGGTGAGCCATGAGAAGGGCGAGGCGGTTGTCGAGCTGAGCAAAGAGGTCAGCGACGAGACGCTCAAGCAGGCAGTCGAAGAGAAGGACTATGAGGTGACCGGCGTTAAGAGTCTCTGAGCCGGAAGCTTGATTTGCAACGCGAGAGCATGACCATGGTCTCCGGGGCGGCGAAAGCCGTACCCGGAGCTTTTTTTGTTGAAAGAAAACGCCTTGTTGCGGCGGAAGAAGAAGCTTTGTTTCGGCAAGTGATGTTCGGAGGAAAGAAGGAACGGTTTTACAAAAGTTTGTAAAAAGCGGTTTTGCGGCTTTTATTTATAAAAGTGCAGTGCTATCATGGGAATTAGTTAGTGATTTATAACCAATCCGCAATCAACGGATTCGACCTACGGGAACGAGCCGCGGTCCGGGCGAAGAAGGGGGAGAAATGTATGGCGGAAGCAAGCAAACAAAACGAGCCGGAAAAAGGGAGGATGGCGAGCTTTTTCTACTATGTGACAAAGTTTGCGGCGGTGAGCAAAGCGAGCTACCAAAAGAGTGTGGTGCTGGCTTGTATCGGAGTTCTCTGCTCCATGGTCCCGTATTTTGTGATGGGCACCATGGTAAAGCAGCTCCTTGAGGGAGAGCGTAATTATGACGTATTTCTCCGGGAGGGAGGACTGATGGCAGTTTTTATTGTGCTCGGTATCCTCTTTCACACCTGTTCTACCAACTTGTCGCACAAAACGACCTTCGCGCTGATCGCGGGGATACGGACGGAACTCTGCGAAAAGCTCGCGCGTCTGCCGCTCGGAACGGTGCGCGAGACGCCGTCCGGCGCGCTCAAAAATATCATGGTCGAGCGAACGGATGCGATTGAGACGACACTTGCGCACGTGGTGCCGGAGTTTACGGCAAACCTGCTTGCGCCGCTCCTCATGTTTGTATCTCTGCCGCATCGATTGGCGTATGGCGCTCTTATCGCTCGCGACCCTGCCGCTTACGCTGCTCTGCCTGATGGCGATGTTTCGCGATTACGAGCGCCCCTTCCGCAGAACACAGGAGACCACCAAGGCACTGAACGATACGGCGGTCGAGTACATCGGCGGCATTGAGGTTATCAAGGCGTTCGGAAAGGCGGAGAGCTCCTATGCCCGCTTTGCGCGCGCGGCCGAGGAGAACGCGAACAGCTTTACCGACTGGATGCAGGCGAGCATTGTGCCGTTTTCTCTCAGCATGACCATTGCACCGGCAACCCTGATTGCGGTGCTTCCGCTCGGCGCGGTCTTTGTAATGCAGGGCACGCTCGCGTTTCATGACTATGTGATGATATTGATTCTCGCCAGCGGTCTGATTACGCCGCTCATCACGGCACTCAGCTACAGCGACGACATCGGCAAGGCGACTTCAATCTTCGGAGAGATTGACGCTGTCCTTACGCTTCCGGAACTCTCGCGTCCGGAGAAGAGTCGCGCCCTGCCGACGGACAGTGAAGTAAGACTTCGCGATGTGCGTTTCGGCTACGGGGAAAAGGAGGTGCTACACGGCGTAAACCTCTGCATTCCGGCCGGAAAGGTGACAGCCTTGGTCGGCCCCTCGGGGAGCGGCAAGTCGACCATTGCGAAACTGGTTGCCTCCCTCTGGGATGTGGGAGACGGCAGCATTACACTCGGCGGTGTTGATTTAAGGGAACTTTCGTCGGAAGACTATAACAGGCAAGTTGCCTACGTTTCTCAGGACAGCTTTCTCTTTAATACAACAGTGCGTGAGAACATACGCATGGGAAGACCCGGGGCGAGTGATGCCGAGGTGGAGCAGGTCGCGCGAGACAGCGGCTGCTATGACTTTATCGCGGGACTCGAGAACGGCTTTGACACCGTGGTCGGCGGAAGCGGAGCGCATTTGTCGGGCGGTGAGCGCCAGCGCATTTCGATTGCCCGTGCGATGATGAAGGATGCGCCGCTCCTTATTCTGGACGAGGCGACCTCCTATGCGGATCCGGAAAATGAGTCGCTGATTCAGCGCTCCGTGGCAAGGCTTGCGCAAAATAAAACGCTGCTGGTAATTGCGCACCGGCTCTCGACCATTGTGAATGCGGATCAAATTGCGGTGGTGCAGAACGGGCGGATTGCGGCCTGCGGGACGCACGAGGCGCTGCTCAGAGAGAGTCCGCTCTACCGGAAGATGTGGGAGGCGCACAGCAGTGCAAGAGACTGCTCGGAGGAAGGAGGGCTGTCCGAATGATTGCGACACTCAAAAAGTTCTTTGCCTTTTGTTCCGCAAAACACCGCCGTATGTTTTATGCGTCGCTTTGGCTCGGGGTGTTGATTGCCTTCTGCGAAGTACTGAAATATCCGGCCATCAGCCTCATACTCCGCGGATTTTCGGAAGACAGAATGACGGGAAAGCTGATCCTGTTCAGCTTTCTGCTCCTGCTGATCGGCGTGCTCGCGGAGGCTGCGTTCCGCTCCAAACAGGCCATGCTCCAGTGCCGCGCGGGCTACGGGGAGTGCGCGAACAAGCGCATTGAAATTGCGGAAAAGCTGCGCTTTTTGCCCATGGGCTATTTAACCGCACGAGCCTCGGCGATATCAGCTCGGTGACCACCAACACGATGGAGCTGCTCGGCGATGTGGCGACTCGCGTGGTGATGCAGACAACCCAGGGGCTACTCAATACAGCGCTCATTCTGCTGATGCTTCTGATTTTTGACTGGCGAATCGGTCTGATTGCCCTGATCGGGGCGCTGCTCTTTGCCCTGATTAACGCCCGTATGCAGCATAACAACGAGGCCTTGTCCGGACAAAAAATAGCGAACGACACCAAACTCATTGAGAATGTTCTCGAGTACATTCAGGGCATTTCCGAGGTAAAGTCCTACGGGCTCAGCGGAGAGTCCGAGCAAAAACTGAAGGATAGCATTGCGGAATCCGCCCGCTTGATGACCGACTTGGAGTTCGCGTCAAACCGCTACATGCCGCTGCAAAACGGGGTCCTGAAGCTCACGGGACTCGGGATTTTACTGGCCTCGCTGCGCTTTTATCTGGACGGCAGCATGGACCTGATCACCGCAGTGCTGATGATGGTCATGGCCTTTCATGTTTTCACGGGACTTTCGAGCATGGGCGCATATTCGGCGCTGCTCCGCATGGTGGATCTCTGTGTCTCGCGGGGGCAGAGATACTCTCGCTTCCGTCGATGGAGATTGACGGCGAAGCGTATATGCCCGAAACGCATGACATTGCGCTCGAAGCGATTGACTTCGCGTATGAGAGCCGGAAGGTGATAGACGGCGTGTCGCTCCGCATCCCGTCCGGCACGAGCGCGGCCTTTGTGGGGCCCTCCGGCAGCGGCAAGACGACACTCTGCCGCCTGATTGCCCGCTTCTGGGATGTGCAGAGCGGAACGGTGCGCCTCGATCAAAAAGATGTGCGGGACTATTCGATTGACGCACTGATGGAGAACTTCAGTTTCGTGTTCCAGTCGGTTTACCTGTTTCACGATACGGTCGCAAACAACATACGTTTCGGAAAGCCGGAGGCTTCGATGGAAGAGGTCATTGCCGCGGCAAAGCAGGCCTGCTGCCACGACTTTATTACGGCGCTCCCGGAGGGCTATGAGACTGTAATCGGGGAAAACGGGGCTTCGCTCTCGGGCGGGGAGCGGCAGCGTATCTCGATTGCGAGAGCCATCATGAAGGATGCGCCCGTCATTATTCTCGATGAGGCGACCGCCAACGTGGATCCGGAGAACGAGAAGGAGCTCATGGAGGCAATCGCGGCACTCACGAAAGAGAAGACGGTCTTAATGATTGCGCACCGCCTGAAAACCGTGCGGGCGGCGAAGCAAATTTTTGTGGTCGATCGCGGGCGCATTGCGCAGCGCGGAACCCACGAGGAACTTCTTCGGGAGGACGGCATATACCGCAGATTTGTGGAGGCCAGAAACAAGGCGCTCAGCTGGAAGGTATGAACGCAAATCGAAACAAGCCGCGGCGAGAGGAAACTTTCGCTGCGGCTCTTTTTTGTTTGCATCGCTTGTCAGCAAAAAGCTGCGGGCATATAATGGCCAAAGGTAATTATCTGAGATAATGAACGGAGGAGACTGTGGAAGAGCTGAACGAGCGAAACATCAAGCGTATGATGGATGCGATGTATCTCGCAAAGCGCATCTGGGAGCTGCGGCCGGAGCTGCCGGACGGCATCAGCAGTACGGAGCTGCATGTGTTGGATGCGGTGGTAGAGCTTTCCGCCGTGAAAAAGCGGTCTATGTGAGCGATATCGCGGCCGCGCTGAAGCTACCGCGCCCGGGGGTCACGCGTGCGGTCAAGGTAATCACCCAGCGCGGTTATTTTGAAAAGGAGACGGATGATAAGGACCGGCGCTATGTCGCTGTGCGCCTCAGCGAAGCGGGGCGGCGCTTTTACGAGGAGCATGACCGTGACTACTTTGCGGGGCTCAAGGCGAAACTCAGCGGCATTGACGCGAGCGATGCGGAGACCATGATTGCCTGCATTGAAAAGGTCTACGCGCTGCTCCACGGCTGTGAAGAAGAGGGGAAGAGATGAGAGAAGAACGCACGCCGCCCCCCGGAGGCGTCTTTTTCCGTTCTCGGCTTGAGAAAGTATCGGGAATGGACTACACTGGAGCAGTACGATTCGGACGGGAGGGAGGCAGATATGCTCTTAAAGAACGGATCTTTTTATTATGAAAAATGCCTGGTACCGGGAGATCTCCGCGTGACGGGCGAGACCATTGTAGCGTTTTCGCCGCAGACAGCGGGCGGGCTTATGCCGCTTAAGAATGAGGAAGTGCTGGAGCTCGGAGGCGCGGCGGTCATACCGGCCTTTTTGGACATTCACACGCACGGCGCGGTCGGCGTGGATGTGAATGCGGCGAGCGCCGAGGATTTTGAAAAACTGGCTTGTTTTTTTGCGCGTCAGGGCACGGGGAGTTTTCTTTGCTCAATTCTGACCGACTCGGAAGAGCAGACGGAGCGCGCCATTCAGGCTTTTCTCGACTGGAAAAAGCTGCCGCACGCGGGCGCGGACTTACTGGGCATACACTTAGAGGGGCCGTTTTTATCCCCGAAGCACAAAGGCGCGATGCCGGAAAGTCTGCTCCGCACGCCGGACTATGACTTGATTGCCCGCTACCAGGAAAAGGCAGAGGGACACATCCGCTATATCACCCTTGCACCGGAGCTGCCGGGGGCCATTGAGCTGATTCCGAAGCTCCGCGCCCTCGGCATTGTCACGGCCCTCGGGCACTCGGATGCGGATTACCGCACCACGGAACAGGCCATCTTTGCAGGCGCGCGCGCGGCGACGCACACGGGAAACGCGATGCGCGCCTTTGACCGCCACGAGCCGGCTATTTCGGTGCGGTGCTCGCCTCGGAAGAGGTCTATTGCGAGATGATTTCGGACGGCCTGCACTTACACCCGGGCAGCATCTGCCTCTACTTGCAGGCAAAGGGACTTGACCGCGCGATTGCAATCACGGACTCCATCATGGCGGCGGGACTGCCGGACGGCGAGTACATGCTCGGCGTCAACGAGGTCGTGGTGAAAGACGGAGATGCGCGCTTAAAGCACGGGGATGCCCGCGCGGGAAGTACACTCACCATGGCGCGCGCCTTCCGGAACTTAAGGAAGTTTACGGGGCGGCCGACCGCGGAACTGGTTCCCTTGCTCTCGGAGAATGCGGCGCGCCTTCTCGGGGAGGATAAGCGCATCGGGAATCTGACCCCGGGCAAACAGGCAGACCTCTTGATTTTAAAAGACGATGAGATTCACCGCGTCATGCTTCGCGGCGCGTTTTGCAACTTTGACTGAAAACAGAGAGCAGAGGAGGAGGCATCATGGCAGGACATTCGTATCATTCGTATTATGAAATCGGCAGAGAGGAACTCGGAAAGGACGCAAAAATTCCGATTGTTGTGTGCAAGGAGCCCGGAGAGGCGTTCTATGAGCTCGCACTCGAGATGGTAGAGGAGATTGAGAAGAACAATGCGGCGGGACGCCGCACCGTGTTCATCTGCCCGGTGGGACCGGTGGGACACTACCCGATTTTTGTGCGCCTTGTGAACGAGAGGAAGGTTTCGTTAAAGGACTGCTGGTTCTTTAATATGGACGAGTATCTGACCGATGAGGGCGAGTGGGTCGCGAAGGAAGACAGACTTTCCTTCCGCGGCTTCATGGAGAGAACCGTATACAGCAAGATTGCGCCGGAGCTCAACATTCCGGAAGAGCAGCGCATTTTCCCGGATCCGCATCACCCGGAGAAGGGCGATGAACTGCTGGAAAAGCTCGGCGGTGCGGATATCTGCTTCGGCGGCATCGGCATCACCGGCCACCTCGCATTCAACGAGCCCCAGCCGGAACTCTCCCCCCGAAGAGTTTGCGGCGCTGCCGACCCGTGTCCGCACGATTGCGCCGGAGACCCGCGCGGTGAACTCGATCGGCGACCTCCGGGGCGCGCTCGAGGACATGCCCTCGCTCTGCGTGACCATAGGCATGAAGCAGATACTCGCGGCAAAGAAGGTGCGCCTCGGTATGTTCCGCGACTGGCACTACTCAGTCATTCGCCGTGCGGCTTACGGCGAAGTCAGCGCTTCCTTCCCGGTTACGCTCCTGCAGCGTCACCCCGATGCCAAGATGTACATGAGCGAGCGTGTGGCAAGCGGAAATTAAAGAAGAATAGGAAATAGCTTCCGACAGAAATAGAAAAGAGCAGCGCGGAAAATTCCGGGCTGCTCTTTTTGTATTGCTATTCGCGTCAAATGTAGATACAATGCATGTAAAAGGAGGTGCAATATGGCGCAAACAAGTATCAATATCCGCATGGATGAGGATTTAAAGAAGCAGTTTGACGCGTTCTGCTCCGATATCGGTATGAGCATGTCGACGGCGTTTTGTGTGTTTGCAAAAACTGCTGTCAGAGAGCAGAGAATTCCCTTTGAGATATCCGCAGAAAAAGATCCCTTTTACAGTGCGGCCAATCTGGCAAGACTGAGAAAATCCATTGCAGAAATGGAGGCAACGGGCGGTATTGTCCACGAAGTGAAGCTCAATGATTAAAGCGTGGACAGAAGATGCGTGGGAAGATTTTGAGTATTGGACAAAGCAGGATAAAAAGACACTTAAAAGAATTTTGCAACTACTCAGGGATATTGAGCGGAACGGATATGACGGCATCGGGAAGCCGGAACCCTTGAGAGGAGATTTGTCGTCTTATTGGAGCCGGAGAATCGATGATTGTAACCGGATTGTGTATCGGATAGACGGAGATGTGATTCAGATTGTCCAGTGCGGTTCTCACTACAGAGATAAGTAAAAACGGCAAGAAAAAAAGCAGAGCGGATGATCCACTCTGCTTTGCCTTTGTTCTATGGCAGCAATCAGCCGATTGCTGCGACAGACTTCGAGAGGCGAGACACCTTGCGGGAAGAAGTGTTCTTGTGCAGAACGCCCTTGGAAGCCGCCATGGTGAGCGCGCGCTCTGCCTTGCGGAAGCTCTCCTCTGCCGCAGCCTTATCGCCTGCTTCGACTGCAGCGTTGACCTTCTTGACAGCGGTCTTGACAGCGGACTTAACAGCCTTGTTTCTCTCAGCTCTCTTTGCGGACGTCAAAATTCTCTTCTTCGCGGATTTGATGTTTGCCAATTTCTTTTCCTCCCATTCACGGATACGATGATAGTTTCACAGTCATCAAGACAACCGTCAGGGACGGGCAGCCGCGCAAATGTCTTGCTCTCTGTGGGCGTTCGCATCGAAGTCTGGACACGGACAGTTCAATGTAAACATACCCTCAAATTGTAGGGCAAAGGCGCGGGAGTGTCAAGGCTCACTTGAAAGAGAATAGTAAAAATGTTATTCTTTTTTCAAATCATTGCGGCAGCGAAGGCGCAGTCTGCCGAAGGTTTTGATGGAGGAAGCATGCCGACTTACGACAGAAAACATATCAGAAACTTTGTATCATCGCGCACATCGACCACGGTAAATCCACGCTCGCGGACCGCATCATCGAGAAGACGGGTCTGCTCACCGAGCGGGAGATGCAGAACCAGATTCTGGACACCATGGATCTCGAGCGGGAGCGCGGCATTACAATCAAGAGCCAGGCAACGCGCACGGTGTACCGCGCGGCAAACGGCGAGGAGTATATTTTTAACTTGATCGACACACCGGGACACGTGGACTTTAATTATGAAGTTTCCCGTGCGCTCGCAGCCTGCGACGGTGCGATTCTTGTGGTCGATGCTTCCCAGGGCATTGAGGCGCAGACGCTTGCAAACGTATACATGGCGCTGGACCACGACCTCGAGGTAGTCCCGGTCATCAATAAGGTGGACTTGCCGAGCGCGGAGCCCGACAAGGTTGCTTTGGAAATCGAAGATGTAATCGGCATCGAGGCAGAGTCCGCGCCGCGCATTTCCGCGAAGACGGGTCTCAATGTGGACCAAGTGTTGGAGGCCATTGTGGAGCAGCTCCCGCCGCCGGACGGCGACGAGTCGGAGCCTTTGCAGGCCCTCATATTCGATTCGCTCTACGACAGCTATAAGGGCGTCATTGTCTTTCTCCGCGTGAAGAACGGCACGGTTCGGAAGGGCGACCGCGTTCGCATGATGGCGACCGGCGCGGAGGTGGATGTGGTCGAAATCGGCTACTTTGCACCGGGGCGCTTTATTCCCTGCGAAGAGCTCTCGGCCGGCATGGTAGGCTACCTCACCGCGAGCATCAAGAATGTGCGGGACACGCAGGTCGGTGACACGGTGACGCACGTGAAGAACCCGGCGGCGGAGGCGCTCCCGGGCTATAAGAAGGTCACACCCATGGTCTACTGCGGCCTCTATCCAGCGGACGCGGCGCAGTATCAGGATCTCCGCGATGCGCTTGAGAAATTGCAGTTAAACGATGCCTCTCTGACCTATGAGCCGGAGACTTCGCTTGCGCTTGGCTTTGGCTTCCGCTGCGGTTTCCTGGGACTTTTGCATCTTGAGATTATCCAGGAGAGACTGGAGCGGGAGTACGACTTAGACCTCGTGACGACGGCGCCGGGCGTTGTGTACCGCGTCTATAAGACAGACGGCAGCATGATAGAGCTCACGAATCCCTCGAATCTTCCGGATTCCGCGGAGATTGAGCACATGGAAGAGCCCATGGTTTCTGCGGAGATTATGTTAACCAGAGAGTTCATAGGCCCCATCATGCAGCTCTGCCAGGAGAGAAGAGGTATCTATCTCGGGACGGACTACATGGAACAGGACCGCGCCATCATGAAGTATGAGCTCCCGCTGAACGAGATTATTTACGATTTCTTTGACGCGTTAAAGTCGCGCTCCAGAGGCTATGCCTCCCTCGACTATGAGTTGAAGGGCTATACGCCCTCGAAGCTCGTGAAGCTCGACATTCTTATTAACCGAGAGACCATTGACGCGCTCTCCTTCATCGTCTTCTCGGACGGTGCCTATGAGAGGGGGCGGAAGATGTGTGAAAAGCTCTCGAAGGAGATTCCGCGCCAGCTCTTTGATATTCCGATTCAGGCTGCGGTCGGCTCCAAAATCATTGCCCGCGAGACGGTCAAGGCGGTGCGCAAGGACGTGCTTGCAAAGTGCTACGGCGGCGATATCTCGCGAAAGAAGAAACTTCTCGAGAAACAAAAGGAAGGAAAGAAGCGCATGCGCCAGATCGGCTCCGTCGAGGTGCCGCAGAAGGCGTTCATGAGCGTTTTGAAACTCGACGATGAGTGAGAAACAAAAACTGGAACTGTATATTCACATTCCGTTCTGCGCGTCCAAGTGCCGCTACTGTGACTTTCTGTCCGGCGAGTCGACCCCGGAGGCGCAGCGCGCCTATGTGAATCAGCTGATTGAAGAAATACGCGCGCAGGGGCATATATTGCCGGAGTACCAGCTGAGCAGCATATTCATCGGGGGCGGTACGCCTTCGATTTTGAGCGGTTTGCAGGTGCAAAACATTATCTCGGCGGTCTACGAGAGTTTTGTGGTCGAGGCGGATGTCGAGATTACAATCGAATGTAATCCCGGGACGCTGGACGCGACCAAACTCGAGTATTACCGTGAGGCCGGCATCAACCGCCTGAGTTTAGGCTTCAGTCCGCGGACGATGAAGAATTAAAGCTGCTCGGCCGGATTCACAGCTACAATGACTTTCTCCACAGCTATGAACTCGCGAGAGCGGCGCGCTTTGACAACATCAACATCGATCTGATGAGCGGAATTCCGCACCAGAGCCTCCACAAGTGGCGGCAGAGCCTCAAAAAAGTACTGCGTCTCCATCCGGAGCATATCTCGGCCTATTCCTTAATCATTGAGCCCGGCACGCCCTTTGCGGAGCTCTATGGAACGCCGGCGGGGGAGAAGGCGTTGCCGAGTGAAGAGGAAGAGAGAGCCATGTATGTCGAGACCCGGGCGCTGCTTGAGGAATACGGCTTCCTGCGCTATGAGATTTCCAACTACGCGCGTCCCGGCAAGGAGTGTCGCCATAACATAGGCTACTGGACCGATGTAGACTATCTCGGTGTGGGCCTCGGCGCTTCGAGTAAGTTAAAGCATCACCGCTTTCACTCGGAGGAGAGATTGGACCGCTATATGGCGGTTGAGATGCACCGCGATTTGATGCCGCTCTATCAGGATTTGGTGGCGCTCACGGTCGCGGATGAGATGGAAGAATTCATGTACCTCGGCCTTCGCATGACCAAGGGGGTTTCGGGGGCGGATTTTTACGACCTCTTTCACTTCAATATGTTCGACCTCTTCGGCGACGCAATCCGAAGAACACGGAGCTGGGTCTCCTGGAGGTGGACACCCCCATGCTCCGACTCACGGAGCGGGGCATCGATCTCAGCAACCGTGTCTTTGCGGATTTCTATCAGGTTTTGCCGCGGAATCAGGCGCTGTTTCCGGAGGATCCCCGCAACTTATTCTGAGAGCGGCAGGGTAGTCGTGAAACAGGTGCCGTGTTCGGCGGAGCTCTCGACGCGAATATCGCCGCCGTGAGCATGCGCTATGGTCTTTGCGATGGAGAGACCGAGTCCGTAACCGCCCTGCGCACGGGCGCGCGATTTGTCCACGCGATAAAAACGATCGAAGAGATGGGGGAGCGCATCCTGCGGGATGACTTCCCCCTCGTTGTGTACGGAGAGCAGGGCGTGCTTTTTTTGCCGAGCAAGCCGTACGGTGACTACGCTGCCGGATCTCGCGTACTTGAGCGCGTTGTCGATCAAAATAGCGAGGAGCTGGGTGAGAGCCCGGGCATCGCCCTTCACAGAGATCCCGGCTTCCGGTTCCGTGTCGAGTGTCAGTCCGCGCTCAAAGGCGAGCGCGGTAAAGGGGAGTGCCGCGGCCTCGGTGAGCTGCGAGAGCGAGAGGCGCTCTATTTTCGGTGAGAGGCGCTTGGAATCTGCCTTTGCGAGGAAGAGCAGGCGTTCGGTGAGCTCCTGCATGCGGCGCGCCTCGGTCTCGGTATTTTGTATCCAGAGCATTTCCTCTTGAATCGTGGCTGCGGGGCGGGATTTTAAAATCGAGAGGTTCGCGAGTATCACCGTGAGCGGGGTTTTCAGCTCATGCGAGGCATCCTGTACAAAGCGCTGCTGTTCGGAAAAGGCGTGCTCGACCGGGCGTAAGCTCATGCGTGCCAGAAAGAAGCTGAGCCCGAAGATGAGGAAGCCGGCGAGCAGGAAGATGCCGCCGAGCTGCAGGGCAAAGCGGAGCAGCGAGGCGTTCAGCTTGTCGAGCGAGGTGACGAGGAAAACGCGCTTTCCGGCCTGTCTCCCCTGCAAATAATAATAGGAAGAAAAGGCAGGGGTCAGGCTTTCGTTTTCTCCCGGGCGCTCGGGCGGTCCTTTTTTCTCCGAACCGGTATCGCTGTCCGCGATACGCTGCAGCAAGCTTTGTAGACGGGCGGTATCCGCGTCGCTTAAGTTTAGATCGTAGCTTCTGGAGACGGTATAAGAGTCGCTGCTACTGTCTCTCGAAAAAACGACATAGGGATAGTATGCCGTGGCTGCTTGCGCGCCGTCCGGCGGCGGTCCGATTTCATCCGACGAGCTGCTTGCCTCGCTCTCATGCTCGGAAAAGAAGCTCGCAAAGCGGAGCTCCGCAGCGAGATAACGGCCTGCCTCCTTCATGGAGCGGGCACGGGCATTCAGAAAGAGTGCAGTCAGGATGCCGAGGAGCAGTATCAGCACAAAGAAGAGGTTTGTCGCGATGATGCGGCGCTGTAAGAGGCGGAGCGGCTTCATAGCGCTTCCTCTTCGAGCAGCAGATAGCCCTGGCGGCGTATGGCCTGAATCCTCACCGAAGACTGCAAAAAGCCCAGCTTTTTCCGGAGGAAGGAGACATAGGCTTCGACATTGTTTTCGACCGCATCGCTCTCATCGCCCCAGAGTTTCCGGAGTATGGTCTCCTTGCTTAGAATCACGCCCTTATTCGCAATTAAGAGTTTCAGGAGTTCCGCCTCCTTATAGGCGAGGCGAACGCTCTGCCCCTTGGCGTTCAGTTCGTTCGTCGCAAGCGAGAGGCAGAGGTCGCCGAAGCGGAGCTCATCCAAGAGAACCTCGCCTTGGCGGCGGGAGAGGGCGCGGACCCGCGCAAGGAGTTCTTCCGGGACAAAGGGCTTGGTCATATAGTCATCCGCTCCTTGGTCGAGACCCTCGATTTATCGCGTATCTCATCCCGCGCGGTCAGCATGAGAACGGGAGTCTTCGTCCCGGCGCGCCTAAGGGCGTGAACCACGGCAAAGCCGTCCATTTTGGGCAGCATCACATCGAGGACTATGACATCGTAGTCTTTTTGCAGGGCGGCATAGAGTCCGTCCTCGCCGTTGTCCGCGTGATCCGCGAGGTATTTTTCGGCGTGAAACAGTTCAATGAGTGCCGCTGCGAGGCGGTCCTCATCTTCCACCAGTAATATCGTCATGGAAACCTCCGCTTCCTTATAATTTGTGTTTTCTAAATGGTATCATAGTTTTCTCGAATGAGGTGTGAAATGAAACAGAGAAACAAGACCGGGTTCCTTCCGCTTTTCTTACTCACGGCGCTCTTTGCAGCTCTCCTTACGGCTTGTGCGACGAAACCGCAGTCTAAGGACGAGACAGCGCCCGCAATCGCTTCGGATGCGAGCTTGGGAACCGCTTCGAACGCAGCGGACGAGGCTTCTGTGGTGAAGATTACGTTGCGCGGCGAGCGGGCAAAAATCGAAGGGCGCGGCGCGGCGGTCGAGAAGGGCGTGCTTGTAATCCATGAGGGTGGAAGCTACCGCTTGGAGGGGGAGAGTCGCATTCCGATCGAAGTGCGTGCGGCCAATGTCTCCGTGCTGCTGTATCTCAACGGGGTAAAGATTCACACGCGCGGAAAAAATGCGATTCGCGCGGTGCAGCGCGGGGAACTCGGGCTGATTTTCGAGGGTGAGAAGGCAAACGAAATCGTGACCGACGGCAGAACCGATAAGAAGGGAGAGGCGCTCGAACCGGATAACATTCGAGCGGCCGTTTATTCCAAGGGGAATTTATATCTCGCCGGCAGCGGCAGCGCGGTCATCACGGCGGCGGATCAGGGCTTCGTTGCGAAGGAGGAGCTTTTGGTCACGGAGGGCGCCTATGATATCGAGACCGAGGACGATATTTTCCGCGGCAAGGAGAGCGTCGATTTGCAGGGCGGCGTGGTCCGGGCGAGCGCGCGCGGCGAAAAGGGCAAGGGTGTCAGCTCGGACGGCGCGGTGATCCTTTCGGGCGGTTCCTATGTCTTTGCCTACACGAGCGAGGGCATAGAGGGGAAGACCATAGAGATGAGCGGTGGGAGCTTTGACATCAGCGCGGACGATGACGGCATGAACGCGCGGGAGCACTACGACAAGGCGCAGACCGAGACCAAGAAGAAGGAGGCGAATCCGGAAGTTTGGGTTCATATCTCGGGCGGAGAGCTCCATGTGACCGCGGGCGGCGACGGCATCGACTCGAACGGCGATTTGATTTTCAGCGGCGGTATGAGTTTTGTGAACGGCTCGGACAACGGCAAGGACGCAGCGCTCGACTGGAACGGCAGTTGCCGCGTGGACGGCGGGGTCCTGATTGCCTCGGGCATGAAGGCGCGGGCGGAGAAGATTTCGGCAGATTCCGCGCAGCCCTTCTTCGAGTGGGAGCTGAATAGCGAGCACCCGCAGCAAGAGCAGATTTCCGTGCAGCGGGGGGACGGAAGCACCCTTTATTGGGAACTCCCGCGCAGTGCCTACGACTATGTGCAGATTTCTTGTCCGGAGCTCGCGGAAGAGAATACGCTCCACGGGGTCGCCGGAAACGAGAGCATAGCTCTGCGCTGACAAGAAAAAGACCACACCAAGGGCTTTGTTTTTTGGTGTGGTCTTTCGTTTTAAGTAATCTCGTTCTTTCGGGGTGACTTTTTCTTGCCGATTTGACGGTTTTTTGAATTTGGGTTAGGATAGTAGCATAACGCTTATGTAGACCAAGGAGGACTTGTGCGGAAGTTTCGTACCATAGAGCTCAGGGAAGCGCTGAGTTTACGGAAGATAGCGGACAGCGGACAGTGCTTTCGCCCCGGTGAAATCGGAGACGGTGTGTTCCGCTTTATCTCGGGGACGAGGTGCTGGAGTTAAGACAGCGCGGCGACTGCGCCGTGGAAGTCTCCTGCGATGCGGAATCCTGGGATAAGGTATGGCGCCCCTACTTTGACCTGGAGCGCGACTACAGCGCCATACAGCGCGATATCTTCGAGAGCGGAGATACCTTGCTCGCCGAGGCGACGGTTCACGGCGACGGCATACGGGTGCTCCGGCAGGAGCCCTTTGAGATGCTGGTTTCCTTTGTGCTCTCGCAGCGAAAATCCATTCCGGCCATACGGACCGCGGTTCGCATGCTGGCCGAGACCTACGGCGAGGCGACAAAGGCACCTTCCGGAGAGACGGTCTTTCTCTTTCCGAAGCCGGAGGTGCTTGCCGGTAGCTCGGAGCAAAGCCTGCGGGATTTGGGGCTCGGCTACCGCGCGCCCTATGTGCTGGACGCCGCGCGCCGCGTGGCGGACGGGAAGCTTGATCTCGCTGCGCTTCGCAAACGCCCGGATGAGGAACTCTTTCTGGAACTACAGGGCGTACACGGCGTCGGGAAGAAGGTCGCGAACTGCGTGATGCTCTTTGGCTACGGCAGAACGGAGCGCGTGCCCTCGGACGTCTGGATGCAGCGCATTGTGAGCGAGGGCTATCAGGGTGTGGACCCCTTGGTCGCCCGGAAGCACGCGGGTATTTTACAGCAATACCTATTCTATTATGCGCTCACGCACAAGGAACGCTTTACACCCCGTAAGGAGCGGGGACAAGAAAAGTAAGAAAAGGAGAAACAAATCATGCGAAACGAACTGAAACGAAAACAGACGGCGGACACAGACTGTACCAAGCGGATCCGAGTGGAAAAACTCAACCTGCCCGCACTGCGGAAGCTCTTTGAGACGAGAATGCAGGAAGATTTTCCGGAGGTAGAATTAAAGCCCTTCCCGAAGATGCGGGAGCTCTACGAGACGGGGCATTATCTGCCGCTCGCGATCCGCGACAACAGCAAGAAGCAAGATCTTCTCGCCTATGCGCTCTTTGCGCGGGAAAAGGCGGAGGAAGGTCACCACTATCTGCTCGACTACTTTGCCGTCAAGGAATCGGAGCGCGGCAGCGGAATCGGGACCGACTTTTTGCGGGAGATGGAGGCACACATCGACGATGCCGAGACCATACTCGGTGAGATTGAGGATCCGGATCACGCCGCGGATGATGAAGAGGAGGCCGTGCGCCTTCGCCGTCGCGCGTTTTATCTAAAGAACGGCGTCCGTGAGACCCGCGTGCGCGCGGAGGTCTGCGGCATGAACTACCGCATCCTCGAGGCAGGCGGCGCTACGTCGCACTCCGCCGCGGAAATTCGGCATATTTTGGATCGCTTCTATCGCCGCTTCTTCCCCGAGAAGATGTATCGCGAGGAAGTGAACGTTCACATCGCCTGAGAAAGCAATGAATGTCACAACTTTTTTGATTGTATGCCCGCTGGTTTTTCTGGCGGGCTTTGTAGACGCCATCGGCGGCGGGGGCGGTCTGATTTCCCTGCCCGCCTACCTCTTTGCGGGAATACCGGTGCACACGGCCATCGGCACCAATAAGTTTTCGGCGGTTTTCGGGACCACGCTCGCGACCGGCCGCTTTGCGAAGCAGGGCATGATTGAAAAGCGCCTTGCGCTTCCCGCGGTCGCGGCGGCCTTTGTGGGAGCTTCAATCGGCGCGAGGCTCTCGCTCCGCATGCCGGAGCGGATGACTTTGACTATCCTCCTTTGCATCCTGCCCTTTGTCGCCTTTCTGGTTCTGAACAAGAATCTGCTCCGCGACCGAAGCCCGGGGGAAGAACACATCACGGGGCGTACCTATGTGACCGCGGCGGCCTCGGCCTTCCTGGTCGGCATTTACGACGGACTCTACGGGCCGGGCACAGGCACCTTTTTGATTGTGCTCTTAAACGTCTGGTCGCGCCTCGGTTTAAAAAGCGCAAACGGGCAGGCAAAGGCCATTAACTTGGCGACCAACTTGAGTTCGCTCATCGTATTTTTGATGCACGGCACTGTCTTGATTCCGCTCGGCCTGAGTGCGGCGGTCTGCAATATGATAGGTGCCTACCTCGGCGCGGGGCTTGCGCTGAAGCAGGGAAGCAAGGCCATACGCCCTGTCCTCTTGCTCGTGCTGGTGCTGCTCTTTGTCAAGATTATTTCCCAACTGCTCGTACAGTGAGAGGAGCGGGGGCGGAGGTTCGCCTTTATTCGGCGCGAAGCGAAAGGAGAGCGGTATGGAGCTGTTTTTGAATCACCTGCTTCCGTTTCTGATGAATCTGCTGCTTCCGTTTGCGCTGCTACCTGCGTTGCTCCGCATGCGCAGGCTGCACCGAGCGCTGATTTGGAATCGGCATCTTTACAGCCTCACGGCGCTCTTATTAAGCTGCGGGATATTCGCTTATATTGCACACAGCTATGTGTTTCCGTACGGCTCCGTCGCGTATGCGTCGGCATATTCCGTCCGAGTTTGGACGCTCTACCTCGGCTATATTTTGGCCCTGCTTTCGTTTCTGCACTATTTCGATGCGGCGGGGAATACACAGCGCTGTCCCGCGTCCCTGTTGCAACTGATAAGCCTGAGCGCTGCGCTGCTTCGGCGGCCGGGCTCGCATGGTTTTACTATGTCCTGACCGAACTGATTCACTCCGCAATGAGATGCTTTGGCGGATGGAAGGAGGTATTCGTGCCCATATTTCCAAATGTGGTTTTACCGCTGGGACTCGCGCTTCTCATGCTTTGGCTGTACAAGCGGCAGCGGGAACTGCGGTTTCGTAAGCTCTATGCGCTGACCGCGGGGCTCCTTTGTTGCTGTGCGCTCTCCACCGTCTGGATGAATTTGACTGCGCCGCGCGGCATCGGAGTTCCGTACTTTCTCCCGTGGCTCTGGTATTTCGGGATGCTGGGCGGCTACGCGCTGACCCCGATTGCCTTGCTTTATTTTGGCTTTTCCGCGGTGAAGAATGCTCGCATCAAACAAGTGTTTTGGTGGGGACTCTGTGTTGCGGGCGCCCTTTTCCTCTGGGCAATTGTGGCAGAACTGACTTCTCTCCTGCGCCACCTGTGAAGAAGTCAAAACGGAAAGAGCTCTCGTGCGGCATCGCTCGAAACCAACTGAAAAGCAGGCATTGAAAAGGGGAAACAAGACAAAACGTACGTTCCTATTTTGAACCCGTGCGCACTGTTTTTAACTGATTCTATAAGGATTTATTGTTTGGGTGAATGCACATTCATCGGGCGGCACGGAACGAAACCTTTGCGAAACAGAAATCTTTGCGGATGTCCGGAAACGCGGTTTTCGCATCGCGAGAAATACGCTTGGCATAGGAGTGAAGTTCGTCCTACCGCCGGGCTTCGGGACCGGTGAAGACGAAGGGAAGTACCTTACGAAAAACGGGGGAGCGCACACCGCAAGATATAAGCCCAAACTTCGCGCGGCGAATCAGCAAATCTTGTAAAAACGAAAAAGAACGAACCGCAGTTGCGGTTCGTTCTTTTTGCGTTGTTTAGTCCGGCATGGTGGCGCGCATCTTGCGCACGCCATGGATTTCGGCATTGACCGCGTAGCGGTCGCCCTGACGGTAGAGCTTTGCGTATTTCTTCGGCGAGACACCGACATAACTGTTGAAGGTCCGAATGAAGTGGGAATAGGTCTGGAAACCGGACTTTTCGCTTGCCTCCTGGACATTCGCGCCCTGTCGCAGAAGTTGCTGGGCGGTGATGATGCGGAGCTGAATCACATACTCCATGACCGAAAAGCCGGTTCCCTTTTTAAAAATGTGGCAGAGATAGTGCTTGCTCAGCATGAAGTGATCGGCCAGCTCGTCGAGCGACAGGTGCTCGGTGCAGTTCTTCCTAAGATAATCGAGTATCGGCTGCACGCGGTTATAGTCCTGGTTCGAGGTGCCGTGCTCCTTCTTTGTGGAACGGATGCGGCTGCAGACTAAGAGCAGTATCTCGTAGAGTGTAATTCGCTCCAGGATGTCCGTGCCGAAGGAGGGCGGCATGCTGATGCGCAGCTTTTCAAAGAGGCGCGCCAGGCGCTTGCTGTCTTCTTCGTTTAAGAGAACGCAGGCACCGCTGTTTTTCAGCGCCTCCGCAAAATCGGTCTGCGGGGTTGAGAGCTGATCGAGCAATGTGGGCAGAATGTGCAGCACGTAGCGCTTGAAGACAGAGCCGTCCGCCCCGTTCTCGTCGCGGTGCAGGGTATTGGCGTTCAGGATGAAGAGGGTGTTCTTCTTCAGCGGGTACATCTTTCTGTCCATGAAGAAGTCGCCGCCGTCGGTCAGCACCAGCATGAGTTCAATGCCTTCGTGATAGTGCAGGCGGTGCATGCGCCACTGATCGTCCTGTTTATACTGAATAATATAGTCTCTGGATTCCATTGTTTGCCTCCTCGGGCGATGAGTTCGGACTTTCCGCATAAATAAGCGGATATTCCGCTCGCCTTAGCACCAATATAACACAAGTGTGGGAACTTGCAAGTAGCCTATTCTAACCGAACCGCGCGGATTCACGCGGAGAGAAAAAAATCGTGCAAGATAAAGCATAGATATCCGCTAAATAAATCAGTTTTTTGGTCGCTGTTCAGACTCGGCAACAATTTGCGCTAGCTTTTTGACAACAAAGAGAAGGAATCTTGCGTGTCTTGTGTTACAATGAGTACATATCAAAAAGGAGGTAGGGTTAGTATGTGGACAAGCACATCCATGGCTGTTCCTGAGAGCGTACTTCTGTCCGTCATGGGACTCGGTGTGGTTATGGTCACGCTGATTACGCTCGCGCTTGTGATCCTTCTGTTCTCGAAGGTTATGGGATCCGGTGCGGCAGCGACAGCGCAGGCAGCACCGAGACCGATTCCGGATCCGCCGGGTATCAGCGACGAGATTTGCTCCATGATACTCGCGGTCATCTGCGAGGAGCTTCACGCGTCACCGGAAGAGATCAACGTCACCAGCATCAAAGAATTAAAGTAAAACAAGCACATAACAGGAGGCTATAAAAATGAAGTATGTTGTTACCATGAACGGCAAGAGATACGAAGTCGAAGTGGAGCGCATGTCCGCATTCCACATGCTCACCCGCGAGGAGATCGCTTCCGGCGTCTCGACCCCGGTTCAGCCGGTTGCAGCGCCCGCTCCGAAGGCGGCGGCGGCGGCTCCGGCTCCGGCAGCAGCAGCTCCGGCTCCGGCGGCAGCAGCACCCGCTCCGGCAGCAAGCCCGGCTCCGGCAGCTGCAGCGGCTCCGGCAGCAAAGGCAGCGCCCGGCGGCACGTCCGTAACCAGCCCGATGCCCGGTGCAGTGCTCGGCGTCAAGGTGAATGTCGGCGACAAGGTCAGCGCAGGCCAGACCATGTTCGTGCTTGAGGCAATGAAGATGGAGAACGAGATTGTGGCACCGGTCGACGGCACGGTCGCTTCGATCAACGTGAAGACGGGTGACACGGTGGATACCGACCAGGTCATGGGCACGTTGAACTAAGCGAAGGAGGAACACGCAGTGAATCTTATTACTATCGTTGAGGGACTGCTCAAGAGTTCCGGATATGCAACGATGACCTGGCAGCAGCTTGTCATGCTGGTGATCTCGTTCATTCTGATGTATCTCGCGATCGTAAAGCAGTTTGAGCCCCTTCTGCTGCTCCCGATCTCCTTTGGTATCTTCATGTCGAACCTGCCGCACTCCGGCACCTTCGAATATTTCTATCAGCTCGACCACTGGTACGATGCCGGCGTTCTCGGCGTCATGTACATGGGTGTTAAGTCCAGCTTCTTCCCCTGCATGATGTTCCTTGCGGTCGGCGCAATGACGGACTTCGGTCCGCTGATCGCAAACCCGATTTCCCTTCTGCTCGGCGCGGCGGCACAGCTTGGAATCTACTGCGCATTCATCTTTGCGAATGCGACCGGACTGTTCACCCCGCAGCAGGCAGCGGCAATCGGCATCATCGGCGGCGCTGACGGCCCGACGGCGATCTATGTCGCAAACAACCTCGCTCCCGAGCTGGTCGCACCGATTGCGGTTGCGGCGTACAGCTACATGGCGCTGATTCCGCTGATTCAGCCGCCGATCATGAACCTCCTGACGACGGACAAGGAGCGCCGCGTCAAGATGAAGCAGCTCAGAAAGGTCTCGAAGGCCGAGAAGGTTATCTTCCCGATCCTCGTTGCCTGCCTGGTCTCCCTGCTTCTCCCGGATGTTGCTCCGCTGCTCTGCATGCTGATGCTCGGCAACCTGTTCCGCGAGTGCGGCGTGGTTGAGAGACTTTCGGATGTCGCGCAGAACGCACTCTGCAATATCTGCACCATCTTCCTCGGCCTTTCGGTCGGCGCGACGGCGCGCGGCGAGCTCTTCCTTCGCCCGCAGACGCTCGCAATTGTCGTCATGGGTCTTGCGGCATTCAGCTTCTCGACCATGGGCGGCGTGCTCTTCGGTAAGATTCTCTACGCTGTCACCGGCGGTAAGATCAATCCGCTCATCGGTTCCGCAGGCGTTTCGGCTGTTCCGATGGCAGCGCGTGTTTCCCAGACGGTCGGCTCCAAGACGGACAGAACCAACTTCCTCTTGATGCACGCGATGGGACCGAACGTGGCAGGTGTCATCGGCTCTGCGGTTGCGGCAGGATTCTTCCTGACCTTCTTCGCGCACTGAGTCGTTTTGCAATAGAAACAGAGGCAATACAGGCAAGAACAAAATCGTTTTGGTGTTTCGAGAAAGGAGGACATTACCTTGAATAAAGTAATGAGTTTACATGATGCTGTTGCAAAGTATGTCGAGAGCGGAGATGCGATTTGCTTCGGCGGATTTACGACGAACCGGAAGCCCTATGCGGCTGTTTTCGAGATCCTTCGCCAGGGACAGACCGATTTTACTGTCTGGGCAGGCCCGGCAGGGCGGTGACTGGGATATGATGATCGGCGAGGGCCGTGTCAAGGCATACATCAACTGCTATACCGCGAACTCCGGCTACACGAATGTGTCCCGCCGTTTCCGCGCTGCAATCGAGGCAGGCACGCTGACCTACGAGGATTACTCGCAGGACGTTCTCATGCTGCAGCTTCATGCTGCTTCCCTCGGACTTCCGTACCTTCCGGTGCGCCTCATGCAGGGCTCCGGGCTGGTGGATTTCTGGGGGATCTCCGAGGAGAAGAGACAGACCCTCGACAAGCTGACCAACTTAAAGTTCGCGTATGTCGAGAACCCCTTCAACCCGGGCGAGAAGGTTGTCGCGGTGCCGACCCCGCAGCTTGACACCGCTATCATCCATGTGCAGAAGGCATCCCCGGACGGCACCTGCGTGATCGAGGGCGACGAGTTCCACGATGTCGACATCGCGGTTGCGGCGAGAAAGGTCATTGTAACCTGCGAGGAGCTTGTGAGCGATGAGTACATCCGCCGCGAGACCTCCCAGAACAAGGTGTTCGGCGAGTGCGTCAACGCGGTTGTGCACGTGCCGTTCGGCGCTTGGCCGTCCCAGGTTTACAACTACTATGACTGCGACGACAAGGCACTGAAGGAGTACGACAAGGCTTCCAAGTACCAGGATAAGGAAGACGCAGAGCGTCAGATCGCAAAGGAGAAGGAGAAGGCTGAGAAGAAGGGCCTTCCGTACACGGCACCGGTCAACCCGGAGACCTTCCGCGATTATCTGGACAAGTGGGTTTACAGCTGCAAGGACAACAACGATGTTCTCGACAAGATCGGCGGCGCGCATCTCGCAAGCCTGAAGGTCATTCCGGGACTCGGTTACGCGAAGCGATAAAGGAGGGGAGAGAGACATGGCTGATTACACGAATTATACCAAGCAGGAGATGCAGGCTTACGCCATTGCAAAAGAATATTCAGGAGAATCAGATTGTCATCGTCGGAACCGGACTTCCGCTCATCGGCGCTTCCCTCGCGAAGCGCGTGGTTTGCCCGTCCTGCCATCCGATCGTTGAGAGCGGTCTCATGGACTGCGATCCGGTTGAGGTGCCGCGTTCGGTCGGCGATCTTCGCTTCATGGCACACTGCGCGGTGCAGTGGCCGAACATCCGCTTTGTCGGCTTCGAGGCAAATGAGTGGCTGCACAACGAGGAGCGCCTGATTGCGTTCATCGGCGGCGCACAGATCGATCCCTACGGCAACGTAAACTCGACCTGCATCGGCGATTACAACAATCCGAAGACCCGTTTCACGGGCTCCGGCGGTGCAAACGGCATCGCGACCTACTGCAACACGGTCATCATGATGCAGCACCAGAAGAGAAGATTCATGGACAAGATCGACTATGTCACGAGCCCGGGCTGGATGGACGGCCCCGGCGGCAGAGAGAGAGCCGGTCTTCCGGGCAACAGAGGCCCGCAGATGGTCGTTACGGATCTCGGCATCATGAAGTTCGATGATGAGACCAAGAGAATGTACCTTGCATACTACTATCCCTTCTCCAGCCCGGAGATGGTCAAGGAGAACACGGGCTTCGATGTCGATGTCTCCAGAGCGAAAGCTCATGGAAGGCCCGAGCCCGGAGATCATCAAGCTGATCCGCGAGGAGATCGACCCGGGTCAGGCATTCATCAAGGTTCCGAAGCAGTAAGCGAAGATTTCAGCCACCAGTTAACTCACTTTTAAGGAGAGATTTAAATGAGTAATTACACCATGCCGCGCTACTTCCAGAACATGCAGGTTCTGAATGTGCCGGCTGCAAAACCGAATCCGGAGAACGTGAAAGAGTTAAAGGAAGTCGAGCAGGATATCCACGCACGCGCAGAGAAGCTTCTCTCTGCGGGTACGCCGGATGACAAGATTCACGCGAAGGGCCAGTACACGGCGCTCGAGAGAATCAATCAGCTCGTTGACGAGGGCACCTTCTGCCCGATCAACACGCTCTACAATCCGGAGGACAATGCAGAGGAGAAGATCGGTATCGTCTCCACCGGTATTGTCAAGGGCCTTGGTCGCATCAACGGCAAGTGGGCTGTGATCATCGCATCCGACAACAAGAAGATGGCGGGCGCTTGGGTTCCCGGCCAGGCAGACAACCTGCTCCGCGGTTCCGACACGGCAAAGATGCTCGGCATTCCGCTGGTCTACATCCTGAACTGCTCCGGCGTTAAGCTCGACGAGCAGGAAAAGGTTTACCCGAACCGCAGAGGCGGCGGCACGCCCTTCTACCGCAACTCTGAGCTCAACCAGCTCGGCGTTCCGGTCATTGTCGGTATCTACGGCACAAACCCGGCAGGCGGCGGCTATCACGCAATTTCCCCGACCGTTCTGATTGCGCACGAGAAGGCAAACATGGCAGTCGGCGGCGCAGGCATTGTCGGCGGTATGGATTCCAAGCCGTACGTGGACCTCGAGGGTGCACAGGGCATGATCGATGCGACCAGAAAGATGAAGAACGACCCGCCGGGCTCCGTCTCCATCCACTACAACGTGACCGGTTTCTTCCGCGAGGTCTATGCGGAGGAGTTCGGCGTTCTGGATTCCATCAAGAAGTACATGGACTACATGCCGGCATTCAATCCGGAGTTCTTCCGGGTCGATACGCCGAAGGCACCGGCAATTCAGGGCGAAGAGCTCTATGACATCGTGCCGCGCAACACCCGCCGCACCTATGACATGTACAATGTTCTGAAGGCGCTCATCGACGGCGGCGAGTTCATGGAGTACAAGAAGGACTACGGCCCGGAGATGATTACCGGTATTGCGAAGGTCAACGGCCTTCCGGTCGGTGTCGTCGCAAACCGTCAGGGCGTGCTCGCAATGCAGGGCTACCCGAACTATCCGGAGTACAGAGGCAAGGGCGCTATGGGTATGGGCGGTAAGCTCTATCGTCAGGGCCTGATCAAGATGAACGAGTTCGTGACCCTCTGCGGCCGCGACCGTCTCCCGATCCTCTGGGTGCAGGATACGACCGGTATCGATGTCGACAACGAGGCAGAGAAGGCAGAGCTGCTTGGTCTCGGCCAGAGCTTAATCTACTCGATCCAGTCCACGAAGCTCCCGATGTTCGAGATTACGCTCCGCAAGGGTACCGCAGCGGCGCACTACGTGCTCGGCGGCCCGCAGGGCAATGACAACAACGTCTTCTCGATCGGTACGGCTGCAACCGAGATCAACGTCATGTACGGCAAGACCGCTGCAGGCGCAATGTACAGCCGCCGCCTCGTGAAGGATCAGGATTCCGGCAAGGATCTCCAGGGCACCATCGACAAGATGAACGAGCTGATTCAGCACTACATCGACACCTCCACCCCGGCTTACTGCGCGAAGGCAGGCCTGGTTGACGAGATTGTCGATATGCCGAAGCTCAGAAATTACGTCGTGGCATTTGCGGATGCTGCTTACCAGAATCCGAAGTCCATTTGCCCGGTTCACCAGATGATTCTCCCGAGAATTATCAAGGACTATGACGAGAACGGCCAGAACGCGAAGACCGCGGGAGCAAAGGCTTAATTCTCATTCACGAAGAAGTTTAGAAGGTTAGGTTTTTATGGCAATTTACACGCTGGGTATTGACGTCGGTTCCACTGCCTCCAAGTGCATCATGTTAAAGGACGGCAAGGAAATCGTATCGAAATCCTTGGTGAGCGTGGGGACCGGTACATCCGGTCCCCAGCGCGCCATCGAGGAGGTTCTGAAGAATGCAGGCAAGACGCGCGAGGAGATGGACTACACGCTCGCAACCGGCTACGGCCGCAATTCCCTTGAGGGCATTGCGGACAAGCAGATGAGTGAGCTCTCCTGCCACGCGAGAGGCGCATACTTCCTCTTCCCGAAGGTGCACACGGTCATCGACATCGGCGGCCAGGACGTTAAGGTCTTAAAGATCGAAAACGGCGCTATGGTCAACTTTCAGATGAACGACAAGTGCGCGGCGGGAACGGGACGCTTCCTGGATGTCATGGCGCGGGTTCTTGAGGTCAACATTGAGGATCTCGAGAAGCTCTCGGCAGAGTCCACGAAGCGCATCGGTATCAGTTCCACCTGCACGGTCTTTGCGGAGAGTGAGGTTATCAGCCAGCTCGCGCAGGGCACCGACAAGCGGGACATCATTGCGGGCATTCACAGAGCGATTGCGGGCAGAGTCGCAGGACTTGCACACCGCGTGGGTCTCGTGCCGGACGTTGTTATGACGGGCGGCGTTGCGCAGAACCACGGTCTGGTGCTCGCACTGGAAGAGCAGCTGAGCTGCGAAATCAAGACTTCCCCGCTCACGCAGTACAACGGTGCGCTCGGCGCGGCGCTGTTTGCATATCAGGGTGCGTTAAAGCACGCAAAGGCATAAGCTTTTATTAGAAAAGAGGCGATTGAAATGGCAGAAGAAGTAAAGAACACGGAAGCGAAGAAGCCGGCGAAGCAGAAAGTAAGCCCCGGCGTTCTTGCGCTGAGAAAAGTCGTGGACGAGGTCTACGAGCAGGCGAGAGAGGCAAAGAAGCGCGGCGAGCCGGTGGGCTGGTCTTCTTCGAAGTTCCCCTGCGAGCTCGCAGAGGCATTTGACTTGAAGGTTGTGTATCCGGAGAACCAGGCAGCAGGCATCGCGGCAAACCGCGACGGCGAAATGCTCTGTCAGGCGGCGGAGGATATGGGTTATGACAACGATATCTGCGGTTATACCCGTATCAGCCTTGCATACGCAGAGGGTTTCCGTGTCGGCAGAAAGTTTGATCCGGCGACGGGTGAGTTCATCATCAACCCGGCGAGCGGCAAGCCGTTAAAGGACGAGAACGGCAATGTGGTCATCGATCCCGAGACCGGCAAGCCGAAGAAGGATCCGAAGACCCAGACTCCGTTTGAGGAGCTGGTGAACATCAACGACATCGAGGCTCTCCCGGACGGCCCGGAGAAGGAAATGCGCTTAAAGGCATTGAAGCCGATTCGTCAGAACCTGATGCCCATGCCCGACTTTGTCCTCTGCTGCAACAACATTTGCAACTGCATGACGAAGTGGTATGAGAACATTGCCCGCATCCACAACATTCCGCTCATCATGATCGACATCCCGTACAACAACGATGTCGAGGTCGATGATTCCAAGGTCAGATACGTGCGCGCACAGTTCGATGCGGCAATCAAGCAGCTGGAGCAGATTTCCGGCAAGAAGTTCGATGAGAAGAAGTTTGAGCAGGCGTGTGCAAACGCAAACCGTTCCGCATCCGCATGGCTCAAGGTCTGTGACTTCCTGCAGTACAAGCCGGCTCCGATGTCGGGCTTTGACCTCTTTAACCACATGGCGGATATCGTTACCGCACGCGGTAAGGTCGAGACCGCAGAGGCATTCGAGCAGCTTGCAATCGACCTCGCGGAGAATGTAAAGAACGGCACCACGACGCTTCCGTTCCCGGAGAAGAAGCGCATCATGTTCGAGGGTATTCCGTGCTGGCCGAAGCTTCCGCAGCTCTTCAAGCCGCTGAAGGAGAACGGCATCAACGTCACGGCAGTCGTGTACGCGCCGGCATTCGGCTTTGTCTACAAGGACCTTGACGGCATGGCAAAGGCGTACTACAAGGCGCCGAACTCGGTCTGCATTGAGCAGGGCGTGGCATGGAGAGAGGGCATCTGCCGCGACAACAAGGTCGACGGCGTTCTGGTGCACTACAACCGCTCCTGCAAGCCGTGGTCCGGCTATATGGCAGAGATGCAGAGACGCTTTACGAAGGACCTCGGTGTTCCGACCGCAGGCTTTGACGGCGACCAGGCTGATCCGCGTAACTTCAACGCGGCACAGTACGAGACCAGAGTCCAGGGTCTCATGGAAGCAATGGAAGCAAACGATCTGAACAACGGGACAAAGGAGGCGTAAGGCATGAGCATCGAGGCATTATTAGAGAAGTTTGCGTCGATTTCCGGACATCCGAAGGCGCAGCTGAAGAAGTATAAGGCAGAGGGCAAGAAGGTCATTGGCGTGCTTCCTTACTACGCGCCGGAAGAGCTTGTCGATGCGGCAGGCATGGTGCCGATGGGCATCTGGGGTGCAAACGACCAGACCATCAGCATGGCGAAGGAGTACTGCGCAACTTTCTATTGCACGATTGCACAGCTCGGACTTGAGATGCTGTTGAACGGCACCCTCGATGAGTTGGACGGTGTAATCACACCGACCGTATGTGATACGCTGCGTCCGATGTCTCAGAACATCCGTGTCGCAATGGGTCACAAGATGCCGACCATCTTCCTGGCACACCCGCAGAACCGTTTCGAGGAGTGGGGCCTGCAGTTCACGATGGATCAGTATCTCGAAGTTAAGCGTCAGCTTGAGAAGATTGCTTCGAAGGCAATCACGCCGGAGGCACTCCAGGCGAGCATTAAGCTCTACAATCGCTACCGCCGTGCGGCACGACGCTTCGTGGAGCTCGCAAACGAGCACTGCGACGTGATTACGCCGGTCAAGAGAATGTATGTCCTGAAGTCCGCTTGGTTTACCGCGAAGAGCGAGTATGTCCCGCTCATCGAGGAGCTGAACGCAGAGCTTGAGAAGCTCCCGGCAGCGAAGTGGACGGGCAGCAAGGTTGTGACCAGCGGTATTATCTGCGACAACCCGAAGCTGCTTCAGATTTTCGAGGACAACCACATTGCGATCGCAGCGGACGATGTGGCACACGAGAGCCGTTTCTTCAAGACGGACGCGCCGGAGACGGACGACCCGATGAGAGACCTCGCAGTGCAGTTCGCAAATCGTGACCACGATATTCTGCTCTACGATCCGCAGTCCGCAAAGAACCGCCGCGGCGAGTTCGTTGCAGACCTTGTGAAGAACAGCGGCGCACAGGGCCTTGTGCTCTTCATGCAGCAGTTCTGCGATCCGGAGGAGATGGAGTATCCGTACCTTAAGAAGGCTCTCGACGATGCGGGTATCCCGCACATCAAGCTGGGCATTGACCAGCAGATGAGAGACTTCGGTCAGGCGCAGACCGCAATCCAGGCGTTTGCGGATGTGCTTTCCCTCTAATCAATCCTACCTACCCCCCCGCCGAGGCTTAGCCCCGGCGGGGGTTTTATTGTCGTGCGACTTGTATTGCATACCGTTTCTGACTTATCAGGAACAGACATAGCGCTTGCGACAGCGGAAGTGTCGGAGAAGGCATCACAAAAAGACACAACCAACTCGGCTGTGTCTTTTTGTTCGGTTAAGCTTTGGCGAGCGGAATATCAGAAGCGGAAAACTTTGCGGATGTCACGACCTATCTGTAAGGTAACTTCGCCCGTCGGATCTTCGGCGTGACGGTTTTGCCATAATAAGCGCAGGGTATACACCGCATAGGCAATCGATACGATGTCGCCCAATACGCTGTTTTTGGACAATTTGCTAATAGCCAGCATGCTGAGAGTCGGGAACAGACCGCGAACAAGGCCGATGAAAATCGATTCGCTTTCTGTCTCAAAATGTGCACTGCGAATTTTCGGTGAGAGATATTTTCTATTCATGTCCTGAGTATAGAACAGCTACTTATTCCTGTCAATTGACATATGCCCTCTTTTTCGGCATACTGAATCATGGGAGAAGACCTGCCGGAATCGGCTGTTATTAGGAGGGCTAAGATGAAAAAAAGACTTTGTGTGCTGCTTGCGGCGCTCGGCGGAAGTGTACTGTTGCTCGGAGCTTGCTCATCCATCGTGGATCGTTTCGCGTCCGGAGAGTGTGACGGAGACGAGTACGGAGGCGGAGCTCCGCGCAAGCGACAGCAATGCGAGCAGTGCGGCGGCGGAGGAGAGCAGTGAAGAGAGCGGCGCCGCAGAGGGCGAGGGCGCGGGAAGTGTCGAGGAAAGCGGCAGCGAGGGCGAAACGAATGCGGCGGGTGAAGCAAATGCCGAGGGAGAGACGCTTGCTGAGGGCACAGCAAATCCCGAGGGCGAGACGCTTGCGGCAGCGGAAGGAGAGTCGGAGGCTGCGGCCGGGACCGCGGCTCTGGAGAGCACTGCCGCGGAGACGCAGGCGGTCGCGGTGAATCGCGGCACGCTTACGCGGAGCTTCCGGAGCCTCACGGTAGAGGGCGACAGCCTGAGCCTGGAGCTCTCGGAGAGCATAGACCGGAACTTCCACTTAGACTACGACGGAACTGCGCCCTTACAGCTTGAGGACAGAGAGAATGAGACCCTCTATGTGAAGGAGAGCGGCGCGGAGGGCAAGGTACTCCGGATTGCGGTGCCGCGCGGCACTGTGCTCGGGCAGCTGAACATACAGCTCGGTTCGGGCAATTTAAGCCTCACGGGAGTCAGCGCGGAGCGCCTAACGGCAAACCTGGCGCTCGGCGATGTGAGCTTGCAGAATGTGAGCGCGGAGCGCGCGTTGCTCACCCTGAGTGCAGGCTCACTCCGCGCGGACGCACTGCGTACTTCGGAGTTTAAAGCGGATGCGGAACTCTCGAATTTGAGCGTGACGCTCGCGGAGCCGCTTGCGGACTTTGACATTTTAGCGCGCACCGAACTCGGCAGCGTGTACCTGAACGGAGCTGCCGGCGGCACTAAGCTTTTGCAGCGCGCAAACAGCGGCAAGCGCCTCTTGCTTCGCAGCGAACTCGGTGAGATTACGATCAACGGTCTGCAGTGAGTTGAAGGCAGGCGGAGAGAGGTACAGGAATGACACAAAGCAGCACGCCTGCGTGTGCGTTGAGCGTGTGTGTATTGTATCAAAAAAGACCCCGAAGCTAAGGCTTCGGGGTCTTTTTATGATGTAATCGTTACAGCAAGTCAGCGCTCTCTTTGTTTTGCGGGAGGCTCTTTAGCCGCAGTGCGAGCAGCCGCAGGAACCGCCGCTGTGGCTGTGACCGCCGCCGTGGCTGCCGCAACCGCAACCGCAGGAGCTCTGCGCTTCGTTTTCCGTTGGGATCGCGCAGGATTCGCCGCGCAGGTTCTTCTGCGCCATGGCGAGCATGAGCTTGATGCGGTTTAACTGGTTTACCTCGGACGCGCCCGGGTCGTAGTCGACCGCGATGATGTTCGCATCCGGGTAGGATGCGCGGAGTTGTTTGATGACGCCCTTACCGACCACGTGGTTCGGGAGGCAGCCGAAGGGCTGGGTGCAGACAATGTTCTTCACACCGCTCTCTATGAGCTCTAACATCTCACCGGTCAGGAACCAGCCTTCACCCGTCATGTTGCCGAGCGAGACAAACTTGGAGCTCATCTCTGCCATGTGGCGGATGTCGCCCGGCTCGGTGAAGTGCTTGCTGCGCCGGAGCGCCGCCTTCGCGTCCGCGCGGAACCAGTCCATGAGCTTAATGCCCACGTTGCAGAGGAAGGCGCCCTTCTTAGAGAAGCCGAGGTGCTCGGCCTTGAAGTTTAAGTTATAGAAAGAGTAGTACATGAAGTCGAGAAGATCCGGCATGACAGCCTCGGCGCCCTCGCGCTCCAAGAGGTCCACGATGTGGTTGTTTGCGAGCGGCGAGAACTTGACCAGAATCTCGCCGACCACGCCGACGCGCGGTTTTTTGACCGGGCGGCGGGGCAGTTCGTCAAAGTCTTTCACGATGGCGCGGACAATGCGGCGGTACTCGTTCATGGCCGGGTTCCGCTTGGAGACTGCCTTGGTGCAGATGGCACGCCACTTCTTGTGGAGCTGCTCCGCACTGCCCGGCACCTTTTCGTAGGGACGGGTCGCATAGAGGCAGCGCATCATGACATCGCCGTAGACGGTCGCCTGAATGGCCTTGATGGCCATGGGAATCGTGACCTTAAAGCCCGGGTTCTGCTCCATGTTACCCACATTGACCGAGATGACCGGGATGTGACCCATGCCCGCTTTCTCGAGCGCGCGGCGGATAAAGCCGATGTAGTTCGAAGCGCGGCAGCCGCCACCGGTCTGGCTCATGAAGATGGCGGTGTGGTTTAAGTCGTATTCGCCGGAAAGCAGGGCATCCATGACCTGACCTATCGTGCAGAGCGAGGGGAAGCAGGCGTCGTTGTTTACGTACTTTAAGCCCATATCGACCGCGCGGCGGTCATCGTTGTCGAGGAGCACCACGTTGTAGCCGAAGGCGGAAATCGCCGGTGCGAGCAGGTCAAAGTGAATCGGCGACATCTGCGGGCAGAGTATCGTATAGTTGTCCTTCTTCATCTGCTTTGTGAAGAGGACGCGGTCGTAGGCTGCGGACTTTACCGTTCTCTGGTAGTGCTTCCGGTCGCGGACGCGGAGCGCCGCAATCAGGGAGCGGATGCGGATGCGCGCGGCACCGAGGTTATTGACCTCGTCGATTTTCAGCACGGTATAGATTTTGTCGGAACCGGTCAGAATATCGGAGACCTGGTCAGTCGTGACCGCATCGAGACCGCAGCCGAAGGAATTCAGCTGCACGAGGTCCAGCTCGTCCGTGTTCTTCACATAGCTCGCCGCCGCATAGAGTCGGGAGTGGTACATCCACTGGTCGGAGACCACAACCGGACGCTCGACCTTGCCGAGGTGGGAGATGCTGTCCTCGGTCAAAACCGCAAGCCCGAAGCCCGCAATCATGTCCGGAATGCCGTGGTGAATTTCGGGATCGATGTGATAGGGGCGGCCCGCAAGGACAATGCCGTGCTTTTTATTCTCCTTGCACCATTGTACGGCGCGCTCGCCCTCGGCCTCGACATCCGCCTTGACCTGCAGAAGTTCTTTCCAACCCGCATGCGCCGCGGCGCGGGTCTCGGAAGCCGGGATATCAAATTCCTGCTGCATAATCTTCTCGAGCTGGGTGCTCAGAATCTTTTCGTTCGTGAACGCCATGAAGGGGCTCAGGAAGCGGATGTGCTCGGTCTCGATCTCTTCCACGTTGTTTTTAATGTTCTCGGCGTAGCTCGTGACAATCGGGCAGTTATAGTGATTACCCGCCCCGTTTTCCTCATCCCGCTCGTAGGGAATGCAGGGGTAGAAGATGGTCTTCACGCCGTTCTTGATGAGCCAACTCACATGGCCGTGGGTAATCTTCGCCGGGTAGCACTCCGACTCCGAGGGGATGGACTCGATGCCGAGTTCGTAAATCTTCCGGGTCGAAACCGGAGAGAGTACCACACGGAAGCCGAGTTCACGGAAAAAGACCGCCCAGAACGGGTAGTTCTCGTAGAGATTCAGAACGCGGGGGATGCCGATGGTGCCGCGGGGCGCCTCATCCTCCGAGAGGGTCTCAATGTCAAAGAGACGGTGCATCTTGTAATCAAAGAGATTCGGAACTTCCTTCTTCTTGCGATCCAGACCGAGGCCGCGCTCGCAGCGGTTGCCCGAGATGAAGCGGCGGCCGCCGCCGAACTGGTTCACGGTGAGCACGCACTTGTTGTTACAACCCTGACAGCGCGTCATGGCGGTCTTATACTGCAGCGCAATGATCTTGTCGAGCGGCAGCATGGTAGTTGTCTGTTTCTCCCAGCGCTCCCGCGCGATTAATGCCGCGCCGAAGGCACCCATGATGCCTGCGATGTCGGGACGCACGCACTGGCACTCTGCCGTGCGCTCAAAGGCGCGGAGCACGGCATCGTTATAGAAGGTACCGCCCTGCACCACAATGTGCTTGCCGAGGCTCGAGGCATCGGCAATTTTGATGACCTTAAACAGTGCGTTCTTGATGACCGAGTAAGCGAGACCGGCCGAGATATCGGCGACGGTTGCGCCCTCCTTCTGCGCCTGTTTGACGTTCGAGTTCATGAAGACCGTACAGCGGGTGCCGAGGTCCACGGGATTCTTTGCAAAGAGTGCCTCTTTTGCAAAGTCCTGCACGGAGTAGCCGAGCGACTTTGCGAAGGTCTCGATGAAGGAGCCGCAGCCCGCAGAGCAGGCCTCGTTCAACTGCACGGAGTCAACGGTGTGATCCTTGATGCGGATGCACTTCATATCTTGACCGCCTATGTCAAGAATACAGTCCACGTCGGGCTCAAAAAGGCAGCGGCATAGTAGTGCGAAATGGTCTCAACCTCGCCCTCGTCAAGCTGAAAGGCAGCCTTTAAGAGCGCCTCGCCGTAGCCGGTCGAGCAGGAGTAGACAATCTCCGCATTCGGATGCATGCGCTTCTGAATCTCTTCGATTGCGCGGATTGCGGTGGTGAGCGGCGAACCCTCGTTGCTCGAATAGAACTTGTAGAGCAGCTGTCCGTCCTCGCCGATCAGAGCAATTTTGGTGGTTGTGGAGCCCGCATCGATGCCGAGGAAAATCTTGCCCTCGTAGCTCTCAAAGTCGCCGGACTTGACCGAGTGGCCGGTGTGGCGCGCTTCAAATTCGCGGTATTCCGTATCGTTTCGGAAGAGGGGCTCCAGTCGCTGCACCTCGTGGTCCATGGAGACACCCTTTTGGAGGCGCTCAATCAAGTCATTGATGTCCACACCCGCTTCCTGTTCGGCGCTCATCGCGGAGCCGATGGCTGCAAAGAGGTGGGAGTTCTCGGGATCGATGATGTACTCATCCGTGAGTCTCAGGGTTCGGACGAAGGCGTTCTTTAACTCCGGCAGGAAGTGGAGCGGGCCGCCGAGAAAGGCGACGTGACCGCGAATCGGCTTACCGCAGGCAAGGCCGGAGATGGTCTGGTTCACGACCGCCTGGAAAATCGAAGCCGCGAGGTCCTCACGGGTCGCACCCTCGTTGATGAGAGGCTGTATGTCCGACTTCGCGAACACGCCGCAGCGCGCCGCAATCGGATAAATCGCCTTGTAGCTCTTCGCGTAGTCGTTGAGGCCGGAGGCATCCGTTTGGAGCAGGGAAGCCATCTGGTCGATGAAGGAGCCCGTTCCGCCGGCGCAGATACCGTTCATGCGCTGGTCAATGCCGCCGGTGAAGTAGATGATCTTTGCGTCCTCGCCGCCGAGCTCAATCGCGACATCGGTCTTCGGTGCGATGGCCTTTAAGGCTGTTGCGACCGCGACCACTTCCTGCACGAAGCTCACATGCAGGTGGGTTGCGAGGGTGAGACCGCCGGAACCCGTAATCATGGGAATCAGGTCGAGCTCACCGAGTTTTTCCTTTGCCGCGATCAGAAGGCGGGCAAGCGTCTCCTGAATGTTCGCAAAATGACGTTGGTAATCCGAGAAGAGCACTTCGTTCTTCTCGTCTAAGATGGCAATCTTGACGGTCGTGGAACCGATGTCGATGCCCAGTCTGTATTGTTTTCTATCCATGCTTTACTTTCCTCAAAGTCGTAAAAACGATGCTGTGCAGACGCCACGCGGACGCATACACAGCGATTATACCATATATAGCGATAAATTCTAGCACAGCACATAGGGAAACACAAGGAGGGGAACAGAGGTTCCGTTGTTTGACAAAGCCCCGATCTTCTTAGATAATAAGTCTATTCTTGACAGGAGGAAGATGCATGAATACCTTAGATCGCCTTGAAAAGCGTTTCGGGCGCTTTGCCATCCCGAATGTGATGCGAATCTTTACCGTAATCTATGCCATAGGCTTGGTGCTTTGGATCATCAATCCGACGGCCTATGTGCTTTACCTTGCGCTCAACCCGAGCGCCATTTTGAGGGGGCAGGTTTGGCGCCTGGTTACCTGGCTCTTATTCCCGCCGGGCTACGGCGAAAATATCATAGAGACGGTGGTTTACGGCGCCATGGGGCTCTACTTTTACTACTGGGTCGGCGGCATGCTGGAGCAGAGTTGGGGGCGCTTCCGCTTTAACTTCTATCTCTTCCTCGGCATACTGTTTCACATTACGGCAGCCTTTTTTGTCAATTTCGTGATGCACAGCTTTGTGCTGATGACACCGACTGCGCTGAATTTGTCGCTTTTCCTTGCGTTTGCGCTCACCTACCCGAATCTTCAGATTTATTTCATGGGACTGTTTCCTGTCCGCGCGATTTATCTGGCGGTGCTCTATGTGGGAATTGAGCTCTACTATTTCATTATGGGCACTGCGGGCAGCCGGGTTGCAATTTTGCTCTCGCTGCTGAACTTGGGACTCTATCTTCACTGGTCCGGCGCGCTGAAGCGCCTTCTTGCCGGAAAATTCGTGGGTACGAAGCGGCGGCAGGGCAGTGCGGGCGGCCCCAAGATTATTCCGCTGGACAGCGCAAAGCGGAAGAAAGAAGCTGCGCCCGAAAAGACTGCGCGCCATCGCTGTGAGGTCTGCGGACGCACGGAGCTCACGAACCCGGAACTGGAATTCCGCTATTGTTCCAAGTGCCAAGGGGATCACGAGTACTGCAACGAGCATTTGAACGATCACACGCATTTGGAATCATGAGGCAAAGTATGAAAAAAGAAACATTTCTGACACTGGAACAGGCAAGGAAAATTGCGGCCCGGTATCCGACGCCCTTTCACATCTATGACGAGAGAGGCATACGCGAGAACGCGGCCCGTGTGCGCGAGGCCTTTGCATGGAACAAGGGCTTTCGCGAGTACTTCGCGGTCAAGGCGACCCCGAATCCCTTTCTGTTGAATATTCTGAAGGAGTACGGCTGCGGCGTGGACTGCTCCTCGGAGACCGAGCTTATGATGAGCGATGCCTGCGGTTTTTCGGGGGAGGAGATTATGTTCTCCTCGAACGACACCCCGCCGGGTGAGTTTGCCTTTGCCGCAAAACTCGGCGGCATCATCAACTTGGATGACATCACCCACATTGAGAGCGTTGAGGCCGAGCTCGGGGCGCTCCCGGAGACCATGAGTTGCCGCTACAATCCGGGCGGCATGTTTGAACTCTCAAACGGTATCATGGATAACCCGGGCGATTCGAAGTACGGCATGACCCCGGCGCAAATTACGGAGGCTTTCCGCACGATGAAGGCGAAGGGCGTAAAGCGCTTCGGCCTGCACGCCTTCCTCGCGAGCAATACGACGACGAACGAGTACTACCCGAAACTCGCGGGTGTCCTTTTCCGCGAGGCGGTGCGCTTAAAAGAGGAGACAGGCGCGGAGATTGCGTTCATCAACCTCTCGGGCGGCGTGGGCGTCCCCTATCGCCCGGAACAGAGCGCCAACGATATTTCGGAAATCGGCAGAGAGGTGAAGCGGGTTTACGAGGAAATCTTGGTTCCTGCGGGACTCGGCGAAGTTGCGATTTATACCGAGATGGGCCGCTTCATGCTGGCGCCCTACGGTGCGCTTGTCACCAAGGCCATTCATGAGAAACACATTTACAAAGATTACATCGGCGTGGATGCCTGTGCGGTCAATCTGATGCGTCCTGCCATGTACGGCGCCTACCACCACATCACTGTACTCGGCAAAGAGACGGCCCCGCACGATCATGTCTACGATGTCACGGGCTCCCTCTGCGAGAACAACGACAAGTTTGCAATCGGCAGAGAACTGCCGGAAATCGAGATGGGAGATTACCTCTACATCCATGACACGGGCGCGCACGGTTTTTCGATGGGCTATAACTATAACGGCAAGCTTCGGAGCGCCGAACTTTTGCTCCGGGAGGACGGTAGCGTAAAACTGATTCGCCGGGCGGAGACCCCGAAGGATTACTTTGCGACCTTCGATTTTTGCGGACTCATGGACAAGTACCTGAAATAAACGGCGCAATCGGCAAATCAGAATCTTTTTGAAATCATGGGTAAAGTCGAGTTATGGGACAAAAAGAGTCGATCAAAAGTGCTGCAAAACCTCCGCTTCATAGAGTGAAAACGCATGGAGCCGCTCGTTTGATTGCCCGGTAGAAAAGAGCTTAGGAAAATAAGACATGAAAAAAGCCTCCGTTACCGGCCGGAGGCTTTTTTCACTAGGGTGGGGTTTCAAAAAAAGAGAGAGTACTTCTTGTATGCATTGTTGATTTATGCTTGTTTGTATTGCTCTTTGTTGTGATTTTAGTATAGACCGGGAGGCGTTTGAATGCTTGAAGTTTGTCGAAAACTATTCTGAATATTCATTGAGGAGTCGTTACGAAATCCTTAAACGACGAGACTCGTTTTACGCGACAACTGTGGCGAGCTATGGGAGGTATGTGTATACCACAGAGCGGTTGAGCGGAGGTGCGGATACGCAGAGAGAATCCGTAATGACAAAATCGGGCTTTGGGACTACAATGAAGAGGCGCAAAAGCGCAGGAGGTGTATTATGACAGAAGGACCGAATGCTTATACCGCCTTGTTGGCGCTTGCAATCCTGGTAGGGATTGTTCTGATAACCCGTTTCATTTTGAAGCACGGCAGCCATCAGCACAGCACCGGTTGCAGCGGAAACTGCGGCAGCTGCGGCATGGGCTGTATGTCGAGTTACTCTTCGGAGAAGAAGGACTTTGACCGCATTATGGGCGAGGGAAAGCCGGAAGGCGCGAGCAGCGAGGCGGAATATGTCTGAGCGGCTCAGACGGCAGTGCTACCGCGCTGCCGTTCTTTTTTTGACCTTTTCCTTCCTTTGGGTCGCTCTTCGGGCCGCGGGTTCCCTCTTTGCGTTGCCGAAGGCAATCGCGAGCCGCAGTTTTCGGACAGAGAGTGAGTTGGACGCGATGTTGCTCCTTTTTCTCGTGCTGATTTTGCTGTTTCAGCTTCTCTTTTCGCTGGCCCTTGCGGGCAGCGCCATGGCGAAAGAGACGCAAGGCATCAAGCTTTGCAGCTTTGTCCTGCTCGGCTTTTCACTCTACCTGCTCGCCTGCCTAAGACCCTATATGCTGCTTGACAACCACTTTACGACTGCCTGGTTTATGACCGGACGCTTTGTGGAGAGTCTCGTGAACTCTCTCGCCAATCTAATTGCGGGTATTTTTCAAATGAAGATGAGTTGGGATCGCAGCGCGGGCTGGAGAATCGCAGCGGCGCTCTTTTTCTCTATCCCTTTTATTTGAGTGCGAGCACGCTGGGGCGCAGAAACTTCTTTCCGGTGCTCTTGGCCTCCTGCTTGCCTGCCGCAGCCTGGCTCTTGGGGCACAGCTACCTGCTCGGCGGCTGGCTGCAGCTTTTGCTCGGTCTCCTCGCGGCAACGGGTTCTGCCTTGATTCTCGTCTACTTGACAAAGGAACGAACGCTCGGCAGGCGGAGGCCGCCCAAGAAAAAGAAAGCTGTATTTTCTCTCGCCGTGAGCCGGGAACAGACCTTGTTGCTCGTCGCGGGCTGCCTGTTGCTCTGGGTTCTGACCGTTGTCACGGGGCGTATCTCCGGCTTCCGCGATGTGATGAAGCTCTTCTTCGGGAGCAGCATTTACAACTATCAGGGAAAACTCTATCAACTGCAGAATCTCGGTGTTGTGCAGGCGCTCGCGATTTCCTATTTTCTGTCTCTCTTGGTGAATCGCGCGCTGTCCCTCGTGGAAGTGAAGATGAACTCGAAGTACGCGGCAAATATCAATGCGGCCTATCTTTTGTTGTTTCAGATTTGGATATTGCCGCTGTTGTCCGGGCTTTTAAACCGGGCTGCCTCGAAAAGTCAGGATGCCGTTTCGGGCGATGCGCTCGCAGAGACCTTATCGCGCCCGCTTCAAAATGTCGCGGCGCTCTTCACGAGCGGCAGTTGGCTCAAGATACTGCCGCTTGCGCTGCTCGCACTGCTGGTCGGCGGGGCGCTGGTCTGGCTGATTGTGAGACTCCCGGCGTTTCGGCTCAGCATCTGGTTTTTTGTCTGGTTCTCACTCTGCAGCTATGTCTACTGTGTGCTGGGACTCTTTTTCCCGAAACGGGTCAACAGCACGCTGCTGCTGTTTATCTGCTATTTTCTGAACCGGGCGCTCGAGTGGATTTTAAACTCCGGAGAGGGCTTACGCCTTGCGGTGCGGCGCCCGCACACGACGGGAAAGCGGTGAAGTGTGGTTTTAGCCTTTGCTTCGCGGTTTCGATTGTTTCGCGCACGGATTGAGGTTCATCAATGCGAAAGTCTCCGGTATTGGATATGGAAGAGCGCAAAGAAGTGCGCTGCGGCGCAGGGAGCGCCGGAGAGGAGGAAAGAAATGGACGAGAATCTTCGCTGGGAGAAGTTGGAAGATAAGATTATACGGAAAGACCGTTATATTGACTTTCGGGAGGCGCGGTACCGCTTGCCGAACGGCACCGAGATTGCGCCCTTTTATCATTACAGCGGGAGAGACTTTGTCGTGATTGCGGCCAAGGATACCGAGGGCAAGTACATCTGTGTGCGGCAGTACCGCGTGGGTATCGATGCGGTCACGACAGAGTTCCCGGCGGGCGGCATTGAGCGAGGCGAGTCCGCATTGGAAGCCGCAAAGCGTGAACTTCTCGAGGAGACCGGGGCGGTTGCGGAGCGCTGGACAGAGCTTGGGAGCTTTTTTGCGAATCCGACCATGGGCACGAGCCGTGCGCACTGCTTTCTCGCGGAGGGCTGCCGCGTGGTTTCGGCGCAGGCGCTCGACGAGAGTGAGTGTGTGGTCTATGTGAGACTCGGCGAGGAGGAACTTCGCCGCGCGATGGAGGACGGGAGCTTTGCGCAGGCGGTGCACATTGCCCTCTACTATAAGGCGAGAGAGGCAGGGGAAGGAAAGTAAAATCGCGGCAGCGTATAACGCAAAAACAGCCTGGCCTAGGCCCGGCTGTTTGTCTTGCGTTTTCAATTACTTCTTCTCGCGGAGCGCGTCGCGAATCTCGGTGAGCAGGATCTCTTCCTTGCTCGGCTTCGGCTCTTCCGCCGGAGCCTCTTCCTTCTTCTTGTTGACCGCGTTTGCCGCCTTCACGATGCAGAAGACTGCGAGTGCGATGAAGAAGAAGTTCAGGACGTTCTGCAGGAATGCGCCGTAAGCAAGCGAGACAGCCTCTCCGCCGAGAGGGTTCTTGATGGTCAGCGCGAGCGTTGCGATGTTGACCTTGCCGAGAATCATACCGATCAGCGGCATGATGATATCATCGACCAGCGACTTGACAATCGTGCTGAACGCACCGCCGATAATCACACCGACCGCCAGATCAAGGACATTGCCCTTCAGCGCGAATTCCTTGAACTCTTTCATAAATCCCCTTCATGAGTACCCCCTTACACAGAACAATAATAGCAACAATTGCTGTTTTCGGACTTAGTATAGCAGTGTGCCGCGAAAATGAAAAATAGAATGTTGCGCCGGAAAAAGCCCCTTTTATGGTATAATCGACCAGAAAACAGCGATAAAAAGGGAGGAGCAAGCATGCAGGCAGTGATAATGGCGGGTGGTAAGGGAAGTCGCCTCGCGGCGCTCACCAGAGATGAGATTCCGAAGCCCATGGCCCCGTTTCTCGGGAAGCCCTTACTCGCGTGGCAGCTTGAACAGTTGAAGCGCTACGGCATACGACGTGTCACCCTTGTGGTCGGGCATCTGAAGGAGAAATCATCTCCTACTTCGGAGACGGCGCTGCGCTCGGCATGGAACTTGACTATGTCGAGGAGACCGAGCCGCTCGGCACGGCCGGCGCGTTTCCGCTGTTGCTTCCGAAGATGGAGAGCGAGCATTTTCTGCTCCTCTTCGGTGACATCCGCTTTGACATCGATATCGCGCGGATGGAGCGCTTCTTCCTTGAGAAGCGGGCGGAGTGCCTGCTCTTTGCGCACCCGAATTCCCATCCCTACGACTCGGATCTCATTGTGACCGATGCGGAGAACCGCGTCACGGGCTTTGATTCCAAGCACAATGTGCGGACGGGCTGGCAGGACAATCTCGTGAACGCCGGCATTTACATTTTGTCGCGGGACATGCTGCGCCGCGTTCCGGAAGTCAAAAAGACGGACTTCGAGAAGGAGATTTTAGCCCCCATGGCAGCGCGCGGCGAGGCGATTTACGCCTACCGTTCTCCGGAGTATGTAAAGGATGTCGGCACGGTGGAGCGCATACAGGCGGCAGAGGAAGAATGGAAGTCCGGCTTCCCTGCAAAGCGGAACTTGGAGTTTCCGCAGCGCGCGGTCTTTCTGGACCGGGACGGCGTCATCAACCGCTACAACGGCTTTGTGAGAACGCCGGAAGAATTGGAACTTCTGCCGGAAGCGGCGGAGGGCTTAAAGCGCTTAAACAGCTCGGAATATCTCACAATTGTCGTTAGCAATCAGCCCGTCGTTGCACGCGGGGAGACGAGTGAGGCGGAGCTCGAGACCATCTTCAACAAGATGAAGACCTTGCTCGGGCGGGAGGGGGCCTTCGTGGACGATGTCTTCTACTGCCCGCATCACCCGGACAGCGGCTTCCCGGGCGAGGTGAAGGAACTGAAAATCGACTGCGATTGCCGAAAGCCGAAGACGGGTATGCTCCTACGCGCCGCGGAGCGCTACCACTTGGATCTCTCTGCCTGCTATTTGATCGGCGATACGACCGGCGATATACAGTGCGGAAAAAATGCGGGGGTCAGAACCGTGTTGGTGAAGACCGGTGAAGCGGGGAAGGACGGCAAGTATGACGCTGTGCCGGATCTCATTGCGGAGAATCTCGCGGATGCGGCTGCAAAAATACTCGGTGAGCGCTGATTTCGCTGGAGTGCGCGTACGTTTCGTGATACAGTAGATAAGGAAGAAAGTAAGACGATGGAGGGAAAGAGTATGGCGAGCAGAGAGTATTCACGGCCGATTGCGGAAGCAATCGATAACTACTTGATTGAGAACGACTGGAGCATTTCGTTTGACGAGGAGTCCGGTGTGTTTCGCTTCGGTCTTTCGATTGACGGAAAGCTAAAGCAGATTCGCTACGTCATCGTGGTCAATGAGCAGTCTTATACGTCCTATGCGATTTCGCCGATCGGCGCCGACAAGGACGATGCGCGCATCATGAAGGAGATGGCGGAGTTTACCTGCCGCGCGAACTACAATTTAAAGCTCGGAAACTTTGAGCTCGATATGCGGGACGGTGAGGTGCGCTTTAAGGTGCACACAGACTGCACGGGTATGGTTCCGAACCGCGACATCATCGACAACAGCATCTCCTGCGCAGCGGCTATGTTCGAGCGCTACGGCACGGCGGTTGCGGGAATTGTCTTTAACGACGAGACGGCGGAGAAGGCAGTCGAGAAGTGCGAAGAGGATATGTAATCCGATTAAAAGAAGAACGGCCGCGGCCGTTCTTCTTTTTTTGAGTTATAGGACAAAAAGAGTTGGTAGAAAACCCCGCAACGCCGGGGAAACTGTTTGCGGGTTTACGCGTCTCAGGGCGCAATCCAGAGTCCGCTCGCGCCGCAGGGAAGGGTGAGCCCGTTTCCGCTGACCGGAAGCCCCAGTTCCTCGGCGGCAATCTTTCCGCCGAAGCGCGGCACAATCAAATTGCCGAGCAAATAGGAGAGCACCGAAGCCTGTAAGCCCGTTGTGTAGGAGCTGATTAGGAAGAAGAGCGGCGTGTCGGAGAGCAGGGAGACACAGTCCGTCAAGAGTTCGTAGAGCGTGTCCTCGAGCTTCCAGAGCTCGCCGTTCGGGCCGCGTCCGTAGGAGGGCGGATCCATGATGATGGCGTCGTAGCGGCGACCGCGCCGAAGCTCCCGCTGTACGAATTTTCCGCAGTCATCGACGAGCCAGCGTATCGGTGCTACCGAGAGGCCGGAGGACTCCGCATTTTCCTTGGCCCAGGCGACCATGCCCTTGCTCGCGTCGACATGTGTCACTTCCGCGCCCGCAGCCGCTGCGGCGAGCGTCGCGCCGCCGGTATAGGCGAAGAGATTTAAGACGCGCGCGGGACGTCCTTCCTTTGCGGCGCGATTAATAATGGAAGAAAAGCGGTCCCAGTTTGCGGCCTGCTCGGGAAAGAGGCCCGTGTGCTTAAAGCGGAAGGGTTTCAGCTGAAAACGGAGCGTACTTGTGCGGGGATTCACAAGGGACTCGGGAAGCGCATAGGAGATATCCCACTGCTTCGGAAGCGAAAAGAACTCCCAGTCGCCGCCGCCGCGGTTACTCCTGTGGTAGTGGGCGTCGGGCTTTTTCCAGTGCGGATCTTTTTTCTCGCTGCGCCAAATAACCTGCGGGTCCGGGCGCACCAAAAAATAATCCCCCCAGCGCTCCAGCTTTTCGCCTCCGGCGCAGTCCAAAACCTCATAATCTCTCCAGCGATCGGCTCTCAGCATAGCAGCCTCCTCTCTCATGCATATGTACGGGTCTAGTCTAACAAAGGGAGCGGAGGGCTTCAAGGAGCTTTCTTGCAACTTTCTTGTGTTTATGAAAAGCTTTCAAGAATTGCGCCTTCGTGCTAGAATAATGAGAAATCACTCGAAGATGATTTACAGCGGAGGATAGTCCAATGAGAAGAAAGAAGATGGCGCTTGCGCTTCTTGCGACGGCGAGTCTTGTGCTTGTGACCGCTTGCGGCGGGAAGAAGAACAGCGATACCACTGCGGCGGAGTCTGCGAGCAGTGCGGTGGAGAGCATGACAGAGACGGCTTCCGGCGAGAGCACGGACCCGGGTGATGAGAATGTCGTTTACGACACCCTTTCCCCGGAGGAGCAGGCTTCGATTGAGGCTTCCGAGGCGGCGGAAGAAGCCGAGGAAAATGAAGAAGAGGCTGCCGAGGAGGAGACCGAGGCAAAAGCTGCGGAGACCAAGTCTCAGGCAAAGGCGACCCGGCAGACCTACCCGAGCCAGATTTTCCATGAGGGCGAAGATCCGACCGAAGCACCGGAGACGGACCGCGCGGATGATTCCGGTCCGACCGGCAAGGTGACCAAGATTAAAAAGAACAAGGCGGGCAATTACGTGAAGCCGGAGAGCACCAGCCGAGCGGTGGAACCGCCGTCGGATGCGACCATGCCGGAGAACGGACACTGAGTCGAATTGTTTCTAAAAAAGAGGCTAGATTGCAAGATCAGGTAGGACAGTCTGAAATAATTCCTCCAGCGAACTGTAATGAAAAGTTTCGAGGAGTTAGTTGATCAGTTCATATCCTCTCTATCTGCTCATCGGTAACTTCATCAAAAAGAACTCCCTTTTGGTAAGAACCGGCGAATCAATGAGTTTTGTTTTTCGTTCAGTCCGCGTTCGTAGGCGGAGTACGGATGGGCATAATATATGGGTATCGTGGAAAGCAACTGTGGCAGTGAAGCAAATTCACTGCCGTTATCACTTGTGATGGAGCGAAAAACTTGGTTGAATCGTTCTCCATACAGATTTCGGAGCGTTTTAAAACCTTGCTCAACTGCCTGTATGCTTCTACCGGGTATCTTTATAATATATCGAAATCTTGTGGATTTCGCTCATCTAGTGTCAACAAAACAGTTGTGACTCCTTTCGACCGACCGGTATCAATCCCAATGCCAAACTCTCCCGCTGATTGACTTGAGGCGAGCTTCAATACTCAGGCCATACCGGCCGCTTATGCTGCGGATGTCGCGGTGTCGTTTACGTTGACCTTTAGCGTGAGATCGATGTTTCGAACTTTTAACAATCACGCTCAATATAGTTATAAAGTGTCTTGTAACCAATCAGTGAAACAGCCCTTTTCTTTGGCAAGACCACCAAATCGTATCAGGTGCCAGATGCTGTCGATATCTGAACTTTACTACCACGAACTTCTTAGCTTTCACCAACTTCATGGGCAATAGCTATTTCGTCTTCGATGTTCCGTAGATTCTTTGTCCCGAATCTCAAAGTACCGTGTGTAACCAGATTCCATCCTAACTGCTGTACAGTACCTCTGGCGGTCATTATATAAGGTGACATACAATCCGAACTTCGCGCGCAATGCGACTTTTGGGGAAACTTTGGTGCATGTACTTCAATCATGCGCGCTTTTCGCGTGTCAGGTGGGATATTTTCTATTTGTGATACATCGCCATTTCAGGCCATGGCGAACCTCCTGGTGTTGTATTTGTGTGGTAACTGTCATATCCACAGTTCGTCATCAGCTCTTTATTATCTGGATTCGTCTTACAATCATCCTTTCTAAAAAAGAGCTGTGCTTTAACTTGCGCAGCTCTTTTTTTTGTGTTAAGCTATATGGCGCTGTGACATGATAGCTGTGAAGCGAGAGGTTGCTGTCTCAAAAGAGCAGGAGTTCCGCGGAGCGAATGTCAAGTCTCGATACTGACGACAAGTCACTGTACAAACGAAGAGCGCCGTATTTCGAAAGAGAGAAGGCCTGCCATGGGTGTTTCGCAAGGACACGCCCGGCACTGTGTACAGTCACCGCTTGTCGTACTTTCAAAAAAAGTGCGAAAAGGAGGCGACTTTTTTTATGGCAAATCAGGTAATGAGAATCACGTTGAAGGCGTATGATCACAAGCTGGTTGATCAGTCTGCCGGAAAGATTGTCGACACGGTGAAGAGAACGGGAGCAAAGGTCTCCGGTCCGATTCCGATGCCGACCAAGAAGGAAGTGGTTACAATTCTCCGTGCGGTTCACAAGTATAAGGACAGCCGTGAGCAGTTCGAGCAGAGAACGCATAAGAGACTTATCGACGTTCTCGCGCCGACGGACAAGACCGTCGATGCACTGTCTCGTCTCGAAATGCCGGCGGGCGTTCACATTGATATCCGCATGAAGACAAAATAATATCCTGCTCTAGTATGAGCGCCTCGGCGCTCCGCTGTAGGATAAACAGGAGGAAGAAATGAAAAAGGCAATTCTTGCAACGAAGGTCGGTATGACTCAGGTCTACAACGAGGCCGGTGTGCTGGTGCCGGTTACGGTGCTTCAGGCAGGCCCCTGTGTCGTGACTCGCGTGAAGAGCGAGGAGAGCGACGGCTACAACGCGGTTCAGGTCGCGTACGGACAGATTCGCACGAAGCTTGTCAACAAGCCGGATGCGGGTCAGCTCGAGAAGGCAGGCATTGAGAAGGAAGTTGTGACGCGCGGCGAGCACAAGAGAGAGGTTTTCTCCGCAGGACGTTCCTCAGAGAGTTCCGCTTCGAGAACGCTTCCGAGTACAACGTGAAGGATGTCATCAAGGCGGATATCTTCGCAGCGGGCGATAAGGTCGATGCGACGGCTGTCTCCAAGGGTAAGGGCTTCCAGGGCGCAATCAAGAAGCACGGTCAGCACCGCGGACCGATGGCGCACGGTTCCAAGTTCCACAGACACCAGGGTTCCAACGGTTCCTCTTCGGATCCGAGCCGCGTGTTCAAGGGCAAGGGAATGCCGGGTCACATGGGTCATGTGACGGTCACGACGCAGAACCTTGAGATCGTGAGAGTCGACGCTGAGAACAACCTCATTCTGGTCAAGGGTGCAATCCCGGGTTCCAGAAAGGCTCTGGTCACGCTTCGCGAGACGGTTAAGAGCAAGAAGTAATTTCGAGAGGAAAGGAGGAACGCAAGATGGCAAACGTATCTGTTTACAACACCGACGGCAAAGAAGTCGGAACGATTGAATTGAATGACGCTGTGTTCGGCGTAGAGCTGAACGAGCATCTTGTACATTTGGCTGTGGTTGCACAGCTCGCCAATAAGCGCCAGGGCACGCAGAAGGCGAAGACCCGCTCCGAGGTTTCCGGAGGCGGCAGAAAGCCGTGGAGACAGAAGGGTACCGGTCACGCAAGACAGGGCTCCACGAGATCTCCGCAGTGGAAGGGCGGCGGCGTTGTGTTTGCACCGAGCCCGAGAGATTACACCATCACCCTGAACAAGAAGGAGAAGCGCCAGGCACTTCGCTGCGCACTCTCGAGCCGCGTTCGGGAGCAGAAGTTCATCGTCCTCGAGAGCTTTGAGCTCAGCGAGATCAAGACGAAGAAGATGGCAGAGACCCTGAAGAACCTGAAGGTTCAGAAGGCATTGGTTGTCGCGCCGGAGAACGATAAGACCACGGTTCTCTCCGCGAGAAACATTGCCGGTGTCAAGACGGCTTCTCCGAAGACCATCAACGTGTACGACATTCTGAAGTACAACACGGTGGTTACGTCGAAGGATGTTGTCGCTACGATTGAGGAGGTATACGCGTAATGGCAAGCATTCAGTACTATGATGTAATCCTCAAGCCGCTGGTCACCGAGAAGAGCATGGCGGGCATGGCGGAGAAGAGATACTGCTTCCTGGTTCACCCGGAAGCAAACAAGACGATGATCAAGGAAGCGGTGGAGAAGATGTTCGCAGGCGCTAAGGTTAAGAGCGTCAACACGATGAACCGCCCGACCAAGACCAAGCGCAGAGGCGTGACCTTCGGTCAGACTGCAAAGAGCAAGAAGGCGATTGTGCAGCTCACCGCGGACTCCAAGGAGATCGAGATCTTCCAGGGTCTGTAAAGCCTCAAACTATGCGGTGTGAATCCGCGATAACAAACTAAAGGAGAAGACAATGGGAATTAGAAAGTATACCGCGTATACTCCGTCCAGAAGAAACATGACGGGTTCCGATTTCGCAGAGATCACGAAATCCACGCCGGAGAAGTCCCTGGTCGTGAGCCTGAAGAAGCATGCAGGACGCAATGCGCAGGGTAAGATTACGGTCAGACACAGAGGCGGCGGCGCAAGAAGAAAGTACAGAATCATCGATTTCAAGAGAAATTCGAAGGACAACATCCCGGCAAAGGTTGTTGCGATCGAGTACGATCCGAACAGAACGGCTAACATCGCCCTTCTCTGCTATGCAGACGGCGTGAAGTCCTACATCCTGGCTCCGCAGGGGCTTGCGGTCGGCCAGACCGTGATGAGCGGCGACAAGGCTGAGGCGAGAGTGGGCAACTGCCTTCCGCTTGCACTCATTCCGGTCGGTTCCGAGATTCACAACATCGAGCTTTACCCGGGCAAGGGCGCACAGCTTGCACGCGCTGCAGGCATCACCGCTCAGCTCATGGCAAAGGAAGGCAAGTACGCAACGCTTCGTCTCCCGTCCGGCGAGATGAGAATGGTGCCGATCAACTGCCGCGCAACGATGGGCAGCGTCGGAAACGGCGAGCACAACCTCATCAACCTCGGTAAGGCAGGCAGAAAGCGCCACATGGGCATTCGCCCGACGGTCCGCGGTTCGGTCATGAACCCGAACGATCACCCGCACGGCGGTGGTGAGGGCAGAGCGCCGATCGGCCGCCCGGGTCCGTGCACACCTTGGGGCAAGCCGGCGCTGGGCCTCAAGACCAGAAAGAAGAACAAGCAATCCAATAAGCTGATTGTCAGAAGAAGAAACGGCAAGGCCTAATTAAGGGAGGATACAGATGGCACGTTCACTGAAGAAAGGACCCTTCGCAGACGAGAGTCTGCTCAAGAAGGTCGAAGAAATGAACAAATCCGGCCAGAAGACGGTTATCAAGACCTGGTCCCGCCGCTCCACGATCTTCCCGGCTATGGTCGGTCTTACGATCGCGGTTCACGACGGCAGAAAGCATGTTCCGGTCTACATCACCGAGGACATGGTCGGACACAAGCTCGGCGAGTTCGTTGCGACGCGCACCTACAGAGGTCACGGCGCAGACGAGAAGAAGGTCGGGTCGCCCAGATAATAAGAAAGGTTTGAAAGGAGGGTTTCAACATGGCTAACGTACACAAGAAAGTACATAGATCCCAGTTTAAGAGAGAGAGAAACGCACAGAACGACAAGAGACCGTCTGCAAAGCTTTCTTATGCGAGAATCCCGGTACAGAAGGCATGCTTCGTACTGGACGCAATCAGAGGCAAAGACGTGAAGACGGCGCTCGGCATCCTGGCTTACAATCCCAGATATGCTTCCGGCGTCATTAAGAAGCTCGTGGAGTCCGCAATCGCGAACGCAGAGAACAACAACAACCTGCAGGCAGACAAGCTCTACATCGCAGAGTGCTATGCAGGCAACGGCCCCATCATGAAGAGAGTCCAGCCGAGAGCGCAGGGCAGAGCCTACAGAATCTTCAAGAGAATGAGCCACATCACGGTTGTTCTGGACGAGAGATGAGGAGGTAGAGAATGGGACAGAAGGTTAACCCGCACGGCCTTAGAGTCGGCGTGATCAAAGACTGGGACTCCAGATGGTTCGCAGAGGGAGACTTCGCGGACAACTTAGTCGAAGACTACAACATCCGGAAGTTCCTGAAGAAGAAACTCTATGCCTCCGGCGTGAGCGGCATTGAGATCGAGCGCGCAGCGGACAGAGTCCGCGTGATCATTCACACTGCGAAGCCGGGCGTTGTCATCGGCAAGCAGGGCGCTGAGATCGAGAAGCTGAAGAAGGAAGTTGCGAAGCTCACCGAGAAGAAGGTCTTCATCGACATCAAGGAGATTAAGAGACCGGACAGAGAGGCACAGCTCGTCGCAGAGAACATCGCGCAGCAGCTTGAGAACAGAACCTCTTTCCGCCGTGCGATGAAGTCCGCAATGCAGAGAAGCATGAAGTCGGGCATCCTCGGCATCAAGACTTGCTGCTCGGGCCGTCTCGGCGGTGCGGATATCGCAAGAAGCGAGTTCTACTCGGAGGGCACCATTCCGCTGCAGACTCTGCGCGCGGACATCGACTACGGCTTCGCTGAGGCAGACACGACCTACGGTAAGGTCGGCGTCAAGGTCTGGATTTACAAGGGCGAAGTTCTGCCGGCAAAGGCTGAGACCAGAGAAGGGAGCGCGAAATAAACTATGTTAATGCCTAAGAGAGTCAAGCACAGAAAGCAGTTCCGCGGTTCCATGGCCGGAAAAGCGATGCGCGGAAACAGAATCACAAACGGCTCCTTCGGTCTTGTTGCTCAGGAACCCTGCTGGATCCGGAGCAATCAGATTGAGGCAGCCCGTGTCGCACTGACCCGTTACACCAAGCGTGGCGGTAAGGTTTGGATCAAGATTTTCCCGGATAAGCCCGTCACCGCAAAGCCGGCTGAGACCCGAATGGGTTCCGGTAAGGGCTCCACGGAGTACTGGGTGGCTGTTGTCAAGCCCGGACGCGTTCTCTTTGAGATCGACGGCGTCGCAGAGGCTGATGCAAGAGAGGCACTGCGCCTCGCAATGCACAAGCTTCCGTGCAAGTGCAAGATTGCTTCCAAGGAAGAGGTCAACGCAGGCGTGGACGGAGTTTCCGCAGTGACTGCAGAAGGCGGTGAACAGAGTGAAAACGAATAAGTATGTCGAAGAGTTAAGAGCGAAGAGTGCAGCTGAGCTGAGAGAGGCATTGGTCTCTGCGAAGAAGGAGCTTTTCAACCTCAGATTCCAGAATGCCACCAGCCAGCTGGATAACACTGCGAGAATCAGCGAGGTTCGCAAGAACATCGCGAGAATCCAGACTGTTATCACGGAACAGGCGAGAGCGTGAGCCGAAAGGAGATAAACCGTGGAAGAGAGAAATCTTAGAAAGACACGTGTCGGCAAAGTCGTCAGCGACAAGATGGATAAGACCATCACGGTTGCGGTCGAGGATCACGTGAAGCACCCGCTGTACGGCAAGATCATCAAGCAGACCAAGAAGTTCAAGGCGCACGATGAGAACAATGAGTGCAGAATCGGTGACAGAGTCAGAATCATGGAGACCAGACCGCTCTCGAAGGATAAGAGATGGAGACTGGTTGAGATCGTCGAGAAGGCGAGATAATCGAGTAGAGGAAGGGAGTATCCGGCATGATTCAGCAGGAAACACGCTTGAGAGTTGCCGACAACACCGGTGCGAAGGAACTCCTTTGCATCCGCGTGATGGGCGGTTCAACCAGAAGATATGCGCACATCGGCGACGTGATTGTGGCGTCCGTTAAGGACGCAACGCCGGGCGGCGTTGTTAAGAAGGGTGATGTTGTCAAGGCAGTCGTGGTCCGCACGGTGCAGAAGACCCGCAGAAAAGACGGTTCTTACATCACCTTTGACGAGAACGCGGCAGTTATCATCAAGGATGACAAGACGCCGACAGGAACCCGCATTTTCGGGCCGGTGGCAAGAGAGCTTCGTGAAAAGCAGTTCATGAAGATCGTTTCCCTTGCTCCGGAAGTATTATAAGGAGGTCCGCAATGCGTAAGATTAAGAAGAACGATAACGTTCAGATCATCGCTGGCAAGGACAAGGGCAAGAGCGGCAAGGTGCTGCATGTGGACGCGGCGAAGAACAGAGTTGTGGTCGAAGGCTGCAACATGATTCAGAAGCATATGAAGCCGAGCCCGCAGAACCAGAACGGCGGCATCGTGAGCAAGGAAGGTTCCATTCACGTCTCGAACGTGGCGCTCCTCGTGAACGGTGAGCGCACGAAGGTCGGCTTTGAGCTGAGAGACGGCAAGAAGGTCCGTGTCGCAAAGAAGAGCGGCAAGGTCATCGACTAAAGCAGAGAGGAGGAGCATTCCAAGTGGCTAAGGCTAGATTAAGAGAAATCTACGACAACGAGATTGTCGCAAAGATGATTGAGAAGTTCGGTTACAAGAATCCGATGCAGGTTCCGAAGCTCGACAAGATCGTGATTAACATGGGTGTCGGTGAGGCAAAGGAGAACGCAAAGGTCCTCGAAGCTGCGGTTCGCGACATGGAGATCATTGCGGGCCAGAAGGCAATTGTTACGAAGTCCAAGAAGTCGGTTGCAAACTTCAAGATTCGTGAGGATATGCCGATCGGTTGCAAGGTGACGCTGCGCGGCGCAAAGATGTACGAGTTCGCAGATCGCCTGATTAACCTTGCGCTTCCGCGCGTTCGTGACTTCAGAGGTGTGAACCCGAATTCCTTCGACGGCAGAGGCAACTATGCAATGGGTATCAAGGAACAGCTGATTTTCCCGGAGATCGAGTACGATAAGGTCGACAAGGTGCGCGGCATGGACATCATTTTTGTCACCACGGCACAGACGGATGAAGAGGCACGCTACCTGTTAACGCTGTTCAACATGCCGTTTGCCAAATAATCAGGAGGGAAAAGACTCATGGCTAAGAAGTCGATGAAGATCAAGCAGGCGCGTCCGGCGAAGTTCTCCACCAGAGAGTACAACCGCTGCAGAATCTGCGGACGCCCTCACGCTTATCTCAGAAAGTACGGAATCTGCCGTATCTGCTTTAGAGAGCTCGCTTACAAGGGGCAGATCCCCGGTGTCACGAAGGCAAGCTGGTAAAGCGAAGCTGAAAGAAATCCAACAGGAGGAAACATTCCATGACAACGAACGATCCGATTGCAGATATGCTGACAAGAATCCGCAATGCAAATACTGCAAAGCATGATGTGGTCGATGTCCCGGCTTCCAAGATGAAGGTCGCGATTGCGGATATCCTTGTGAACGAGGGCTATGTCGAGAAGTACGAGTTTGTTGAGAACGAGGGCTTTAAGGACATTCGCATCACCCTGAAGTACGGCGCAACCAAGAACGATCGCATTCTGAGCGGTCTGAAGAGAATCTCCAAGCCCGGTCTTCGTATCTACGCGGGCAAGGAGGATATGCCGAAGGTTCTCGGTGGCCTCGGCACGGCAATCATCTCCACAAACCAGGGCGTCATCACAGACAAAGAGGCACGCCGTTTAGGTGTGGGCGGTGAGGTTTTAGCATTTATCTGGTAAGAAATTACCGCATGAAATGCGCATAAGATCCCGATCATTTTAACGACATCAGGAGGAAATCGGCATGTCACGTATTGGAAGAATGCCTATCGCGGTCCCGGCAGGCGTTACTGTCACGATCGCAGAAAATAATCTTGTGACTGTAAAAGGTCCGAAGGGTACGCTGGAGAGAGTGCTGCCCGCTGAGCTTGAGATCAAGCAGGAAGGCAGCGAGATCATCGTCACAAGACCCAACGATTTGAAGAGAATCAAGTCGCTGCACGGTCTCACGAGAACTCTGATTAAGAACATGGTTGTCGGCGTGACTGAGGGCTATGAGAAGGTTCTGGAGATCAACGGTGTTGGTTACAGAGCCGCTAAGCAGGGAAGCAAACTCGTCCTGTCTCTTGGTTATTCTCATCCGGTCGAGATGGAGGATCCGGAAGGCGTCACGACGGTCCTCGACGGTCAGAACATCATCAAGGTGCAGGGTATCGATAAAGAGAAAGTCGGACAGCATGCTGCCGTGATCCGTGAGAAGAGATTGCCGGAGCCGTATAAGGGCAAGGGTATCAAGTACGCTACGGAGACCATCAGACGCAAGGTCGGTAAGACCGGTAAGAAATAATTAGGAGGGTTTTATTATGGTAAGCAAAGAATCCAGAAAAGCTGTCCGCGAGAAGAAGCACTGGAGAATGCGCAGCCACCTGAGCGGTACTGCGCAGAGACCGCGCCTCTCCGTGTTCCGCAGCAACAGCCATATGTACGCGCAGATTATCGACGATACGGTCGGCCGTACCCTCGTCGCTGCTTCCACGCTGGAGAAGGAGGCAAAGAGCGCACTGGAGCACACGGATACCGTGGAAGCTGCTGCGTTTGTCGGCAAGCTCATCGCAGAGCGCGCGAAGGAGCAGGGTATCAGCGCCGTCGTGTTTGACAGAGGTGGATTCCTCTATACGGGTAAGATTCAGGCGCTCGCAGACGCTGCACGCGAAGCCGGCTTACAATTCTAAGAGGGGGAACAGAAGACAATGGCAATGAATCGCGAAAGAAACGATCAGAGAAATTCTGAGTACAACGACAAGGTCGTCGCCATCAAGCGCGTCAGCAAGACCGTCAAGGGCGGCCGCACGATGCGTTTCTCCGCTCTCGTGGTTGTAGGAGACGGCAAGGGCAAGGTCGGCGTCGGACTCGGCAAGGCAGGTGAGGTTCCGGAGGCAATTCGCAAGGGCAAAGAGGCAGCTATGAGAAACATTGTCTCGATTGCAATTGACGAGAACAAGAGCATTCCGCACGACTACACGGGTGCGTTCGGCAGCGCCGAAGTGCTCATGAAGCGCGCACCGGAAGGTACCGGTATCATCGCAGGCGGCCCGGTCCGCGCTGTGGTTGAGCTCGCAGGTATCCAGAACATCCGTACCAAGTCGCTCGGTTCCAACAACAAGACCAACGTTGTGCTTGCGACCCTGGAGGGACTCAAGGCAATCCGCTCTCCGGAGGAGATTGCAAAGAGACGCGGCAAGTCCGTGGAAGAAATTCTCGGCTGAATAGGAGGACAGGAACATGGCGAAGCAGCTTAAGATTACTCTTGTCAAGTCCCCGATCGGCGCAATTCCGAAGCAGAGAGCGACTGTGGTCGCACTGGGACTCAAGAAAATGCACAAGACCGTCATCATGCCGGATAACGAGGCAATGCGCGGCATGGTTTGGCGCGTGAGACACCTTGTGCGTGTCGAAGAAGTAGAAGAATAAGGATAGGAGGTTCAGTCATGGATTTATCGAATTTGAGACCGGCTGAGGGCGCTGTCCACTCTGACAACTTCAGACGCGGCCGCGGTCACGGATCCGGCAACGGAAAGACTGCCGGCAAGGGACACAAGGGTCAGAAGGCGCGTTCCGGCGCTCCGAGACCGGGCTTCGAGGGCGGCCAGATGCCGCTCTACAGACGCATTCCGAAGAGAGGCTTCAAGAACCGCAACACGAAGGATATCGTGGCGGTCAATGTCGAGAGACTTGAGAAGTTCGAGAACGGAAGCGAAGTGACGGCTGAGTCGCTGATCGCACTCGGCATCATCTCCCACGCACGTGACGGCGTGAAGATCCTTGGCAACGGCGAGCTCACCAAGAAGCTGACCGTCAAGGTTTGCGCAGTCAGCGAGGGTGCAAAGGCTAAGATTGAGGCGGTAGGCGGTACCTGCGAGGTGCTGTAACTATGCTGAAGAGTCTCCGACAGGCATTGAAAGTCAAGGAGGTTCGGCAACGGCTCTTGTTCACCCTTCTGATGCTGATTGTGATCCGCTTCGGAAGCAATCTACCGATTCCCGGGCGTGAACACGGACTATCTGAAGAACTTCTTTGAACAGCAAAGACAGAGCTCCGGCAATGCGTTTAATTTCTTTAACGCGATTACCGGTGGCTCGTTTGAGCAGATGAGCGTTCTTGCGCTCAGCATCACACCTTACATCACGTCCTCCATTATCATGGAGCTCATGACGATTGCCATCCCGCGGCTTGAGGAACTGCAGCGGGAGGGCGAGGACGGCAGAAAGAAAATCCTGAGCTACACGCGTTACTTGACGGTTGCGCTGGCGCTCATCGAGTCGATTGCCATGGCGGTCGGCTTCGGCAGTCAGGGTCTACTGACCCACTTCACGTTGAAGAGCGTGGTCGTCACGATTGCGACGATGACTGCGGGTTCCGCCTTCCTCATGTGGATCGGTGAGAGAATCACGGAGAAGGGTGTCGGCAACGGCATCTCGATCGTGCTTCTCATCAACATCCTTTCCTCGATTCCGAGAGATTTCGCGACGCTCTGGGAGCGCTTTATTATGAACGCGAAGTCGCCGGCCACAGCTGTGGTCGCAGGCCTGATTATCGTGGCCTGCATTCTTCTCATGACGGTCTTTGTCGTGTTGCTCTGCGACGCAGAGCGCCACATTCCGGTGCAGTATACGGCAAAGATGCAGGGCAGAAGAGTGCTCGGCAACGGACAGTCCTCGGAGATTCCGCTGAAGGTCAACACCGCAGGCGTGATCCCGGTTATCTTCGCAAGCTCCCTGATGTCCTTCCCGGTTGTCATCTCGCAGTTCTTTAACCTGGACTACGCGAGCATTCCGGGCAAGATCATCATGGTCCTGAATTCGTCGAACTGGCTTAAGCCGGAGCGCCCGATTTATTCGATCGGTCTGGTGCTCTACATCGTGCTCATCATTTTGTTTGCATATTTCTATACCTCCATCACCTTCAACCCGTTGGAGATCGCAAACAACATGAAGAAGTCCGGCGGCTTTCATTCCGGGCATTCGTCCGGGCCGTCCGACCAGTGACTACCTGAGCGAAGTGTTAAAGTATGTCATCTTTCTCGGTGCAACAGGGCCTCACGATCGTTGCTGTCATCCCGATTTTCATTTCGGGTGTCTTCAACATCGGATCGCTCACGTTCACCGGAAACTCTCTGATCATTATTGTCGGCGTAATTCTCGAGACGCTGAAGTCTATTACCTCCACCACGCTGGTGCGGAACTATAAGGGCTTCCTCGGAAATTAACGCAGAGCGCGGCGTCCGGCGGGCAGGTTTGTCCGCCGGATGCTCTACATTGCGAAGGGCACGCTAGCAAAGGAGACGACAGTGAAGATTGTCATGCTCGGCGCACCTGGCGCCGGAAAAGGAACACAGGCGAAGCGAATTGCGGAGTACTATCAAATTCCGCATATCTCGACCGGAGATATTTTCCGCGCAAACATCAAGGCGGGCACGCCGCTCGGCCTTGAGGCGAAGCGCTATATGGATGCGGGCGGACTTGTGCCGGACGAGGTGACCATCGGGATGCTGATAAATCGCATTCACGAGGCGGACTGCAGCGAGGGCTATGTGCTTGACGGCTTCCCGCGGACCATACCGCAAGCGGAGGCGCTGACGGAAGCACTTGCGGCGGAGGGCACCAAGATCGACGAAGCGGTCGATATCGAAGTGCCGGATGAGGCCATCATCGACCGCATGGGAGGACGGCGCAGCTGTCCGAATTGCGGCGAGAGCTATCACGTTCGCTACCGCGCACCGAAGACGGAGAATGTCTGCGATGTCTGCGGCCACGAGCTCGTACAGCGCGCGGACGACAAGCCGGAGACGGTGGCGGCACGCCTTAAGGTCTACCACGAGCAGACAAGCCCCTGATCGACTACTACAGGGCGCAGGGTGTGCTTCGGGAAGTGGACGGCACGATGGAGATGGGAGAAGTGTTCGAGGCAATCAAGGCGCTGATTTGAGCTGCCCCGGAGAATGGAGTTTGAAATGGCTGTGACGGTAAAATCGGAACATGAAATTCAGCTGATGCGGGAGGCGGGCGAAATTCTCGCCAAGGTGCACGAGGAACTGCACGCGGCTTTGAAGCCGGGGATGACGACCTACGAGATCGACAGACTCTGCGAGAAGCTGATACGCGGCTACGACTGCATTCCCTCCTTCCTCGGCTATGAGGGCTATCCCGCGAGTGTCTGTGTTTCGGTCAACGAGGAGATAGTCCACGGCATTCCTCGAAGAAGCGCGTGCTCCGCGAGGGCGATATCGTGTCGCTCGACACCGGTGTAATCTGGAAGGGCTGGCAGAGCGATGCGGCCAGAACCTGGGCCATCGGCGAAATCTCGAAAGAGGCGCAGGATTTGATCGACGTGACGCGGGCGTCCTTCTTTGCGGGCTTACGCTTTGCAAAGGCGGGCAATCACTTAAACGATATCTGCGGTGCAATCGGCGACTACGCCGAGGAACGCGGCTACGGAGTCGTGAGAGACCTCGTGGGCCACGGCATCGGCACCGAGATGCACGAGGATCCGGAAGTTCCGAATTTCCGCATGAACCGGAAGGGCATACGCTTACAGGCGGGTATGACCCTCGCGATCGAGCCGATGATTACCATCGGAACCTACGAAGTGGACTGGGGCGATGACGGCTGGACCGTGACTACGGCAGACGGCAGCCTCGCGGCCCACTATGAGAATACAATTCTGATCACGGACGGTGAACCCGAGATTTTATCGCTCGGCAAGGACGATCCGGACAGAGAGCAATAAACCGAAAGGACAGTAGGATGTCAAAGACGGACGTAATCCAGCTGGAAGGCAAGGTCATCGAGAAGCTGCCGAACGCGATGTTTCAGGTAGAACTGGAGAATGGCCATCAGGTGCTCGCGCACATTTCCGGCAAGCTCAGAATGAACTACATCCGCATACTCCCGGGCGACCGGGTGACGGTGGAGTTGTCGCCCTATGACCTCAACAAGGCAAGAATCACTTGGAGAAATAAATAATCTGCGGAAGTGAGCTATAGGCTTGTAAAGCGGAATCAAAACTGCTATACTACTATGGCGACTTTGTTGGCAGATGAAAGGAGTATCACACAATGAAAGTCAGATCTTCAGTCAAGCCGATGTGCGAGAAGTGCAAAGTCATCAAGCGCAAGGGCTCCGTCAGAATCATCTGCGAGAACCCGAAGCACAAGCAGAGACAAGGCTAAGACGCAGCAAAAATAATACAGGAGGAAGACAGCACAATGGCTCGTATTTCAGGCGTTGATTTACCGAGAGAGAAGCGTGTTGAAATCGGACTCACCTATATCTATGGTATCGGTGTGACGAGTTCCAACAGAATTCTGTCCCAGGCCGGCGTGGATCCGAACACGAGAGTCAAGGATCTCACCGATGACGAAGTCAAGAAGATTGCCGAAGTGATCGCTGAAACTCAGGTTGTCGAGGGTGATCTGAGAAGACAGATCGCTATGGACATCAAGAGACTCACCGAAATCGGCTGCTATCGCGGAATTCGCCATCGTAAGGGCTTGCCCGTTCGCGGTCAGAAGACCAAGACGAATGCAAGAACTCGCAAAGGCCCGAGAAAGACCGTTGCTAATAAGAAGAAGTAAATTTAGTAACCGCAGAATTGAATCACGTTGCATGTTTTAACAACAGGAGCGAACTTGGTTCAAGTAAACGAGAAAGTAGGTTAGTTTAATGGCAAAGCAGCAGATGTCAAGCGCGAAGAAGGCGTCCGCCAAGAAGCGCGTTAAGAAAAACGTTGAACGCGGCCAGGCACACATTCAGTCTTCGTTTAACAACACGATTGTTACGCTGACTGATTTACAGGGCAATGCGCTGTCCTGGGCAAGTGCCGGTGGCCTTGGATTCAGAGGTTCAAAGAAATCTACTCCGTATGCAGCTTCCGTGGCTGCAGAGACTGCCGCAAAAGCAGCTATCATCCATGGTTTAAAGTCTGTTGACGTGATGGTGAAGGGTCCGGGTTCCGGGCGCGAAGCCGCAATCCGTGCGCTCTCTGCGTGTGGTATTGAGGTGACCAGCATTAAGGACGTGACCCCGGTTCCGCACAACGGATGCCGTCCGCCGAAGCGCAGAAGAGTATAATCAGGAGGTAGAAAAGTGGCAGTTAACAGAGTTCCTGTTCTTAAAAGATGCAGATCTCTCGGCCTGGAGCCCGGATTCCTCGGCATCGATAAAAGATCCAACAGAGAATTGAGAAGAGCAAACCGCAAGATGAGCGAGTACGGCTCTCAGCTTCGCGAGAAGCAGAAGGCAAAGTTCATCTACGGTGTGCTGGAGAAGCCGTTCCGCAATTACTTCGAGAAGGCGTCCCGCATGAGAGGACAGGTCGGTGAAAACCTGATGGTCCTTCTCGAGAGCAGACTGGACAATGTGATCTTTCCGCCTCGGCTGGGCAAGAACCAGAAGAGAGGCTCGTCAGATTGTCGGTCACAGACATGTTCTTGTGAACGGTAAGATTGTGAACATCCCGTCCTATCTGATCAAGGCAGGCGACACGATCGAGATCAAGGAGAGAGCAAAGTCTTCGGAGCGCTACAAGGAGGTCCTCGAGATGACTTCCGGCCGCATTGTCCCGGCTTGGCTCGAGTCCGACAAGGAGAACCTGAAGGGCGCAGTCAAGGCACTGCCGTCCCGTGAGGAGATTGACGTTCCGGTCGATGAACTGCAGATCGTTGAGTTGTACTCCAAGTAATAAGTCTACCGCTAGGGAGTCTCTGTTTGAGGGACTCCCTACGTGGGGCTTTTCGGAGTGTTTCAATGCGTGGCCAAAGATTTAAAGGAGGTATCATTCTTGTTCGAATTTCAGAAACCAAATATCGAGATTGCTGAGATCTCCGAAGACAAAACGTTTGGCCGTTTCATCTGCGAACCGCTTGAGAGAGGCTATGGTCTGACGCTCGGAAATTCCCTGCGCCGCATCATGCTCTCCTCCCTTCCGGGAACCGCGGTGAGCCAGGTGAAGATTGCCGGTGTGCTCCATGAGTTCTCTTCCATCCCCCAGGTCAAGGAGGATGTGACGGAGATTATCATGAACATCAAGAGCCTTGCAATCAAGAATAGCTCGACCTCCCAGGAACCGAAGATCGCCTACATTGATGTTGAAGGCGAGGGTGAGGTCACCGCTGCAGACATCCAGTGCGATGCTGACATTGAGATCCTCAATAAGAATCAGGTCATTGCGACCATTTCCGGCGGCAGCACGAAGTTCTCTGCAGAGCTCACGATCACAAACGGACGCGGCTACGTCAGCGCGGAGAAGAATAAGGCGCAGGGTGACCTGCCGATCGGCGTGATTGCGGTGGATTCCATCTACACGCCGGTAGAGCGCGTCAACATGCGCGTGGAAAACACCCGTGTCGGTCAGATGACGGACTACGACAAGCTCACGCTTGACGTGTTTACCGACGGCACGGCGGCGCCGGATGAGGCTGTAAGCCTCGCGGCGAAGGTGCTCTCGGAGCACCTGGGTCTCTTCGTGGATCTCTCGGAGAATGCTCGCAGAGTCGAGGTCATGTCCGAGAAGAAGAGCGACGAGAAGGAAAAAGTGCTTGAGATGAACATCGATGAGCTTGAGCTCTCGGTTCGTTCCTACAACTGTTTGAAGCGCGCGGGCATCAACACGGTCGAAGAGTTGATCAACAAGACGCCGGAAGACATGATGAAGGTGAGAAATCTCGGCAAGAAGTCGCTCGACGAAGTTCTGGAAAAGCTTGCGGATCTCAATTTGCAGCTGCGCCAGAGCGAAGAGATGGGCGAAGAGGAAGAAGAAATTCAGTAAAGACTGTCGGGCAAGACGGTGACAGTCTGTGAGTATGGTGCGGCTCCGATGAGTCCCGATATGGCACGGACCGCGCTCCCAAACGGAGGAGAAAACCAATGGCAAAGTACAGAAAGCTTGGACGCAAAACGGATGTGAGACTGGCTCTCCTGAGAAGTCAGGCGACGGCGCTCATCGCAAACGGCAAGATTGTGACGACCGAGGCGAGAGCAAAGGAAGTCAGAAAGATCGTCGAGCCCCTCATCGCACTTGCGGTGAAGGAGAAGGACAACTTTGAGACCGTGAGCGTCACGGCTAAAGTGCCGCGCAAGGATGCAAACGGCAAGCGCGTCAGAGAAGAGAAGGACGGCAAGAAGGTTGTTGTTTACGACACGGTCCAGAAGGAAATCAAGAAGGACAAGCCGTCCAGAATGAACGCAAGACGCCACATGCTCGCAAAGCTCTACGCAGTCGGCGAGTTCGATCCGAAGCACAAGAAGGTCGGCAAGAAGGTTGACCTGGTTGCGAAGCTCTTCGATGAGTACGGACCGAAGTATGAGAGCAGAAAGGGTGGTTACACCCGCATCGTGAAGATCGGCCTGAGAAAGGGCGACGCAGCGATGGAAGTGCTGCTCGAGCTGGTCTAAGCAGAGTGATGAGTCCCGTCCCGGGATACCGGGGCGGGGCTTTTTTATTTGCCCTGCACGCAAATATCTTGTATACTTACAATAGTGGGGTGCATTGTGCGTTTTGCATAGAAGAACAGAAGGAGGCGTAACATGAAGGCGAAGAAAGTACTTTTATCGGCGCTTGCACTGGCGTTGTTGTCGACAGCGCCCGCGACGGTCTCATGGGCCGCAAGCGGACAGAAAATCGGCAATGTGAGACTCAATGTGAAGAATCGTCTGGAGCCGGGCAGCAGCATAGGCCGTGACGGCGTGATACTCGGCGAGCCGGCAAAGGGCGAACTCGGCATCTGGGAGACCGCGGATGCTTATGATTTGGAGAGTGTGCGCGTGACCTCGGGCTTCGGTGAAAATCTCGCAATCGGCACCGAAATCGGCGTGGAGGCGGTGATACGCACGACGGGCGGCGGCAGGACCTTCTCGACGACACTCGGCGCGGGCGATGTACACCTCTCGGACAACAGTGTGACGATTACGGATGTGCGGCGCAGCAAGCAGCGACTCATTGTAAGTCTGCGTCTATCGGGCATCAAGGGAGAGTATGCGGAACCCGAGCAGGCGGAGTGGAAGTCCGGACAGACGGGCGTTGCAAGCTGGCGTGCCCCCTCGAATACAAGCGGCAGTTACGAAGTCGTGCTGCGGCGCGGAAACGAGGTCGTGAAACGCGCATTTGGTATCACGGGCGAGAGTTATAATTTTTATCCTTACATGACCAAGCCGGGACATTACAGTTTCCGCGTGCGCACCGAAGCGAAGGGCACGGGCAAGGCCTCCGGCTGGACCGAATCGGGCTCAATGCGCATCAGTGCGCAACAGGTTTCCGACGGGCGCGGTGCCGTCTGGGATAAAACAGGAGGTCCCGCGGGAGAGACGAACAATGTCGTAAAAGCCGGGTGGATTTTAAACGGCGACAGCTGGAGTTACCGCTATCCGGACGGCAGCTTTAAGAAGGACGGCTGGGAGCAGATTGAGGGCAAGTGGTATCTCTTCAGCTCCGAGGGCAAGATGCGCACCGGTTGGGCGCGCACCGTCTCCGGCTGGTACTATTTTGCCGAGAGCGGCGAGATGCTGACCGGCTGGCAGAATGTGAACGGTGTCATGTACTATCTGAATCCGGACGCAGATTCGCCGACCTACGGCAAAATGGCTGCGAATGAGCTCATCATGGACGGCAACAAGTTCTACTATGCGCTTGCGGACGGACAGCGCGCCAAGGGCTGGGTACAGCTCGGCGATCACTGGGGTTACTTCTACCCGGAGAGCGGCGAGATGGCACGCAATACGACCATAGACACCTTCTATGTGGATGCGAGCGGCGCTTGGAAGCGTTGAGCGGCATGTGAGACTCGAGCAAGGTGTGAGACATGAAAAAGGGGGAAGCGCCTCGGCGCTTCCCCTTTAAATTGCTTGACAAAAGTGATGATTGATTACCACTCGTGGACTTTAATCATGCGGCCGTCATCATCCACATCATAGTTCAGGACCTTGGTGTTCCTTGCGAGAGCACCTGTCTCCGGATAGAAGTAGTACCAGTCTCCGTTGATTTTGTCCCAGCCGGAATTTCTGACTCCCTTTTTAAAGTAGTAGAAATTGCCCTCTTTGTCTTGCACCCAGCCGGTGACGGACTTGCCGTCCTTACCGCTGATGGCGACGCCCTGCTCGGTCTGCGTGAGCGTATAGCTGTTTGCATCCAGAAGCTTGTGCGCAGCAAAGGCGGGAACTGCCTGTGATATGGAAAGGACCAGCGCGAACAGTAATGCAATCCGCAACCCTTTATGCTTCATGGTATTATCCTCCTTTCCCCTTTGTCTGCATCAATTATAGCAGATTTTATGCAGGAAAAAAGCGACTTAGGAGAGCTGTAAGCATATCGTAAGGAATTCTACCTTTTTGCCCGCAGAGCCTGTGTCCTATGCAGTATATAGGCTTTGTGGTATACTAAACGATATATGCCAAGTAGTGGGTGGCAGTCAAAATTTTGAGGCCGGAGGTCAAAATGCGGATTAAAGTCAGCAACTACATTTCGAGAAATTGGTGGAGAGCGGCATTGTGCGCGGCTTCAGCGTGGTCGGCGGCGGTGCGATGCACTTAAACAATGCGCTGGGACACGAAGAGGGGCTCACGATTACCTACAACCATCATGAGCAGGCCTGTGCGATTGCGGCGGAGTGCTATGCGCGCATCAACAACAAGCCCGCTGTGGTCTGTGTGACCACAGGCCCCGGCGGCACGAATGCGCTGACCGGTGTGGTCGGCGCATGGCTTGACTCCATCCCGATGCTTGTGATCTCGGGCCAGATCCGAACGGACTGGACCGCGCGCATGTCGGGTGTACACATCCGGGCGCTCGGCGACCAGGAATTTGATATCTGCAAGTCGGTCGAGGCGATGACCAAGTACTGTGAGATGGTCACGGATCCGCTGCGCATTCGCTACTGTCTTGAGAAGGCGCTGTACCTCGCGGAGCACGGAAGACCGGGCCCGACCTGGCTTGACATCCCGCTCGATGTGCAGGGTGCCTTTGTGGAGACAGACGAGCTCCCGGGCTTCGATCCCGAGAATTACGAGGCGGGCGGCGACGGCTTTGCGGCCCCCTCTCTGCACAAAATTCCCGAGGACGAGGCGGGGAAGGGCGAGTATCGCGCCGCGCTGCCGAAGAAGGTGAGCCGGGAACTTGCGGCGGAAATCATTGCCCGCATTGCCGCGGCAAAGCGCCCGGTCTTCAACGCGGGCAACGGCATACGGATTGCGAACGCGCACGCGGAATTCCTCGCGGTCGCGCGAAAACTCGGCATTCCGGTCGTGGTCGGCTGGGATTCCGAGGACTGCCTCCCGAGCGACGACCCGCTCTACGCGGGACGCCCGGGCAACTTCGGCGATAGACCGGGTAACTTTGCGGTTCAGAACGCGGACCTGGTCTTCTCGGTGGGTTCTCGCCTCAGCGTGCGCCAGGTCGGCTTCCAGTCGAAGGCGTGGGCGCGCGAGGCCTTCACGATTGTGAACGACATCGACGCGGAGGAGCTGAAGAAGCCCACCATCCACGTCTCGCTTCCGGTTCATGCGGATGCAAAGGATCTCTTGACGGTCATGAACGAGCTGTTGGATGAAACGCAGACGCCGATATTCGGCGGCGGCGAGGGGCTCCGCGGCATGAGCTGGAGCGAGACCTGCAAGTACTGGGTGAAGCGCTATCCGGTCGTGCAGGAGAAGCACTTAGCGGTTCCGGCTTCGCGCCCGGCAAATGTCTATGCGCTGATTCATAAGCTCGGCGATGCGGTGAAGGAGAACACGATCACCGTGGTCGGAAACGGCTCCGCCTGCGTGGTCGGCGGCCATGCCTACCGGATTAAGAAGGGGCAGCGCTTCATCTCGAATTCCGCAATCGCTTCGATGGGCTACGATCTTCCGGCGGCCATCGGCGCGGCCAAGGCGAACGAGGATCGTGAGCGCTACGAGCGCGACATTGTCCTCCTGACCGGCGACGGCAGCATTATGATGAACCTGCAGGAGCTGCAGACCATCTCCGGCGCAAAGATGCCGATTAAAATTTTCCTCATCAACAACGACGGCTACCACTCGATTCGCCAGACCGAGCGCAACTTCTTCGGCGACCAGCCGTTAATCGGCATCGGCAGCGACAGCGGGGATCTCAGCTTCCCGTCCTTTGAGAAGATCGCGGCGGCGTTTGAGCTGCCCTATGTCGCGGCGCGGAATAACGATGAGATCGACGCGGCGTTGCAAAAGACCCTCGCGGCAGAAGGACCGATACTCTGCGAGATCTTCGTGGACACGGACCAGAACTTTGAGCCGAAATCCGGCGGAAAGCGCCTGCCGGACGGCAGCATGGTGAGCCCGCCGCTCGAGGAGTTGGTGCCCTTCCTGAGCGATGAGGAATTGGATGAGAATATGATCGTGCCGAGGTATCAGCCGTGAGAGTGCTCTTAAGCGGTGTGAGCAGTTTTTTGGGGCTCGCACTCGCAAAGGAGCTGCTCGACGCGGGACATGAAGTGTTTGCGCCGCTCCGGGTAAAGCCCGGACGGGCGGCGTTGCCGCTCGCGGGGAAGGGCTTTCATCTCTTCCCGGGCGATATGGAAGAGCGCTCTGTCCTCCGGCAGAACCTGGAGCGAGAACTGACGGCAGCGGAGGCGCTGCCGTTAGACCTTTGTTTCCACCTCGCCTGGGGCGGGGTGGGACAGCGCGGGCGCATGGACCGTGAAATCCAGGAGAGAAATATCGCGGCCTCGGAGGACATGCTAGCGCTCGCGGCGGAATTCGGCGCGAAGCGCTTTCTGTTTGCGGGCTCGCAGGCGGAGTACGGCGTCACGCTGGAGCGCGTGCGGCGCGGGGAGTTCCCGGACGGAGCGTATGATGAGACCGCGCCCTGCCGGCCGATTTCGGAGTACGGGCGCGCCAAACTCGCCTTTTCGGAGCGCGGACGGGAGATTGCGGCGCGTCTCGGCGCAGACTACCGCCATCTTCGCATCTTCTCGGTCTACGGGCCCGGGGATCACGAGACCGCGATTGTGCCGACGGCGGTCAGGGCGGCCGCGGCGGGGGAGGAAGCGCGCTTCGGTCCCTGCGAACAGCAGTGGAACTTTTTGGCACTCCAGGATGCCGTTCGTGCCCTTCGTCTGCTCGGCGAAGCCGAGGGACAAATGCAGGGCGAAATCTTCAATGTCGCAAGCCTCGACACGCGATCTCTTCGGTCTTTTGTCGAGGAGATATTTGAGACGGCGGGACAGCCCGCCGCGCTTGCGCACTTTGAGCCGCGGGAGACAGGGCCCGAGGGAACACCCTATCTCGCGCCGGACATTGCGAAATTACTGCGGAGTATAGACTGGAAGCCCGAAAGCAGCTTCGGCGCGGGCATCAAGGCTTTGCTCTCGGCCACCACGAACCGAGAGTAACGAGGGAGGAAACTGAGGTGAAGAGATGTATTGCCTGCGGTGCGCCGCTGTCTGCGGAGCCGCTGCTTACCATTGAGAACATGCCCGCCGCCGCGCAGCATCTGCCGCGCCCGGAGGATGCTGCGACCGAGCGCGGGGTCACACTCAGGCTATGCGCCTGCACGGGTTGCGGGCTCACCCAGCTCGACAGCGAGCCGGTTTCCTACTACCGCGATGTGATACGTTCCGGCGGCTATTCGGAGACCATGGATAAGCTTCGCCGCGCGCAGTACGACGCCTGGATTCCTGCCTTTCACTTAGAGGGAAAGAAGATACTGGAAGCGGGCTGCGGACAGGGCGAGTTTCTTTCCATCCTCGCGGCGTATCCGGTCAAAGCCTACGGGATGGAGCACTTTCACGAGCTTGTGGTAAAGGCGCGCGAAAAGGGCCTCACGGTCGCGGAGGAATATCCGGAGCGGGAGGATCAGCTTTTTGAAAACGGCCCCTTTGACGGCTTTACCTCGTTTAACTTCTCGAGCACCAGCCAGACCCGGCGGCCTATCTTCGCGCGATTGCAAACAATCTGACGGCGGGCGGCGCAGGTCTCGTGACGGTGCCGAGCTTTGAGTACATTCTCGAAGAGAACAGCTTCTACGAGTTCATTCCGGACCATCTCTCCTACTTCACCGAGGATAGCCTAAGTTCGCTTATGAACCGCTGCGGCTTTGACGTCCTAAAAAAAGAACGCGTGAACCGCGATACGATTTCGATCTGGGTGAAAAAGAAGGCGAGACCCGAGGTCTCGGGGCTCATTGAGAAGCAAAAGAGCATTGCGCGGGATATCACGGGCCTTGTGGATGAGGCTGCGGCGCGCGGGAAGGTCGCAATCTGGGGCGCTTCGCACCAGGGCTTTTCGATCGCGGCTTCCCTCGGACTCGGCGATAAAATCTGCTACATCATCGACTCTGCGCCCTTTAAGCAGGGGCACATCGCCCCCGCGTCGCATATTCCGATTGTTTCGCCGGAGACGGCGATGCGGGATCCGGCGAGCTGCATCCTGATCGTCGCGCCGGGCTATACCGAGGAAATCGCGGCGCGCATTCGTGAGAACTTCCCGGCGGGAACCGAGATTTGGACGCTTCGGAGCGATGTACCCGAGCGGCTCACAGACAGGAGAGATGCATGAAAGCCTTTGTGTTACAGGCGCCGGGACGCGCGCTGCTGATTGACGATGCGCCGCGCGCCGTCTTGGAGGAACCCTACGGCGCTGTTTTGGAGCCGGTGGTAGTGTCCCCCTGCAGTTCGGACGTCAACACGGTCTACGGGAGCGGTTCCAAAAAGCCGGACAATCTCATCCTGGGACATGAGTGCATTGCGCGGGTCAAAGCGGTCGCAAGCCGTGTGCGGGACTTTCAGGTCGGCGATTTGGTCGCGGTGCCGGCCATTACGCCGGACTGGCGCAATGTCGAAATTCAGGAGGGGAACGACCGCCATGCGGGGCGTCCCTTCTCGGGCAATGCGCTGGGCCGAAGCATACCCGGCGTTTGCCGAGGAATTTGCGATTGCGGATGCCGATACGACCCTCGCAAAACTGCCGGAGGGCGTGAGTCTTGAGGACGCGCTGATGTGCGTCGATATGGCGACGACAGGCTTCACCGGCGTTGAGGCGGCGGAACTCAAATTCGGCGATACGGTCGCGGTGCTCGGCATCGGCGCGGTGGGGCTCATGGCCGTGCAGGGTGCAGCGCTTCAGGGAGCCGCCGAAATTTATGCGGTCGGCACGCGGGAAATCAGCGTGCGGCGCGCCCTGGAATTCGGCGCGACGGAAGTGCTGAGTTATAAGGACGGCGATATCCGGGAACAGATTCTTGCGAGAACCGGCGGACGGGGCGCGGATGCGGTCTTTGTCTGCGGCGGCAACGACGATACCTTCCGGGAGGCTGTCGACATGGTGCGCTACGGCATAGGCCGCGTCGTGAACTTAAAGCACTATCCGGGAGACGGCGACATCGGGATTCCGAAGTTTTCCGGCGGCAGAGGCATGGCGGGAAAGACCGTTCACCTCGAGCTCTGCAAGGGCGGAAGGGCGCGTATGGAGCGGCTTCTGCGCCTCGTGAAGGCCGGAAGGATACAGCCCGGGCGCATGGTCACGCATAAGCTCGAGGGCTTTCCGGCACTTGCGGAAGGACTCGAACTCATGCGGCAAAAACCGCAGGATTTAATCAAGGTGATGGTGCGCCTTTCGCCGGGAGGAGAGGAAAAGCAGGCATGAAAAAAATCAGCGTTGTGATTCCCTGCTATAACGAAGAAGAAAATGTAGGGCCGATGGCGGAAACGCTGGTGGGCCTCTTTCGGCATGAGCTCGCAGCCTATGACTACGAGCTCATCTTCATTGACAACGATTCGCAGGACAGAACCAGAGAGTATCTCCGCGCGCTCTGCGCGGAGAACCATAAAATCAAGGCAATTTTTAACGCCAAACTTCGGACAGTTCAACTCGCCCTACTACGGAATGCTTCAGTCGACAGGCGATGCGACGGTACTCATGGCGGCGGACTTCCAGGACCCGCCGGAAATGCTGATCAAGTATGCGGCGGCCTGGGAAGAGGGCTATAAAATCGCAATCGGCATCAAGACCCACAGCGCGGAGAATCCGCTCATGTACCACCTCCGCTCGCTCTACTACAAGTGGATACGGAAGCTCTCCGAGGTGGATCAGATTGAGCACTTCACGGGCTTCGGTCTCTACGACAAGAGCTTTATTCAGGTGCTCCGGGATCTGGATGACCCGACGCCCTTTCTCCGCGGCATTGTCGCGGAACTCGGCTATCGCCGGAAGGAAATCCCCTACGATCAGCCGAAGCGCCGCGCGGGCAAGACGAGCAACAATCTCTATAAGCTCTACGACGCGGCCATGCTCTCGGTGACTTCCTATACGAAGTTCGGGCTGCGCCTTGCGACTTTCATCGGCGGCATTACCCTGGTGCTGAGCGTCGTGATTGCGCTCATCTACCTCGTGATGAAGCTCCTCTACTGGGATCGCTTCCAGGCGGGCTTGACACCGCTCTTAATCGGCATGCTCTTTCTCGGCGCGGTGCAGATTTTCTTCATCGGCATGGTCGGGGAATATGTGTTGACCATCAACCAGCGCGTCATGAAGCGCCCGCTGGTGGTCGAGGCAGAGCGACTTAATTTTGACAGCGAGGACGCGGAGGAGACGCGATGAAGTACAGAGTCGACGTGGTGCGCATTCGGGAAAACTATATTACCCTAAACGGCTGGGCCATCGGGCGAAACCCGGGGAGCGAGGCGACGTTTTCGGTCGAAGATGAGGCACACCGCCCTCTGCCGTTTAAGCTGGTGCGGACACGCCGGGACGATGTGAGCCAGATTTATTATCACAGAGCTTCGGAAAAAGAATACGGTTTTGACATCCGCTTCCCCTACGAGCGCGGCAAAAACTACTATCTCGTCATTTCCGTCGAGGGGCATAAGGCGCGCATCAAGTACAACGAAGAGTTGATTGCGAAGCGCTCTTCGGTTGCGCATAAGCGCATGGAGAAAATCAAGGATCTCTGCAATATGGAGACCGTGCGCGTGGCCTTTGACTATTTCAAAAAGCACGGGCTAAAAAAGCTCTTTTTGAAGTCCAAAAACAAATTGCAGGGCATAGACTCGGATTACGAGTATGCCGAGTGGTACGAGAAGACCCGCCCCACGGAGGCAGAGCTACAGCGCCAGCGGGAAACGGTCTTTGACAGTACGGCGCCTCTCTTTTCGATTGTGATTCCGCTCTTTGAGACGCCGGAGGTCTATTTGAAGGCGCTTCTCGACTCCCTGCTCGCGCAGACCTACGCGAAGTTTGAAGTCTGTCTTGCGGACGGCAGTCGCCCCGGGAAGGACACGGAGGCGGTGCTTCGGGACTATGCGGCGCGCGATCAAAGAATCCGCTATACGGTGCTCGGCGAGAACCGGGGCATCGCGGGCAATACGAATGCGGCGCTTGCCCTCGCGGAGGGCGATTTTGTGGTGCTCTGCGACCACGACGATATTCTGCCGCCCGAGGCCCTCTTCTCCTTTGCCGAGGCCATCGTGAAAGAGCCGGAAACCGACTGCCTCTATTCCGACGAGGACAAACTCGACATGGACGGCGGCTCTCTCTTTGACCCGCATTTTAAGCCGGACTTTAACCCGGATCTGCTCGGCTCCGTCAACTATATCTGCCATCTCTTTGCGGTGCGGAAGAGCCTTCTCGACACAGTCGGGCAGTTTGACGCGGCCTATGACGGCGCCCAGGACTATGACTTTATCTTCCGCGTGACCGAGAAAGCGCGGCACATAGTCCATGTCCCGAAGGTGCTCTATCACTGGCGCTGTCACATGAACTCGACGGCCTCGAACCCGGAGAGTAAGCTTTACGCCTTCGAGGCGGGGGCAAGGGCAATCCGCGCGCACTACGAGCGCGTCTATCCGGAATGCAAGATCAAAGAAGTCAAAAAGGGTGTGGACTACGGCATTTACCACACGATTTTCGAACTCACGGAGGAGCCCTTGGTCTCGGTGATTATTCCGAACAAGGATCACCGCGAGGACCTCGACAAAGCCGTGCGATCCCTCCTCGAGAAGGGAACGTACAAGAACCTGGAGTTCATTGTCGTTGAGAACAATTCGACCGATCCCGAGACCTTTGCCTATTATGAGGCGATTCAGAAGGAGTTGCCGCAGGTCAAGGTTGTTTACTACGAGGGCGGCTTTAATTTCTCGAAGATCAATAATTTCGGCGTCCGCTATGCAAAGGGCGAGTATCTGCTCTTTTTGAATAACGATGTGGAGCTCATTAACCCGGACACGATGCGGGAACTGCTCGGCTACGGGATGCGGCGGGATGTCGGCGCGGTCGGCTGCCGCCTCCTTTACGAGGACGATACGATACAGCATGCGGGCGTGGTCATCGGTTTCGGCGGCATTGCGGGGCACACCTTCATCGGCCTCCACGAAGTGCAGAACAGCTACTTCCACCGCGCGCTGACCGCCCAGGACTACTCGGCGGTGACGGCGGCCTGCCTGCTGACCAAGAAGGAGCTTTTCCGCTCGGTGGGCGGCTTCACGGAGGAACTTGCGGTCGCGTTTAACGACATTGACTACTGCCTCAAGCTGAGAGCGGCCGGAAAGCTGGTGGTCTATAATCCCTACGCGCTGCTGCACCACTACGAGTCGAAGTCGCGCGGGCTCGAGGACACGCCGGAAAAGGTGGAGCGCTTTAACCGCGAGGTGGCGCGCTTTATGAAGCGCTGGCCCGAAATTCTGGAGCAGGGGGACCCCTACTACAACCCCAATCTGACACTCCGGAAGTCGAATTTTGCGCTCCGGGATCTCGACAAGGAGAAAATAGGCGAGCCCTATCACATGCCCGGCATCGAAAAATATTTGCGCGAACTGGAGGAAGAGGCGTGAGAGCGGAACAATGGGAGCGCGAGGATGCGCGCGTCACGGTCGTCATCCCGAATTACAACGGAATGAAGTATCTGCCGCAGTGCATTGCGGCGCTGAAGCGTCAGACAGAGCAAGATTTTTCCCTCCTCGTCATGGAAAACGGCTCCTCGGACGGGAGTGCGGAATGGCTCAGGGAAGAGGGGATTCCGACCATATTCAGCGAGGAAAATCTGGGCTTTGCGGGCGGCGTGAACCGCGCGGTCCGGGAGGTAAGAACGCCCTATGTGCTGCTCTTAAACAACGACACCGAGGTATTTCCGGACTTTGTGCGGTCCCTCGAAGCGAGTATTTCGCGGCACGAGCGCATCTTCTCGGTCAGTGCGATGATGATACGCACGCAGAACCATGATGAAATCGACGACGCCGGTGATTTGGTCTCCCTGCCGGGCTGGGCTTTTCAGCGCGGCACCATGGAGCCTGTGCGGCCTATGAGAAAGAGGCCGAGGTCTTCTCCGCCTGCGGGGGCGCGGCCGTTTACCGGACGGATTTGTACCGGGCGCTCGGCGGGCTCGATGAGAGCTACTTTGCCTATTTGGAAGATATAGACCTCGGGTGGCGGGCGAAACTTGCGGGCTATCGGAACCTCTACTGTCCGGCGGCCAAGGTGTATCACTTCGGCTCCGCGACCAGCGGCTCGAAGTACAATGCGTTTAAGGTGCGGCTCTCCGCGCGAAACCACATCTTTACGATGGTCAAGAACCAGCCGCTCTGGCAGCTCATCTGGAACCTGCCCTTCTTACTCGGCGGCATTGCCGTTAAGGCGGCCTTCTTTGCGAAGAAGGGGCTGATTTCCGATTATCTGCGTGGACTTACCGAGGGACTTAAGGCGCTCCCGGAGCGGGATAAGACGGATTTCTCGAAGATTCCGACTTCCCGCATTCTCGCAATCGAGTGGGAACTGTTGCTCGGAACACTCGCGTATCTCAACCACTATGTCTCACGGGCGATGAAAAAGGAAGCTGGAAAATCGGCCCCCAATCCAGTATAATTTCCCTATGGTAAAAGACTTCCAAAAACAATTTAATCGACTGCACATCCTCTTGGATGCCTTGGTCATCGGCGGATCCTATTTTCTCGCTTGGTATATTTTGTTTGGTCTCTACCACGAGAAGGTCGGGCGGCTCAGCTTTGCCATCTATATGCGGGCGCTCATCCTCATTGTCCCGCTTTACCTCCTCCTGAATGCGCTCTTCGGGCTGTATGCGCCGAAGCGGACCAGGGGGCGGCGGGCAGAGTTTGCCGGAATCCTAAAGGTCAATACGATAGGCCTTTTGCTCTTCACGCTGGTGCTGTATCTCGGCTCCAAAAATATGGTGCTCTATCATTTCTCGCGGCGACTGGTCGTTGTGTTCTACCTGACCTGCGTGGTTTGGATGACCATAGAGCGCAATGTGATACGCGGCTTTTTGCGCCGCATGCGCCGCCTCGGCTTTAACCAGAAGAATATACTCCTGGTCGGCTACGGCGAAGCGGCGAAGGGCTACATAGACCGCATTTTGACCAATGCGGAGTGGGGCTATCAGATTAACGGCATACTCGATGACAAGCAGCCGCAGGGTTACAGCTATCACGGAATACGCGTCATCGGCGCGGTGAATGAACTGCGATCGCTGCTCGAGCGGAATGCCTTGGATGAGATTGCGATTACCCTGCCGCTTTCCCAGTATGAGAAATTACAGGGCATCGTGAGCATCTGCGAAAAATCCGGCGTGCACACCAAGTTCATTCCGGATTACTACGGCGTCATTCCGACCATCCCCTATATGGAAGATGTGGCCGGCATGCCTGTCATCAATATTCGCCATGTGCCGCTGACCGAGTTTTACAATGCGGCGGCAAAGCGCCTGGTCGACATTGTCGGCGGCATTGTCGGGCTGATTGTTTTCTCGCCGATTATGCTGCTTGCGGCAATTTTGGTGAAGATTTCAAGCCCGGGCCCCATTATTTTCAAACAGGAGCGTGTGGGACTGCACCAGAAAAAATTTTGGATGTATAAGTTCCGCTCCATGCGCATGCAGGTCGATGCGGAGGAAAAGAAGGGCTGGACGGTCAAGGCAGACCCGCGTGTCACCTGGATCGGACGCATTCTTCGAAAAACAAGTCTTGACGAGACGCCACAATTCTTTAATATTGTGCGGGGAGATATGAGTCTGGTCGGTCCGAGACCGGAGAGACCTTACTTCGTTGAGAAATTCAAAGAAGAGATTCCGCACTATATGATCAAGCACCAGGTGAGACCCGGCCTCACGGGCTGGGCGCAGGTCAACGGACTGCGCGGCGACACCTCAATCGAGAGACGCATTGAACACGATCTCTATTACATTGAGAATTGGACGCTGGGCTTTGATTTTAAAATCATTTTGCTCACCTTGATCCGCGGGTTCATCAACAAAAACGCTTATTGACACAGGAGATTTTATGGAAAACGAGATGCAGGAGCCGCAGAGAGGCAGAAGCCGAAAGAAAGTAATCGCGGCAGTTGCGGAGAAAAAAAGCCGATGAGTGCAAAGGCAGTTAAACGGCGGCGCTTCATCATTATGGCGGTGCTGGAAGTTCTGGTACTGACAGCCATTTTTTTGCCTACGCCTATCTCCTGAAGCAGTACTCCAAAAATACAGCGGCCGGTGTTTGAGGTAAAGAACGTCGAGAACACGGTGCTCACGACGGATGACATCGCAAAGATGAAGGGCTACTGGAACATTGCAGCCTTCGGTGTCGACTCGCGTGACTCCTCGGTGGGACGCGGCAACAATGCGGACGTTATCATGGTGGTGAGCATTAACCGCGAGAACGGCGAAATCCGCATTGCGAGTGTGTTCCGCGATTCGTATCTGAGTCTCGCGAACGGCAATTACAATAAGATTAACCAGGCCTATGCGGTCGGCGGTCCGGAGCTCGCGGTCAAGGCATTGAACCAGAACCTGGACCTCAACATCACCGACTATGTGACCTTCAACTGGAAGGCGGTTGCGACCGGCATTAATATTTTGGGCGGTGTCGACATCGACCTCAGCCAGCCGGAGTTTAAGTACATCAACTCCTACATCACCGAGACGGTCAAAGGCACCAAGATCGGTTCGGTGCAGCTGACGCATGCGGGCATGAATCACCTGGACGGCATTCAGGCAGTCGCTTACGCGCGTCTCCGCTACATGGACAACGACTACACGAGAACGGAGCGGCAGCGCCGCGTTCTGGAGCTCTGTGTGGAGAAGGCAAAGCAGGCCGATTCCGGTACGCTCTCGGACCTCGCGGGCAATATGCTCTCGATGGTCGCGACGAGCCTTACCTGGGAGGATGGCATGAATCTCGCGATGAATGTCAAGAAGTACAAAATCGTGGATACCATCGGTTTCCCGATGGATCGCCGTGAGATCAACATGAGCTTTAAGGGTGCCTGCGTCATTCCGAACACGCTCGAGAAAAATGTCAAGGATCTTCACACCTTCTTCTTCGGCGGTGAGGAGTACTCGGTTTCCAAGCAGGTCAAGGAGATCGACAATCACATTGCTTCGGACATTGCGCGCTATCGCGGCCGCTCCGAGGAGAGAAAATACAAGGAGAAGATGCGTCAGTACAGCGAGGAGAACGAGACTTCTTCCTCGAAAAAACGCAGCACGACCGAGGAAGAGACCAAGCGGAGCCGCAGCGATTCGGAGGGCGGCACGAAGAGCACGCGCGAGAGCGGCGAGTCCCGTGAGAGCGAGTCGGGCAGCGCCGAGTCGACGGATTCCCGCGGCAATGTAGTCCCGAGCTCCGGTGCTAAGAGCAGCAGCTCGGCCCGGGAGAGTTCTTCCGCAGCCGAGAGTTCGAATGCGGCGGAAAGCAGCTCGGCACGAGAGAGCAGTTCGGCGCGCGAGAGCAGCTCGGCGGCGGAGAGCAGCAGTCAGCTCCAAACGCGCGCGGCGACCGCGGCACCCGAGCCCTCGGAGACCAACGGTCCCGCCCTGAACGAAGAATAAACGAAGGAAATGAAAGAGAAGAACTGTCATGCCGGATAGCAACGGGCCGGCCGGACAGTTCTTTTTTATATGACGGCAGGGGAGAAATCGCTTCATTGTTCACACTTTGCTCGGCATCTCAACACAATTCGTTCACAGCTTTTTTCTATACTGATAACAACAAAACAAAGTAAGAAAGAAAGCGAGGCAATCAGCATGTACGAGTCGAATGATACCTACAGCAATTTCAATAATTTCCCCTATGACAGCAGCGCGAAGCAGAGCGCAGATCCTTATAACACGGTTTCGGATGAGACATACTACAGTGCGGGCGGCGGCACGGGAACTCCCGAGGAGCCGAAAAAGGGCAGCGGTCTCGCAAAGAAACTCGGCACGGCGGCAGCCTGTGCGCTGGTCTTCGGCGCCGTGGCGGGAGTCACGATGGGCACGGTGAGCCGTGCGGTCATGCCGAAGCAGGCAGCGGCGGCGGAAAGCAGTGTTGCGGCCGAGATGGTTCCGAGCGTCACGAAGACGGCGACTAAGGAGGTTGCCGCGAGCAGCGCAGCCGGCAGCAGCGAGGGGGCCACCCTCGATGTCTCGGCCATTGTCGAAAAGGCTATGCCCTCGGTTGTGGCCATCGATGTAAAGGGCGAACAGAAGGTGAGTGACATCTTCGGCAGAACGGCTTCCTACCAGACCTCGGGCGCGGGCTCCGGCATCATCATCGGCGAGAACGAAGAGGAGTATCTGATTGTCACGAACAACCACGTGATCGAGAATACGACGAGCGTCAAGGTGCAGTTCATCGACGGAAAGAGTGTGGATGCGGAGATGAAGGGGACCGATGCCGGCAAAGACGTTGCGGTCATTGCGGTCAAAAAGTCGGATGTGCCGGAGGAGACCAAGTCGAAGATAGCGATTGCCGAAATCGGCAGTTCGGATGATCTGAAGGTGGGACAGGGCGTTGTGGCCATCGGCAATGCGCTCGGCTACGGCCAGTCCGTTACGGTCGGTTATGTCAGCGCCAAGGGACGCAGCATCACCGCGCAGGATAGCTCGACCGGTGAGAGCACGACGGTTGAAAATCTCTTGCAGACCGACGCCGCGATTAACCCCGGCAACTCGGGCGGCGCACTTCTCAATATGCAGGGACAGGTGATCGGCATCAACGAGTCGAAGAGCGTGGATACCAAGGTCGAAGGCATGGGCTATGCTATCCCGATTTCCAGCGTGACCGAGCTCATCAATACGCTCTCTCTCCAGAAGACAAGGGGCACAGTCGATGAGGCGAATCGCGGCTATATCGGTTTCCGGGGCCAGAACGTGGACAATGAGGCGGCGAAAAAGTTCAACATGCCGGTCGGCATCTTTGTATACAAGATATTGGACGGCGGCGCGGCGGCAGAGTCCGAGCTGCAGGAGAACGATATCATAACCAAGTTCGAGGGACAGAGTGTCTCCTCGATCGAGGAACTCAAAGATAAGTTAACCCGCTACGAGCAGGGCGAGACAGTGACCCTAACGGTCAAGCGCCCGGGCAACAAGGGCTACGAGGAGAAGGAAATCAGCATTACGCTGAAGGGCCAGAGCAGTCTGAAGCGCACAAGCGCAGATGACAAGGCAGAGAGCCGGGATAAGGAGGCGGAATCACAGGAAAGCTTACCGAAGGGCATTATTCCGGAGAACGGTGATGACAGCGAGGAAGGCAGCCTATTCCCCTTCTTCGGTCAGTAAAACGTAAGCGCTGCCAAAGTGCCGGATGGCACTCCGGAGCCGCGGAAAGAAGCAGTACAGCGTTTCGAGCAAAGAGCAAGACCCCGGGTCTTCCCAGAAAGGCGGAAGAACCGGGGTCTTGTTGTTGTGGTTGTCGTGTTCTGCCGTGTGCAAAACGGCGGCTTAGGAGATACGGGTGCCCGCCTTGCCGCGGAGTGCCTGTCGCGCCTTTGCGAGGCTTGTGATGACAGCGGAGCGGTTCTTGCCGGCGCTCACAAAGTCGACCGCTGCCTTGACCTTCGGAAGCATGCTCTTGAATTCAAACTGTCCTGCCTCCATGTAGGCCTTGGCATCGTCAATGCTCATCTCGGAGATGGCTTCCTCTGCCGGGGTGCCGAAGTTCAGGGTCACATTGTCAACGGCGGTTAAGATGAGGAGCACATCCGCATCCACTTCCCTTGCGAGGAGGCCGGAAGTCAGATCCTTCTCGATGACGGCACTGGCGCCGCGGAGCACCGTGCCCTGTTCGAGCACCGGGACACCGCCGCCGCCGCAGCAGATGACCACCTGGTCTGCGTCGAGGAGCGCCTTAATCGCATCGATCTCAACAATGGCGACCGGATTCGGCGCGGGGACGATACGCTGATAACCCTTGCCGGGGACTTCAACCGTGTGGTTACCCTTGGCCTCCTCGGCCTCGGCCTCTTCCTTCGACATGAAGCGACCTATGGTTTTTAAGGGCTGATAGAAGGCCTCGTCGTAGGGGTCCACCGTGACCTCGGTCATGATGGTCGAAACGCACTTATAAATGCCGCGGGAAAGGAGCTCCGAGCGGAGTCCGTTCTGCAGGTCGTAGCCGATGTAGCCCTGGCTCATGGCCGAGCAGACCGAGAGCGGCGAAGGGGTGTAGCCCTCGTGGCGCGCCGCAAACTCGGAGAGTGCGCCGTGAATCATGCCGACCTGAGGCGCGTTTGAGTGGGTCACGGCGACCTGCCAACCCTCTTCGACAAAATCCGCGATGATAGGCGCGGTCTCCGCAACGGCCGCTTTTTGCTCCGGCAGATTGGTGCCGAGATCCTTGTGGCCGAGAGAGAGCACCAGACGCTTTTTAGACATGAGAGACCTCCTAATTCAGCTGATATGCGTGAAAAATCATGATAAAATTATAAGTTCAGAGGGACAAAAAGCAACCGCGGGGAGGGAGACAGAACAGATGGAAGGCAAAAAGAGGCGTATATTGATGGTGAACCTGCCCTATTCGGGTCACACGAACCCCTCGCTCGGCCTGGTGCGCTGCCTCGTCGCGGCGGGACACGAGGTGGACTATGTGCAGGCGGAGGGTTTTCGCGCCCGGGTGGAGGCGAGCGGCGCGCGTTTTGTGCCCTACGACGCGCCGCCGCACAGCTGTGTTTCGGCGTTGAACGAAGTGCTGAACTGGGGCGCGGCATATCGGACCGTGCGGCGTATCGGCGCGAACTACGACTGCCTGATTTATGAGCTGCTCTTCTTTCCGGGAAAGGCGCTCGCGGCGGAACTCGGCATCCCCTCGTATCGCTTGATTTCCACCTTCGCGCTGAACCGGAACTTGCTCCGCGTGCTCGGGCAAACCGGCGGCCCTTATTTGACGGCGCTGTTTCGCTCGGAGCGGCTCTGCACGGCGCTTAGCAGCCTCTTTCTCCCGAAGTTTTCGCTGCGGGAAAATAATCTCGCGGAAGCCTTGGTGAGCGAAGCGCCGCCGCATAATTTTATCTACACCCTGCGGGACTTTCAGCCGGAGGAAGCGTGTTTTCCGGAGACAAAGTACCACTTTGTGGGCCCCGCGGTCGAAGACAGGGCGGAAGAGCCCTTCTCTTTTGGGGAGAGCGGAAATCCGATGGTATACATTTCCTTCGGAACCCTGATGCATGCGGACAAGCGTTTCTGGAAGAAGCTGATTGCGGCCTTCGCAGGGAAGCGGGTCGAAGTGATATGCGCGGTCGGCAGCGAAAAGCTTGTGTGCTCGCTCGGGGACTTGCCGCAAAACGTTCGGGTTTATGCCCGGGTACCGCAGCTCACAGTATTGCGCCGCGCCTCTCTTTTCGTGACCCACGGCGGGATGAACAGTGTGAACGAGGCACTTTACTACGGGGTCCCGATGATTGTGATTCCCTTCGGTCTGGACCAGCCTCTCGTGGGGCGAGAGCTTGCGCGCCGTAAGCTGGGGCGCGTCATCGCGCCGCGGGGAACTCACAGCCGCGCGGCTTTGGCGCACGGCGAAGGACTTACGCAGGGACCCCGAAGCCCGGGAAGCGCGGATTGAAATGCAACGCAAAGCGCAGGCGAGCGGCGGCAACCTTGAGGCGGCAAAATGTATTTTGGAAGATTTGGCAGCCCGGGAAGCGGGAAGGAGGGCGGAATGAACGGCAGCCCGGAGAGGAGTAAGCGGAGCGGCATTGCGGATCTGCTCGCGGTGTTTTTCCTGCCGCTCGCCGGAAATATATTGGCCTCTTTGCTGCTGCAACTTGTTCCCGGCGCGGAGACAGCGCTTCGCTTCAATGCGCTCTGTCAGGGCTGTCTTCTCCTCTTTGCGTTTGTCTGGTACCGGCAGGGCGGCGGAAGCGCTGCGCGGGAAAAAAGGCGCTTTCCGCTGTTCGAGTTTGCGGGGACGCTCATCCTCTACCTCCTGCTGCTGTTTCTGCTTTTAAGAAGCGGGTATGCGGCTTCGGACCGCAACTATCAGACCGCGCTTCGAAGTCTCGGCGGAGACGGCGAGCGGGCCGCGCTGATTTTCTATGCGCTCTGCGGCGCGGCCGCCGAGGAACTCTTGTTCCGCGGCATTTTGGAGCGCGGCCTCGCGGTCTTTTTGAAGCGCCGTTGGCTGATCGCCTGCATCGCTGCGCTTTTGTTCGCGCTCTACCACGGCAATATCACCCAGGGGATACTGGCCTTTTTGTTGGGCCTCGTCTTTTCCGAGCTCACGGCGCGCGGCGGACTCCGGGCCGCGCTCGCGGCGCACCTCGGCATCAATCTCATTGCCCTCATCGCCTAGACTGGAAAAATAAGCGGAAAGCGGGTAAAATGAAACAATGCGTTCGTTGCAATCCAAATCAAAGGAGGAAAGCATGAAGCTATTGAGTATTGCGGTGCCCTGTTACAACAGCGCCGCTTATATGGATCGTTGCATCCGCTCTCTCTTGCACGGCGGCGACGAGGTCGAAATTTTAATTGTCGACGACGGCTCGCAGAAGGACAACACCGGAGAAATCGCGGACCGCTACGAGCGGGAGTATCCGAATATCTGCCGCGCGCTGCACCAGGTGAACGGCGGACACGGTGCTGCGGTTATGACCGGTCTTAAAAACGCGAGCGGCGTCTTTTTCAAGGTGGTCGATTCCGATGACTGGGTCGATCCCGAGAGCTATGACAAGATTCTGTCTACTCTCCGCGACTTTACGGCAAAGAACACGCAGCTGGATCTTCTGATCAGCAACTTTGTCTACGAGAAGGAGGGCGCCGCACATAAGCGCGTCATGAACTACAGAAAGGTGCTGCCGCAGGAGAAGTTGATCGGTTGGGACGAGATCGGACACTTCCTGCCGGGCCAGTACATTCTCATGCACTCCGTCATCTACCGCACGGCCCTGCTCCGCGACTGCGGGCTCTCGCTCCCGGATCACACCTTCTATGTGGACAATATCTTTGTCTACCAGCCGCTGCCGAGTGTGAAGACGCTCTACTACCTCGATGTGAATTTCTACCGCTACTACATCGGCAGAGAAGATCAGTCGGTCAACGAGCAGGTCATGATAGGGCGAATCGACCAGCAGCTTCGCGTGACAAAACGCATGCTGGAGAGCTACGACCCCTACAAGATTCCGGCGAAGAAGTTAAGACGCTATATGATACTGTATCTCGAGATCATGATGACCATATGCTCGATACTCGCGATTAAGTCCGAGCTTCCCGAGAACCTCGAAAAGAAGAAGGAGATTTGGAAGTTTTTAAAGGAACTGAATCCGCGGCTCTACTTCCGCATCCGCTTCGGCTTCCTCGGACAGAGCATGAATCTTCCAGGCAAGGGCGGCAGAAAAATCAGCGTGGCGGGCTACAAAATCGCACAGAAGTTCTACGGCTTCAATTAAAGAAAAAACCGGATTCCGCGGGGAATCCGGTTTTTTTGTGCGCTTATTTTCTGTTTTTTTCGCTGAAGGCCTGATAAGAGCGTGCCGTTTTTTTCTTTCGGCGGAAGAAGCCGTCCGCGCCGGCGGGGACCAGGGCAGGCATCTCGCTCTGCTCATAAATGACGGCGTAGACAAAGTAGCCGAGTAAGAGAGCTCCGAGGACATCGAGCACCGAGTGCTGCTTTAAAAACACGGTAGAGAGGCAGATGGAAACCATCAGCAGAAGGGAAAGCCCCTGCACCAAGGGATGGCGGCGCAGCGTCTTGCTCCGCGCGACCGCCGCGTGGACCGCGAGCGCGTTGAAGACGTGAATGCTCGGGAACACATTGGTGGGGGTATCGGTGCGCTGAATCATCCAGACCAAATGCTCAAAGAAGCCGTTTGCGGGGTTCGCCGTGATGCGGAGGTCGGTGCCGTTCGGAAAGAGTGTGCAGATTAAGAGCGAACTCGTCATGCCGAGCGCCAAAAAGAGGCAGAGGTCCGCGGCCTCATCTTTATCCGCACGGCTGAAATAGACCAGCGCGGCGAAGATGTAGAGAAACCAGAGCAGGTAGGGGACAATGAACATCGGCAGGAAGGGAATCCACTCATCGACCTTTGTGTGCATGATGAGGTAATCCCCCGACACCGTCTGCTCCAAGTGGCGGAACCAGAAGATGTAGAAGACGGTATAGAGACAGATGACGGTGAAGAGATGTTCTCTCGCAAGAATATGGGCGGGAGAGTAATTCGTTTTGTTCTGATCCAAAGCGATCTCCTGTGTACATGTATTTGCATTGCGATAGCTTTTATTTTAGCATGGCGCAGGCAAACAAAGAAGTGACAAAGTGTACAGGATTTTTCAACGAAAACAAAAAAGCGCCCCGCGCGGGCGCTTTCATCGTAGCGGAAGGGAGATTCGAACTCTCGACACCACGGGTATGAACCGTGTGCTCTAGCCAACTGAGCTATTCCGCCGCATGTCTTTAGGACTTTGTTAGTATACGGGAAGATGCGCGGCCTGTCAACCGATATTTTAACACTTTTTTCGGAAATCGGACGCACGGGAAGCCCGCCTTTTCGGCAGGGTGCATTTTGTGCTATACTCAAACGGAACATATGGATTTGGCAAGGATGTATGGTGCCGCGAGAGCCGGTTACGGCAGAGAGCGAGGGCATTTCGATGCTGATCTTTTTGGTGAATCCGAATGCGGGCGGTGAGCGCGGATACCGCGTCTTTAAGAAATTGGAGCGGAGGCTGCTTCGCACGAAGACGGCCTATCAGGTCTATGTGACGGGCGGCCCCGGGGATGCGAGACAGCTTGCGGCGCGGCTTAGCACCGAGTATGAAGGGGAGAGCCTTACGCTGGTTGCGGTGGGCGGCGACGGCATGTTAAACGAAGTGCTGAACGGCGCCCGTCTCTCGGAGCGGCTTCGCTTCGGTTTTATACCGGTGGGACGCGATTCGGATTTTGCGCGCGGGCTGAAGCTTCCGCGGACGCCGCTCGGCTGTCTGAAGCGCATCCTATCGCCCCGCGAGGAGCGGGAGCTGGATTACGGGGTTGCGGAATTCGGGGGCGATGAGCCCTCGCATCACCGCTTTCTCGTGAGTTGCGGCATGGGCTTCGATGCGGAGTGGCTCGCAAAACTGTATGAGTTGGAGCAGCGCCGCGGGAGGCGTTCGCGCCTCATCTGGAGGGGCTTACGACTTCTGGTCGGTTTTCGCTCCCTGCTTCGCGCACACTGTACGCGGGGCTACTTTGAGACGGACAGCGGACAGCGGGTCGAATTCGGGCATCTCTTTTTGTTGAGCGCCCAACTCTATGCCACCGAAGCCGGCGGCATACGCCTCGCAAACAAGGTGCCGCCGACGGACGGGCTTCTGACAGTCGCAGTGCTGAATACGCACAGCCGCCTGCAGCAGGCAAGGCTTTTGCTCCTGCCGCGCCGAAAAGCGCCGGAATCCTATGCGGGGGTGCGCGTGTACCGCTGCCGGGAGTTTCGCCTCTTTCTCGATGAGGCGCTGCCGTTACATGCGGACGGCGAGGGACTGGGCGGCAGAAAGGAACTCACGCTGCGCTGTGTCAGGCGGCGAATACGCTTTCTCTGTTGATTGATGGAGGAGAAGAAATGAGAATCGGACAGGTTATGATGTACACCGCTTGGTCGCGGAGCGCCCGCTTATCCTCGGGGGCATTGAAATTCCCTACGAGAAGGGACTGCTCGGGCACAGCGATGCGGATGTACTCTTGCATGCGATTTCCGACGCGCTGCTCGGTGCGGCGGCGCTCGGCGATATCGGCGCGCATTTCCCGGACAGCGATCCGGCTTACCGGGGCGCGGACAGCGCGGAACTCCTTCGCGCGGTCGGGGATTTGATTCGCGCGGCGGGCTATGAAATCGGAAACATTGACAGCACGGTGGTCTGCCAGGCGCCGAAACTCGCGCCGCACATCGCTTCGATGCGGGCGCGGATTGCGGAGGTGCTCGCGCTCCCGGTGGGGGCTGTGAGCGTCAAGGCGAGCACCGAGGAACATATGGGCTTTACAGGCAGAGGAGAGGGCATAGCGGCGCACGCCGTTTGCCTTTTAACGGAGAGAACGAGATGAAAATTTACGATACGATGACACGTTTTAAGGAAGAGTTCCGGACCATTGAGCCGGGCAAGGTCAGAATGTATGTCTGCGGTCCGACGGTATACAATCTGATTCACATCGGCAACGCGCGTCCCATGATCTTTTTTGACACGGTGCGCCGCTATCTCGAGTACAAGGGCTATGAGGTGAACTTTGTCTCGAATTTCACCGACGTGGATGACAAGATCATCAAGGCGGCGGTCGAAGAGGGCGTCGATGCCTCTGTGATCTCCGAGCGCTACATTGCGGAGTGCAAGAAGGACATGGCCGGCATGAATGTGCGTCCGGCGACCTACCACCCCCGCGCGACCCAGGAAATCGACGGGATGATTGCGATGATTCAGGATTTGATCGACAACGGTCACGCCTATGTCGCGGACGACGGCACGGTTTACTACCGCGTTAGCAGCTTTCCGGACTACGGTAAGCTCTCCCATAAGAATGTGGAGGAGAATCAGGCGGGCTTAAGAACCCTCAAGGTGCGCGGCGAGGAGGCAAAGGAAGATCCGAACGACTTCGTGCTCTGGAAGCCGAAGAAGGAAGGCGAGCCCTACTGGGAGTCGCCCTGGTGCGAGGGACGGCCGGGCTGGCACATTGAGTGCTCGGTCATGAGTAAGAAGTATCTCGGCGAGTCGATCGACATCCACGGCGGCGGTGAGGACCTGGTGTTCCCGCACCATGAGAACGAGATTGCGCAGTCCGAGGCGGTGAGCGGCAAGCAGTTTGTGCGCTACTGGATGCACAATGCCTTTCTGAACATCGACAACATCAAGATGTCCAAGTCGCTCGGCAACTTTAAGACGGTGCGGCAGATCAGCGAGGAGTACGATCTCCAGGTGCTCCGCTTCTTCATGCTCTCGGCGCACTACAGAAGTCCGCTGAACTTCTCGCGGGAGATGATGGACGGCGCAAAGGCGAGCCTGGACCGCATTTTGACCGCGACGGACCATCTTCGAGATTGCCTCGCCGCGGCTGCGGAGAGAGAGCTCACGGCCGAGGAAACGGCGGAGCTCGCGGCCTTCGATGCGTTGCGCGAGAAATTCGAGGCGGTCATGGACGATGACTTCAACACGGCCGATGCAATCAGCGCGGTTTTCGAGATGGTGAAGCGCGCCAACATAACGGTCACGAAGGAGAGTGCGGCCGCTTACATCCGCCGCGTGAAAGAGCTTTTGGAAAAGCTGCTTGAGGTGCTCGGCATTCACGCGGAGCGGAAGGAAGAGAGTCTGGATGCCCGCGTCGAGGCGCTGATCGAGGAGCGTCAGACCGCGCGCAAGGAGAAGAACTATGCGCGGGCCGATGAGATTCGCGCGGAGCTCACGGCGATGGGAATTTTGCTTGAGGACACCAAAGAGGGCGTCAAGTGGAAGAGAGCGTAAAGCAGGCGGCACAGTACTCGCCGCTGGTGCTCGCCTACCTCGGCGATGCGGTCTATGAACTCTACATTCGGGAGCGCATTGTCGCGGGGGGCAACCAGCCGGTGAACCGCATGCACGGCAAGGCGGTGCACTTTGTGAAGGCGGAGACCCAGGCAAAGCTCCTGCGCTATCTGGAACCGGAGCTCACGGAGGCGGAGAGCGGCATTCTTCGCCGCGGACGCAATGCCCATGCGAATACGATGGCAAAGAATGCGAGCATGATAGACTACCGCCGCGCAACCGCGTTTGAGGCGCTGGTCGGCTATTGGAAGCTCAGCGGGCAGGAGGAGCGCTTCCGGGCGCTGCTCACCGCGGCGCTCGCGGCACTCGAGGAAGAGGAGAGACAGGCGCATGAACGAAAACGCAATTGAGGGGCGCAATGCCGTTATGGAGGCATTTCGCGCGGGAAAGACGGTCGACAAGCTCTATGTGCAGGAGGGCTTAAAGGACGGTCCGATTTTGAGCATCGTGCGAGAGGCAAAAAAGCAGGGCAGCCGCATACTCTACTCGGACAAAGAGAGTCTGAATCGCATGAGCGAAGACGGAAAGCACCAGGGTGTCATCGCGATGGTCGCGAGCTATGCGTATGCGGAACTCGGCGATATTCTCGCTCGCGCGCGGGAAAAGGGCGAAGATCCCTTCCTGATATTGCTCGACGGCATTGAGGATCCCTACAATCTCGGTGCGATTATCCGCACCGCGAATCAGGTCGGCGCGCACGGCGTTGTGATCAACAAAAACCGCGCGGTCGGGCTCACCGCGAGTGTCGCGAGAACCTCCGCGGGGGCACTGAATTATACCCCGGTCGCGAAGGTCACGAACATGGCGAGAACCATAGAGGAGCTGAAAAAAGAGGGCCTCTGGTTTGCCGCTGCGGATATGGACGGCGAAGAGATGTACCGCATTAACCTAAAGGGGCCGCTTGGCCTTGTGATCGGCAACGAGGGCAAGGGCGTTTCGGAACTCGTTCGAAAGAAATGTGATTTTACGGCGCGCATCCCCATGCTGGGGCAGATTGACTCGCTGAATGCGAGTGTCGCGGCGGGGGTGCTCGCCTATGAGGTGCTGCGGCAGCGCCGCGGCTCGTAAAGGAGAAGTAAATGGAGTTTGAGCGAAAGGATCAGCGCGCCGCGCAGGAGGCTTGGGCGGCGGCTGAACGGCAGCGTGGCGCTGCGAGACAGGAACTCATTGAGGCGCTGGTCGGGATGATTCGGACCGGCGGGACCGGCAGCTTCAATATGATCAGCGACAAGGACCGCGTGTTTTTCGAGGGGCTTACGCTGAGTGCTTCGCCGGATGCGGCGGAGGAAGAACTGCGGTCGGAGACCGAGAAGGTGAAGCTCATGCGAAAGCGCCTGCAGGCGCCGAAGTGCAACGACTGTGAGGGCGCACCGGATCTCACCGGAAACTTTGATATGGCCGCTTGGGCGAAGGACGAGAGAGAGGTGCGCGCTTTAAAGTACATGATACTCTCGACCCTGCAGGAACTCGCGGGGCCGGTGCTGCGCGCACTCCGGCGGGAAGTGACGGATGCGGCGGTCAACGAGATTTTTTACCGCACGCTCTTTACGCTCGGCGAGGATTTTGCGGAGGAGGATTTGCTCCAGATTGCCTACGGTCTGGATTTCCTTCGGACACAGGTGGAGAGTTACGGCGCGGAGCGCTGAGTATCCGGTTGAAACGAAAACAAAAGGAGGTTTATGAGTCACGGGCATTCGAGAGTGAATCGTGCCCTGCACCGCGTGCAGGGACGTTTCTTTCAGGCGGCAATGTGGGCAGAGGTTGTCATCGCAATGTTCATTTTCGTGGCAATTGCGATTCAGGTCCGGCATTTGCCCTCGCACTTAAACGCGAGCTCCCACACGCAGTTCACGGAGTTTATACAGGTAGTGCTGGATATCTTGATGTGTCTCGAGCTCATCATGATGCTCTGCCGTCACGACTTGGATTCCATCATTGAAGTGATGATTTTTGCCGTGACAAAGAACTTGCTCGTGGTGCACGAGAGCAATGTACATGTGCTGCTCGGCGTCGTTGCGCTTGCGCTGCTCTTTGGCATACGGAAGTACCTCTTCTTAAGCTCTGCGGAGTTGGAAGAGCACAAGCATCACCTTGATTTTATCCAGCAGGACAGAGACGACTGAATGCAAAAAAGAGAAACAAAAAGAGCCCGGAGACCTTTTGGTCTTCGGGCTCTTTTTTGATTTTCGGCAGTCTTCAGTCGGCAGCGATATTGACACTCGTCTCTTTGCGGTGCGCTTCGCGCGGCTGTTTCGCTTTCTTTTCTGCCGGGGGCGTATCCCAGTGCAAGCCGGTTTTCCGGAAGAGCGGCTCCAGTACATAGAGGAGACAGGGCAGCATAAAGGCGACAATGAAGGCGGAAATCAAAGCGCCGCGCGCGAGCAGCATGCAGACCTCTTTGATGAGATACATTTTGGAGACAATCGCGACACCGACGGTCGCCGCAAACATCCCGAGCGAACTTGTGATAATCGAGGCATCGCTGGTTGCACCTGCGAGCACGGCCGCTTCTTCGCGGCTCTTGCCGCTTCGAATTTCCTCTTGGAAGCGGGAACTCACGAGGATTGCATAGTCGACGGTCGCGCCGAGCTGAATCGCCCCGATCAGGATGGGCGCAATGAAGGAGATGCTGTCGCCCATCCAGTAGACCAGACCTTGGTTGATGTAAATCGCAAGCTCTATCGTGAGAATCAAGGCAGCCGGAACCGTGGGAGAGCGGAACACAAACATGACGATTACGAAAATCGAGAGGATAGAGAGATAGTTGGTCGTCACATTGTCGCGGGTAAAGACCTCGCGGAGGTCTTCCGTCATGGCCGCTTCCCCGGTCAGGTAGGCATTCGGGTTGTAGCGGGATACAATTTCCTGCACCTCTTTGAGCTGCGCTTTGGTCTCATCGGTCGCGGGCTCAAAGGTCGAAGTCATCATGAGGAGCTGGTAGTCGTCGGAGCGGAATATTTTCCGTATCTTTTCCGGCAGGAAGAATTCCGGGATGCCGCTGCCGATCAGACTGTTGTAGGAAATCACACGGCTGATGCCGGGCACCGCTTTGAGTTCCGTCTCCATTTCTCCGATTTTTCCGTTGTCCAGGGACTTGTCGAGAATGACGACATGTTCGGTTGCGGTATCGAATTCCTCCTTCAGCTTCTCGTTCGACCGGAGCGAGGGAAGGTCCGCGGGCAGGGAGCGGGAAATCTGATAATAGATCTCGGTGTTTTTTTGCGAGTAGTACGCGGGCACCAGCGCAAAGAGGAAGAGGATAATCCAGAAGCGGCGGTGCTTTAAGAGAAAGCGGTTAAAATTCGTAAAATCCGGAAACAGCGATTTATGCTTGTATTTCTCGATGGCCTCGTCAAAGACCAGTATGAGGCAGGGGAGAATCAGGATGACGCAGGCAATACCAATCACGACACCCTTTGCCATGACAATGCCCATGTCACGGCCCATGGTAAAGCGCATCGCGCAGAGAGCCAGGAAACCCGCAATGGTTGTGAGCGAGCTGCCCGAAAGAGAGACAAAAGCCGACGAGATGGCATTTGCCATGGCTTCTTGCTTGTTCGACCGCTTCAGTTTCTCCTCTTCATAGCGGTGGAAGAGGAAAATCGAATAGTCGACGGTCACGCCGAGCTGGAGTATGGCGGCGATTGCCTTGGTGATATAGGAAATCTGTCCGAGAAAGATATTGCTGCCCATGTTGTAGAGCACGGCCATACCGATATTTGCGAGGAGCAGAAAGGGCATGACGTAGGATTCGAAGCTTAGGAGCAACACCGTGAACATTAAAATTACGGCAATCACGGTATAAATCGGAAGCTCGGAGATGACGAGCTCCTTAATATCCTGCACCATGGCGGACATGCCGGCGACAAAACACTTCTCGTTGGTGAGGGCGCGAATTTGCACGATGGCATCCGTGGTCTCGTCCGCAGAGAGTGCCGTGTCGAACTGAACAATCATGAGGGTCGCATCGCCCGCATAGAAGTCGTCGCGGAGCTTGGCCGGAAGCATGTCGGTCGGAATCTGGATACCCAGCGTATCGGATACCCAGAAGGCATTGCTGACATGCGGCACCTTTTGAATGCTCTGCAAGAGCTCATCCGTATAGGCGGGAGGCATGCCCTCGACGACTACCATGGAGGTTGCCGCCGCTTGGAAGGGGTCCTCGAGCAGCTGTTCGCCCTGTACCGAGCGGACGTCCTTCGGGAGGTAGGAGAGTACGTCGTAGTTCGTGCGGGTGCCGATATAGCCGAGCAGAGCCGGAATCAGCAGCAGGACCGCAATGAAGAGGACAAAGCGGGGCTTTTCGGTGATGCGCCTTGCTAATTTGTGTATCATGATAACTCCTTTTATTTCAGTGGCGCGCCCAGCCGGTCAGGGAAGACCAGATATCCGCGAACATTTTTCCGATGCGTGCAAGCAGGCCGGATTTCTTTTCGTTCTGTGCGCCCTTCACCTGTGTTTTTGGCTCCGTTTTTTTAATTTCAGCGCTCCGAAGCATGACGGAGACGGAACTCACGTTGTCGTTTTCGGCGCCGGTCAGAGATTCCGGTGCGGCATTGACATTGAGGGAGAAGAGGCGTGTTTCTCGCCCGTATTTTCATCCCACTTCTTTTCCGCGAGGGCGCGCAGGCTCTCGCTCGCCTGATGCAGGGCATCCGTGCTGTCGAGTGCGGATGAGCTCTGCCGAAGGATAGAAGCGGTCGCGCTGAGGGAGAGGTCCGCATTGCCGTGAAAGGCAGCGCTGTTGCTCCGTAAGATGTCGCGGGTGGTGCGGAGCAGGGAGGTTGCGTTTTCACTGCCGGCGCGCAGGCTTTCACTCAGTGCAGCGGCATCGCTCAGGCTGTCCTGCAGTTCCGGGAGATAAGAATCCGTGGTCTCGTAGAGACGGTTCAGTGCCGCGATGCTCTGCTGCAAATCGCCCGAGAGCGCTGTGGCATCCGCTGCCGCGCGTGTGCCGGTCGAAGCGCTGCCGTAGAGAGCGTCGTAGAGCGAGGAGAGGCGGAGCGCATCCAGGTCATCGCCGAGCGCATCTACTTTGCCGTAGACCGCATTGGCCTGTTCGGCTGCGGCCTGTACTTCGGCACGGCGGTTCCAGAGCGTGATGGCGTAGGCAATCTGTTCGTCCGAGTAGCCGAGAGAGGCAAGCTTTTGACTTGCAAAATCCTGGAAGCTGCCCTGCGGGTACTGCGGCGCCGCGCTGATTTCGGCATCGGCGCGGTAGTCGATACCGCTCGCGTCCGAGTCGGTCGCAAGGCGGCCGCTGACCCGAACGCGATTCGCGCCGCGGTTGCCGGCATCGACCGGCTGTAAGCCGTGGGCCTGCATGTACTGTGCATAGGCCTGATAGAGAGTGCCCATTTGCGTTAAGGTGCCGCTTACATTCTGTTCCGCGGTCTTTTTGCCGTTTGCACTGAGTGCGCGGATTTCCTTCAGATCCGCCTGAATGGCACGGCTGTCGCGGTCCAAGTCATCGCTTGCATCCTGCAGGCTCTCCGTATTGTCCCGCAGTGAAGCGAGGGTGCTCTCGCTCTCCTTTAAGTGCTGCTTGAGAGAGAGCAGGCTTCGGTTCAGTTCCCCCAGGTTCCGCTCCAGTTCACCGATGTGCTGATAGGAAGCATTCATATGGCCGCTTACCGGTGCGAGATCCGCCGTGAGCGCATCCATATTGCCGAGGAAGGCATCCAGATTGCCGTAGAACTCGCTCTCGCGGCTCTGTATGTTTTTTTGCACGCGGTTTAAGCCGTCGAGGCCGTCCGCTGCCTGTCCCAGTTTCCCCTGCATGCCCTGCATGGCGCCGTATAGCTGATCGCCCGCGGCGGTCAGCTGATCCCAGGAGTCCTCTACCTCCCGCTTACTGTCCTGTAAGTCCTTTAAGTCGGTAAGGCGACCCGCAGCATTCATCGGGCCGAGGAGAAAGGTGAAACCGTTAAAGCGGAAGTCCTCACTGCCCACGGAGAGCACATATTCCTTCTCCTCGCCGGGGAGCCAGAAGAAGACAGCGGTCTTTACGTTGCCGACGGTCTGAATCTGTGCGTCCGGCGCCGAGAGGGAGAGAATGTCGTTTTGGTTAAAGACAGCAGCGGCGGTCAGAAACCAGTTGTTTTTTTGGTACTCACTGCTCGCGGGATTCGGGACCGCGCGAATGTGAATCTCGACCACGCCCTTTTCGCCGGCGAGTTTTTCCGCCTCAACCGGGACGCCGTTCAGACGGTACTGAATCGAGAGTAGGAAAGGGAGAGTCTCAAAGGGCGCGCGGGTCTTACCTTCAAAATAGAAGTGGGAGGGCGCATTCTCGCCGAGCGAGAAGCGAACTTTGCCGTCTGAAATCTCGGGCTTGACGCCGTTACTCAGGTTTTCAACGCTGTCGTAGGTGCCGTAGTCTACGATTTCGGTCGCGCCGTTTAAGACATAGCTTTTTACGACCGCGGCCTCGGTCGGATTTCCGTAGCTGTCCAGGTTTACATAGTAGGCCTCGTCGACTGTGGGGCGCACGCCGCTTGTCACTTCGGCGGCTGCGACAAAGGGGAGCTCGAGCGCCAGGATTGCGCCGAGGGCGAGCGCCGACCATTTTTTGCCGGCAGGGTTCTTCTTGAAACGCTTCTTTTCTGTGTACATGATACTTGACTCCTTTGTTGCGATTTTGGTTCGGCTGCTTGCGCCGATAATTGATATCAGAATTATAATAGACATGTGTCTAATAAAATAACTTTGAACATTATAGTTCAAATCAGGAGGCTTGACAAGGGGGAGAAGTAAAAAACCGGAGAGCGGCAAGTATGCGTCAAGTGCGCAGGCCGGAAGTGCGTCTGTCCGATTACGAATCCGGACCAAAGCGCGGTGTTTCGTTTCCCGCGCGGTATGCTCTGAAAAAATCGTCGAAATGGACGGGAGAACGCGCAAACGGAGCGGTATTTCCGAGGCTTTGTCGGCTTGTATGTGGCAAGAGGCCTGTGCTATGATAGAAAGGCTGCTTAGACAGAGAAAGGTGTTTATCAAAGTCAATGAATATTATTGTGGTCGGTAACGGAAAAATAGGAGAGCTCTTGGTACAGCAACTTTCGAAAGAAGGGCACGATGTGGTCGTTGTGGACAGCAATGCGGCGCGCATCCGTTCGCTGGAGGAAAGCTGGATGTCTCGACCGTGGTCGGAAACGGCGCTTCGATCGAGATTTTGCGAGAGGCGGGAGCTGAGAACTGTGACATCCTGATTGCGGTGAGCAACAGCGATGAGGTGAATCTTCTGACGGCATTGGTCGCAAAGAAGCTTGGCTGTGAGTACACGGTGGCGCGCGTTCGCAGTCCCGAGTACGACCGGGAGATGAACCTTTTAAAGACGAGCTTCGGTATTAACCTGTCGGTGAACCCGGAGAAGACTTGCGCGAAGGAAATCTTCCGCCTGCTTCAGTTTCCGAGCTTCCTCACGCGAAATTCCTTTGCGGGCGGGCGCGCGGAGATGGTGGAGCTCATTGTCCCCGAAGAGGGCAAACTCACGGACCGCAAGCTCATGGATCTTGCGCCCCTACTGGATAAGAAGGCGCTGATTTGTACGATAGAGCGAGACGGCGAGGTACTGGTTCCCTCGGGATCCACCGAGCTCAGGGCGGGCGATAAGCTTGCGGTGGCGGCGGCAACCGCGGATCTGCCCTTTCTGCTGCGCCGCTTCGGCATTCCGACCCTCGATGTGAAACAGGTGATGATTGTCGGCGGAAGTGCGACGGCGCGCTATCTCGCAACGGATTTAATCAATGCGGGGCTCGCGGTTACCATCGTGGAGTCGGACCGCGATAAGTGCAAGGAGCTCGAGGATCTCCTGCCGAAGGCAAGCATCATCCACGGAGACGGTTCCCTGCAGCACTTGCTTGCGGAGGAGGGCATTGCGAACATGGATGCCGTGGTGCCGCTGACCGGCATCGACGAGGAAAATATTCTGATTTCGCTCTATGCGCACTCGGTCGGCACGAAGAAGACCATCACGAAGGTGAACCGCACCGAGTATCTGAATCTCTTCGGCCAGGAACATCTGGGGGCTGTTGTGAGCCCGAAGTCCCTGACCGCGAACGAGATTACCCGCTACACGCGGGCGGCGAGCCAGTCGCGCGAAGGTTCGGTAGAGACGCTTCATACCATAGGCGGCGGGGCAATCGAGGCGCTCGGCTTTACGGTTCCGGAGGAGGCAAGCTTTGTCAATAAGCCCATCATGGAGCTGCCCTTAAAGCCTTCGACCCTGATTGCGAGCATTGTCAGAAATCAGAAGGTTATTATTCCCGGCGGACAGGATTGTCTGATGCGCGGTGACTCCATCATGGTCATCGCGAGTGCGGATCGCATGATTTCGAACTTCGCGGATATTTTCCGGGAGCGCGGAGGAGAGGCATGAACTACCGCTTAATCGGAAAGTACATGGGACATATACTCCTCGTGGAGGGGATTTTTCTCCTGCCAGCCATTGCTGTATCGGCGGCCTACCGGGAACCGCAGAGCGCGCGGGCCATTGCGATTGCGGCGATTATCACCCTGTTGCCGGGCATTCTGCTCTCCTGTATTCGGAGCCACCGTTCGATTTCGATGAGCGAGGGCTTTGTGGTCTGTGCGCTCGGCTGGGTGGTGCTCTCGCTCTTCGGCGCACTTCCGTTTTATATCAGCGGGGAAATACCGCGCTACATTGACTGCTGGTTTGAGACCGTCTCCGGCTTCACCACGACGGGATCCAGTATTCTCACCGAAGTAGAGAACAAGTCGCACGGCCTCCTGTACTGGCGCAGTTTCACGCACTGGATCGGCGGCATGGGTGTGCTGGTCTTCCTGCTTGCGATTTTGCCGCTCGCCAAGGGTGACGGCGAGCCCTTTAACTTAATGAAGGCGGAGAGCCCCGGCCCCTCGGTCGGTAAGCTGGCGCCGAAGATTTCAACGACGGCAAAAATTACCTATATTATTTACTTTGTGATGACCGTCGTCATGATAGCGGTGCTGCTTTTTGAGGGCATGCCGCTCTTTGATGCCGTGCTCAATTCCTTCGGTACGGCGGGCACCGGAGGCTTTGCGATTAAGAACAACTCGATTGCGGCTTACCCGAGCCAGCTCGTGCAGATGACGATTGCGGTCTTTATGGCACTCTTCGGCGTGAACTTCTCGGTCTACTATCTCATGCTCAGCAAGAAGTGGAAGGACGCGTTCTTAAACGAGGAGTTCCGCTGGTACTGGGGCATCATGCTCGGCGCTTCGTTGCTCATTGCGGGCAATGTGTTCCTGAAGGGCTTTTACCCCGCGGATTTCGGTCAGGCCTTCCGCGACAGTTTCTTCTCGGTCGCCTCGGTCATGACGACGACGGGATTTTGTACGGCGGACTTTGACAAGTGGCCGGAGTTTTCCCGCTATATGCTGCTCCTCGTCATGTGCATCGGTGCATCGGCGGGTTCGACCGGCGGCGGCATGAAGGTGTCCCGCGTGCTGCTCTTATTCAAGCATTTGCGGACCCAGATGTGTCAGATGATACATCCGCGCCGCGTGCGTTCGGTGCGCATGGACAAGCGCCGGGTCGAAAACTCGGTGATGTTCGGTACGACTGCCTATCTCGCGGCGTATCTCATTATTATGAGCTGCTCTATGCTCATCGTCTCGCTGGACGGCAAGGGTTTCGAGACCACCTTTTCGGCGGTCGTCTGTACCTTCAACAACATAGGACCGGGTCTCGGCATGGTGGGACCGACCGGAAACTTCAGCGCTTTCTCGGATCTCTCGAAGTTTGTGCTCTCGGTCGACATGCTCTTCGGTCGCCTCGAGATATTCCCGATTCTTTTCTTGCTCTCGCCGGAAGTCTGGACGCGGAAACAGTTAAAGACACGCGTGGTCCCGACTTGAGAAGGGCTTGAGAGCGCGGGGAAAATATGTTATACAAGAAAGATACAAAAAGAAGTTCAGGGAGGATGGTATGAAAGACGGCAAAGGTGCTCTGCGCATTGGTTTCCGCGGCTCTCTTGCTTGCGGGTTGCGGCAGCGGCGCAAAGACGGAGACGAAGGCTTCCGCGGAGGCGGAGAGCACGACGACGGCGGACGGCTCCTCGCAGACCGTGGTTCCGAAGGAGCAGTTGAAGATCGGTGTGCTGCTGATCGGCGACGAGAACGAGGGCTACAGCGCGAGCCATATCAACGGACTCAAGGAGGCCGCGAAGACGCTGGGTCTCAGCGAGGATCAGCTGATTTTTAAGACCAATATCCGCGAGGATGAGTCTTCGCTCGATGCGACCGAGGACCTTGCAAACCAGGGCTGTCAGCTGATTTTCGGCACGAGCTTCGGTTACGAGAGCTACATGCTGGAGGTCGCCAAGGACCACCCGGAGATTACCTTCTGTCATGCGAGCGGAAATCAGGCAGCGGGCGCGGGACTTGCGAACTTCCACAACTACTTCGACGATATCTATGAGGCGCGCTATGTGAGCGGCGTTGCTGCGGGTTTAAAGCTGAAGCAGATGATAGACGAAGGCAAGATTAAGCCGGATCAGGCGAGACTCGGCTATGTCGGCGCTTACCCTTACGCGGAGGTGATTTCCGGTTATACGGCGTTCTATCTCGGCGCAAAGTCCGTGGTTCCGGAGACCACGATGAAGGTTCTCTACACGAACAGCTGGGGCGACCCGGCGGTCGAGGCAGAGACCGCAAAGCAGCTCATTTCCGACGGCTGCGTGCTCTTAAGTCAGCACGCGGACACGACCGGCGCACCGACGGCTGCGGAGGAGGAGAAGGTTCCCTGCGTCGGCTATAACATCGATATGACGGGCGTTGCACCGGATTCCGCAATCACCTCCCCGACCAACAACTGGGGCGTCTACTACACCTACGCGATGGAGAGTGTGCTCTCCGGCGAGCCGATTGCGACGGATTGGTCCGAGGGCTTTGCCCAGGATGCGGTGCGTCTCACGAAGCTCGGCACGGCTGCGGCACCCGGCACCGAGGAGAAATTAAAGGAAGTGGAGCAGCAGATCAAGGACGGCACCCTGCATGTCTTTGACACGAATAACTTCACCGTGGACGGCAAGGAAGTCACGAGCTATGCGCCGAACGGGCAGGAGCTCATCTCGGACGGCTATTTCCACGAGTCGGAGTACCGCTCCTCCCCGAGCTTTGACTTGATTGTCGACGGCATCGAGGCGACTGCGAACTAATTCAGGAAGACCCACAAAAAGCCCCCTGCGACGGCAGGAGGCTTTTTGATTCAAAGCTGACAGCGGCTTAAGGAGGAAACCGTGGCAGAACAGGCAATACGCTTTTGCGACATCAGCAAACACTTCGGCGAGGTCAAGGCGAGCGACCACGTGAGCTTTTCGCTGAAGAAGGGGGAGATACTGGCCCTTCTCGGGGAGAACGGAAGCGGAAAGACGACACTCATGAACATGCTCTCCGGCATCTACTTTCCGGACAGCGGTCACATCGAGGTGAACGGAGCGCCGGTCAGCATACGCTCGCCGAAGGACGCGTTTCAGCTCGGCATCGGCATGATACACCAGCACTTTAAGCTGATTCCGGTCTTTACGGCGGCGGAAAATATTATACTCGGCGAACAGGGCGGCAAGTACGATTTGAGAGCCGCGGAGCAAAGCTCTCGGAACTCGCGGATCGCTACGGCTTCCGCCTGAATCCGAAACAGAAGGTGTACGAGCTCTCGGTCTCCGAGAAGCAGACCGTCGAGATTATGAAGGTGCTCTATCGCGGCGCGGACATTTTGATTCTCGATGAGCCGACGGCCGTGCTCACGCCGCAGGAGACCGAACGCCTCTTTGCCATCCTTCGGAAGATGCGAGAGGACGGGAAGTCCATCCTGATTATCACCCACAAGTTAAACGAGGTGCTCGCAATCTCGGACCGCGTCGCGGTGCTTCGGAAGGGGCAGTATATCGGCGAGGTCGAGACCGCAAAGGCGGATGCTTCCCTTCTCACCGAGATGATGGTCGGCGAAAAGGTGAAGCTCGGCATAGAGCGCGCGGAGCCCGGAAACGGACCGAGACGCCTCCGCCTCGAAAACGTGTCCTGCGTGAATGCGGAGGGGGTGAACGTGCTCTCGAATTTGAGCTTACGCTTGCAGGGCGGCGAGATCCTCGGCATTGCCGGCATCGCCGGAAACGGGCAGAGGGAGCTCCTCGAGGCCATAGCGGGTCTGGTGCCCTACACCGGTGAAATCTGGTACGGCGAGGACAACGGGGAGGAGAAGAACCTGCGCGGCATGAGCCCGGCGGAAATCGAGGCCCTCGGCGTGCGCCTCGCCTTTGTCCCGGAGGACAGACTGGGCATGGGGTCTTGTGGGCAGCATGGATTTGACGGACAATGTGATGCTCCGCTCCTATCGGAGCGGCAGCGGTTTTGTGACCGACCGGAAGAAGCCGCGGGAACAGGCAGAGCAGATCGTGGAAGAGCTCTCGGTCGCGACGCCGGGCACCGCAACGCCCATTGCCAGACTCTCGGGCGGCAATGTGCAGAAGGTTCTGGTGGGGCGTGAGATACTCGGCAGCCCCAAGGTTGTGATGGCGGCCTACCCGGTGCGCGGTCTCGACATTCACTCGGCGTATATGATTTACCAGCTCCTGAACGAGCAGAAAAAGAGCGGCAGCGCCGTGATCTGCGTCGGCGAGGATTTGGACGTGCTCCTTGAGCTCTGTGACCGTATCCTCGTATTACAGGGCGGTAAGAGCGCCGGCATTTTGGATGCGCGGAGAGCGAGCAAGGAAGAATTGGGAAGAAGAATGATGGGCGGAAAGGAAGTTGAGGCATGAGTCAGGGAAGAGAACCGCTGTTTCAAATGCATAAGCGCGGCTACATTTCGTTCGGAAAGCTCGCGCTGATTCACCTCATCGCACTGCTGCTGGCGCTCCTCGCCTGCGCGGCTGTCATTGTGCTGGTGACGGGGGTCAATCCGCTCGGCGTCTACGAGGCGCTGGTCTCGGGCGCAATCGGAAACCCGCGGCGCCTCTGGGTCACGATACGCGAGAGCGGCGTGCTGCTTTTAATTGCGGTGGGCCTCACCCCGGCCTTTCGCATGCGCTTCTGGAATATAGGCGCGGAGGGACAGATACTGGTCGGCGGCATTGCGAGCGCGGGGCTCATGATACTGCTCGGCGATAAGATTCCGAATGCGCTGCTCCTTGCCCTCATGATTGCGGGCAGCATGCTTTTCGGCATGATCTGGGGCCTGGTTCCTGCCTATTTTAAGGCGCGCTACCACACGAACGAGACTCTGTTCACCCTCATGATGAACTATGTCGCGCTGCAACTTGTCACTTTTTCGATTTGCTTCTGGGAGAACCCGAAGGGCTCTAACAGCATAGGCACCATCAACCAGGCGACGCGCGCGGGCTGGTTTCCGCGCATCGGCGGCACGGGTTTCGCGGGCAGTCAGTATGTCTTCGGCCTCTTCATCATCCTCCTTGTGACCGTACTCATGCATCTCTATTTGCAGCGCACCAAGCAGGGTTTTGAGATTTCGGTGGTCGGCGCAAGCCAAAACACGGCGCGCTATGCGGGCATCTCGGTGCAGCGCGTCATGCTGCGCACCATGGCCATTTCCGGTGCAATCTGCGGCCTTGCGGGCGCGGTGATTGTGGGCGGCGCGGGACACACGCTCTCGGTCAGTACGGCAAACGGGCGCGGCTTCACGGCCATCCTGGTCGCCTGGATGGCGAACTTTAACCCGCTCTTCATGGCGCTGATTGCGGTGCTCCTCTGCTTCATGCAGCAGGGGTCCATTCAGATTGCGACGCAGTACAAGCTGAATCAGAATTTTTCGGACATCATCACGGGCATACTGCTTTTCTTCCTGATCGGTTGCGAGTTCTTTGTCCGCTATCGCCTGAGCGTCCGGAGGAAAGGAGAGACGAAATGAATTTGCTTGCCACCTTTTTGCAGCGCGCCATTTTACAGGGCGTCCCGATACTCTACGGCGCGAGCGGTGAAATTCTGACCGAGAAGTCGGGCAATCTGAATTTGGGCATTCCGGGCATCATGTACATGGGAGGTGTCTCCGGTCTGATTGCGGCCTTCTTTTACGAGAGAGCGGCGGGAGAGCGGGCGTCCGGCCTCGCGGGTCTCATGCTATCCCTCGCGGCGGCTCTCCTGATTTCGATGCTTGCGGGTCTCCTGTACAGCTTCTTAACGGTCACGCTCCGCGCGAACCAGAATGTTGTGGGACTTTCTCTCACCACCTTCGGCGTGGGTTTCGGCAACTTCTTCGGCGGTTCCCTCTCGCAGCTTGCGGGCGGCGTGGGACAAATTTCAACGAAGCTCACGGCGGCTGCTTATCGACAGAGCCTTCCGGGGCTCTCGAAGCTCCCCTTTGTGGGCAAGGCCTTTTTCTCCTTCGGCTTCCTCACCTATTTCTCGATCATCTTGGCGCTCTGCCTTGCCTTCGTATTGACGGGCACGCGGAAGGGGCTTGAGATCCGTGCGGTCGGCGAGGATCCCGCGGCGGCGGATGCTGCCGGGGTCGATGTGAACCGCGTGAAGTATGTCTCCACCGTGCTCGGCGCGGCGCTCGCGGGGCTCGGCGGCCTCTGCTTTGTCATGGAGTACTTGGGCGGCACCTGGGCGAACGACGGCTTCGGGGATCGCGGCTGGCTCGCGGTCGCGCTGGTCATACTCTCGGTCTGGAATGCGAGAAAGGCAATCTGGGGCTCCTCCTCTTCGGCGGCCTCTACATTCTCTACCTCTACATTCCGGGTTTAAACCGCTCGGCGCAGGAGCTCTTTAAGATGCTCCCCTATCTCGCGACCATACTGGTGCTCATTCAGACCGGCAGAAGAAATCGCGCGGAGGATCAGCCGCCGGCAAGCCTAGGTCTCTCATATTTCCGAGAGGAGCGCTGAGTCATGGGCGTACGCACCAAATTGCTGTTTGCCGAGATTTTTATCCTCGGTCTGCAGACCCTCCTTTACTTCGGCGTGGAGGCTTTTGAGGGCAAGCCGCACAATGTGGCAAAAAAAATAGACGGACACATTCCCTTTGTGCCCGCCTTTGTATACATCTATGTGCTCTGGTTTCCGCTGATTCTTCTGTTTCCGCTTGCGCTCTTTCAGGCGGATCCCATGGCCTACGCGCGCTACCAGACAGCCATTGTTCTGGACATCGCGCTGAGCCTCCTTTGTTACCTCGTCTACCCGACAAGCTTTGCGCGCCCCGAGGCGCCGAATACCGTTTCCGGCCGGGCCATGAAGCTCGTGTTCCGGGGGAGCTATAAGGGCTTAAACTGTGCGCCGAGCATGCACTGCTCCATGTGCTACCTCGTGCTGCACTTTGTCGGCTCCACCCCGGGCCTGCCGCTCGCGGTCGCAGCGATTGCGGCCCCGATTGCGCTCGGCATTGTGATCTCGACCTTATTTACGAAACAGCATGTCGTGATCGATGCACTGAGCGCAATTCCGCTCGCGGCTGTCTGCATTCTGATCGGCAATCGCCTGCCGCTCACGGCGCTTCTTCACTGGATTCTGGGCGCTTGAGTTTGTCCGCGAAGGGACGGTTTTTGGGTGTTGCCTCCGTCACGGTGGGGGCGGAGAGCCCTTCTCTGTGGGCGCGGAGCATCTCTTCGCGGAGCTCGCTCGCCGAGAGGAGGAGAGCCCCCTGACTCCGCACAATGATTTGTTCCACCCCGTCCGAGGTCGCGACCGTCACGATATCGCTCGCGGCATGGCGGCCGGAAAAGCTCTCGATATAGCTGTCCGCGGTCTGTGCGGTCTTCGTGTAGACGACAAAGAGGTTGTGCCAGGGATAGCGCTCCTCCTTGTGATCTTTCCGCCGATAGGCGTCAAAGACCGCAATCAGCGTATACCCGGTGAAGCCCTGGTAGTCGGACAGAAGATCCAGGAGCGCGAGCCGCGCACTGTCGATGTTCTCTTCCGCGAGCGCGCGGAGCTCGGGGAAGGCAAAAAAATAATATTGTAGCCGTCGACCAGAAGGAAGTGCTTCCGCGGCGCGGCGGTTTTGAGCGCGCGGTAAGCGCGCTCTTTTGCCGCCTCGCTCGCCTCCCTTCGCTGCTTTTTCCGGGCGCTTCTTGTCGCGCTGCCGGTTCTGATAAAAGGTGCGGTCCAAGATTGCATCGATTTCTTCCAAAGAGAGCGGGGCGCTCTTTTTTTGTGCGGACAAGAGAGTCTTCGCCGACCTCTTCCGGAGCTGCGTTCATGTCGCGCCGGTAGGGAAGGTGCATGTAGCGGGGGCCTCCGCATAGGGAAACCGTCTCGCCGCTCCCGTGGCGGCAGAAAGACCGAGTCCGCCGGAAAGGCGAGATCCGCCGCGGGATCGTAGCCCCGCGCGGCAATGACGCTCTCCGCATCCCGGCAGGGGAAAAAGCCCGCAAAGGAGAGGGAGAGTGAGCCCTCACCTCTCGTAAAGCGACGAAGCTCCGCGGCATAATTTTGCATGGCGAGGACCGCTGCCTGACCGTGAATTACGGCCTCGGCCTCGGAAGCTGCCGTGCCGAGCGTAAATGCAGCGCCCATGCGGTCCAAGTCGTTTAAAGCCCTGCCGAGCGAAGAAGCGGGCAGACGGAGCGAAAAGGCATAGTATGGCTCCAGAAGGCAGGGCTCTGCGGAAAAGAGAGCGGCGCGGAGCGCCCGTATGGCGGCCTGCCGAAAATCGCCGCCCTCGGTGTGCTTCTCGTGGGCCCACCCCGCAATCAGGGTAATTTTAAGATCCGTGAGCGGCGCACCGGTCAAAATCCCGGGAATTTCCTCTTCTTCCAAGGTGTGCAGTACCTGCTGTTGGTAGCGGTTCGGGAGAAGCTCGGTGCTGAGTGCGCTCTCAACCTGCACGCCCGAGCCCGGCTCCAGGGGCTCGACGAGGAGATGTACTTCCGCATAGTGGCGGAGCGGCTCAAAATGCCCCGCCCCCTCGGCGCTCCTGGTGACCGTTTCACGGTAGCTGACGCCCGCGGGTTCGAAGGATACCGCGAGCGAAAAGCGGCGTGCGAGGAGTTCCGTGAGAATTTCCAACTGCATTTCGCCCATCAGAGAGACCAGCAGAGTCTTGCCGCCGGCATCGAGCGAAAAGCGGAGACTCGGCTCTTCCTCCTCGAGTGTGCGGAGACGGGGCAGGAGCTCCGTGCGCGATGCGGACTCCGGTAAAATAAGGCGGTAACGGAGCACCGGGGTCAAAATAGGCAACACATGTTCGCCTTGTTCCGCCCCCAGTCCCATCCCCGCGCGGCTCTCCGTGAGCCCCGTTACGGCGACCACGCTGCCGGCAGGCGCCTTTTTTAAGAGGGAGTAGGAATTTCCCGAGTAGAGACGCAGCTGCTCGACCTTTTCGCCGAGCGGCGGGAGCGCCATCTTGGCGCTTAAGCTGCCGCCCGTGATTTTCAGATAGCTTAAACGCGCTCCCTTCTCATCCGTGCCGATCTTAAAGACACGGGCCGAGAATTCCGATGGGTAGACCGGCGGGACAAAGAGGCGGGAGATGCCGTTAAGGAGTTCCGTGATGCCCTCCGCACGGAGGGCGGAACCGAAGAAGCAGGGGGAAAAGCGCCGCGCCTTAAAAAGCGCCGCGATCTCTGCCTCGCTCGGCGCAGTGCCGCGCTCCAGATAGCGGTTTAAGAGCGTCTCGTCTAAGAGGGAGAGCTCCTCTGCGAGATCTGGGCTCGCTGCCTTGCGGGAGAAATCGATGAATTCGCCGTTGAGCCGCGTGCGGAGAGAAGAAAGCAGCGACTCCCTCGTGCCGACCTGCCGGTCCGTCTTATTGAAGAACACAAGAAAGGGAATGCGGTAGCGGCGAAGGAGCTGACAGAGTGTTATGCTGTGTCCCTGTACGCCTTCGGCCGCGCTGATTACGAGGATTGCGAGATCCAGGACTTGGAGGACGCGCTCGGCCTCCGGAGAGAAGTCCACATGCCCCGGGGTGTCGAGCAGGGTCACCGCGAGATCGCCGTATTCAAAATAGGCCTGCTTTGAAAAAATGGTGACCCCGCGGCGTTTCTCCGCGGGGTCGGTGTCCAGAAAGGCAGAGCCGTAATCGACACGCCCCGGCGCGCGGAGCGCACCGGAGGCGACGAGGAGGGCCTCGGATAGCGTGGTTTTGCCGGCATCCACGTGCGCCAGGATGCCGAGCGTCAGGCGGCGCATCAGTTTTTGGTCAGGTGGAAGGCAAAGCCGCCGATCTCCTCCGTAAGGTAGAGGAAGGTGGTTCTGCCGGCAGCGTCCACCCGGCGGGTCGACTCATCGAAGGAGAAGCCGCGCTGTCTCAAGTAGTACTCCGCGCGGTCCACATTGTCCGCGCCGATTGCAATGTGTCCGAGGCTTCCGCGCCCCATGTACTTCATGACCTCGACCGCGGTACCGGTGAAGACGGAGAGCTCGGTGTCGTTATAGTCAAAGTCGAAGATCGAGCAGAGAAGGGTGGCCGTCTTCTTTGCCTCTCTCGCGTCCTTCGAGTTGATGCCCACGTGCTTGATGCGGAAGTTTAACATGGTTTTTACGGCCTCGCGGGTGCGCGCCGTGATTTGATCGAAGGCCTTCGCCTTGATATCGTCCTTGGTCGCGAGCCAGGTGCCGCCGCAGGCAAAGACCTGATCGAGCGCCAGATAGGTTCTGAGATTCTCGAGCTTCACGCCGCCGGTCGGCATGAAGAGAAGGTCGCGGTAGGGCGCGGAGAGCGCCTTTAACATGGGCGCGCCGCCGTTTTGCTCCGCCGGGAAGAACTTGACCGCCGAGAGACCGAGGGCCATGGCCTGCTCCATCTCGCCCGGGGTCGCGGTTCCGGGACACATCGGCACGCCCTTCGAGAGCACGTAGGAGACCAGCTCCGGCTGAAAGCCCGGGCTCACGATGAACTTTGCGCCCGCCTCAATGGCGGCGTCGGCCTGTTCCTTCGTGATGACCGTGCCCGCACCGACCAAGAGTTCCGGCATCTCGCGGGTCAGGAGGCGAATCGCATCCGCCGCGGCAGCGGTCCGGAAGGTGACTTCAATCGCGGAAACCCCGCCCTTTTTGAGCGCAGCCCCGAGCGGTAGCGCGTCGGCGGCATCTTCCAGTGCGACCACGGGGACAATTCCGATGCGGTACAGTTCCTTGATACATGCGTCCATTTTGTACATCCTCCTAAGCTAAGTCTGTATCATTTGCACTGAAATCAGTGTAGCATAAGTTAAGAGCATAGAAAAGTTTGCAAAAATGCGTTAAGATAGCGGTACATGTCTAGAACAGGGAGGAACTACAATGAAGGTAGTCATTCTGGCCGGCGGCTTCGGCACCAGAATCACGGAGGAAAGCTATTTAAGGCCCAAGCCCATGATTGAGATCGGCGGACAGCCCATACTCTGGCACATTATGAAATACTATTCCTCCTACGGTTTTCACGACTTTGTGATTTGCCTCGGCTACAAGCAGTATGTGGTCAAGGAATATTTTGCGGACTATTTCCTGCACACTTCGGATGTGACCTTCGATCTCGCGAACAACAGCATGGAGGTCTTAAGGAAGCACGCGGAGCCCTGGAAGGTGACGCTGATCGACACCGGCCTTCACACCATGACCGGCGGCCGTGTAAAGCGCATTCGGGACTATGTCGGCGACGAGCCCTTCCTTCTGACTTACGGAGACGGCGTGTCGGATGTGGATCTCGATGCCCTGCTTGCCTTCCACCGGGAGAAGAAGCGCATTGCGACCCTGACCATGGTGAACATAGGTCAGGCGAAGGGCGTGCTCGATGTCGGCGCGGGCGGCGAGATTCACTCCTTCCGCGAGAAGGACGACAGCGACGGCGCCGTGATCAACGGCGGCTTCATGGTCTGCGAGCCCGGCATTTTCGATTATATCGAGGGCGATGACACCGTGCTCGAGCAGGACCCGTTCCGGAAGCTCTGCAGCGACCGGGAGCTCGTGGGCTATTACCACAGAGGCTTCTGGCAGTGCATGGATACGCAGCGGGAAAAGAATAAGTTAGAAGAGCTCTGGGAGAGCGGAAACGCGCCCTGGAAGCGATGGTAAGGAGAAACTTGCATGTTTGAAGATAAGACAGAAGCAGAGGCGCGGCAGGAGATACTGGCGCTGGTGGAAGAGTATGCGGAGCGTTTCCGCGAGAAGAAAAAGCCCTTTCAGCCGGGCGACCGCATTTCCTACGCGTCCCGTGTCTACGACCACAAGGAGATGGTGAATGCGGCGGATGCCGTCTTGGAGTTTTGGCTGACCTCCGGTCGCTTCAGCGATCTCTTTGAGAAGAAACTCGGCGAGTACTTGGGCGTCCCCTATGTGTCGCTCGTAAACTCGGGTTCGAGCGCGAACCTCCTCGCCTTCATGGCGCTGACCTCCCCGAAGCTCGGCGAGCGCCGGGTGAGCGCGGCGATGAAGTGATCACCGTGGCCTGCGGCTTCCCGACCACGGTCACGCCCATCATCCAGTACGGCGCGGTTCCGGTCTTTGTGGACGTCTGCATTCCGCAGTACAACATCGATGTGACCAAGCTTGAGACAGCGCTCTCCGAGAAGACCAAGGCCGTGATGATTGCGCACACGCTCGGCAACCCCTTTGACTTGAAGGCGGTGAAGGCTTTCTGTGACGCGCACGGGCTTTGGCTCATCGAGGACAACTGCGATGCGCTCGGCAGTCGCTATACCCTGGACGGCGTCACGCAGTTCACGGGCACCGTCGGCGACATCGGCACTTCGAGCTTTTACCCGCCGCACCACATGACGATGGGAGAGGGCGGCGCGGTCTACACGAAGAATGTAGTCCTGCACAATATACTCCGCTCCATGCGCGACTGGGGCCGGGACTGCCGTTGCCCCTCGGGGGTCGACAATCTCTGCGGCCACCGCTTTGACGGCCAGTACGGGGAACTCCCGAAGGGCTATGACCACAAGTATGTCTACTCGGAGTTCGGCTTCAATCTGAAGGCGACCGATCTGCAGGCGAGCATAGGCTGCGCGCAGCTTGAGAAGTTTCCGCACTTTGTCGAGCGCCGGAAGGAAAACTTTAAGCGTCTCCGCGCGGCGCTCTCTCCCGTAGCGGACAAGCTGATACTCCCGGAGGCCTGTGAGCATGCGGACCCGAGCTGGTTCGGCTTCCTTCTGACCTGTCGGGAGGGCGTGTCCCGCGAGAAGCTGGTGCGCTACATCGAGTCGAAGGGCGTGCAGACCCGCATGCTCTTTGCCGGCAACCTGACCAAACACCCCTGCTTTGACGAGCTTAGGGAAAGCGGTGAGGGCTACCGCATTGTGGGAGAACTAAGGGAGACCGACCGCATCATGCGGGATACCTTCTGGGTCGGCGTTTATCCGGGCATGACGCCGGAGATGATAGACTACATGGCCTCGGTGATTCTGGAGGGGCTGAATCAATGATGCGAGCGAAGAAGGGCGGGATTTATCTCGCCCTGCACGCTTTGGTGCTCTTTTACAGCCTCTCGGCGCTCTGCTCGAAAAAGGCGGCCTCCTATCCCTTCGCGAGCCCCGGGTGGCTCTTGTTTTACGGGGCTGTCATTTTGATTTTGGGGCTCTACGCCGTGTTTTGGCAGCAGATCATTAAGCGCCTGCCGCTCTCGACCGCCTATATGAATAAGGCGGCGACCGTCGTCTGGGGGCTTGTTTTCGGGCGTGTATTTTTCGGCGAGCGCGTGAGTGCGCCGAAACTCTTCGGCGCGGCGCTGATCATTGCCGGCATTGTGCTCTTTGCGCTGCCGGAAGGGGAGGAAGGGCATGCGTGACGTTTCCTTTCCGCATCTTGCGATTTTTCTCGGGGCGGTGCTCCTCGCGGCGCTCTCGCAGGTGCTCTTAAAAAAGGCGGCAATGCGGCAGTATGACAGCGTGTGGCGGGAGTACCTGAATCCGCAGGTCATCTTTGCCTACGCGCTTTTTTTTCTTGCGACCCTGATTGATGTGGTCGCCTACCGGCGTATTCCCTTAAGTCTCGGCCCCATCTTGGAGGCGAGCGCCTATCTCTACATGTTGGTATTCGGCGCGTTCTTTTTCGGCGAGCGCGTCACGGCGCGAAAGTGCTTTGCGCTCGCGCTGATACTCGGCGGCATCGTCCTCTTCACGCTCGCGGGCTGAAGCAGGGCTTGCGCTGTTTGAATCAAGGAGGAAAGTGAGACCATGCAGGAAAAATACGATTATCTCCTGGTCGGTGCGGGACTCTATTCCGCGGTCTTTGCCCATGCGGCGGAGCGCGCCGGAAAGAGCTGCCTCGTGCTGGAAAAGCGCTCGCACATCGGCGGCAACATCCACTGCGACACGGTGGAGGGCATAGAGGTGCACCGCTACGGCGCGCACATCTTCCACACCTCAAACCCCGAGGTCTGGAACTTGTGAACCGCTTTGTGACCATGAACCGCTTCACGAATTCGCCGGTCGCAAACTACAAGGGGGAGATGTATAACCTTCCCTTCAACATGAACACCTTTGCGCGCATGTGGAACATACGCACGCCCGAAGAGGCCCTTGCCATTCTGAACGAGCAGCGCGCGGAGATTACGGGCGAGCCGAAAAACCTCGAGGAACAGGCGATTTCCCTGGTCGGACGGGATGTCTACGAAAAGCTCATCAAGGGCTACACGGAGAAGCAGTGGGGGCAGGCTTGCACGGAGCTTCCAGCCTTCATTATCCGCAGACTGCCGGTGCGCCTCACCTACGACAACAACTACTTTAACGACCGCTATCAGGGGATTCCGGAGGAAGGCTACGACACGCTGGTTCGAAAGCTCTTCGGCAAGGCGGAAATTCTCCTGAACACGGATTATCTCGCGGACAAGGCGGGCTGGAATGCGCGCGCAAAGACCGTGGTCTACACCGGGCCGATCGACGCTTATTTTGATTATGAGCTCGGCGCGCTCGAGTACCGCTCGCTTCGCTTTGAGACCGAGACCCTGGACACGGAGAACTACCAGGGCTGCGCGGTCGTAAATTACACGGAGCGGGAAATTCCCTACACACGCATTATCGAGCACAAGCACTTTGTCTTCGGCACGCAGCCGAAGACCGTGATCACCCGGGAGTACCCCGCGGACTGGAAGCCCGGCCTGGAGCCCTACTACCCGGTGAACAACGAGAAGAACCAGGCGCGCTATGCCCTGTACCGGGAGCGCGGCGAGCGCGAGCCCGTGATTTTCGGCGGCCGCCTCGGCGAATACCGCTACTACGACATGGACAAGGTGATTGAGAGCGCAATGGAAAAGGCGCGCGCCTTGGGCCTTCCGGTGGGAGAAGAAGCATGATAATCACGAGAACCCCGTTTCGCATGTCCTTTTTCGGCGGCGGAACCGACATGCCCGAATTTTTCAGAGAGCACGGCGGCGCAGTGCTCTCGACCACCTTTGACAAGTACTGCTATGTCAATGTGCGCCACCTGCCGCCCTTTTTTGACTACAGCACGGAGCTCTCGTACTCGAAGCTGGAGCGCGTGACTCGGGTCGAAGACCTGGAGCACCCGGCGGTGCGGGAGGCCATGAAGTTCCTCGACATGCATGAGCTGCGCTTAACCTACGAGGCGGATCTCCCGGCGCGCTCGGGACTCGGCACGAGTTCCAGCTTTGCGGTCGGTATGTTAAATGCCTTCTACGCCCTGAAGGGCAAGTACGCGGACAAGAAGAAGCTCGCGGACGAGGCGATTTACTTAGAGCGCGAGCTCTGCCGGGAGGCGGGCGGCTGGCAGGACCAGATTGCGGCCTCCTTCGGCGGCCTCAATGTGATACGCTTTGACGCGGACGGCTACCGCGTGAGCCCGGTCATTGTGAGCGCGGAGCGAAAGCGCGCACTGAACGAGAACCTCATGCTCTTTTTCACGGGCTTTTCGCGCTTTTCCTCGGACATCCAGCAGGACACCAAGCGTGCCCTCTCGGATAAGACCGCGGTGCTCCGGGAGATGGGGGCCATGGTCGATGAGGCGGAGAAGATATTACTCCACAAGGAGAGCGACTTAAACGAGTTCGGGCGCATGCTTGACACGAGCTGGCAGTTAAAGCGCGGTGTGAGCACAAAGATTTCGACCGATTCGATCGATCGCCTCTATGCGGACGCAAAAAAAGCCGGCGCGCTCGGCGGAAAACTTCTCGGCGCGGGCGGCGGCGGCTTTCTCTTGTTCTATGTGGAGAAGGACAAACAGGACGCGGTGCATGCGGCGCTCTCGTCCCTCCTCCATGTGCCGTTCAGCTTTGAGAACGGCGGCACTGCGGTCATTTTTTATGAGCCGGAGAGCTATGTCGCAAAATAAAATACGGACGGCTTATTCTCAGCCGAGGGCCACATCGAGCGCCATCATGAGGGTAAAGCCGAGCGCGAAGGAGAGCACACCGATGTCGGAGTGCTCTCCTTCCGACATTTCGGGAATCAACTCCTCTGAAAACGAAACCGGTCCTCAGCGCACGCCGTCGTCCGGCAGCGGGGCAATGAGGAGGCGCAGAATGCGGAGCAGGAAAAAGAGACTCACAAAGAGGCCCGCGCCCTCCGCGATGACAATGGACCACCAGACATTTTGCAGTTCTCCGGTCGCGGCGAGAAGATACGCGGCAGGCAGAAGGAAGACCAGCTGACGGCCGATCGAAGCCGCCATGCTGTAAAAGCCCTTGCCGAGCGCCTGGAAGGCGGAACTCGTGGAAATCGAGAAGCCGACAAAGGGCAGGCAGAGGCCTATGATGCGAAAGGCCGGAATGCCGAGGCGCAGCATCTCCTCCGAGGCATTGAAGAGTCGGAAAAAGAAGGCCGGCAGGAGTTCAAAGAGCAGCAGTCCCACAAACATGAAGCCGAGCGCCGTCTGGGTCGAAAAGCGCAGGGTGTGCTCGATGCGGCGCTTGTGCCCCGCGCCGTAGTTGTAGGCGAGTATGGGCACCGTGCCGTTGTTAAGGCCGTAGAGCGGCATGAAAATGAGGCTCGAGACCTTGAAGTAGACACCGAGGATGGCGGTCGCGGTGGAACTGAAACCGATCAGAATCCGGTTCATCGAATAGACCATGAAGGAACTCAGCGCTTGCATGATGGTCGAGGGAATGCCGACCGCGAGGATGCGCTGAAGGAGCTCGGGGTGAAAGCCGAAGGAGGAGAGTTTCAGACTCACCTCCGGGTTTTTCCGCTGGTTTAAGTAAATCGCAAGCAGCGCGGAGAGGCACTGGCCGAGTACGGTCGCGAGGGCCGCGCCGGCTATGCCGAGCTTCGGCAGACCGAAGAGGCCGAAAATCAGCACGGGATCCATGATGATGTTAAAGATCGCGCCTAAGAGCTGGGAAATCATAGAGAGCGTGGTGCGACCGGTCGACTGCAGGAAGCGCTCAAAGGTGATTTCCATGAAGATGCCGAGCGAACCGCAGCAGACAATGCGCGTGTAGAGGACACCCTGGGAGAAGATGCTCGCATCGGCGGTCTGGGCGCGGAAAGGGGACGGCGAGAAAGAGGCCGGTCAGAACAAAGAGCAGGGTGAAGAAGAGCTCTAAGATTACGCCGCTCGCCGCAATCCGGTTGGCGCGTTGCGGCTTCTTTTCGCCGAGGGCGCGGGACAACTGGGAGTTGATGCCGACACCGATGCCGGTGCTGAAGGCAATCATCAGCGATTGCAGCGGAAAGGCAAGACTCACGGCTGCGAGTGCGTCCTCGCTGATCATAGAGACAAAGACAGAGTCTACAATGTTATAGAGGGCCTGGACAATCATGGAGATCATCATGGGAACGGACATCGAGAAGATGAGTTTCCCGACCGGCATGGTTCCCATCTTGTTCTCGGTTTGCATCGTTTTAGTCGTTTCCATCTTGAAAACCTTCCTTTCCGGGGGATTAGAGTGCGAAATAGTCTATAGTTTAGCAGTATTGTAAGAATCGCGCAAGGCAGGAAAGGCCGAGGTATGTTATACTTCCCATATCAAGCAAAATGCCGCGCAGGCGGCAAAAGGACAGGAGGTTGCACATGGCAGAAGTTGTGGCACTCGGAGAAGTGTTGATTGATTTTGCGCAAAAATCCAAAGATGTGGAAGGCTATCCTACCATGGCGGCACACGCAGGCGGTGCGCCGGCCAATTTCCTCGCGGCGCTACGTAATCTCGGGCACAGCACGGCGATACTCGGAAAAGTCGGCGTGGATGCCTTCGGCGTGATGCTGCTCGGAACCCTGGAGCGCTGCGGCATTGATGTGAGCGGCCTCGTGCAGGATGAAGATTGCTTCACGACCCTAGCCTTTGTGACCTTTAACCGAGAGGGCGACCGCGCCTTCAGTTTTGCGAGAAAGCCGGGCGCGGACACGCAGCTCCGCTTTGAGGAGATTAAACTCTCCCTGATCGATCAGGCCAAGGCCTTCCACTTCGGCACGCTCTCGCTGACCGATGAGCCGGTGCGCTCCGCGACCCGGGCTGCCGTGGCCTACGCGAAGGCTAAGGGAAAGCTCATCACCTGCGATCCGAATCTCCGCCTGCCGCTCTGGAAAGAACCGGAGGATGCGAGACGGGAGATGCTCTGGGCACTCTCGCAGGCGGATATCGTAAAAATCAGCGACGAGGAGGTGGATTTCCTCTGGAGCTGCACGCCGGAGGAGGGCGCCGAGAAACTGCTGAATGTCTACGGCGTGAAGCTCGCCATGGTGACGCTCGGGCCGAAGGGCTGCTATTTAAAGAGCCGAAGCGGCGCATCCGCTTACTGTGCGGGGCCGCAGGTTTCACCGATCGACACGACGGGCGCTGGCGATATTTTCGGCGGCACCGCGCTTGCCTGCATTTTGGAGAGCGGCAAGGATGTGTTGGAACTGAGTTCCGAGGAGCTGCTGGAAATCGGCACTTTCGCTTCGACCGCGGCGAGCCTTTCGACCGAGCGCTCCGGCGGCATTGCGAGCATTCCGAGCCGGGAGGACATTGCGGCGCGGGTTGCAAGACTCGGACAACAATAAATCCTTAAACCCACTTGACTTATATGTTTTTAGGGCGTAAGATAACCGCAGAGAACAAAGACGAAAGGAAGGCTTACGCATGTCAAAGATTTATACTTCCGCAGATCAGTTAATCGGCGGCACCCCGCTCTTGGAACTTTCTCACATCGAGGCGAAGGAAGGCGTCAAGGCGCGTATCCTCGCGAAGCTCGAGTATCTGAACCCGGCGGGTTCGGTGAAGGACAGAATTGCCCGCAACATGCTGGACGATGCCGAGGCGCGCGGTGTCCTGACCAAGGACTCGGTCATCATTGAGCCGACTTCCGGCAACACCGGCATAGGTCTCGCATCCGTTGCGGCGGCGCGCGGCTACCGCATCATCATCGTGATGCCGGACACCATGAGCGTGGAGCGCAGAAACCTCATGAAGGCCTACGGTGCGGAACTGGTGCTGACCGAAGGCGCGAAGGGCATGAAGGGCGCAATGGCGAAGGCGGAGGAGCTCGCGAAGGAGATTCCGCACAGCTTTATTCCGGGACAGTTCGTGAATCCGGCAAATCCGGCGGCACACGAGAAGACCACCGGTCCCGAGATTTGGGAGGATACGGACGGCGAAGTGGATTACTTTGTTTCCGGTGTCGGCACGGGTGGCACGCTGAGCGGCGTGGGCCGTTATCTCCGCAGCAAAAAGCCGGGCGTCAAGCTGATTGCCGTGGAGCCGGAGGCATCTCCGGTGCTCTCGGGCGGACAGCCGGGCCCGCATAAGATTCAGGGTCTCGGCGCGGGTTTTGTGCCGGATACCCTGGACAAGGGTATCTACGACGAGGTGATTCAGGTCTCGAACGAGGATGCCTTCCGTGTGGGTCGCGAGATCGGCAGAGCCGAGGGCGTGCTGACCGGTATCTCTTCCGGCGCGGCGCTGTATGCCGCGCTTCAGCTCGCAAAGCGCAAGGAGGCAGAGGGAAAGACCATCGTGGTTCTGCTGCCGGATTCCGGCGACCGCTATCTCTCTTCGCCGCTCTTCCAGGATTGATCCGAAAGCGAATTGTAAGTTAATCGAAAAGGAGCCGCTTTGCCTGTATTTCGAGCAAAGCGGCTTCTTTTTGGCGTGACAAGAGAATCATGCCGGGGAGCGTGCGTTATAGAGTTATAGGACAAAAAGAGTCGGCAGAAAGCCCCGCAACGCCGGTGGAATGATAGGCTCTCTTATCGAAAAAACGCCTCCGCGACAGGAGACGCGGAGGCGTGAGGGGGGCGTATTTGCTCAGATGACAAAGTCATTGCCGGCGAGATCGGGCGCGGCGAGATCCGCGAGTGTGTAGCCGTCAAAGAATTTGTTGACAAGACGGTCCAGTTCCTGCCACATGGGCAGGGTGCGGCAGGAGGAGGCGCGCTCGCAGGAAGCCTCTTCCTCAAGACAGGAGACAGGGGCCAAATTGCCCTCGGTGAGGCGAAGTATATTGCCGACCGTGTATTCCGCGGGGGCGCGGTTTAAGCGGTAACCGCCGCCCTTGCCGCGGAGGGCGTCGAGCAGGCCGTTCCGCACCAATACTTTCACGATGGACTCCAGATATTTTTCGGAAATCTGTTGCCGCTCGGCAATGTCTTTCAGGGGAATATAGGAAACGCCGACGTGCTCGGCAAGATCGATCATGACACGGAGCGCATAGCGACCACGGGTAGATATCATCATAACAAGGCTCCTCTCTCTTCATTTATCTTTAACATATAAACCTATACTACTACGGGGTTTAATGCTTTGCAAGCTGTTATTTGAACTTATCTTGTGCTATACTGCCTGCAAATCCAGCAAAGGAGGCGTTTGGATGACAGCTTACAAGAGGATTTTGACCATTCAGGATATTTCGTGTGTGGGGCAGTGCTCGCTCACGGTGGCGCAGCCCATCATCTCGGCCTGCGGTGTGGAGGCCTGCATTCTTCCTTCGGCCGTGCTATCGAATCACACCGGTGCCGATTTCCACGGTTTTACCTTTCGCGATTTGACCGAGGATATGCCGGGCATTGCTGCGAAGTGGGAGCGGGAGAAGATATACTTCGATGCCGTCTATACCGGCTATTTGGGGAGCATACGGCAGATTGCCCTGGTCAAAGCTATGATGGAGAAGCTTTGAATCCGGGCGGCCTAAGGATTGTAGACCCCGCGATGGCGGATAACGGCGCGCTCTACACGGGCTTTGACCTCGCCTTCGTGCGGGAGATGGCGGCGCTCTGCGGCGAGGCGGATTACATACTCCCGAACTTAACGGAGGCCTGCCTCCTCACCGACACGCCCTATCACGAGGGGCTTTGGGAGGAGACGGAGGTGAAGGCGCTCCTCAAAAAGCTCGCTGCCCTCGGCGCAAAACATGTGATTTTAAAGGGGATCTCCTATGAGGAGGGACGCATCGGCAACGCGGTCTATGACTGCGCGCGCGGAGAGCTGCGCTATGATTTCACCCTGCGCGTGCCGCGGAGCAGCCACGGGACGGGAGACTGCTTTGCCGCTGCCTTTACCGGCGCCATGATGCGCGGAAAGAGTGCCTTTGAGGCGAGCAAGCTTGCGGCGCGCTTTGTGGTCGCGAGCATACGTGCGACCGAGGACGACAAGGAGCACTGGTACGGCGTCAAATTCGAGCTTGCGCTCCCGCTGCTCACCGAGGCGCTCTCCGTGCCGCTCTTTGAGCTGGACGGCAGTCGCATTGCGAGTCTCGAAGATTTCTACGCGGAGATAGACCGGGTGCTCACGGACGGAAGCGAGAAGACCGGTCACAATCTCTCCGCCCTCGATGACATATTGCGGGGCGGCTTCGGAAAGCACGCTTACGGACAGCAGATTCGCCTTCGCTGGAATCACTTTGAGGAGAGTGCGGAGGCGCTGGGCGAGGCGACGGTATTCCGTCTGCTGCGTGTGATTTTAGATCGCGAGACCGGCCACGACTGCAAGCTGGAAATTTGAGACAAAAAGCGTATCGGGGCGCGGAAGCGCCGCCGGGAAAGCAAAAAAAGAATGCAGGGCAATTTGCCCTGCATTCTTTTTTAGTCTGCGAGAAATACTTCCGCGTGCTGCACGCCGAAGCTCAGCGTGGCGGAGTGGCTCTCCATAAAGATGTCGATGTGCTTTCCGACCACGCCGCCGCCGGTATCCTCGGCGACATAGACAGTGCCGTTGATGATCACACGCGTGCCCTCCGGGATGACCGAGGGATCGGTTGCGATGGTGTGATTTTCCTGCGCGAGTCTGCCGGAGCTGGTCATACGTCCCCAACCCTTGGAGCACTCATAGCAAGGGCAGTAGGCGGTGAGCTTAAAGACACCGAGGCTTCTGCCGTTTTTGCCGCTCACTTTCGGGCTGCTCTTGGCGCTTGTACTGTGGTTTCCGGCTGCGGTCGACTTACTCTGCTTGCCGCTCTTTGTGCTCGCCGCTTTTTTTGCCGCCGCCGCGCGTTCCCGTTCCTGTCTCGCGGCCTCTTCGGCGGCAAGGCGGGCTGCTTCGGCTTTGGCCTGTTCTTCCTTCTTCAGGTTTAACCAGGCGCGATCCTTTGCGGTTCTGGTCTCAATGAGCGCGTTTTGCGCGGCAACACAGGCATCATTGAGCACCGGCACATCAATCTGGTCGCTCAGATTTTCGTCGGCGTTTCGGACTGCGCCCATCACGCTGTCGGATGTGTCATAAAAAACTGCGCTTGCGGAGGGGGTGTCCGTCGGGGAGACGGAGAGCAGAGTCCGGCTCTCGCCCGCGGCGCTGGTCTCTTCGGCCGGCTGAACGCTCTTTGACTCGCCCAGCGCACTGAGCGGCACAAGGAGCATGAACAGGACCAGAAGAAAGATGCACGCCCTCTGAATGGCTTTCATATGTTTGTGCATGGTACCGAATCCTCTTAAGAATTATGTAAGAATTACAACTTTATTCTAAACGGAGGACCCCGTAACTGTCAATTAAATTCAAAAAGCGTAGCTTTACTCAAGGACCAGAAAGACCTCGCGGTACTGGACACCGTGGTTCCAAGCTTCGGAAGTGTTCGCGTAGTAGACATCGATGGTCTGGCCGCGAACCCCCGTGTCTTCGACGATGTAGATGGTGTCACTGCCTGCGAAGCGAATCTTACTGCCGCGCGGCAGTACGGACCAATCCGCTGCGACGGTGCGTCCACCTGCGGCACCGAGCCGTCTGCGCTGCGCTCGCCGCGCGGGTTCGTGAATCCGGTGGTCTTGAAGACACCGAGAGAAGTTTCGTTTCGCACAGCCGGGAGCGGAGCGGCGGTTACGGCCTCCTCGCTCGGTGCCTGAATGACAGCGGTTGCGCTCGCCGCGGCGCTCTCGCTTTCCCGGCTGCTTGCTGCGGCATTGGTGCGGACCACAGCGGCAAAGCCGGGAACGCTCGTGGAAACGGAAAGCAGTGCGCTGAGCGCGAGTATGCTTAATTTAGAATGAAGTCGCATGCGAAGTCTCCTTTCACGCGGAATGTTACAAAAATGTTACAGATATATCAGCAATATAACACGGACAGGCTGTTTCGGCAAGAAAAAGCTCGCGGCGGGGATGCGGCAAAGCAGAGAAACCGCGTAAAAAAAACTTTTTTGATTCGCTTGACAAGAAAGGGCAAAGGGAATATAGTATCGACAGCAGGTGTTAGCACTCCAAGCGAACGAGTGCTAACAGCGGGAAGGAGGAAGTCATGGAGCTGGATGATCGAAAAATCATGATACTGAATGCAGTGATTAAAAACTACATGGAAACCGGAGAGCCGGTGGGCTCCCGCACGATTTCAAAACTTCCCGGCTGCACACTGAGCAGCGCAACCATACGAAACGAGATGTACGATTTGGAGGAGATGGGCTATCTCCTCCAGCCGCATACCTCGGCGGGGCGCATCCCCTCCGATCAGGGTTATCGCTTCTATGTAAACGAGATTCTGAAGGAGACGGACAGCGAGATGCAGGCCCTGAAGCGACAGTTTGTCGCGCGGGTCGATCGACTCGAATCGGTGCTTCTGCGCATGGCGCGCATCGCGGCGGACCATACAAACTACGCGGCGGTCATCAGCGGCCCCTGTACAAGCCGGGCGCCCATTAAGCTCTTACAGCTCTCCAAGATGGATGAGAATCGCCTCCTGGTCGTGTTGGTGCTCGAGGGAAATTTAATCAGCAACCGCATTTTGACGCTGCGTCAGGCCGTCGGCGATGCCGAGCTTTTGCATCTCAATATACTTCTGAACACGCGCTTAAACGGTGTCAGTTTGCAGGATGCCGAGGCCGAGGTCTTGGAGAAACTGCTTCGCGACGCCGGAGAAAGTCGGGAGTTGGTGGCCTACCTCCTCACGGAACTGCGGCGCATGCTCGCGGAGGAAGAGGAACTGCAGATTTACACGAGCGGCGCGACCAATGTGTTCCGTTACCCGGAGCTCACGGACGGCGGCGCCGCAAAACGCATCATCAGCACCTTCGAGCAGAAAGCGCCTAAAGCGCATCGTGATCGACGCGGTGGAGCAGACGGGAGAAGAGCAGGAGAGCATCCAGGTCTTTATCGGAGAAGAGTCTCCGGTGCCGGAGATGAACGACTGCAGCATTGTGACGGCGCGCTACGACTTGGGCAGCGGCCTTCGCGGCACCATAGGTATCGTGGGACCGAAGCGCATGGACTATAAAAAGGTGTTAAATACCCTGCATGATTTAATGCGGGAGATGGATGAGAATTTCGGAGGAGACGATGGCTAAGAATAAGCACAAACACGAGCGGGAGGACAGAGCGGAGCAAACGCTGCATCCGGAAGAAGCTGCGGCTAAGGCTGCCGCCGAAGCTGCTGCGGCGCTTGCCGCGGAAGAGGCCGAAGCTTCGGAACCCGTGAAGCAGGAAGCGGAGGAAACAGCGGACAAAGCGGCAGGGGCCGAGATTGAGGCTCTGACCGACCGCCTGAAGCGGACGCTTGCGGAGTTTGAGAATTTCCGGAAGCGGAGCGAGCGCGAAAAGGCGCAGATGTTTGACCTCGGCGCCAAGTCGGTGCTCGAAAAGCTCCTTCCGGTCATTGATAACTTTGAGCGAAGCGTAGCCCAGGCGCCGGAGAGCGAGGATCCCGGCATCAAGTCTTATGCCGAGGGCATGGAGATGATATACCGCCAGCTCTTAAAGAATATGAAGGAGGCGGGGGTCGAGCCGATCGACGCAATCGGCAAGCCCTTCGATCCGAATTACCACAACGCGGTCATGCACGAGGAGAATGAAGAACTCGGCGAGAATGTGGTCGCGGAGGAATTGCAGAAGGGTTATCTCTACAAGGACAGCGTCCTTCGCCACAGCATGGTGAAGGTTGCAAATTAAAATAAAGGCTTACAAGAAACAGTTATAGACATATAGACACAAACGAACAATCACCTACAAATTTGATTCACGGAGGAAATGAACATGGGTAAGATTATCGGTATCGATCTCGGAACTACCAACAGCTGCGTTGCGGTGATGGAGGGCGGAAAGCCCGTCGTCATTCCGAACAGCGAGGGCGCAAGAACCACACCGTCCGTCGTTGCATTTACGAAGAACGGCGAGCGCCTGGTTGGCGAGCCGGCAAAGCGCCAGGCTGTCACGAATGCGGACCGCACGATTGCTTCGATCAAGCGTCACATGGGCACGGATTACAAGGTGACCGTTGACGGCAAGAGCTACACCCCGCAGGAGATTTCCGCAATGATTCTGCAGAAGCTGAAGGCGGATGCGGAGAGCTATCTCGGTGAGAAGGTCACCGAGGCTGTCATCACGGTTCCGGCGTACTTTAACGACGCACAGCGTCAGGCAACCAAGGACGCAGGTAAGATTGCGGGTCTCGAGGTAAAGCGTATCATCAACGAGCCGACGGCAGCGGCACTCGCTTACGGCCTTGACAACGACAAAGAGCAGAAGATTATGGTCTACGACCTCGGCGGCGGTACCTTCGACGTGTCCATCATCGACATCGGCGACGGCGTCATCGAAGTGCTCGCGACCAACGGCGATACCCACCTCGGCGGCGATGACTTCGACGAGAAGATTACGCGCTGGATGATCGATGAGTTCAAGAAGGAAGTCGGCGTGGACCTCGGCCAGGACAAGATGGCGCTTCAGAGACTCAAGGAGGCAGCGGAGAAGGCGAAGAAGGAACTCTCGACCGCGACCACGACGGAAATCAACCTTCCGTTCATCACGGCGACCGCGGCGGGCCCGCAGCACCTTGCGATGAACCTGACCCGCGCGAAGTTCGATGAGCTCACGGCGGATCTCATCGAGCGCACGGTTGTCCCGGTGCAGAACGCAATGCGCGATGCGGGCATCACGAATGCGGACCTCGGCAAGGTGCTTCTGGTCGGCGGTTCGACCCGTATGCTGAACGCACAGGAGAAGGTGAAGCAGCTCACCGGCATGGAGCCCTCTAAGACCCTGAACCCGGATGAGTGCGTTGCAATCGGCGCAGCGGTCCAGGGCGGCAAGCTCGCGGGCGATTCGAGCGCAAGCGACGTGCTCCTCCTCGACGTCACCCCGCTCTCCCTCTCGATCGAGACCATGGGCGGCATCGCGACCAAGCTGATTGAGAGAAACACGACCATCCCGACCAAGAAGAGCCAGGTGTTCTCGACGGCAGAGGACAACCAGTCCGCAGTGGACATCCACGTGGTACAGGGTGAGAGAGAGTTTGCGCGCGACAACAAGAGCCTGGGCCAGTTCCGCTTGGACGGCATTCTGCCGGCAAAGAGAGGTGTGCCGCAGATTGAGGTCACCTTTGACATCGACGCGAACGGCATTGTGAATGTCTCCGCAAAGGATCTCGGCACCGGCAAGGAGCAGCACATCACGATTACCTCCGGCTCCAACATGTCCCAGGAGGATATTGACAAGGCGGTCAGAGAGGCTTCCGAGTTCGAGGCACAGGATAAGAAGAAGAAGGAGGCCATCGACGAGAGAAACGATGCGGACTCTCTCATCTTCCAGACCGAGAAGGCAATTCAGGAAGTCGGCGATAAGATCGGCGACAGCGACAAGGCGGCGGTCGAGGCAGACCTCGCGGCCCTCAAGGAGGCGGTGAACCGCGCACCGGCGGAGTCCATGACCGACGATCAGGTCGCGGACATCAAGGCGAACAAGGAGAAGCTGATGGCAAGTGCGCAGCAGCTCTTCCAGAAGGTCTATGAGCAGGCGCAGCAGAGCCAGACTTCGGCGGGCGCGGAGAACGGCGGCTCCAACCCGGACGACGGCGTTGTGGACGGCGATTTCAAGGAAGTATAAAAAGACGAGACGGCACGCGGGAGCAAAGCTCTCGCGTGCCCGTTTGAGAAAGGATCACGATGGCAGAACAGAAGCGCGATTATTATGAGGTGCTCGGGGTTTCGAAGGACGCGGACGATGCGGCGCTGAAGAAGGCATATCGGGTGCTCGCGAAGAAGTATCATCCGGATGCGAATCCCGGCGACAAGCAGGCGGAGGCGGCTTTTAAGGAGATCAACGAAGCTTATTCCGTTCTGAGCGATCCTAAGAAGCGAGCCCAGTACGACCAGTTCGGTCACGCGGCTTTTGACCCGCGCATGGGCGGCGGCAGCGGCGGCGGCTTTTACGAGGGTAGCGCGGCCGATTTCGGCGATATTTTCGGCGACCTCTTCGGCGGCGGTGGCGATATCTTCGGCAGCTTTTTCGGCGGCGGCAGAGGCGCGCAGCGCGCGGCAAATGCGCCGATGCGCGGCGCCAATGTCCACGCGACCGTGCGCCTTAGCTTTGAAGAGGCGGTTTTCGGCTGCAAGAAGAAGATTACAATCGATTACAAGGAAGAGTGCGAGACTTGTAAGGGCAGCGGCGCAAAACCCGGTACCTCACCCGAGACCTGTCCCACCTGTAAGGGCCAGGGCAAGATTGTCAAGACAAGCCGCACGGCCTTCGGCACCATGCAGAACGTGCAGGTTTGCCCGAACTGTCACGGCAGCGGCAAGATTGTGAAGGAGAAGTGCACGTCCTGCAACGGCACGGGCTATAAGCGCGTTCGGAAGAGTTTTGAGGTCAGCATCCCGGCCGGTATCGACAACGGTCTCTCGGTCAGAATGCCGCAGGGCGGCGAGCCGGGCGTGAACGGCGGCGAGCGCGGCGATCTCCTGGTGGAGTGCATCGTGAGTCCGCACCCCATCTTTAAGCGGCAGGAGAGCAATATCTTCTCGACCGTGCCGATTTCCTTTGCGACGGCGGCACTCGGCGGCACGATTCGCATCAATACGGTGGACGGCGAGGTCGAGTACACGGTCAAGGCGGGAACCCAGACCGACACGCGGGTTCGCCTGGCGGGCAAGGGTGTGCCCTCGCTCCGAAACCCGAAGGTGAGGGGCGACCACTATGTGACCCTGGTGGTCGAAGTCCCGACCAAGTTAAACGAGCAGCAGCGCGCGGCACTGAAGAGCTTCGACGAAGCGATGCAGGGCGGCGGCAAGAAAAAGGGATTGTTCTCCTGAGCGAGAACGGAGAGCCCGGCGGAGCGAGAACCCCGCCGGGCTCTTGCTTTTACAAACAAAGTCGGCTGTGCTATGATAAACCGATATGAGAACTCAGGAGGGAAAATGGCCCATGCGGTGGAAAAAGTACACGCTGTATACCAGAGAAGAGGCAGTGGATCTAGTGAGCGCTACCTTTGCGGAGCTCGGCATTGAGGGCATTGAAATCGAGGACAATGCGCCGCTCTCGGAGCGGGACACCAAGGGCATGTTCATCGACATCCTGCCGGAGCTTCCGCCGGACGACGGGACGGCGCGCGTGAGCTTTTACCTGGAGCCGGGCAGCGGTGAAGAGGAGATGCTATGCCGCGTTCGGGAAGAACTCGAGGAACTCTCTCGGTTCACGGATCTCGGCGAGGCGCGAATCGAGGAGAGCCTCACCGAGGACAAAGACTGGATCAACAACTGGAAGACCTTTTTTCATCCCTTCGTGGTCGATGACATCCTGATTAAGCCGACCTGGGAGCAGGTACCGGCGGAGAGCGCGGGGCTCACCTGCATCCAGATCGACCCGGGCACGGCCTTCGGCACCGGCGCGCATGAGACCACCCAGCTCTGCATCCGCGCCCTGAACCGCTACATGAAGCTCATGCAGGCGGCGGGCGTAAGCGATATCCGCGTGTTGGATGTGGGAACGGGCAGCGGTATCCTCGGCATTGCGGCAAAGAAGCTCGGCGCTGCGGAGATTTTTGCGACCGACCTCGACGACAATGCAATCGAAGCGGTTGCGGAGAACCTCGCGAGCAATGACTTGGATTCGAAGGATTTCACGGTGGTCTGCGGCAACCTGATCGACGATACGGCGGTACAGGCTGCGGCGGGCGAAGCGCGCTATGACATAGCGCTCGCGAACATACTCGCGCCCGTCATTCTGCTGCTTGAAAAGGAAGTCTGGCGGCACTTGAAAAATCGGCGGCATCTTCATCACCTCCGGCATCATAGACGACAAGGAAGAAGAAGTGCGCGCAGCCATCGCGGCAAACCCGCACTTTGAGGTGCTTGAGGTAAACTGTCAGGGTGAGTGGTCAAGCGTGGTAGCGCGGAGAAAGGCCTGAGATGTATCACTTTTTTATTGCCCCGGAGCAGCTCTCCGGGGACAGCGCCGTGATTCTCGGCAGTGACGTGCGCCACATAGGCTCGGTGCTTCGCATGAAGCCCGGCGAAAAGCTCATGGTCAATGCGGGCGGTGACTGGGAGTATCTCTGCGAGATTGCGGAAATCGAGCGGGAGCGCGTAACGCTCCGTGTGCTTGAGGGGCGGCAGGAGACCCGGGAACTCCCGATTTCGATTACCCTCTACCAGGGACTCCCGAAGGCAGAGAAGATGGAGCTCATTGTGCAGAAAGCGGTGGAGCTCGGCGCGGCGGCGATTGTCCCGGTCGAGATGCACCGCTCGGTCGTTCGGCTCGACGAGAAGAAGGCGGCAGTCAAGCAGAAGCGCTGGCAGGCCATCGCGGAGGCGGCGGCCAAGCAGGCCGGGCGCTCCGTGATTCCGGAGGTCTCGCTGCCGCTCTCCTTCAAGGAGGCGCTGAGACGGGTCGAAGCGGAGGGCACGGAACTAAGGCTCCTGCCCTATGAGCGCGCGGCCGGGATGGCGGCGACACGGGACTTGATACGGAGCGTAAAAGCGGGACAGCGCGTCGCGGTGATGATAGGGCCGGAGGGCGGCTTTGAAGAGACGGAGGTCGAGGCGGCCGAGGCAGAGGGCTTTCACGCACTGACCCTCGGCAAGCGCATTTTGCGGACCGAGACGGCGGGACTTGTCATGCTCTCGCTGCTCATGGCAGAGACAGAGGAAGATTGACGGATGGAAATTTATTTTGACAATGCGGCGACGACGCGCCTCTCCGCGCGCGCCGCGGCGCGAATGGAACGGGTGGCGCGGGAGCACTTCGGCAATGCGTCTTCCCTGCACTTGGCGGGTCTTCGCGCGGAGGAAGAGTTAAAGGCCGCGGCCGAGGAAATCGCGAAGACCTTAAAGGCCGAGCCGCGAGAACTCATTTTCACCTCGGGCGGAACCGAGTCCGATAACTTAGCGATACTCGGAACCGCGCGGAGCAGAAAGGGCTACGGGCGGCATCTCATCACGAGTGCGGTCGAGCATCCGGCGGTGCTCGAAACCATGCGCTTTCTTGAGGAGCAGGGCTTTCGCCTGACCGTGCTGCCGGTCGACGCGAGCGGAAAGATTTCGCTTGCGGAACTGGAGGCCGCGATACGGAAGGACACCGTCTTAGTCTCCCTCATGTATGTGAACAACGAGATCGGCGCGATTCAGCCGATTGCGGAGGCGGCGGCCCTCATTCACCGTCTGAATCCGGACTGTTATTTCCATGTGGATGCGGTGCAGGCCTACGGAAAATTCGAAATTTATCCGAAGCGCCTCGGCATCGATATGATGAGTGTGAGCAGCCATAAGATCGAAGGACCGAAGGGGGTCGGTTTTCTCTATGTGAACCGCCGCGTCTCGATAAAGCCCGCGAGTTTCGGCGGCGGTCAGCAGGGCGGGCTTCGGAGCGGCACCCTCAATGTGCCCGGCATCGCCGGCATGGCGGAGGCGGCGCGCGCGGCCTATGAAGACTTTGAAGAAAAGCGGGAGCGTTTGCTCCGTGTAAAGGACAGAATCCTCGCGGGTGCTGCGGAGCTCCCGGGGGTGCGTGCAAACAGTGCGCCGGGCATGGACTCGGCACCGCAGATTGTAAGCCTCTCGGTGGAGGGGGTGCGCGCAGAGGTATTGCTGCACGCCCTGGAGGCCGAGGGGGTCTATGTGTCGAGCGGTTCGGCCTGCTCGTCCAATCACCCCGGCATTTCCGCGACGCTAAAGGGCATCGGTCTTCCGGCGAAACTCCTGGATGCCACGGTGCGTCTCAGTTTCTCCGCGGAGAATACCGAGGCGGAGGCAGAGCGATTTTTAGAGCTGTTCCGGCAGTTGGTGCCGAAACTGCGTCAATTCAAACGGTGAGGAACAGAGGATGGAGTATAAGTCTTTTTTGGTAAAGTACGGCGAAATCGGCGTCAAGGGCAAGAATCGCTATAAATTCGAGGACGCACTGGTGCGTCAGCTCGGCTTTGCGCTCAAAAAGCTCGACTGCGAATTCAATATCGTAAAGGAGCACGGTCGCATCTATGTGGATATGCTCGGTCCCTACGACTATGAGGACACGGTCGCTGCCCTGCAGCGCGTCTTCGGCGTGGTGTCGATCTGCCCGGTAATACGACTGAACGACAGTGCTTACGAGACCATTGCGGCCGAATCCGTGCGCTTTCTGAAAGAAATCAGCGCGGGGACAGAGCAGAGCTTTAAGGTCTTTACGCGGCGCATCGACAAGTCCTACCCCGGCACCTCGGAAGAAATCAGCGCGTCGCTCGGCGGCGTGATTCTGGAGGCCTGCCCGAACTTACATGTCGATGTCAGAAACCCGGAACTCAAGTTCAATGTCGAGATTCGAAACGAGGGGGTTCTGCTCTATGCGCTCTCGATTCCGGGCCCCGGCGGTATGCCGGTCGGCACGGCCGGCAAGGCCATGCTGCTCTTATCGGGCGGCATCGACTCACCGGTCGCGGGCTATATGATCGCAAAGCGCGGTGTTTATCTGGAGGCGACCTACTTCCACGCGCCGCCCTATACCTCGGAGCGCGCAAAGCAAAAAGTTGTGGATTTGGCGCGCATTCTGGCGCGCTATGCGGGGCCGGTGCGCCTTCACATTGTGAACTTCACGGACATTCAGCTCTATATTTACGAGAAGTGCCCGCGCGAGGAACTCACGATTATCATGCGCCGCTATATGATGCGCATTGCGGAGAGCATCGCGAAGAAGAACGGCGCAATGGCGCTGATTACCGGCGAGAGCATAGGGCAGGTCGCAAGCCAGACCATCCCGTCCCTGCTCTCGACCAATGAAGTCTGCACCCTCCCGGTGTTTCGCCCGCTGATCGGCTTTGACAAGCAGGAAATTATAGAGCGTGCGGAGAAGATGGACAGCTACGAGACTTCGATACTCCCCTATGAGGACTGCTGCACCATCTTTGTCGCGAAGCACCCGGTCACGAATCCCGAGCTGTCGCGCATCAAAAAGTCGGAGGAGAGACTCAGCGAGCGGATTGAGGAACTCGTCGAGACCGCCCTCAAAACCGAGGAGCTTGTGCTCTGCGAGGCATGAAAAAAAGCCGCACATCTGTGCGGCTTTCCCCTTCTCAAAGGGGATTACTCAATGACATAGGGCTTCAACGCCTCTAAAATCGTGTCCATCGACTCGTTGCCATGGATGTTCAGGTTGATCGGCTTCGAGAGATCCAGGCTGAAGATTCCCATAATCGACTTCGCATCGATTACATAGCGGCCGGACACGAGATCAAAGTCTGCGTCGAAGCGGGCAATGGTATTGACGAAGGACTTCACCTTTTCGATGGAGTCCAAAGAAATCTTGACAGTTTGCATGGCAGAGCCTCCTTCTTCGGATATCAATTCAGGTTCTTTTCCTCAATCTTATGGGGAAGCGGGAGTAAAGTCAAGATGAGGAAGGAGAATAAAGATGAGAACAGCGGCATTTCACACGCTGGGATGTAAGGTAAACGCCTACGAGACCGAGGCGATGGAACAGGCGCTGGTCGCAGCGGGCTACGAACTCCGCTCTTTCGAGGAAAGGGCGGATGTCTACATCATCAACACCTGTTCCGTGACAAACATCGCGGACCGGAAATCGCGGCAGATGTTGCACCGCGCGAAGAGCTTAAATCCCGGAGCCGTCGTGGTCGCGGCGGGTTGCTACGCGCAGGCGGCGGCGGAGGGTCTGAAAGAAGACGGAAGCGTGGATTTGGTGCTCGGCAATCAGGAGAAAAAAGACCTGGTGCGCATACTCGAGGCCTATTTTTCCGAGGATGCGGCGCCTGCCGTTCATGTCGGCGATATGCGGGAGGCAAAGCGGTACGAGGACTTATCGGCAAATCGGAGCGAAGAGCATACCCGCGCCTTCTTAAAGGTGCAGGACGGCTGCAACCAGTACTGTTCCTACTGCATCATCCCCTTTCTCCGCGGCAACATACGCTCCCGTCGCCCGGGAGAGGTGAGAAGAGAGGCAGAGCGACTCGCCGCAAACGGCGTGCGGGAGCTTGTGCTGACCGGCATTCACCTCTCTTCCTACGGGCGGGATTTTAAGAACAAAGAGGAGCGGGAAGATTTCGGCGACGGCGCGGCGAATCTCCTGGAGCTTCTGACCCTTCTGGACAGCGTCGACGGCATAGAGCGGATCCGCATCGGTTCGCTGGAGCCGAAGATTGCGACGCCGGAATTTGCAGCAGGGCTTTCGAAGTTAAAACACTTCTGTCCCCACTTTCACCTCTCGCTTCAGAGCGGGAGCAATGCGACCTTAAAGCGCATGAACCGCCGCTATACGGCGGAGGAATTCAGGGCCGGGGTCCAAGCGCTTCGCGCGGTTCCCGGACGCCGCCATGACCACGGATGTGATTGTCGGCTTCCCGGGGGAGAGCGAGGCAGAGTTTTCGGAGAGCCTTGCGTTTATCTCGGAAATCGCTTTCTACGAGACCCACATCTTCCCCTATTCCAAGCGAGAGGGAACCAAGGCCGCGGCGATGTCCGAGCAGCTTTCGAGCGCGGTCAAAAAGGAGCGCGCGGCGCGCCTGCAGGCGCTGAACGCAGAGCGACAGCGGGCGTTCCGCACGCGGCGGCTCGGAAGCGTTCAGGAAATGCTCTCGGAGGAAATCACGGAGATCGACGGAGAGCGCTATCTCATCGGTAACAGCCGAGAATACGTAAAGCTGGCCGTCCCGCTCACGGCGCTCTCGGAAGCGCCCGAGACCAATTGTCTCTACCGCGGAAAGGCGGAGCGCTTTCTCGACGCCGAAATACTGCTTCTGACAAACGTAAGCAAAACGTAAAGCTTTAAACCTTGAGAATTCTCTGCAAATCGGATAGAATAGAGGCTAATTGAGAGGAAAGCATATCATGAGTGAAAACTTGCACGACACACAGTTTTTTCAGACGGTTCAGGAGAATAAGATGGATGTCAGCCAGGTCTTAGAGCTGGTTTATAACGCATTGTCTGAAAAAGGATACAATCCGGTCAATCAGATCGTGGGCTATGTGATGAGCGGAGATCCGACCTATATCACGAGCCATAAGAGTGCGCGCAGTTTAATCATGAAGGTTGAGCGCGATGATATTTTGGAGCTCCTGCTGAGCTACTACATCAAGAATAAAATCGATCGTCGCTGACACTTCGGACAGTCATTTGTGATAAAAGCCGCGTGAAGGACCGTTATGGGCTCGGTCAGAAAATGAATCATGCACCTCTGCACTGATACGGATATTCCGTATCAGCGCTTTTGGTGTTCGGGAGGGAAGATATTTGCCATTGATGGGATTGGACTACGGCGCGAAGACCGTGGGCGTTGCCGTGAGCGACGGGCTGGGACTCGCGGCGCAGCCGCTGGAAACCATATGGAGGGATTCGGAGAAGAAACTCCGAAAGACCTTACAGCGCCTCGAGGCCATCGTCGCAGAGCGGGGCATTACCCGCATTGTGCTGGGCCATCCCTCGCATCTCGACGGCACGGAGGGAGAGCGCGTCGCTTTTTGTACTCAATTTAAGGAGAAACTGGAGGCTCGCACCGGTTTGCCCGTCGTCTGGCAGGACGAGTGGCTCACCACGGCGGAAGCGGCAGAGCGCCTCGAGGAGAGGGGCATTCCGCGCGCGGAGCATAAGCAATATCTCGATAAACTGGCGGCTGCGATTATCCTGCAGGAATATATGGATGCGCACCCGGAGGAGCGCTGAGCGGCTCGGAGAGGAACAAAGGATGGAAGAAGAAAAGAAGGAGCGGGAGGCCTTTGCGGCCGCACCGCTGGTTGTGAAGGATGAGAACGGCGAGGATGTGACCCTCTATATCCTCGAGGAGACTAAGTTAAACGGCTGCTACTATATCCTGGCGGCGGACAGCGAGGAGGAGGACGGCGAGTGCTATCTCCTGAAGGATGTGTCCGGCGAGGATGAGGAAGAGGCCGTCTATGAGTTCGTGGAAAACGAGGACGAGGCAGAGCACATGCTCCGCGTCTTTCAGGCCCTCCTCGAGGAGGACGGCGCAGAGGTGGATCTTAGAAGCGAGTGAGCCGGAGGGCGGGTCCGGCACTGCGGGGAAAGCAAGAATGCTTCGCCGCGCAGAGAAATACGGACGTAGCTGTTTCGGAACTTGAAATAATGTATACAGAATACCGGACGGTGCGACTTTTGTCGCTTTGGGTGGCATTCCCGCTCTTGTCTTGACAGCAGAGCTTCGTAAGGCGCAAGGCCGGTCGCTACCCTGCTGTGAAAACGTGACCCCGGAAGGGGAAAAGACGGGATCCGGGGAAGTCGAAAACGCGAACCGAACGGGCAACGCGCGAACCGAACAAGCAAAGCAAAAAGCAAAAAGCAAAAAGCAAAAAGCAAAAAGCAAAAAGCAAAAAGCAAAAAGCAAGATGACAAACAGTCGTAAGTAAGAAAGCCGGAGCCGCAGTGTAGCGGCTCCCATCAAACAGACAATAACAGGTCTTTGACTTGTGATTTTGGATCAACGAGAAAACAGATTTTTTAATTCGGAAAGTAAGAGAGGTAAGAATTTGAGCGAACAGGAAAAGAACCCGATGCATTTTTTTAAACGTCTTTCGGAAAAGAGCCGTGCGCTTCGGAAAGAAGCGGCAGAGGCGGGACTCGGCGCAGAAGAAGTTGTGACCGAGGATAAGCCGAAGCGCCCGCGCCGTCGCCGTGCGGAGAAGCCCCAGGGCGAGGCCGTACTCGAACAGCAGGCCGCGGCGGAGAAGCCGAAGGCAGAGCGGAAGCCGAAAAAGAAGCCTGCTGCCGAGAAAACGGAGGGCGGCAAGGAAAAGGAGAATACCGCAAGAGGCAGAAAGCCGCGGAGCGAAAAGCCCCGGAATGCCGAAAACGCGGAGCCGCGCAGCCCGCGCCGCAATGCGGAGCCCCGCCGCGGCAAGAAGAAGCTGGCAAACGGCCAGCTCGCGGAGCTCTTAAAGCGCGCCAAGCTTCCGCGCGCCGGCAGCATACGTTTTGACCCGAAGGCGAAGGTTAAGATCATTCCGCTCGGCGGCCTTGAGCAGATCGGCATGAACATCACGGCCTTTGAGTGCAATGACACGATCATAGTCGTGGACTGCGGCATTGCCTTCCCGAGCGAGGACATGCTCGGCATTGACTGCGTGATTCCGGACGTCAGCTATCTGAAGGAGAACCGGAGTAAGGTCAAGGGCTTTGTGATTACCCACGGACACGAGGACCACATCGGCGCCCTGCCCTATATCTTAAAAGAGCTGAATGTGCCGGTCTATTCGACCAAGCTCACGATTGCCTTGATTCGCCATAAGCTTGAGGAGCACCGCCTTCTCGACTCCGCGAAGCTCTTTGTCGTGAAGCACGGCGATACCGTCCCCTTCGGCGACTTCAATGTCGAATTCATCAAGACCAACCACTCGATTTCGGACAGCTCCGCCCTCGCAATCTTCAGCCCGGCGGGCGTCATCTTCCACACGGGTGACTTTAAGATCGATTACACGCCGGTCTTCGGCGAGGCGGCGGATCTGCAGCGCATGGCGGAGCTCGGAAAGCGCGGCGTGCTCGCCATACTCTGCGACTCGACCAACGCAATCCGCCCGGGCTTTACCATGTCCGAGAAGACCGTGGGTCGCACCTTTGACCTCATTTTTGCGGAACACCAGAAGAACAGAATCATCGTTGCGACCTTTGCGTCGAATGTGGACCGCGTGCAGCAGGTCATCAACTCGGCCTACAAGTACGGCAGAAAGGTGGTCGTCGAGGGCAGATCTATGGTCAATGTCATCGGCATTGCGAACGAACTCGGCTACATCAAGATTCCGGAGGGAACCCTGATCGACATCGACCAGCTGAAGAACTACCCGCCGGAGAAGACCGTGCTCATCACGACCGGCTCCCAGGGCGAGAGCATGGCAGCGCTCTCCCGCATGGCAAACGGCATGCACCGCAAGGTGGCAATCAGCCCGAGTGATGTGGTCATCATGAGTTCCCACCCGATTCCGGGCAACGAGAAGGCAGTCGACAAGGTCATCAACGAGCTCTCGATTAAGGGCGCGGAGGTCATTTTCCAGGATACCCATGTCTCCGGTCACGCCTGTGCGGAGGAGATTAAGCTCATGTACTCCCTGCTCCGCCCGAAGTTTGCGCTTCCGGTGCACGGTGAGTACCGTCACAGAAAGGCACAGGTGGCACTCGCCGAGGCGGTCGGCGTGCCGCACGAGAATGTGCTCTTTATGTCAACCGGAGATGTCGTGACCCTGACCGCCGACAGCTGCAAGATTACGGGCCATGTGCAGGCGGGCGGCATTCTGGTGGACGGCCTCGGTGTGGGCGATGTCGGAAACGTGGTGCTGCGCGATAGACAGAATCTTGCGCAAAATGGTATTATGATTGTGACCGTCGGTCTGCAGCGCGGCTCGAACCAGCTGCTCGCGGGACCGGAAATTGTGTCACGGGGCTTTGTATATGTCAAGGACTCCGAGGACTTGATGGCAGAGGCGAAGGGAGAGAGCCGTGACGGCAGTCACGGACAGCCTCGATGCGGGTGTCAACGACTGGAGCAAATTAAAGAATGTCGTGCGGGATGAGCTCAGCGATTTCTTCTGGAAGAAGATGAAGCGCACCCCGGTCATCCTGCCGATTATCCTCGGTGTCAATTGAACTTGCAAAAGAGGAGAGCGGGAACTTGAAATCACGACAGAATACAGAACAACTCAATCATCTGTCTTCTGAGGCATTGGGCATGGCAGTGCGGCTGTTAATCACCGCCTGCCTGCTTTTTGTGCTTTTTCGGGGTGTATTTGCGGCCTATCGCTTCGGGCACGACGCCTTTTACCAGCAGAGCGTCGAAGCAGCGCCGGGGCGCGATATCGCTGTGCACATCCCGGAGGGGCAGAGCACGGCGGAGACGGCGAAACAGCTGAAGGAGCTCGGGCTTATCGAGAACACCTGGGCCTTCCGTCTGCAGTCTCTCTTCCTCGGAAGAAAGGTGCGCGCGGGCGAATACAGCCTGAACACCTCGGAGACCATAGACGACATGCTGGAGATTTTATCGACCGCACCCGAAAAGCGAGGGGGCGGCAAATGATGATAGCAGAGCGCGTCCGGGCTTATCTGGACTATCTGGACCCCGGCAACCGGCGCTATCTGGAGGCGCTCAGGCGGGAAGCGGAGGAAGGCGAGGTGCCCGTTATACGGCGGGACAGCGAGCGCTTCCTACGCAGCCTGCTCGCGGGACTCCGTCCGGAGCGCGTGCTGGAGCTGGGGACGGCGGTAGGCTATTCCGCGCTGGTAATGGCGGAAGAGCTGCCGCCGTCTGCGCATATCACGACGGTGGAGAACTATGCGCCGCGCATAGCCCGCGCGAAGGAAAATATAGGGCGCTACGGGGCGGGGCGCATCACTCTGATCGAGGGAGATGCCTACGAGCTCTTGAAAGAGCAGCCGGACGAGGCCTATGACTTCGTCTTTTTGGATGCCGCAAAGGGGCAGTATTTAAAGTGGCTCCCGGAGCTCTTGCGCGTGCTCTCACCGGGCGGGACCCTGCTCTCGGACAATGTGCTGCAGGGGGGCGACACTGCCGAGTCCCGCTTTGCGATTGACCGGCGGGACAGAACCATACACAGCCGGATGCGCGCCTATTTGGAGGCGCTCTCTGCCCGTGAAGGGCTCAGAACTTCGATATTGCCGATCGGCGACGGCCTGGCATTCAGTGTAAAGGAGAAGAGGATTGAGCAAAGAGAAGCGTAAAAAACCGGAGCTCCTGCTCCCGGCGGGAAGTCTCGAGGTCTTAAAAACCGCCTTTGACTACGGGGCGGATGCGGTCTACATCGGCGGCGAGGCCTTTGGACTCCGCGCAAACGCAAAGAATTTCAGCCCGGAAGAGATGGCGGAGGGGCTTCGCTTTGCGCACGAGAGAGGCAAGCGGGTCTTTGTGACCGCAAATATCCTCGCGCACAACAATGATTTAAATGAGGCAGAGAAGTATTTTGAGGAGCTCGCCGCGCTGAGGCCGGATGCGATTATCGTCTCGGACCCGGCACTCTTTATGCTCGCAAAGCGCCTCTGTCCCGGCATTGAGCTGCATGTGAGCACCCAGGCGAACAACACGAACTACGGGACCTTTCTCTTCTGGCGGGAACTCGGCGCGAGCCGCGTCGTGACGGCCAGAGAGCTCTCGCTCGCCGAGATACGCGAAATCCGGGAAAAAATTCCGGCGGAGATGGAGATTGAGACCTTTGTGCACGGCGCCATGTGTATCTCTTATTCGGGGCGCTGCCTGCTCTCGAGCTTCATGGCGGGGCGAGACGCGAACCACGGTGAGTGCACCCACCCCTGCCGCTGGCAGTACAGTGTGACCGAGGAGAAGCGCCCGGGCGAGTCCATGCCGGTCTTTGAGAACGAGAGAGGCACCTTCCTCTTTAATTCCAAGGACCTCTGCATGATAGACCACATCCCGGAGCTCATAGAGAGCGGCGTGGACAGCTTTAAAATCGAGGGCAGGATGAAGACCGCGCTCTACGCGGCCGTCACGGCGCGCGCTTACCGCCGCGCCATCGACGACTACCTCGAGAGCCCGGAAAAATATGCGGCGAATCTCGAGTCGTACCGGGAGGAAATCGGCAAGTGCACCTATCGGGAGTACACGACGGGCTTCTTCTTCGGCAAGCCGAACGAAGAGGCACAAATTTACGACAGCAATACCTATGTGCGGAACTACACCTACCTCGGCAAGGTCGCCTCGGTCGACGCCGAGGGCTACGCGCACTTTGAACAGAAAAATAAATTTTCGGTCGGAGACCGGATTGAGCGCATGTGCTTTGACGGCAGCAACGAGCTGCTCACCGTGCTGGAGATTCGGAATCCGGAGGGCATCTCGGTGGAGAGTGCACCGCACCCCAAGGAGGCGCTGGCCGTACGCTTTGACGGCAGTGTCGCCGCGGGAGAATTGCTTCGCATGGAGACTTTGGGATGACTGCTTTCTTTTTGAGCGTCGCGGGATTTTGCGCCGTCTACTTTGTTGTGCTCTGCGTCTACGCGAGACAGCTGGTTGCGCAGAGTTGGATTTGGCTCTTCTTTGCCCTGGTCTGCCTCGGCAATGTGCTGTTTCGCTGGTTGCACGCGCGGACGCCGGGAAAGGTATCGCTCTTCTGGCTGATCCAGATACACACGCTCAGCTTTCTCGGTATGGCCGTACTCATGGCCTCGGGCCTTGCGGTCGCCTCCGGCATGCACCCCAAGGCGAAGGGACAGCCCGAGTACGCGATTGTGCTGGGGGCCGGCTTAAAGCCCGACGGATCGCTCTCAAAGACGCTGAAACAGCGGCTCGATACGGCGCTGGACTTTGCGGCAAAGTCGCCGGAGACCAGATTCATATTGAGCGGTGGCTATGACCGGCGCGGACAGCGAACGGAGGCGGAGGTCATGGCGGAGTACCTCATGAAGCAAGGGCTTCCGAAGAAGCGGCTGCTGCTGGAGGTCCAGTCAAAGAACACCTATGAGAATATGGTATACAGTTACGCGCTGCTGCACCGCGTGAACAATGAGGACTACCCGGTCTTTATCGAGGCGGAAGGGCGCTGGGTGCTGCTCACGACTCCGGATCCGGATGTCGTGGCGGTCATCAGCTCGGACTTTCATCTCTACCGCGCCTCGGCCATACTCGAGGCGCAGTGCGACATGCAAGCGCTCGGGGTGCCCGCGCCGAGTGATCGCGTACTCTTTATGCACTATCTGGCGCGCGAGAGCATCGCGCTCTTAAAGGATAAGTATTTCGGAAGACTGAACAAACGACAGAGTCGGGAGAGGAAATGATATGACAGCGAAGTGGAATCGAAGGAACAGCTGGCGGAGATCGCAAAGCTGGACGCCTATCGCGTCCGGACGGAGAGCCGTCTCAAAGAACTTAAGGCGGACGGCGTGGAGCTGGAGCACAAGAAGACCGGCGCCCGCATTTTTCTCCTGCTCGCGGACGATGCGAACAAGGTCTTTACGATCGGCTTTCGGACGCCGCCGCAGGACTCGACCGGCGTCGCACACATTGTCGAGCACACCGTGCTCTGCGGCTCGGAGAAGTACTGGGCCAAGGATCCGTTCATGGAGCTTGTGAAGGGCTCGCTGAATACCTTCCTGAATGCGATGACCTACCCGGACCGCACGGTCTATCCGGTTGCGAGCTGCAACCCGAAGGACTTTGAGAACCTGATGGATGTCTATCTGGATGCGGTCTTTCACCCCCTTTTCTACAAGGAGGAGAAGATTTTCCGCCAGGAAGGCTGGAGATACGAGCTGGAGAGCGAGGATGCGAAGCTCGTCCGAAACGGTGTCGTCTACAACGAGATGAAGGGGCGTATTCGGATCCGGACCAGGTGCTGGAGCGCGCAATCGATGAGGCGCTCTTTCCGGGGCACCCCTATGCGGAGGAGTCCGGCGGCGATCCGGACTTTATTCCGGATTTGACTTACGAGGCCTACCTCGACTTCCATCGCCGCTACTATCACCCGAGCAATTCCTTCATCTATCTCTACGGTGACCTCGACATGGCGGAGAGACTGCGCTACTTAGACGAAAGCTATCTCTCGAAGTACGAGCGTCTTGCAATCGACTCGGCGATACCCGCACCGAAGCGGCTCGGTGCGCCGGTCTTGGTGTCCCGCCCCTATTCAATCGGGGAGACGGAGAGCGAAGAGAGAGCGGCCTATGTCTCGCTGAACCTCCGCGTCGGCGGTCAGCTGGATCCGGTCGAGTACAGCGCCTATCAGGCCCTCGACTACGTGCTCTTAAAGGCGCCCGGGGCGCTCTTACACGATGCCCTCATTGAGGAGGGCTTCGGGGACGATGTTTACGGCGGCTATGCAAATGGCATCCGCGAACCCTATTTCCAGATTACGGCGAAGCATTTGAGACGTGAGCAGAAAGACAGCTTTTTGCGGCGTGTTCGCGAGCTGCTCACGGAGATTGCGGAGGACGGCCTGGATCACGAGATGCTGCTCGCCGCCATCAACATGGCGGAGTTCCGCGCGCGCGAGGCAAACTTCGGCTCTGCGCCGAAGGGACTGGTCTACGGCCTGCAGAGCTTTGAGAGCTGGATTTACGACGCGGATCCCTGCCTGCACCTTCGCTTTGCGGGGCTTTTTGACGAGCTTCGCCGTAAGGTGGGCGAGAACTATTTTGAGAATCTGATACGCGAGGCCCTCCTCGAGAACGAGAACTATGCGGTTGTGGAGCTCTACCCGGTGCGCGGCCTCACGGCAAAACATGAGGCCGAGGACGAGGAGAGACTCGCGGCAAAGAAGGCGGCGATGAGCGCGGCGGAGCGGCAGGCGCTGATTGCCTTCGGCAAAGAGATGCGGGCATATCAGGATGCGGCCGACAGCGAAGAGGCGCTTTCGCACGATACCGATGCTCTCCCGCGAGGATTTGGCGGCGGAGAATGAGCCGCTTAACTTCGAAGCAGGCAAACTGGGTGAGACGCCCTTCCACTATGCGGCGCGAAATACCACGGGCATACTTTACCTCCGCTTTGACTTTGACGTGAGCGACCTGCCGGCAGAGTCGCTCACCGAGCTCTCCCTCATCAAGGATTTGCTCGGCTACCTGAATACCGACGCGCACAGCTACGGCGAACTCTCGACCCTGGTAAACCTTCATACCGGCGGCATCCAGTTTAGCATCGACAACTATCCGGACCTCGCAGAGTTCCGGGGCGACCGGAGAGTCTTCTCTGCCTCGGTTAAGTTCCTGCCGGAGAACGCCGCAAAGGCAATTGAGCTGGTCAACGAACAGCTCCTCTCCACGCAGTTTACGGACCGCGAGCGTATCCGTAATTTGATCGGCGAGATTCGGGCGGGCTTAAAGGATACGCTCCTCTCCGCCGGGCATATCGCGGCGATAAATCGTGCGGCCTCCTATTTCAGCGAGAGCGGTGTGTTTCAGGATGTGACGAAGGGCATCGCGTACTACCGTTTCCTCGAGGGACTCACGGAAGATGCGGCGCTCACGGCCTTTACGGAGCGCGCAAAGGCCGTGCTCGGTGAGACCGTTCGGAGCGGCCGTCTCCTGATTCACCTGACGGCGGAATCGGCAGGCAAGGCGGCGGTGCTGCCGCTGCTCACGGAACTTTCCGCGCGCTATCCGGCGGGCGGCAAGGGAGAAATGCGCTTCCGCTTCGTAGAGAATATCAAGAGAGAGAGGGCTTCGGCTCCGCTTCCCGCGTGAACTATGTGGCGCGCATCGGCAACTTCCGCACGGGCGGCTTCCGCTACACGGGTGCCCTCCGCATCGCGCAGACCATGTTGAGCTACGGTTATCTCTGGAATGAGATACGCTCAAAGGGCGGGGCCTACGGCTGCGCGGTCCGCTTCGGACGCGGCGGCAGCGTGGTGTTCAGTTCCTACCGAGATCCGAAGCTTGAGGAGACCGACAAGGTCTACGAGGGTGTCCCGGGCTATCTCGAGCAGTATGAGGCGGATGAGAGAGAGATGACCAAGGCCATCATCGGCGCCGTCGGCGAGATGGATACGCCGCGCACGCCGCAGCTCAGCGGCCTTCTGGCGCTCTCCGCATATTACTCGAAGGTGACGGATGAAATGTTTGCCAAGGAGCGCGCGGAAGTGCTCTCGGCGACCCCGAAGGACATACGGGCGCTTGCGCCGCTGGTCCGCGAGGCGCTGAAATACGAGGCAAAGTGCGTCATCGGCAACGAGGGCGCAATCGCGCGGGCCAAGGACTTCTTTACGGAGACAGCACAACTTTTCGCCGCGGAGAGTGAGGAGACAGAGGCATGAAATCGGGTTTTGTCGCGCTGATCGGGCGCCCCAATGTGGGAAAATCGACGCTCATGAATCACTTGATCGGGCAGAAAATCGCTATTACTTCGGAGAAGGCCCAGACCACAAGAAGCCAGATTCGAACGGTATACACGGACGAACGCGGCCAGATTGTGTTCGAGGACACGCCGGGGCTTACCCGCGCCAAAAATAAGCTCGGGCGCTTCATGGTCGGTGTCGCGGAGAAGACCATAGAAGAGGCGGATGTGATACTCTGGATTGTCGACGCGAGCGAGCACATAGGGCCCGCCGAGCGGGAAATCGGGGAGCGGCTTCGGAAGTGCCGCCAACCCCTGGTCCTCGCAGTCAATAAGATTGATAAAATCACGGACAAGGCGCGGCTTGCCTCGCAGGTCAAGGCCTATGAGGAGTTCTGCCGCCCGAAGGACATGGTCGCGGTTGCGGCCTTAAAGAGCGAGAACATAGACCTCTTGCTCGATACGCTCTATCGCTATCTGCCGGAGGGCCCCTTCTTTTTCAGTGAGGACACGGTGACCGAGGAACCCATGCGGGAACTTGCCGGCGAGCTGATCCGGGAGCAGACCCTGCGCCTGCTTCGCGACGAAGTGCCGCACGGCGTCGCCGTCACGGTGGAGCGCATGAAGGAGAGGGAGGACGGCGGCTTTGACATCGACGCCAACATCATCTGCGAGCGGGAGTCGCATAAGGGCATGGTGATCGGCAAGGGCGGTCAGATGTTAAAGCGCATCGGCATCGGCGCAAGGAAGGCCATCGAAGAGATGACGGAGAGTAAGGTGAATTTAAAGCTCTGGGTCAAGGTGCGGCGCGACTGGCGTGACAACGACACCCAGCTCCGCTCCTTCGGCTACGACGCGAGAAAGCTATGAGAGAGGGCGAAGAAGTCAGCGGGCTGGTGCTGAAAAGCATGGCAATCGGCGAGCGGGACCGGCGCATCACGATACTCACACGGGAAAAGGGCAAGATTTCCTGTTTTGCGCGGGGCGCCGCGCGCCAGGGCAGTCCGCTCATGGGGCCTTGCGCGCCCCCTGGTCTACGGCAAGTTTACGCTCAGACCGGGCCGGGACGCCGACATTGTGGTCGCCGCGGAAGGCCTGCGCTTTTTCGGGAAAATCGAGGCGGATATCGAGGCACTCTGCTATGCGAGCTATTTTCTGGAACTCGCGGATTACTTTTACCGCGATTTTCAGCGGGAGGAAGAGGGCTTAAAGCTCCTTTACTTTTCGCTGCTCGCGCTGGAAAAACCGGAGCTCCCGCGGGAACTGGTGAGGCGCATTCTGGAGTTAAAGCTCCTGGTGCTTTTCGGGAGCTATGTCGCCGCGCCGCCGCTCAAAAAACAAGATAACTGCGCTTACACCTGGGACTTTGTGGTCCGTACACCGGTGGAAAAGCTGTTTACCTTTACCGTGGGGGAGGAAGCACTGCGGGAATTCGGAGAAAATGTGGATGCCCTGCGTTCACAGGTTGCGCCGCACCGCTTCCGTGCGCTTTCCGTGCTGGAAGAAATGCGGCGGGTGCAGTAGAATAGAGGACATCGGCAAGAGAGAGAGGGGAAAACGATGGCTTATACAATGGAAAAAATCGTGGCACTCGCAAAGGCGAGAGGGATTTGTCTATCCGGGTTCGGAAATCTACGGCGGACTCGCAAATACCTGGGACTACGGCAATCTCGGCGTGGAGCTGAAGAACAACGTGAAGAGAGCGTGGTGGCAGAAGTTCATCCAGGAGTCTCCCTACAATGTGGGTGTGGACTGCGCGATTCTCATGAACACGCAGACCTGGGTTGCCTCCGGTCACATCGGCAGCTTCTCGGATCCGCTCATGGACTGCAAGAGCTGTCACGAGCGCTTCCGCGCGGACAAGCTGATCGAGGACTATGCGGCGGAGCACGGCGCAGAGCTCGAGTCCGGCGTGGACGGCTGGAGCCACGAGAAAATGCAGGACTATATCAAGGAGCACGAGATTGCCTGCCCGAGCTGCGGCAAGCACGACTTCACGGACATCCGCGAGTTCAACCTCATGTTCAAGACCTTCCAGGGTGTGACCGAGGACGCAAAGAACACGGTCTACCTGCGCCCGGAGACGGCACAGGGTATCTTTGTGAACTTTAAGAACGTGCAGCGCACTTCCCGGAAGAAGATTCCCTTCGGCATCGGCCAGATCGGTAAGTCCTTCCGAAACGAGATTACACCGGGCAACTTCACCTTCCGCACGCGCGAGTTCGAGCAGATGGAACTCGAATTCTTCTGCAAGCCGGACACGGACCTCGAGTGGTTCGCGTACTGGAAGGAGCAGTGCATTCAGTGGCTTAAGACCCTCGGCATGCGCGATGACAGACTGCGCGCGCGCGACCACGATCCGGAAGAGCTCTCCTTCTATTCGAAGGCGACCACCGACTTAGAATTCCTCTTCCCCTTCGGCTGGGGTGAACTTTGGGGTCATTGCGGACAGAACGAACTACGATCTCTCGCGTCACCAGGAGGTCTCGGGTGAGGATTTAAGCTACTTCGATGAGGAGAGCAAGGAGAAGTACATCCCCTATGTCGTCGAGCCCTCGCTCGGCGCGGACCGCGTGACCCTCGCCTTCCTCTGCAACGCCTACGACGAGGAGGAACTCCCGGGCGGCGATGTGCGCACGGTGCTTCACTTCCACCCGGCGCTCGCACCGGTGAAAATCGCGGTGCTGCCGCTTTCCAAGAAGCTCGGCGAGGGCGCGGAGAAGATCTATGCGGAGCTCTCGAAGTACTGGAACTGCGAGTACGACGACCGCGGCGCAATCGGCAAGCGTTACCGCAGAGAAGACGAAATCGGAACCCCCTTCTGCGTGACCTACGACTTTGAGTCCGAGGAGGATCAGAGTGTCACGATTCGCGACCGCGACAGCATGGAGCAGGAGAGAGTCAAGATTTCCGAGCTGAGAAACTACTTCTTGGACAAATTCACGTTTTGAAATCCTGTGTATCTATTAAAAAACAAACATTTGTGATATGATGCTAACGTTGTAGAACAAAGATCCAGATTCGTGTTCAACAGGAGGAAAACATGGCAAAGAAATGGGTTTATCTGTTTAGTGAGGGCAATGCGGACATGCGCGAGCTCCTCGGCGGCAAGGGCGCAAACCTTGCGGAGATGACCAAGATCGGTCTTCCGGTTCCGCAGGGCTTCACGATCACGACCGAGGCTTGCACGCAGTATTACGAGGACGGCCGCGAGATCAATGCAGAGATCCAGTCTCAGATTAACGACTACATCGTCGAGATGGAGAAGATCACCGGCAAGAAGTTCGGTGACCACGAGAATCCGCTTCTCGTCTCGGTTCGCTCGGGCGCAAGAGCTTCGATGCCGGGCATGATGGACACTATCCTGAACCTCGGCCTCAACGAGGACGTGGTCAAGGTCCTGGCAGAGAAGTCCAACAATCCGCGTTGGGCTTGGGACTGCTACAGAAGATTTATCCAGATGTACTCCGACGTCGTCATGGAAGTCGGCAAGAAGTACTTTGAGGAGCTCATCGACAAGATGAAGAAGGATCGCGGCGTGACCCAGGACGTGGATCTCACCGCTGCTGACCTCGAGGAGCTCGCAAACCAGTTCAAGGCTGAGTACAAGGAGAAGCTGGGCCAGGACTTCCCGTCCGACCCGAAGGAGCAGCTGATGGGTGCCATCAAGGCTGTGTTCCGCTCCTGGGACAACCCGCGCGCAAACGTGTACCGCCGCGACAACGATATCCCCTACTCCTGGGGCACGGCTGTCAACGTGCAGTCCATGGCATTCGGTAACATGGGCGATGACTGCGGCACCGGCGTTGCGTTCACGAGAGATCCGGCGACGGGCGAGAAGGGCCTCTTCGGTGAGTTCCTGACCAACGCACAGGGTGAGGACGTCGTTGCGGGCGTGCGTACCCCGATGCACATCGACGAGATGGAGCAGAAGTTCCCGGAGGCATTCAAGCAGTTCAACGAGGTCTGCAAGACCCTCGAGAACCACTACAGAGACATGCAGGATATGGAGTTCACCGTCGAGCACGGCAAGCTCTACATGCTGCAGACCAGAAACGGTAAGAGAACCGCAAAGGCAGCGCTCAAGATTGCTTGCGATCTTGTCGATGAGGGCATGAGAAGCGAGAAGGAAGCGGTCGCAATGATCGACCCGAGAAACCTTGACACCCTGCTTCACCCGCAGTTCGACCAGAAGGCGCTCAAGGAGGCAAAGCCGCTCGGCAAGGGCCTCGGCGCATCTCCGGGTGCGGCTTGCGGTAAGGTTGTCTTCACGGCTGAGGACGCAGAGGCTTGGGCAGCGAGAGGCGAGAAGGTTGTCCTTGTCCGCCTTGAGACTTCTCCGGAGGATATCACCGGCATGAAGAGCTCCCAGGGTATTCTCACGGTTCGCGGCGGTATGACCTCCCACGCGGCGGTCGTTGCGCGCGGCATGGGTAAGTGCTGCGTCTCCGGTCTCGGCGACATCGTGATTGACGAGGCGGCTAAGAAGTTCTCCCTCGGCGGCCAGACCTTCCACGAGGGCGATCCGATTTCGATCGACGGCACGACCGGTAACGTTTACGCGGGCATCATCCCGACCGTGGACGCCGCGATTGTCGGTGAGTTCGGCCGCATCATGGCTTGGGCTGACAAGTACAGAAAGCTGAAGGTCAGAACCAACGCGGATACGCCGACCGACGCGAAGAAGGCAAGAGAGCTCGGCGCAGAGGGCATCGGCCTTTGCCGCACGGAGCACATGTTCTTCGATCCGGAGCGTATTGCGGCATTCCGCGAGATGATTTGCTCCGACACGGTGGAAGAGAGAGAAGAGGCTCTCGAGAAGATTCTTCCGTACCAGCAGAAGGACTTCGAGGGCATTTACGAGGCAATGGAGGGAACGCCGGTCACGATCCGCTTCCTGGATCCGCCGCTGCACGAGTTTGTCCCGACCGAGGAGGCTGAGATCAAGAAGCTCGCAGACGCTAAGAAGAAGAGCGTCCAGGAGATTAAGGACATCATCGCTTCCCTGCACGAGTTCAACCCGATGATGGGTCACAGAGGCTGCCGCCTTGCGGTTACCTATCCGGAGATCGCTGCGATGCAGACCAAGGCTGTGATTCGCGCGGCAATCGCGGTGCAGAAGAGACATCCGGAGTGGAACATGGTTCCGGAAATCATGATTCCGCTTGTCTCCGAGGACAAGGAGCTCAAGTTCGTCAAGAAGGTCGTTGTCGAGACCGCGGATGCGGAGATCAAGGCAGCGGGCTCCGATCTCAAGTACGAGGTCGGTACGATGATTGAGATCCCGAGAGCTTGCCTCACGGCAGACGATATCGCAAAGGATGCGGACTTCTTCTGCTTCGGTACGAACGACCTTACGCAGATGACCTTCGGCTTCTCGCGCGATGACGCAGGCAAGTTCCTGAACGCTTACTACGACACGAAGATCTTCGAGAACGATCCGTTTGCGAAGCTCGACCAGGTCGGCGTGGGCAAGCTCATGAAGATGGCAATCGATCTCGGTCGCCCGGTGAACAAGTCCCTGCACATCGGTATCTGCGGTGAGCACGGCGGCGATCCGTCCTCCGTTGAGTTCTGCGATGAGATCGGCCTTGACTATGTTTCCTGCTCGCCGTTCCGCGTGCCGGTCGCAAGACTTGCGGCTGCACAGGCGGCAATCAAGAGAGGTTGAGACTCGGCCTGCACAGGCTGAGCGCTAACAGATAAGCCCGGACAGAAAGAGTCCCCGCCGTTTCCCTCACGGGGCGGCGGGGGCTTTTGTGTTGCGGGGAAAGGGAGCCAAGATGTACGAGAGCTATTATCAAAAGTACGAGAGCGAGGAACAGGAAGTTCTGGTGCTCATTCAGAGATGCCTCGGCGCGGGTTACTATAAAGAGGGAAATTTCTGGGATATGACGGCAATTTCGCTCGGCATGGTTTTTCCGGACGGGAGCTGTGTGATTCGAGAAGGCAGAGTCGAGTGGCCGCTCAGCGAGGAGGAGAGGAACGGAGAGTACGGCTGGGGGCGCCTTGCAAGAGGACAGATTTGCCGTCTCAAGCTGCGCCGCATGAAGCCGAGTGCGGTGCCGGAGCATACCACGCCGGAAAAGTTCAATGCTTGGCTGCTGGTCGAGGTACTGGAGCCCGCGGTTTCCTGTCCGGAACTCGAGGCCTATTGGGAGGAATACCAAAAGCCGGTTGAACTGAACGACGAAGTGCTCGGTAAACTCACGCTGAACCGGGAGCTCAACTGGCTGGAGGGCGATATCCCCTGGGGCGACGGGCGCATGAGCCTCTCCCTCGAAATCGACACGGACGATACAGAGACCTGGGACAAGGTGCGGGCCTTTGCGAGGAAGCTAGCCACGGATGCCGCGCACTGGGACAGCGAGCTGCGCCGCTTTGCGGCCAAGGAACTCACCGAGCTCGCGAACGACTGGCAGTCGAGCGAGGAGGAGAACGAGAACGCCCCGGAACTCACGGAAGAGGACTTCATGCGGCGCATACAACCGGAGAGCCTGGTGCTAAGCTGGGACGGCAATCTGGTCGCCTACTATGATGACGACGATCTCTTTTTCGGCCATGTGATTGAAATATCCGGCACCGAGAGCGAGGGACTGAAGTACGCGAACATTGCGGGTTGAGCGGAGGGCATCATGACAGAGCGGATCACAGAGGAGAACAGAGCGTATATCAAAGGGCTTCGCGTGAGCGACGTGCCCTGGCAGAGGCTCACGACGGTTTACGGCAGAGCGACCGCCTTTCCGGAGTACTTTGCCGTTCTGGAAGAGATGCGGGATGCGGACGGTGTCCGGGAGGCATTTGAGGAACTCGGCTACAATGTGGAGCACCAGGATACCCTCTGGCACGCGACGCCGTTTGCGAGCGTGTTTCTCGCGCGCATTTTGGGAAAGGCGCTGCGTGAGAGCGCCGAAAACCCCGTGGCGGCCTATCTGGCGGGACAGCTCACGGAACTCTTTGACTGCCTGCTTGGCTGCTATCATCTCGGCGATACCATGGAGCACGCGGCGCCGCTGCCGCGCTTTGCGGATCTCCTCCTGGAAGAGTATCTCTGGTCGGAGGAGTACGATGAAGAGGCGGATGAACTTCGCTACGAGGACGAGGATGTCTTCCCCGATGCGCTCTTTTACAGCTTTTACTATTATACTTGGCAGGCCGTACTCGCAGAGCGAGAGGAGATTGAGGCTGCGAGAACACCGGCCTTGGAAGCAGCGCTCTCGAAGGTATTGGAGGCGCTGTGAGCAGACTCCTTTGGGACGAAGTATCTGCGCTCTGGAACGGAGAGGTCTTTGCCTGCGGGACGAGACTCTGCTGTAAGACAGCCTATGCCGGGCAGATGCTCAATCTCAGTCGGGACGGCGGCAGTGCGGAAGAGCCGCCCTCTCGCGATGCGCTCTTTTGGAAACGGCTCAAGGAGGAACTTCCGGAGTTGGACCTTAAGGCGCGGGAAGTTCTTAGAAACGCTTTCCCGGGGGAGAATATTGCGGCGCTTCCGCTGACGGAGCTCGCGCTGGATCAGGATGAAAGCTACGGGGTCTTTGCGCTGGGTTATGACACCGGGGAAACGTCGGCCGGTCGGCTCTATCTCTTCGTGCCCTTTGACGAAGGCTTTCAACCCTGCGGCGAGCCGATTTGCGAGCTTTGCTGAAACCGCGTCGCTTTGAAGCGCTGCGGAGGAACGCAGTGCCGCATGGACGGGAGCTGTGTTTGACAGAAGAAAAAGCACGAAACGAAAAGAAGTACGAAACAAAAAAGGCTATAACCTTGCGGCGACAGATCTGCGCCGCGAGGTAAAACGGAGACGGTTTATATGGAAGAGAAGAACGGAAAGCCCTCGGAACTTGCCGAGGCGATGATGCAGTACTTGGATTGCGAATGCCGCTATTTCCGCCCATGCGGGATGATACGGAACTGTGTGCGGCCTACCGTGATGCGCGCCGCGATGCAACGGACGGAGGCTATGTGCCCATGCTCATCAAGGTGGATGAGGTACTCTGGGAGTGCCTCATCATGAACTCCGACCCGGATTCCGACGGGGAGGATGACTATCGCTTCGATGCCGCCGCGGTGGCCGCCTATCGCCGAGAGCAGCTCTCGCGAGAACTCCCGGACGGGCGGGAAATCCTAGAGGGCTACCTTAGCGACCGTAGAGAAGAGGCCGAGGACGATGAAATCGACTGGGACAGAGAAATTGTCGGTGCGGTAGAGGGCGGCGAGGAAATCGACTGCTTTTCCGCTTACCGAGATTATCGGAGCGAGGAGACTGCGCCGGTAATACTCGCAAAGATTCCGGTGAAACATGCCTGGGAGATCTTTGCCTATCTGCCCTTCGGCGGCTGGAACGATTGCCCGGGCACAGAGGAGCTCATGGCGGTCACGAAGTACTGGGCGGAGCAGTACGGCGCTTGGCCGAGTACTATGTCGCACGACGAGCTCGAGTTTTTCCTCCCGGCACCGGTGCCGGAAAACAGGGCTTTGGAGCTTGCAATCGAGCACTACGGCTTCTGCCCGGATCTCGATCAGAGCAGCGCCCCGCTCGGCGCGCTGGCGGACAGCCTCAGCCGCTCGAAAATCTGGTATTTCTGGTGGGATTAAAACCGTCGGCTTATATGCCGCCGCCGTGGCTCGCCTATCCCGAATATGAGCGCTACAGTCTCGGATTTCGCATGGGCAGCGGCGAAGATTACCTGGACCGCTTTGTATCCTGGTTTGAGGCGCTCGGCGAAAAGGAGCGGGAAACATACCGCGCGCGCTTCCCGGAGCCCTTCACCTGGGCCGGCTGGTGGGACGATGAGGATAGGGCAGTGTACCTTGAGCGGGGGGACTTTTGCCTCGCGACTCGAAACCCGGACGGCGCGCCTAAGTACACGCGGGCGCAGCTCGGAAAACAGAAGCTCGCCGGAAAAAAGCAAAAGTACTGCTTCTTTTGGGGACATCAGCCCGCGAAGGACGGAAGCGTGACAAAGAGCGCGTTCAGCCAGTGGTGGAAGGCGGAATTTTACGGCGAGGGCGAGCGCTTTAGCTCCGCCGAGCAGTATATGATGGCAAAGAAAGCCGAGCTGTTCGGCGATGCGGAACATAGGGCAGAGATTCTTTCCTTAAGAGATCCGAAGCGCATTAAGGCGCTCGGCCGAGAGGTGAGAGGCTTTGAGGAGGCGGTCTGGCAGCGCTTTCGCTATGCCATCGTATTAAACGGGAGCTGGCTCAAATTCAGTCAAAACCCGGATCTCCGGGACTTTCTGCTCTCGACCGGCGATAAAATATTGGTCGAGGCCAGCCCCTACGACCGCGTCTGGGGCATAGGGCTTACGGAGCAGGAGGAGGCAGCGGATAATCCGCTCAAGTGGAAGGGAGAAAACCTGCTCGGCTTTGCGTTGACAGAAGTCAGGGAGGAGTTAAGACGAGTCACGGCGCAGGAAGCGCTCTGTGATTTCAAATCGGTCTGAGAAAAAGGAGAAGAGCATGGATTTGTTACAACAGTGTGCGCAGTGGTTTGAGAACGAGGAGCATCAAAGAATAGTCGATGCGATTGAGGCGCTTCCGGAGGAGGAGAGAACGCCGGAACTCGACAGCGAGCTGGCGCGCGCCTATAACAACGTGGCGGAGGCAACGGACCGCAAACTGTTTCGGAAGGCGGTTGCGCTCTTAAAGCGCCACGAGGCCTATTTTGAGGTGGATCACCGTTGGAATTTCCGCCTGGGCTACGCTTATTACTATCTGGATCAGGAGGGAAGGGCCTTACACCATTTCCGTGAGGCGCTTGCCGCACTTCCCGGCGATGAGGACACACAGAATTTCATTGAGGACTGCGAGCGGCGCATCTCGCTGCCGCGCTTTGCCGAAAATCTGCGCGAGAGAACGCAAAGTGTCTGGAAGCGCTTTGCCGCGGAGGAAGCGGAACTTCGACGCATCATGGATGAGGACACGGAACATGTGCGCGGCGATGAGCTGATTGAGAAGTGCGGTGACATTCTGCGCGAGGCCCTTGAGAACCAGGCCTTTGAGCTCGGCTTTAACGGCGAAAAATATGAGCTCATCCTGACGCCCGAGGGCAGCATCGAAGTGCTCCTCGAGGACTGTTATTTTCAGCGCCATGTGCCCGCGGAAGTCGCGGCACACTGGAATATCCTGGTCGGACGGCAGCGCATGAGCGGTCTCGCGCTCGATGCGGGCGAGGGGCCGATTCGGGGCGAGGACGTACAGGTCTGGATTGAGGCGGGAAAGGGCGACCGCTACGGGGTCAAGCTCTACTGCGAGAAGCTGCTCCCCCTTCTTACGGACGATGAGGGAAGGGTCTGGTGGCTCTTAACGACGCTCACGGATCAGCTGCTCGGGGAACTCGTCAATATGCGCTACATCCGTAGCTTTGATGTGCTGGAAACGCCCGCCGAGGGAAAATCCTGCCTGCTCTCCGAACTTCCGGAGGAGCTTTCGCGCTGCGGCGCCAAGCTCGACATCACAGCAGAGGAAGTCATTGCGGAAAATTATACCTTTTACAGCTTAGATCCGAGCGAAGACCCGAATGCCGACTATCGTCTCGACACCATCTCGGGCGCAAGTCTCTGCCCAACCCTGGTCAGCGAGTACCTGCAGGGCGAGGATCGCATGGTCAATGAGTTACAGGCAGACGGTGCGGTGGCCGGCTTCTTCATCTACCCGCTCGCCGGGTTCCGCGGAGAAAATCGCTCGGAGGAAATCTTAGCGCTCAGGGACAGGGCAAAGGCGCATATGGAGACACCCGAGGGGGCGGAGTGCTGCAGTTTCATCGGCGGGGCAACCGGTCTCTTTTCCGGGTATCTGGACTTCATCGCCTGGGATTTTGATGCGACCGTGCGCCGCATGCGTGCCTTCTTTGAGGCGGAGGGCTTACCCTGGCTTGCCGCGCGGGTGTTCCGCCGGGATGCGCGTCCGCTCAGTATTTACGACAAGGAGAAGAGGGAAGACTGAGGCAGCTTGACGCAAGTCCTCCGCTGTGCTATTTTGTTAGTTAACGGAAACTCTACCGGAGCCGGCCTTACGGCTTCGGTTTTTTGAAGTCAGGACAAAGGAGGCGGCATGAGTCAGGAAAAGCACGAACTTGGCAAGTCGAGCGAAGATTATCTGGAGAGCATACTTCGCATCATCAAGGAGAAGGGCGCTTGCCGCCCCACCGACATCGCGGAGCTCATGAACTTTTCGAAGCCGAGCGTCTCGGTTGCGCTCAAAAAGCTGGAAGAAGAGGGTTATATTCACCGCGAGGACTGGCGCATTCAGCTGACGGAAATCGGCGAAGATGCCGCTGCGAAGACCTTTGAGAAGCATGAGTTTTTCCGTCAACTCTTCGAGGAAATCGGTATTACGCCGGAGACCGCCGAAGAAGAGGCTTGTCTGGTGGAACATGTAATCAGCGAGGATAGTTTTCACAAGATGCGGGCGTATTGGGAGAAATGCCGAAACGCCTGAGCAAAGGATACCCGCGCAGTTCTAAAGCGCGGGTATCGTTCTTTGGAAAGGAGAAACAATGGAAACAATGTTGCGAGAAAAAGAAGGCTTTATCTGCGACATGGACGGCGTGATTTACCACGGGAACAAGATACTCCCCGGGGTGCGCGAGTTTGTCGAGTGGCTGCTCGCGAGAATAAGAATTTTCTCTTCCTCACGAACTCGAGCCAGTATACGCCGAAGGAGCTGCAGCAGAAACTGGAGCGCATGGGGCTGGAGGTCGATGAATCTCACTTTTACACAAGTGCGCTTGCGACCGCGCACTTCCTGAACCGCCAGTCGCCGGGCTGCTCGGCTTATGTGGTCGGCGAGCACGGTGTGCTGAACGCACTCTACGACAAGGGCATCACCTACAACGATGTGAATCCGGACTATGTGGTGGTCGGAGAATCCTCCTCCTATAATCTGGCGCAGATCACCAAGGCCATACGCCTGGTCAATGCAGGCGCCAAGCTGATCGGCACCAATTACGATTTGACCGGTCCGACCGAGAGCGGCATCGCGCCCGCCTGCCGTGCGCTCATTGCGCCGATTGAGCTCGCGACCGGCAAGCAGGCTTATTTTGTGGGCAAGCCGAATCCGCTGATGATGCGGACCGGCCTTCGTCTGCTCGGCGTCCATTCGGAAAACGCGGTCATGATCGGCGACCGCATGGACACCGATGTGATTGCCGGAATTGAAACCGGCCTCACGACGGTACTGGTACTCTCCGGAGTCACGACGCGAGAGGAGTGTGAGCAGTATCCGTATCGGCCAAACTACATTCTGAACGGCGTCGGCGAGGTGATGGAACAGTGACTTCAAAAGAGAGAACAAAGAGCGGTCTCCGCGTTCTATTGGTGGCAAGTTTAATTTACAGTTACAGTTACATCGATGCGATTCTCGCCATTCTCGCCGAGGGAGGGCTCGCGTTTCTCGGCGTCTCGTGGGACTATCTCGACGCCAATCAAAATCTCGGCTATGTCTGCTCGGCGCTTGTGCTCTGCCTTGTTTACAGCGGACTCTTAAAATTTGTCAAGCGGAACTACGAGGAGAGACCGGCGACGCTCAAACTGCGCCCGATCAGCGGCACACTGCAAATGCTACTGATTGGTCTCGGCGTCGGCGGGGTCTCGCTCCTCTGGCTGAATTTCGCGGAGCTCATCCAGAAATCGATTCCGGCACTGCAGGCAAGCTATGAGACCTTTAACACGGAGATGGGTGCCTTCGAGAACGGCGATTATATCTGGATGCTCCTCGAGGTCTCGATTATCGGCCCGATGGTCGAAGAGCTTTTGTTCCGCGGTCTTGTCTTTCATTTTGTAGAGCGGGATACCGGAAAAGAGGGCGCCGCGATTTTTATCTCGGCACTGCTCTTCGGTATCTGGCACGGCATTTTCGTGCAGGGGGTCTACACCTTCCTGATCGGTCTGGTGCTCGGCTACCTCTATGCGAAGACGCGAAAGTTGATTTGGCCCTTCCTGGTCCACTTGGTCAACAATTTCTCGGCACTTTGCCGCCCGGCTTTGACGGCGAATTCGCCAATCTGCTGGTGAACCTCGCCTCCTTGATTTGCATCCCGGTGTTATTCATTCTGCTGTGGCGTATGGAAAAAAATACAAAGCAAATCGAGAAGACGTTGCCATAGCAACGGAATTCGGCGTCCCTCAGTGATACTATCTTTCCTGTAAAGAGCATAAGCACGGAGCAAGTCGCTCCGGTTCATATGAAAACAGGAGGATATCAATGGACGCTAAAATGTTTTGTTATCAGTGTCAGGAGACTGCGGGCAACAAGGGTTGCACCGTACAGGGTGTCTGCGGCAAGAAGTTCGATGTCGCAAGAGCGCAGGATCTTTTGATCTATGTGACCAAGGGTCTCTCTGCGGTTACGACCGCACTCAGAGCAGAGGGCAAGCCGGTAGCGGCAGAGGTGAATCACCTCGTGTCGATGAACCTCTTCATCACGATTACGAACGCAAACTTTGATCGCAAGGCGATTGAGAAGCGCATCACGGACACGCTCGCATGTCGCGACGCGCTCCGCAAGGAGCTTTCCGATGCTTCGAAGCTGCCGCTCGCGGCAACCGAGGAGATTCCGGAGAGCGCTTACCCGGAGAGAGCGGCGGAAGTCGGCGTTCTCGCAACCGAGAACGAGGATGTGAGATCCCTCCGCGAGCTCATCACCTACGGACTCAAGGGCCTCTCGGCTTACACGAAGCACGCAAACGCCCTGCTTCGCGAGAACGAGGAAGTGGATCGCTTCCTGCAGGAGGCACTCGCTAAGACGCTCGACGACAGCCTCTCGGTTGATGATCTCGTTGCGCTTACCTTGGAGACTGGTAAGTACGGTGTCGAGGGCATGGCGCTCCTCGACGGCGCAAACACCGGCGCTTACGGCAACCCGGAGATCACCGAGGTCAACATCGGTGTCCGCAAGAACCCGGCCATCCTGATTTCCGGCCATGATTTGAAGGACCTCGAGATGCTGCTCGATCAGACCCAGGGCACGGGTGTGGATGTTTACACGCACTCCGAGATGCTCCCGGCGCACTACTATCCCTTCTTTAAGAAGTACCCGAACTTTGCGGGCAACTACGGCAACGCTTGGTGGAAGCAGAAGGAGGAGTTCGAGAGCTTCAACGGCCCCATCCTCATGACCACGAACTGCCTGATTCCGCCGAAGGACAGCTATAAGGACAGAGTCTGGACCACCGGCTGCGTTGGCTTCCCGGGCCTCAAGCACATCGATGCGCCCTACGGTGAGGTTAAGGATTTCAGCCCGATCATCGAGCAGGCAAAGCAGTGCCCGCCGCCGACCGAGATTGAGACCGGTAAGATTGTCGGCGGTTTCGCGCACGCACAGGTCTTTGCGCTTGCCGACAAGGTGGTCGATGCGGTGAAGAGCGGCGCCATCACGAAGTTCGTCGTCATGGCAGGTTGCGACGGCAGAGCAAAGAGCCGTGACTACTACACGGAGTTCGCGAAGAAGCTGCCGAAGGGCGCTGTGATTCTGACCGCGGGCTGCGCAAAGTACAAGTACAACAAGCTGGATCTCGGCGACATCGGCGGCATCCCGCGCGTGCTCGACGCAGGTCAGTGCAACGACTCCTATTCTCTGGCGGTCATCGCACTCAAGCTGAAGGAGATTTTCGGCCTTGACGACGTGAATAAGCTCCCGCTTGCTTACAACATCGCTTGGTACGAGCAGAAGGCAGTTATCGTGCTCCTTGCGCTCCTCTACCTCGGCGTGAAGAACATCCACCTCGGACCGACGCTTCCGGCTTTCCTTTCCCCGAATGTCGCAAACGTTTTGGTCAACAACTTCGGCATTGCCGGCATCGGCTCCGTCGAGGACGATATCGAGCTCTTCTTCGGCAAGGAAGCGTAAAAACGCAGACACCGGAGTACCGGATTCACATAAAAGAACATACTTGCAGTACCCTTGCTATTTCATTACCCTCAATGAGAGACGGCGGCCCCTGTGTCCGCCGTCTTTTTCTGTACCCCGCGCGCACGTCGGGGAAAGGAGGCATAGGGCGAAATAAAAATGAGGTCCCAAGCGAAACATAAGAGTCGCTGTAAAACAGGATAGCAGTCATAAGTCGGAAAAAAGCGAAGCGGAAACGCTTCCGCGAGAGTGTGTTAGTTGAGACGAATACAAATTAGTAATTATTCCTGTTATTTTTGCTTGCAAGTTCAAAGCTGTGGTATAGTAGGTGATGTAGGAATTGTTAGAGAATTCACAATAATTAGAGGAGGATAACATGGCAGACGATAAGAAGATTACGAGCGGCAACGATGTAAAGACCAAGTACGCAGGTACCGAGACCGAGAAGAACCTGCAGAAGGCTTATGCCGGCGAGTCTATGGCGAGAACCAAGTATCTGTACTTCGCTTCCACGGCACAGAAGGAAGGGTTCCAGCAGATCGGTGCTCTCTTTGAGGAGACCGCAACGAACGAGAATGCGCATGCAAAGATGTGGCTCAAGGAGCTGAACGGCATCGGAGACACGGCGACCAACCTCCTCCACGCGGCAGAGGGCGAGAGCTACGAGTGGAACGACATGTATGTCGAGTTCGCCGAGACGGCGGAGAAAGAGGGCTTTAAGGAGCTCGCAGCGAAGTTCCGCATGGTCGCGGCAATCGAGAAGCGCCACGAGGAGAGATACAGAAAGCTCTTAAAGAACGTCGAGATGCAGGAAGTCTTCAAGAAGAGCGAAGTCAAGGTCTGGGTTTGCCGGAACTGCGGTCACGTTGTGGTCGGCACTTCGGCACCGCAGGTATGTCCGACCTGCCAGCACCCGCAGGCATTCTTCGAGATTCTCGCAGAGAACTATTAATCGAGAGAGAGCGCATTGTGCTTACAAAATAAAACCGGGAGGCGAAAGCCTTCCGGTTTTATTTTGTCCGTTGATGTGCCGGAAAGCGCAACAAAGATTGGCCTGATCCCGGGCTTATCCTGCGATAAAAATGCGGGCGCCGATGACAATTAAGATGAGGCCGCCGAGTATCTTGGCCTGGCGGTTTAAGACAGCGCCCGCCTGTTTCCCGGCGTGGAGCGCGCCGAGACAGAGGAAAAAGGTGGTGAGAGCAATCAGGACCGAGGAGAGCAGGGCCTCTGCGGCACGGTAAGAGGCTAGCGTAAAGCCGACCGAGAGTGCATCGATCGAGGTCGCGATGCCCTGTAAGAACAGAGCCTTCATGCCGAGTCCGCTGTCCGGATTTTCGTCCGTTTCGCCCTTGATTCCCTCGAGACAAAGTTTACCGCCGATGTAGAGGAGGAGGGCAAAGGAGACAAAGGGAAGGAAGGGGTCGACCGCGCGAAATACGGAGAGGAGCGAAGTCACAAAGAACCAGCCCAGCATGGGCATGAGCCACTGGAAAAAGGCAAAGGTGCCGGCTATGCCTGCGGTTTTTTTTCCGGACATCCCCGGTTCTTCGAGTCCGTTTGCGACCGATACCGAGACCGCATCCATTGCAAGTCCCGCGCCGAGCAATATGCTGTTCAAAATAAATCCCGCTTGTACGTTCATTTACGGAACCTCCCGCTTGTGGTTTAAAAGGAAAATAAAAAGAGACCGAGAGCACGCATTGCGTGCTTTCTCAGTCTCGCGATTTAATCCAAGCCAGGCGAATGCCATTTTGTTGACTTGAAACGCCGCTGGGGCGCTCTCTACTCCCTGTAAAGCCTGTTCAATTTACCACTGTGTGCGTTTGTTAGTCAACGATAAATATAACCGGAAGGCGGCGCGGTGTTTCCAAAAAAGGGCGAAAAGAGTATAATCAAAGTATCAAAATCAGCAGGCGGGGAACCGCCTGCTCATTGGCATGAGTGAGGGGATGAGAATGAAAATTACTTCGTTGACCTGCCCGCACTGCGGCGCCGCGCTGCAATGGGAAGAAGGTCAGGACAAAGCGGTCTGTCCGTACTGCGGCAGTGCGCTCCGCGTCGATATTTCCGCACCCGAAATCAAGGTTAATTTTTACGGAAACCGTGAGACAGCGCCGGCCTCCGCGGGACCGGATATCGGGCTCAGCTTGGGACAGAAACTCATTGTCGGGGGAATTACCGCTGCCTGCCTTCTGGTTCCGGTGGTGCTCGGCATCGCGGAGAGCAGTGCCTCCGCGCGGCGGCAAAACGCGGAGAGCGCGGCGGCTGCGAGTACGGCGACGCAGCAGATGGAACGCTATACCATAACCGGTGCGGAGAATCTGGACGAACTTCAGAAAATCACAGGCTTAAAATATCTCACAATCGAACACGCGGAGTCAATTACCGACTTCGGCGCGCTCGCCCGTCTCCCCTACCTGGAGACACTCTCGATTCAGGATGCGCCGCAGCTCACGGACCTCACTTTTGTGAAGAGCTTGAATCAGCTGCAGAGCCTTACGCTGAAGAACACGGGCGTACAGGATATATCGCCGCTTTCGGGCATGAAATCCTTGGTCGCGGTGACACTGGAGGACAATCAAATTACGGATTTCACGGCGCTTGGGAGTGTGCCGTATTTAAAGAATGCGGAGATTCGGGCGGATGAAGTTGCGGCGCTTCCGGCGCTTTCGTCCCTGCAGTTTCTGGAGAGCTTCACCGTGAACGGGGAGACAAAAAAATGAAAGCGAGCGGGCTCAGCCGTAAGCTTCGAAGCGTTGTTGCGCCTTTCGCGTTGCTTTTGGCAGGCGGCGTTGTGCTCGGCGGCTGCAAAGCGGTCTTTGCAAAGGGGACGGAGCGAAGCGCGGACGCAGCAATCCGTGTGACCCTGCCTTTCGTTTCGAAGTACAGTCCCAAGTATGCCGACACGCTGACGGATCCGGTGTTGCGGAGCGCCTTTTCGGAAGTGTTCCGAAAAGATCCCGACGCGATTACGCCGGAAGAGTATCGGCGCGTTCGGGGAATTCGCTTTGAGACCGTAGACTGGTTTCTGGTTCGCATGGATGTGTCACTGCAAGACGGAAGCAAAGTACAGGTTCCGATTGTCAACAACGGGGAAGGCATCACCCTCGACGGGAACTCGTTTCAGGCCTTCCCGAATCTCGAAACGCTCGATATGTCAGGGCAGCGCTCTTTGCTTCATGTCACGTTTTCTTCACAGGAGTATGCGAATACGCTTGCCAATCTGAAGCAGCTGAGCTGTCTCTATCTGCCGGATTCGGGGGACTACCCCGGAAGTCCGGCGGGGCTCGCATATATGGTCGCGAATCCCGGCGCAATGGAAGAACTGGGAGGGGTTTCACTCTATGCGACGGCGGATGTCGAAAAACTTGTTCGCACATTTCCGAACTTGAGAAAGCTGCGAATTGTGAGGCGGGAGTTAGGGGTTAGCTTGTCCGGATTACAGGAATGCAGGGAGCTTAGAGCGCTTTATACCCCGCTGCGGCGCGCGGGCAACGAGGATTTACTCGCGCTCACGAGGGTGCGGGACATGGAACTGATCGCCTCCGAGGGAAATGACAACATCGAAGATTTCCGTTTTTTGTCGGGGCTCACTGAGCTTCAGAGTCTCACAATCCGCGACGCCGTTGCGCTCCGGAATCTGAACGATATCAAGCCCCTGACAAAGTTGCGTGAACTTCGTCTTTCGGGCGCTACCCAGCTCACGAGCATAGAGCCGCTCCGAGAGCTCACGGCGCTTGAAACGCTGGATCTGGGGAACAGTTTTAACATTGCAGACAGTGCCGCGCTATATGAGCTTCCGCGCCTCAAAAGGCTCAGAATCTCCGACGGCTGGCAGGCGGGGTGTTTCATACCGGATGTGACCCTGCTCCCGGCGCTCGAAGAACTGGAGTGCGGTGCGGAGACGCTCCCGCAGCTTGCCCGCTGCCGAAAACTGAAAAAACTCAAACTCTTTCTCAGTCACTTTGACAGCAAAACGGATTTTTCGGGACTTTCGCGCCTTTCGGAACTCGAGGAACTTACACTGAATGTCGAGAGCGCTGCGCAGAATACGGAAACGCTCTATGCACTCCGGGAACTGCCGAAGCTTCGAAAAGTTACCTTCTGCTGCAAAGCGGGAACGGTTCCGCTGCATGCCTTTCCGGCGGTCACGGAGCTCACCGTGCTCGGCGAGGATGCGGGAAGCGGCGGCAGTGATGCCGAACTGCAAATTCGTGCGGAGACCGAGGCGGATGCCCCTGCACTGGAACGTCTCAGCGTCTACGCGCACAACAAGGTGCGGTTTGAGGGCTGGCACAGCACAACACTCCGGGAGCTGCGCCTCGGCCGTTGCGGCATCGATACGCTCGCATTTACGGAGGCCTTCCCCAATCTGGAGCTTTTGGATCTCAGCGACAATCGCGTCGAGGATATTGCGGCGCTCACCTCGCTGCCAAAGCTTCGCTATCTGCGCTACACGGATAACGTGATTCAAACATTGCGTTATTAAAGAACAGAGGCATAGTTCTGGTCGAATAAACGATGAGGAGACGGGAATGAATCCGACAAAAGTCCGCTGCCCGCACTGCGGAAGCAGTATAGCGGTGATGCAGAGCGGCAAGACGAAATGTCGTGTCTGCGGAGCTGAGCTCCGCATCGAAGAAGAGAAGCCGGTGAAAAAGAGTGGGATAGCCGAAGTGAACTACGGCAGACGTATGTCTTCGGAACTGTTTGCGATTTCGATGACTGTCTGCGCACTTGCGAGCATTTTCTTTATTTTATTGCCGGTCCTCGGCCGGGGATCCCGGAAGAAAACGCCCGAGGCGACTCAGGAATATGAGACGCGTGCGAGCGCGGAACCCGGGGAACTCGGCCTGAAGGACTGTGTTCACACGGTGTTCGACTTCGTGCGTACGCCTTGACTTAGGGGCTTCCGCTTGTTTGTCCCAATCAGATGAGGAGAATAGGATGAATCCGACGAAAATTCGCTGCCCGCACTGCGGAAACAATATATTGGTAAAGCAGAGCGGCAAGGTGGCTTGTCCCTTTTGCGGGACTGCGCTCTATGTCGAAGAAAAAGAGAAGAAGGTTGAAATCAATGTAAACCTGGGGCGGAAAACCAAGCCCGAAGTGCCGAATTATATTCCTGCCTTCATCGGCGGCGGTGCAATTGTCCTTCTGCTGTGTCTGACCCTCCTTCCGTCTCTTATCCGCAGCAACACGGGGCGCACGCAGACGGAGAGCAGAGTTCAGAATCACTATGCAAGTGAAGTGCACAGTGCACCCCTCGCGGGGGCCTTTGCGGAAGTATTTGAAAAGAATGTCTCGGACTTTACCGCGGAGGACTATGGAAGCGTGAAGCGCATTGCTTTTCGGAAAGAGAACGACTATCTCACTTGGATGGAGGTGGGGTTCACGGACGGCAGCGAAAGCGCGTCCCCATGCTCAGCGACACTACGGACGCGATAGAACTGGACGGGACCGATTTTCAGGCCTTCCCCATGCTGGAAGAGCTGGATACCGCTTCTCATGCCGGCTACGATGTCAGCCTCTCGTTTCGCTCGTCGGAGTACACGAATACTCTCGGCAATCTGAAGCATTTAAAAAGACTTTACATCTCGAGTGTCGGCAACAGCAGAGGCCCGGCCGAGTTTGCGGAGCTGTTTGCGGACCCCGCATCGATCGAAGCACTGGGCGGGGTTTTCTTTTTCCGGCAGGAAGATGTCAAGGAACTGGTGAGAAACTTCCCGAAGCTCCGCGAACTTCGCGTCGGCTGGCGAAATGACGAAGTCTCGCTCGAGGCGTTAAAGGACTTACAGGAGCTTGAGAGTCTCACAGCCACGCTGCGTCTCAAGGGAAATGAGGACATTCCTCAACTTACACAGCTCAAGGCGCTGGATATCAGTGCAGTCGTGTCGGGAGAGAGCGTAAAAGACCTGCGTTTTCTCTCCGGACTCACGCAGCTTGAAAGCCTCACCGTACGGGATGCGCACGATATTAAGAGCCTCAATATGTTGAGTGCGCTCACAAACCTGCGGGAGTTTCGCCTTCTCGACGGTAGCGATGTGGTCAGCATAGAGCCGCTCCGCGCTCTCACGGAACTGCGCGTACTGGATATCGGAGACTGTACCGATATCACGGACTATGCGGCCCTTCCCGCACTCACCAAGCTGGAAAAGTTGCGTGTTTGTGATGATGATTGGCCGCCGTCCGGGACAGTGCCGGATCTGAGTTCGCTCACTTCTCTTGCGGAGCTTGAACTCTACGCGCGGGATGCAGAGAGCATTGCGAACTGCCGGAGTATCAAGAAACTCACCCTGCTCGCAGAGCGCACGGGGGACGGCAGCGACTTATCCCCGCTCGCGGGACTTACCGGACTGGAAGAACTCAGGCTGAATCTCGCAAGCACCACGGAGGAGCTCCTGCATCAAGAAGTGTTCGCGGGGTTGTCGTCTCTTAGCAAGGTAACCCTGCGCTGCGATACCAATCCGATTTCCTTGGATTACTTCCCGCAAGTCAAAGAAATTACGATTATCGGAGAGAGTATCGTCGGCGGTACGCCGTCGGGCTCGCTGACCCTGAGTAAGGTAACGAGCGGCGGCAACCCCGCGCTGGAAAGTTTCTCGGTCTATGGCTTCGACGGGCTGAGACGCGGGGACTACCGAAACGGGTTTGAAGAGGGAAGCGTAGTACTCGATTTCCTCGCACACTGCCCATCGCTCCGGGAGCTGCGCATAGAGCACTGCAATCTTTCGGATCTCAAGTTTGCGGAGGGGCTATCCGCGCTTCAATTCCTCAATATCGCAGACAATCGCGTTGAGGATGTCGCGCCGATTTCGGGTCTCCCGGCACTCCGCTGCTTGGTTTATACGGAAAACGCGATTCAAAACATCGGTATCTTGCAGGATAAGGGAATTGCACTCATCGAGTAAAGGAAGAGGAAAATGAACCCGACAAAAATCAGATGCCCGCATTGCGGGAACAGTATTTTGATCAAACAGAGCGGAAAAAGCGTCTGCCCTTCTTGCGGGACGCCGCTCTACATCGAGGAAAAAGATAAATCCGTCAATGTCAATGTTACGCTCGGGAACATCGAAAAAAGCGAGGCGAAGCAGAAGGGCTTCTTCCTTGCCCTGCTTGCTTTTATTTTGCTTTCGGTGTTTTTCATGTTGTTTCTGCCCGCCATCTTCCGCACGGGGCGTAAGGTGCAAAAGACGGTCGCGCCGAAGTACGAGACGAGCCTTCATGATCCGGTGCTGACCCGGCTCTTTGCGGAAGCGTTCGAGAAGGATCCCGCATCCATTACGGAAGAAGATTATGCGCGCGTCAAGACGATTTCGTTCCAAAGGGAACTGAGCGGTTTGCAATGGCTGGAAGTCGGCTTTACGGATGACAGCGAGAAGCGCATTCCTCTGGTGTACGACGAGCGGACGGTTGAAATCGACGGGACAGACTTCCAGGTTTTTCCGAATCTGGAGGGACTCTATGTCGCGGAGACCGCGACCGGAGGCGATGTTCGCGTTTCCTTCGAATCGGAGGAATATGCGCACACCCTGGCCAATCTGACGAAGTTAAAATATCTGCATCTCTCGGAGAGAAGCAGCTACGATCGAACCCCGAAGGAACTGGCCGCCTTTGTCGCAAATCCGGCACAAATCGAGGAACTCAACGGTGTGAGCCTCTATGACGCGGAGGATGTCGAAGAACTGGTCAAGTACTTCCCGAATCTCAAAAAACTCATCGTCATCGATCGCGGAGAGAAAGTCTCGCTGGCCGGGTTAAAGCAGCTGTCTCAGCTCGAACTGCTCGCGACAGAACTTAGCGCGGACGGAAACGAGGATCTCTTGGAACTCACGGGGGTCAAAGAGATGCAGATTCTTGCCCGTGCGGACGGAAATCCGGTCAAGGATTTTCGCTTTCTTTCGGGCCTCACCGGCCTGAGAAGCCTGACGCTGGTCGGTGCCACCGAGTTAAAAAGTCTCAATGCGCTGAGCCCGCTCACCGAACTTGAGGAACTGCGTATTTACGACGCGCGGGAATTGCTCAGCATAGAGCCGCTCCGGGGGTTCACGGCGCTTCGCGTATTGGACATCGGAGACAGCACGGCGCTTGAGAATCTGGATGCCCTGCAGTCGCTGACCGCGCTCCGAAAGCTGAGACTGACCAACAGTGCCTGGGGGGGCAAAGGCGATTCCGCCGGATTTGAGCATGCTGACTTCGCTCGAGGAAGCGGAAATCGAGGAGGACAGCATGGCATCCGTTGCTGCCTGCCGCAGCCTAAAGAAACTCACAATTTACATGAATCATTTCGGGGAAGGCAGTGATTTTTCACAGCTTGCCGGTCTTGAGAATCTGGAGAGTCTGCGTCTCAATGTCTCAAGCAGCGCGTATCGGTATACGAATATCGAGCGTCTTTCGGCCCTGCCGAAACTCAGAACGCTGAAGCTGGTCGGAGACGAAGGCCCGCTTCCGTTGAAAGCATTTCCGCAGGTCACGGAGATTGAGGTCATAGGGAAGAACGTTGTGGCGGATTTCAGTAATTCCAAGCTGATCATCGACCCGCTGCCCGACAGCGAAAATACCGCTTTGGAACGCCTGACTGTCATCGGTTTCGAAGGGATTCAGAGCGGCCCGTACGGGAGCGAACAATACGGTTCCGATGTTTGTCCCGGCTCTCTTACTGCACGTCGCTTCGGGAACTCCGCCTGATTCGCTGCGGGCTTACGGATCTTAATTTCGCAAGTGCTGTCCCGAATGTGGAAGTTTTGGATATCGGCGAAAACCGCATTGAGGATATTTCACCGCTCACGGCCCTCCCGAAACTTCGGGCACTTTACTGCGGTGACAATGAGATTCAAAATATCGCGGTGATGCGGGACAGAGGTATTTTATTGCTGGAATAAATACCGATTTTTGAAAAACAATACTTGCACGGAAAAAGAGAGTTTGCTATAACACTTAGTAAGGAATTGTTTTGATAAAAGCTTGGTTTATGAGGCCGAATAAGGAGAGCAGAATGCTGAACATCGGAATCAAGGGACACCGGGAAATTACGGTTGAGGAAAAGGATCTTGCGATTCATGTCGGCAGCGGCACGGTGCATGTGCTCGCAACGCCGATGATGATTGCAAATATGGAATATACCGCGGCATCTTCCGTGGAGGAGTTGCTCGGCGAAGGAAAGTCTACGGTCGGCGTGCAGGTCAATGTGAGCCATGTTGCGGCGACGCCGAAGGGAATGAAGGTAAGTTTTGATTCGGAACTTCTGGAGATCAGCGCAAACGGAAAGATCCTCACCTTCCGTGTCGAGGCACACGATGAGTGCGGCCTGATTGGTGAGGGAACCCACCAGAGAGCGATTATCGACCGGGAGCGCTTCGATAACAAGGCACAGGCAAAGTTAGAGCAGAAATAAATAAGAGGAGGGAAGAAAGATGGCACGCACCAAGGGGGCGAAGAATAAGCCGACACTGAGTGTCGCGGAGAGATTGCAGAGAGCAAACGCAGAGCTCACGGAGCTTCAGGAGGCTGTGAAGGCAAAGAAGGCCGAGATTAAGGAACTTCGGAGAGAGGAAAAGTCCGAGACCCAGCTGGTCATCATGAAGGCCATCGAGGAGAGCGGAAAGACCGCCGAAGAAGTTCTCGCAATGATTCAGAGACAGTAAAACGAAAAAAGGACCGCCGCAGTTTTCTGCGGCGGTCCTTTTTCGGTTTGATTCACCGTTCGTTTTGTTGCGCTCGGCCTCAGACCAAGGTTTGAAATTCGATTTCCTCGAGCGACCAGACCATACTGTCGGTCTGCACAAGTGCGCTCTTACAGAAAGGGCAGATGCGCGTGTCGGCGCGCGGCAACGGAGCGCCGCAGTGCGGACAGGAGATGCCGACGATCTTCTGATAGCCGCTTTTCACGTTGACGCTCTGGGCATGGACCAGGACCGAGGTGACGCTGGTCTCAACCCGATGCGGAGCGGCGAGCGCGGCGGCCCGCGCTTTCCCCTCGCTCTTTCGGACGGATTCGCCCGAAAGAGAGGCGGTAAAACCGATCGAACTGACCAGACGTATTTCCGTCAGCGTGGGCTGATTTTTATAGTCCGCAATCGCGGTCTTATGAATCACGATGTCGGAAAAACTGCGCGTCAGCTCGTTCATACGGTCATCCTCGATTGCGAGGCGAACGCGCTCCCGAAGGCTCTCGGAGGGGGCGGAGAGTTTACTTAGGTCCAGCGCCTGTCTTGCGGCGAGCACGGAGACAATGCGCTTCTCGATCGCGACCCGCTCTTCGGGCCAGTTGAAGGCCGGAAAATCGCGGTTGATGGCAGGGAGAAAGAGCTTTGTCATATCCGGAACGGAGCGCTCCGTGGGCCCCAGCTTTTTGCTCTCCTCCGCCGCGCGGAGCAGGCTTCTCAGGTCGTGAAGAAAGCCCGAGAATTCGCGGAACGGGCGGCCGAACAGTCTTGGGAGCAAAAACAAAACAGCGAGTACCGCGAGGAGCGGACGCAATGCGAGAAGAAGTTCAGGTACTGTCATAAAAGACCTCCGAAAAAAACAGACAAAGCGAAGCGCTTTGGTGTCAACAGTATAGCATAAAATGCTATACTGTTGAGCGAAAGAAAGGGGGAATCGCGGTGCAGGGAGAGAGAAAAGTAAGGGAGACGGAGCGCTCCGAACAGATGGACGGCGGCTTCCTGAGGCGGCCCTTGGAATTTCATCCGGTGAGGCGCAGCGCGCTGATCGGCGCGACGGTCGCCCTGCTCTCTCAGTTCTATTTCAATGTACTGAGCAGCGATTTCCGCATTTCGATTGCGGTGGTACTTCTGCCGGTGCTCCTTATGACCATGGGTGCGCAAATCCACAGCCTCTCGGCTTGCGGCTTCACCGCGCTCATTGTCTTTTTGTTCCGCGTCCTGGTATCGCTCTTGCTACACGGGCCTGCGGGCGTCAAAATATACCAGCAGCTGCCGGGCGCGCTCTTTTATCTCTGTTACGGCCTGCTCTTTAAGCTGCAAATTCCGAACAAGCGCTTTACCTCCCTGCCACGGGTGTTTGCGGCGGCATTTTTCTGCGATTTGCTTGCAAATGCGGCGGAACTTCTGTTTCGGGCCTACTTTTTCGGGGCTGCGATCAATTCGGAGAATGCCTCTTTGGTGCTCTTTTTGGTCGCGTTGCTTCGCTCGGCGCTGGTGCTCCTCATTTTGGTCATGGACCGGCAGTACCGGGAGCTTCAGGTGCGGCACGAGCAGGAGAGCCGCTACCAGCGCCTCTTCCTCATGATTACGGGCTTAAAGAGCGAGCTCTATCTGATGCGGAAAAATTCGGAGGAAATAGAGCGCGTCATGGGCAACGCCTACCGGCTCTCGGAGGAGCTCCGTGCGCAGGAACTGCCCGATGAGATGCAGCGCCGTGCGCTGGACATCGCCCGCGATGTCCATGAGATCAAGAAGGATTATCTTCGCATCATGCGGGGACTCGAGGAGACCGCGGCCAACGAATACGATGAGGATCACATCCGTTTTCGCGATTTGATGGAAATTCTGGATGCGACTTCGAACAGCGTACTCCGCGAGAAGAAGTTGGACATACGTCTGATTTTTGACTGCCGGGATGATTTCCTGACCCGCGAGCACTACGCGCTGATGACGGTGCTCAAAAACCTGGTCGGCAATGCAATCGAGGCCATCGAGGGAGACAGACGGCGCGGTGTCATCATGGTCTCGGAGCGAAAGCGCGAGGGACAATATGAATTTCGCGTCTCGGACAACGGCCCCGGCATCTTGCCGCGAAAGTTTGAAAAGATATTTCGCCTCGGCTATTCGACTAAGTTTGATGAAAAGACAGGCAATATTTATCGCGGCGTGGGGCTTGCGGGCGTCAAACATGGTGGAAGATCATTTCGGCGGCAGCATAGAAGTGCAGTCAGAGCCCGGTAACACCTGCTTCACCGTTCGCATTCCGGTGGGAGCAATTGCATATACAGACGAAGGAAGGGCTGTCCATGGAGAGAGGACTTAGAATTTATATCGTTGAGGACGATGTCAGCATGATTGACACGCTCCGTGATTTCATCGAGGACCAGGGCCTCGGGGAAGTGGTCGGCAGTTCGGAGGAGGAAGGCAGCGACGAGCAGCAGATTGCCGCTTTGAAGCCGGATCTCATTCTGGTGGATTTTCTGATGCCGGGCATGGACGGCGCGGAACTCGTACGGCGTCTTCGGGACGCGGGCTGCGGCGCAAAGTGCATCATGCTGTCTCAGGTGACGCAGAAGGACATGATAGGCAAGGCCTATGATGCCGGTGTCGATTTCTTCTTAAATAAGCCGATCAACATCGTTGAACTCCGTTCGGTAATCGGTTCGGTCGCGCGCCAGCTGGAAAACGAGAGGACCATAGAGGCCCTGCGCCGTGTACTCTTCAGCGGGCAGAGCAAAGCGCCGCAGGACAGCGACGAGGAGAGCCGGCGGAAAATCAGTGCCATACTCGCAAATATCGGGATGGCGGGAGAAAAAGGCAGCGCGGATATTTTGAATCTCTGTCTCTTTATCAGGCGGGAGCAAAAGTCCCTGCAGCAGGAGAGCATTCGAGAACTTTGCTCGGAGCTCTCGGACAATCCGCGGAGCATGGAGCAGAGAATGCGGCGCGCCATTGCGGTCGGTCTCACAAACTTAGCCCACCTCGGGCTCGAGGACTTCCTGAACGAGAGCTTTACGCGTTACAGCAGCACTCTCTTCCCCTTTGAGGAAGTGCGCGCCGAGATGGATTTGATTCGTGGTAAAAAGAACTACGGCGGTAAACCATCCATTAAGAAATTCATCGAGAGTCTTATGCAGCTCGCCGAACAAACGCATAATTTGCAATCGAATTTGTGAAACTTCTTGAAACTTCTTGAAACCGTACTCTATAATATAAATATCGGTTATCGGCGCGAGGCGGGTACGAACCGGGAAAGTCCGCTCTAAGCCGATGGGGGAAAAGGAGGTTTCTATGCAAACAGTAAAGCTTGATATGTATCAGGCGCTCGCAGTCGCAGTCGTCATGCTGCTCATCGGACGCGAATTGGTCGCACGGATTGAGTTTCTCCGTCGCTACTGCATCCCGGCACCCGTTGTCGGCGGCCTTGTGTTCGCAATCGCGCATGCGGTGCTCCGCGGCACGGGCGTCATGGAGTTCGACATGGACGTCACCCTGCAGAAGGTCTTCATGACCGCATTCTTCTGCTCGGTCGGTTATATGGCAGCTTTCGGCATGCTGAAAAAGGGCGGAATCGGTGTCGTTTTGTTTCTCGGTATTTCCGCGGCGATGTGCATCATTCAGGACCTGGTCGGCGCAGTCGGTGCAAAGGCCTTCGGCCTTGACCCGCGTATCGGCCTCGCAATGGGCTCCATTCCGCTGGTCGGCGGACACGGAACCGCAGGTTCCTGGGGACCCTTCCTCGAGAATCTCGGCGTTGCAAACGCAACCACGGTCGCGGTCGCGGCGGCTACCTACGGCCTGATTTCGGGCTGCATGATGGGCGGCCCGATTGCGTACGGCAAGATTAAGAAGTACGGCCTGAAGTCGAAAGAGCTCAAGGATACGCACAAGACCGCAACGGTCGATGTCTCCGCAGACACCGAGGCGCTCGATGAGAACAACATTCTGAACGCAGCGCTCTACATTGTCGTCGCGGTCGGCGCGGGAACCGTTGTCTCCTTCTTCATCGGCAAGGTGCTCACCATGCCGGCTTACATCGGCGCAATGATCGTCGGCGCCATCATCCGCAACATCCAGGAGGCGCGCAAGGTCAAGATGCCGATGGGCGAGATGAATGCGCTCGGCAATGTCTGCCTCTCGCTCTTCCTCGCACTTGCAATGTGCAACCTGAAGCTCTGGCAGCTCGTGGACCTTGCGGTTCCGATGATCGTCATCCTTCTGCTTGAGACGGTTGTCATGTGGTTCTACGCATCCTTCGTGGTCTTCAACATCATGGGCAGAGACTACGATGCGGCTACCATTTCGTCCGGCTTCTGCGGCTTCGGTATGGGCGCTACCCCGAACGCAATGGCTAACATGCAGGCAATCACGAACATCTACGGTCCCGCACCGGTCGCATTCATGATTGTTCCGCTGGTCGGTTCGCTCTTCATCGACTTCGTGAACGGCCTGATTATCACGGGCTTCGCAGGTTTCCTGACGAGCTTCTTCCACCTGTAAGAGAGAAGACAGGGACTTTGGAATAGGCGACAAGCAACCCGGTGCGAGTCGCCTATCGTTATATACAATAACCAAAGTGAGAAGACTGATAGCAAAGTTACCGGAAAAGTGTTACAATGGTGTCATCGTGAGCGGGGAATCTATTGAAAAACCTGCCACATAATGTTTTGTATCATTTTATTTTCTGTAGGAGGAAAGTGACATGAGCAAGTTGAATCCGTACATTGAGAGAGTCATTGCCGAGGTCAAGGCAAAGAACGCGCACGAGCCGGAGTTCTGCCAGACGGTCGAGGAGGTTTTCTCTTCGCTGAGCCCGCTGGTCGACGCACATCCGGAGTATGAGAAGAACGCTATTCTCGAGAGAATGGTCGAGCCGGAGCGTGTCATCATGTTCCGTGTTCCGTGGGAGGATGACAAGGGCAACATGCACGTGAACCGCGGCTACCGCGTCCAGTTCTCGAGCGTAATCGGACCCTACAAGGGCGGCCTTCGTTTCGCTCCGAGCGTAAACCTTTCCATCATCAAGTTCCTCGGCTTTGAGCAGACCTTTAAGGATTCGCTCACCACGCTTCCGATCGGCGGCGCTAAGGGTGGTTCCGACTTCGATCCGAACGGCAAGAGCGATGCCGAGATTCAGAGATTCTGCCGTTCCTTCATGGAAGGCCTGTTCCGCTTCATCGGACCGGATGTCGACTGCCCGGCAGGCGACCTCGGTGTCGGCGGCCGTGAGATCGGCTACATGTTCGGTGCTTGGAGAAGACTGACTTCCTCCTATGCAAACGGTGCTCTCTCCGGTAAGGACCCGCTGTTCGGCGGCTCCGCATTCCGTCCGGAAGCAACCGGCTTCGGTGCTGTCTACTACCTCGAGGAGGTTCTGAAGCACGAGAAGGATGAGATGAAGGGCAAGAGAGTCGCACTTGCAGGCTTCGGTAACGTCGCATGGGGCGTTGCAACCAAGCTCGCTGAGCTCGGCGCTAAGGCAGTCACCCTGTCCGGCCCGGACGGCTACATCTACGATCCGGACGGCGTTACGACCAAGGAGAAGATCGACTTCCTGCTTGAGATGAGATCCTCCGGCCGCAACAAGGTTCAGGATTACGCAGATAAGTTCGGCGTTCAGTTCTTCGCAGGCGAGAAGCCGTGGGGCCAGAAGGATGTCGACATCGTGATGCCGTGCGCAACACAGAACGACGTTGATATCAACGAGGCAAAGAAGATTGTCGCGAACGGCATCAAGTACTACATCGAAGTTGCGAACATGCCGACCACGAACGAGGCTCTGAAGTATCTCCTTGAGCAGAAGAACATGATCGTTGCTCCGTCCAAGGCGGTCAACGCAGGCGGTGTTTCCGTCTCCGCACTCGAGATGTCTCAGAACTCCGAGAGACTCTTCTGGGACGGCGAGGAAGTCGACAAGTGGCTGCACAAGATCATGAAGGGCATTCACGACGGCTCCGCAGCTGCAGCTGAGCGCTACGGCCTTGGCTACGACCTCGTTGCAGGCGCTAACCTTGTCGGATTCGAGAAGGTTGCAGACGCTATGATTAAGCAGGGTCGCGCACTGTAAGTCTAAGTTAACAAAACCGAGGCGGCCGGAAACCAGTTTCCGGCCGCTTTTTTTCTAAGAACCCAACACAGGAGGAAAGAAACGATGAAGTGCCTGATTACAGACGCTGTTTATCCCGGCATTGCCGAGGAGCTGAAGAAGTTCATGGACATTAAGACTTCCGACGGGAAGCCGCTCTCCCAAGGAAGAGATGATTCGCGAGATCGCGGATGCGGATGTGCTCATCATGCGCGTCGATCCGAAGATTGACCGCGATGTTCTGGATGCCGCAAAGAACTTGAAGGCAATCGGCGTCTGCGCTGTCGGTCTGAACCACGTTGATCTGGAGTACGCGAAGGAGAAGGGCATTCAGGTCTTCAACGCACCGGGCCTCAACGCAAATGCGGTTGCGGAGCTCACGATCTCCAAGATGCTGGACATCTCCCGCCACACGATTCCGGCAAACCAGGACGTCAAGGTAAGCCACATCTGGGATAAGTACAAGTATGTCGGCAGAGAGCTGCGCGGCAAGACCCTCGGTGTGATGGGCTTCGGCCGCATCGGCCGCCGTGTCGCCGAGCTCGCAAAGGCTTTCGGCATGGACATTGTCGCTTACGATCCCTTCCTGAAGCCCGAGGACTTTGAGCGCGAGGGCGCAAAGGGCATGGGCATTGACGAGCTCATCCGTGTTTCCGACTTTATCTCCCTGCACATTCCGCTGACCCCGGACACGAAGGACCTCTTCAACAAGAAGTCCATCGCCGAGATGAAGGATGGCGCGGTTGTTCTCAACATGAGCCGCGGCGGCATTGTCAACGAGCAGGATATGTACGAGGCTCTCTGCGAGGGCAGAATCGGCGGCTACGCTGCGGACGTTATGGAGAACGAGCTCGCAGGCAGCGGCCTGAGCGGCAACGACGAGTTCCAGAGCCCGCTCTTCTCCTGCGACAACTTTGTCATCAGCCCCCACATCGGCGCACAGACGGTTGACGCTTCGAGAGACATCGGCCTCCACATCATCGAGAAGGTCAAAGAGGTTATGAACCTCAAGTAAGAGTTCATACGGGTTTTACAGACAAGACAGCTGTCCGCATGCGCGGGCAGCTGTCTTTTTATTTGAGTTATAGGACAAAAAGAGTTGGTAGAAAACCCCACAATGCCGGTAGAAGCAAGCGTTGCGGGGGATCTTATTTGAAACGAAAAGTGGATTTGGCGAAAAATGTCATGTGGCATGTAGGCGCCGTTCTTGCGTGTGCTTTACTTAAAAACGAAGAATCGGCCAGGGTCTTTCCGTTGGCGCTGCAAGGAAAGCCAAAGATCGGAGCGTACGGAAGAGAGCCAAAAGAAAGACGCCCGTACACAGGAAATTCAAAAAAATATTTCAAAAAAGATGTTACAATGCAGTAACCAATCGGAGGCGCTTGCGTCTTATTCTATAGAGAAGCAAAACGGGGGAAGTTTGCATGACGGAACAGGAGTTACTCGCGCTCTATGAGCAGCGGGATGAGAGAGCAATTCTGGAGACAGAGGCCGAGTACAGCCGCTATTTGGCAAAGGTCGCATCTTCGGTGCTCTCCTCGCAAGAGGATGTGGAGGAATGCCTGAATGACACTTGGCTCAGGGCGTGGAACAGCATACCGCCCGAGAAGCCGCAGTACTTTCGGGCCTATTTAAGCCGCATTGTCAAGAATTTGGCACTCAGTCTGTTTCGGAAACAGCATGCAGAGAAACGCTGCAACGAGACCTTTCAACTCGCGTTGGATGAGCTCGACGAGGACATACTCCCGGCCGTTGAGAGCACGGAGGAGGCGGTGGATCGAAACCGTCTCAGTGCCTGCATCGACCGCTTCTTGGAGACACTCCCGAAAAAACAGCGCATACTCTTTGTGCGGCGCTACTTCTACACCGATTCCATCAAGGAGCTTGCGCTCCGGCAAGGCATGAGTGAAAGTGCGGTCAAGGTGAGCTTACACCGGATTCGCAAATCTGGAACTCGTGTTGAGAGAGGAGGAATTTCTTTGAAGAGTCTGGACATCATGGAGGCCATTTCCGACATCTCCGAACGCTGGGTTGAAGAGGCGGCGGAGACAAGCGACATCCTGCCGATGCGCGAAGGTGAGTTGGAGAACGTTGCGCCGAAGAAGATAAGACCGCTGAGACGTCATCGCCTGCGGAACGTACTCGGCATTGCGGCGAGCCTTGCGATTATCAGTGCGGTCCTGCCGAATTTAAACCGCAGCACAGCCTACGCTCTGCAGAGCCTGCCCATTGCGGGAGCCTATTTTAAGTTGGTCACGGTGCGAGACTACACCCTAGCGGAGGGAGAACGCACGGCGACGGTCAAGATAGGTGAAGTGCAGCTTGAGACCGAGAAGGGAAATTCCGCGGAGCAGGCACAGAAGAGCGCCGAAGAGGTCAACGCGACCATTCAGCGCATCACGGAAGAACAGATTGCAGCCTTTCGCGATGAGCTGGGAAGCGAAGGTTTCTCGAATTTGGAAATTACAACGGAAGTTGTGACAGACAACGACAACTGGTATTCGGTCTGTTTGACCCAGCTCTCGCAGAGCGCAGACAGCGCCGAGAATCGGCACTATTTCACGATACGGAAGCGCGACGGCAAACTGGTAACGCTACGGGATTTGTTTGCGCCCGGCAGCGACTACCGTAAGGCCGTGAGCGAGGAAATCAAGCGGCAGATGCGGGAGGAAACGGCGCAGAACCCGGATATGGTGTACTGGGTGGACTCCGATTGCACCGGGAATGAATTCAAGGAGATTTCGGAGCGGCAGAGTTTTTACATCAACCGTGAGGGAAAACTGGTCATTTGTTTTGACGAAGGCGACGTTGCGCCTATGTCCATGGGAAGCCTACAATTTGTGATGCCCGAAGCGTTAAGCGGGCTCACAATGTAAATCCGGAAGAGAGGAGGACATGCCTACGAGATAAACGAAGCAGTAACAAAAAAGAGAAGCACAACCCCCAAATAAAAGCGAGCGCTCTCCCCCGAGCGCTCGCTTTTGATTGGTCTTTTTTGAATTGCTGTGTTGCGACCGGATGAACGCAGGCAAAACGCGTATTGACGAAAGATCTGCAATTGAGTACGATAATATCAAAACAATGACAAAAGATGCCGGTAAGAACGGGAGGAACACAGAGTGCCATGGATGAACTGCATTTGAATCCCGCATCTTTGCGGGAGCGCGCGTACGAGGCAGAGCAGGCCCACACGGATCGCTACCCGGAACTTGATTTATTCAGCGAAGCTTCGGCGGAAAAGAGCGCGCTTCAGCGGGCGGAAAAGTGCGCAGCGCGGGAGGAACTGCGGGCATCGCTCCGGTTGTTGCCCGAGGAGACGCGGGAGTGGGAGGCGGATCTACGGGCAAAGACCGAGGCGGAACAGCTCTTTGCGCTGCCGGTACAGTCCGGCGGACTGCGGACCGAAAGAGCTTCGGACTATGCCGAGCCGGTGAGTGCGGCTCTCATTTCTCTTTTTGCGCTGCTCGGGTTTGGCCTTGCCTGTCTAAAGCGCGGAAGAAGCCGCAAGGAAGTCGGGAAAAGCATGTATACGAAGCGGACAAGATTTCGGAAGCGGGCGGATAAAGAGAATAAAGTAAAATAAAAGGAGATAAAATAAACTATCTGTTGACTTTAGTAAACTTAATTGATACAATCTCGTTGTAACAGTGAACAGAAGCCACGAGAGGAGTTTACGAATGACAGGTCAGATTCGCATCACACCGGAGGCAATGCGCGGAAGAGCCGGGGAGTTTCGGGCGGCGAGAGAGAACTTTCTGAATGTGGTTCAGAGCATGAGTAACTTGATCGGGACCCTGCGCGAAGAGTGGGAGGGACAGGCGAGCGAAAAGTTCGCGGAACAGTTTGAAGCCCTTCGCCCCTCATTCAACGAAATGGGAGAACTCATCGAGAGCATTGCGAAGCAGTGTGACGGCGTAGCCGATGCGACGCAGGCGCTTGATGAGGAGATGGCTGCAAAATTTATCTCCTGACGGAGAGGAGGGGGCGGAAGTCCCCTCCTTTTTTCCCGAAAGCGAAACGCTGCCGTGAGTCGGAGCAGGCGCAGCGCGGCGCGGAACAAATATCGTGCGGATACGAGGAAAACAAAGGGGGAGAGATGCAAAAGAGACTGATCGCGCTCACGGCCGCGGTTTTTCTGGCCGGATTTGCCACGGGCAGCGGATACACGGGGCTTAAAAGTCGCGCGGCCCCCGCTGTCTTCCGGCCGGAACAGCCGGGAAGCAAGCGGATTGCGGTGGTGAACCTGGATAACGGCATTCGGCAAGCGGGGAAACAAATCTATTATGCGGCGGATGCCATGGAGTTTCCGGATGCGAATTTTGTCTCGGTGAGTGCGCGGGAGGCGGAGCTCGGCGTAGCAAGCGGCTACTATGCGGCGGCGCTCACGATACCCGGGGATTTTTCGGAACAAGCGGACAGCCTGGCCCGTGTCCCGGGGCAGGCAAGCATCCGGTATAGCGTTTCGGCCGACTTGACGGCGGAAGAGCGGGCGGAAGTTGAGCGGCGTCTCGGAAACTTCGGAGAGCGTATGAACCGGAATATGGTCTACCTCTATTTCCACGCAATACTCGGCGAATTTCACGCGGCGCAAGATGCGGTACGCCCGGCGCTTGAAAACCATGCGCTTGCGTTGCGGGGACTCGGGAGCTTAAACCCCGAGCAGTGGATGCAAGAAGCGGTGTTGCCGGAGGAAGTGCGGGAAACAAGGCTGTCTCGGAGATCGGTGTATACGACAACGGCCTATGAGGCGCTGCGCAGCGAGCTCGACCGAGAGGAAGCCCTGCTTTTTGAGCTGGCGGAAGAGCAGGCGCGTTTGGAAGCGGAAATTGTGCGCTTTGCGGCGGAGGAGGCGACACACGCCGACCGCGGCGCAGCGGCGGCACAGCTCCTTTCCCGCGAGCTTTCGGAGCAGGCGGAGCGGGAGGCCGCAGCGAGAGGCCGTTTCACGCTGCGGCTTGCGAGCGCTTCCGATGCGGAGCTTGCGCATCGCGAGCGCTATCTTCTGCGCACAGCCTCGGCCTCGAACGCGCTTTTACTTGCAAGTGCTTCGGATGCGCTGCCGGAGACCGAGCGCAGTGCCTGGCAAGCGGAGCGCCGGCAACTCGCGAGTGCCTCGGATGCAACCCGCGCGGCATTTGCCGCGCTTCAAACGGAACTCGACGAACTGCCTGCCTTTCCGGAGGAAGAACTCAGAAGGCGTATCGATGCGGAAGTTTTCGATGCATGGAAGGAGAGAGAGGAGCGCCTTGCGGACTTAAAGCGGCAGAGCGAGCGGCTCTCCGGTCTTTTTGAAGAGACAGCGCTTACAAACGGCAGAGGAGGAGAGCGTTCCCTTGCCCGCAGGGAAGCCGTGCGCGCCGTGTGGGATGAGCGGGAGCAACTCCTGGCGGGGGTTCGCGCGGAAGAAGAGGCGTGGGAAGCGGAACGAAAGCAGAGCCGCAGTTACGGCAGCTTGCTTCGGGAAGCCCTGCGGGACGCGGAATTGAAAAGCGGGATGCGGGCCGTGGAGAACGTGGAACAGCTAAAGGAAGACTTTGCGACGCAGATTGCGGAAAATCGGCGACTCCTCGGCGGATTTGCCGAGCGGCTGCCGCACACGCGAAACGGGAGTCTGCCGAACAAGGCGAGCTACGAAAAATGGCTGCGCCACTCCGTCTGATTGAGGAGGGCGGAGCAGAGCGCCCCGAGACAGTCGGAATCGCGACCGAGCCGGTACAAAGCAGGGAACGGCGGGCGGAAGAACTCCCGTTTCGGCAACTCCTCTTTGCGGGACTGGCCCTGTTCGCGGGGGCCGGGCTCGGGCTTATCACGGGAAGGCGGCGTTAAGACAAGCATGGAAATTACGTTTACACTTCGGGAGGCGGAGCGCGAAGAGACGCTCTGCCTCGACGACGAACTGCGAATGGATGAAGTCTTAAGGCGGATTGCGGCGCAGGGCAGTTTCACGGCGCGGGCGGCGGACTGCCTGTATCTTCGCTCGAAGAACGGCGGGGAAGCTCTCTGTACGGCGCAGAGCTTTCGCGCGGCCGGCATTGTGAGCGGTGACGAACTGGAACTCATATGAGGAGGGAAAATGGAAGCGGAAAAGCGCATCTTTGTTCGGAATTCGGAGAGTCGAACGGAGAGACAAAAGAGGGGTTTGCTCGCCGTGAGCAAGCCCCTCTTTTGTCCCTGCGAACTCGAGGAAGCGGAGAACGGTTTTTACTTCCGTTTCGAAACGGAGGGACTGTGGGAATGGGAGGCGGTGCAAGCGTTGGAGACGGAAGAAAAATTGCGGCTCTTATTAAACTGCGCCGCGCTCGAAACGCTTACGGCACACTATGTGTTTGTGCTCACGCCCGAAAATCTCTTGTTCGACCGCAATCTCTGCCCGCGCGTGCTCATAAGGGATATACGTGCGGAAGCGGCGCGGACGGAGGATTTTTTCCGCGCCTATCGTGCGCTCACGGCCTCTGTGCTCTCGAGACGCTATGGCTTTTCCGATTTTTCGGAGGGCGGAGAGCGTCTCTTTCAGGCAGATCCGGTCTGTCGCGAACTGCTTTCCCTCGGGTCTGTCGCGGAACTTGTGAGAAATCTCACCGCGCGCTGGGAACGGGAACGAAAGCGGTGCAGGGAAGAAACGGTCCGCATCTCCGTGCGGCGTGCGCGCATTCTCGGCGCCGCACTGCCGCTTTGCGGGGCCGTGATTCTCTGTTTGAGCGCGCTCTGGTTCTTGCTTACCGCGTGCGGCTTCGGCAGGCCGAACGGCTGATTGCGGCGCAGGAAGCCTATTTAAGAGAGGACTATCTTGCGGTCACGGCAGTGCTGGGGGAGATAAAGGCAGAGCGACTGTCGCCCGAACTCCGCTATCTCTTTGCGCGCGCCGCGGTCTTTACCGAGGGCCTTACGCCGAGACAACGGGAAAATGTTCTCTCCTCGCTTCATGTGAAGAGCGAGGAGAGTCTGCTTTCCTTTTGGATTTTCATCGCGCAGAACCGCTTTGCGGAGGCACTCGATGCGGCAAAACGAAGGGATGACAACGAATTGCAGCTCTATGCGCTCTTAAAGGAGGAGAGCCTGCTCGCGAGTCGCCGGGACTTAACGGGAGAGGAGCGGGAGGCAGAGGCAGCCGAGATTTCGGCGGCCATCGAAGCCCTGCGGAAAAAACGGGCGGAAACGGGAGGAGGGCAAGAATGAAGCGATATCTGTACCGTAGGGAGGATGTGATTCTGGAGACCGCGGAGGCATCTCGGGAGCCCGGGGCGGAGCTGTTGGTTGTGCTCGACGAGGATAGGCTCTATGCGCTTCCGGAAGAAGCGGTATTTATCGGCACCGCACCGCCCTGCCAGCTCGTGTCAAAAGAGAAGGAATTCTTTGCGGTTCTCCGCCCGAACGGCGAATTCTGTCTGCGCGCGGGTGTGCTTTATCGAAACGGCAGACGCTTTTCGGAGGGAAGCGTGCGGCTTCAATGCGGAGATAAGCTGTACTTCGGGGAGAGTTTGCTCTGTTTTCGGGGAGACAGCATTGTGCTTTCGGGGGAGAAGATAAGCTGCAGCCTCGAGGAGCTTCCCTTGCTCCGCACGAAACCGCCGCGTTTCCCGCAGTACAGCCGTTCGCCGCGCACAAAAACGCCGCTTCGGGAGGAGACGGTGGAACTGTTGCGCCCGGAGTGCTTGCCGGAGCAGACGCGGGGCGATCAACTGCGCCGTATTTTGCTGCCCCTCTGCACCTTGCTCTTAATGGGCGGCAGCGCCTTTCTCTTGGGGCGCTACTCCATGTTGCTTCTCGGCGGCGGCATGCTGGCCCTCACGCTCTGTTTTGCGCTCGCCGCCTTTTGGAGGGGAAGGCAGACGGCAAGACAGCGGGCAGCCGAACGGGAAGCCGGATACGAGGCATATTTGCTGCGGCAACAAAAGCGACTCGCGGGGCTTCGAGAGCGCGCGCAGGCGGCCGCGGCACACGAAGCCCCGGAACTCTCCGCGCTCGAAGAAATGGCGGAGCGCTATTCGCCGCGCATCTACGAGAGAAGCCCCGCAGACGCCGACTTTCTGGAACTTCTGCTCGGGCGGAGTCGGCAGGCCTCGCCCTTTTGTATCCGCTTTGACGCGCAGGAGACCAAGCGGGAACGAGACCCGCTCTGCTTGGAGGCACTCGCGCTTCAGCGGGAGTTTTCGGAGATGGCGGATATGCCCCGCACGGTGAAACTCACGGAAAGTCAGCTGGGCCTTATCGGAGAACCGGAGCGGCTCGCGGAACTTTTGCGCGGCTATCTGCTGCGTCTCTGTTTCTTTCACTCCTATCACGAGCTCCGCGTGGTTCTCCTCTGCCGGGAGAGCACAAGTTCGTGCTTTCGGGCCTTCTCCCGGTGCCCGCATTTCGAACTGCCGGAACTCGGCGTCCGGGGAGCGGTCTTTCGAACGGCGCAGGCGGAAGCAGCGCTCGCGCGCTTAAGCCGCATCGTACGGGAGCGGCGACAGCGGCAGCGCGCGGAAGAAAGAGGACAGCGTTTTCTGCCGCAGTATCTTCTGGTCGCGGAGGATGTCTCTCTCTTGGCGGAGCACAGCCTGCTCGCACAACTCGGTACCGCTTGGCGGGAGAGCGGCATCTCTCTGATTTACTGTGCGCGGAGTCGGGAAGCTCTGCCGGAAAGCATACGCACCATCGTCACAGCGGAGGGAGGAAACGAAGGGCTGCTCTGTCTCCGGGACGGACTGGCCGCGAAGGAACAGCTCTCGTTGGAGGAAATCGGAGAAGAGGCCCTGGAGCGCAGTGTGCGCCGTCTCGCGGGGCTTCGTCATTTCCGGGATGAGAGTGAGGCTCTGCCGGAGCGCCTCGGCTTTCTGGCGCTCTACGGGGTCAAACGGCCCGAAGAACTGGACATCGTGGGGCGCTGGGCGCGCAATCGCGCGGCGGAGGGGCTTGCCGCGCCGCTCGGCGTCCGCGCGGCCCGGGATACGGTGGCGCTCGATTTACATGAGAGCGCACACGGGCCGCACGCCCTGCTTGCGGGGACCACGGGCTCCGGAAAGTCGGAGCTCTTACAGAGCCTGATTCTTTCTCTCGCCCTACAGTTTTCGCCGGAGGAAATCGGCTTTTTGCTGATTGATTATAAGGGCGGCGGCATGGCCCATCTCTTTGCGGATTTGCCGCAGCTCCTCGGCACCGTCACCAATCTGGACGGCAGTGACAGTCGCCGCGCCCTGCTCGCCGTAAAGAGCGAGCTTGCGCGGCGGCAGCGGCTGTTTCGCGCGGCGGGCGTGAACCACATCGACGCCTACGGCGGCGCGTATCGGGACGGATTCGCCGAAGAACCGCTCCCGCACCTCTTTCTGATTGCCGATGAGTTTGCGGAACTGAAGGCCGAGCAGCCGGAGTTTATGGCGGAGCTCATCTCGACCGCGCGCGTCGGCAGAAGTCTCGGCATCCACCTGATACTCGCGACACAGAAGCCATCCGGGGTGGTCAATGAGCAAATCTGGAGCAATGCGCGCTGTAAAATCGCGCTGAAGGTGCAGACGGAGGCGGACAGTCGGGAACTCTTGAAAACAGCGGATGCCGCGGACCTCACCTTGCCGGGACGTGCCTACCTCCAGGTGGGAAACCGCGAGATTTACGAGCTCTTTCAATCCGCCTATAGCGGCGCCCCCTATCGGGGCGGCGATGCGGCAATCGATGACCGCATCTATCGGCTGAACGCCCTCGGACAGCGGGAACTCCTCTGTCGCAGTGAAAACGGAGGAGATAAAACTGATTCCGGGGAGAGCGAACTGCGTGCCGTCATTCGGGAAATCCGTCGGACGGCGGAGCGCGCGGAGTTGCGTCGCCCGGCGCAGCTCTGGCTGCCGCCGCTGCCGCGCATTTTACTCACCCCGCGGGATGGCGGGGGCGATGGCGATGGTTTTTCGTTTCCGCTCGGGCTCATGGACCTTCCCGAAGCGCAGCGCATGTTGCCCTGTTCGCATGCGTTTTTCCGCGACGGAAACTTTGCGGTCTTCGGCGCGGGCGGCATGGGAAAGAGCTCTCTGCTGCAGAGCGCGGCGCTCTCTCTTGCGCGGCGCTATTCCTGCGAGACCCTGTATTTTTATCTCCTGGATTTCGGCGCGGGCGCGCTCGCGCCGCTCAAAGACCTGCCGCACGCGGCGGATTACATCAGCTTTGACGAGGAAGAGAAGTTAAAGAAACTCACGGCGCTGCTTAACGCGGAAGTAAGACGGCGGAAGCGCATGCTCGCCGAGCGCGGCGCGGCGTTTTCCGCTGTTATCGCAGCGGGGGAGGCACTTCCGGTCATTGTGCTCTTCTTAGATCACTATGATGCGGTCAAGGAACTGGGGCAGGAAGCAGATCACTTTTTCCTGCAGCTCGCGCGGGAGGGGGCGGCGGTCGGAATCTTCTTGGCGCTCAGCGCGAGCAGGCCGGGGGCACTTCGTTATGCCCTCTTAAATCACATCAAGGACAAGGTGGCACTCTATTTGCTGGAGCCGGCCGAACGCGCGGGGGCGGTCGGGCGCACGTCGCTCACGCTTCCGGAGATACGCGGCAGGGCGCTCATTCAGCGGGAAGGCGTGCATCTCATGCAGTGTTACCGCGTGGCGGACGCGGAGGGAAATGCCTATGCGGCGGCGCTCGCCGCGGAGGTCGCAGCCTGCGCGGCAAATTCGCGGGGAAAGCGCCCGGCGGCGATTCCGTGCATGCCGGAGTTTCTTACGGCCGCGGAACTCCGGGCGCGCTACCGCGCGGAAAAACAGGACTTTCGCTATGCTGTCGGTCTGGATACCGGGGAGATTGCACCGCGAAGCCTTATGCTCTACGGCAATACGACTCTTCTCATCGGGCGGGCGCAGTGCGGTAAGACCAACCTCCTCTCGCTGCTCTATGCGGCCTACGAGGGACAGAACTATGTGATTGACGGCAGCGGAGACCTATATCCGCTCGCGGCGAAACTCGGAGCGCGCTACGCGGACGATGCGGCGCGTCTTGAGGAGCTTCGCCTCCTCCTCGAGGCGGAAATCAAAGCGCAGGGCTTCCTACGAACTCAGTGGGAAGACCCTGCGCATGCGGGACTATTTCAAACGGGAGCCCATGCTTGCACTCTGGATCGATGCGGCGGAACGTCTGCCGCATTGGTGTCAAGCGAAGGCAAATGACTGGGAGCACTTGCTCCGCGCTGCCTTAGAACTCGGGGTAACGATTGTCGCCACGGCTTCGAGCACGCAACTCGGCTCCTACGATGCGGTGAGCAAGCTGCTGCGGGAGGCACAGTCCGGTGTGATCTTCGGCGCGCCGGATGAGCAGACCGTGTTCCGCCTGCCGGGGATACGCAGCCGTTCGTCGGGGCCGGATACGGCCCTGCTCTATGAGAGGGGACGCGTCTTTGAGATTAAAATTCCGCTCGCGGAAACCTTACTGTAAGCCGGTCGAAGTCATCGAGGAGAGCTTGTCGTTTGCGAAAGTCAGCGCACAACCGGAGCCGTCGGCATTGCTCCAGCTGTAGTTCGCAATGGTCTGACCGGCAATGAAGCTCGTGCTGACCGGAACTCCTTCGGAGCCCAGGATTTCCTTGACTTCCGCATAGCTGAGCTCCGGGTTCAGCTTGTTGTAGGCTTCGAGTGTCACCTTTGCGTCCTTGTTTTCGATGACACCGATCTGCGAGACAGCGATCAGCTTGTCATTGTCAAAAGCGACCGTGACAAGCTTCCTGCCGTCGGCGTCGGACCAGGTATAGCTGCCCTTTGCGGCACCGGCCTTGCCCTCGGCGCCGAATATTTTTTTCACTTCTTCATAGTTCATATCCTGCTTGAGAGCCAGGTAGCGCGCAGCGGTCGGCTCTCCTTCCGCGGCAGCCTTTTTCTTTGCGTCTTCGGCGCCGGAAGCGTTTTCCGCCTTGCTTTCCGCGTTTTCTCCGGAGACGGAGGTCTCGCTGTTCACGCTGCTTTCACCGCCGGAAGCCGCCTTTTTTTCGCCGCAGGCAACGGCAAACAAGGAGAGAGAGAGGGCCAGAGCGAGGATTAATTTTTTCTTCATATTCATGACTCCTTTCAAAAAAAAATGCGGGTAAACTTAAAATTTCTTACGGAACTCCCATGATAGAATCATACTCGATTTTTAGACGCGGAACAAGGTCTGTCTCTGGTTTGGAGTGTGTTCATGAAGAAGATTTTATTTATTTGCCTCGGCAATATATGCCGCAGTCCCATGGCGGAATTTATTATGCGGGACCTGGTAAAAAAAGCAGGCGTGGAGGAACAGGTGGAGTGCGCTTCGGCAGCGACGAGTACCCAGGAGATTATTTACGACATGGGGAATCCCATGTATCCGGCTGCGCGGGCCGAATTGAAACAGCGCGGGATTCCCTGCGGGGAAAAGCGCGCGGTGCTGTTAAAGCGCGCGGATTACGATGCGTATGATTATCTGATTTGTATGGACCGGAGAAATTTGCTGGATGCGAAGCGCATTCTCGGCGGAGATCCGGACCGAAAAACTCGCACTGCTGCATGCCTTTGCGAAGACAGGCGGCGCGAATTCGGAAATTGCGGATCCCTGGTACACGGGAGATTTCGTGAGCTGTGCCGACCAGATTACGGAGGGCTGCGAGGGGCTTTTGAAGACGCTCGGCAAAGAAGGCGTAAGAGCAATTGCGGGGGGGGAACATGGCGTGCTAAAATAAGGCAAAAGCTGCTCTTGGCAGAACGAAGGGAGAGTTTAACATGAAAATCAGAACCAGATATGCGCCGAGCCCCACCGGGCGCATGCATGTCGGAAACCTGCGTACGGCACTTTATGCGTATCTTATCGCAAAGCACGGGGACGGCACCTTCATCCTCCGCATCGAGGACACGGATCAGGGCAGATTTGTCGAGGGCGCAACGGAAATTATTTATCGCACACTGGAGGAGACCGGACTCCTGCACGATGAAGGACCGGATCAGGATAAGGGCTACGGGCCCTATGTACAGAGCGAGCGCATGCGCGCGGGTATTTACATGCAGTATGCGAAGCAGCTCGTGGAAAAGGGAGAGGCGTATTACTGCTTCTGCGACCAGGAGCGGCTCGACTCGCTCAAGCAGACCGTGAACGGCGAAGTCATCATGCAGTACGACAAGCATTGCCTTTCGATTCCGAAGGAGGAAGCGGAGCGCCGGGTTGCCGCGGGCGAGCCCTTCGTCATTCGTCAGAACAACCCCAGAACGGGTACGACCACCTTCCACGATGAGATCTACGGCGATATCACGGTGGACAATTCCGAGCTCGACGACATGGTTCTCATTAAGTCGGACGGTTTCCCGACCTATAATTTTGCGAATGTCGTGGACGATCACCTGATGGAGATCAGCCATGTGGTGCGCGGGCAGGAGTATCTCTCCTCCTCGCCGAAGTACAACCGCCTCTATGAGGCCTTCGGTTGGGAGGTGCCGATTTATGTGCATTGCCCGACCATTACGAACGAGCTGCACCAGAAGCTCTCGAAGCGGAGCGGCCACGCATCCTTCGAGGATTTGATCGAGCAGGGCTTTGTGAGCGAGGCGGTCGTGAATTTTGTCGCGCTGCTCGGCTGGTCGCCCGAGGGAGACCGCGAAATTTTCAGCCTCAAAGAGCTCGCGGAAGTCTTTGACTACAGTCGCATCTCGAAGTCGCCGGCGGTCTTTGATATGACCAAGCTTCGCTGGATGAACGGCGAGTACTTCAAGGCGATGGCGCCGGAAGAGTTCTACCGGCGGGGCGAGAAGTACCTGAAGGAGTATGTGACGAAGCCCCTGGATTTAAAGAAAATCGCGGAGATGGTCAGAACGCGCGTCGAGACCTTCCTCGACATCCGGGAGATGGTGGACTTCTTCAACGAGCTTCCGGCCTACGAGACCGAGCTCTTTGTGAACAAGAAGTCAAAGTCGAGCCTCGAGAGTTCGCGCGAAATTCTCGGAGAGGTTCTGCCGAAGCTGGAAGCCGTCGAAAGCTGGAATAACGACGCGCTCTTTGAACTCCTGAAGGCCTACGGCGAGGAGAAGGGCTACAAGACCGGCCTCGTGATGTGGCCGCTCCGCATTGCGCTCTCCGGTAAGCTCATGACGCCGGCCGGCGCGACCGAGATTATGGATGTGCTCGGCAAGGAGGAGTCACTTGCGCGCCTCAGAGAGGGACAGAAGAAACTTGGCGCTTAAATCGTATGATAAATTAAATCCGGCGCAGAGAGAAGCGGTCACCCACGGGGAGGGACCGCTTCTTGTCATTGCGGGACCCGGCTCCGGAAAGACCTTTGTGCTGACGCAGCGCGTGCGCTATCTGACGGAGGAGCGCGGCGTGCGGCCGCAGTCCGTTCTGGTTCTCACCTTTTCGCGCGCGGCGGCGCGGGAAATGGAGGAGCGCTACCGAAACCGTGGAGAGCGAGCGCACCGGCGTTTGCTTCGGAACCTTTCACGCCTTCTTTTTCCGCATTCTGAGAACCGCCTACGGCTATCAGGCGGATCAGGTGATCGGCGAGGAGGAGAGACGCGCCTTGGTCTCCGCGGCGCTTAAGCGGCGCAAGACGGAGAGCGGCGACTTTCGCAGCCTGGTTCAGAACGTGCTTTCGGAGATTGCGCTGGTCAAAGAGGAGAGGGCAGAGCTCTCGAATTACTATTCCGTGAGTTGTCCCGCCGAGCAGTTTCGGGAGATTTACCGCGAGTATGAAAGCGCGCTCGCAGAGCTCAGAAAGATAGACTATGAGGACATGCTCCGCATGTGCTATGAGCTTCTCAAAGAGCGGGCGGATATCCGCGCGGCCCTCTCGGCGCGCTACACCTGGCTTTTGGTCGATGAGTTTCAGGACATCAACCGCCTGCAGTACGAAATTGTGCGCATGATTGCCGGGAAGAAGGCCAATCTCATGATTGTCGGGGACGACGATCAGTCGATTTACCGTTTCCGCGGCGCCGCGCCGGAGCTCATGCTGCATTTCACAAAGGATTATCCCAAGGCCGCCAAAGTCGTGTTGAACGTGAACTATCGCTCGACCCCGGAAATCGTTAAGACGGCGGGGCGACTGATTGCGCGGAACAAGACGCGTTTCCCGAAGGAAATCAAAGCCGCTCGCCCCTCGGGAAGGCCGGTGAACACGGTGGTCTGCCCGACCCCGCAGGCGGAGACGGATTATTTGGTGCGGGAGATACGCGCGCTTGCAAAGCAGGGGGCCCGCTATGACAGCATCGCCGTCCTTTACCGCACCAATTTGCAGCCGCGTCTCTTAGCGCGGCGGCTTTACCGCGAGAACATCCCCTTCCGCATGCGGGAAATGTTGCCGGATCTCGGCGAACACTGGATTGCACGGGATCTCCTCGCCTATCTGCGCTTAGCGGGCGACACAGCGGAGCCCGGAGACCTGCTGCGCATCATGAACCGTCCGAATCGCTACATACGCCGCGAGGCCGTGCGCATGGAGGGGGAGAGCCTCGCGGGACTCAGGGCGCACTATGAGAAGAGCGGCGAGCACTGGATGGATGAGCGACTGGGGCGCTTCGGCAGGGAACTCAGAGCGCTCTCGCGCATGCGCCCCGCCGAGGCCATTGCCTATATCCGCGGCGAAGTCGGCTACGACGGCTTTCTCAGGCAGTACGCCGAAGAGAGAGAAATCGAAGAGAGCGAACTCTTCGATATTCTGGAAGAAATCGAGGCCTCCGCGGAGGGCTTTGCGACGCTTGCGGATTGGCGGGCGGACGGACAGGCCTTCAACGCGGCTATCTCCGCGCGCAGCAAGGCACAGGCGGACGGAGACGAAGTGCAGCTCATGACCTACCACGCCTCCAAGGGACTGGAATTTCAGACCGTCTTTTTGCTCGATGTCAACGAGGGCATTGTGCCGCACCGCAAGGCGAACAGTCGGGAAGAACTGGAAGAGGAGAGACGCATGTTCTATGTCGCGATGACGCGCGCCAAGGACGAACTCCGCATTCTGACCTGTAAGACCCGTTTTCGGCGGCAGGCGGAGGAGAGTCGTTTTGTGCGGGAGTACGAGTCACGTTGACAGAGGGGCGGGGCATCGCTATAGTAGGAAGAGCGGAAATCGTTTTATCTTTCTGAGAGTGAGGAAAAGCAAAATGAGCGAACACGAAGAACTGAAGCACGAGGGTCTGTTTGACGGCGGCGACACCACGGTCACGCTGACGCTGGATGACGGGAGTACCATGGAGTGCGTGGTTCTCACGATTTTTGAGGCGGGCAATGAGGGCAAGGAGTACATTGCGCTGATGCCGGAGAGCGGCGAGGATGAGGACGGCAATGTCTACCTGTACCGCTACGAGGAGACGGAGGACGGTCAGCCGGATCTCACGAACATCGAGAGCGATGAAGAGTATGAGATTGTCAGCGATGCCTTTGACGAGATTCTCGACGAGGAAGAGTTCAAGGAACTCATGGAAGGCGAGGATGCCGAGGACAACGAGGATTGAATTTAAGAGAAGCTTAACGTTTCTCGAAGGGCGCGTCTCCGCCGGGAGGCGCGCTTTTTTTGTATAAAACTAAGAACATAATAAGAAATATTAAGAAATTCTTCTAAAATGCTGGCGTTTTTCCGGATTCTCTGTCATAGTATAGCGTAGACATAATATTAACTTAGATGATATGGTGAGTTCATGAAAATAATCGGAGTGCTCAAGCAGGCCCGGCTCTGGATTGCCGGAGCGGCGCTTGTCTTGTGCGTTTGGGGAATCGGAAAACAATATATAAGGGGGTCGGACAGGTCACGCTTGGTGCTGATGGCCGTGGAGAACAACCAAGGAACGCAGCAGACCGGAGAAGAGCGCTATACGGCGGAGCTCGTCAGCACAGGGCGAGTCGCTGCAGAGTTTTGCGGTCGATGTGAACCGGAGTCAGAACGGCCGGCGGGTGGATTTGAGTCTCAGGGACGCAATCCCCGCGGATGCGCTGGAAAAGGGCGTGTATCTGCGCCTGTCCTATCCGCTCCGTGCGAACGGCAGCGCCGTGCGCCTCGAGCAGCCCAATTTAAGCGGAGACGGCGAGTCCATGCGCTTAAAGAGCGGGCAGCCGGCCCTTGCAATCGGCGGCATGCGCTATCAGTATGATGCGGGCCTGCCGGAATTCAAAAAGCCGCTCGCCTGTCTTCTCTTCCGCAGCGTCGAGGAGAGAGAGGACGGAAAGTTTACGGCCAATCTGTATCTGACCCCGGAGAATGCGGCATTTTCCACGCAGTTTCCGGAGGAGAAGACCGTGGAGCGCACAGAGCTGACAAGTCTCAAAAACTCGGCGAGACAGGCGTTTCCGGTGACGGCGTCGAAGTGGAGTACCGCTATACGACCCGTTTTCAGGCGGAAGCGCTCGGCAGTTCCGGCAACAGCCTGGAACTGCAGTGCCGGCTGCGCCTTCGCTATCCGACACAGATACGGCTGACCGAGAGCGATAAAACGGAGTCGACGCAGGATATGTCCCTGGTGTTTACGACCAGAGCCGCGAACGAGACGAAGCTTCGAATTGCGGAGAGTCGCACGGTGGCAAGAAGCACGGCTGTCGCAGAGAGCAGCAGTGCGGCAGAAAGCACACAGGCAACGGAAATACAGCGGCGCACGGAAAAGACAGAGACAAGCGCTGTCAGACGGCGCGAGACAAGTGCGTCCGTGCGGCGCACGAGCGCGGCGGCGACAACACAGCAGACCGCCGAGAGCCGTCCGAAGCCGGAGGAAAGTGCGGCGGCGAGCACGGAGGGCGAGAGCAGCAGCGAAGAGAGCAGCGCAACGCGCGAGAGCGAGCGGCAGACGGTGCGTCGCATCACGAAGCCCGGAAGCGGAAGAGGACGCGGCGGCAGCGGCGGTCGGAACGAGACTTCGCCGACGGATACTCTGCCGGCCGAGACAAAGGAGAGCGTACCGGAGAGCAAGCCGGAAACGGCCGCGGAGACGAGCGAGTTCAGTAAGCCGGAAACGACTGCGGAGAGCAGCCGGGAGAGTGCGGCACCGAGCGAGTCCACGGAGTGGGAAACGGAAACGGAAACGGAGACCGCTTGGGTTACCCAACCCGATCTTCCGCCGAACATTCCGACGGATGTTCCGCTGCCCGATTCGACGGACCCGACGTCCCCTTATCCGAGCACAGGCGAGTGGTGGTTCAATCCGAATACCGGCGGGAATGCGACGCCGGGGACGGACTGGATTCACTGAATAAAAGAAAAAAGCCCCGGTACCTTTCGGTACCGGGGCTTTTTGCCGAGCGAAAATCAGACGTTGAAGCGGAACAGGATGACATCGCCGTCCTTGACAATGTACTCCTTGCCCTCGAGACGCATGAGTCCCTTTTCTTTTGCGGCATTCGAGGAACCGCAGCTCACAAAATCGTCGTAGGAGATAACCTCCGCGCGAATAAAGCCGCGCTCGAAGTCGGTGTGAATTTTACCGGCCGCCTGCGGCGCCTTGGATCCCTTTTTGATGGTCCAGGCGCGGGTCTCGTCCTCGCCCGTCGTCAGGAAGCTGATGAGGCCCAGGAGCTCGTAGCTCGCGGCAATCAGCTTGTCAAGACCGGAAGCGGAGATGCCGAGGGCCTCGAGGTAGTCGGCCTTTTCGCTCTCGTCGAGGGCGGAAATCTCTTCTTCAATCTGGGCGGAGACACAGAACACCTTGCTCCGATGTGCCGCGGCATAGTCCCGAACCGCTGCGACATGCGGATTGGAAGCGCCGTCGTCCGCGAGGTCCTCCTCCTTCACATTGGCCGCATAAATCACGGGCTTTGCGGTCAGAAGGCAGAGAGAGGCGACAAAGCTTGCGCTGTCGTTGTCCTCCGTTTCGTAGGCGGAAGCGGGCTTTCCGTCCTCGAGCAGGGTCTTCAGCTCCTTCAGAATTTCGAGCTCCTTCTTTAAGCTCTTGTCGTTGTTTGCGGATTTCTGGGTCTTCGCAATGCGGCGTTCCAGCACTTCGAGATCCGCAAAAATGAGCTCCAGGTTAATGGTCTCGATGTCCCGCACCGGATCCACGGAACCGTCCACGTGAATCACATTTTCGTCCTCAAAGCAGCGCACCACATGGACAATTGCGTCGCACTCGCGTATATTGGCGAGGAACTGGTTGCCGAGGCCTTCGCCTTTGCTGGCACCGCGCACAAGTCCCGCGATGTCGACAAATTCGATGACTGCGGGCGTCACCTTTTTGGAGTGGTGCATTTCGCCGAGGGTTTTTAAGCGGGCATCCGGGACTGCGACCACGCCGACATTCGGGTCGATGGTGCAGAAAGGATAGTTCGCGGCCTGTGCGCCCGCCTTGGTCAATGAGTTAAAAAGCGTACTTTTTCCGACATTCGGAAGTCCTACGATACCGAGTTTCATAAATTGGGAGTCTCCTTTGACTGTTTTCCGATGACTGTCTGCGAGAGAACAGTGTGCGTTTGGGCTTCATTGTAACAGAGAGGCGCAGTGCTCTCAAGGAAGATTTGCGTGGAAAGCGGCGGGGCTTTTTGTTATGCTCGAAGCCGGAAAGCGGAAAGGAAGGATCATTATGGCTTACGATTTACGTTTTGTGCATCTCGGCATTACGATTCAACACTTGCAAAATCACATCACGATATTCGGATTTTCGATTGCCTTCTACGGCATCATCATCGGCATCGGCATGTTGCTCGGCATTACGCTCGCCGCGCGGGATGCGGCAAGGCGCGGCATCGGAGAGGATACGATATATGATTTTGCGCTCTTTGGCATCATTGTCGGGGTGATGGGCGCACGTCTCTATTATGTGATTTTTCAGTGGGAAAATTACCGCGGAAATCTCCTCGAAATCCTGAATTTGAGAGCCGGAGGACTCGCGATTTACGGCGGTGTAATCGGCGGCATTGTGAGCCTCGCGGTCTTCTGCAAACGGAAGAACAAGAATTTTTTGATGCTCGCGGATTCTCTGATACTCGGTGTATTGGTCGGCCAAATTCTGGGACGCTGGGGTAATTTTTCAATGCGGAGGCGTTTGGGCGCTATACGGACAGTCTGTTTGCCATGCAAATTAAGCGCGCCGTCGTAAACCCGATTATGATAGATGCGGCGCTCTTACAGCATCTCGTCACCGTCAACGGGGTCGAATATATCCAGGTGCACCCCACCTTTCTCTATGAGTCGCTCTGGAACCTGGGTCTCTTACTGCTCCTGCTGCGACACCGCGACAAGAAGCGCTTTGAGGGCGAGATATTCTTTCTCTATCTCGGCGGTTACGGGCTTGGAAGAGTCTGGATCGAAGGGCTCAGGACAGACTCTCTCCTCTTGCCCGGTACGGGCATTGCGGTCTCGCAGGCGCTTGCGGGGCTCTGTGTGCTGCTCGCGCTCTGCTGCCTTTTTTTACGGGAGAAAGCGCGCGGCGCGCAAGGCGGAAAAATGACGGAATACGCCATAGCTATGGAAAAACGGCGCCTGTTTTGGTATTATTTTCCCAAAGCGAATGTGTTTTGAAATAAAAGGACAGCCTATGAATTTCCAGCATATCTCGGTGCTCCCGCGGGAGACCATCGATAGTTTACAAATTCACCCGGACGGCATTTATGTGGACGGGACACTCGGGGGAGGAGGACATGCCTCTCTGGTCGCGGAAAAACTGGGCCCGGCGGGGCGTTTGATCGGCATCGATCAGGATGCGGATGCCATAGTCGCGGCCGGAGAGCGGCTTGCGCCCTTCGGCGATCGGGTGATCGTCGTGCGCGATAATTATGTCAACATCCCCTCGGTGCTCCTCGGCTTGGGAATACGCGAGGTTGACGGCATCTACCTGGATCTCGGCGTCTCCTCGTATCAGCTTGACACCGCGGAGCGGGGCTTCAGTTTCATGGCGGATGCCCCGCTTGACATGCGCATGGACCGGCGGCAGGAGAAACGGCTGCGGAACTTGTCAACGAGGCGAGTGAGGCGGAGTTGGCCCGCATCATCCGCGTCTACGGGGAGGACCGCTTTTCGAATCAGATTGCGCGCCGCATTGTGCGCGAACGCGAAAGAAAGCCGATCGAGACCACGGGTGAACTCGCCGCGCTGATTAAAAGCGTGATTCCCATGCGACTGCAGAAGACGGGCGGACATCCCGCGATGCGCACCTTTCAGGCGCTTCGCATCGCGGTGAACGGCGAACTCACGGTGCTCGAAGAGGCGCTGGATCAAATGATACGCTGTCTGAAGCCGGGCGGACGCCTCTCCATCATTACCTTCCACTCGCTGGAAGACAGAATCGTAAAAGAGGGCTTTCGGCGCAGCGCCTCGCCCTGTACCTGCCCGCCGGATTTCCCGGTCTGTGTCTGCGGAAAAAAGAGCCTCGGACGTGTCATCACCGGAAAACCCATCGTGCCGACAGCGGAGGAAGTGGAAGAGAACCCGAGGTCGCGGAGCGCAAAACTCCGCGTGTTTGAGAGAGGAGGCGCGCTGTGAATCGAGAGGATAACAAGAGAAGCGTCAAACGGCGCGGCAGCCTGCCGGGCTATAACTACGGGAGCGCGGCGCGGCAGCCGGAGCCGGAGAGAGAAGAACGCAGAAGGCGAGCGGCGAGCGCGAAGCGGGGCAGAAAGCCGGCCGAAAAGCGGACGCCGGCCCCGGCTTCCGCACCGAAGCACAGTGCGGGCAAGTTCTTCGGCAGCATACTTGCAGCCGCGGTACTGGTCGGCTTTTTCGGCTTCCTGGGCTCTGTTTATCTGAAGAGCGAAAAGCGTGTGGCACAGGCAGAGCGCGCCCGCAACGAGGCACAGAGCAAGCTGGAAGCGCAGCGGGAAGTCAACGACACCCTGCAGGTAGAAATCAACCGCAAGGAAGATTTGGATCACATCCGCGATTTGGCGGTGAACCGCTACGGTATGGTGCAGCCCGGCCAGGATCAAATACGCTATTACAAACGGGTAGAACAAGGCTACGTGAGGCAATATGAAAACATCCCGAAAAAATCCGATTAGGAAACCGAGCTCGGAGCGCTACGCGGTCGGCAGGGGGCTCAAAGCCAGGCTGATCGGCTTTCTTATTTTCAGCGCCGCCTCCTTCGTGCTGCTCGGCTTCTATGTTCACAGAGTGCAGCAAGAGAACGAAAAGGCGGCGAGCCAGTATGTACTCGGCAGGAAACTGGGAAAAGCCAAGGAGATTCCCTATCGTCGCGGCGACATTCTGGATCGGAACGGCACGTATCTCACGACCACCGAAAAGCGCTACCAGATGACCGTTTCGCCGCGCGACTTGCTGAGTCCCGCGGATCGCGACAAGTACTATGACTGTACTGTCAATGCGCTCACCGATTTTTTCGGACTTCCGGAAAATGAACTCCGAAAACAAATCGAGGAAAATTCAACGAGCCAGAGCTTAAAGGTCGGCGCGCCGCTCTCGCCGGAAGACCGGCTTCGCTATTTGGATTTTAAGGAGCACATCAACCGGCTCGGGGACTACGAGGCGAAAAAAAAGAAAGAAGATCCGAGCTACGAAGGGTTTACGGAGGAACAAAAAACACGCTACAAGGGTTTGGTCGGAGCCGATGCTCTGAACGACTATTACGAGCGCAGTTATCCCTACGGCGAACTTGCCTGCAATGTGCTGGGCTTTTACCGGAGTTACGACGACCGGCGAGTCGGCGTGACCGGAATCGAGCAGTATTATAACAGTCAGCTCTCCGGCACGGACGGACTGCGCTATCGCTATATGGACGCGAGCGGTGACACCGAAAGTGTGACCAGGGAACCGCAGGACGGAAATTCCGTCGTGAGCACCATAGACATCAAGGTGCAGCAGAGTGTGGAGCGCCACATCAAGGAGTATATGGAGACGACCGGTGCGGAAAACATCGGCGTCATCGTGATGAATCCGAACAACGGCGAAATTCTGGCGCTTGCGACCAACCACCCCTTCGATTTGAATGACCCCGGCAATCTGCAGAAATACTACAGCGTAAACGCGCTGAAGCAGATGACGAGCGAGGAGGCAACGCAGAAACTCTGGAATAATTTCTGCGTGAGCAGCATCATTGAGCCCGGCTCCACGGCGAAAATATTTACGATTGCCGGTGCGCTCGAAAACGGCGTGATCAACGGGAACGAGACCTATAACTGCACCGGAGAAGTCGATGTGCAGGGAACCCTCATTCACTGCAACAAGCGAACCGGCCACGGCGTTGTCGACGTGACCGGAGCACTCGAACAGTCCTGTAACGTAGCCTTGGTTCGCATCGCGCAGAAACTCGGGCGTGAGAACTTTCAGAAGACCCAGAATCTCTACGGCTTCGGCGTGAGCAGCGGCATCGATCTTCCGGGTGAGCCGGATACCTCGTCGCAGATTCACGTGTTGAATCCGCCGGAGGGCATGGACCGTCGGCGCCTCGGCCCGGTCGAGCTCGCGACCGATAGCTTCGGCCAGGGCTTCGGCTGCAATATGATACAGCTTGCGGCGGCCTTTTCCTCGGTGATCAACGGCGGATCCTATTATCGGCCGCATGTCGTGAAGCAGGTGCTGAACTCACAGGGCACGGTCATCAAAGACTACGGCGCCGAGCTGGTGCGAGAGACCTGTTCGCAGGAGACCTCGCTCTTCTTGCGCAAGGCGCTGCGCGGCGTTGTCACCAACGGAACCGGAGATGCCGCGGAGGTTGTGGGCTATGAAATTGCCGGAAAGACCGGAACCTCGGAGAAGTGGCCGAGAAACAAGAAAAATTATCTGCTCTCCTTCTGCGGCTATGCACCCGCAAACAACCCGCAGGTGCTCTGCTATGTCGTGGTTGACCAGCCGCATGTGAAGGATCAGGCGCACAGCACTTTTGCTTCGGTGCTCTTCCAGAACATCATGGCGGATATCCTGCCCTCTCTGAATGTATTCCCGGGAGAGGCGCCGAGCGCGGAACCCACGCCTTTGCTCGAGGGCATACACGAGGGCATCGCCTCCGGCCGGGAAGAAGCGGCTGCGGGCGGCAATGCCGAAGAGGGAGCGGCTGCGGAGACGGGCGGCACGCTTGAGAGCAGCGCTGCGGAGACAAGTGCGGCGCAGGAGAGTTCTGCTGCGGAGAGCGGCGGCGCTGCCCGGCGCTAGGCTTGCGCAAGGCTTTTTGCAAGGGTATACTGTGATAGACACGAACAAAGCTCGGAGAAATCGGAGGCACGGCGCATGCTGACTGACACCATATTGTCGCTTTTTATTGCATTTTTTGCCTGCGCGGCACTCTGCCCGCTGATGATACCCCTACTTCATCGTATGAAGTTCGGCCAGCAGGTCAGAGACGACGGCCCCCAGTCACATCTCAAAAAGAGCGGAACCCCGACCATGGGCGGTATTATGATAGTCCTTGCGATTGCGCTCAGCTGCCTGCCTTTTCTGAAGAAGGCGCCGGAGACGCTCCCGGTTCTCCTCTTTACCTTGGCCTTCGGCTTCATCGGCTTCTTAGATGACTTTCTGAAGATTAAGAGGAAGCAGTCGGAGGGCTTAAAAAGCTGGCAGAAGTTTGTGCTCCAGCTGCTTGCGACCGGCGTGCTTGCATGGCGCTTGTTGGCTTCCGGCGCTTACAGTGAAATTCTGGTGCCTTTTACGGGAAACACGGAGACCGGACTCATGTTGCCGCTCGGCGCGCTCTTTGTGCCCTTTGTGTTTCTGGTGGTGCTCGGCACGGACAACGGTGTCAATTTTACGGACGGACTGGACGGACTCTGCTCGTCGGTGACGGTGGTCGTTGCCCTCTTTTTTGCGGCGCTCGCCTGCCGTTTTTCGCCCGGCGCGGCGCCGGTCAGCGGTGCGGTCATCGGCGCGCTTCTCGGCTTTTTGCTCTTTAACTGCTACCCGGCAAAGGTCTTTATGGGTGACACCGGTTCTCTGGCGCTCGGCGGCTATGCGGCCGCGATAGCGCTGGTGCTCAGAGCGCCGCTCTTTCTCATGGTGGTCGGCTTTATTTACATGGCGGAGGTCATCTCCGTCATCCTGCAGGTCGGCTACTTCAAGGCGACCAAGGGGAAGCGTCTGTTTCGCATGGCGCCGATTCACCATCACTTTGAGCTGGGCGGCTGGTCCGAGACGCGCGTCGTCACGGTATTTACGATTGTCACGGTGATTTTGTCACTCGCAGCATGGATTGGACTCGGAGATTGAAAGGGGGAGACTCTATGAACGAAAAAATCATGGTCGCGGGTGCCGGAAAGAGCGGCATTGCGGCGGCAAAATTGATTCTGGAGACGGGCGGCGAGGTGCTGCTCTACGACGGCAACGAAGCGCTTCAAGAGGAGCGGGTGTTCGCCGAATTTCCGGAGGATGCGAGCCTCACCCTATGCTTCGGTGAGCTCGATGAGTCTCTGTTACAGGGTGTTCAGATTTGCGTGATGAGCCCGGGCATAGACCTTGAGACGCCCTTTGTGAAGACCCTGACCGACCGAAAGATTCAGCTCTGGTCGGAGATTGAGCTTGCTTCCAGGTTGCCAAGGGACAGTTGGTCGCAATCACCGGAACCAACGGAAAGACCACGACGACGGCTCTGACCGGTGCTATTATGGAGCGCGCGTTCGGGAACAGCTTCACGGTGGGCAACATCGGTCTCCCCTATACCGAGGTCGCCTTAAAGACCACGGAGAAGTCGGTCACGGTGCTCGAGGCATCGAGCTTTCAGCTGGAGACCATCATTCACTTCCGACCGCATGTCGCGGCGATTACGAACATCACACCGGATCATCTGAACCGCCATCACAGCATGGAAAACTACATTCGCATCAAGGAGGACATCAGTTCCAACCAGACTGCGGATGATTTTATTGTATTGAATTACGACGACGAGGTGCTCCGCGCCTTCGGCGAGCGGAAGGATTTAAAGCCGAAGGTGGTCTTTTTCTCGAGCACGCAGCTGCTCGAGGACGGCTATGACCTGGAGGACGGTGTCATCTGCCGCAAAGAAAAGGGCGAAAAGACGGAACTGATCCGTACGGATGAACTCAAGCTGCTCGGCCGCCACAACTTTGAGAACGTGATGACGGCCATTGCGATTGCGGTCTGCATGGAGGCGCCGATGGATGCGATTTTGGATGCGGTGCGCAAGTTTGAGGCGGTGGAGCATCGCATTGAGTTTGTTGCGGAGCGCTACGGCGTCAAGTATTATAACGACTCGAAGGGCACCAATCCGGATGCGGCGATTCAGGCGATTAAGGCCATGCCGGGACCGACGCTCTTAATCGGCGGCGGCTATGACAAGGGCTCCTCTTACGACGAGTGGATCGATGCCTTTGACGGGAAAGTGCGTTATCTGGTACTGCTCGGCCAGACAAGAGATGCCATTTCGGACTGCGCAAAGCGCCACGGATTTACGAATATCATGTTCGCCGAGGATATGCAGGAGGCCGTCAAGGTCTGTGCTTCCTATGCCAACGCGGGCGACTATGTGCTGCTCTCTCCCGCCTGTGCAAGTTGGGGAATGTTTCCGAACTACGAGGTGCGCGGCAAAGTATTTAAGGAGTGCGTGCGGGCATTATGACGGTGGAACCGTCCAAGGGAACAGGGACAAGGAACGCGCAGCAGAGAGAGCCGCGCGGGAAACAGCCGGGAGCGGCGCAGCGGCGAAGCGTGGGACCGCGCCCGGTTACGCCGCAAAACAGACGGAGTGCCGCTTCGCAGAACCGAAGTGCGGGGCCGCGCCCGGTTACGCCGCAAAACAGACGGAGTGCCGCTTCGCAGAACCGAAGCGCGAGACCGCGCCCGGTCGCGGCGGGACCGCGCGTCAAGGTTGCCGGCGCATCCAAGGTGAGAGCGGTCTATCCGGAGCGGGTCAGAACAAAAAAACGCATCGGAGAGCCGTGGAATACGCTCTTCTTTGCGGTACCCTGTGCGAGCGGGGCGCAGGCAAAGAAGACCCGCAGGCGGGCGGACCGCTATATTTTCGGCTTTACCGTACTTCTGGTGTTATACGGTCTCGCGATGATTTACGCAGCCTCCTCGTTTCGTCTGGACGATCCGCTCGGTGCGGTCAAAAAACAGGCGATGTACGCGGGACTCGGGCTTGCGCTCATGGTTTTTTTACCGTTCATTGATTACCACCGCCTACTGAGTCTCGGCTGGTGTACCTCTTACATTGCCGGACTCGTTTTGGTCGTCGCGACCATGGCGGTCGGAAGACGGGCAAACGGTGCGGCGCGCTGGATTCAGATCGGCAGCGTGAGTTTTCAGCCCTCCGAGTTTATGAAAACCGCGTTGATTTTGTTTTTTGCGGTCTATCTGGTCAACGAATATCGGCGTTTTGCGCGAAAGCCCGAGCAGATTATCTGGGTCATGGCAGTTTTCGGCGGGGTGCCGGCCTACCTGGTGTCGCGTCAAAACCTGAGCACCGGTCTTTTGATCGCAAGTCTGGTGTTTGTCATTACCTTTCTCGGCGTCAAGAGCACCCGCATACACATCGGGATTATCCTACTGGCGGCCTTTGCGCTCTGGATTGTCGTGAACTACTACAAACAAATGCCGTTTTTGAAGGCCTACCAGATTGGGCGCATTGACAATTGGCTGCATCCGGTGACAAAGTTGCGGGGACAGCCGGATCAGGTGACCGGCGGTAAGTTCGGCTTAAGCATCGGCAGCTGGCTGGGAACCGGCATCGGCAGAGGCTATATCAAGCGGGACCTCCCCGAAGCCGCAAACGATATCATTCTCGCGGTAATCGGCGAGGAACTCGGCCTGGTCGGAATCTGCATCCTCTTGCTCTTTTACCTGAGCCTTTTGTTTTGCATCATACAGACCGCGCTTAAGGCGCCGGATCGCTACGGGGCGCTGCTCTGCGGCGGCGTTGCGATTCATATTTTCTTACACACCGCGATGAACATCATGGTTGTGACCGGCGCCATGCCGAATACCGGAGTTACCCTGCCCTTTGTGAGCAGCGGCGGCACCTCCTTGCTCTGCTTTATGGCCGAGATTGCATTGGTGCTCTCGGTTTCCAGAGAAGTGCGCCCGGAGAAACCGCTATGAAACTGCGAATCAAAATTCTGCTGGGCAGTTTGATTTTGCTGGCGGCGCTCGCCGCAGCGGCAATTTATCTTGTCCGCATCGAGAAGGTCACCGTGCGGGGCAACCGGATTTACAGCGAGGAAGAGGCGCGTAAACTGCTCCTGCCCCGTGCGGAAGGTATGCGCACGGCGGAGCTTTTTCTCGAGTGCCGTCAGCGTAAAAAAAAGCAACCGGCGTTTCTCGACGACTATGAAATTCGATTTACTTCACCGTTTTCCGTGGAACTCGTGCTGCACGAAAAAAACGTGCTCGGCTATGTGCGTTATATGAGTGCGGATTTCTATTTTGACCGCGAACTACGTGTCGTGGAGAGTGTGCAGGAGGCGATTCCGGGCTATCCGCTGGTTTCCGGTCTGCAGAACGGAACAGTCGGTGTCGGCGAGTATCTGCTCTCGGACGATCGCAACGGAAGAACCATCGTCGGCAATCTGCTCTACAACCTCCGGGAAACGATATCCGTGCGGAAGAGGTCTCCTTTGACAGCGCCTACCGCGCAACCCTTTCCTGCGGCAAAATCACCGTGCTCTTCGGCGGCGCGCAGGAGACGGAGGAGAGGTGTAAGGATCTCTCGACGGCGCTTCCCAGATTGGGCGATGCGGCCGGAATTTTGGATTTTCAGGAGAGAAGGGCGGACGGAACCTACTCGTTTCGGCCCGCACAGCCCTAAAATCGCAAAGCTGCTTGCACTTTTCCCGAAAAATAAGTATGATAGACCATATTATCCAGTGTGAAAGAATCTGTGAATAAGCAGTTACAGGAGGCAGGTACCTTGTTAGAGATCAAACTGAACGAAGACGATAATACTGCAAAGATCATCGTAGTCGGCGTTGGCGGCGCAGGCAACAATGCAGTGAACCGCATGATCGACGAGAACATCGAAGGGGTAGAGTTTATCGGCATCAACACCGATAAGCAGGCGCTCCAGTTCTGCAAGGCCTCGACCGTCATGCAGATCGGAGAGAAGCTTACGCGCGGCCTCGGTGCCGGCGCAAAGCCGGAGGTCGGCGAAAAAGCGGCGGAGGAGAGCACCGAAGATTTGACGGAAGCGCTGAAGAATGCGGACATGGTCTTTGTGACCTGCGGCATGGGCGGCGGAACCGGAACCGGTGCGGCACCTGTCATTGCGCGCATCGCAAAAGAGATGGGTATACTCACGGTCGGTGTCGTGACCAAGCCGTTTAACTTTGAGGGCAAGCAGCGCATGAACAACGCGCTCTCGGGCATCGAGCATCTCAAGGATTCGGTCGACACCCTCATTGTGATTCCGAACGATAAGCTCCTTGAGATTGTGGATCGCCGCACCTCTATGCCGGAGGCTTTCGGCAAGGCGGACGAGGTGCTCGAGCAGGCAGTGCAGGGCATCACGGATCTCATCAATATGCCGGGTCTCATCAACCTCGACTTCGCGGATGTGCAGACCGTTATGACCGACAAGGGCATTGCGCACATCGGTATCGGTAAGGCGCACGGCGACGACAAGGCGCTCGAGGCAGTCAAGATTGCCTGCGCGTCTCCGCTGCTTGAGACCACGATTGACGGCGCAAGCAATATCATCATCAATATCTCGGGCGACATCAGCCTCATCGAGGCGAATGAAGCGGCGAGTTACGTACAGGAGCTGGCGGGAGACGATGCGAACATCATCTTCGGCGCAATGTACGACGAGAACGCGCAGGATGAGTGCTCGATTACCGTTATCGCAACCGGCCTCGACCAGGCGGCAAGCCAGCAGGCAAAGGAGCAGCGCGCGGCGGGCTATCGCAGAAACGCGCAGGCCAACGCAGCGAAGCAGGGCACACCGATTCGCGTCGCACAGCCGCAGCAGGGACAGGCAGCACCCCAGCAGGAGCAGCAGCCGGTACAGCCGCAGCAGCAGACCGCGGGCTTCAACGGGACCATGAACCCGCTGTTCCAGCAGCAGCCGCAGCAGTCGGCACAGCCGCAGTATCAGCAGCCCCAGTACCAGCAGCCGGCACAGCCGCAGTATCAGCAACCGCAGCAGCAGTTCCAGCAGCCGGAGCAGCCGCAGCAGGGCGCTTACAGCTTTGAGCCGCGTCAGAATAAAAACGTGCAGATCAATATTCCGGACTTCTTAAAGAGCCGGAAGTGAGCATAAAAAAAGAGAGCCTCGGCTCTCTTTTTTTGTGCCGCGGAAGGCGGCATAAACACCGCCGCGCTCAGCTGTTTTTGCGGTATAGGATCAGCAGGCCCTTTAAGAGCAGGAGATCGTCGAACTCGATTTGATGCGAGCAGAGCGGGGTCACAAAGCGCGCCAGACCGCCGGTCGCGACAATGGTCGCCTTGCTGCCGAGTTCTTTTTCCATGCGGGAGAGTATGCCGTCCAGCATGCCGGCGGTGCCGTAGAGGATCCCGCTCTGCATGGCCTCGATGGTATTTTTCGCGAGGGCCCGTCCCGGGGACTCGAGATCGATCGAGGGGAGCTGCGCGGTGCTGCCGCTCAGGGTGTTCAGCGAGACGCGGAGACCGGGGTGGATGATGCCGCCCACATAGTCGCCGTTTTTGTCCAGGGCGGTGATCGAGGTCGCCGTGCCCATGTCAATCACAATGATGGGAAGCGGGTAGTTTGCCTTGGCCGCGACGGAGTCGACAATCAGATCGGAGCCGATGTGCTTCGGGTCGTCCATGCGTATGTTCATGCCTGTCTTCATGCCGGCGCCGACCAGCTTGCAGGCAAGTCCCGTGACCTTGCGGACCGCTTCGGTGATGACGGCGTTCAGCGGAGGAACCACGCTCGACAGGATGGCACCCTCGAGATCCTCGGCTGCGATGTGATGCAGATCCAGTATGCTCTTTAAGCTCACGGCATATTCGAGGTCCGTTTTCCGCGTGTCGGTCGTGATGCGCTCCATAAAGTGCGTGTTTGTCTCGTCGATGCCGCCGATTACAATATTGGAGTTGCCCATATCAATGGCGAGTATCATGATTCCTTCCTTTCCGCGCCGAAATATGGTATAATTTCCCGCGCAAAAACAGCGTATTCTAGGGTTTTATAACATAGATCGGCTGGAAACAACGACAGGAGGCGCAAGTGGCTAGCGAATTTGAGGAGATTAAAAAGCGGCGGACCTTTGCGATTATCAGCCACCCGGACGCGGGAAAGACGACGCTGACCGAGAAATTATTGCTCTACGGCGGCGCCATCAATCTGGCCGGTTCGGTCAAGGGGCGAAAGACGGGCAAGCACGCGGTCAGTGACTGGATGGACATCGAGAAGGAGAGAGGTATCTCGGTCACGAGTTCGGTGCTGCAGTTCAATTACGAGGGCTTCTGCATCAACATTCTGGACACGCCGGGACACGAGGACTTCTCGGAGGATACTTACCGCACGCTGATGGCTGCGGACTCGGCGGTCATGGTGATCGATGCCTCGAAGGGCGTGGAGGCGCAGACGCGGAAGCTCTTTAAGGTCTGTACCCTGCGCCACATTCCGATTTTCACCTTCATCAACAAGATGGACCGCGAGGCGAGAGATCCCTTCGCGCTGACCGATGAGATCGAAGAGCTGCTCGGCATACGCACCTGCCCGGTGAACTGGCCGATCGGTTCCGGCAAGAACTTTAAGGGTGTCTTTGACCGCAACACGAAGAAAATCACGACTTTCCGGGCGGCGCACGCCGGCATGCAGGAAATCGAGACGGAGGAGCTCTCCCTCGAGGATGAGAAGCTCGGCTCTGTGATCGGCGAGGACTTTCTTTCGCAGCTCCTCGAGGAGAGTGAGCTCCTGGACGGTGCGAGCGATGAACTCGATATGGAGCGCGTGTCCCGCGGCGATTTGACGCCGGTTTTCTTCGGTTCCGCACTCACGAACTTCGGTGTCGAGACCTTCCTCGAGCACTTCTTAAAGATGACAAGCCCTCCGCTCGCCAGAAAGACGACGACGGGAGAGGTGAACCCGATGAAAGATGCTTTCTTCTCTGCCTTTGTCTTCAAAATCCAGGCGAATATGAATAAGGCACACCGCGACCGCATTGCTTTCATGCGCATTTGCTCGGGCGAGTATCAGGCCGGCATGGAGGTCACGCATGTGCAGGGCGGTCGGAAGATACGTCTGAACCAGTCGACGCAGATGATGGCGGACGAGCGGAAAATCGTCGAGACCGCCTACGCGGGCGATATCATCGGTGTCTTCGATCCCGGCATCTTTGCAATCGGAGACACGCTGGAAAATGCGCGGGAACGCATTGAGTTCGAAGGCATTCCGACTTTTGCCCCGGAGCACTTTGCGAGAGTGCGCCAGATCGACACGATGAAGCGAAAGCAGTTTACCAAGGGCATAGAGCAGATTGCGCAGGAGGGTGCGATTCAGATCTTCCAGGAGCGCAACACCGGTATGGAAGAGATTATTGTGGGTGCGGTCGGCGTTCTTCAGTTTGAAGTGCTGACGTACCGCCTCAAAGCGGAGTATAATGTAGAGGTGAGGTTGGATACCCTGCCCTACGAGTACATTCGTTGGATCGACGAGCCGGAAAGTGGATGTCGATAAGATTCAGGGCACCAGCGACATGAAAGCGATTCAGAATTTGAAGGGAGAACCCCTGCTGCTGTTTACCCACCCCTGGAGTGTCAGAATGGTGGAAGAGCGCAATCCGGGGCTCAAGCTTCTTGAGTTTGGCAAATCCTGAAGAAATAAGACAAATGCAGAGGCAGAGAGAAGGAGGCGACCGGTATGAATCACAAGGAACAGATTTCGGCGTGGGTGGATGCACACAGAGAGGCATTTTTGGAGGATGTGAAGACCCTCTGCCGCATTGATTCGAGTAAGGGCGCCGCGGAGCCCGGCAAGCCGTTCGGAGACGGCCCCTATCGCGCGCTCTTGGCAGCGGAGGAAATGCTGAAGGGCTACGGCCTTGCAACCAAGAATTACGAGAACTATGTCCTTGCGGCGGACCTCGGCGAGGGCGAGCGCGAGCTCGATATTCTGGCGCACCTCGACGTGGTGCCGGGCCAGGGCGACTGGACCGTGACCGAGGCCTTCGAGCCGATCGAGAAGGACGGCGTTCTTTACGGCCGCGGTGTCGCGGACGACAAGGGACCGGCGGTCGCGGCGCTCTACGCGCTACGCGCGGTCAAGGAGCTCGGCATTCCGCTCAAAAAAAGCGTGCGCTTGATCCTCGGCACCGACGAGGAGAGCGGTTCCGGCTGCATTGCGCACTACTACGCGACGGAGAAGGAAGCGCCCTGCACCTTTTCGCCGGATGCGGAGTACCCGGTTGTCAACATGGAGAAGGGCAGACTCGCAGGTGAGTTTTCCCTCAACTTTACCGCGGAGACGAGCGGCGCGCGCCTCATCTCGCTGACCGGCGGTAGCATTGAGAATGCGGTGCCGCCGCGGGCAAGTGCCGTGCTCGCGGGTGTGCCGCGCATGGTGCTCGATGTGACCGCGGACACGGTGCGGAAGCAGACCGGTTTAAAAATCGAGATCTCGGCGCTCAGCACCCGGGAGGGGACGGCGGCCGAAGAGCAGGGTCACGTGACCCTGCAGAAGGTGGAAGTCAGCGGCAGAAATGCCCATGCGGCGGCGCCGGAATCCGGCAAGAACGCGCTGACCGGCCTCCTGCTCTTTGTCTCCCTCCTGCCGCTTGCGAAGAATAAGCTCACGGAGGCCGTTCAGGGACTTGTGGCCCTCATGCCCTACGGCGAGACGAACGGCAAGTCTCTCGGCGTCGCATTCGAGGACAAGGAGAGCGGCCCGTTAACCCTGACCTTCTCGAAACTCTCGATTGACGAGACTTCCCTGCACGGTCTCTTTGACTGCCGCTATCCGGTCACGATGGACGGCGCGGGTCTTGTGAAGACCTGCGAGGAGGCCTTTGGGCGCTACGGCCTTGTCTTCGACGGCAGACGGCTTCGCGCGCCGCACGCGGTTTCGGCGGATTCGCCCTTTGTGCGGGAACTGAACCGCGTCTTTGAGGCCTACACCGGTCTGCCGGGCGGTACGGTCGCAATGGGCGGCGGCACCTATGTTCACGACTTGAAGAACGGCGTTGCCTTCGGTGCCTTCTATCCGGGCAGCGACACGCGTATGCACGCGCCGGATGAGCAGGCAAACGTAGAGGAACTCCTGACTTCGGCAAAGATTTTTGCGCAGGTCATCGTGGATCTCTGCGGCTGATGAAAGCTATTAAAAAAAGTAATAGAATCAGATAGAGATATAGTATGAGCAAATGCGCGCGCCCGCGTTGACAGGGCGCGCGCATTTCTTTACAATGCCACATATCAGTGAAAGAGAGGAGGCGGGTATGGCAGTCGATATCATACGAATCAGTCATCTGGTCAAGGAATTTAAGACAGCGAACGGCGTAGTCCACGCATTGGATGATGTCAACTTAAGCATACGCCACGGCGAGATTTACGGCATCATCGGACTCTCGGGCGCAGGCAAGTCGACGCTGGTCCGCTGTATCAACTATTTGGAGCGCCCCACCTCGGGCGATGTGTTTTTTGACGGTGTGAGCCTGTCGCAGATGAAAGAGAGGGACAGGCGCGAAGTGCGCCGCTCGATGGGCATGATTTTCCAGCAGTTCAACCTCCTGGAGCAGAGAAATGTGCTTAAGAATGTCTGCTTTCCTTTGGAACTCGGCGGCATGAAACGGGTGAAGGCGGAGGCAAGGGCCAGAGAACTTCTGAATCTGGTGGGGCTCGCGGATCGCGAGAAGGCCTATCCGGCACAGCTCTCCGGCGGACAGAAGCAGCGAGTCGCCATCGCGAGAGCCATTGCGACCGAGCCGCGCGTGCTGCTCTGCGACGAGGCGACCTCGGCGCTCGACCCGAACACGACCGAGTCTATTCTGAACCTCATCCGGGATATCAACCGGACGCTCGGCATCACGGTCGTCATGATCACCCACCAGATGTCGGTCATCGAGGCGGTCTGCGACCGCGTCGCCATCATAGACCAGAGCCGCATTGCGGAGGAGGGAGAGGTGCAGCGCATCTTCTCCGCGCCGCAGTCCAAGATAGGGCGTGAGCTCATTCTGGGCGGCGATGTGCGCCAGGAAGAATTCGGCGCCTCGAAGAAGATACGCGTGACCTTCGACGGACGCTCCGCCTTTGAGCCCGTCATCGCAAACATGATTCTCGGCTGTCAATTGCCGGTGAACATCCTCTTTGCGGCGACCAAGGAAATCGGCGGTCAGGCGGCGGGACAGATGGTGCTCCAGCTTCCGGAGAACGAAGCGGATGCGATGAAGCTCATCCACTACCTGCGCGATCGGGGCGTCAACCTGGAGGAGGTGAAGAACAGTGATTTTTAATTCACAGATTGTAGACATGTTGTTGCTCGGCTTAAAAGAGACGGTCTACATGGTCTTTCTCTCATCCTTTCTGTCCTATGTGATCGGCATACCGCTCGGCATTCTCCTGGTTGTCACGGACCGGGACGGCATACAGCCGAACATCATCGTAAACACCCTGCTCGGTATTATCATCAACATTCTGCGCTCGGTGCCCTTTATCATCATGTTGCTCGCGGTGCTACCGATTACCCGCTTCATTGTTCGGACCACACTCGGACCGAGCGCGGTGGTCGTGCCGCTGGTCATTGCGGCCTCGCCCTACATTGCCCGCATGGTGGAGAGCTCCTTAAAGGAGATGAACGCCGGTATCGTTGAGGCGGCAAAGTCGATGGGGGCAAGCAACTTCCAGATTATCTGGAAGGTCATGCTGCCGGAGTCCATGCCCTCGCTGCTCACCGGTGCCGCGATTTCCATCACGACCATACTCGGATACTCCACCATGGCAGGCTTTGTGGGCGGCGGCGGTCTGGGAACGCTGGCCATCAACTACGGTTATTATCGCTATCGCATGGATGTGATGATGGTGACGGTCGTGGTCCTTGTGATTATCGTCCAACTGATACAGGAGTTCTTCTTATTCCTGTCGCGCCGCGCCGATAAGCGCGCGCGCTGAGACAACACGCTTTGATTCCGCCGTCGGCGGCATATCATAGACATTAAACAAACAACAAGATTTGGGAGGAAACAAAAATGAAGAAAAAGGTATTTTTAGCGGCAACGCTTCTGGGACTGTCTCTGCTCACGGCTTGCGGAAGCCAGAAGAAGGCGGAGAGCAGCGCTTCGGGAGACAGCAGCGCAGCGGGCAGCAGTGAGGCAGGCAGCAGCGCGGCAGAGGCTACCGGCGACAAGGTCATCACGGTCGGCGCATCCCCGTCCCCGCACGCGGAGATTCTGGAGGCTGCAAAGGACGCGCTGAAGGCAGAGGGCTATGAGCTCAAGGTGGTTGAGTACACCGATTATGTGCAGCCGAACCTTGCACTCGAGTCGAAGAGCCTCGATGCAAACTACTTCCAGCACCTGCCCTACCTTGAGAACTTCAACAAGGAGAGAGGCACGAAGTTAGTCAGTGTGGCGGCAATTCACTACGAGCCCTTCGGCATCTATGCGGGTAAGTCGAAGGATTTGAAGAACCTTCCGGACGGCGCAAAGATTGCGGTTCCGAACGATGTGACGAACGAGGCGAGAGCGCTGCTGCTCCTTGCGGATCAGGGCCTCATCACGCTGAAGGACAACACGGACATCAATGCGACCAAGCAGGACATTGTCGAGAACCCGCACAAGATCGAGATTGTCGAGGTCGAGGCGGCACAGGTTCCGCGTTCCCTCCAGGACGTCGACTTCGGCGTTGTGAACGGCAACTTTGCGATTGCTTCCGGCCTGAATGTGGCGGATGCGCTTGCAACCGAGGCTGCGGATTCCGTCGCGGCGAAGACCTACGCAAATATCGTTGTGGTTCGCGAGGGCGATGAGAACAGCGAGAAGACCCAGGCGCTGGTTAAGGCACTTACGACCGCCGAGATCAAGCAGTTCATTGAGAATAAGTACCAGGGCGCCGTTGTCCCGATTTTCTGACAGTGAGTAAAAACGATACGGAAAGAGAGAACCTTTCGGTTCTCTCTTTTTTTATGCTCGAATGAATCCGCGTATATTCCGGCTTTCGTCCGATTTTGTATCGCTTATAACGGCGAGGTGTGAAAACTTAGAACGGATATTTTATAAGCCGATAGCAGATAGCGTAAATGTCCATATCCGAAGCGCTGCCGCTATGACTAGGCAGCTTTGGGGAATAGTGCTATAATACGCCTGATTATCAGGGTGGCATTTCGTGCAAAAGCGCGGGATTCATAAAGAAAGGCAAAACATCCTGGACCAAAATTGAAGCAATACGGGGATCATCAGACAGTTGTGGAAGGAGAAAGAGCATGAAATTCAGCGAACTTGAATACCGCCGTCCGAATGTCGCGCGCATTGAGGAGGATTACAAAGCCCTCATTGAGCGGGTCAAAAAAGCGGAGACCGACGAGGAAATTTTGGATATCTGGGCAGCGCACCAGCGCCTCAGCACCGAATTCAATCTCTCGGACAGAACCGTCTATATCCGCAATACAATGAACACCAAGGATGAGTTTTATCTTGGAGAGAAGGCATATTTCAACAGTGTCTCGCCGAGTTATTACAACACGCAGAACCAGCTCTACAAGGCGCTCCTCGAGCACCCGAAGCTGCAGGTTCTCGCGGATAAGTTCGGATCGATTCTGCCGAAGAAGATGCAGGTCGCGCTGGACGCTGCGGATGAGAGCGTCATTGACCTCCAGAGAGAGGACAACGCACTGGTTCAGGAGTATGACGAGCTCTACGCGAGCTATATGGTCGAGTTTGAGGGCAAGCAGATGACGCTCCCGCAGCTTGCGATTTACATGATGGGCGGCAAGGATTCCGCGACCCGCCGTGCTGCGCGCGAGACCGACGGCAAGTGGTTCGACGAGCACCACGAGAAGCTCGACGACATCTTCAGCCGCATGATTCAGAACCGCAACGAGCAGGCGCGTCGCATGGGCTATCGCGACTACTCCGAGCTCTCCTACCTCCGCATGGGCCGCATCGGCTATAACATGAAGGACATCGAGAACTACAGAGAGCAGGTCGCAAGAGACTTGGTCCCGGTTGCAAAGCAGCTCATGGATCTTCGCATGCAGCGCGTCGGCATCGAGAACCCGAAGCTCTACGACCTTGACATCTGCTTCAAGGACGGCAACCCGGAGCCGGCAGGCGATTCCGACTACATGCTCGCAATGTGCAAGAAGATGTACGACGAGCTCAGCCCGGAGACACAGGAGTTCATCGACTGGATGTTTGAGAACGAGAGCTTCGACGTGCTGACCAAGCCCGGCAAGCTCCTCGGCGCTTACATGTACAATGTGAGCGGCTACGGTCCCTTCGTGTTTGCAAACTGGAACGGCAGCGCCTTTGACGTCGATACGATTACCCACGAGATGGGACATGCGTTCCAGGGCTATGTGGGCAACAAGCTCGGTCTCACGCTTGAGCTCGTCGAGCCGGCCATGGAGACCTGCGAGATTCACTCCACCTCGATGGAGTTCCTGACCTCGCCCTTCCACCACCTCTTCTTCGGAAAGGATACGGCGAAGTACCAGCTGCAGCACGCAGAGGATGCGCTGGTTGCAACTTGCTACGGCTGCCAGGTCGATGAGTTCCAGCACATTGTCTACCAGAAGCCGGAGCTCACCCCCCGCGGAGCGAAATCAGGTATGGCTTGAGCTCGACAAAAAGTATCGCCCGTGGATTGACAACGACGGTCTTCCGTTCTACGCGGACGGCGGCGCTTGGCAGAAGCAGAAGCACATCTACGAATTCCCGTTCTACTTCATCGACTATTGCCTCGCGAGAACCGCGGCACTCCAGTTCTTTGCCCTTCACCTGAAGGATGAGAAGGAAGCTTGGAAGCGCTATGTGGAACTCGTGAAGAAGGGCGGCAGCGAGACCTACTCCGACCTTCTGCAGCAGGCGGGCTTCCAGAATCCCTTCGGCGAGGGCAGCATGAAGGAAATTGCGGAAACACTGGCAACATGGTGCAAGGAGAATCAGGTCTGAGTCGAATACAGTAGGGGGACAAGGCTATGCAGGACGTAAAAGTTTTGACAGCGGAAGAGAAACAGAGAGAAATTGAAAGATTCAGGCGGACAAGAGATTCGTGGGACACCCGGTCGGCGTGCTCACCATCGGACTCAAGTTCATGTGCAATTCGTTTTCTTACTACGGACTCACCTCGATTCTGATTTATTACCTGTACGCAGCACTTCCGGAGGGACTGGGACTCACCAAGACCGAGGCCTCGCAGCTCCTCTCGCTCTACTACGCACTGGTTATCATCTGCGGCGTCATCGGCTCTTACATGGCAGACCGCGTATTCGGACCGCGTACGGCAATCCGGCTGACCTGTATCGTAATGCCGATTGCCTACCTCCTGCTCGCAATTCCGGGCCTCGGCATTGCGGGGTATGCGGGCGCGCAGGGTATGATGCTCTTCTCGAGCATGCTCGGCGGCCGCAGCATGGATGCGCTGACGGCAAAGCTCTATAAGAAGGGCGACACCAGAAAAGACAGCGCGTTCGCAATCACCTATGTCATTTCGAACATCGGTGCCTGCGTTCCGGGCATCACCGGAACCATCGCGATTGTGGCGGGCTACCACACGGCCTTCCTTGCCTGCGCGGTGTTCTCGCTGATCGGTTCCATCTTCTTCATCGTGAGTGAGAAGAAGTCCTTCGGCATCATCGGCACGGAGCCGGACGATCCGCTGCCGCCTGCGGCGCGCCGTACAGCTGTCTTAAAGCTGGTTGCCGGCGTCGCGGTGGTCGCAGCGCTGCTCAGCTTCCTGTTCACAAATCGGATTATCACCATCACCCAGTTTGCGAATGCGGTAAGTAGTGTAGGTGTAGTTGCGCCCGTGGCATATTTGTTGTATATTATGTTGAGTCCAAAGACGACAAAAGAGGAACGGGCTCGTCTGGTTTACATCATTCCGATGTTTATCGCTGCCAGCTTTACGTTACTTGTGAACTATCAGGCGACGACGGTGCTTGCGATTTACGCGGAGACCAACGTAAACCGCAACCTCTTCGGCTTTGAAATCACCCCGGCGGCATACTGGACGCTCAACGCCTTTTTCGCCGTCATCTTCGGTGCGGTTCTGACCGGAATCTGGGGTAAGCTCGGCAAGAAGCAGCCGTCCACACCCGCGAAGATGGGCATCGGCACGGCACTCTACGGAATTTCGATTCTCTTTATGATTATTCCGTTCAGCCTCTTCCCGGCGGATGTCAAGGTGAGCCCCATGTGGCTGGTCGTTTTCTTCGCGATCATGACCATCGGTGAAGCGATTGTCACCCCGGCCGGAGAGTCGGCGGCATCGCATGTGGCACCGGCCGCATTCTCGACGCAGATGATGACGGTCTGGGCCATGGGACAGTCGACCGGCGCAAGCCTGAGTTCTCTCGTGGTGAACTTTTACCGCGAGGGTACCGAGAGCCTCTACTTCCTCGCAATCGGCGCGGCGGTAACGCTCTGCGGCGCGATTGTCGTGATTTTCAGCAAAAAGCTCGCAAAGGGCATGGGCATTGGCAACGGCCACGGCGACGAGCAATAAACACAACAGTATCCGCAGCTCGGAGGGCGCTACGGCGCTCTCTGCCTGCGATATGATATTTCGAGAGAGGAGGAACAATGCAGATAACCCTGTGGGGCAGCGAGTTGCGAGCTCGGCTCTGTCCGTAAAATGACAGGGAGTAACTAGGAGGGGGAGCAAGTATTAGCTTGCAGTTACTTTTGTTTTTCTATCAGAATTACGGTTTTAATTCAGACAGGAGGATTTTATGGAAGCAGCTGTAAACACAGAACTGGATGCAAAGAGAAAGGAGGAGCAGGCTCAACTCGAGAAACTTCAGAATGAGCGTTGCTTCATCGGCCATCCGTTCGGTATCGGAATCGTCAGCTTTAAGTTCTTCATGACCTCGCTTACCAGCTACGGCATGAGCGCGATTCTCATCTACTATTTCTACGCAACGGCACCGGAAGGCCTCGGCCTCACCAAGGTTCAGGCGTCTCAGATGATCACCCTGAACTCGGCACTCGGTTCTATCTTCAGTGTCATCGGTTCCTACATGTCGGACCGCGTCTTCGGTAACAGAAAGCATATCGCTTTGTTAACTTTACCGGACCGTTCCTGTACTTCCTGCTTGCGATTCCGGGTCTCGGCATGACGGGTGTTATCATGCAGTACGCGCTCGGTAACGTCAACGCAATGATCTGCGGAAGCTCGCTCTACACCCTGATGGGTAAGCTCTACGCAAAGGGCGATAAGAGACGTGACGGTGCGTTCGCAATCACCTACGTGCTTTCGAACATCGGTGCTATGTCTCCGATCGTCGCAGGTACGCTCGCTAAGGTTGCGGGTTACCACTTCACCTTCTTCGTGCTCGGTGTTCTCGGTGCACTCGGCTCTCTCGTTTACCTTCTCTTTGAGAAGAGAGCTTTCGGCCCGATCGGTATGGAACCGGACGATCCGCTTCCGCCGGCACAGAGAAAGAAAGCTATCATGTACCTCATTGTCGGAACGCTTGCATTCGGCGGCTTCCTTGCGGCTATCTTCCTGAGCGGCATCGCTACTATTGCGAACTTCTCGAACACGGTCAGCACCATCACCCTGTTCCTGCCGGCAGGTTACTTCGTCTTCATGTACAAGAGCAAGAAGACCACGAGAGAAGAGGCGCACAAGCTCCTCTACATCATCCCGATGTTCATCGCAAGCTCCTTTGCAATGATGGTTTGGTACCAGGCTACCACGATTCTCGCAATCTATGCGGAGACCAGCGTTGACCTCAACTTCTTCGGCCACGAGGTTTCCCCGACCATCTACATGACGCTCCAGGCTATCATGGCAATCGTCTTCGGTTCCATCATCACCGGTCTCTGGAGTAAGCTCGGCGACAAGCAGCCGTCCACCCCGTGGAAGATGGGCTTCGGTACCATGCTCTACGGTGTCGGCACCCTGATCATGATCCTTCCGTTCCAGCTCTATGCACCGGGCGTGAAGGTAAGCCCGTTCTGGCTGGTCGCATTCTACATGGTCGTTATCATCGGTGAGGGTATCTCCTATCCGGCAGGTAGCGCGTCCGCTTCCGCACTCGCACCGGCAGCGTTCGCAACCCAGATGATGCAGACTTGGAGTATGTCCATGACGGCAGGCGCAAGCCTTTCGAACCTCGCTTCGAACTTCTACAAGGAAGGCAGCGAGACCATGTACTTCCTGCTCATCGGTGGCAGCACCTTCCTGGTTGGTTTCATCATTCTCCTCGTCTCCAAGAAGCTCGCGAAGGAGATGGGCTTCTCGAAGCAGGCGGCTTAAACAACCGAACAAAACGGAAATAAACCTCAGCACATTTAAAATGTAAGTTGCGCTGTCGGACCCGTGTCAAACGGGTTCGGCAGCCTTTGTTTTTCGGGATAGTACACCGCGACGCTCTGCGCGAATCAGAGCCAACAGAAAGGGGAAAGACCATGGCAGGCAGACCTATGCTTGACAATGAGGCGATTTTCAAAGATCGCAGTTTTCTGGGGCATCCGAAAGGCTTGCTCACGATATGTCTACGGTATTTGTGTAACTCCTTTTCCTACTACGGTTTTACGGCAATCCTGATCTACTATCTCTACAAGGAAGCGCCGGTCGGTCTCGGCTTCGATAAGACCGAGGCGGCACAGCTCTTGTCGCTCTACTTTGCGCTCGTGGTCATCTGCGGCGTGGTCGGTTCCTACATGGCGGACCGTGTCTTCGGTGTCCGGAAGGCCCTGCGCATCATGAATATAATAGCGCCGATTCCCTATATGATCCTTGCGATTCCGGGCTCCGGCGTCATCGGCTACGCAGTTGCGACCGGCCTTCTGCTCTGCAACAGCATGATCGCGGGCCAGTCCATGAACACGCTGACCGCAAAGCTCTATCAGCAGGGCGATGCGAGACGAGACAGCGCCTTCGCGTACATTTACATCATTGCAAACATCGGCTCCGCAATTCCGGCCGTGACCGGAACCATTGCGCTGCTCTTTAGCTACCACGCTGCGTTCGCGCTCTGCGCGGCGGCATCGGTGGTCGGTTCCACGATTTTCCTCTCGACGGAGCGCCGTGTGTTCGGCACCATTGCGGAGGAGCCTGCGGATCCGTTCCCGGAGGCAACCAGAAAGAAGGCAGTCTTCGTGCTTGCGGGCATTGTTGCAATCATCGCGGCAATCCTTGCATATCTCTTCAGCAACCGCATCATCACGATCAAGCAGTTTGCAAACACGGTGAGCTCGGTCGCAGTCTTCCTGCCGGCGATTTACCTGGTCTATGTGATTTCCAGTCCGAAGACCAAGCCGGAAGAGAAGCGCCGCGTGCTCTTCATTATCCCGATTTTCATTGCCTACTGCTTCACGAACCTGGTTTCCTACCAGGGCAACACCGTGCTCAGCATCTACGCGGAGACTTCGGTGAACATGAACTTCTTTGGCAAGGAGATCACCCCGGCTTCCTTCGTGACCCTGCAGTCGATTTTCTCTATCCTCTTCGGATCTCTGATTACGGGTCTCTGGGCAAAGCTCGGCAAGAAGCAGCCCACCACCCCGGGCAAGATGGGCATCGGCACGCTTTGCTACGGTATTTCGATTTTGATTATGGTCCTGCCCTTCCAGATTTACGCACCGGGCGAAAAGGCGAGTCCGCTCTGGCTCATCAGCTTCTACGCGGTCTACACCGTCGGCGAGGCAATCTGCTGGTCCGCGGGAACCTCTGCGGCGACCATCGTCGCACCGGCGGCCTTCGCAACGCAGATGCTCACCATCTGGTCCATGGGACAGTCGACCGGCGCCAGCCTCTCGGCGCTTGCTGCGAACTTCTACAAAGAGGGCAGTGAGTCCATCTACTTCCTGGTCATCGGTGTCGCAGTTGTCGCGGCAGCTGTGATTATCCTGGTACTGCAGAAGCCTCTGGCACACGGCATGGGCATCGACAAGAAGGACTGAGCCCGTTTGCAAAGTAAGATATAAGAGTAAGAATGTCCGCACTCTGGCGAAATGCCGGTGTGCGGACATTCTTTTTTTTTATATTTCGGGAATAGTACACAAAAATCTGTAAATAAAGCCGGGGTTGTACTTGTAAATGCTGAAAGATATGATACGCTTATGCAAAACAGCACGGATTATGCATAAAACCGGGCGCGCATCAAGGAGGAGAGGAGGTTCGTTTTTCACGGGCGTTTTGTTCGGCATTGATTCAACTTTGAACAGGAGGTTTTCGGTATGGAAGCGCTTGCAACGGCAGAGAAGGAGAGGGCTCGGCAGGAGGAAATCAGCAAACTGCAAAACGAGACCTGTTTCATCGGCCATCCCTTTGGTGTAGGCATTGTCAGTTTCAAGTACATGATGGGCAGCGTCACAAGCTACGGTTTCAGCGCCATCTTCATCTATTATCTCTATGCGGCTACGCCGCAGGGACTCGGGCTCACCCAGCTTGAGGCTTCGCAGTCATTACCCTCGACATAGCCCTCGGCTCCATCTTCGGCGTCATCGGCTCCTACATGGCGGACCGCGTCTTCGGAAACCGGCGAGCCTACCGTTTCTGCGCGATTACGGCGCCCATGTATTATTTCTCCTTCGCGATTCCGAATGTGGGCATGATGGGCCTCATTCTCTACTGCGTGGTCGGCTATGTGAACAGCGCGGTCGCGGGAAGCTCGCTCTACTCCCTGCTTGGCAAACTCTATGCCCAGGGCGATAAGCGGAGAGACGGTGCGTTCTCGGTCATCTACGTGCTCTCGAACATCGGCTCCATGTGCCCGGTCGTCATCGGTGGCATTGCCCTCGTTGCGGGCTATCAGGTGACCTTCTTCATCCTCGGTGTAATCGGCGCTCTCGGAAGTATCGTTTACCTGATACTTGAAAAGCGCGCCTTCGGCCCGCTCGGCATGGAGCCGGACGATCCGCTGCCGCCTGCGCAGAGAAAAAAGGCGGTTGCCCTGCTGATTGCGTTCTTCATCGCATTCGGCGGCATCCTCTTCCTGCTCTTTGATTTCAAGTTGCTCACAATCACGAGCTTTGCGAACATCGTCAGCGTGTTCACACTCATTCTCCCGGTCATCTACTTTGTCTATATTTTGAAAAGTAAGAAGACGAGCGATGCGGAGAGAAAGCGCCTGCCCTATCTGATTCCGATGTACATCTCGAGTGCGTTTGCGATGATGGTCTGGTATCAGGCGACCACGATACTCTCGATTTACGCGGAGACAAGCGTGAATCTGGTGTTCTTCGGACATCGCGTGGCCCCGAGTATTTACATGACTCTGCAGGCAATCTTTGCCATTGCAATCGGAACACTCTGCGCGGGCATTTGGAGTAAACTCGGCAGAAGACAGCCCTCGGCAGCTTGGAAGATGGGCTTCGGAACCATGTGCTACGGTCTCGGCACCCTGCTCATGATTCTGCCCTTCCAGCTCTACGCCCCCGGGGTTAAGGTCAATCCGTTCTGGTTGGTCGGCTTTTATCTCATTGTGATCATCGGCGAGGCAATTTCGTATCCCTCGGGCAATGCGGCGGCCTCGGCGCTCGCACCGGTCGCGTTCTCGACGCAGATGATGACGGTCTGGGGCTTTTCCGGCACGGCGGGTGCCAACCTCTCGACCCTGGCGTCGAACTTCTACCGCGAGGGCTCGGAGAGCCTCTACTTCCTCGGCATCGGCGGCAGCACGCTTCTGGTCGGTCTGATTTTAGTCATCTTCTCCAAGCGCTTTGCGAGGGGCATGGGACTCAACGAAAACGCGGAAGCCGCGTAAGTCAAATAAGCCTCTGTCGGCAAAATGACGACAGAGGTTTATTTTATTTTTATATTTGTTAAAATTATGACAAAGAATAGCCGGTCGGCAGGATAAATATCCTTGAATTTAAACAATAGAGTGATACAATACAGATAGAGAGAGGTAATTTTTCCCAGTCACAGCAAGACGCAGTTACAACGGCGGTTTCGCCGATGAAAATCGGATGGGAAAGGAGGTCTGTTTCTTTTTTACTGGTTGAAGTAACTTTTTCATTGCGATAGGAGGTTCTTGTTTATGGAAGCAGTTGCAACAGCAGTACTCGATGAAAAGGAGAGAGAGCGGCAGGAACAAATCAAGAAGCTGCAGAACGAAACCTGTTTCATCGGCCATCCCTTTGGCGTCGGCGTCATGAACTTCAAGTTTATGATGGGGCAGATTACCGGCTACGGTATGACAGCCATCTTCATCTATTACCTCTATGCGGCGGCTCCCGAGGGAGTCGGCCTCACGAAGGTGCAGGCATCGCAGATTATCACCCTCGATGCGGCACTTGCCTCGATCTTCTCGATTGTTGGTTCCTTCATGGCGGACCGCGTGTTCGGAAATCGAAGGGCCTATCGTTTTTGTACCATCACCGGGCCATTCTTCTATTTCTCCCTCGCGATTCCGAGACTCGGCATTGTCGGCGTGGTTCTCTACTGCTGCATCGGCTACCTGAACAGTATGGTCGCCGGCAGCTCCATGTACTCGCTGCTCGGCAAGCTCTATGCCCAGGGCGATAAACGGCGAGACGGTGCGTTCTCGATTCAGTATGTGCTCTCGAACATCGGCGCTATGTTCCCGGTGGTTATCGGTTCCATTGCCCTGGTGGTCGGCTATCAGAAGACCTTCTTCATCCTCGGCATTGTCGGTGCACTCGGAAGTGCGGTCTATCTGGCGCTTGAGAAGCGCGCCTTCGGCCCGATCGGAATGGAGCCGGACGATCCGCTGCCGCCGGAGCAGAAGAAGAAGGCGGTTACCTGCCTTGTACTCGGTGTTCTGGCCTTCGGCGGTCTGCTCTTCCTCCTGTTTACGAATGAGATTCTGACCATTTCGAGCTTCTCGAACATTGTCAGCGTTGTGACCCTTTGCCTGCCGGCAATCTATTTTGTTTACATGCTGAGAAGTAAGAAGACCAGCAACAGCGAGCGGAAGCGCCTGCCCTATTTGATTCCGATGTTCATCACGGGCGCATTCTCGATGATGGTCTGGTATCAGTCCGCAACCATACTCGCAATTTATGCGGAGACCTCGGTCGATCTGAATTTCTTCGGCTTCCAGGCACCGCCGAGCGTCTTCATGACGATTCAGGCGATTATGGCAATTGTGATCGGCATCATCTGCACCGGTCTCTGGAGCAAACTCGGCAGAAGACAGCCCTCCACCCCGTGGAAGGCAGGCTTCGGAACCATGTGCTACGGTCTCGGTGCACTCATCATGGTGATTCCCTTCCAGATTTACGCACCGGGCGTCAAGGTGAGCCCCTTCTGGATGATCGCATTCTACTTTGTCATGATCATCGGTGAGGCGGTTTCGTATCCGGCGGGAACTTCCGCAGCTTCCCAGCTCGCACCGGCGGCGTTCTCCACGCAGATGATGACCATCTGGGGCTTCTCGGTCACCGCGGGCGCAAACCTCGCGAACCTGGTTTCGAACTTCTACCACGAGGGTTCGGAGGGCGTTTACTTCCTCGGCATCGGCCTCAGCACGGCGCTTGCCGGCCTTATCCTCCTGTTCTTTGAGAAGCGTCTCGCAAAGGGCATGGGTCTGAACGAAGGCCCTGCGGCGGAAGCGGCATAAGGGCAGCGGTATCAGTCGAGCTAAGACAGCAAATAGCGAATAGAATGACGTGAAACGCGTCACAAGAGAGTCACGCGCAGGGCGGGCGGCTGAATCGCCGCCCGCCCTGCGCCGTTTTTTAACAAGCGAATACAGAATGCAAAACCGGAAGGAGTAAGAAAATGGGTAGCAGCAGTGTCAACGGCACGGCAGATCCGAACGAGGCCCTGTACCGGGATAAGAGTTTCCTCGGACATCCGAAAGGCTTGTTCACCGTTTGTGTTAAGAATCTCTGCAGTTCCTTTGCGTATTACGGCTTCACGGCAGTTCTGATTTATTATCTCTATACCGAAGTTTCAAAGGGCGGCCTCGGCCTTGAGAAAACCGAGGCGGCACAGCTCTTGTCGCTCTACTTTGCGCTGATTGTCGTCTGCGGCGTGGTGGGCAGCTATATGTCCGACCGTGTCTTCGGCGTTCGAAAGTCCCTGCGCATTGTCGTCACGATAGGTCCTCTGCCCTACATTATCCTCGCGATCCCGGGCTCCGGCCTGATCGGTTACGCGGCGGCTATGGGCATACACTTGATCGGCAGTATGGTTGCGGGGCAGGCCATGACGGCCCTCACCGGAAAACTGTATGCCAAGGGAGATGAGCGGCGCGACGGTGCCTTCTCCTATGTCTATGTCATTTCGAACATCGGCGCGGCGATTCCGAGTATCAGCGGTACGGTTGCCCTGCTCTTCGGCTATCACGCGGCATTTGCCCTCTCGGCGGCGGCCGCAATCGTTGGTTCCGCCTTTTACCTCATCATGGAGCGCAAGGTGTTCGGCACCATAGGCGAAGAGCCGGACGATCCCATGCCGCCGGCAGCGAGAAAGCGCGCTGTCTACATTTTGATTGCGGCTGTCGTGATCACGGCGGTGACGCTCTATCTCTTGTTCAGCAGCGGGATACTCACCATTACGCGCTTTGCGAACAGCGTGAGTTCGGTCGCGCTCTTCCTGCCCGCAGTCTATTTTATCTACGTGATCACGAGTCCCAAGACCAAGCCGGATGAGAAGCAGCACATCCTCTTCCTGCTCCCGATGTTCATTGCCTATTGCTTCACCCTCTTAATCAGCTACCAGGGTCAGACCATACTCTCGATTTATGCGGAGACCTCGGTTGACCTGAATATTTTGGGCGTTCAGATTACCCCGGCGGCCTTCCAGACCCTGCAGGCAGTCTGCTCTGTGATTCTCGGCACGGTCATGGCGACACTCTGGGCGGCACTCGGCAAGAAGCAGCCCTCGACGCCCGCCAAGATGGGCATAGGCACCATTTGTTACGGCCTTGCAATTCTCATCATGATTGCGCCCTTTAAGATTTACGCGCCGGGCATGAAGGCAAGTCCGCTCTGGTTGGTCGGCTTCTATGTCGTGATGACGGTCGGTGAGGCCATCTGCTATCCGGCGGGAACTTCGGCGGCGACTTCGGTGGCACCGCTCGCGTTCTCGACGCAGATGATGACAATCTGGTTCATGGGACAGTCGACCGGCGCAAGTCTCTGCGCCCTGGTCGCTAACTTCTACAAGGAAGGAGCGGAGATTCCGTACTTCTTCAGCATGGGTATCCCGGTCGTTCTGGTCGGTGTGCTCGTGCTTCTGTTCAGCCGCCGTCTCGCGCGGGGCATGGGACTCAGCTCCCAAGGAATAAGACAAACGGCGCACGCGGTATTCGCCGCGTGCGCTGCCGTTATATTGAAAAGAAATGACTGCGCATCTCGGGGAGGGGTGGTAATCCCTTGGTTGTTATGCTAGAATAACAGGTGGAAAAACTCCTCGCACCATATAATTTGCGCAAGCAATCGGAACTCGAGGAGCATTTTTGTGGCAGAAACGTGAAAAAAAGGCGCTTTGCCACGGGTAAGAGTAAGCCTCGGCGGAAGGTCCGCTGATCCTGAATCACAGCATCCATGACAGAGGAGAAACAAATGAATTACGATGCGAATATCAAGAGAATCCGCGAAATCATGGTGAGACTTCGCATGCTGGAGACCGCGAACAATATCATGTTCTGCGACCAGTGGCATGCAGGCCCGGAGGCCGGTTTCGACCAGACCACCAATGTGGAAATGTACCTCAGCGAGCTCACCCAGCAGCTGGTTGAGAACGACGAGGTGAAGCAGCTGGTCGCGGATTTCGCAGACTTTGACAAGGATCAGTACAAGAGCGACATCGACCGCGGCATGGTGCGCTACCTGAGCGACCGCTACAAGAACGCAACCCTGATTCCGCTGGAGCTCGGCGAGGAGCTGGGACGCATTAACAACGACGGCAGAAAGGCTTGGCACGAGTGCAAGAAGAACAACGACTTCAAGGGCTTCAAGCCCTATCTGCAGAAGCAGTTTGAGGTGCAGAAGCGCGTTGCGGATGCCATCAACCCGAACGAGTCTGCCTTCCAGGTTCTCGTGAACTGCTGGGATGCGGACTGGAGACTGGAAGAGATCGATAAGATTTTCGGCGAGGTGAAGCCGGAGATTGTTTCGCTCCTCAAGAAGACCGAGAGCTACAGAGACAGCATTGACCCCTCCGTCATCGACTGCGATGTCGACAGAGAGACGAAGGAGAGAATTGTCAGAAAGCTCATGGATTACTACGGCTTTAACTGGAACCAGGGCATTCTCTACGAGGAGGAGCATCCGAGCTGCGTCTGCGCGGGACCGAGAGACTCCCGTCCGTCGACCAACTACTCGAGAAACCTGTTCTACACCCTGCTCGGCGCTGCGCACGAGACCGGACACGGCATCTACAACTACGGCTCCTCGCAGGAAGTCGTGGATGCGGGCCTCTGGGGCGGCATTGACGGCAGCATGCACGAGTCCCAGTCCAAGTTCTACGAGGATCAGGTCGGCCGTTCCCTCGAGTTCTGGACGGCGTTCTATCCGGAGATTCAGAAGGAAGTGCCGAAGTTCAGAGACATCCCGGTCGAGACCGTGGTGAGAGCGCTGAACAAGCCGAACCCGGGCTGGTCCAGAATGCAGGCGGATGAGCTCACGGTGCCGCTGCACTTAATTCTCCGCTACGAGATGGAGAGAGACTACTTCTCGGGTAAGCTCTCGATCGATGACATGGAAGAGGCGTGGAATACGCGCTACAAGGAGTACCTCGGCGTGACCCCGAAGAACGCTTCCGAGGGCATTCTGCAGGACGTCCACTGGAGCACGGGCTTTGTCGGCTACTTCCAGGGCTATGCGCTCGGCTTGGTCTATTCCTGCCAGTACCGCAACAGCATTCTGAAGGCACATCCGGACGCTTGGAAGAAGCTCGCAAAGGGCGATATCTCCGACATCAACAGCTGGCTTGCGGAGCACATTCACAGCCTCGGCCAGACCTATACGACCAGAGAGACCATCATCAAGGCGACCGGCGAGGACGTCAACACGAAGTACTATCTGGAGTACCTGAGAGGCAAGTTCACTCAGATGTAAGCGAAAAGCGCTTTGACAATGCGTTGACATTGAAGCACTTTTGCAGGATTAAAAAAGTGCAGGGCATATCCCTGCACTTTTTCATTATTCGTCTCATCCACCGAAAGGAGGCATTATATGAATCAAGCTGAGCAGGCAATTCTGAACGGAGAACCGCGTCTGGTTTACGGGCAGCCGGAGCTGAACGATAAGGACGCGCTGATTCTCACCTTTTTTGGCGATGGATTTACAGAGAGTGAACAGGAACTTTCTTTGCCGAGGCAAAGCGCATGGCAAAGTACATGATGGCTACGGCCCCGTGGGACGAGTATGCCGATGCGGTGAAAATTTACGCGATCGGTGTGTGCTCGAATGAGAGCGGTGTGCGCGCGGACCATGCGCGAACCCAGGCGGAGGCGGATGCGGATACGCGCGACAGCGCCTTCCGCGCGTCTTTCTGGACTTCGGGCATGCAGCGCCTGGTCGAGATTGCCGAAGAGGACATGGAGAGGGTGCGTCGCATTTACCGCGAGAAATTGCCGGCGACGGACTACGCGATTGTCATGGTGAACTCCGAGGTATACGGCGGTTCGGGCGGCGAAATCAGCATTGTCTCGCGAAACGACGAGTCGCTTGAGATGTTGCTCCACGAGCTCGGTCACACGATCGGCATACTCTCGGACGAGTATTTTGCAGGCAACAGCTACGCGGGCGAATATGTGAATATGTCGGCGGAGTCGGACCCGAAGAAGGTGCGCTGGAGCCGCTTCATCGGCAAAAACGGCATCGGCGTCTACGAATACGACAACGGCGGCGACGGCTGGTTTAAGCCGCACCAGAACTGCAAGATGCGCTATCTCGGACGGCAGTTCCCCTTCTGCGAGGTCTGCAAGGAGGCGCTGCGCGACCAGTTCTCCGCACACTCGAATGTGACCAAGCTCTTCTGGCAGCAGTACGCGGACACGCTGCGCGAGGGAGAGGGCGAACTGAATCTCAGACAGTATGTCATTGTCCGGAGAGGCGGAAAAAAGGAGACCGGAGAAGAACTCGGCGACCGCTTAAAGCTCAGCTACTTTGACGAGGCCGGAAAGGCCCTCACGGCGGCACCGACTGCGGCGGGAAGCTACCGCCTCCGCGCGGAACTGATCGGCGATGCGGTCTACGGCGACGCCGTGCTCGAGACGAGCTTTGAAATCGAGCCGCCGGACCTCATTGATCTCGAGGTAGAGAATAAGGTCTGCGACGGCAAGCCGATCGCGGTGAAGGCCGTGCTGCACGATGCGCCGCCTGCGGAGCTCCGATACGCCTACAGCGGCACCATGCCCTATGCGGCGGAAATTACTCATCTCTACGAGGATACGCTTCCGCCGGTACTCCCGGGCCGCTACACCGTGACGGTCACCGCGCATGAAAAGGGCAGCGAGAAGCTGCTCAGCAGAAAGAGCAAGGAGTTTGAAATCTCCCTGCACACGAGTTGCATAGCGGATCACAACACGCTCGAATATCCGGGCGCACAGCCGTATTACAACAACCAGACCATCGTCTTTACGGGCGAGGGCTACAGCGCGAATGAACTTGACAAGTTCGAGGCGGATGCGCGACGCTTTGTCGATTACTTCCGCTCCCTACCGCTCTACAAGGAGGCAGATCAGTACTTTAACTACTACACGGTTCAGGCAGTGTCGGAGGGCACTCACATCGGCAAGGAGCCGAGCAACACTTACTACCACGTGAGCCGCAGCGACGAGGGCAAGCTCGTGCAGACCGAAGCGGGCACGCGCGCGGCCATGTACATGGCAAACAACGGTGTGACTTCGTTCTACAAGGCTGCCGTTGTGCTTGTGAACGGCGTCTACGATGTGGTGGGAACCACGGTGACAAACAAGCGTTTCATTGTCTATGCGCCGGTCGATGAGAAGGGCATGCGCTTTGCGGCAATGGAACTTCTCAATTACCTCGCGGGCAAGCCGGAGGGCGTGCGCGCTGTGACCGCGGAAGAAAAGGCCGTCCAGAGAACGGAATTCCTCTCGGCGCTCTACCGCCAGTGGGAAGAGTACGACTACGCGCCGATTCTGAGCCGGGCCTATGAAGAAGAGTTCAAGGCAACGGGAGAGCCGGTGGATTTAAGCGCCCACTTCCACACCTATGTGCACGGCAAGGAAGTCAAGGTGCCGTACCGCATCCGCTACTACGAGGATAAGAACGGCGAACGCGGTGCGGAGCTTACCGGCGCGCCGAAGGAGCCCGGTACTTACCGTGCTTTTGCGGAGTTGGTACTCGATGAAGGCAAGGATACCTGCGAGGCAGAGCTCGACGGCGAGAAGTTCAGCCTGCCGCTTGCGCGCTACGAGACGCAGTTCACGATACAGGCGTAAGCGGCTTTCGCCTTCGAATCTGAAATGAAATAAAATAAAAGGGGGAGCGTCCCGGGTCGTATCATCGACCCGGGACGTTCCCTCTCGGAATTTAATTCGTTTTCTGTTTCAAGGCGTTTTCGACGGCCTTCATAATACCTTCGGAACTGGAGGTCGCGCCGCTCGCGGCGTCCACCTCTGTAGTCTGCTGTTCCAAAATGGCGTTGACGACCTGTTTCTTGGCGTCGTAGAAGTACTCTTCGTCGTCGTCTGTCTTCAGGATTTCGATGGCTGTAATCTTGCCGCAGGCAACGCTCACCTTGACCTTGATGTTGCCGTTATAGCCGACGCCCTTGCCCTCGTATTCGCCGTCCGGGACAGCGGCGGCAATGCCGTTGCCGCATGCAGGCGCCGCGCCTGTGTCTTCGGCTTTGCTTGCCGACTCGGAAGCGGAGGAAGCGCTGTTCGCGCTTTCTGCGGCGGAAGTGCTTTGCGCCTGCGCCGTGTCCGCGCTGCCTTGCTTACCGGCCTGCACCGTGCGGAAGGCAAAGAGAAGGACGAGGAGCATGAGAAGGCTGATGCCGCCGTGCAGGCAAAGGACTTTGCGCCGTCTCGCGGCGCGCTTTGCCTCATAATCGGGGGCGCTCGGGAGCGGTTTCTTCAAAAAGGCCTTCGTGAGTCGCAGCATGAGATAGACCCCGTAGAGCAGGGTGTAGAGCGCAAACTGCACGAGGTATTCCGTCTTTCCCTGCCGGAGCCCGTTGCTGTAGATAAAGGCGATGTGCAGGTAGAGGAGGCCGTAGAAGAGATAGGAGAGACGCTGCAGCTGTTTCCAGCGCTTTGCGTTCATCTTACGCCGCACGACTTGGAAGGAGGTCACGGTGAGCGGCAGAAGAAGGAGTATCATCACGAGCGAGAAGCAGGCCGCAATCAGCTCGTAGCTTTTCAGCTTCCCCGCATTCGTAAAGAGCAGCACAAAGTAGCGCTGTCCGTAGGCAATATTGTGCGCGAGGGTCAGAATTGAGGCGCCGATCGCAATCTGCGCGCGGAGCGTCATCATGACGCGCTGCAGACGGCTCTTTTGCGGCAGCACAATCGCATACATGACCCAGAGGAACATGCTGCCGGCGAGTACGCCGCGCTTTAAGAGGCGGTTTACCACGTAGGCGACGGGCGGTGTCAGGAACTTGTGCGGTAGAAAAAGACTGAGCAGCGAGAGCAATACAAAGAACAGATAGAAAAAAACCGGCCGCCGCCGGATCTGCTTCTCCCAAAAGGGAGAAGCAGAGGCCGGTGACGGCCAGGCAAGCACTAAACTCATTTTGCCTCCACGGTGAAGCTGAGTTCCGGATAACCGTCAGCCGTGAGGGTGACCGGGTAAGAGGAAGCGCCGTCAAAGACCTTGACATCGCCGTTGTCGCCCGCGGTCGTCGCATCGAGCTTCACGCTGCCGTCCTCGTTGAACGCCGTCGTGCCGAACTTGCGTCCCTTGCCGCCCTTGTACTCGGTCTCGCCGATCTTTGCGGAGGTCGTGGTTTTTAAGTAATCCGCGACCGTAAGGCCCTGTGCGTTCTCCTTGAGGGAGAGCTTGTTGTCCGCGAAGCTGAAGTCCTCTGCGCTGAGACCGGAGTCGACCGTGCAGCTGAAGGAGACATCGGAGAGCTTATCGTTCGAGAAAATGAACTGATAGGTGCCCGGCTTTGCCTCCTTCGGGAGTGCCAGCACGCCCGCAGTCGCGGTGTCGACCTTCACATCGGAGTCCGCACGGCGGTACACAATGCGCTCCAGCTTGTACTCATCGGAACCGGTGTTCAGCTGATAGTTGATCTTGGTGCCTTCCGCGGAGTAGGTAACCTTTTCGTCGCCGGTGACCGCGTAGTCCGCGGGAGCCTGGTTCTTCACGAAGAGATCCAGGTCAACCTCGACATCGTCGCCGTCCTTCACGAGGTAGGTGACCTTCTTGATGGTCTTGCCGCCGATGTCCGCGAATCTCTCGTACTGCTTTGCGGACTTGTGCGACTTGTCCTCGAACGCGACTGCGGAGAACGCAATCTCCTCGGGCTTCAGCCAGAGGTTGTCGAGGTGCTTCAAGCCGTACTTTGCGCCGTCCGAGGTTTCGAGGATCGCCCCCTGCATGTTGTCCGGGTCCACATCGATGCCCTTCAGATCGAGCTCGTAGTTACCGTAGTTCGAAGTGGTCGTGATCGAAGCCTTGACATCCGCTGCCTTCGTGACCTTGCCGAAGGTCTTGGAGAGGGTACCGTCGGAATTCAGGACCTTGTACTCCGCGGGCTGAGCGCTCTCTTCGCCGGTCACATTGCCGACCAGGGTGAGAATGGGATTCTTTGCTTCCTTCTTCTCTTCGATGGCCTTCTTTGCGTCCTCGTAGAGGGGCTTTGCGATTGCGACATTGACTTCCGCGACACCGTTGTAGACAGAGGTCTCACCCTGCTCTTCGGCATAAGCGCCCTTAAACTTCTTGTACTTGCCGACGGTCGGAGAGGTGACCGCATCGTACTCGCCTTCCTTCCGGAAGCCCGCAGCCTCAACGGCATCCGCCTTGTCAAGCTGCGCCTTTGCGTCCTTCGAGTACGCCTCCGGCTGAACATCCTTCAGTTCGCCGTAGTAGTAATCCGCGTACGGCACATTCATCTTGACGAACACGTATTCGTCTGCGGAGAGCGCCGGAACCTCTTCCGCCGCGGCGGAAGAACCTGCCTCGGCCGTGGAAGCCGCGCTGCTGTCCGGAGCTGCCGTGGTCTCCGCCTTCTGACCGCCGCAGGCAGCGAGCAAGGTTGCCGCAGCGAGTGCCGGAAGGATGCGATAGAGCTGTTTTCTCATATACAGAACCCCCTTTTGCGATAACTAATTACAGTTCCCTAACGATAGTTATTATGCACTACCGGTCTGAGTGTCGTCAAGCGGAAAGAAAACGCAGTGTTTACTTTTTCTGACCGAGCAAGTATACTTTGGGAAAAGTCGCGGCATTCCGCGGCGGAAAGGAAGGTACTTCGCCATGGACGAGTTTGAATTGGAAGAGGGACCGGTGAGCAGTGAGGATCTGATCGGAGAAATTGCGAATCTCTACCCGGAGACGCAGGAATTTTTGATGAGCCTCGGCATGCACTGCCTGGGCTGTGCGGCTGCCGCTTCGGAGACGCTCGCAGAGGCCTGCCGTGTGCACGGTCTCAGCACCTTCAAGGTGAAGCGCGAATTAAATCGCATCATCACGGAGAATCCCGCTTGACAGAGCGGCCTCCTTCGTCTAAAATATCCGAAAATCGAAACAAACCGTTGATGCGGAGATAACGGCGATCATGCTTCTACAGAGAGTCTGCGGTGCTGAGATGCAGATGAAACACAAGTCGTCAAATGGACCGCTGAGGGCGCGGGGAAAGCCGGGAGGCAAGTATTCCGCGACGTGAGGGCATACGTGAGTTGCCGGGGATATGATGGTATCCCGACAAGGGTATGGTTTTACCATAAAACAGGGTGGCACCGCGGAATTTAGATTTCGTCCCTGGCAGCTTGCGTAAGCATGTCTGCCGGGGGACTTTTTGTTTTACGGCGGACGGCGCGGAACAAACAAAGGAGACAAAGTATGAAAACTTTTCCGAGTCTTGATGAGCTCCGGGAATACCGGGACAGCGGTCTTTACACAATGGCGGCGCTCACAACGGAGCTCTACGCGGATGTGAGAACGCCGGTGGAAGTGCTGCGCATTCTGCGCGCACGCGGCTCCCACTGCTTCCTCTTTGAATCCGCGGAGGATAAGGAGCGCTGGGGGCGATTTAGTTTTCTGGGACTCGACCCCGGACTGACCGTCAGTTGCCGAGACGGCGAGCTGAAGATAGGGGAGAAAACAAGTCGCACGGCACACCCGAAGAAAGAGATACGGGAGCTCATGCGGAATTACCGGGCACCGCGCATCGAGGGCTTGCCGCCCTTTACCGGCGGCCTGGTCGGCTACTTTGCCTACGACTACATCAAGTATGCGGAGCCGACCCTGCGCCTTGCAGAAGGCGGCGGAGAAGGCTTTCAGGATGTGGATCTCATGCTCTTTACGAAACTCATCGCCTTTGACCACTACCGGCAGAAGATGGTGCTTATTGTGAACGTAGCGCTGGACCGCCTGGAAGAAAATTACGCGGATGCGCGCCGCGCACTCGAAGAACTGCGGGAGCTGGTGTACCGCGAGCCGCCGCGCGAGGGCACTTCGGGGCGTGCGCTTACTCCCTTCCGGAGCCAGTTTACGGAGGCCGAGTATGCGGCCTTGGTCGAAAAGACACGCCGCCACATTTACGAGGGAGATGTGTTTCAGCTGGTGCTGAGTAACCGCCTCGAGGCCGCGTTCGAGGGTTCCCTCCTCGATACCTACCGGGCCCTGCGCAGCCTGAATCCCTCGCCCTATCTCTTCTTCCTGTCGAGCCCGACGCTTGAGGTCGCCGGTGCTTCGCCCGAGACGCTTGTGAAGCTCGAGGGCAAGGAACTTCACACCTTCCCGCTCGCCGGTACGAGACCGCGCGGCAAGAGCGCGGCGGAGGATGCGGCCCTCGAGCGTGACCTTCTCGCGGACGAGAAGGAGCTCTCCGAGCACAATATGCTCGTGGACCTCGGGCGAAACGACCTCGGGAAGATAAGCCGCTTCGGGACGGTCACGGTCGAGCGGCTCCGGGAGATACTCCGCTTCTCGCATGTCATGCACATCGGTTCGGCGGTGCGGGGCGAGATTCGCGAGGACTGCGACGCGCTCGATGCAATCGACGCCGTGCTCCCGGCCGGCACCCTCTCCGGCGCGCCGAAGTACCGCGCGATGGAGCTGATCGCCGAGATGGAGGGAGAAAGCGCGGCATCTACGGCGGCGCAATCGGCTACTTGGATTTTAACGGCAACCTGGATACCTGCATCGGCATACGCATGGCGTATCGCCTGAACGGGAAGGTCTATGTGCGGAGCGGCGCGGGACTGGTCGCGGACTCGGTGCCGGAGAAAGAGTACGCAGAGTGCCGCAACAAGGCTGCGGCGGTGTTGCGGGCAATCGAGGAGGCAGCGGATGATACTCTTAATTGACAACTACGACAGCTTTTCCTATAACCTCTACCAGTTGATCGGCAGTCTTGCCGGGGAGATGGAGGTTGTCCGAAATGATGCGCTGACGGTCGAAGAAATTGCGGCAAAGCGCCCGGAGGCCATTATCCTGTCTCCCGGACCGGGGCGTCCGGAGGATGCGGGCGTCACGGTCGAAGTGATTCAAAAGCTGGGCGGCAAGATTCCGCTCCTCGGCGTTTGCCTCGGGGAGCAGGCCATGTGCCTTGCGCTCGGCGGCAAGGTAGGTTACGCGAAGGCGCTGATGCACGGGAAACAGTCGCTTGCGAAACTGGACACCGACAGCGTACTCTTTCGCGGACTGCCGGAGAAAGTCGCGGTGGCGCGCTACCATAGCCTTGCTGCCGTGGAAGAGAGCCTGCCCGCTGAGCTCCGTGTGACGGCGCGAACGGCGGACGGCGAGATTATGGCGGTAGAACACAAAACGAAAGCGATGTACGGCGTGCAGTTTCATCCGGAATCCATACTTACACCGGAGGGGACAGAGATGGTCAAATTTCCTGCGGGCGGCCAAGGTCCTCGCATGAACGAATACCGAAAGGAGAACTCGGACTATGATTAAGGAAGCAATCATTAAAATCGTAAACAAAGAGGACTTAAGCTACGACGAAGCGTATGCGGTCATGAACGAGGTGATGAGCGGCGAGAGCTCGCAGGTGCAGAACGCGGCCTTTTTGGCGGCCATGTCCACGAAGAGCGCCAAGGCGGAGACCACGGATGAGATTTCCGGCTGTGCCGCTGCGATGCGCGCGCATGCGACCAAGGTGGAATACGACAAGCCGACGCTTGAAATTGTGGGGACAGGCGGAGACGGCTCAAAAACCTTTAACATTTCTTCGATTTCCGCGCTGGTCGCGGCGGCGGGCGGCATCAAGGTCGCGAAGCACGGAAACCGCGCGGCATCCTCGGACTGCGGTTCGGCGGACTTCCTCGAGGCCTCCGGCATCAACATTAACCAGAGTCCGGAACTCTGCAAGAAGCTGCTCGACGAGGTGAATATCTGCTTCCTTTTCGCGCAGCACTACCACAGCTCGATGAAGTATGTCGGTGCGATTCGCCGCGAACTCGGCTTCCGCACGGTCTTTAATATTCTCGGGCCGCTTACAAACCCGGCTTCGCCGGAAAACTTTGTGCTCGGTGTCTACGACGAGTACCTCGTGTGGCCGATTGCGAACGTCTTAAAGAAGCTCGGGGTTAAGAGAGCGCTTGTGGTCTACGGTCAGGACAAGATGGATGAGATTTCGGCGAGCGCACCGAGCACCGTCTGCGAGCTCCGCGACGGCAGCTTTCACTCGGCCATCATTAAGCCCGAGGACTTCGGCCTACTGCGCGGCAAGAAGGAAGAGCTCATCGGCGGCAATCCGGAGGAGAATGTAAAGATTGCGCGGGAAATCCTCTCGGGTGAGGAGCGCGGAACCCGCCGCACGGCGGTGCTCTTAAATGCGGGCGCGGCGCTCTATATCGGCGGCAAGGCGGAGAGCTTACAGGAGGGCGTGAAGCTCGCGGGACAATTGATCGACGAAGGCAAGGTGCTTAAGACCTACGAGAACTACATTCGCTTGTCGAACGAGGCGGCGGAATGACGGGTAATATTTTAGACGCGCTCGCGGCACACACCCTGGAGCGGGTGGAAGAAAAGAAGCGGCGTTTTCCGCTCGCGGAACTGAAGCGACAGCTGGAAGACAGAGCGCCGCTCAGCGGCTTTCCCTTTGAAGCGGCGCTTCGGGAACCGGGACTTTCGGTGATCGCGGAGGTCAAAAAGGCCTCCCCTTCAAAGGGCGTGATTGCCGAACAGTTTCCCTATGCGGAGATTGCGAAGGCCTATGAGGCGGCCGGCGCGGCCTGCATCTCGGTGTTGACCGAGCCCAAGTGGTTCCTCGGGGATGACCGCTATCTCCGCGAGATTGCGGCTTCGGTTTCCCTCCCCTGTATCCGGAAGGATTTTACGGTGGATCCTTATTTGATCTACGAGGCGCGGGAACTCGGTGCCTCGGCGGTGCTGTTGATCTGTGCGCTGCTTAGTCGCTCGGAACTGGAAGAGTATCTCGGCATTGCGGAGGAACTCGGACTTACGGCGCTCGTGGAAGCTCACAACGAGGATGAGGTGGGACTGGCGGCCGAGGTCGGCGCGCGCGTAATCGGCGTCAACAACCGCGATTTAAGATCTTTTTCGGTGGACATGAATAACAGCAAGAGACTTCGCGCCGCGGCGCCGGAACACTGCCTCTTTGTCGCGGAGAGCGGGGTAAGCAGCCCGGCGGACACGGCGGCGCTTCGGGGAAGTCGGGTGGATGCGATTCTGGTCGGCGAAGCCCTGATGCGCGCGGAGAACAAGGCGGAATTATTAAAGGCGCTCCGCGCAGCTTATGCGGAGGGCTGAGATGGCCGGAACGAAAATAAAGCTCTGCGGCCTGAGGAGAGAGGCGGATATCCGGGTTGCGAACGAACTCCTTCCGGACTACATCGGCTTTGTCTTTTGCGGCGGGCGCAAGAAGGGCTGTCACGCCGGAGACGGCGAGAGAACTGCGGGGCGCACTCGATTCCCGCATCAGAGCGGTCGGCGTTTTTGTGGATCAAAGCCCGGAAGAGATTGCGGAGATTGCGGCGCTGGTGCCGCTGGATTGTATTCAGTTGCACGGCGATGAGAGCGAGGAAAGTTTGGAGCGGGTGAGAGCTTTGAGCGGAAAACCCGTGTGGCGGGCTTTTCAGATCACGGGGCTCGAAGTATTGGCGCGGGCCAAGGAGAGCCGGGCGGACCTTCTGCTCCTTGACAGCGGGAAGGGGAGCGGTGAGCGCTTTGCCTGGGAATTACTCGCAGGCTTCGCCCGTCCTTACATGCTGGCGGGCGGTCTGGATTGTGAACATGTCGCTACGGCAATTAAAACGCTGGCACCGTTCGGGGTCGATGTGAGTTCGGCCCTCGAGACAGAGGGGCAAAAAGACCCCGAGAAAATGAGAGCATTTGCGGAAGCGGTCCGGAGAGCGGACCGAGAAACAGAGAGGTGAAGAGATGGCACATGAGACAGAGAGAGCCGGGAACTTCGGTGTTCACGGCGGACAGTACATACCCGAGATTTTGATGAATGCGGTGCAGGAGCTGGAGGCCGCTTACAAGCGTTATAAGGATGCCCCGGAATTTAAGCGCGAGCTCAGCGAACTTCTGAACGAGTATGCGGGAAGACCGAGCCGCCTCTACTATGCGCGCCATATGAGCGAAGACCTCGGCGGTGCAAAGATCTATTTAAAGAGAGAGGACCTCAATCACACCGGCGCACATAAGATCAACAATGCGCTCGGCCAGGCTTTGCTCGCTAAGTACATGGGCAAGAAGCGCCTCATTGCGGAGACCGGTGCGGGGCAGCACGGTGTGGCGACCGCGACGGTCGCGGCGCTCTTAAATATGGAATGTGTCGTTTACATGGGCGAGGAGGACACGGTGCGCCAGGCGCTCAACGTGTACCGCATGCGCCTGCTCGGCGCGGAGGTTGTTCCGGTGAAGAGCGGAACCCGTACTTTAAAGGATGCGGTCTCGGAGGCCATGCGCGCATGGACCATGCGCATCGAGGACACGCACTACTGCCTCGGCTCCAGTGTGGGTCCCCACCCCTTCCCGACCATAGTCCGTGACTTCCAGGCCGTCATCTCCGAGGAAATTAAGGCGGATATTCTGAAGAAGGAAGGCAGACTTCCGGATGCCGTTATCGCCTGTGTGGGCGGCGGCAGCAACGCAATCGGTTCCTTCTATCATTTTATTGACGACAAAGAGGTGCGCTTAATCGGCTGCGAGGCGGCGGGCAGAGGCATTCAGACCAAGGAGACCGCGGCGACCCTGAATGTGGGCGCGGTCGGCATTTTCCACGGCATGAAGTCCTATTTCTGCCAGGACAAGTACGGTCAGATTGCGCCGGTCTACTCGATCTCGGCGGGACTCGACTATCCGGGTGTGGGACCGGAGCACTCCTATCTCCACGATGTGAAGCGCGCCGAGTACGTGGCAATTACGGACGATGAGGCGGTGGATGCGTTTGAGTATCTCTCCCGCACCGAGGGTATTATTCCGGCCATCGAGAGTTCGCATGCGGTCGCATATGCGAAGAAACTCGCGCCGACCATGGACAAAAATCAGATTATTGTGGTCACGCTTTCGGGGCGCGGCGACAAGGACGTTGCGGCAATTGCGCGCTACAGAGGGGAGGATCTCCATGAGTAACATTCGTAAGGCATTTGAAAACGGCAAGGCATTCGTTCCTTTTATTACCTGCGGTGACCCGGATCTCGAGAGTACCAAGCGGAATGTGCGGGCTGCGGTCGCGGCCGGTGCGGACCTCATTGAGCTCGGCATTCCCTTTTCCGATCCGACCGCGGAGGGCCCCGTGATTCAGGCGGCGAATCTGCGTGCGCTCTCGGGCGGTGTTACGACGGACAGTGTTTTTCAAATGGTGCGCGAACTCAGAACGGAACTCACGACACCGCTGGTCTTTATGACCTATGCAAATGTTGTCTTTTCTTACGGGATTGAAAAGTTTGCGTCGAAGGCCGAGGAGGTCGGTATTGACGGCATCATCATTCCGGATGTTCCGTTCGAGGAGAGTGCCGAATTTGCGCCGAGTTTTGAAAGCAGAGGTATTGATTATATCTCCATGATTGCACCGACTTCCAAGGCGCGCATCCGGGAAATTGCGGCGCAGGCAAAGGGCTTTCTCTATGTGGTCTCTTCGCTCGGCGTGACCGGAGAGCGGCGGGAAATCGAGACAGACTTACAGTCCATGCTTGCGGAGGTGCGCGCGGCAAACCCGGAACTCCCGGCGGCCATCGGCTTCGGCATCTCGACACCGGAGCAGGCAAAGAGCATGGGGGCCATTGCGGACGGCGTGATTGTGGGCTCCGCGATTATGCGCATCATCGGCGAAAAAGGGCAGCAGGCGGATAAGGCGCTCGGGCAGTATGTGCGCGAGATGAAAAGCGCCGCAAATACTTTTCTTTAAACGACAGATGTGATAAAAAGGAAATATACGAACAAAAAACGATGATAAATGCTGAAAACGTCGGTGAATTGTGAGTTCAAACAGAATATTGAAACTAATACTTGCATTTATCAGCATTTTATGACAAACTAGCACCCTGTAAGCCTTGCGTCCGGCTTTGGGACTTGCCAGCTGAACTCGAAGTAACGAACAGCAGAAACAGTGCGAAGGTGGGACAGAATGAGGGAAAGGGCAGCAGATACGAAATGGAACACCGCCTCTACCTGACCATGACGGTATTGGTCACGGTGATTCTTCTCTGCAGTTTGGGGTTTACCCTTGCCATGGATATTGCCAGAGAGCGAAGAGCGCTGGATCGCAGGATTACCGAAGCGGCGGCGTATGTCGCCGAGCTTCGGGGCGTTCGCAACATGCTCGACGCGGGATATCCGGACGCAGAGGTGACCGAACAGCTCGAGGCGATTACCGAGTTTGTCTCGGGCATCGACTCCATTCTGATTGCAGACCGCAAGGGCTTGCGCTTTTATCAGACAAGTCGTGATATGGCGGGCGATATGTTCGTAGACGGTTCCGAAGCGCGCATCCTGAAAGGGACGGCGCCTTACATCACAACCGTAGACGGAACCGGAGGCCCGTTGCATTGTGCCTTTCACGGGATACAAAACGAGAAAGGTGAGACGGAAGGTTTCGTCATGGTGTCGGTTGCAGTTTCTAAAATCACGGGCCAGAGCCGGCAGATTATGCTGGTCTATGTTGCCATGTTCCTCGCAATGCTGCTGCTCAGCATTTTGCTGACCGGCGCGTTTTTTCGCTTTCAGCGCTCAACCTTGCTCGGACATGAGCCGACGGAGCTCCTCAGCCTGTATTTAAGGCAGGACGGCGTGATCAATTCGCTTGCGGAGGGGATTGTCTCGGTCGGGCAAAACGGCAAGATTCTCTATGCCAACAAGCCCGCGCGGGAACTGCTGGCCGGGGAGGAGTGCAAGCTGGTCGGCAAAACATTGAAAGAGGTGTTCCCGGAGACCCACTTCGACGAAGTGATGCGCGACGGGAGCGCCGTGATGAATCAGGTCTATGTACAGGGAGATCAGACGCTCTTAATCAGTGAGCTTCCGGTCAACGATACGGACAAACGTCCCGGCGGCGTCCTGCTGATTTTACAGGACAGAACGGAGGCACTGCGCCTCTCGGATGAACTCTCCGGCGCACATAATATGATGGAGACGCTCCGCGCCTTCAACCATGAGTTCTTGAACAAGCTGCACATCATCCTCGGATATTTGCAGACGGGAGAAATTGACAGAGCCAAGGAGTTTATCATAAACTCTAACCTTGTTTCCAGTCAGTCCGTGCGGGACACGGCGAATGCACTCCGGGTGTCGGAGGTCTGCGCGCTCGTCATCGGGAAGATGATGCACGCGGCGGAGAGCGGCATACGGCTGAGCCTAGAGCCCGGCAGCAGTCTGATGGAGCGGGATCTTCTGATGGAGCCCAGGGAGTATGTGACTGTGGTCGGCAACTTGCTGGAAAATGCCATCGAAGAACTCAAGGAGAGCGGCGAGAAGAACGGCGAGATTCACCTGGGCATCTTTGCGAAGCCCGGTGTCAACGTGATCAGTTGCGAGGACAGCGGCCGCGGGGTGAGCACCGAGGTTCTGGATCATATCTTTCAGCGTGGGGTCAGTACCAAGGGAAAGAGCCACGGCACGGGTCTCTACCTGGTCAAACAGGTGGCGGACAAGTACGGCGGTGAAATTTCCGTTGAGACCGAGCCCGGCGAGGGAAGTTGTTTTACGGTAAGTCTGACCGCTTTGCAGAGCGCGGAGCACCGGAAAGGAGCAGAGTGATGTATCGAGTATTGATTGTGGAAGATGACCCGATGGTGGCATCCATTGACCGAAGTTATGTCGAGAGAACCGCAGACTTTACGGTCGTTGCCGTCTGTAAGAACGGCGTGGAGGCGCTGGAGCTGTTTAAGACCGAGGAAATCGATCTTGTCGTGCTGGACTACTATACGCCCGGTATGAACGGAGATGAGTTCCTGGACAAGCTTCACGAGACCGGCGTTCGCCCGGAAGTCATCATGGTGACTTCCGCGAACAGCGTGGAGATTGTGCAGGAGCTCCTGTCCCGCGGTATCAGTGACTACCTTGTGAAGCCCTTTGAGTATGACCGTTTCCGCGAGGGCCTGGAGCGTTTCCGCAGAAGAAGAGAAGTGCTGCAGGATGCGGGTACCGGTATGCGTCAGGAGGAGATAGACCGCATGCTCTCCCGCGGCGCCGCGGAGAGATTGCAGGACTCCGAGCCGCTTCCGAAGGGCATGAACCGTCAGACGCTCTCTCTGGTGCGCGAGTATCTTCGGAATCATCTCGGACAGCGCTTCACAAGTGAGGCGATTGCGACCCAGATCGGTCTTTCCCGCATCACGGTGCGTCGCTATGTGAGCTTCCTCGTGGAGCGCGGCGAGCTCACGAGCACCATCGATTACCAGACCGGCGGCAGACCCGGAATCCTGTATCAGTATAGGGAATTTCAGTGAAAAATGCCGATGACGCTGCTATCGGCCCGAGAAATAGCAGGAAAAGAGCGGACTTTCCGGAAGGAGAGTCCGCTCTTTTTTCCTGTTCAAAAAAAGGGTTGATACTTTTTATGAAAATTTTATAATTATGAACGCTACTGTTTCCGATGAGTGAAAGGAGAATACTATGGAAACACTCATGGCGTACTTTGGTAAGTTCACCGCGGCAGAGGCGGGCAAGCTTGCCAACTTCCAGTTCGAGTATCTGACGACCCTCGGCTTTGCGGCCATCGTCATCTTCCTCGGACGCTTCATCGTTTCGAAGTCGAAGGCACTGCAGAAGTATGCAATCCCGGCACCGGTCGTTTCGGGACTCATTTTCTCCCTCGTGATCTCGGGCATCAAGGGTGCCGGCATCATGGAGTTTACCTTTGACGCAAGATCATGAAGGATCTCTGCCAGAACCTCTTCTTCCTCTGCGTGGGCTACGGCTTCAGCGCAAAGATGTTGAAGAACGCAGGCGGCAAGCTCTGCATCATGATCGCGTTTGCGGCTTGTCTGCTGATTACCCTTCAGAATGCGCTCGGCGTGGTGCTCGCGCATGTGATCGGCATGAATCCGCTGCTCGCACTTCAGTGCTCGTCGGCTTCGATGTCCGGCGGCGTCGGCACGGCTTCCGCTTTCGGCCCGATCTTTGAGAAGATGGGCGCTGCGGACGCGACGACGGTCGGTGTCGCTGCGGGTACGCTCGGTAACATCATGGGCTCCCTGATCGGCGGACCGGTTGCGGCTTACCTCATTACGAGCAAGGGCCTCAAGTCCGACCCGAACGATAAGCCCGAGGCACAGAGAACCGGTGTGAAGCCGACCCTCGACAACACGCGTATGATTTATGCGTTTGCGACCTGCCTGCTCCTTGCGGCACTCGGCATGCCGATTTACATGCTCCTCGACTCGATCCCGATGATTGAGATGCCGAAGTTCATCGGCTGCCTCTTCGCAGGTGCCATCGGCAGAAACGTGATGGAAGCGCTCGGCGTCGACACGAGAGTGCCGGAGACCGAGGCAATCGAGCACATGTTCCTGGAGCTCTACCTCGCGCTCGTGCTGATGACCATCGACATCACGAAGCTCGCGCCGGTTGCGGGCCAGATGGGCATCATCCTCGTTGCACAGGCGGCTCTCATGGCTGTCTTTGCAATCTTCATCTCCTTCAATCTCTTCGGAAGAGACTACGGCGCAGCGGTCATGGCGGCAGGAAACTGCGGTTGGGGTTGCGGCTCCGGACCGAACGCGGTTGCAAACGAGAAGGCGGTTATGGACCAGTACGGCTACCACGATATCGCATGGGTGCTCTATCCCTCCTTCGCCGTCATCATCGACGATATTTACAACCCGATTTGCCTCTCTCTGATGGGAAGCTTCTTCGGAAAGTAAATCAAAAATCAAACTCTGCAGAACACCCTGTCCCCGTGGACAGGGTGTTTTTTTATTCGAAACTTGAAGCATAGAAATTCAAATGATATAATCGTAGAACGCTGAGCACACACCATCGGATTCTACATACTTTTTTCAGCGTTTCCGAGGCTATTTATTTCTGAAACCAAGGAGGAGTTGTGGGATGCCGATCTGTTTTGCCGCGAGGAAAAAGCGCGCTGTATTTGCGCTTTGCCTTGTTTTTTTGTGTTTATTTTCCGCCTGTGCCGTGCACGGACGAATGCGTCGAAGGCGACCTGGCTCACGGTCGGAACGGCGGATGCGGGCGGCAGCATGTACGCGAACGGCTCGGAACTTGCGGCGGCAATTACGGCGCGGGACGAGGGGCTTCGTTTTAACTTAAAGGCCTCCACGGGTTCTCCGGGGAACCTGAGAGCCCTGCTCTCCGGCGAGGTGGATTTGGCGCTGATCACCGCGGATATCGCGGCCAAAGCGAAGGAGGAGTCGGGCGGCGAAGAACTCCGCGTCATCGCCGCGATTTATCCGAGTGTCAGCCACTGGATGGCGCTCCGGGAGAGCGGTATCACCACCGTTTCGGAACTCAAGGGTAGCGCGCTTGCCATAGGTCCCGAGAACTCCGCAACCGAGCATGCATCCGAGCGAGTATTCGAAAAACTCCGTTTCCCCGAAACGGGAAACTATTACTACGCGGGCATAGGGCACGGCGCGGAGCTTGTGGAGCGCGGAGAAGTAAAAGCGGTGCATGCGCTCGCGGGTGTTCCGACGCCGGGGCTCAAAAAATTGGCCTCGACAAAGGACAGCGTTCTGCTTCGCTATGAAAGCGCGGAACTCGATAAAATTCTCTCCGGAGAGGCGGAATATTTTCCGACCGTCATCCCGAAGGGCAGCTATCCCGGACAGGAGGAGGATATCCCGAGTTTCGGGGTAAAATGTCTGCTCTGTGTGCGCGCGGATATGGATGAAAATTTGGTTTATCGGTTGACGAAACATGTGTATGAGTCGCTGCCGGAACTCGTTGCATCGAACCCGAGTTTTGCGGGCGCGGAGGACAAGTCTTTTTATCTTGAGGACCTGCCCCTGTCGCTGCATCCGGGCGCGCTGCGCTATTATCAAGAGCAAGATCTCACGGAGGATAAAGAGAGATGAAATGCCCATTTTGCAATGCGCCGGATACGCGCGTCATTGACTCCCGCCCGGCGGACGAGAACGCGACCATACGCCGTCGTCGCCAGTGCGAGCGCTGCGGCAAGCGCTTCACGACCTATGAGAAGCCTGAGACCATGCCGCTCATGATCATCAAGAAGGATGATTCGAGAGAGGCCTATGATCGCGCAAAGATTGAGCGGGGCATTGTGAGTTCCTGCCATAAGCGCCCCATCAGTTCGGCACAGATTACGGCGATGACCGATGCGGTAGAGACCGCGCTCTTTAATCGGGAGGAGAGAGAAATTCCGTCGACCGTGATCGGCGAAATGGTCATGGAACAGTTAAAGCAGGTGGATCCGGTCGCCTATGTGCGCTTTGCCTCGGTGTATCGGGAGTTTGAGGACGTGAATACCTTCATGTCGGAAATCAATAAGCTCATCACGCAAAAGGAGCAGGCATGAGAGCCTTCTTTCCCGAGGATGAGGTGAATTCGGTTTATGACTTTCCCTTCGAGAGCCTCACGGAGCGCGGCATACGCGGCATCATCTTTGACATCGACAACACCTTGGTGCCGCCGGATGCGCCGGTCGATGCGCGTTGCCGCGCATTGATTCGCGCTTTAAAGACAGCGGGCTTTTCGCATCTGTCTGGTGTCCAACAATAAGGGACCGCGGATTGTGCCCTTTGCGACGGCGCTGAATCTTCCCTATGTGGAGCGCGCGCTGAAGCCGCGGCGCTACGGCTACCGCCGCGCGATGGCGCGCATGGGAACCGCACCCGAAGAGACCATAGCAATCGGCGACCAGCTCTTCACGGATATCTGGGGCGCCAATCGCGCCGGCATGCACAGTCTCCTGGTGAAACCCATGGAGCCGAAGGAGGAGATTCAAATTCTCGTAAAGCGCCTCATCGAGCGTCCCTTCCTCTGGTACTACCGGAGGAAAAAAGCGGGGGGAGAGGCGCATGATTGACGCAAAGACTAAGGTGTTCGGCCTGCTTGCGAATCCGATCGGGCACAGCCTCTCGCCGCGCTTTCAAAACGCGCTCGCCGCATACTGCGGGGAGAACGCGGTCTATTTGCCGTTTGAGGTGAAGCGCCCCGAGACGCTGGAAGCGGCGCTCAAGGGGGCGCATGCACTCGGCATTGCGGGACTTAATGTGACCGTACCCTATAAGGAGGCGGTCATCTCCTACTTAAGCGGTCTCAGCGAGGAGGCGCGGCTCATCGGCGCGGTGAATACCCTCGTTCGGAGCGAAGAAGGGTATGTCGGTCACAACACGGACATTGCGGGAATGGAGCGCATGCTTTTGCGGCAGGGGCTCTCGATTCGGGGCGCAAAGGTTCTTGTTCTCGGCGCGGGCGGTGCCGCGCGGAGTGCGGCCGTGCTCGCGGCGCTCAAGGGAGCGGCTGAGCTCGTGATTCTGAACCGGAATAAGGAGAGGGCGGAGGCGCTCGCTAAGTCGCTGCGGAACGTGGCGCCGGAACTGCCTGTCCTTACGGAAGGGCTCGACGCCTGGGAGAGCCTTTCCGGCAATGACTATCTCGCAATCCAGTGCACGAGTGTCGGTATGTGGCCCAAGACAGAGGTGAGTGTCATCGAAGATCCCCGCTTTTACGAAAAACTCTCGGCGGCGGCAGATATTGTATACACGCCCGCGGAGACAAAGTTCCTGCGGCTTGCGCGCGCGGCGGGAAAGCCTACGGTCGGCGGCCTGCCCATGCTGATTTCGCAGGGTATTCACGCCTTTTCGCTCTGGACGGGCAAAACCTGTACCGCGGCGGACGAGGAGAGTCTGCTCAAACTGGTGCGAGAGGCGCTTCCCGCCTAGAAAGTAAGAGAAAAAAGCTTGCGAAAAATATCTGCCTAGCGTAGAATACAGTAGACTATTTGGGAACGAACGGATGGAGGGTTAACTTTATGATTTCTGCAGGTGATTTCAGAAACGGCATCACGCTTGAGATTGACAACGCGGTCTATCAGATCATTGAATTCCAGCACGTGAAGCCGGGTAAGGGCGCAGCATTCGTGCGCACCAAGATCAAACGTGATGACAGGAGCTGTGACTGAGCGCACCTTCCGTCCGACGGAGAAATTCCCGACCGCACGCATCGACCGCGTCGAGATGCAGTATCTCTATGCCGATGACGACATGTTCAACTTCATGAACACGGAGACCTACGATCAGATTTCTCTGAACAAGGAGCTGATCGGCGATGCGCTCAAGTTCGTCAAGGAGAACGAGATGGTCAAGGTTGTCTCCTACAACGGCAACGTGTTCTCGGTCGAGCCGCCGCTCTTCGTTGAGCTGGAGATCACGGAGACCGAGCCGGGCTTCGCGGGCAACACGGCTACCGGCGCACAGAAGCCGGCTATCGTCGAGACCGGCGCACAGATTTCCGTGCCGCTCTTTGTCGGCATCGGCGACCGCGTCAAGATTGACACCCGCACGGGCGAGTATCTCGGCAGAGCACAGAACTAAGACACAGAAATCGAAGAGCAGCCCGAATTCGGGCTGCTTTTCTTCACTTCGGGGAGTAAACATGGCGACAAAGACTGTTTTGGAAGCAATGAATGAGAGTGTGGCGCGCGCATTCGCCGCAGCCGGTTATCCGGACGCGCAGGCCTCGGTGCAGCTCTCGAACCGTCCGGACCTCTGCGAGTACCAGTGTAACGGTGCAATGGCAGTGGCAAAGAAGGCGGGCAAGCGCCCGCTCGAGGTTGCGGAGGCCGTGGCGGAAGAACTGAAGCGGGAAGAACTCTTTGCGGAGGTCGGTGCCGTGCCGCCGGGCTTCATTAACCTCCGTGTAAGTCCGGCTGCTCTGGCGGCACACGTGCGTGCGCTCGCGGAGACGGAGCAGTGCGGCGCAGCGCGCGATGAGAGTCGGAAGATTGTTGTCGACTACGGCGGCGCAAATGTCGCGAAGCCGCTTCACGTGGGACACCTCCGCTCCGCCATCATCGGCGAGGCCTTAAAGCGCATGGGCGCTTTCTTCGGAAACGAGATGATAGGCGATGTGCACCTCGGTGATTGGGGTCTCCAGATGGGACTCATCATCGAAGAACTGCGCCTTCGGAAGCCGGAGCTCCCGTACTTTGACGAAAACTTCACCGGTGCGTATCCGGAGGAAGCGCCGTTTACGATTGCCGAGCTTGAGGAGATTTACCCGACCGCAAGCAAGCGCTCCAAGGAGGACGAGGCCTTTGCCGAGGCCGCGCATGAGGCAACCGTAAAGTTGCAGAGCGGCGATCCCGGGTTCACCGCACTCTGGAAGCACATTCTTCGTGTGTCCAAGGCGGATTTAAAGAAAAACTACGATGCGCTTGCGGTCTCGTTTGAACTCTGGAAGGGAGAATCCGATGCGCAGCCGCTGATTCCCGGTCTTATCGAAGATCTCGAGACGCGGGGCATTGCGAGAGCTTCCGAGGGTGCGCTCGTCGTGGACATCGCGGAGCCGGGCGACAAGAAGGAACTTCCGCCCTGCATCGTTCGGAAGTCGGACGGCGCGGCACTCTATGCGACCAGCGACCTCGCGACCTTAATCGACCGCGAGGCGACGCTCTCGCCGGACTGCTATATCTACATTGCGGATAAGCGTCAGGAACTCCACTACACGCAGTTCTTCCGCGTTGCGCGGAAGGCGGGCATTGTCCCCCCGGCGCACGAGCTCATCTACATCGGCTTCGGCACGATGAACGGCAAGGACGGAAAGCCGTTTAAGACTCGCGAGGGCGGCGTGATGCGCTTAGAGACTTTGATACGGGAGATTCGGGAGGCGGTTTCTACCCGCATCGCGGAGAATCCGGAGATCACGGCGGAAGAGGCGGCGCGCACCTCCGAGACAGTTGCGCTCGCGGCGCTGAAATATGCGGACCTCTCGAACCAGGCTTCGAAGGACTATGTCTTTGATTTAGAGCGCTTTGCCTCCTTTGAGGGCAACACCGGACCCTACATTCTCTACACGGCGGTGCGCATCAAGTCCATACTCAAAAAATACGCGGAGCAGGGCGGCGCGCCCGTGAGCCCGGCCGACCTTCGCCCGGCGGAGAGCGAGAGCGAAAAGGCCCTCTTCCTCGATCTGGCGCGCTACCCGGAGGTGATGCGCGGGGCCTGGAAAGAACTCGCGCCGCACCGCATCTGCCAGTATCTCTACGGACTTGCGGATCACTTCAACTCCTTCTACCACGCGATTCGCATCCTGCAGGAGCCGGATGAGGAGAAGAAGCGCGGCTACCTCGCGCTGATTGCGACCGCGGAGCGGGTGATTGAACTTTCGCTCGCGGTTCTCGGCATGGAAGTGCCGGAACGCATGTAAAATGTAAGCTTTGTACGAAAAAAAAACCACGCATTGCGTGGTTTTTTCTAATTTGACGGTTTCGGCATGTTATAATATTAACGCAGAAGTAACTGAATCCGAAAGAAAGAGGGTAGTCAGATGGGATTGGCAACTTTTCGAGGCGGCGTCCATCCGTTTGAGGGCAAGGAACTCTCAATGGACAGAGCTGTCACTGTGCTGAAACCGACTTCCGGCGAGATGGTGTATCCCCTCTCGCAGCACATCGGCGCTCCGGCAAAGGCAATCGTCAAGGTCGGGGACGAGGTGCTGGTGGGGCAGAAAATCGCCGAGGCGGGCGGTTTTATCTCGGCGGTCGTGGTGAGCTCCGTGTCGGGCAAAGTAAAGAAGATTGAGCCCCGCGTTACCGCAGGCGGCGCGAAGAGCATCTCGATCGTGATCGAGAACGACGGTCTGTATACGGCGGTCGAGGGACTCGGAGAAGACAGAGATGCGACGAAGCTCAGCAAACAGGAAATTCGGGACATTGTCCGCGAAGCCGGCATTGTGGGTCTCGGCGGCGCAGGCTTTCCGACCAACGTAAAGCTCACGCCGAAAGATGAGTCAAAGATTGACTATGTCATTGTAAACGGCGCTGAGTGCGAGCCCTATCTGACCTGCGATTACCGCATGATGATTGAGGAGCCGGAGCGTCTGGTCGGCGGTCTCAAGGTCATGCTGCAGCTCTTCGAGAATGCGAAGGCTGTGATCGGCATCGAGAACAACAAGCCGAAGGCCATCGAGAAGCTCCGCGCGCTTGTGAAAGACGAGCCGAAGATTACGGTGGAGCCCTTAAGAACCAAGTACCCGCAGGGCGGCGAGCGCTCGCTGATTTATGCGGTGACCGGCAGAGAAATCAACTCCTCCATGCTCCCGGCGGATGCGGGCTGTGTCGTGGACAATGTGAACACGGTCATGGCGATTTACGATGCGGTCTGTAAGCGGACCCCGATTTTGGAGCGCGTGATTACCGTCACCGGCGATGCCGTGAAGGAACCGCAGAACTTCAAGGTCAGAACCGGCATGAACTACAACGACATCATCGAGGCGGCCGGCGGCTTTGTCGGCGAGCCGAAGAAGATACTCTCCGGCGGTCCCATGATGGGCCAGGCCATGTATACCACCGATGTCCCGGTCACGAAGAACTCCTCTTCGCTGACCTGCTTCCTCGAGGACGAGGTCGAGAAGAACCCCGAGAGTCCCTGCATCCGCTGCGGACGCTGCGGTGAAGTATGTCCCGAGTTTCTGGTTCCGGTGCTCATGATGCAGACCTGCATGGCCGGAAACAGCGAGGGCTATGAGAAGCTCTACGGCATGGAGTGCATTGAGTGCGGCAGCTGTTCCTACATCTGTCCCGCGAGACGGCCGCTGACCCAGGCGTTCAAGCAGATGAAGCGCCGCATCGGCGAAGAGCGGCGTCAAAAGGCTGCCGCAGAGAAGGCGGCGAGCGGAAAGGAGGCAAAGTAAGCGATGAATTTATTGAATGTTTCCGCCTCTCCGCACGTGAGAGACCGCGTTTCCACGCGGGAGATCATGCTGGATGTCTGCATTGCCATGATTCCCACGGCGGTGTACGGTGTCGTGCAGTTCGGTCTCCACGCGCTCTGGGTGATTTTGGTCACGGTCGCTGCGGCGGTGCTCTCCGAGTACCTCTGGCAGCGCGGCATGAAAAAAGAAGTGACGATTACGGACTTCTCCGCGGTTGTCACGGGTCTCATCCTGGCACTCAATATGCCGCCGGAGATTCCGCTCTGGATTCCGGCACTCGGCGCTGTCTTTGCGATTGTGATTGTAAAGCAGATGTTCGGCGGCCTCGGCCAGAACTTCATGAACCCGGCGCTTGCCGGCAGATGTTTCCTGCTGATTTCGCTCGCGAAGTATATGAATAACTTCACCTCGAAGCCGATTAACTTCGACGCGACGACGGGTGCGACCCCGCTTGCGATTATGAAGACCGCGATGAAGGCGGGCACGCCGGCGACCGCGGATGTGAATCTCTTTCAGCTCTTTGTGGGTCACATTCCGGGCACCATCGGTGAGGTCTCCGCAATTGCCCTGCTCTTCGGCGCGGCTTACCTGCTCTGGAGAAAGGTGATCAGCTTTGAGATTCCGGTCATCTACATTGCATCGACCGCGCTCTTTGTCTTCATCTTCGGTGAGCACAACGCGAACTACGTGCTTGCACAGGTGCTCGGCGGCGGTCTGATTTTCGGTGCCTTCTTCATGGCGACCGACTACGCGTCCACCCCGCTCACCAAGAAGGGGCAGATGATTTACGCACTGATTATCGGCATACTCACGGGTCTCTTCCGTATCTTCGGTACCGGTGCGGAGGGTGTTTCGTACTCGATTATCATCGGCAACATGCTCTCGCCGCTCATTGAGAGCGCAACCATTCCGAAGGCATTCGGCAGAAGGGGGGCAAAAAAAGCATGAGCAAGACAAAAGAAACTTCGTTTGTGAGCGATGCGCTGCGCCTCATGCTGATCACGGTGATCGCGGGACTGCTGCTCGGCGTCGTCTACACCGTGACCTATGAGCCGATTCAGGCGGCGCAGAACGCAACGACGATTGCGGCATACAAGCAGGTATTCCCGGACGCGGCGGACTTTCAGGAGGATCCGGACGGGGCGGCGCTCATTGAGGCGAACGCGGCTCCCCTCGCGGAGCAGGGCTTCGGCAACGTGCTGATTGACAAGGTGGTCAATGCGGTCGATGCGAACGGTCAGGTGGTGGGCCACATCATCAACGCGAGCTCGAAGGAGGGCTACGGCGGTCTGGTCTCGATTTCGGTCGGCATTCAGGCGGACAATCAGACCGTAAACGGCATTGCCTTCCTCTCGATTTCGGAGTCGGCGGGTCTCGGTATGAATGCCCGCGACACCGATTGGTACAAACAGTTTAACGGCAAGAAGGGCGAGAAGTTTGAGGTGACCAAGGCCGGAGACGGCGAACTTGACAACAACAAGATCAACGCGATTTCCGGTGCGACCATCACCTCCCGCGCCGTGACCAATGCGGTCAACGCGGCGCTCTACTTTGTGAACAACGGCTTAAAACAGTGAGAGGGGGAAAAGATTCCGTGAAAGTATGTATGGAACGCCTGAAGAACGGTATCATCACAGAGAATCCGGTCTTCATCATGGCACTGGGACTTTGCCCCACCTTTGCAGTCACGACCTCCGCGGTCAATGCAATCGGAATGGGACTTTCGTCTCTGGTTGTTCTGATGTTTTCGAACTTTTTGATTTCCGCGCTCTCGGGCGTGATTCCGGGGAGAGTGCGTCTTCCCGCGGAAATTGTCGTCGTCGCGTCCCTCGTGACGATCGTGCAGCTTCTCATTCAGGGCTTTGCGCCCTCGATTTACACGGCTCTCGGCATTTACATTCCGCTGATCGTCGTAAACTGCATCATTCTGGGTCGCGCGGAGGCATACGCACTCGGCGCAAAGCCGATTCCGGCACTCTTTGACGGCATCGGCATGGGACTCGGCTTTACCCTGGCGCTCCTGCTCCTAGGATCCTTCCGTGAGCTCATCGGCGCAGGTTCGATCTTCGGCATCAAGCTGATCCCGGATGCTTACCACATTTCGATTTTCGTTCTGCCCCCGGGTGCTTTCTTTGTGATGGCCTTCCTCGTAGCGGCAATGCAGTACTATCAGGATGAGAATCGCGGTCGGAAGAAGACCAACGGTCCCTCCCTCGAAGAGGTGAAGACCAAGGTTGTGAAGCCGGTCGCAAAGCCGGCGGCAGCGGCGGGCGCAACGGCAGCTGCTGCGAAGCCCGCGGCGGCGGTGACACAGGCGGTAGCTGCGACACAGGCAGCGGCACCCGCAACGGCTGAGGCACAGAGCCCGGCAGCGGCGGAGAAGAAAGAGGAGGCGAAGTGATGTCAAAGATAGCATTGCTCCTGGTGAGCGGCGCATTGGTCAACAACGTCGTGCTCTCCAGATTCCTCGGACTCTGCTCTTTCGTCGGTGTCTCGAAGAAAAAGGACACCTCGGCCGGCATGGGCGGCGCGGTTATCTTTACGATATTCCTCGCGACCATCCTTTCCTCGCTGGTCTACATGTTCGTGCTGCGGCCGCTTAAAATCGACTATCTGCAGACCATTGTGTTCATTCTTCTGATTGCGTCCCTCGTGCAGTTCATCGAGATGTTCATGAAGAAGAGCATGCCCGCAATGCACGCATCCCTCGGTATTTACCTCCCCCTGATTACGACGAACTGCGCCGTGCTCGGCGTGGCACTCGACAACGTACAGAAGGAGTACAATTTCATTGAGGGTCTTGCATGGGGCGTCGGCACCGCAGCCGGCTATGCCATTGCCATTGTCATCCTTGCGGGCATCCGCGAGAGATGCGAGGGCAACGACATTCCCGAAGTACTTCCGCGGCCTGCCCATCGTATTGATTATTTCGGGACTCATGGCAATCGCATTCACCGGCTTCTCGGGCATGATCAGCTGAGCGGAGGGAGAGAGATGAATTATACAATTATCATTGTCTCGTTTGCGATTGTCGGTATCGTCGGCCTGATTTGCGGCATGGGTCTCGGCGTTGCAAGCGAGAAGTTCAAAGTAGAAGTAGATGAGAAGGAACTTGCGGTCCGCGAGGCGCTGCCCGGCAACAACTGCGGTGCCTGCGGTTTTCCGGGCTGTGACGGCTGCGCGCACGCGATTGCAATCGGCGAGGCGGCGGTCACCCAATGTCCGGTCGGCGGTAAGCCGGTCGCACAGAAGATTGCGGACATCATGGGTGTCCAGGCGGGCGAGGCGGTCAAGAAGGTCGCGATGGTCCGTTGCTCCGGTACCTGTGACAAGGCGATTAAGCGCGCCAAGAACGTAGGTCCGATTGACTGTAACCAGATGTCGGTCATGCCCGGCGGCGGCGATCTCGGCTGTGAATTCGGCTGCCTCGGCGGCGGTTCCTGCGTGAAGGTCTGCGAATTTGACGCCATCCATGTGGTGGACGGCATTGCCGTGGTCGACAAGGAGAAGTGCGTGGCCTGCGGTCTCTGCGTCAAGGCTTGCCCGCGTCACATCATCGAGATGACGACTTACAAGGCAAAGTACCACGTGAGATGTATGTCGCAGAGAAGGGCAAGGCAGTTAAGGATGTCTGCCAGGCGGGCTGCATCGGCTGCACGCTCTGCGTGAAGGAGTGTAAGTTCGATGCCATCCACATGAACGGAAACGTGGCCCAGATCGACTACGACAAGTGTGTGAACTGCGGTGCCTGTGCGAGAAAGTGCCCGGTCAGCGTCATCAACTAAAGCGCTGCGCAACAAGGAAAGTCAACAATGCTTACCTATCAAAGAAGCGCCCTGTCCACAGTGATATGTACCCAGAATTCTGGACACATTGACTATCGTTAGGCACCACAACTGGATGCTTTCCTGTATTGTACAGGAGGCATCCAGTTTGTTTTCTTCTGGATTCTCCTGTTGTTATAGTAATCGATATAATCATCGACTGCAGTAACGAATTCCTCAAAGGACTTGAACTCTTGCTCATGTCCATAGAACATCTCATTCTTCATCCGACCAAAGAACGACTCCATAATGCCGTTATCATGGCATTTCCCCTTTCTGGACATCGACTGTGATGCCATGCTTCAACTCGGTTCGATAGTAGGCGTGTGATACGCAGCCCTGATCTGAATGCTCGCCGTAACATGGGACTTTGCATGCTTTACAGATGCCATGCAGATTGCACAGAAAAAACGGAAGGGCGGAGGAGGTTTGCGGGATGAAAGAACACAAAACATGGTTCGTTGCAGTGTTGTTTTTGGTCATAGGAATTTTTCTCGGAAGCTTCGGTATGAAGCAATATGAGAGCTGGAAGAATCAAAGCTATGTCGGAACGGAGGAACAGGACAGCGCCGCATATCTCGGGACACCGCTCTACAGCGATATGCCGATTGAAGGCTATGAGAATCCCGCGCCGCAGCTTGTGCTCTATCACATGAAGAAGGCAGATCTCGGCAAAGTGAACATGGACGCGCTGCGGCGGCAGTACAGCTCGAATAAAAACCTGCTCTGCTTTGTGTTCGAGGATCATACAGCACTTTCGGTAGAGACGGGCGACGGGAGAACTCGCTGTGCAAGCTGGAATCCCGAGAAAGAGAGACTCTCGCTGTTGCCGTAAAGCCCCGGCAGTTTGGCAGAATTTTGCGGACGCGAAAGCGCCCTGTCCACAGCGGACAGGGCGCTTCTTTTTTCCTCGCGTGGCTTGCTTCAGCGTTCCGAAATCTGTACGACCAAGCGGTGCGGCAGGCAGGCAATGATCTCGCCGGTGCGGGAGATGCGCCCGGTGTGCACGCAGACTTTGTCGGGGCAGTTGGCCTCGCTGATCCAGGCCTCGCCGTTATGAATGATGAGGGTATTTACGCCGCCGTCCGAGGTTTGAAAGACATCTTCTCGGTCTTTCGAAAGCGGATAGTCGCCGACCACCGTTCCGTACTGCGAGACAATGACGCGCATACCGCGCTTGCTGCTTCCGAGCCGCTGCCAAAGGAGTAAGAGCAGCGCTGCGAGGCAGAGGACGGCGATGAGAATCAGCTCCCGTTTTCGCTTCTCTGTCATGCGTTTTCCTCCCCGGGGAGCCCGAAGCGGGAAAGAGACGAGTTCTGGTAGCGGGCATCTTGGGTCACTTCCGGGCCAAACCAGGCGGGCGGCAAAAAGCGCGCCGCACTCTCTTCGTCGGGGAACTCCACTTCGACGAGCCAAAGCCCCGACAGCGCCCCGTGAAACACATCGAGTTCCGCGGTGAGCTCTGTGCCGGAGAGCGGAATTCGATAGCGTGTCTTTTCGATGCGGAGACCGTCACACTTTTCGAGAAGGTGGGCAAAGCTCTCCGCCGTGAGAGGCAGATTATACTCTGTCCGCTTCATAAGGCCGCTGCCCTTATAGGTGAGAACATAGGTCTCGCCCTCGCGCCGCACGCGCAGGGTCGGCGAAGTCGAGAGATAGCCTTGTAGATACTCCTGATGCGAAAAGTCGCTCAGCGCTTCCGGCAGCGCATCGATTAAAAATTTGCGTTCTATTTCCATGTATTCCATACCAAATAACCTCTCGTTTCCGTAAAAAAAACGGCTTTTCTGTTTTCGTAAAAAACGTCTTGCCCGGGTTCGTAAAAACCGACTCAACTGTTTTCGGAAAAAACAGCTTTCTTGTTTTCGCACCAAACCGTCTTTCTGTTACGTACCAACCGCCCCTTCTCTGAGGCGGACTGCGCTGATTGCGTCTCGCTCGGTCATGAAGTAGGCAGTACTATCTTACGCGCTCGCTGTCTATTTTTCCATGGCAATTTTATCCGACAACTTTCTTGTTGCGCGCCAAAGCGGAGCGCTCAAAGCGCGGAATCGCGGCCGCCGAACTTGATTTTTTGTACAAAAAGAGTACAATACAAACAGAACGATAGTTCGGGCGAAGGGCGCCCGTATGGAAAGGATGAGACCATGACAGAGCGTATTTCGAAGGAAGTTGTCGAGAAACTGATGCACGCACCCAGTGCCTGCAAAGAAGCGGTGCAGGCGGGCGAGCGTTATTTAGAGGCAGTCGGTACCCCGGAGGAGGAAGCGGCGCGAAAGGCACTGGTAGAGGAACTCAAGGAGGATGTGACGGACATTGACGGGCTCATTGCCTTTGCGTCTTCCCCGGCGGGAGAGGCTGTCTTTGGCAAGGAGGGCGCGGAAGCAACCCGGAAGGCGGCCGAAGCTGCCAAGGCGGGCGGCGAACACTACTGCATCTGCGATGCCTGCCAAGCGGGCGCGGAGATACTCCGAGAAGCCGGTGAGGTGTGAGCGCAATGGAGCTCATTAGAGAAGAATTTACGCTCTTACAGCGTGAATGTCTGGCCTGCGGGAGAGCGGGGGCTTCCTATCTGCTGCTGCAACCCGCGGATGAGCATGATCTTTCGGGCATCGAAGAAGAAGCAAGGCTGCTCGCGGCCTTTGAGGACAAGGGGCAGCTTCCCGGACACGGCCTTTTGGTCGCGGTCCGCGTGAACGACTGGTCTTCGGAGCTCTCCCCCTGGGAAGCGCCCCAGCCTTCGGGCAGTGCCCTCTTCGGTGATGGTGCACCCGCTTTTTTGGAAAAGCTGCTCGCCTTAATCCCGGAACTGCAACGCCGCTTCGGTCTCTCGGAGGATTGCCCGGTGTTACTCGGCGGCTACTCGCTCGCCGGCTTTTTCTCGCTCTGGGCGGCGTACCGGACGGATGCGTTTCAGGCGGTTGCGGCGGCATCGCCCTCCCTATGGTTCCAAGGTTTTATGAAGTATCAGCGAGGCCGTAAGCCGAGGGTAGAAGCGGTCTCGTTAAGCCTCGGCGACAAGGAGGAAAAACAAGAAACGAAATGATGGCGAGCTGCGGAAGCGCGATGCGGCAGTACTATGAAGAACTTTCGGAGCTTATGGAACCCGGTGCTCTGGTATTAGAGTGGAATCCCGGCGGCCACTTTGACGAGAATGCGAAACGAACGGCGCGCGTCTTCTATCTCGCGGAGAAGATGCTTGCCCGCCGCGCTTGAAAAGCATTGTTACAACGGGGGCTCTGTGCTATACTGTTCTACTGAATACGTCTCATTTGCAAGAAGTATGCTAATTCAGAGAGAACAGATATCTAGGAGGAAGCCCCGATGGCATTTAAGGTAGAGCAGAAAGAAAACAATATGGCAGTGATCACGGTGACCGTGCCGAAGGAAGATTTTCAGAAGGCAATCACCGCAGCGTACAACCGCGAGAAGTCGAAGTATCAGGTGCAGGGTTTCCGGAAGGGCCATGTTCCGCAGGCTGTGATTGAGAAGTACTACGGCCAGGGCGTCTTCTTTGAGAGCGCTGTAAACAGCTGCATCAATGATACCTATCCGGAGGCTTCGAAGGAGAGCGGTCTCACGATTGTGTCCCGCCCGGAGATCAATGTGACCGAGATCGGCAAGGATCAGGATCTGGTCTACACGGCTACGGTTGCGACCAAGCCGGAAGTGAAGCTCGGCGCTTACAAGGGCATTGAGGTCAAGAAGGCAGATGCCGAGGTGACCGAGGAGGATCTCAACGAGGCTCTGCAGAAGGAGCGCGAGAAGAACGCGCGCCTCGTGACGGTCGATGACCGCGCGGCGGAGACCGGCGACAGTGTCAAGATTGACTTTGACGGCAGCATTGACGGCGTTCACTTTGACGGCGGCAAGGGCGAGAACTACCCGCTGGTGCTTGGCAGCGGCAGCTTCATCGACGGCTTCGAGGAGCAGATTGTGGGCCACAAGACCGGCGACAGCTTCGATGTCAACGTGACCTTCCCGGAGGAGTACCATGCGAAGGAACTCGCAGGCAAGCCGGCAGTCTTTGCCTGCAAGCTGCTTGAGATCCAGAGAAAGGATCTTCCGGAGCTGAACGATGAGTTCGCAAGCGAAATTTCGCAGTTTGAGACCCTCGACGAGTACAAGGCTGACTTAAAGAAGCAGCTCGAAGAGGCAAAGGCGAAGGCAGCTGCTGCGCAGAACGAGAATAATGTCGTGGAGAAGGTGGTCGAGAACGCAGAGATCGAGCTTCCGGCACCGATGGTCGACATGCAGTGCGAGCAGATGCTCGACGACTATGCGCGTCGCATGCAGTCTCAGGGCCTGCCGCTTGAGCAGTACATGCAGTACACCGGCATGACGGTGGAGAAGCTGAAGGAGCAGTTCCGCCCGCAGGCCGAGAGAAACTTAAAGACCAGACTGGTGCTTGAGGAGATTGTGAAGGCAGAGAACATTGCGGTCAGCGAGGAGGCAATCGACGCTGAAATCGAGAAGATGGCGGCTGCTTACAAGATCGAGCCCGCGAAGATGAAGGAGTATGTCGGCGCCGAGCAGAGAGAAGAGCTCGCGATGGATCTTAAGATTCAGGAGGCGGTCGACTTCCTCGTTGCAGAGGCAAAGCTTCAGTGAATGTCAGGAGAAATCAAATGAGTTTAGTACCTTATGTCGTGGAAGATTCCGGCCGGGGCGAGCGGAGTTACGATATCTTTCCCGCCTCTTAAAGGACAGAATCATCTTCCTCGATGAGGATGTCAACGATGTCAGCGCGGGCCTCGTGGTCGCGCAGCTCCTCTTCCTCGAGTCCGAGGATCCGGATAAGGACATCAACCTCTACATCAACAGCCCCGGCGGCAGTGTTACGGCGGGTATGGCAATTTACGACACCATGCAGTATGTGAAGTGCGATGTCTCGACCATCTGCATCGGCATGGCGGCGAGCATGGGCGCGTTCCTGCTTTCGGGCGGAACGAAGGGCAAGCGCTATGCGCTCCCGAACGCGGAGATTATGATTCATCAGCCCTCCGGCGGTGCCCGCGGCCAGGAAACGGAAATCCGCATTGCGGCGGAGCAGATTCTCAAGACGCGCAGCAAGTTAAACGAGATTCTGGCCGCGAACACCGGCAAGGACATTGAGGTGATTGCGCGCGACACCGAGAGAGATAACTACATGACGGCGGAAGAGGCAAAGGCCTACGGCCTGATTGACGCGGTTATCGCGCATCACTGAGTCGTATAAAAGAGAAGGGAAGAAGCATGCCCAATAAGAATGGCGAACATGTGCGCTGCTCTTTCTGCGGCAAGACAGAGGACCATGTCAAGAAACTTCTGTCCGGCCCGAACGGCGTCTACATTTGCGACGAGTGCGTGGCACTTTGCAATGAGATATTGAGCGAAGAGTTTGACCGGGACGAGTCTGCGGAGAGGGCATTGCAGGGCATCAACCTGCTGCGCCCGAAGGAGATTAAGGCCTTTTTGGATGATTATGTCATAGGCCAGGAGAGCGCGAAACGTGTTCTCTCGGTCGCGGTCTACAATCACTATAAGCGCATCATGTCCAATACGGACTCTGAGGTCGAAATTCAGAAGAGCAATATTCTGATGCTCGGACCGACCGGTTCGGGTAAGACCTACATTGCGCAGACGCTCGCAAAGATTCTGAATGTGCCCTTTGCGATTGCGGATGCGACCACGCTCACAGAGGCCGGTTATGTCGGTGAGGACGTTGAGAACATCCTGCTCAAACTGATTCAGGCAGCGGGAGAAGATGTGAAACGTGCCGAATACGGCATTGTTTACATCGATGAAATTGACAAAATCACCAAAAAGAGCGAAAATGTATCTATCACCAGAGATGTCTCCGGAGAAGGTGTGCAGCAGGCTCTCCTTAAAATACTCGAGGGCACGGTTGCCTCGGTTCCGCCGCAGGGCGGCAGAAGCACCCGCATCAGGAGCTCATTCAGATTGACACAACGAATATCCTCTTCATCTGCGGCGGTGCGTTTGACGGCCTGGAGAAGATTGTCGACTCTCGTCTCGGCAGCGGCGGCATGGGCTTTAACTCCCAAGTCATGGCAAAGAACACGAGAGAAATCGACGAGCTCTTCCATCAGGTGATGCCGCAGGACCTCGTGAAGTACGGTTTGATTCCGGAGTTCATCGGCCGCGTGCCGATTACGGTTTCCTTAGACCTGCTCGACGAGGAAGCGCTGGTCAGCATTTTGACACAGCCGAAGAATGCGCTGGTGAAGCAGTACCAGAAGCTCTTTGAACTCGACAATGTAAAACTTGAGTTTACGGACGGGGCGGTGCGCGAAATTGCCCGTCTTGCGCTGGAGCGGAAGACCGGTGCCAGAGGTCTTCGCGCCATTGTCGAAGACGTCATGATGGATATGATGTACGAAATTCCCTCCGACGAGACCGTGGGCATTTGCACGGTCACCGAGGAGATGGTAAAGCGGGAGGAAGGACCTCAGATTGTCCACCGCGAAGCGAGCGTAAAGCGCGAGCGGCAGAAACCCTCGAGACCGGGGGAGATTGCTTAAGCGGTACAACGAAATAGCGTAAGAACACGAGACACGTGACAGGAAGGCGGGCATATGCCCGCCTTTTGAGTCATTTGCGGCACTGAGATAGGAGGAGGTCATGAGGACAAGAAAACGTTATCCTGTGGTAGCGATGCGTGCGCAGGTTGTCCTTCCGGGCGCTGTGGCGCGTTTTGACCTGAGCCGTAGTCGGACGGTTGCCGCGGTGGAGGCGGCCATGCTACGGGACGGGCTTATCTTTTTGGTGGCGCAAAAAGATCCGGAGGAGATCGATCCCGGCGAAACCGGAATCTATCGCTACGGCACCCTGTGTCAGATTCGGTCGCTCACCAGGACCTCGCACAACACGCGGCGCGCCATGCTCTTCGGCATACGGCGCTGCAGTGTGGAGCAGCTGGTTCTGGAGGGCGAGGCCTATGAGGCCGAGATTTTCAATGCGCCGCTCCGCGCAATCGAAAAGAACGGCGAGGAGACCGAGGCCATGTTGCGTGCGCTGAAGGGCTACTTGCAGCTCTATGCGCGCGAGGACAAGGGCTTTGCGGAGAGGTATCTGCCGCGTCTCATTTCCGAGACCGGGCTCATGCAGCTCCTTCGGGCCAGTTCTTCACAGCTTCCCTGGGCCTGGGGGACGGGACAGCGCCTGCTCGAGTGCAATACGGGCGAGGAATTTTACGAGGTGCTGACCGGAGAACTGACGCGCGAAATCGATGTCGTGCGGATGCGGCATGAGTATGAGCAGAAACTCCGCTTGCGACTTGACAAGAGTCAGCGTGAATTCATGCTAAGGGAGCAGCTGCGCATTATACAGGAGGAGCTCGGGGAGACCGCGGAGGCAGAGACCGATGCAAAGAGTTATGAGGGCAGGATTGCTGCGCTCACGGCAAGTGCCGAGGTGAAACAGAGCCTGCTCCGTGAGACGGCGCGCCTTGCGCGCCTGCCGCAGGGCACGCAGGAGTATGCCCTGCAGCAGAACTATTTGGACACCGTGCTCTCCCTGCCCTTTGACCGCAGTGCGGCGTGCAAGAGCTCTCTTCGGGAGGCAAGGCGAATTTTGGACCGGGATCACTACGGCCTCGAACAGGTCAAAGAGCGCATTCTGGACTCTCTCGCCGTGCGGCAACTGAACCCGGAGGCTGCGCAGGAAGTGATTTGCCTCGTGGGACCGCCGGGAACCGGCAAGACCTCGATTGCGCGCAGCATTGCAGAGGCGCTCGGGCGGCGCTTTGCCCGCATCAGCCTCGGCGGCGTGCAGGACGAGGCGGAAATTCGGGGACACCGCAGAACTTATGTCGGCGCAATGCCGGGCAGGGTCGCGGATGCGCTGCGGCGCGCGGCGTGCAAGAACCCGCTGATCTTACTGGATGAAATCGACAAACTGTCGAAGGAGTACCGCGGAATGGCGGCGACGGCGGCGCTCCTCGAAGTTCTGGACAGTGCGCAAAATCGAAATTTTCGCGATCACTATGCGGAACTGCCCATGGACCTCTCGCAGGTCTTTTTCCTGGCAACCGCAAATACGACGGAGGGCATCCCGGCACCGCTCCTTGACCGCATGACCCTCGTGCACTTAAACAGTTATACCGAGACGGAGAAGTTTCACATTGCGAAGCGCTACCTCCTTCCGAGAACGCGACGAAACGCGGGCCTTAGCGAGGATAGGCTCACTTGGACCGACGGGGCCCTTCGCAAGCTCATACGGGAATACACGCGCGAAGCCGGGGTGCGCGCCGCGGAACGTTCGCTCCGTGAGGTCGCGGAAAAATGCGCGCGAAACTGCTGTTGCGCGAAGCGGAGCGCTTTGAAGTGACGGCGGCTACGCTGTCCGACTATCTCGGAAAGCCGCGTTATCCGCAGCAGAGAATGCACCGACGCGCGGAAATCGGCCTTGCCTACGGTCTCGCTTACACAGCCGTTGGCGGCGTGGCGCTCTCGGTGGAGGTGGATGTGAACCGGGGACGCGGGCTGTTCCGGCCGACCGGACAGATGGGGGCCGTGATGCGGGAGTCCGCGGAACTGGCATTTGCGGTCGCAAAGCGGGAAGCAATCGGACGCGGGCTTCCGGCCGCCTTTTTCCGCGAAGCGGATGTGCACCTGCACATTCCCGCGGGGGCGGTGCAGAAGGACGGGCCGAGTGCCGGTGCCGCGATGGCGCTTGCACTGCTCTCGGCCTGCATCGGAGCACCCGTGCGCGCAGACCTTGCGGTGACCGGGGAAATTACGCTCCGCGGGCACATACTGCCGGTTGGCGGGCTCAAGGAGAAGTTGCTCGCCGCTGCGCGGGAGCACTTTACGGAACTTGCACTGCCCTTTGAGAACCGCGGCGAGGCAGAGGGGCTGCCGCCTGAAATTACGGCCGGACTTACGATTCACTATATCAAAGAATTTCGGGAACTTGCGGCGCTTGCGCTGACAGGACGGGGAGAAGAGACAGATGGAGAAAAAGACGACAACAGTACGCCCTTCGGTGGCAGGTGCCTTTGGGAAAAAGCGGCAGATTGTGAAGAAGGAGAGGGAGAAGAAGAAGGGGGATTGAAGTTCCGCCGGCGGTATACCGCCCGCTGATCGGCGAAGACGGGAAGAGTCAAATTAAGGATGCCGTGCTGCAGTTTGTGCTCGGCGTGACGAGCGCGCTTCCGGAAAGCAGTCTCCCGGAATTTGCCTTTGCCGGAAAGTCGAATGTGGGCAAATCGAGCCTCTTAAACGCGCTTGTAAACCGCAAGGCGCTCGCGCGGACTTCGTCGCAACCCGGTAAGACCCAGACCATCAATTTTTATCGCGTGAACGGCGCGGTGTATTTTGTGGACCTCCCGGGCTACGGCTATGCGAGCGCGAGCGAGGCGGTCAAGGCAAGTTGGGGTAAGATGATAGAGCGCTATCTCCATGAGGACAAGCAGCTCCGCGCGGTCTTCCTGCTCCTGGACCTTCGCCATGCGCCTTCGGAAAACGATATTCTGATGTACAACTGGATACTGGAGCAGGGACTGCCTGCCGTGCTGGTGGGAACCAAGGCGGATAAGTTAAAGCGGAGTCAGCTGGAGAAGCAGAAAAAGCTGCTCCGCGAGACCCTCGGCGCAACAAAAGAGACGCCGCTCATCCTCTTCTCCTCGGTCACGAAACAGGGAAGAGAGGACTTGCTGCGTCTGGTCGCGGAGATGGCGGGGGGAGGTTTCAGTCCCGCGGGAGTAATTCGTTGAAGAGCAGGCGGTACACGCGCTCCGGGTGCAGGGGGAAATTTCGGCAGATTTCGGCGGCCTGTGCTTCCTCGGGAACGCTGAGCTCCAGAGAGAGGAGGGCGGTACTGCCCTCGCTGAGTTCACAGCGGACACGGTACTCCTTGGTCTCGGTCAGGCGGTATTCCGCGCGCACGCTGCGTTCGTTTTCGATGCGCAGCATATTGTCCGAGAGAAAACGGTCCATATCGTCGCAGATTTCCCGGGAGAGGCGCTTTCCGAAAAAGGAGAGGGTCTCAAGTCCCTCGGGTGAGGCTGTGTAGCGGCTTCCGTACGCCGTGCTGTTTGCCAGAACGAGCCCGGCCTCGCAGAGCTCCGCGAGCGCCTGCCGCAGGGTGAAATAGCTCGTGTATTCGCGCGACAGAAAAAATTCGGTGATGCGGTGCTCCGCGAGCGCGGTGTTCACCTGCTTCAACAGATACAGTATCATGAGTTTATAAAGTGTCATGGGTTCGGACAGCATGCGTACCTCCAATCCCGGCAAGTATAGCAAGCTTTGCAAGCAAGGGGAAGTGTGTTAAAATATCTTGCGGTAATATGGAGGCACAGAGGAAGGCGATGAGAGAGAGGATCAACCGACTTGCGCGGGGCGTACTGAACTCAGAAGTGCCTGTGCTTTCCGTGCGTCCGGAGAACTTACGTCTCTCTGTGCGGCGCGGGGAGATGCTCAGCGCGGAGTTTCATGCGGACAGCGAAAATGGGATACAGCTGAAGGGACTTGCGTACTCGGATGACATTCGCGTTCGGGTGCTGACTGAAAGTTTTGGCGGCGTCAGAAATCGAATTCGTCTCACGGCGGACGCTCGCTACCTGGAAGTGGGAGATGAAATCGCCGGTCACATTTTACTTGTGACGGACGGCGGTGAGAAAAAAATAGAATATTGCTTCACTGTGACAGACGGACAGGGCACGGAGCTTCTGGAGCGTCTAAAGAGCACAGAGGATTTTGCAAAAGTTGCGAAGACAGACCGCGAGGCGGCGCTTCGCATTTTTGCGTACCGGGAATTCCGGAGTGCGCCCTTCCTTCGGGATGCGGAGCGGAGCGCGCTCTACCGCGCATTTCAAAGAGCAGCGACACGGCGCGCGGCATGGACGGTTTTCTCGCGGCACTCGGAGAAAGACCGGGAGAAAGTTTCCGGGCAACGGCGGAGAGCGAACTCTTGCCGCGCACCGCGCGGAGCGGAAAGGTCTTTCTGGAGAGCGGGGAAGCCCTGCTCTTGCCGATTGCGGTCGAGGCGCGGGGAGACTTTCTCCGCTTGAGTCAGCGCAGTATTGCGCCGGAGAAAGTGCTCGGAGAGCGCTTTCCGTATCTTTTTGACATTGACAGAAATGCCCTGCACGAGGGTAAGAATATCGGCGAACTGGTCTTTACGAGCGGGGATATTTGCCGCACGGTACGCCTCACGCTGGTTGCGGGCGCACAGGAGCGCAGAAGCGCGGCGGGACAGAACCGTGCGAACGAGCCGCGGGAGGGCAGACATATGCTGCGCTATCGGAGCGCCTATGCCCTCTTCCTGCTCAGCGGAAAACGTGAGCAGCTCGGAGAGGCGGAGGCAGCGCTCCGGGAAGCCGAGCGCGACAAAGAAGTAGATGCCCAGCGGGCGGCGCTGCTCTCGGCGGAACTTTTGGCGGCGCGCGGCAATACGACCCGGGCGCAGCAGTATCTTGCGCTCTTGGACGGAAGTTTCTCGGGAAGCGTGAGTCACAGCGCGGAGCGGCAGAAGCTTGTGCTCGCGGACAGTCTGCGCAGCCTCCTCTCCGGAGACGAGCAGAGAAAAGCCCGTGCGAGCGAGCGCCTGGAGCGGGAGCTCATGCAAAACGGGGATGCGGAACTGCTGCCCCTCTTGCTGCTTTTGGATCCGGCTTATCCGGAAGTTCGCGCCGCAAAGTGGGATAAACTTTTAAAACTCTGCTATCGCAAAGGCAGCCGCAGCATTTATCTCTATGCCTTGCTCGCGAAGAGCCTTCGCGAGCACAAGGAGCCTTTGACGGCGCTCGGACCGGATACCTTTGCGGCCCTTCGCTTTTTACTCCGCGAGCAGGCCATGACCAAGCCGCTTGCGCGGCGGGTGGCTGCGCTTGCAACCGAAACGGACAGCTGGGACCGGGGGGCGATGCGTGTGCTTCGCGCGGTCTATGAGAAATTGCCGCAGCAGGAACTCTTGGAAGTTTTTGTGCGCGGTGCGCTGCGCCGCGGCGCGCGTGACCGCGAGGCCTATCGCTGGTACCGCGAGGCCGTGCGCTTGGACCTCCGCATTGCGGGACTCTACGAGGCCCTCCTTGAGAGTATGCCGGAGGATGAGGCCGAGCCGCTTCCGCGGGAACTGCTCTTATACTTCCTCTTCGACAATACGCTCGAAGAAGAAAGTTTAACCAAGCTCTACAAGAAAGTCTGCGAGAACCGGGAAAACGAGCACGGCATTTGGCGCGAGTACCGCCGGGAAATCGAGGACTTCGGCTTAAAGCGCCTGCTTTCGGGCAAGGTGAGCCGCAGCCTTGCGGAAATCTACCGCGCCCTGCTCTGGCCCGGCATGATAGACAAGCGCCTTGCGGCGGAACTGCCGCGCATTCTGCTCACCCACTATGTCGCGGACGAGCGGGCCGAGGCGCACCGTCTGATTGCGGTCTATCCGGAATTAGAAAAAGAGGAGCAGGTCGATTTCCTGCGGGGAGAGGCCTATATTCCGCTCTATTCGCAGCGGGTCATACTGCTCACGGAAGACAGCGCGGGCAACCGGCGCGCGCCGAAGGCGCTGAAGCGGGAGGCGCTGTTTGACCTGCCCGAATATCTGGAACAATGCGAGTTGCTTCAGCCGGAACAGCCTGCGGTACTGCTCAGAAGGCTGGAAGAACTCTTAAAGCGTGCCCGAGAGGGCGCGGAAAATTTGGACGATGAGGCTGTGAGGAGCCTGCGCTACGGTCTGGAGGAGATGCCGCTCGCGGAGAGTTGTAAGCGCGAGATACGCGCCGCCCTCCTCGCGAACAAGTCGCGCTGCGAGGCGTATTTACAGAGCAGCGACAAGGCACTCTTTACGGAGGCGGAGCGCGCCGAGATTTTTGCGCTGCTCGTGCAGCGCGAGAAGTGGCAGGAAGCCTATGAGCTCGTGCAGGAGTACCTGCCGCGCAAACTGGATCCCGAGGCCTTACGGCAGCTGCTCACCCAGCTCCTTCGAAGCAAGAAGGCGGTCGCGGACGAATGCTTCACCAAGCTTGCGCTTGCGGTTTTTCGGAGCGGAAAGGCCGGCCCCGAGTTATTGAATTATCTGGCGGCGCATTATAACGGCGGCAGCGCGGAGATGCGCGAACTGCTCCACGCAGTCGAAGAGCAGGGGGCGGAGGCCGGAGATTTGCCGGCGCGTCTTTTGGCGGAGCAGCTCTTCCTCGGAGACCGCAGCGAACTTTGCTGGATCTTTGCCTGCTGCGAAAAGCAGGGCGCGGTGCAGCGTGAACTTGCGGAGGCTTATTTTACGGTCTGCGCGGGCGAATACGTGCTCTCGGATGTGCCGATCACGGCAGATCAGGCGCGGGCCATGGAGGACTATGCGGAGCAGATGCCGAAGCTCCCGGAACTCTATGCCTATGCACTGCTCAAGTATTATGTGTCGCTTGAGAGCCTCGGAAGCAGGGAGAAGAAATTCGCCGAGCGCTTTTTACAGTCGCTTTCCGAGCAGGATATTTTCTTGCCGGAGGCGAAGAAACTGTCCGGCAGCGTGAACTTGCCGGACAGCCTCTCGGAGCGCGCCGTTTTCACCTTCCGCGGAGAAGAGGGCAAGCGCTACCTCATCGAGTCGCGGGTTTTGCCCGGGGAAGAGAACTTTCGCCGCGCAGACTGCAAAAAGCTTTTTGGGCGCATTTATCAACGGAGTACGGTGCTCTTTTCCGGTGAGACGGAAGAGTACCGCGTGACAGAGGCGGAGAGCGGAGAAGTGGTACAGCGCGCGGTGCTCCGGGAGAGTGCGGCGCGCACGGCGCAGGGCAGCGGTTATGCGCGCCTCAACCGGATGGGAATGATGCTGGACGGTGAGGAAGAAGGTCTTGCGGCGGAAATTTCGGCTTATGCCGCGGCGCGAGAGGCGCGGAGCGAACTCTTTGCTTTCGACGCGGAAAATACGGTTTTGACAGGAGCACAGAGAGGAGCGGATGGCAATGCAATATCTGGGGATTGATCTCTCAAACAGCGAAAGCACGCTCCTGTTTTCTTCGGGAGAGCGTGAGCGCACGCTCTCCCTTGCCACAGCCATCTTCCGCGAACAGGAGAAGGAGCGCTGGTACGTCGGCACCGAGGCTTGCGAAAAAGCGCTCGCGGGGCCGGGGAGCATGACGGAGAATTTGCTTGCCGGAAGTGAGCGCGGGGGCAGCATCCTGGTCGAAGGGACAGAGTACCGTGCGATCGAACTGCTGGCGCGCTTTTTAAAGCTCGCGAAGCGGGAGCTGCTCGGGGAAGAGAAGGAAGAGGCAACGTACACGGTACTGGTGTTGCCGGAATATCGCCTTTCTTTCGTGCGGGAATTGCGCACGCTCTTGCCGCAGTACGATTTTCCGGCGGATACGTTCCGTATCATCAGCCGGGAGGAGAGTTTCCTTCACTTTTTACGCGGCGAGCCCGCACTGCTCGAAGCGGGCGAGGTGGGGCTCTACGCCCTCGAGGAGAAGTCGTTTGCGTTTTACGCCGGCAGAAGCAAAAAAGAAAAAAATAAAGACGTCTTGCTTGCGGAGACACAGAACATGCGAGAGGCCTTTACCCTGAAGATGTTGAACAACACACAGGGAGAGAATTATGCGGATCATTTGCTCGCGGCCAATGCGGAGAAGGTTTTGAGAAACCGCCACTTTGCGAGTGTCATTCTGACCGGTCCGGGCTTTAACCGCATGGATTGGTCGTCGAGCTTTCAGCGTTCGGTCTGTAAGGGACAGAGAAAGCTCTATCAGGACAAGACCGTCTTTGCACAGGGAGGGCTTCTGGCCGGCCGCGCCGCAGTCGAAAAGCGCGAATTGCCGCGCCTTGTCTGCAAGGGGCGTGCGCCCGTGCGCCTCTCGCTGCTCGTAAAGCACGAGGGACAGGAGCGGGAACTGGTGCTCGCGGAGCGCGGCGCGGCCTTATTGACGGCGGGCGCTCGCTTCCGCTTTCTTCCGGAGGACGGAAAGGACTTGCAAGTCCTTCTTTCGGACGGCGCGCGAGTTATCAAGAGCCTTCCGGTGACACTCGATGTGTTGCCGGCGCGCGAGGATAAGAGCTGCTATATCGACCTGAGCTTCCGCTTCTCGGATGAGAGAAGGGCGGAATTTACGCTGGTCGATGCGGGCTTCGGTGAGATTTTCCCGCCGAGCGGCAAAGAGAGCAGACAGGAGGTAGAGCTGTGGGACTGATATGGATCAAAGAGACCAATCCCCGGGAGAAACTCTATCTCGAGGAACTCGGGTTGCACGCGGAGACGCTTGAGGAGCTCTCGTATCTGATACTTAAATATCCGCCGCTCTTTCTCGATAACTTTGTGGGAGAAAAGTTCTTCTCCTTTCTTTCGCGCGGGGCGCGGCACAGCGAGCTTGCGCGAGAACTCAGGAGTTTACAGCGCGAAAAGGCAAAGAGCGATGAAATTCTGTCTCGCTTTCTCGCGCGGGGCGGCTATGCGAGCCCCAGGCAGCAAAGCCTGTTTGCCCAGAGCGTAAAAGAATATCTGGCGTTCCCCAAGGAGCGCGCGGAGCAGAAAAAGGGAGATCTTTTTTTATCGCTCCGAAAATACGGAAAGGCCGTCGCGGCGTATGAGCGCGCTCTCTCAAAGGAGAGTTTGGACCGCGCGACAAAGAGCACGCTTCTCGACCGAGAGGGCGCGGCACTTGCGAACCTCTTTTTAACGGAGCGCGCCTTTGAATGTTTTCAAAGCGCCTATGCCCTCAGAAAAGACAGGGATATCGTGAAGCGCATGTATTTCCTCGCAAAGAGCGAGCCGGACAAGGCGCTGCGCGAGCGCTTTGAAAAGGAGCTTCCCAACCTACGGGAGGCAGAGAAGGAGCGCTGGGACGAAGAACTCCGTGCGGCAAAGACGCGCGCCGCGAAGGGACCCGAGGTGCGAGAGGTCGCGGCCATACTCGCGGAACAGGATGCCGAAAAGCGCCGGGCGCTTGAGAAAAAAATCATAGCGCAGTGGAGAGAAGAGTACCGCAGCATGGTCTGAGTGCGCTTCCGAGATCAGCAGAAATCAGAGAGGACTGAAATATGAAAATACTTCCGAAGACGTATACTCCCTCGGAGATTGAGGATAAGCTCTATCAGAGCTGGATGGACCGCGGTTATTTTCACGCGGAGGTAGATGAGCGGAAAAAGCCGTTCTGCATTGTCATGCCGCCGCCGAACATCACGGGACAGCTGCACATGGGCCATGCGCTCGACAATACCATGCAGGACATCCTGATTCGCTTCCGCAGAATGCAGGGCTATTCCGCGCTCTGGCAGCCGGGAACGGACCACGCGGCCATCGCGACGGAAGTCAAGGTCATCGAGAAGCTCAAAAAAAGAGGGCAGAGACAAGGAACAGCTCGGCAGAGAGAAGTTCCTCGAGGAGTGCTGGGACTGGAAGGAAGAGTACGGAAACCGCATCATCAACCAGTTGAAGAAGCTCGGCTCCTCCGCGGACTGGGACAGAGAGCGCTTCACGATGGACGAGGGCTGCTCCGAGGCCGTCAAGGAAGTCTTTCTGCGTCTCTATGAGAAGGGCTACATCTACCGCGGCAGCCGCATCATCAACTGGTGCCCGGTCTGTCAGACAACCATCTCCGACGCAGAGGTGGAGCACGTTGACAAGGACGGCTTTTTCTGGCACATCAAGTACCCGATTGTCGGCGAGGACGGCGCCTTTGTCGAGATTGCGACCACGAGACCGGAGACCCTACTCGGCGATACTGCCGTTGCGGTGAACCCGGAGGACGAGCGTTATACCGCGCTGGTCGGTAAGCTGTTAAAGCTTCCGCTCACGGACCGCGAGATTCCGGTCATCGCAGACAGCTATGTGGATCCTGAATTCGGAACCGGCTGCGTGAAGATTACGCCGGCGCACGACCCGAACGACTTTGAAGTGGGCAAGCGCCACAATCTGCCGGAGATTACGATTTTGAACGACGATGCGACCGTGCGTTGCCCGGGCTCGCCCTACGACGGCATGGACCGCTACGAGGCGAGAAAGGCCATGGTCAAGGACCTCGAGGCAGCGGGTCTCCTCGTGAAGGTCGTGCCGCACAGCCACGCGGTCGGCGTACACGATCGCTGCAAAACCGTCATTGAGCCCATGATCAAGCCGCAGTGGTTTGTGAAGATGGAGGAGATGGCAAAGCCGGCCATTGAGGCGCTGAAGACGGGCGAGCTCAAGTTTGTGCCGGAGAGCTACGGAAACGTATTTAAACTGGCTCGAGGGCATTCACGACTGGTGCATCTCCCGCCAGCTCTGGTGGGGACATCGGATTCCGGCTTATTACTGCGACAAGTGCGGCGAAGTGGTCGTGGCGCGTGACATGCCGGAGACCTGCCCGCACTGCGGCGGCCACAGCTTCCGTCAGGAAGAGGACACGCTGGACACCTGGTTCAGCTCGGCGCTCTGGCCCTTCTCGACCCTCGGCTGGCCGGAGGACACGCCGGAGTACCGCTATTTCTATCCGACCGATGTGCTGGTGACCGGCTATGACATCATCTTCTTCTGGGTGATTCGCATGGTCTTCTCCGGCATCGAACAGACCGGCAAGCTGCCCTTCCACACCGTGCTGATTCACGGTCTGGTGCGCGATTCCGAGGGCAGAAAGATGTCCAAGTCGCTCGGAAACGGCATCGATCCGCTCGAAGTCATTGAGCGCTACGGCGCGGATGCGCTGCGCCTCACCCTGATGACGGGCAATGCGCCGGGCAACGACATGCGCTTCTACTGGGAGAGAGTGGAATCCGCGCGCAACTTTGCGAATAAGATATGGAATGCGGCGCGCTTCATCGAGATGAACCTCGGCGAGACCATGCCGGCGGAGCCCGCAGCTTCGGCGCTGCTTCCGCAGGACCGCTGGGTACTGCACCGGCTGAACAGTCTCACCGGTGAGGTCACGGAGAACCTCGAGAAGTTTGAGCTCGGCATTGCGCTCCAGAAGGTCTACGACTTTATCTGGGAGGAGTTCTGCGACTGGTACATCGAGATGGTGAAGCCGCGCCTCTGGAACAAGGAGGACCCGACCCGCGAGGCAGCGCTCTGGACGCTCCGCGAGGTCTTAAGCCGCGCGCTGAAGCTGCTCCATCCCTTCATGCCCTTCATCACCGAGGAAGTGTTCTTAAGCCTCAACGAAGAGGAGAGCATCATGATTTCCGCTTGGCCGGAGTGCGAGGAGCGCTTCTCCTTCCCGGAGGACGCGGCAGAGGTGGAGCGCATCAAGGACGCGGTGCGTGAAATTCGCCGCATCCGCACTTCGATGAATGTCGCGCCGGGACAGCAGGCAGAGGTCTTCGTGGTCTCGGAGGACAAGGCAGTGCTCGACAGCTTCCGCCGCGCGGAAGATTTCTTCCGTGTGCTTGGCCGCGCATCGGAGGTAAAGCTTCAGCAGGACAAGACAGGCATTCAGGAGGACGCTGTCTCGGCCGTCATTCCGGGCGCGATGATTTACATTCCGTTTGCGGATTTGGTTGATGTCGAGAAGGAAAAGGAGCGCTTAAAGCGCGAGGAAGAGCGTCTCGAGAACGAGATTGCGCGCGCGGACGGCATGCTCCGGAACGAAAAATTCCTCGCAAAGGCACCGGCGGACAAGGTCGCTGCCGAGCAGGAGAAGCGGAAAAAGTACGAGGAAATGCTTGAAAAGGTGAGAGAGCAGAGAAAGCTGCTCGGCGCATAACGAGGAAAAAACCATGGCGGAAGTGAGGCGTTGCCCCGATGATTTGCCCATGTGGGGCGAAAAGAAGACTTCGGTTTCGGAGGTGCGGGCCTTTTTGGATGAACTCGGCGCGCCGGATTGCGCGTTTCGCATCATCCACGTTGCGGGAACCAACGGCAAGGGCTCGGTCTGCGCGTACTTAACGGAGGCGCTGATTCGCGCGGGCTACCGCGTGGGAACCTCGTGTCGCCGCATCTCGTGGACATACGAGAGCGCATCCTGATCGACGGGAAGATGGTCTCTTCGGAAGCCTTTCGGGCTGCCGCGGAGACGGTGAAGCGTCAAGGAGAGGCAGAGCTACGGGCCGGACGGAATTTCCCCGCCTACTTTGAGTATCTCTACTACATGGCCATGCTGCTCTTTCGGGAGGCGGGCTGCGAAGTCGCAGTGCTGGAGACCGGGCTCGGCGGAAGGCTCGACGCGACCAACAGCTGCGAGCCTTGGCTCACCGTCCTGACCAGCATAAGCCTTGACCACATGCAGTATCTCGGCGACACAGTCGAGAAGATTGCGGCGGAAAAGGCGGGCATCATTAAAAAGGGCGTCCCCGTGGTCTATTTAGACGCCGTGCCTTCGGTCACGGCTGTCATTGCCGATAAGGCGCGGGAGATGCAGGCGGACGCCTACCCGGTCGCGCCGAATCCGCAGGATACGCGCTTTGCCTTTTTGCCGGCAGCCTACCAGCGCGAAAATGCGGCGCTCGCGGAAGCGGCCTTCGAAGTTTTGAAGACGCTTTTCGGCGGTGAGGCAAGTGAGCGCTTACAGGCGGTCGATTTTCCGGCGGCTGTCAGCGCAACGGTATGGACCGGAAGAATGCAGGAACTGAAGCCGAATGTGTTTTTGGACGGCGCGCACAATGCGGACGGTGTGCGGCGCATGGCGGAAGCCGCTGCGGCGCTCGCTGCAAAACGCGGCAAAAAGCCGCTGCTTCTCACGACTTCCGTGCAGGATAAAGAACTTCACGCAATTGCGGAGACCTTTCTTAGGGTCTTAAAGCCGGAGCGCATTTACCTCGCGCCGCTTGCTTCCGCGCGGAAAACATCGGTCGAGGCGCTCGAAGCGCTGTACCGGGAGGCAGGCGGAACGGAACTAAGGAGCAGTGAGAGCGTCGCAGCGGCCTACCGGCGCGCAAGGGCGGAGCAGGGGGAGGATGAGATCCTCTTCATTGCGGGTTCGCTCTATCTCATCGGTGAAATTTGGCGGAGGAAGGCAAATGATTAATTTTGATGAGGAGATTCGCAACTACCGCTCGAGCCTTGAAATCTCGGCGGTGGAGGACGCCATCGTCCGCAGCGATCTCACGGATATGAAGGATATTATGATGGAGCTCTTAAAGCGGAGCGGAGAGACAGAAGCATGAATGTATTTGAGCGCTGCGATCGGGCGGCAAACAGCTGCTACAACCGCGGACTGCGACTCGCCAAACAGAGGGATTTATCCGGCGCGGTGCCGTATTTAAAGCGTGCCCTGGAACTCAATAAGAATTTAATCGAGGCCAGAAATCTCCTGGGACTCATTTTCTATGAGATGGGAGAGGTCGGTGATGCGCTCGTGCAGTGGGTTATCAGCATAGACCTTCGCACCGAAAATAACCGCGCGGTCTTTTATCTCGACGATGTCAGACGCCGCGGCGGTCAGCTCGAATCCTTCGCTGCGATGATTGAGCGCTACAATGTGGCGCTCGATGCGGCGCAGCGCGGGAACTACGACCTTGCGATTCATCAGCTTGCCCGCATTGTGGCGCAGCATCCGAACTATGTGCGGGCGGGGCTCTTGCTCTCGCTCCTCTACATAGAGGCGGGCGATTATAAGCGCGCGGATCACTATCTGCGCCTGGTGCGGAAAACCGACCGCATGAACCAGACCGCGGTGCGCTATGCGGATGCCGCGGCACAGGAACTGCGCCGCGTGCAGAAAAAGCAGGACAAGCCGCGCGAGGAGGTGCAGAACGGGTCGAAAACCTATTCGCACCGGGAAATGTCGGATGATGAAGTGCTGATTCCCTCGACCTACCGCGAGAGCACAGGCTGGCAGACCGCATTGAACATCGGCATAGGGCTTCTGATCGGTGCGGCGGCCGTTGTATTCCTTTACATGCCGACCAAGCGTGCGGAGCTGAATTCCCAGCATAACGCCGAGATTCGGGAACTGAACCGGAAGCTAGCCTCCGCGAACAGCGCGGTGCGTGATTCGGAGCAGAACCACAGCAGTGCCGAGGAGGAGAAAACTGCCCTGCAGGCCGAGGTCGATATGCTGACCGACGGCGCAAACAGCAAAATTTCGCAGTACCAGAAATTGGTCGGCATTGTGAACGATATCCGGAACAACGACTTTGCCCGGGCGGCAGAGCTCTATGCAACGCTGGACGTGTCACAGCTCACGGACATCGACGACGGCAGCGGCGTTTCGGTGACGGAGATTTATCAGTCGATTGCGGGCCGCATGAACAGCGAGGGCTATTTAAGCCTCTACAGCCGCGCCGAAGTGCAGTATCAGGCGGGAAATTATCGAGGGGCCATCGATCTCTATGATAAGTCGCTCGCAATCAACCCGAACTATGCCCCGGCGCTCTTCCGAAAGGCCATGGCCTATAAGGAACTCGGCGACAACGATACGGCAAACAGCTTCTTCGAAGAAGTCGGTACGCGCTTCCCGGGAACGGAACTTGCGAGACAGGCGGAGAGCGAAAAAATACGATGAGCATGCAAAAAAGAGAGGCGCAAGCCTCTCTTTTTTCTGCCTACATCTTCCTTGAAACAGTATGTTTTAAGGAAAACGTCTTAGTCCGTTTATAAGGACAGGGCACAGAGTTTGCCGTCCGTTTCCACGGCAAAGAGCGTTTCCGTTTTCGCCGGGGCAACAGACCCGCCGGAGAGCTCGGTAAGCGCCGTGAGAAAGCGCGCACTGTCCGCTTCCCGAAAGAGGAGACAGAGGGACACCGTTTCCGTAAATTGAAGGGAGAGCACCGTTCCGGCGCAATCTTCCGCGAGGCGGGCTACCTTCCCGTAGAGACCGTAGTCCAGGTTCAGGGAGAGCTGTACCGCAGGAAAGACCTCGGCTGCGACCGAGGCATGCAGCGCTTCCTTGGCGGCCGCCGTGTAGGCGCGCACCAGGCCTCCCGTGCCGAGCTTGGTGCCGCCGAAGTAGCGCACCACCGTGATCAATGTGTTTCGGAGGGAGGCGGCGCGGAGCAGATCCAGCATGGGGAGCCCCGCCGTCTTTGCGGGCTCGCCGTCATCCGAGGATTTCTCGACGGGCGGATTTCCGTGGAGTATGTAGGCGTAGCAGACATGGCGGGCATCGTAGTGCTGCTTTCGGAGCCCGACGAGTATCTCCGCGACCTCTTCCTCGCGCCGCACGCAAAAACTCTGCGAGAGAAAGCGGGATTTCTTTTCTTCGTACTCCCCCTGTGCGCCTTTTAACAGGGCGGAAAAGTTTGCTTCCGACATGAAGACCTCCTTGGTGGCAACGGAACCCGGCCGGAATCATGCTGCGTTTACGGCGGGAAAGCGCGTTTGTTAAGAGCATAACATGAAATGCAAACTTGTTCACGGAAAAGACGAGAATCATGGTGATAACATTTCTATGATAGAAAAAGGGGCTTGCATCCTAGTTCAATGTGAAAGGAAAGAAAAAACACAAACACAGAACTTGTACATGCAAACAGACAAGAAGAAAGAAATAAAAACGAAATAATTTATGTAGAAATAATTGACTATTTATTAAGGGTGGGGCAAAATATAGAGGATTTATTATGGAGGAAGTATCGGAAACGGGGAGGAGAGTATATGAGAAGAGGCAGGAACTGGTCAAAGCGTTTGCTTGCCGGAATGCTCAGTGCTGCTATGGTAGCACTGAACGTTTCAACGGCAACGTCCGCTTTTGCGGCACCTTCGGCGGAGGAATACCGCGAGGATGCAGAGCTCATCAATGACCTTGGGCGCTCACAATCGGAGCAGCGGGATATACAGAAGAGAGGGACAGCAAGCCCTTCCGACGCGACAGAAGCCGAGAAGACGGGTCAGGCATCGAATATCCTTGTCGGTTCTTCTCGCTGGGGCACACCTTCCAATGCGGCGAAGCTATTGTATACGCGCCTAGACGGTGTCGAGATTGAGGTCAGCGCACCGACGGGTGTGCTCCCGGAGGGGGGCAAGCCTGAAGGCGAGAAAGCTGACCGAAGAAGAAGAGAAGGAAGTGCTCGCAAAGATCAACGCGCATGCCGAAGCTGCGGGCAAGTCCGCAACCGCGCAGTTCCTCTGCGACCTCACGGTTTTGAATGCGGCGGGCGAGGAAATTCAGCCCGACAACACGAAGGGCACGCTTGCGGTTTCCTTCCGCAATGTCACGATAGTCTCGGCGGTGAGTGCCGAGACGGGAGCAGGCGATCAAGAGCTTGAGAAGAGCGGTGTCTCCGTTCTTCATATTGATGAAGAGGGCGAGAAGGTAGACACCCTCCGAGAGGGGCTCAATGAGAATCTTCCCGTCTTGCAGGCAGCAGCGAAGCACTTCTCGCCGTTTGCGGTGGTCAACTACACGCCGACCTCCGCGACGCCGTTGCCGCTCTCGGTTGCGTTTAAGCGCCTCGACTACGACAACGACAGCCGTCTGGCGTACAAGCTAAAGGATGTGACGGTCACCGACACACCGGGAACCGGCATCACCTCGATGAACTTCCAGGTCGATACGGGCAGCATAGAGCTCCTCAGCACACCGACCGGTGTTCAGACCTTTACGGACATTCTGAGTGCGCACAAGTTCTACCAGATTATTTCCCGACGGCGCTTACACCGGCGGACGCGCAGACTTTTATTGAGAATAACATTAAGTTCCACCTGCCGAGCGCAGGGGCAACGCAGCAGGTCAAGATTACGCTCGGAAACGGCGCGAATAACCTGCCGACAGGTGCGACCATTACCAAGGCAATTATTCCGAATCCGGTCGCGGGCGACGGCGCAGAGCACTATTATATGTATGTGGAGCCTGTGGCAAACACGGAAATCAGCTGGGCAGAGAGCTATAATCTCGCGAAATCCTATAAGCTGAACGGTATGCAGGGTTATCTTGCTACCATTACATCCCCGCAGGAGGATCAGACCCTCGATAATATTACGATGAAAGGTGCTTGGTCCGGTGGCGCACGTATTGAAGGTGTTAATGATGCGTCGAGCGTGCCGAACTGGTACGATAACAGCGCTGCAGGTGTGACGGGTATTTTTTCCAACCTGATGCAACACGGAAACACAGCAGGCGGAAGCTGGCATCAGTGGAGATGGCAGAATGGTCCGGAGACAAACACGGAATATTATGAAGCCAACGGACGCGGCGCGATTAACGGTGCCTATACGAAATGGAGTCCCGGACAGCCGGACTCCGCGATGATGTCAGGCACAAACTATCGAGAAGGCTTTATGCAGGTTCACCATGGTACCGGCACATGGAACGATTTGCCGAACCTGAATAACTGGCATCCGGCTATCTATGTCTTTGGATTCTTTGTTGAGTTCAGTTCCTATAATCAGAATGCGACTACAACCGACCAGTCGATTCCGCTTGTTACGAGCGATGTCGCCTATGTGGAAGTTGGCGGCCAGAAGCACTACTTCAGCAACTTGGACGACGCAATCGCTTGGTCGAGCCGGAACGGCAATCCGCCGATTACGCTGACCAACAACACGGTTGTGACGCAGAATATCCCGGCGGGTGTCGTGATCAATACGAACGGCAAGACCCTCGGTGTTCCGGCGGGCAGCAATGTCACGAACTACGGCACCATCAATGTAACAGGCGGCAGCGCCTTCCTCGTACAGGGCGCGAACGGCGCATTCAGCAATGCGGGCGGTGGTGCGGTCAATGTGCCGCTCACCATTACCGTGAATCCGCGCACTGTGACGGCGACCGAGACTCTCTTCTGGAATCCGCCCCACGTGACGGTGACGGGCCTCATCGGCAACGACCGTGTGACGGACGTCACCGTGAACTTTGACAACAGCCAGCCGGTTGCGACCACGACGACGGAGAATGCGACGCCGCTCGCACCGACGCGCTTTGACAACGGAACTCCGGGCAGCGGGGCAATCGGTACCTATACGATTAGCTATGTACCGGGACCGGTGACCAGAAACCCGCACCAGTATACGGTGAAGTTTATCGCGGACGCACCGGCGGGGCATACGGCGACCGGCACCATGCCGGATCAGACCATTACCGGCACTGCGGCTGCAAACCTGACGAACGGCTTTGCAGTGAACGGTCACCGCTTTCTGAACTGGAGCGCTTCGAACGGTCAGACCTATGCGGACGGCGCGACGCCGACCCTGCTCTCGACGCAGAATGGTGATGTGGTCACAATGACCGCAAACTGGGACCCAATCAGGTATGAGATTCAGTATACGGACAATGTGGATACGACCTCTATGACTGCAGTTCTGGCAGACAACCCGAATTACGAGAGGTCTTATTATGTTTCGGATCCTGACATTACGCTCCTGCCGATGACCTGGACCGGGTACAACTTTGAAGGTTGGTACGATAATTCGGCCTTTACGGGAAGTCCTGTTACAACTTTATATACCAAGGCGGCACCGGCGAGAGATAGACACTACTACGCGAAGTGGAGCACCAAGACTTATAACCTTAGCTATCACCTGAACGATTCCGTGACACAGCCGGCATACAATCAGGATTGGGGATTCACGAGCTATACGGTCGAAGACGCGGTGTATCCCTTCTTTGGGGCGATTCGTCCGGGGTACAATTTCCTCGGTTGGTTTACAGATGCGGCGCTTACTACGCCCGCTCCGGCAACGCTGGATCCGACCGAGGCTGATACGAACCCGACCGATCTCTACGCGAAGTGGAGTGCGCCCCTGCCGTATTCGATCACCTATGTGTTGAACGATACGACGCCGGCGGGTCATCCGGCAAGTAATCCGGCAGCCAACCCGGGCGGCTTCGATGTGACGAATCCGGCCATCACCCTGCAGGCACCGACCCGCAGGGGTTATACCTTCCTCGGCTGGTATTGGAACGAAAGTTTCACGGTTCCGATTCCTACAATCGACCCGGCGAGAGCAGAGGATTACACGGTCTACGCAAAGTGGAGCGCGCCGAATGCCTACACCGTGCAGTGGACGCTGAACGATACGGTTCCGGCGGGACTTACGGCGGCAAACCCGAACGCTTCGCTCACGAGCTACACGGTTGAGGACGCGGATTACACCCTGCGACCGGCAACCCGCACCGGCTATACCTTTGAGAACTGGTATGACAACGCGGCGCTCACCGGTATGCCGGTCACGACGCTTCACACGATGGATGCGGAAGATAAGCACTACTACGCAAAGTGGGGCAGTGCAATCAGCTATCCGATTACCTATGTGATGAACGATACGGCGACCAGCCCTGCAAGCGCGGTCACCCCGAATTCCTACACAGTTGAGGATGCAGACTTTGCGCTCGGCATTCCGACTAGGAACGGCGCAACCTTCCAGGGGTGGTATGACAACGCCGCGTTCAGCGGTTCGCCGATTACGACCCTGCACACGATGGACGCAGCACCGAAGACCTACTACGCAAAGTGGCAGCTCACGAACTACAATGTGAACTACAACTTGAACCCGGGCGGCGGCATCGGCACGCCGACCAACCCGACCTCCAATGTCCCGACCTTCACGGTCGAGGACGATGTCCCGCTGACGCCGCCGGTGCGCCGCGGTTACACCGGCAGCTGGACCTCGAACGGTCAGACCGTGACGAGCATTCCGGCAGGTACGACAGGTGACCAGACGATTACGGCAAGCTGGACGCTCAATCACTACAACATCACTTACGATACCGGCGAGACGGCGAACAGCCCGGTTCAGGGGCTCGGCTCGCTTCCGAGCACCTACACGATTGAGGATGCGACCATTACGCTGCCTACCCCGAGCCGTGTCGGCTACACCTTCAGCCACTGGGAGAAGGTGACGGCACCCGGTGTCGCAGACAATCAGATTCTCTCCGGCAGCGACGGTGACGTGGCGTTCAAGGCAGTGTGGGAGCCCATTCGCTATCGCATCACCTACGATACGGCAGGTGGTGTCAATGATCCCGCAAACCCGACCACCTTCACGATTGAGGACGAGATCAACCCGAACGGCGCTGTGAAGCAGGGCGTTAAGTTCTGGACCTGGCAGGTTGTCGGCGGCAAGTTCCTGAACACGATTCCGGCGGGTACCACGCATGACGTTGCCCTGGTCGCTGTTTACCAGAAGGATTCGGAAGGCGAGAACATCGGCGGAAGCGGCGGCAGCAGCGGTGGCGGCGGTGGCGGCGGCAGCCGCAGCAGCAGCGGACGTCGCGGCACGGTCACGCCGAACAATGTTGCGACCGGAATACCGACCGGAACGCAGCCGAGCAACACGCAGCCGAACACGACCCCGAATACGGGTGAGGACAAAAAGCCTGTCATTGAGCCGACCCCGCAGCAGAATGCGGATACGCTGAATAGAGGCAACGCGCTGTCGCAGGACGGCGGCAAGAGAGCAACGAACCGCGGCACGGCAGTCGGCACCAACAAGGGCAGACTCCCGAAGACCGGTGAGGTGCCGTTTGCGCTGAACTTTGCGGGAACCGCAGCGGGCTTCCTGCTTGCGGCTTACGCAGTCTTAGGCAGAAGAAGAAAAGAACAGTAAGGCATTTGACGCGGCTTTACAGAAGTGACGAAGAAGGACTGTGCGAGAGCACAGTCCTTCTTTGCGTTCGCTGGAGTTCGGTACGGGCACGTGCTATAATGAAACGAACCATCGAAATTTATTTGAAGGAGTGCCCTGTGGATTTTGGACGAAATTCCGTGGAGCGCGCGCTGAAAGACAAAGACGCGCACCGGAGCAAACTAAAAAATCTGATTGCCCTAACGGCAGCGCGCGTCTTGATTATGCTGCTGTTTAACTGCGGCGCTCGGTGCGGCTTTTGCGGCAGGCGCCCTTCGGGGCATTGTGGACTCCGCGCCGGAACTGAAGGCGGACAGCATCGCCCCCATGGGATTTGCCACCTCTGTTTACGACGCGGACGGAAATCTGGTCGAAACCCTGGTCATGGCGGGCGCCAATCGCCAGGAAGCGACGTATGAGGAGCTTCCGAAGAACCTCGTGAATGCCTTTGTCGCGATTGAGGACGAGCGTTTCTGGAAGCACAACGGTGTCGACACGCGCTCCATTATGCGCGCCTTTGTGGGGGGTGCTGCGCGGCACTTCGAGTTCGGGCGGCGGCTCTACCATTACCCAGCAGCTCATTAAAAACAATCTCTTCAACGGCGGTCGGGAAAAAAGCTTCGGTGAGAAGCTGACCAGAAAAATTCAGGAGCAGTATCTGGCGCTCAAACTCGAGCAGATGATGAGCAAAGAAGAGATTCTGACCAACTACCTGAACACGATTAACCTCGGCAGCAACGCGCTCGGTGTCAAGGTGGCGGCGCGCCGCTACTTTAACAAAGAAGTCAAGGATCTTACCCTCTCCGAATGCACGGTGCTGGCCGGCATCACCCAGAACCCCTCGCGGCTCAACCCCATCACGGGGCGGCAGGCAAATGAGGAGAAGCGGAAGGTGATACTTCGCTATATGCTGCGGCAGGGTTACATCACCAAGGAAGAGCAGGAGGAGGCGCTCGCGGACAATGTCTACGACCGCATTGAAACGCCGATCTGGTTTCCAAGGAGAAGGCGACTCACACCTACAGCTACTTTACCGACGAGCTTGTGAGCCAGGTGCAGCAGGACCTCAAGGATAAGTTCGGCTATACGGATACCCAGGCGCATAATCTCTTGTACAGCGGCGGGCTCTCGATTTACACGACGCAGGACCCCACACTGCAGGCGATTGTGGACAGCGAAATCAACAATCCCGAGAACTATGCGGTCACCAAGTATGCGCTGGAATACCGCCTCTCGGTAAAACGCGCAAGCGGCGAAGTGCAGAACTACAGCGAAAAGGATGTACTCGCAAAGAAGGGCAAGGAGTTTGACGGCCTGTATCGCACGGATGCCGAGGCAAAGGCGGATGCCGAAGCGTTTAAGGCGAGTGTCGTGAATCCCGCGGACGATCAGATTATCGGTGAGAGCATGCACATTATCCTCGAGCCGCAGGACTCGTTCGTGCTCATGGAGCACAGCACGGGCAAGGTGAAGGCGCTCTCCGGCGGCCGAGGCGAGAAGACGGTCTCGCTCTCCTTAAATCGCGCGACCAACTCCTACCGTCAGCCGGGTTCCACCTTTAAGGTGCTCGCGGCCTTTGCGCCGGCGCTCGATGCCTGCGGGCAGACGCTCGGTTCGGTCTACTACGACGGCCCCTACGAGGCCAATAAGAAGCAGTTCCGGAACTGGTACGGAGACGATAACTACCTCGGCTGGTCCAGCATACGAGACGGCATCATGTACTCGATGAACATAGTTGCGGTGCGCTGCCTCATGGAGACGGTGAGCCCGCAGCTCGGTGCGGAGTACAGTAAAGAAGTTCGGCATCACGAGCCTCACGGACTCGGACTATAACCCGGCCATGGCGCTCGGCGGCCTCACAAAGGGCGTCAACAATCTGGAACTCACCGCGGCCTTTGCCGCGATTGCGAACCAGGGTGTCTATACGAAACCCGTTTTCTACACAAAGATTGTGGACCACAACGGCAAGGTGCTGCTCGAGAATAGTCCGGAGCAGCGCCGCGTCATCAAGGATTCCACGGCCTTCCTGCTCACGGATGCCCTGCAGCAGTCCATGCTGCCGAACCGTAAGTTTGCAAGCAGCGGGGTCAATGTCAACACGACCAGTACGCGCGCCAAGCCTGCGAATATGAGCAGCGCCGGCAAGTCCGGCACCACGAGCAACAACGTGGACGTCTGGTTTGTGGGCTACACGCCCTACTATACGGCGGGCATTTGGGCCGGCTGCGATGAGAACCAGCCGCTCACGGACGGAAACGGCGGCAATTCCTTCCATAAGGACATTTGGCGTAAGATTATGGAGCGCATTCATCAGGACAAACCGGACCCGGGCTTTGCAATGCCGGACAGCATTGTGAGCGCGGAAATCTGCAGAAAGTCGGGGAAACTCCCGGTCAAGGGCATTTGCAGCCGGGATCCGCGCGGGGATGCGGTTTACACCGAGTACTTTGCGCGCGGCACCATCCCGACCGAGATGTGCGATAAGCATACGACCATGACGGTCTGCGCGGTCACGGGACTGCTGCCGACCACGTACTGCCCGACCACGACGCGCGTGGTTATGGTTGTGCCGGATTCGGAAGTCGAAACGGATGATTCCCGCTTAACGCCCTATCAGCGTTGCAACATCCACACTTCGGCCGCAAGCCTCTTGCCTTCGCGCGGCGTGGGCGGAGAAGCAATCGGGATTCCGGGCATCAAACCCGGCGATAACGCGGCGGATGAAACGCAGAGTAAGGTGCAGCCGAAGAAAGAGACGAGCGCCGAGAACAAGAAAAAGGCCACAAAAGAGACCACGGCGCCGAAAAAGAAAAAGAAGCATTAAAAGGCGGAGCGGGGCGATGTGAAACGAAAAATTGTGCAGACATGTTCTGCACAATTTTTTTGGCGAAACTGTGACCTCACCGCGTTTCGTTCCGTCTGAATCAGTGAAGGCAGAGCATCAGAGCCGAAGCGGCGAATCAAGAAAGGATGTGTAAGAGATGAAAGAGAATGATGACGGCGGCTGTTATGATGGGCTTAATGCTCGCGGCTTGCGGAAACGGAAAGACACAGGCGAGCATAGCCGCGGCTGCGGAGAGCAGTGCGGAAACAGAGACGAGAGAGGGAGATAATATCCTGCTTGGCGGCTGGTTTGCAAATCAGGACAGTCTTCTGCCGGCGGACAATGCCGAGGCAATGAAGGCCTTTGATGCGGCTGTGGAGGGGATGACAGGGCTACAAGTATGAAGTGCTTGCCGTGCTGGGCTCACAGCCGGTCGCGGGGACGAATTACGCCTATCTTTGCAAAGGAACGGTTGTAGCACCGGATGCCACACCCGCCTATCTTCTGGTGAATGTCTATGCGGATTTGGACGGCAAGGCAGAACTCCTCGGCACCAAGGAACTGCTGCCGGTTGCGGCCGCAAAGATGACGGCGGAGTGGAAGTACAACAGCGGCGACAGCGATCCGCAGGCAAATCCCGCAGTGACGGAAGTCTTTGAGGCGGCGCTCACCGGCAAAGTGGGCAGCGTCTATGAGCCGCTTGCATACATCGGCGGCGCGGGCGAGCCGGATGAATGCTATACCCTTCTCTGCGGCAACCGGGCCGTCCCGAATGCGGACAGAAGCTTTTGCCTTTTGACCGTGCAGAAGAAGGCGGACGGCAGTGCCGAGGTGCTGGATAGCGAGGCGCTGGAACTCGGCACGGAGCTTCCGTCTGTTCCCGCAGAGCAGAAGAACTAAGGAAGGCGCATGGAAGACCGGGCTATGGTCGCTCGCGACTTGGACGAGAGACGGCTATTCTTATTCTGTCGAAGCACAGGCACATCCGCTGACGGAGGAAGAACTGTCGGAGCTGGTTAAGACCGTGCGTTGAGCGCGGTATAAAGAGAAAAGAGAGAGGCGGGAGCCTCTCTCTTTTTATTCGGGGGAGTTCTATTCGGAAGAACAGGGAGAACGGGAAAAGGCGGGAATGGGGACTGTGGGGAGAGGACAGTGACAGGGAAGAATTGTGTGCGTATAATAAGGATGAGTTGTCAGTAGTTGTTTCATAAGATGAATGTTAAAGAGAGAGAGTCTATGATAAAAAAATTGATAAAACGCAGGCAAATGAGAATTGCGCCGGAACGTTTGATTCCCTTGAGCTTTTTGATCGCTATCTTCTTAGGAACCCTCCTTTTGATGCTTCCGTTTGCGACAGTGGAGGGAGAGAGTACAGGGATTTTGACAGCGCTGTTTACGGCAACGACATCTGTGTGTGTGACAGGGCTTGTGGTTGTGGACACATATGCGCACTGGAGCCTTTTCGGGCAGATGGTCATTCTGTTGCTGATACAAATCGGAGGACTCGGTGTCGTTGCGGTCGGGGCGTTGTTTATGTTGATGGGGAAAAAGAAATTTACGCTCGGAGATCGGAAACTGCTGGGTGGTGCGCTGAATATTGAGCGAAATAGGGGACACTTGGCATTCCTGTTGCGAGTATTTAAAGGGACTTTTTGCTTGAAGGTATGGGCGCCTTATTCTATGCAAGCAGGTTTATACCGAGGTACGGTATTTTGAAAGGTTTGTGGGCAGCTTGTTTTCAGTCTGTTTCTGCATTTTGTAATGCGGGGATGGATGTCACAGGCCCAAACAGTATGATGGAGTTCAGGGATTCGCCTTTCCTCATGTTTACCACCATGCTACTCATTATTCTGGGTGGAATCGGCTTCGTTGTGTGGTTTGATGTAGTCGATGCCATCAAGCAGGGCTTCCGTCATCGTTTGGGACCGGTCACAACGGTGAGACGGTTTCCCGGAGCATACGAAATTGGTACTTCTTGTCACCGCAATACTGATTATTACCGGTGCTGTCGGAATCATGGCGGCAGAATTTAACAATCCGGGAACCATCGGAGATATGAATTTGTGGGACAAATTCTGCAACAGCTTGTTTCAATCTGTAAGTTTCAGAACTGCGGGATTTGCGTCGGTACCGCAGGAAAAACTGACAGAGATTTCTTGTTTGATAGGATACATTTTAATGTTTATCGGAGGTTCTCCGATAGGAACCGCAGGCGGCGTCAAGACGGTTACTGCTTTTCTGGTTTTCATGAATGCGTACTCCTATATTAACGGAAGAAAAGAGACGGTGATTTTTCATAGAAGCGTATCGGCAGAGATGATGAGAAAAGCCGCGGCCATTGTAGCGGTCAGCGCTTCGGTCTTACTCACGATGACCGTGCTTCTGATGGCAGTTGAGAATATCGAATTGACGGATGCCTGCTACGAGATTACAAGTGCACTTGGTACAGTTGGATTGTCAAGAGCGCTTACACCGAAGCTTGACGCGCTCGGAAGAATTGTGGTCATTGTATCGATGTATCTCGGTAGAATCGGACCGATTTCGATGGCGTGTTTCTTTGCAGGCGATGTAACATCTCAGAACAAAATCAGACATTCCAAAGATCGTTTTACGTGGGATAAGGGGGATTTAGATTATGAAAAAGTCGATTGCAGTACTGGGTTTGGGCAAGTATGGCAGAAGTCTTGCCGAGAATCTCTATCTTATGGGGGCGGATGTTCTGGCTGTGGACAGTGATGAAAAGGTAGTGAATGATTTTTCGGGGAAATGCACGTCTGTTGTACAGGCTAACATGGAGAATGAGGAAGAGGTTGCGGCGCTTGGGTTGAAGAATATGGACATTGTCGTGTCATGTACAGGGACAAATATCGCCGCAGCCATTATGTCTGTCGCGGTTGCAAAGGAGCAGGGGGTTCCTCTCATCGTTGCAAAAGCATCGACCGACAGAACGGCTTCGATTCTTCGTAAAATCGGTGTGGATAAGATTCTTGATCCGGAGGGAGAGGGAGGTATGCGGTCGGCAAGAATTTTGCTTTCATCCTCTTTCAAGGATTTCTGGGAAATTGATGACAACCTGTATGTGGTGGAACTAAAAGTGCGAGAAGCGTGGATTGGCAAAACGTTGATAGAACTTCAACTTCGAAAAAATCACATGATGAACGTGGTTGCCCTAAAAGCAGAGGGGAAAAAGTGGAGGTTCGGGAATCCCGAAGAGCCGCTACGACAGGATGAAGTATTGCTGGTTGCAATGGAGAAAAAAGATCTCAGAAAGTGGCAGTAATAAAATTACATTCATACATTTTCATGTGGCGACATAAGAATAGAATACCCATTAAACCCTGTGACGGTAGAAATGGAATAAATTGTATGAAAGACGCGATTATGAGGTGTTGACAAAATTGCGAGGAGGGAAACGGGGGCGTTTGACATTTGGTGGAAAATCTGTTGGCAGATGAGAAAATGTCGAAACAGATGAAGGCGTTTCGGTAAAAACAGAATAGAAAACAAGCGAAAGAAGGGATCGATATGACAAAGCAGCCCAAGTATCTGCGCAATATGGTTCCGGAATTAAAAGAGAAATACGGTGAGGATAAGGCGCGGGAAATCCTCGCGAATGCGGAGAGGCGCTATGCCGCGCTCCTCGAAGAAAACAAGGATGACCCACCGGCGTATTCCGGGCAGAAGCGGGAGCGCATTTATCCGTGTATCGCCTTGTTCCATGCCTTGGTGGATGCGGGAATGGGGCGCGAGGAAGCCGCTGCGTTTGTGACGGATTACTACCGCAGGCTTGCCGAGCGCGCAGCGCCCGTCATTCGAACGGTATTGAAAATCCCGGGCTTATACAGACTGGTTCCGAAACTGTTTTTGAATACAGCGCTGAAACACTGTGTCCCCGAAGCGGGGTTTTTAAGCGAGAACCGATTTTTATCGAAGACCGAGATGCGCTTTGATATGGTGAAATGTCCTTACCAAGACTGCTGTGTGCGCTACGGCTGCCCGGAGCTTGTGAAGGGCTTTTGCGACACGGACGATATCTGCTACGGGAATATGCACCCCAGGCTCTTGTGGGGCAGAACCAAGACCATAGGGCATGGGGATGCACTCTGTGATTTTAAACTCCGTATCACAGAATAGACACGGCCGTCGCCGCGCCGCGGAACGGTTCATGAAACAAGGAAATAAGGAGGAACGCCAGCCCTTTTTCAAGTTTATTGACCGGAAGTCCTATCTCCTCATGGCGGTCATGATGGGCGGCGGCATTGCGCTTCGCGCGGGCGGCTTGGCGCTCACGCGAAGCGGGAATCTTGTTTGGCGTAAATGATTGGAACGAGAAGGGCTGAAGAAAAGGGCAGGTAGGTGATAATGAGAAATGTAGATTAAATCCGGTGCTTTAGAATCCATTGTACTAAATCGGCAAATGAGTAAGTCCCTGCGGCAATGGCCAAGAAGATATCAGAGAGTTCTGATTGTGTATAAGACAATTCAATTTGGTTTAGTGCAAGAAAAACGAGCATGGCATGCGCACCGATTCTCTTATTGCCGTCGATAAAAGCATGATTTTGTGTAAGACCGATTCCAAGGGGGGCAACTTTCTGCGGAATAGATGGATAGATTTCGTGTGTTTCAAACGATTGAAACGGAGCATAAAGAGCAGACTCCAAGAGTGCTTCATCTCGGAGACCCGGCGAGCCTCCGGTCTCTGTTATTAGCTGTGCATGCAGCATTAGCACCTGCTCTTTTGTCAAAACGATCATTTCGCAAGTTCCTCATAGGCCTCACGATTTTGAGCAATTAGGCGCTTGGAAAGCAAGAGAACATCCTCGTTGGATACACTCTGCTCTTGTTCTGCCTGAGAGAACTCAATCAAAAGATAGCGGGGAGCGTTGTTTTTTAGAATGACAACGGAACCTTTTTCATCCACTAAACGAGCAATGCGGGAAAAATTTCTGTTTGCCTCGGTGATAGAGACAAGATTATCGGTATTGATATTCATGAGAAAGCCTCCTTAAATTCAATGTAATACTATTAGCATAACACAAAAGATAGGATATATTCAACCTACAGTTAATGTGATGTATCTTATTTCCGACCTGCCTTGCCATCCACCGCAAAGCATAGTAAAATATAAAATTGCGTTTTGAAATGCTCAGCCAGAAAGAGAGAGGAATTTTTCAATGAGAAGTACGAGAACGGATGTGAGAAACGTCGCAATCATCGCCCACGTTGACCACGGCAAGACCACGCTCGTGGACCAGCTGCTGCGGCAGAGCGGCGTGTTCCGCGCCAATCAGGAGGTTGTGGATCGCGTCATGGATTCCAACGATATTGAGAGAGAGCGCGGCATCACGATTCTCTCCAAGAATACAGCGGTAAACTATGACGGCGTTAAGATCAACATCATCGACACCCCGGGACACGCGGATTTCGGCGGCGAGGTGGAGCGTGTCTTAAAGATGGTAAACGGCGTGGTCCTTGTGGTCGATGCCTTCGAGGGCACCATGCCGCAGACGCGTTTTGTGTTGAAGAAGGCGTTAGAGCTTTCGCTGGATGTCGTGGTCTGCGTGAACAAGTGCGACCGCGCAGAGGCGCGTCCGGATGAGGTTGTGGATGAGGTGCTTGAGCTCCTCATGGATCTCGATGCGAGCGAGCAGCAGCTTGAGTGTCCGTTTATCTTTGCTTCCGCACGCAGCGGTTGGGCAAAGAATTCGTTGGACAGCGACAATGCGGATATGAAGCCGCTGTTTGAGGCCATCATCAACCACATCCCGGCACCGGAGGGCGATCCGGAAGCGCCGACCCAGATTCTGATCAGCACGATCGACTACAACGAGTATGTGGGCCGTATCGGCGTGGGTAAGGTGGACAACGGTTCGATTCGCGTGAACCAGGAAGTTGCGCTGGTCAATCACCACGAGCCGGATAAACTGCGCCGTGTGAAAGATCGGCAAGCTCTATGAGTACGAGGGCTTGAACCGCGTTGAAGTGAAGGAAGCGGAGTTCGGTTCGATTGTCGCAATCTCCGGCATCTCCGACTTTACACATCGGCGACACGATTACGAGTCCCGAATCTCCGGAGTCCATTCCGTTCCAGAAGATTTCCGAGCCGACCATCTCGATGAACTTCATGGTCAACGACAGCCCGCTCGCCGGTCAGGAGGGACAGTACATCACCTCCCGCCACCTGCGCGAGCGTCTGTTCCGCGAGCTGAACACCGATGTCTCGCTTCGCGTCGAGGAGCTCACGCCGGACTGCTTCAAGGTGAGCGGCCGCGGTGAGCTGCACCTCTCGGTTTTAATCGAGAACATGCGCCGCGAGGGCTTTGAGTTCGCGGTTTCGAAGGCAGAGGTCATCTATCACTTCGATGAGCGCGACAAGAGACTGGAGCCGATGGAGATTGCCTTTGTCGACGTCCCGGATGAGTTTACCGGTGCGGTTATCCAGAAGCTGACCTCCAGAAAGGGTGAGCTCATCGGCATGACGCCGATTCACGGCAACTATACTCGCCTTGAGTTCAACATTCCGTCGCGCGGCTTAATCGGCTACCGCGGCGAGTTCATGACGGACACTAAGGGCAACGGTATTCTGAATACCGAGTTTGAGGGCTACGGTCCCTACAAGGGCGATATGTTCTACCGCAAGGCGGGCTCCATCATTGCGTACGAGAGCGGTGAGGCGGTTGCCTACGGACTTTTCCAGGCGCAGGAGAGAGGTCAGCTCTTTATCGGTGCGGGCGTCAAGGTCTACGCGGGAATGATTATCGGTCAGAGCGGCAAGTCCGAGGACGTTGAGGTCAATGTCTGCAAGACGAAGAAGCTCACCAACACCCGTGCATCCGGCTCGGACGATGCCCTGAAGCTCGTCACGCCGAAGGTCATGAGCCTTGAGCAGTGCCTCGAGTTCATCGATACGGATGAGCTCCTCGAGGTCACGCCGGAGAATCTCCGCATCCGGAAGAAGATTTTGGATCCGACGCTCCGTAAGCGCTCTATGATTAAGCAGAAGCAGAATTCGTAAGATGGAGAAAAGGCGTCTCATCAACGATGCGCCGGTTCCCGGTGTGATGAGCACGCTTGCCAAGCTGCGTGAAATAAACTGCCGCCGATGAAGGATGGTGTCAAGTCTGCGAAGGAATTGCATATGAGAAAAGCGGGCCTCTCCTTCGGAGATACCCGCTTTTCTTATCTGTGCTGTGCTATCGTAGAAACTGTGCTGTTCACCCCTCTTCCTTAAGCCTCGCCTCAATCGCCTCGTTCACAATGCGGAGTGCCTGAATCCGCGCAAAGTACTTGTCGTTTCCTGCGAGTATGTGCCAGGGTGCGGTTTCGGTCGAAGTATAGCGGAGCATATCGTTCACCGCGGTCTCGTAGAGCGCCCACTTTTCGCGGTTCCGCCAGTCCTCGGCGGTGATTTTCCACTGCTTCTCGGGCGTGCGCTCTCTGGCGCGGAAGCGCTTCAGCTGTTCGTCCTTGCTGATGTGGATCCAGAATTTGACCACAAGGGTGCCGCTCGCTGCGAGGTAGGATTCAAAGTCATTGATTTCCCCGTAGGCGCGCTTCCAATCCGCCTCGCTGCAAAAGCCCTCAATCCGTTCGACGAGGACGCGCCCGTACCAGGTCCGGTCAAAGATGGCAATGTGGCCGCTCTTCGGGAGGCGGGCATAGAAGCGCCAGAGGAAGTGGCGCTTTTTCTCTTCCGGCGTGGGGCTCGCAATGGGGAGCGCCGCATAGCCGCGGGCATCGAGCGGGGAGGAGAGGCGCTTAATGCAGCCGCCTTTTCCGGCCGCATCCCAGCCTTCAAAGCCGACCACCAGCGGGATGCGCTTTAAGTAGAGGAGATTCTGGTTCTTTGCGAGGCGTGCCTTTTCTTCTTTGAGGCAGTTCTTGTATTCCTCTCGCGTGAGGGACTGCGTTAAGTCGACCTCCGAAAGGGAAAGCGGTTTCGCAGAGGTGGGCAGAGGCAGAGAGATGTTTTCGGATTCTCCGTTGCGCCGTTCCTCAAGCCGCGCTTGCACGGCATCGATTACGGTGCGGAACACCTGTACCGCAGCGGCGCGACTGTCCATGCCGGAAACCAAAGTCCAGGGCGCTTCGGCGGACTGTGTTTTCTCTATCATGCGGTCAAAGGCGCTGTAGTAGTCCTCATAGTGCGAGAGCTGTTTCCGGTCGGACTTCACGACGCGGAAGGCGGTCTCCGGGTTCTCGGAGAGTTCCTTTAAGCGCGCCTTCATCTCCCGCTCGGAGATATGGATGAAAAACTTGAGAATCAGGTAGCCGTTGTCCGTGAGTGTCTTTTCAAAGCGGCGGATGTCGGCGAGCCGGGTTTCCACGCAGCGCGCGGAGAGCTTATCCGCAATCGCGCGGACAGAGACCTCCTGGTACCAGGAGCGGTCCATAATCGAGAACATGCCCTCCTCCGGGATGGTGAGCCAGTGGCGGCGGAGGTAGGGATAGCGCTGTTCGAGTTCGGTCGGCGCCTGGGTGTTCACGACCTTAAACCAGCGGGGATCCAGATTTTTAATGAGACGCCCTATCATCTTGCCCTTTCCGGCTGCGGACCAGCCCTCGAAGAGAATAATGACCGGGAGTCCTGCGCTGCGCAGCGGCGCATCCAGGGCGGCAAGCTGCTGTTTCAGCGCGGGCATCAGAGCCTCATAGTCGGCTTTTTCGAGTTTCGCTTTGAGATTCACTTCTTCCAACATGGCATAGCCCTCACTTTCTAATGAAAAGTGTAGCACAGATTTCGCGTCTGTCCATTGTCTTGCGTCTTTTCGGGAACTTCGCTACAATGGTGGGCATGTAAAAAAGAGGGAGTGTTGCATGAGAGAACTTATCTTTTCGCTCGCGCCGATGGAGGGCATCACGGGCTACGTATATCGAAATGCGCTGAAGCGCTGCTACGGGGGGGTTGCGCGCTTTTATTCGCCTTTTATCTCGCCGGGGCATGCGGGCGCGGGCATCACGAAGCGCGACCGGCGCGACATTCTGCCGGAGAACAATGCGGGCGTGCCGCTGATTCCGCAACTCTTAACGAACAACGCGGAGGATTTTCTCTATGCCGCGGATATTCTGAGAGACTACGGCTACAAGGAACTCAATCTGAACCTCGGCTGTCCCTCTGGCACGGTCACGGCGAAGAAGAAGGGCGCGGGCTTTCTTACGGAGCTCCCGGCGCTCAGGCATTTTTTTGAAGAGGTATTTCGCAACTTACCTGCGGATACGAAGCTCGGCGTGAAGACGCGGCTCGGGGTCAAGGACCCGGCGGAGTTTCCGGCGATTATCGAAATTTATAACGACTTTCCGCTCTCCGAGCTCATAGTCCACCCGCGGATTCAGAAGGAGTTTTACCGGGGAACGGTTCACCTCGACATGTTTTCTCTGGCAGCGGAGGGGGCAAAGATGCCGCTCGGCTATAACGGAGATCTCATCGACGAAGAGGATATAGACCGCATCCTGGAGCGCTTCCCCGCGGTCTCTCATATCATGCTCGGGCGAGGCTTATTGAGAGACCCCATGCTCCCGGCGCGCTATTTGAGACGCCTTCGCGGCGAGGCAGCGCTCTCCGCGGAAGAAGAGAAGCGGCAGCGCCATGCCTTCCATGCGGCGCTCCTTCAGGGCTACCGGGAGAGTTTTCTCTATGAAAATGCGACGCTCTGCCGCATGAAGGAGGTCTGGGACTATCTGGGACTTGCCTTTCCGGAGCAGGAGAGAGCGGTGCGGGAACTCAAAAAGAGCAAGACCCTCGGCGAGTACGAAGTGCGGGCGGAGCAGCTGCTCACGCTTTAAGCGGAAAAGACCGGAAAAGCCGAATGCAATCGGAAAACAAAGTGAGACACAAAAAAAATCCGCAGACAGTTCATTTGTCTGCGGATTTTTCATGCCTGCCAGCGGCTTTGCATACGGATGCATGCCCGAAAGGCCCGCGGTCTTTGCGCGTTACAGCAGGGTGATGTTGTGGGCCGCGCAGGTCTCGATCATCTCCTCGGGCCATATGCTCGCCTGTACTTCGCCGATGTGCGCTCTGCCGAGTAAAAGCATGCAGAGACGGCTCTGGCCGATACCGCCGCCTATGGTATAGGGAAGTTCGCCGTTTAAGAGCGCCTTGTGATAGGGGAGTTCGCGGCGGTTCTCGCAGCCCGCGAGTTTCAACTGGGCGTCGAGGCTCTCCGGGGAGACGCGTATGCCCATGCTCGAAAGTTCGAGCGCGCACTGCAGGGGCTCGAACCAGCAGAGAATGTCGCCGTTTAAGCTCCAGTCATCGTAGTCCGGCGCACGGAGATCGTGCGGTTCGCCGTTCGAGAGTGCCGCGCCGATTTGCTCCACGAAAACCGCACCGCACTCGCGCGCAATCGCATTTTCGCGCTCCTTCGGGCTGAGCTTCGGGTAGCGCTTCAGAAGCTCTTCGGAAGTGATGAAGGTGATTTCCCGCGGAAGGCGGTAGCAGGCATCCGGGTACTTATACCAGACCTCATGCTGCATGTGCTTGATGATGGTGTAGATGCGCTGCACGGTGTCCTCGAGTACCTCAAGGCTTCGGTCTTCCTTCCGGAGCACACGTTCCCAGTCCCACTGGTCCACATAGAAGGAGTGGAGGTTATCCGGCGTCTCGTCGCGGCGGATTGCGTTCATATTGGTGTAGAGGCCTTCGCCCGGCTTAAAGCGATAGCGCTTTAAAGCAAGGCGCTTCCACTTTGCGAGGGACTGCACGACTTCAATGTTTTCGCCCGGCAGAGAGAGCAGGTCAAAGTTCACCGGCCGCTCCACGCCGTTTAAGTTGTCGTTTAAACCGCTCTTTTCGGTCACAAAGAGGGGCGCGGAGACGCGCTCCAAATTCATCTGGCGGCCGAATTCCTTCTGAAACAAATCGCGAATAAACTTAATTGCCTCCTGGGTTTCACGGACAGAGAGCACGGGATCGTAGTGCTCCGGAATGACCAGTGCCATGGCTTGCCTCCATTCTGTAAAGCTAATTTAAAAATTTCGTAACAGCATAGCACGCGTGTGGGCCGGGTGCAAGGTTTTTTATGTCGTACAGCTTCCAAATTCACGGGGAGGATGCTAGAATGAAGGATAAAGATTTCATTAAGGTGGAGGAACGGCGAAGAAAAGGCGATGAATCGAAAACAAAAAAGAATATTGGGTGGCGCTGCGGTAGTTCTCTGTGCTTGTTACTTGGGCGGCGCTGCTTTTTTTGCGGGGCATACGTACCCCAATACGACGGTGGACGGGAAGGATGCTTCTCTGCTCTCCTATACGAGAGCGCAGGCGTTAATCACAGCGGCGGCGACCGAGGGCTCCCTCGGGATTCGCGTCAAGGACCTGAGTTATTCCTTGCATCGGAAGGATGTGCTCGGGGTTGAGAGTCGGGACAACTGGAAGGAAGCGCTCTCGGAGGGAAGCTCGTTTGCCTGGCCGCTTGCGCTGTTCCGAAGACACGAACTTTTGAGCAAGCGCACGCTGGATGTGCACCGCGAGGAAGTTGAAAAACACTTGGAGGAGCAGGGGCTTTTCGAACTCTCCCTCCCCGCGAAGGATGCAACGCTCTCGGAGTTTGCGGAAGATGCCGGCTATTCGATCGTCCCGGCGGAGACCGGTTGGAGCGCAAACAAAGACGAGATTCTGAATCTTGTGGAGCAGGCGCTGGTTTCGGACCGGACGGAACTGGATCTCACCGACACCTTTGCGGTGCAGCCCGCGGTGCAGACGGACGATGCGGCACTCACCGAGAAGATGAACGCGAGAAATCTGCTGGTGCGGCATAATTTCACCTTCTTCATCGGTCCGGTGACGCAGCAGCTTGACAGCGCGACCTTGAACAGCTGGCTTGTTGAGACGCGCGAGGGCGCGACCGGACTGGATTACGCTTCGATTGAGGCCTATGTGAACGGTCTGCAGGATCGGTTCACCCCCCTCGCTCGCAAGCCTGTCCGCGGAAAACGGTGGCGAGAACTATATCGTGGACAGCGAGCTCACCATGCAGATTCTCTGCAACAAGCTCGGTATTAACCGCCCGGCCCGGGAGACCGACGCACAGCGGAGAACGCGCGAGGCGGCGAACGCCAAGATTTTGAAACAGGCAAAGCGCGCGGCAAAACGCGAAAAGAACAAGGAAAAGGCGGAGCAGATTTTACGGGAAGCCGAGGCAAAGCAGACGCCCGCACCGGAGTTGATTGCGACCCTAAAGTCCGAGGAAGAGAGAGCGGCGGATGCCGAGAACCCGATTTTGGTTGCAAAACTGCGGGACGGCATTTTCATTGAGAACTTGCCGGATGAAGCGGCGGCGGAGCCGGAACTCGCAACGCCCTCCGAGACGGTGCGTGTCGAAACGGTCGGCAGCGATACCATCACCATAGGTGCCGCACCGGCGGAAAGCGAAACGGTTGAGAGTTTGAACCCCGAGGGCCAGTCATCCGAGGCGACGGAGAGCACAGAGCCGACGCGCGAGGCGCCGAAGTCGCTGAACGGTGAAGTCAAAATGGCAAAGGATGATATTTCGTCCCGGTGCTCGCGGCAGATCCGGAGTTTCAGCTGGGACACGGCCTGACCTACATCGACATCAGCATCGAGAAGCAGAGAGTAATCCTCTTTGAGAACGGCAGAAAGGTCATGGAGAGCGCCTGTGTGACGGGAACACCGAACCGCGAGCGCGCAACCCACTACGGCAGCTTCCGCATCAACTATAAGCAGAGAAACCGCATACTCCGCGGTTCGCAGAAGCTCTACGAGGCCTTCGTGAGCTACTGGATGCCGTTTGACGGCGGCATCGGCCTGCACGATGCAACCTGGCGCGGAAGTTTCGGCGGGAACATCTACAAGTCGAACGGTAGCCACGGCTGTATCAACCTGCCGCCTGCCTTTGCAAAGCAGCTCTATGAGCGCGTCACGGTCGGCATGCCGGTCTACGTGCACTGAGACTGACTTGACAGTCGGAATGCGGCAAACTAGAATAAAACAGAACAGAAACGAGACGGGGTGCTGCGCGCAGCTGAGACCGGGAAACCGGAACCCGAACACCTGATTTGGGTAATGCCAACGTAGGAATCTCACAGACAGACAGAGATGCCGAGAGGCAGCTCTGTCTTTTTTTACGGGAGAAACGATATGGAGCGAAAAACAGCGCTTACGGTCGCCGGCAGTGATTCGAGCGGCGGCGCGGGCATACAGGCGGATTTAAAGACCTTCCTTGCCCAGGGGGTCTACGGGATGAGCGCGGTCACGGCGCTGACCGCGCAGAATACCTGCGGGGTCACGGCGATTATGACCGTAACGCCGGAATTTCTCGCGGCGCAATTGGACGCGGTCTACGAGGACATTCCGCCGGACGCGGTCAAGGTCGGCATGTGCGCGAGCGAGGTATTGATACGTACCATGGCGGAGCGCTTTCGCTTTTATAAAACCGAGCGCCTCGTGGTGGATCCGGTCATGGTCGCGACCAGCGGCGCGCGACTCATTGAGGAGACGGCGGTACAGGCCCTCACGGAAGAACTGTTTCCGCTCGCAAGTCTGATTACGCCCAATTTACCGGAGGCGGAACTTTTGCTCGGCGCGCCGATTCGCGGCGCGGCGGCCATGGAGAAAGCCGCAAAAGAACTTTGGTCGCGCTACGGTACGCCTGTCCTATTAAAGGGCGGGCACGATAAAACACGCGCGGACGACTATCTCTATCTCGGCAGCGAGGGCGGAATGTGGCTTCGCGCAGAGCGCATTGCGACCGAGAACACCCACGGCACCGGCTGCACCCTGAGCAGCGCAATCGCGGCGAATCTCGCAAAGGGCGTTGTACTCACGGAGGCGGTGATACGCGGGAAGGCCTATGTGCGCGGCGCGCTGCTTTCGGGGCTCTCGCTCGGAAAAGGCAGCGGCCCCTTGGATCACGCTTGGAATCTTGAGGAGAAACAATGACGGCACTTGAATTTTCGGAGGTCCGTTTCCGCTATGCGGCGGATAGCCCCCTCCTGTTGGACGGGCTTTCTTTTCGCGTGGAAGCGGGGGAATTTGTCTCGATTCTCGGCCCGAGCGGCGCGGGGAAGAGCAGTCTCTTTCGCCTGATGAACGGCCTTCTCGCGCCGGAGAGCGGCAAGATACTTGTCGGCGGCGCAGCTGTTTCGGCGGAGCAAAGCCGCTGCGGCTACATGCCGCAGCAGGACCTGCTCTTTCCCTGGAGAACGGTCGCGGAGAATGTGGGATTGCCGCTTGAACTCGGCCGGCAGTCCCACAGCGCGGCGGAGCGGAAAGAAAGGGTCGCGGAGGTGCTTTCCGCGGTCGGCCTCGGCGACTGGGCGGAAAAGAGTCCGCTTGCGCTCTCCGGCGGTATGCGGCAGCGGGCGGCCTTTGCGCGCACTTTGCTCACAGGCGCGGAACTCCTTTTGCTCGATGAGCCCTTTTCGGCGCTCGACTATATGACGCGGCTCTCCATGCGGGAGTGGCTCCTCGAGCGTTGGCAGCAGGAGAGGCGCACCATACTCTTTGTGACCCACGATGTCGAAGAGGCCGTCTTTCTCTCGGAGCGCATCCTGGTGATTGCCGAGCAGCCGGTGCGGCGCTTGCGCGAATTTCGCGTGCCGCTTTCCTATCCGCGGAGCGTGGAGAGTCTCGGCGAGCCGGGGGCACTGGAATTAAAGCGGGAGTTGATAGCGCTTTTGTCGCGGGAGATGGCGGTATGAGAGAAGAGAAATTTGGGGGGCGACTTCCGTCTCTCCTCACCATGGCGGGCTTTTTCCTTCTTTGGGAAGTGCTCGCACGGCGTATGAACGCGGCCTATATTTTGCCCGCGCCGACGCAAATCGTGAAGCGTATCTATGAGCTCAGAGCGCCGCTCTTTCTGGTGCATTTGCCGGCGACCATGGCGGTCGTGGCACTCTCGCTCACAATATCGGCGGCGCTCGGTATTTTCCTCGCCGTGCTCATGGATCAGAGCCGAACCGCGGAGCGGGCGCTCTACCCGCTCCTTGTCGCTTCGCAGACCATACCGACCACCGCGCTCGCGCCGCTTTTTGTGCTCTGGCTCGGCTACGGGATTTGGAGCAAGGTGCTGGCGGCTGTGCTCATGACCTTTTTCCCGATTGCGGTGACCCTCTCGGACGGTTTTCGAGCCATTCCGCCGGAGATGACGGAACTCATGCAGACCCTCGGTGCGACACGTTGGCAGCTCTTCCGGAAACTCAAACTTCCGGCGGTGTTACCTTACTTTTTCACGGCAATACGAATGGCAATCCCGCTCTCGGTGATCGGCGCGGCGATCGGCGAATGGCTCGGCGCACAGGCGGGACTCGGCTATTTTTCGCGCCGCATGATGACACAGCTGGACGGCGCGGGAGTGTTTGCGCCGATTGTGCTCTTAAGCCTCGCGGCCATGCTCTTAACGGAGTTTGCAAAGCGCATCGAACAGAGGGCACTGCGTTTTCGAAACCAAAGACAGACAGAACAAGACAGCAAACAGAGGAGGAAGGACAGATGAAGAAGGGATTCGGAAAGAGAGTATTGGCGGCGGCCTCGGCCTTTGTGCTCGCGGCTTCGCTGGCGGCCTGCGGCACGCAGAAAGAAGGAGGCGGGTTTACAGGACGTGAACATTGTCCTCGACTGGTATCCGAATGCGATTCACGCCTTTATCTATGAGGCGATTGAGCGCGGCTATTACGCGGAGGAAGGCCTCAATGTCCACGTGCAGTTCCCCTCGAACGAGAACGATGCAATTTCGCTCGTCTCCGCGGGCAAGGCGGAATTCGGTCTCTACTACCAGCAGGATATTATTCAGATGGTAGCGGATCAGGGCGTCAAGGTGAAGTCGCTCGGCGCGGTCTGCCAGAGTCCGCTGAACATTGTCCTCTCGCTGAAGGATAAGAACATTCAAAGCCCGAAGGACCTCGAGGGCAAGACGGTCGGCTACGCGGGAACTCCGCTCTCCGAGGCCATGATTTCGGTACTCATGCGCAATGTCGGCGCGGATACGAGCGCCCTTACTTTAAAGAATGTGGGCTTTGACCTCATGAGCTCCATGACCACAGGGCAGGTGGATGCGACCATAGGCTGCCTTGTGAACCACGAGGTGCCGCAGCTTGAGGAAGAGGGCTTTGCGCTCAACTACTTCTCGCCGAGCGACTACGGCGTGCCGAACTACTACGAACTCTGCCTGATCACCAACGATAAGGTGTTGAAGGAGCAGCCCGAACTCGCGGAGAAGTTTGTGCGCGCGTCGAAGAAGGGCTTTGAAGACTTTAAGAGCAATCCCGCGGCCTCGGTGAAGCTGCTGCTCGAGAAGCAGAATGCCGAAAACTTCCCGCTCAGCGAGAGTGTTGAGCAAAAGAGCGCGGACGTTCTGCTTCCCAAAATGGAGACAGAGGCGGCTCCCTTCCTCTCCCAGACCGAGAGCTCCTGGCAGGAGAACATCGACTGGATGAAGCAGGAGGGACTCATTCAGAGAGCGCCGGAACTCACGGAACTGCTTCCGGAAAACAGCGGAAACTGAACTGCTTCCGCGGCCGCGCAAACCGGGCGAAAGTACTTGCGCACGGCGCAAAGAAGCGCAGAGATTGCGGTCGGAACGGGTTTCGAGCGCCGTGAAGAAACGAACGGATGGAGAAGGGCGAACAGTAGAAACAGAAAACTATAATAAAAAAGAACTATAAAAAAAGAGACAGCGCCCTGCGGCGCTGTCTCTTTTTTGCAACACCGGAAGTCGCGCCGCGCTCTTATCGCACCGGGCGCCGCGTTGACTTCGTGTAGGTCTGTGACGAGATTTCGGTCGATTTTGTGCGGTACCGGCTGTGCGCCGAGTTACCGATGTGTTTGATGGGTATTTGTGTACTTAGCACAATATTTGCCGCTTTGTCTGCAGCAGTACAAGAAAAATATCGGGCTCTTCCTCGGCTTTGTACTTCAAAAAGAAATAAATACGCACAATGCGGAAAAGCCGAGTATAATAATAACGGTGGCGACAGACGGTCGCCGCATACGAAAAAGGAGGAGACAAATGGCAAAGAAACTTCTTGAGACTGTGCCGAATTACAGCGAAGGGCGCGACATGGAAAAGGTGGCAAAGATTGCCGCTTGCTTCAAGAACAGAAAGGTGTTCGCCTTTTGGATTGCCAGACAGACGTGAACCACAATCGCTGCGTAATTACCGCAGTCGGCGAGCCGGAAGCGCTTCGCGACGCAGTCATCGACTCGTTTGAAGTTGCTGTACAGTTGATTGATATGACCAAGCACGAGGGACAGCATCCGCGCATGGGTGCGGTTGACGTGGTTCCCTTCATCCCCTGCCGCAATACGACGGTCGCAGAGGCGGATGCAATCGCAAAGGAAGTCGGGAAGGCTGTCGGCGAGAAGCTCGGCATCCCGGTCTTCCTGTATGAGGATTCCGCAAGCGCGCCGCACAGAACGAACCTCGCAAAGATCCGCAAGGGCCAGTTTGAGGGCATGGCGGAGAAGCTTCAGGATAAGGAGCTCTGGACGCCGGACTTCGGACCGGATCACATTCATCCGACCGCGGGTGTTGTTGCAATCGGCGCGAGAATGCCGCTCATTGCATACAATGTGAACCTCGACACGGACAATATGGAAATCGCGAATAACATTGCGGATGCGGTCAAGAACATTCGCGGCGGTTACCACTTCATCAAGGCCATTGGCGTCGAGCTGAAGGATCACTACTCCGGCAGAGATACCGTGGCGCAGGTTTCGATGAATCTCGTGAACTTTGAAAAGACGGCCATCTACCGCGCGTTCGAGGCAGTCAAGATGGAGGCTAAGCGCTACGGTGTCAATGTCCTTGAGAGCGAGATTGTCGGTGTCGTGCCGATGCAGTCCCTCATTGACTGCGCGGAGTACTATCTGCAGGCATGCATGTTCGGACCGATGAAGTTCGATGCGAAGAAGCAGATCATGGAGAACTGGCTCCTTGAGGATGAGGAGGAAGAGGCATGAGCGAAAAGCTGAAAGAGATGAGCGTCGCCGCGTTTGTGGATCTCACAGCTTCCGATGCACCGGCACCGGGCGGCGGTTCGGTATCGGCACTCTTCGGAGCCCTCTCCGCGGCGCTTACGGGTATGGTCGCGGGACTGACCGTCGGCAAGAAGAAGTATGTCGAGGTGGATGCGGAAATGCGCGAAATCGCGACGGCTGCCGAGGCGCTGAAGAAGGAGCTGGTCGAGGAAATCGATCGTGACTCCGATTCCTTCAACGAGTTCATGGCGGCAATGGCGCTTCCGAAGGATACGGACGAAGAAAAGGCGGCGCGAAAAGCAGCAATGCAGAACGGCTTAAAGTCCGCGGCAAAGGTGCCTGCCATGTCGCGGAGACCGCGGCGCGCATTTTCCCGCTTGCAAAGGCGGTTGTGGAGCGCGGCAATACGAATGCCGTGACCGACGGCCTTGTCGCGGCGATGGCGGCGAGAACCGCTGTGATCGGCGCGGGTCTCAACGTGAAGATTAATCTCTCCTCGATTGAGGATGAGGATTTTGTCGCCGAGTACAGCGCGCGCGTTGCGGCGCTCGAGGAGCAGGCGATTGCGGCGGAGCGCGAAATCTTTGCGCTCTCCGAGCTGACAAGAGAGATTTAAAACAGCGCGTAAGAAAGGAGCGACGTTGTGAGCATACAGATCCTGAATTCCGGTCTCCAAATCGAGGCGGATGCGATTGCGACCTTGGCGCTCGCGGCACTCTTACTGCTTCTGGGCGCGGCGGTGAAAAACCGCGTCCGGATTCTAAACCACTACTGCATCCCCGCGCCGGTGGTGGGCGGCTTTCTCTTCATGTTTTTAACCTTTCTCGGACATGTGACGGGTAGTTTCCAAGTGAGTTTCGACACCTATTTTCAGAGCCCCTTCATGCTGGCTTTCTTCACGACGGTGGGACTCTCGGCGAGTTTTTCGCTCTTAAAGCGCGGCGGCATTATGCTGGTTGTCTACTGGCTGATTTCCGGTGTGATCTCGGTGATTCAGAATGCAATCGGCATTGCGGTCGGAACGGCCATCGGTCTGCCCGCGCCCTATGCGCTGTTATCCAGTGCCATCTCGATGATAGGCGGTCACGGCGCTGCGGCATCTTACGGGGCCCAGTTCACCGAGATGGGCTACGATCAGGCGATGCTGGTCGGCGCGGCGGCGGCAACCTTCGGCCTCATCACGGCTGTCATGATAGGCGGTCCGCTCGGCAGTCGTCTCATTGAGCGCTACAAACTCACGCCGGACCGGGACGACAGTTTCGCGGGCAGCGATGTCTTTGAGGTCAACAAGAGCAGCGGCGAGGCGCGGAGCGCGCACATCATCATGGAAAATGTCACGGTGCTCTTGGTCTGCATGGCGGTCGGCGCGAAGGTTTCGGCGCTGATCGGCGCTGCCATCGGCATGTCGTTTCCGACCTATGTCGGCGCGATGTTCGTCGCGGTGCTTGTGCGCAACCTGAACGAGAAAGTCCGGTTTTTCAGCTTTGATTATGCGCTGGTAGACGGCATCGGCGAAGTGATGCTGTCGCTCTATCTCTCGATGGCGCTCATGAGCTTAAAGCTCTGGGAGCTCGCGGGATTGATCGGCGGCGTGCTGCTCGTGGTCTGCTGCCAGGTCGTTTTCATGATTTTTGCGGCTTACTTCATTGTGTTCCGCCTGCTCGGCAGCAATTACGATGCGGCCGTGATGTGCGCGGGACTCTGCGGGCACGGACTCGGCGCCACGCCTTCGGCGATTGTCAACATGACGGCGGTCACCGAGAAGTACGGCATGTCGCACCGCGCGTTTATGATTGTGCCGATCGTCGGCGCTTTCCTGGTGGATATCATCTACCAGCCGCAGACCATTGCATTTATACGCTTTTTTGTCCATACGATCGCAGCAAAATAAACGGGACCCGCAGGGCGGGACGAAAGGAGAACGCGTATGAAAACAGATATCGAGATTGCACAGGAGGCGCAGGCAGCCAAGATTGAAGAAATAGCCCGCGCCGAGGGCATCGACGAGAAATATCTGGAACAGTACGGCAAGGACAAGGCAAAGGTGAGCTATCAGCTCTTAAAGGACACCGAGGGCAAGCCGAACGGCAAGCTTGTGCTGGTCACGGCCATTACCCCGACGCCCGCGGGCGAGGGCAAGACGACGACTTCCGTGGGCCTCGCGGACGGCTTAAAGCGCCTCGGCAAGAGCGTTGCGGTCGCGCTTCGCGAGCCTTCGCTGGGACCGGTCTTCGGCGTAAAGGGCGGCGCTGCCGGCGGCGGCTACGCCCAGGTCATACCGATGGAGGAAATTAACCTTCACTTTACCGGCGACTTCCACGCAATCGGCGCGGCAAATAACCTCCTTGCGGCGCTGATTGACAACCACATTTTCCAGGGCAATGCGCTCCGCATCGACGACAAGCGCATCACCTGGAAGCGCGCGGTCGATATGAACGACCGTCAGCTCCGCAACATCATCGACGGTCTCGGCAAGAGAACCGACGGACGTGTCCGCGAGGACGGCTTCGAGATTACGGTCGCGAGTGAGATTATGGCGGTCTTCTGCCTCGCGAAGGACTTAAAGGATCTGAAGGAGAGACTGGCGCGCATGATCATCGGCTACAACATGGACAATGAGCCGGTGACTGCGGGCGATCTCCACGCGGAGGGCGCGCTCACGGCGCTCTTAAAGGATGCGTTGAAGCCGAACCTCGTGCAGACTTTGGAGCACACGCCGGCTTTCATTCACGGCGGCCCCTTCGCAAACATTGCGCACGGCTGCAACTCCGTGCTCGCAACCAGCCTGGCGCTCCGCCTGAACGACTATGCGGTCACCGAGGCGGGCTTCGGTGCCGACCTCGGCGCCGAGAAGTTTATTGACATCAAGTGCCGCATGACGGGGCTGCGCCCGGACTGCGCGGTCGTGGTCGCAACTGTGCGCGCACTGAAGCACCACGGCGGCGTCGATAAGGCAGAGCTCAACACGCCGAATGTCGAAGCACTGAAGAAGGGGCTTCCGAACCTTCTGCAGCATGTCGAGAACATGACGAAGGTCTTCGGTCTTCCGACCGTGGTCGCGATTAACCGCTTCCCGTTTGACGCCGAGGAGGAGCTTAGCTGCATCGCGGACGAGTGCAAGAAACTCGGTGTCAATGTCGTGCTCTCCGAGGTCTGGGCCAAGGGCGGCGAAGGCGGCGAGGCGCTTGCGCGTGAGGTCGTGCGTCTCTGCGAGAACACGGCGGAGAACCACTTCCGCTTTGCCTATGAGGACGGCGACAGCCTCGAGGAAAAGCTCAACAAGATTGTGCGCGAGGTGTATCGCGGCGACGGCGTGGTGCTCACGGCCGAGGCGAAAAAGCAGGCAAAGCGCCTGGAAGAACTCGGCTTCGGCTCCTATCCGGTCTGCATGGCGAAGACCCAGTTCAGCTTCTCGGACAACAAGAACCTGACCGGTGCGCCGCGCGGCTTTAAGATTACCGTTCGCGAGGTCAAGGTTTCGGCGGGCGCGGGCTTCATTGTCGTGAAGACCGGCGATATCATGACCATGCCGGGTCTTCCGAAGGTTCCGGCCTCCGAGCACATCGACGTGGATGAGAACGGAAAGATTACGGGTCTCTTCTAAGACTCGAACTTAGAAAAAAGACTTGCCGGCGGACGGCGGAGTCGGCTTAAACAGCCGCTTCGCCGCCCGCCGCTCTCTTTACAAAACGCATGTTCTGTGCTATTCTTTGCACCGAGGAGGCGGCCATGAAGAGAAGCGGAACTTACAGCACGAAGTCCAGACAAGAGATTATGAAGTATTTGGAGGCATCTGCGGGCAAGACCGTGAGCGCATCCGACATCCTGAATCACTTGCAGGCGGTCGGTCTGAACGTGAGTCCGACCACGGTTTACCGCAATCTGGATCGCCTGTACGAGGAGAAGAAAATCCTGAAATATGTCGCCGAGAAGGGCGAGAAGGCGGTGTATCAGCTCGAGGCGGAAGGCCGCCACTGCGCGGAGCACCTGCACTTAAAGTGCGTTTCCTGCGGTAAAATCATCCACATGGACTGCGATTTTATGGATGAAGTCAGAGAGCATTTGATGCGCGGACACGGCTTTTCTCTGCAATGCGAGGGCACGGTGCTCTACGGCTATTGCGAGGCCTGCCGGAAGAAAAAAGACGGTTTACAAGCCGAATGAGTTTCGGTATACTGGACTGGATGCAGGCGTGGTTCAATGGTAGAACACAAGCTTCCCAAGCTTGGGACGCGGGTTCGATTCCCGTCGCCTGCTGGCATGGGACCGAAGGCATACTTCGGTCTCTTTTTTTCGCCGTTTCCACGGCACGGAGGGAGAGGGATGGCAAAGACACAGTACACGGCTGACAGCATCACCGTGCTGGAGGGGCTCGATGCGGTCAGAAAACGCCCCGGCATGTACATCGGCGGCGTCGGTCAGAAGGCGCTGAACCACCTGATTTACGAGATTATGGACAATGCGATCGATGAGCACCTCGCGGGCTATTGCAGCGAGGTTCACATTGTCCTCGAGAAGGATGGTTCCTGTACCGTGCGCGACAACGGGCGCGGTATTCCGGTGGAGCTGCACCGGAAGGGGGTCTCGGCCGAGCGTGTGGTCATGACGACCCTGCATGCCGGCGGAAAGTTCGACAACAACGCCTATAAGACGAGCGGCGGTCTGCACGGCGTGGGTTCCTCCGTCGTGAACGCGCTCTCCAAAAGGATGCGGGTGCGCATCAGCCGTGGCGGCGTTGTCTACGAGGACAGCTACGCGAAGGGCGTTCCGACAACGGAACTGAAAAACGGCCTCTTGCCGATTGTCGGTAAAAAGGCGGAGAGCGGCACGGAAATTAATTTTCTGCCGGACCCGGAAATCTTTGAGAAGACGCATTTCCGCGCGGACTGGTTAAAGTCGAGACTTCACGAGACCGCCTACTTAAATCCCGGCATCACCATCTATTACGAAAACAAGCTCCCCGGCGAAGAGGAACAGGAAGTGTTCCGCGAGCCCGAGGGGCTGATTGCCTATGTTCGCGCGCTGAATGAGGGGCAGACTGCGGTGCACGAGCCGGTCTATATCAAGGGTCGCTTTGAGGACATTGAACTTGAGTGCGCAATCCAGTTTGTGGATGCGTTCGAGGAGAAACTGCTCGGCTTCTGCAACAGCATTTACACCGCCGAGGGCGGCACGCATCTGCAGGGCTTTAAGACACGCTTTACCCAGCTCATCAACGGCTACGCGCGCGAACTCGGGTTTTTAAAAGAGAAGGACGCAAATTTCACAGGTGCGGACACGCGAAACGGCATGACGGCCATTGTCGCAATCAAGCATCCGGACCCGATTTTCGAGGGGCAGACCAAGACCAAGCTCGCGAGTGCGGATGCGACCAAGGCGGTCTCTTCGATTGCGGGCGATGAGCTGACGCGCTACTTTGACCGCGACTTGGAGACGGTTCGCGCTATCATTGCCTGTGCCGAAAAGTCGGCAAAGATACGGCGGGCGGAGGAGAAGGCGAGAACCAACCTCCTCGCAAAGCCGCGTTTTTCCTTCGACTCGAACGGAAAGCTCGCGAACTGTGAGTCCCGGGATCCCTTGAAGTGCGAAATCTTCATTGTCGAGGGAGATTCCGCAGGCGGCTCCGCAAAGACCGCGCGCAACCGCATGTATCAAGCCATACTCCCGATACGCGGTAAATCCTGAACGTCGAGAAGGCGTCCATGGACAAGGTGCTTGCGAACGCGGAGATTAAGACCATGATCAACAGCTTTGGCTGCGGCTTCTCCGAGGGCTACGGCAACGACTTTGACATCTCGAAGCTGCGCTACGACAAGATTATTCTGATGACGGATGCCGATGTGGACGGCAGCCACATTGACACCCTGCTCTTAACCTTCCTCTACCGCTTCATGCCGGAGCTCATCTACGACGGTCATGTATACATTGCGATGCCGCCGCTCTACAAGGCAGTTCCGACGCGCGGCAAGGACAAGGAGGGTGTCTACATCTACGACGACAAGGCGCTCGAAAAATTCAAGGCGAAGCACAAAGAGGGAACTTACACCCTGCAGCGCTACAAGGGTCTCGGTGAGATGAACCCGGAGCAGCTCTGGGAGACCACGCTGAATCCGGAGCAGCGCATGTTAAAGCGGGTTGAAATCGAGGATGCCCGCCTCGCGAGCGAGGTCACAGCCCTCTTAATGGGCAGCAACGTGGGACCGCGGCGCGACTTTATCCACGACCACGCGGACGAAGCGGAAATCGACGCATAAAGGCGAGAGAGGAATACCATGGCAGAGAAAATTCTTCGAACCGAATACTCCGAGGAAATGCAAAAGAGCTATCTCGACTATTCGATGAGTGTGATTACCGCCCGCGCGATTCCCGATGCGCGGGACGGCCTAAAGCCGGTGCAGCGGCGCGTGCTCTACGATATGAGCGAGCTGCACTTAAGTCATGACAAGCCGCACCGAAAGTCCGCGCGTATCGTCGGCGATACCATGGGTAAATACCACCCGCACGGCGACAGCTCGATTTACGAGACCCTGGTTGTGATGAGCCAGCCCTTTAAGCGCGGCATGCCGCTGGTCGACGGCCACGGCAACTTCGGCTCGATTGAGGGAGACGGCGCTGCGGCCATGCGTTACACCGAGGCGAAGCTTCAGAAGTTTGCGGAGGAGGTGTATCTCCGCGACCTCGATAAGACCGTCCGCTTTGTCTCGAACTACGACGAGACCGAGAAAGAACCTGAGGTTTTGCCGGTTCGCATTCCGAATCTTCTTGTGAACGGCGCGGAGGGCATTGCGGTCGGTATGTCGACCTCGATTCCGCCGCACAACCTGGGGGGAAGTCTGCGATGCCTGCATCGCCTACATCAAGAACCCGGAGATTAAATACGAGAAACTCCTGGGCCTCTTAAAGGGGCCGGATTTTCCGACCGGCGGCATTGTGGCAAATCAGAGCGAGCTCCCGCTGATTTACAGAACCGGTGTCGGCAAAATCAAGCTGCGCGGACGCATTGAGGTGGAGCTCGGGCAGAAGCGGAGCGATCGCGACAAACTGGTGATCACCGAGATACCCTATACCATGGTCGGCGCGGGCATCGATAAATTTAATGGATGTGGCGGCACTCGTGGAGAGCAAAAAGCTCCCCGAGGTTGTGGATATCTCGAATCAGAGCTCCAAGGAGGGCGTCCGCATTGTCCTGGAACTTCGCCGCGACGCGGATCTGGACCGTGTCAAGAATATGCTCTATAAGAAGACCAAGCTCGAGGACAGCTTCGGTGTCAATATGCTGGCCATTGCGGACGGCAGACCGGAGACGCTGGACTTAAAGGGCATCTTAAAGCACTATCTTGCCTTCCAGTACGCGAATGCCGAGAAGAAGTACGAGACCCTGCTCGAAAAGGAGCGCTTAAAGCAGGAGGTGCAGGAGGGACTGATTGCCGCCTGCGATTGCATTGATTTAATCATTGCGATACTCCGCGGCGCGAAGAAACTCGAGGACGCGAAGGCCTGCCTCACGACCGGCGATGCGAGCCGCATTTATTTTAAGGATCCAAGTTACCTGCGGGATGCCATGCAGCTGCACTTCACGGAGCGCCAGGCACAGGCCATACTCGAAATGCGTCTCTATAAGTTGATCGGACTCGAGATTTTGGCACTCGAAAAAGAGCACGCGGAGACACTTAAAAAAATCGAGACCTATGAGGGCTATCTTTCGAGCCGCGAGAAGCTTGACAAGCTTCTCATAAAGGATCTCGAGGCCATCAAAAAGGAATATGCGCACGAGCGCCGCACGCGGCTCGAGGACAGCAAGGAGGCCGTGGTTGTGGAGAAAGAACCGGAGGACGAACCGGTTATCTTCCTTTTGGATCGCTTCGGCTACGCAAAACTTTGGATGTCGCGAGTTATGAGAAGAATCGGGAGCAGATCGAGGGCGAGTACCGCGCGGTTGTGCCGATTATGACGAGCGGCAGGATACAGCTCTATACCAGTGCGGGTGTGTTGCATCAGGTCAAAGTGCGGGATATTCCGGCCGGTAAGCTGAAGGACAAGGGTGTGCCGATCGATAACCTGAGCCGCTTTGACGGGCGGAAGGAAGAAATCCATCTGGTCGCGGCAGCGGGTAGCCTCAGCAAGGAACAGCTTCTCTTTGTGAGCCGCGAGGGCTATGTGAAGCTGGTCGACGGCGCAGAATTCGAGACCGCGAATAAGACTGTGGTTGCGACCAAACTGGGAGATGAAGATGCGGTGACAGCGGTGCTGGTGCTCGGAAAAGGAAAGCAGGAAGTATTGCTGCTCAGCGGGGAAAACTATGCCCTGCGCTTTAACGCAGAGGAGACGCCGCAGATGAAGAAGAACGCGCGCGGTGTGCGCGGCATGCGCCTTGGCTCCGGGGACTATGTGCAGAAAGCGCTGCTTTTGCCGCCCATGGAAGAGTTCGTGTTCAACGGAAAGAAGGTGAACCCGGAGAAGATACGGCGCGGTCACCGGGATACAAAGGGCGAAAAACTGAAATAAGACTTCGAGGTAGGGTAGATAGAAGGCTTCGACGGAGACAGAAGGAAGAAGATGATAGAGAGCCGGGAGGGGAAAACCTACCCGGCTTTTCCGGTTTTTTCCCGAACTCGATGAAGGCGCAAGATGAAAGGAAGTACGCCGCAGAACAAAGTAACGAAGCGGATTAATTGGTTCACATAATAGATACGCGGAGATAAAAGGTGAGCAAAAGAATCGTACTTGCAATATTCGTTCGGTCAAAAATCCGGACAAGGAAATGCGATTTTGCGATTTTCAAAAATAAAAATGAAAAAGTTTGGAAAAACGCTTGACGCCTTCTTACAG